>Ga0209415_10000243_pt1 | contig 94578 bp, 76 predicted proteins | sample PeaSoiSIISIP2007_FD_187696 | JGI IMG/M metagenome (GOLD analysis project Ga0209415, IMG submission 187696) | Peat soil microbial communities from Weissenstadt, Germany - SII-SIP-2007 (SPAdes) (version 2) | ecosystem: Environmental > Terrestrial > Soil > Wetlands > Peat | place: Germany... | reverse complement strand
TTGGAATGTTTATTCAACGCAGCGTGCGCGCGCCGATGAGCCGCCCTATTTCGCCATCCGCAACGCGCGGATCGTGCCCGTTTCCGGTCCGGTGATCGCCGGAGGAACCGTGGTCGTCGCCAAGGGCCTGATTCAGGCCGTGGGCATAAACATCGCGATTCCACCGGAAGCCCGGGTGATTGATGGCACAGGGCTGACCGTTTATCCCGGCCTGATTGACGCCGGGACAGATGTCGGTCTGGGAGCGGTGGCAGCTCCGGCGGCTGGTGCGGGCGGCCGCGGAGGCGGTGGCGGAGGAGGCCGCGGAGCAGCCGCTACGAATGCGCCGCTGTCACGCGGGCCGGAAGATCGCCCAGCGACGACTCCTTGGGAGAACGCCGCGGATCAACTCAAATCCGACGATTCTCGCATGGCAACTTGGCGCGGGGCGGGATTCACCACAGCACTTGTCGTCCCGCGCGGCGGATATTTCCCCGGACAAGCAGCCCTTGTGGATTTTGGCGAAGCCGATCTCCCTGAGGAGCTGGTCGTCAAAACTCCCGCGGCACTGCCCATTAGCCTTCAGGGCGGCCGCGGCGAATATCAAGGATTCCCAAGCGCGCTAATGGGGCAACTGTCCTACGTGCGCCAGGTTTTCATTGACGCCCAGTGGTACGCACAAGCGCAACAGACTTACGAAGCGCATCCGCAAGGAAATTCGCGCCCCGCCTACGATCATACTGACGTGGTAATCAGCCACGCGCTGAATAGCAAGGAATTGGTACTCTGGCCCGGAAATACGGACGTGGACATACTCCGCGCCTTAAAGATGGCGCCGACGCTGGACGCTCGCTGGGCTCTCTCCGGCGCGCAACAAGGATATTTGGTGGCCGACGCTATCGCCGCGGCGCACGTGCCTGTATTCGTAGATGTGAACTGGCCGGTTCCTCCGCCAGGCGGAGGCGGTGGCGCCGGTGCCGATGACACGGAGCCTCTTCGCGCTTTGCGATTCCGCGATCGCGCGCCTTCCACCCCCGCCGCATTGAACAAAGCAGGCGTGAAGATGGCCTTCGCTTCCGAAGGCATCGCCAGTCCCAAAGACATTTTGCGCAACGTCAGCAAGTCCATCGCCGCGGGACTGCCCGCAGACGTTGCTCTGCGCACATTGACACTCGGCGCGGCCGAAATCTTAGGAGTCTCTGACCGGCTGGGCAGCATCGAGCCGGGCAAAATCGCGAACCTGGTCGTGACCGACGGAGATATTTTCGCCGATGCGACCAAAGTGAAATGGGTTTTTGTGGATGGCAAGGTATTCATTCCACCTCCCACTCCCGAACCCGCGCCCGGAGCAGGGAGAGGCGGAGGCGCACCCGGCGGAGTGGACATGTCCGGGAATTGGACGTTTTACTACACAACCGATAATGGTCCCGACCAGTCCACTGCCAATTTACAAATGGCCGCCGACGGCAGCATTACCGGCACTCTCACATCGCAGATGGGAACAGCACCAATCTTGCGTGGCCAACTCACCGGTAATCAGTTCCGAATTTCGATTCAGATTCCAATCAATGGAACGCCGACCGATGTGAATTTGAGCGGCGCGGTTACCGGCAACCAAGTTACCGGCACGATAGACGTCATGGGCATGTCGATCTCATTCACTGGCAGGCGGCCATCAACCGGCGCGGAAGAGGTGCGGCAATGAAGCGCGGAAGAAATAGTCTGGCGTTGAGTCTTTGCATCGGGGCGTTCGCGGCGGCCGCCATCGCCGTCTGCTCCTGGCCGTCCCGCGCGCAAACCACTTCCAACGTCATGTTCTTTAAGAACGCGACCATCCTTACCGTGACCAAGGGCACCATCGAGCACGGCTCGATCTTGGTTCGCGATGGCAAAATCGCCGCCGTCGGGGCCAACGTTCAAGCCCCGTCCGATGCAACGGTCGTGGATGCCACCGGAAAGTTTATCATGCCCGGGATCATTGATTGCCACTCGCATATCGCCATCGAAGGAGGCGTGAACGAGGGCAGCGTTTCCGTTTCCTCAATGGCCAATATCCTCGATGTTCTCAATCCTGAGGATATCGACATTTACAGGGATCTTGCGGGCGGCGTGACCTCGGCAAACATTCTTCATGGCAGTGCCAACGCCATTGGCGGGCAAACCGTAGTCATCAAACTTCGCTGGGGACAGCCCGCCGACAAACTGGTTTTTGAAGGCGCGCTTCCGGGAATCAAATTCGCGCTCGGCGAAAACCCCAAGAGATCGAACTCAACCATTCTTCCGGGCCAGGTGAGACGCTACCCGGCGACGCGCATGGGAGTGGAAGACGTCATCCGTCAGGCCTTCACCGATGCGGTTGCCTACAAGAAGCAATGGGACGACTACAACCGCCGCAAATCGGCCGGTGAGGCCAACTTAATCCCGCCGCGGCGCGACTTGACGCTCGATCCACTGGTTGAAGTGCTGGAAGGCAAACGTTACGTCCACTCGCACTGTTATGTCGCGGATGAAATCCTCATGCTCATCCGCGTCGCCAACGAATTCGGTTTCAAAGTTCGGACCTTTCAACACGTTCTGGAGGGCTACAAAGTCGCCAAAGAGATCGCCGAGCACGGAGCCGGTGCCTCCACATTTTCCGACTGGTGGTCCTACAAAATGGAGGCCTTCGACGCCATTCCCTACAACGCGGCCATCATGACCCAGAAGGGCGTAATTGTTTCCATTAATTCAGATGACGCGGAAGAAGCGCAGCACCTGAACCAGGAAGCCGCCAAGTCCATGAGGTATGGCGGAATGAGTCACGATGACGCTATGAAGATGGTGACCATCAATCCGGCCATCCAGCTGGGAATTGAAAAGCGAGTCGGCTCAATTGAAGTGGGAAAGGATGCCGACCTGGCAATCTACAACCACGATCCTCTCAGCGTTTTCGCTGTGGTTCAGAAGACCGTCATCGACGGGAGAATCTATTTTGACCGCGACAAGGACATCGCCGGGCGTCCGGCTCTGGCCAAAGAAAAGCAAGCGCTCCTGGATAAGGAGCGTCAGGCCGGTGGGGGTGGCGCCGGGCGCGGGGGCCGCAGTGGTGGCCGCGGACCCGGCAGCGAGATACAGGATCGGGAGGAATAACCGCCATGAAAAAAATACTGAAAACATTGTCGTTCTCGATGATTGCCATCGCCGTGGCGGCGGCATTCTCACTTGTGCCCGCGGCTCAGGGGCAACAGTCCTACGCAATCACCGGCGCGAAAGTGTATCCCGTCTCTGGTCCGCCAATCGATGGAGCAACCGTCGTCATCCGTGGCGGAAAAATCACCGCGGTAGGCAAGGGCGCCGCAATTCCTTCCGGCGCGAAGGTAATTGACGCGAAGGGACTGGAAGTTTATCCCGGCATGTTCAACGCCGTTACGGAAATCGGCATGAACGAAGTCGGCGCCGTGGAGGCAACGGTGGATACGGCGGAGCTCGGCGAATACAACCCCCAGCTTGTGGCGGCCACGGCCGTTAATCCGGCCAGCGCCCACATTCCGGTAACACGCGCGGAAGGAATCACTCACGTGATCTCCGCCCCTGGACTGGGCGGGCGTGGTGGAGGCGGGTCGGTCATCACGGGGCAGGCGTCCCTCTTCAACCTTGCCGGATGGACCATGGACGAAATGCAGGTGAAGCGTTCCGCGGCAATGGTCGTGAACTGGCCGGTATTGCCGGGTGGCGGCGGAGGCGGGCGCGGCGGAGGCGGAGGACGTGGAGCGGCTGCAGGAGGCGCGCCTTCACGGGCCGATTATGACCGGCGAATCGCAGAACTTACCGAATGGTTCGAGCGAGCTCGCCACTACGCATCCGCAATGCAAGCCAACAAGAACAGCGTAGAACGCGACCTGAAGCTTGAAGCCCTTGTGCCGGTGGTCAAGGGCGACCTGCCGCTTTTTGTTGTGGCCAATCAGGCGAATCAAATCAGTGAAGCTGTCGCCTATTGCGATAAGCAGAAACTCAAGATGATATTGGCCACAGGGACCGCAGCAGGCGAAGTGAAAGATCTGCTGAAAGAAAAAAATGTTCCGGTGATCCTGAGGCCCACTCTCACCCTGCTGCGCGGGGAAGACGAACCTTATGACGCCAACCTCACACTGCCCGGGCAGCTCTCCGCCATGGGAATCAAAGTTGCTTTCGGCAGTTACGGCAACGAATTCGCGCGGCGGCTTTCGCAGCAGGCCGGAGTCGCCGTGGCTTTCGGCATGTCCCACGACGACGCGCTTAAGGCGCTGACCATCAATCCCGCGGAAATGTTCGGTGTGGGCAAGGAACTTGGCACCATCGAGACGGGCAAAATTGCCAACCTCATCGTCACCAATGGCGATCCGATGGAGCTCAGCACCGAAGTCCGCTACTTGTTTATCAACGGCCAGCTCACCAGCACAGACAACAAGCACAAGCAGCTCTATGAGGAGTATCGCAAGCGCCCGTAAGCCGCGAGGCATTTTCAGAACGGGGAATATTCCGCGGCACTTTCGATTCAAGTCTGGCGGCCATGTTTTGCACAGCTTGCGGAACACAAAATCCCGATAAAGGTTCCTTCTGCAGCCGCTGCGGAAAACGAATGCGCCCGGCTACCGAGCCGCCTGTCGCGGCTCCTCCTGGAGATGTTCAGGCAGCTGGAACAGTCCAGTCTTCTCCCGCCCAGATTTCTCCCGCCACGCCCGCCTCAGCCACCGGCTCAAGCTGGATCGATCCGCAAGCTCTCCGGCCCAAGCCAGGTGACAGTTGGGTCCAGGTGGACTCACCATCAGCGGCACCTCTGTCTGCCCCGCCACCCAAGCCGGGCAGCAGTTGGGTGCAATTGGATTCCCTTCAGATTTCGCAGCCACCTGCGGCACAGGTTCCTCCACCGCCGCCCCCGCCGGTGCCCTCTGCGCCTGCGCGAATTTCAGGATCAAGCTGGATCGATCCCACTCCCCAAGCGCCCCAGGCGTCTGATAGCTGGGTAAAATTCAGCCAGCCCTCGCCCACCATTGAGGGCACTCTTCCATCCCCGCCCCCGCAAACTTTCAGCCCGCCTGTTCAGCCTTATGCGCAACCGGGCTATCCTTCAACTGTCCACCCCCCAGCCTATGGAAAGGCTCCCTACGCACAGGGTTTTCCGCCTCAAGGTTACGCGATGCCTGTGCCGGCCCAATTCCTCCAGGGCGTTGGCGGCTGGCTTATGTTTTTTATTGTGTGCCTCACAATTATTGGGCCCTTGGTCGCACTATTCACGGTAATCATTCTCTTGATGGCTGCCGGAGCGAATGTCAATTCAGATGCAATCCTGGCCAGATTATTTGCTGTTTTTGCTGTCATGATCATCCCCTACACGATTTGGGGAATGTTCGTGGGTGTCTCGCTTTGGAAGATCCGTCCTGGGTCGGTGCGCCAGGCCAAGCAATACTTGCTTTGGGGCAGCATTCCTTTCACATTTCTATTCGGCTTGATGCCTTACATGATCTTGCCCACATGGCACAGAGGGCCCACGTTGGGAAGCTCCGAATTCGGATTCATCAGCACAGGCGTGGTTCTTGCGCTCGCCTGCAATTCTTATTTAACGAAATCCCGCCGCGTGGCCATCACCTATCCTCAAGGGTAGTCCTGTTTGTCTCATCTTCCATAGCAAATTCAGAGATACGCCACATCTCGATTTCCCGGTTTATTAAGAATTATCGAACTGTCACCTTTCCGTAACTTTAAAAAAGTGGTCGGCACCTCCCTACTTGGGATGGGGTCTAATACTTAAGGAAGCTCGTAAATCTCATACGTGATTCTTGTAAAGGTACTCGTTCATGTCTTCAAGGAAGGGTCCGGTCAATCCTCGGGGTTCATTCATATGGTCGCCTAGTCAGGCCGTAGCGCGCCGAAGGGAAATGAGAAGGGCGACCTACTACGCCAGCATGAACCTCTGGGGCTTTGCCAGCGTCATGTTAGCTCTACTGTTCATAACGATAGGTGCCGCAACCCCTCACAGGGGTCGGCGAGCCTCAGTGGATCTCCCACATGCTGTGAATGATGTTTCTCAACCGGGTGCATTGCGCGATGATGCAATCCATATCGTGGTGGCTCGAGACGGAGTGGTCTACTATGGCAACGTCCGCGTCAGGACTGAAGATCTAGCCAATGCAATACGAATGTCATTACGTGTTGGCGCAGAAAGGAAAATATACCTTGAGGCAGACATGCGGGCTAACTACCACTGGTACGTAGCACCCGTTCTTGATCAGATTCAGCTTGCAGGAGTCTCAAACGTCGCCTTTCTGACAATCAAATCCGCAAACCCTATCCATTGAATCTCGAATCCCGACCAAGCCGATATCGGAAACCGCGATTTTACACCTTCAGTTTCGCAAGTATCACGTTCGTGAGAGAATTTACGTTTGGTGCTGCCCATGCTTGAACGAACGCGTGGCGCGGCGCTAGCGAGGAGCATCATGCGCGAAGCAGTCATAGTAAGTTCAGTGCGGACGGCGGTCGGCAAGGCCTTCAAAGGAACTCTGCACGCCACTCGGCCAGACGATCTCTGCGCAATTGTAATTCGCGAAGCCTTGGCTCGCGTGCCCGGTCTTGCGCCAAGCGAAGTGGATGACGTCATCATCGGCTGCGCCATGCCGGAAGCGGAGCAGGGAATGAACGTGGCGCGCATCGCCTCCCTTCGCGCCGGTTTGCCCGTCGAAGTTCCGGCCATGACCGTCAACCGTTTCTGCTCTTCCAGCCTCCAGGCCATCGCTCTCGCGGCCGACCGCATCGCTTTGGGCCATTCCCAAGTGATCGTCGCAGGTGGCACCGAATCCATGAGCATGGTCCCCATGGGCGGAAATAAGGTTTCGCCCGATCCCTGGCTGATGGACCACTACCCGGACGTTTATCTGAACATGGGGCTCACTGCCGAGAATTTAGCCAGGAAATATGGCATCACACGCGAACAGGCGGACGCGTTCTCCTACGCCAGCCATCAAAAAGCGCTGACTGCAATTGCAGCGGGAAAATTCAAAAACGAAATCGTGCCCGTGGAAGTGAAGACAACTGTCTATACCAACGGCGCGACCGCTGCGGGCGCGGGCGTGAAAGGCACGGCCACCACCACGGCCGTCACTTTTGACACCGACGAAGGCCCTCGTGCCGATACTTCCATCGAAGCTCTCGCGAAATTGAAGCCCGCATTCCATGCGCACGGAACTGTGACTGCCGGGAACAGTTCCCAGATGAGCGATGGCGCCGCGGCGTCGGTAGTCATGACCGCTGAACGCGCTCACGAACTCGGCATTAAGCCTCTCGCGCGATTTATTTCCTTCGCGGTAGCCGGATGCCCGCCCGAGGAAATGGGAGTTGGCCCGGTATTCGCCATCCCCATGGCGCTCAAGCTCGCAGGACTGAAACTCAATGACATGGACGTGATCGAATTGAATGAAGCCTTCGCCACGCAGGCGCTCACAGTAATCAAGCTGGCCGGACTCGATCCCGCGCGCGTCAATCCCAATGGCGGCGCTGTGGCGCTGGGCCATCCGCTCGGTTGTACCGGAGCAAAGCTGACCGCCTCCATCGTGCGCGAACTCGCTCGCCGCAACGCGCGCTATGGATTGGTCACCATGTGCATCGGCGGCGGCATGGGCGCGGCCGGTATTTTCGAGCGGGTCGCTTAGCTCTCCATCCGAAAAGAATTCATTGGAGAGTTTTTTCGCTGGCTATTTCCGCGTCGCTTTCGTCGTCTGCATCAACTGCGTCTGCCCGCCGGCTTGGCTGAACCACTCCTGCAGCGTAAGGCTGTCCGGCGAATCCTGATGAGTGCTTTGCTTGAACGTGAATTTCGTGTCGCCCGTTGCGAAATCTCCGGTGAGCACAAAGTTGTCGCCATCCCAGTCCCCGTGGGATTCATACGCGCCGGGGAATCCATTGCCGAATGTGTACATTCGGTAGGCCTTTTCCTGCGGGTCCCAGGTGGTCACGTCCAGTCCTTCGATGTGACCCTCTAACCCGTCCGCTATGAAATTGGCTACCAGCGAAAACCCGCCCGGGCCGGGATGGCACGAATAAGTTCCGTGCTCTTCGCCGCCGTTGGGGAATAGATCCGACCTCGGGTACACAGAATCAATTTTCCAGTCGCCCACCAGAAAACGAAGCCTGTCCACTTCCGGCGATGACTTCGTGGAGTGCTGTGTCGAATCCTGGAGCAGATTGCCTTTGGCCCGCGAAGAAGATTTCGCCGGCCGGGCGCCGCCAGCCAAAAATCCAATTGCAATCAGCGCTGCGACTGCCGTGGCAGTCAATTTAATTCGCATGGGACCTCTCCTTAAGCCGAATTCTCATGAAAATTTCGCGCCAGCCGCTCTTCCCGGCAGCGGCCGGCGACTTCCACCTATGCTTGGGCGACACCATATGTAGAACCCGGATTCGCGCCGCGTGTTTCTGTGGCGGCCTTCAATCGTAACTCAGAATAATGGCTGCCGTGAATCGCTCCTCATTGCTCCAGACGGGCCATGCGAGTAAGATAACTTATCGAAGTTGAATGACCGGATGCTCTCTTTGAATCGAGTTTCACGGCTCACCTTCTCTTCAGAAAATTGAGATGCGAAGAATGTATCTCTGGGTTAACTGATGGCGCCAAATTCATCCTGGTATTTCGCCTACGGCAGCAATCTCAGCCGCGAACAATTCCGCTCGCGCGCGGGACAAATCCTGGAAGAAATCACCGGGCAACTAAAAAACTATGAGCTTCGCTTCAATAAGAAGATGCGCGGTGGTTCGGCCACCGCTAACGTCCAGCAGTCGGCGGGCAAAACCGTCCACGGCGTTTTGTACCGCATCCCGGAATCCGCCTATCGAAATCTGGATAGATACGAAGGCGCGCCCGAGCACTACCGCCGTATCGAATTGCGCGTCACCGCTTCCGACGGCCGCGAAATCAACGCGCAGGTGTACATCGCCACCAAAGTGGAAAAGGGCTTGAGGCCCACGCCGCACTATTTGCAAACGATTCTTGATGGAGCGGCCGAACACGGCATGCCCGCCGAATATGTTCAGTCGATTCGCGCGGAAGCAGGCGCGCATTGAGGGCATTACCAGCGATTTCAAGCAGCACTGTGGAGGAATGACCATGGCCACGACAGCAACTCCGGTAAGTCTCACCAAAGGCGGCAGCTTTCTTTTGGACCAGGCACGCCCCGAGCAGATTTTCACCCCGGCGGATATCACGGACGATCAGCGCCTGATCGGCCAAACCGCCGAGGAGTTCGTCACCAAAGAGGTCCTGCCGCGCACCAAAGAGCTGGAAGAAAAAAAGCCCGGCCTGATGGTCGAGTTGGTGAAAAAAGCCGGCGAGCTGGGCCTCCTGGGCGGCGGGGTTCCGGAACAGTATGGCGGCGCTGGCCTCGACAAAATCTCGGTGACCTTGCTCACCGAAAAAATCTCCGTCTATGCGGGCTACGCTGTAACTCATGGCGCCCAAACCGGCATCGGCACTCTTCCCATCGTCTATTTCGGAACCGAAGAACAGAAGAAGAAGTATCTCCCCAAGCTGGCCACCGGCGAATGGCTCGCGGCCTATGCTCTTTCCGAGCCGCAAGCGGGTTCGGACGCTCAGAATGCTCTCACCCGCGCACAGCTCTCGCCCGATGGAAGGGATTGGATCCTCAACGGCCAGAAAATGTGGATCACCAATGGTGGATTTGCCGATGTGTACATCGTGTTCGCCAAGGTGGACGGCGAAAAGTTTTCCGCATTCATCGTCGAGCGTTCCTTTCCCGGGTTCACCGCGGGAAATGAAGAACACAAGATGGGCATCCACGGTAGCTCCACCACTCCCATCTTCATGGAAAACTGCAAGGTGCCGAAAGAAAACTTGCTCCACGAGATTGGCCGCGGACACATCGTTGCCTTCAACATTCTGAATTCCGGACGATTCACTCTCGGTGCCTCATGCGTCGGAGGCGCGAAAAACACACTCGCCGTTGCCTCCAAATATGCCAAGGAACGCAAGGCCTTCGGCAAACCCATTGGCGATTTTGGCTTGATGAAAGAAAAACTGGCGGAAATGGCCATCCGGATTTACGCCGTGGAGTCCATGGTCTACCGCTCGGCCGGCATCATGGAACTCGCCATGTCTGCCTCGGAGGCCACCACCGACAAAACGCAGCACACCATGAAGGTCCTCGAGGAGTACGCCATCGAAAGCTCGATTGCCAAAGTGTACGGCAGCGAAATGCTGGACTACGTCGTGGACGAAGCCGTCCAGATTTTTGGTGGCTATGGGTTTCATGAGGATTACTCCGTGTGCCGCGCCTATCGCGACAGCCGCATCAACCGCATTTTCGAGGGCACCAATGAAATCAACCGCATGCTCATCATTCAGATGCTGATGAAGCGCGCGCTTTCCGGTGCCTTGCCGCTCATCCCGGCAGCTATGAAGCTTGCGGACGAAGTTCTGGCCGGACCCTCCTTCCAGGAGGTGTCCCAAGGTGTTCTGGCCGAAGAAGCTCGGACCGTCGCCAACAGCAAGAAAATGTTTTTACAGGCCGCCGGTGGCGCGGTGCAAAAATTCCGCGAAAAACTGTCCGAGGAGCAGGAGCTGATCGGGGCGCTCGCCAACATCGTCATGGAAATTTACGCCATGGAATCTTCCATGCTGCGCGCCCAGAAGTCCGCCGCCGCGCGCGGAGAAGAAGCTGCGAGCCCCATGATTGACGCCGCTCGAGTCTTTATCCACGACGCTGGTGGACGCGTCGAGGAGGAAGCGCGGCGCGCTCTGGGGGCCGTTCACGTCGGCGACATGCTCTCCACCCAAATGGCCGTGCTGAAGCGGTTCGCCAAGCGCGCTCCGGTGGACACCATCGGACTTCGCAAGCGTGTTGCCGCCGCTGTCCAATCCGCCGATCGTTATCCCTTCGAGGGCCGCTGAGCGCCTTGGCCCGCGAAACGCTTTCATATCAGTGGATACGCCCTCTGGCCACACCTTACTTACGCGGTTACCGCGCGAAAGTTGAGAATTCACAAGGTCTGCGCGGTTTCAATTTCCGGTTTGAGCCAATTCCAGGCAAAGGCACGCTCGGTTTTTTTGTTGGCTTTCTCATCGAGCCTTCCCATTTCACTTATTTGAAGCCCGCGGCCCCTGAATGCCTCATCTTCGCCTTTGTTGAGCCGGTTGGCGGCGCACTTCATACCGCGCAAGTCCTGAATAAAGACGGCCAAGTTCGCTGGACGTTTGAATATATCCGTTGGTTGACTCACCGGCCTCCTCGCTTCCAGTTTTTTGAAAATCAGCGCGCCTCGATGGTTCGTCATTGCTCGATGCAGGATTGGCCTGATGAAAAGTACCAGCACTTTTCACTGAATTTTTATACGGAGACGCTTGCGTGGCTCGTCCGAAGTGGTTTAGTTAGACGTTGGCGGGAGTTCGCCATGGCAAAAGAGGTTTAGATTCAACGATTCAAGGACACCAATCCCGGAAAAGTGGATGATTTTTATCCTTTTTTCCCAAATGGAAAATAAATTCGACCTTTTCCGGCCGGTTCCAGTACCGGTCAGACTGTTGACGTGGTTCTGTTTAAATTTATTTATCAGTTGAATGAAATGATTGAATCTATTCTCGCGTAATACGCATCATAATCGTGTAGAATGTGTTTCTTCGTTGGGGGGATGGAGTGGAGACTTCAGGAACCGAGTTTCTAACCGTAGACGATTTGGAATACGAGCGCAATGAGGCTGTCAAGACTCACCAGGGAGCCGTTGCCGAGCCTTCCATTGCGCCGAAAACCAGTCGCAAAGCTTGGCGCAAGTGGCTCTACGCAATACTCGCCAGCTACATTGTTCTGCAGGTTTACTACGTCCGCGAAATGCTCGCGGCGCTTTTGATATTCACGATATTTTTCGCTGTGTTCGCTTTCATTGCCACGATTGTTTACATCGTCGGCCGCGCCGGCGAGGCCGGAATTGTATTGGCGGAACCCGCCGCCAAGCGCGGTATGGAAATTGCCGAGGGGCTCAGCAAAAAGACATTCCACCGTCAACGCTCAGTGATTGCCCCGTAATCGCGCTGGCTTGATCCGAAACCAGAAACAACGCCGCGGCCGCAATTTCCGCGGTAGTTTGCGGCCGCCCCTGCAATATTCCCTTTAAGAAATCTTTGAACATTACCGCGCCATCAATCCCGGTCCGTGCCGACAGCGCCGCGCCCAATTCCTGTGACATATCCGTTTCCGGCACCGGCCCGGGCAGCACGGCGTTGGCCCGCACTCCGCGCTGCGCTCCTTCCGCGGCCGTTGTGCGCGTCAATCCCAGCAGGCCGGCCTTCGTGGCCGCATAAGCCGCGCCCCAGGGAATCGCCGCGCGTGCCGCCACGCTCGATATGTTCAGAATTGCGCCACCCCGTCCATACATTGACGGCAGGGCTGCGCGGGTCATCAGAAAAGCCCCGCGCAAATTCGCTGCCATCACCCTGTCCCATTCCTCCGCCGTGATCTCCTCGATCGGTTTTACCGGCCCGTAAATCCCGGCGTTATTCACCAGGATATTCACTCCGCCAAATGTTTTCCGGGCGGCTTCCACGATACGTGCTGTGTCCTCTTCGAGGCTGACGTCCGCCGCGACCCACGCCGCGCGCCCGCCCGCCGATTCAATCTCTCTGGCCGTGCTCTCCAGCTGGGCCCCAGTTCGCGCCGCAATCACCACCGCCGCGCCTTCGGACGCAAATCGCCGCGCGATGGCCCGGCCGATCCCGCGCCCTCCGCCCGTTACAATTGCCACCTTCCCGTTCAAACTCATTTGGATTCTTCTCCGCCTTTTCTTTTCTTCCGCGTCCTTGTTTTCTCCATCTTGCGGACTTTGCAGCCTAGCACATCTCGCGCCCCTCTTCAGCGCGTCTCATCGTTGGCCTGATCTTTCGTAGGGGCAACCTTCAGGTTGTCCGCTCTTTCTTTTTTTCGCCATCCCGAATTCTGCCCTCGCGGGGTGAGGGATACCTGGCCGCGCCGTCCCCGGCCGGCGATTTTGATTTTGATTTTGTGTGCCACTTTCCCCATCTCGCATTTTCCGCTATCATCTCCGCCGATTCGGTTCCGCCATGCCCCACAACCGCCGCATCATTGTTTATGTCGCCACCAGCGCCGACGGTTTCATCGCCCGGCCCGACGGCGGCATTGACTGGCTCGACCGCCCTCGCCCCAAAGGCAACTACGGCATGGGCGAGTTCTACAAATCCATTGACACGGTTCTGTGGGGCCGCAAGACCTGCGACATGGCGCTCGACTACCAAAAGCGAGGCGTGCCCGGCACTGACTTCGATACCAAAGTCAGGAACTACGTTTTCACTCACAATCCACCGCAAGGACCGGCGCCAGCCGGCGTGGAATTCGTGAACGAACCCATCAAGCCATTCGTCACGCGGCTACGTGCGAAGCAAGGAAAGGACATCTGGGTCATGGGCGGCGCGGGCATTATCGCGTCGCTCCTCGACGAAAACGAGATCGACGAGTTCATCATCCACGTCATCCCGGTGATGATCGGCGAAGGCATTCCTCTGGTCGCGCCGCGCCATCGCACCGTCCGCCTAAAGCTCCTCGTCACCAAAAAGTTTCCCGATGGAGTGGTCCGCCTGCATTACGCCGTCCGCAAGTAGTCCGCTCATATGGAATGAGCGTGCCGACCGGGGTTTGCCCCCGTCAACGCGGGCGCCGTCACCGGAGCGCGATTTGCTCCGGCTCCGCGGCCCTATGGGAGGCATTCGAACTAAAACCGGTAACGAGATTCATAAATTACGAAAATATTCTTTCATTTCTCCATTGACGTCGTCTATAACTCTATAGTAATCTGCGCAGCAGACTATGACGGCCTTTTCGAATTCTCTCTCCCGAAACGGTTCTGAATCCTCTGCCAGGCGTCCACAGGACCCTTGTTTTATGCGCCTTTCGTAAGAATATCATTCTACGGGGTTTTAAGGTGCTGTGGCATATACTCTTACGAGGCGATTTCCCGCGAACGCGTAAGTCACAGAATCAACGAGGCCTAGGTTACTATTCGATTAACGGCGTAAACCCTTATGGCATATATTCTTAGGACGATGAGTGCCCGCAACCCCTTTGTAATGACATTCATACAAAAACGATGGGGAGGTGGGGCCGCTTATTTGGAACGTGCGGACTCACCTCATACTCGCCGTCATTCCGAGGAGTCCGCCGCGGCGGGCGACGAGGAATCTCGAAGTTCCCTGGGAAGTGCAAATTCGAGATTCTTCTCTCCGCTCGGAATTACCGCGAAAGGCTACACTCCCAATTGAGGAATGACGCGGGCGGCTCGGATGCGATATGATAGCTTTCTTCTGGAGCGGATAACGATATGACCGATTCGCTGGTAAGGCTTTCCAGCCTGGGTGGAAACTCGGGCAATGGCGGCAAAATGCTGCTGCGCGTTCGCCCTCGCGGGTTTTGCGCAGGCGTGGTACGCGCTGTGGACATTGTCGAGCTGGCGCTGGAAGTTTATGGTCCTCCGGTGTACGTCCACCATGAAATTGTTCACAACCGCTATGTCGTGGAGCAGCTCCGCCAGCGAGGCGCGATTTTCGTGGAGACGGTGACCGAAGTGCCGCACGGCGCAACGCTGATTTTCAGCGCGCACGGCGTTCCTCCCACGGTTCGCGACGAGGCCAAGACCCGCGAATTGCGCGTAATTGACGCCACCTGTCCGCTGGTGACCAAAGTGCATCTCGAGGCGCTGCGCTTCGCCCGCGAAGGCCGCCAGATTATTTTGATTGGCCACAAGGATCACCAGGAAATTGTGGGCACCTCAGGCGAGGCGCCCGATCAAACCGTGGTGGTGGACAGCGTGGAAGCCGTGGACAGGCTGAAGGTGGCAGATCCCAATCGGCTGGCATTTCTGACGCAAACGACGCTGAGCCTTTACGACACGCAGGAAATTGTGACACGCCTTCGCGAGCGGTTCCCTGGAATTCAAGGGCCTGCCTCAGACGACATCTGCTACGCCACGCAGAACCGCCAGGAAGCCGTGGAGAAAATGGCGCAGGACGTGGATTTGATTCTGGTGGTGGGCTCGCCGAACAGCTCGAATTCCAACCGGCTGGTGGAAGTTGCGGTGCGCGCCGGAGTCCCCGCGAGACTGATTGACGACGCCAGCATGATTCAGGCGGAATGGCTGGCGGACGTGAAGAGTGTGGGGCTGACTGCGGGTGCGTCGGCGCCTGAAGTTCTTGTCGAGCATGTGAGCGAGAGGCTGGCGGGCCTGGGCTTTACCGACCAGCGCGATTTTGATCTGATTCGTGAGGACGTAAGGTTTACACTGCCGCCGGAGTTGGCGGCGGTCGCGCCGGGAATCCGGCGGAGTTAGTTGCTCGCCGCGCCGCGGCCACGGGGAAATTGGCCGCGCGCCCATCGTCTCACCTGGCCCGATTGCATAGGGATGACTTTTTTTCGGGGAAGGAGAAACCGTTGGCGGTAAAGATTGTCCGTCAGCCAAGGAAGATAGCGTTGATCGGCGCTCCCACCAGCGCCGCGGCTCTTGCGGGAGGGCATGAGCGAGGGCCCGCGGCATTGCGCGCGGCCGGATTGGTGGATCGTTTGCAGGCCGCCGGATTTGAAGTCACCGACCTGGGCGATTGCGCGCCGCAGGTTTTTCAGGTGGACGACGAGCATCCCCGCGCGCGGAATATTCCCGCCGTGGTTGCTGCGCTCAACGATTTGAAGCCGCGCGTGGAGCAAGCCGTCAAAAGTGGCGCGCTGCCTCTTATTTTGGGTGGTGACTGCAGCATCATTCTGGCGACGGTGGCGGGCGCCCGCCGTTACTACCGCCACGTCGGCGTAATTTATGTGGACCGCGATGCCGATTTGAATGTCCCCGCGACCACACCTTCCGGTTGCGTGGACGGAATGGTGGTCTCGCATCTGGTGGGGCGCGGCGCTCCCGAGCTGGTCCGTTTTTGGGGAGAGCCACCGCTGGTGCGTGAGCCGGACATCGTTTTGTTCGGGGTGGAGCGCCTCGACCCGCCCGAAAAAATTGTACTCGATCGCTCGCCGATCCGGCGCTACCTCACCGAACAAATCCACCAAAAGGGAGTTGTCGCCGCAGCCGAGGAGGCTGCCAGCCGCATGCAGGGCGGGCAACACGAGTTCGTGCTGCACTTTGATGTGGATGCCATCTCCAGCGATGATTTTCGCGCCACCAATCGCGCGGCCACGGGCGGGCTCAGCCTGGGCGAGACTCAGCAGGCCCTGGCCGTTTTCGCCGCACGCGAAAACATGATTGCATTTGAAGTGGCCGCGTTCAATCCCGCGTTTGATCACGATGGCAAAGCCGCGAAAGAATTGATTGAGCTGGTCGCCGGAGTCTTGACCGTGCGCCTGGCTGCACTGGAATCGCCTGCCCAACTCGCCGCGGAGGCCAACGCCCCGGCAGAATCCATTCAAGAAAAAGCATTCTCACCAGCACCACAAACTTCGGAACCTCAGATTGGGGCGGCTCACGAGGAATTAGCCGCGCCGAAGGCTGACCAGGAACCCACCACCAGCGATCACACCGGCACCGGCAACGCTGAACCTTCGGGTGCTTAAGCAACTGCCCCCAGCGCCGCTAATTTGATTTCTCCATTAATTATTCAGGGCCGAATTTCAACTTGAGAGGGAGTCTTAGCGTTATCCATGTCGCGGGCAGCTAAAACTTAGGTCCGCCATGAAATAACCCCGTCATCTCGAAACCGACGCTGAAGAAAATTGTGCCCGCGGCGTAATGCACGCTGTAATCGTAACCGGCCTCGAGCTGAATCGAGTGCCTGAACGTTGCGTCGGCCGCGAGGTCGAATCCGTCGTCATCCACCAGCGCCGCGCCACCCCTGGTCGTGGCCACCACTTCATAGACGCGGTGGTGCTTTGCATTCTTGCCTGTTTTCGCGCCCTTCTTGAGAATCCGGCTGTAGATTGTCTGTGGACCCCAGGGCACAACCTGATACACATCCGCGGTCGCCCTGAGCGGCCCTAACAAATCCACGTCCGAACCCACTTGAAATTGGGCCTCATTACCATACGTCATGAAAGGACGATGGATAATGCGCTGCGTTGGATTGGTGGTGCTGTTCAAGCTGTCGCCGACGTCAATATTCACGAATGGACCAAACCGCCCGATGGACCGGGTAAGTTCGCTATCCCAATCATAGGTGACATGACCGGTGCTGAATCCGTTTGTGATGCTTCCTGTCGGCGCCGTGACTCCGGCGGTGGCATGGTAGTCCACAATGTGCGTGTTGAGTTTGAACCGCACGTCCATATACAAGTTGCCGATACCATCCGCTTGTGTTGCAAATCCCTTCAGCGAAGAAGGTGGAGTCACGAAGTAGATGGGGACGCCAATGTCCGCACCCCAGTGCTTGTTAAAGTCGTAGCCCACCGCGCTATTCAAATCGAATATATTTGCGCCCGAGCCGGAGCTACCCTCAAGCTTTTCGTAAATTGTGATCCCGCTGGATTTTGCGGCAGGCAAAGTTTGTTGGGCGGGCAAGGGAATTGCAATAACTGTACCAATGGCCAGTAGGGCAACCAGTCCAGCCAATTTTGAATTTTTGTCTCTCATAGTAATGCAACCCAACATTGGAGATTTTGTTCTTTATGGGCCATAGCCCTCGAGTCCCAATGTGTCCAAAATTGATATGAGCAATTGGCTCTCTCTGCGGCCTTCCCGCCAATTCCCGAATCGCGTCAAGAATCTCAGCGACGATGCACAGTCGAAGCCACTCGTCGATGCGCTCAACGCGTTCGATCAGCGCATGTGGAGGACCTGGATGCATGTCGACAGCGAAGGTTACTCCGAAGGTGAGGCCAAAGAAGTGAAACTGGTGCAGGGCGTGGGAGTCGAACTTTAACCTAGTTCAAAAAGTCCCGCGTTTTAACGGCGTTGCGCCCACTACCCCGGAATTATCGGTACAAATAGTACAAAGCTTGAAAAAGTGGCGGGAGCGGTGTTTATTGTACGAGATATTTTCGGCTCGTACTCGCATCCGCGCGAGTTGATTTTCCAGCCGCGAATCGGAACAACTCCGCCCTCACTCTCATTCTTTGCTCTATCGTTTGGCTCTTCGCTCGCTCCGCTAGTTCCTTTAACAGCGCGGACATTGTCGTGACGTGGCTCGTTGCCATTTTTTGACCCCTTCGATTTTTGCGCCTGCTTGAATCTAGGTTACCCCCAAAACGCTCGGAGAAGGAACGAGTTTTTGTGCGCGTGTGACTTTGCGCAACGGGCCGTGCCTCTGAGCTAAGGCGACTGGGGTGCGGGCAGAATCAGAAACCTGTAGAGCGGGCTTCGCAATTCCCCTGCCTCGTTTCAGGCAGTCCGCGAATTTTTATGCATTGGCGCTAGTTTATGCATGCATAAAATTCCGCCCCGAATTCCGCCCCGCAAGCTATTGGCAATAGAAACTTTATTATATAAAGTACTTTCATCTCGATTGAGACCCCCCTCAGACCTCTAGTAGTAGAGGGGTGCTCTCTCCCCTGACAAGTGACCACGGGTTGTGAGCATACCGACCGTGTGACTGGCGTTCGCACAGTAGATTAAATGGGCGCGAGATTTCGCGCCTCGAAACCGGAGTCGAAAACGGCTCCGGTTCTTCTTTTTGCGGCAAGGTATTTCGATGAATTTTTTGTTTAGAAATTAGGTGCAGCCGATTGGCTGCATCCCCTTTTTTGCTTTCGCCAGATTTGATGAATTTTTGAATTGAGATTGGAGGAAAAGATGTCGCCATTTGCAGCGTTTAGCGCGGAGAACAGGATTGCCGCCAAAATGAAAACCTTAGATATTTCTGCGTCGTTCTTGGCGAGCTTGTCGGGCGTGAGCAACACGAAAATTTCTCATGCGCTTCAAGGTATCCGACAATTGCTAAATCACGAGGCGGCGAAAGTGCTCGACGCTTTGGGCGAATTGGAAAAACTTTCTGCGGCGTGTCGTCCGATTCCCGTCGCTTACAAAAATGCAAATGTGATTCGCGAACTGCTTGCGGCTTGGCGCGATAAGAAGTTCTTTGTGGCCGTTGGGTCGACCGAGGAAACGGCAACGGACGCGATACAGGTTGAGTAGGCATTCAGCACCACCAATGGCAGCGGCTGTAGCAGCACCCAAACTTCCAGAAGTCGGCTTGAGCTAATCTCACGCGAAGGGAGGAACTTAAGGACAAAACCAAGAGGCGGCGCGAGCGCCGTTACAAATAATGGAATCCGTACAACAAGAAGTAGAGAAACTAAAACATGACATCCGCGCTTCTCAAGAGTTGGCCCGCGAGACTCGGCAAATTAACCGCAATCAGTTAGCCAGAATTCGTAACCACGAAATCATCGGGCCGATTTTGCGGCTCGAAGACGAAGCCCGTAACGGGCGAGAAATGATTGACGACTTGGTTGAGGCACAAGCAGAAGGCGATACGGAGTTGTTGAGAGTCGTCAAGAAGTGGATTCAGCGCCACAACGAAGAAATAGAAGATTTGTTGGACGAAACGCAAGGCGCGTGAAAGCCAAGGGAGAAATATGAGAGACAGAAGAATCGAAGCTCTAGAGTTATTACGACAAGTCGACCGTGGCGAACCTCTGCCCCGAGCGCAACCGTTGGACGTTGCATTCCACGAGACCGGACACTGTTTATTTCAAGAATCATTCGGCATCGAAGTTTCCTCGGTTAGTGGCGTGCCGAGTGGCGACCGACCGGGCTCACTCGGTTTCGTCTTTAGCAATATGAATCGAATTGCGTTGCCTGTGGAATTACACTTGATTCATTTTCTCGCAGGCGGCGTCGCCTCACACCGGATAGTTTCCGCAGACCTTTTCAATCCGAGAGCATTTTACCTCCCGTCCGGGGACGCTGGAGTTATACAAAAGATAGCAGATGCGGTGTGCCCGACTCCGAAAGAAGCGATTAGCTTGATACTTCGGTGCGCCGCTCACACCTACGATTTGATTCAATTGCCCCAGACGCAACGTTGGCTTCGCGCGCTTGCGATAGAGCTGTACGTCAAAGAGCGAATATCGGGCGACGAAGTCCGGGAAGTGCTCCGGCAAAACGGTTTTTACGAAAAGAACAATCCATTGATTCAGTTCGGATTGGAGATGAAAGACAAAACCGTTGGAGAAATAGCGCTTGGACTCCTCGACTTGAGCGCTTTAGAGCAAGTGAGCGGGGAAGTTTAATCAGATTTTGAAGTGAGCGCGGCGAAAACGTAAAAGACGTACACGCAAAAGACGTACACGCGAATATGCCGAGAAAGAGGTGATTCAAAGGCCGGACAAAGTGCCGGTCTACTTTATTTTTACCGGAGTGTTTTATGGACGGAATCAGGCAGGACGGTTGGATAGTGTTTTGGACTGGAAAATGGGGACACATTCAAAGTGCTGAGCAACGAAGCGTCAAGTACTTTTTGCACGTAAACAATTTTCACTCTCAGGCGAATCGCGCACCTTTTTTGGGGGAACGGCTTCGCTTTACCGTACAGCCATATCTAGGACACGCGAAAGGCCCGAACAAACTTTTGCGCGCCGTGGATTGCCGTCCGTGGGAAGAGGACGTACCGGCCAGCGGAATAGCTAACGACGCGGCCCCGGTGTCGGACGCCGAGGAATTTTTGCGCGCGGTGGGTGAACTGTAATGAGCGCTCAGAATATTGTATGGACTCCGGCGACGCAGCCGACGGCGGAACTTGAGCAACACGAAAACGCTTTTTGGACTTCGGACGAACGGCAACTACTAATTCAGGGGTGCCGAAACTGCCAAACAACTGTCAAGGCGCACTTCTGCGAAAAACTGGACCCTGTTAATTACGTCGTTTTTGACACCGCCAAGGGAGTTAATCAGACCCGCTTGGATTCATTGAAGGCGAATGCGCGGAGTGAAACAACAAAGCCGATTGCGGAGCCTGTTACCACAGCGTCGGTTGCAAAGCCAGAAGTGCGTACGTCCACGTCCGCGTTTGTGGACATTCCGCCCGCATTCGCTCCGCCGATTGCACGACCGATTGTAAAAGCGGAGCCGGAATTTGTAGACCAGTTGCCCGAAGTTCCCGCGTTTCTCAAGAAGATTCCAAACTGGCTTCGCTGGAAACTCGACATCGTCAAAGGCAAAGAGACGAAGGTGCCGTATCAGGTGAACGGCAAGCACGCGTCTTCGACTGACCCCGGCACTTGGGCCGACTACCGCACCGCTGTTTCTGGCGTAACAATTGACAGCAACGGCGGCGTTGGATTCGTCGTGAATGGCAAAATCGTGGGAATCGACCTTGATGGTTGCCGCAATGCAATAACCGGCGTGCTGACTGAGTGGGCCGAGCAAATTATCGACGCGCTGGATTCCTACACTGAAATCACACCATCGCAAACGGGCGTACGTGTTTGGGTGCGCGGAGTCCTTCCAGAGGGCGACAAAGTGTTTAATCTCGACCCCGCGTCTGGTTACGGCGACAAAGTGAAAATTGAGGTTTACACGGAGGGCCGCTATTTCACCGTCACGGGCGAATCATGTTTTGACCCGAGTGGCGACGTGGAAGAGCGGGACTTAACCGCCGTCTACAAACTATTCCACGAAATCCGCGCGAAGTATCCCGTCGCGAAAAAGCAATCAGCTTCTACGGCAACCGGCGAAGCAGCCCAACCCGCGCAGCCAGTCCAAATCGAAAAGCTGGGAGTGCTTCAAGCGAACAAGTACGACATTTTCATGCGCGGGTTAGTTGAATCAGTCCGACCACACCAACCGTTTGTTATTTCGGACGGCATAGGCCGACTATCTTTCCCGTCGCACAGCGAAGCCGACTTGTCTTTCGCTACCGTTTTGGCGGTCCGATACGACTGTCACCGCGAGAAGATGGCGGAGGACTTCCGAAAGTCTCCGATGTACAGCCCGGAGCGAATGGAAAAGTGGGACCGGCTCGAAGGGAAGACGTTCGACAAAGCAATTGAGTCTGCGAGAAGAGTCCTTGCTAGCTCGCAACCTTCGCCGTCCGCGATATCCACAACACCCGTCGCGCCTTTGACCGTTTCTGAAAATGTCGGGCCGATGGTTGAAGAAGACCCGATTCCGCCGTTTGACCCGTCAGTGGTGAACGGAATTTACAAGCGCTTCGTTGAAGTCGCAACACAGGGCACAACATTGGCTCCGCAATTCGTTTACGCGATTGCAAAGACAATCGTTGGAGCGAAGATGGCCGGAAAGGTTCGTTTCGAGAAGTTAGACGTTGAGCCACGGTATTACACTGCGCTTATCGGAGAGACAGGAAGCGGCAAGGGTACGGCGTGGCGAAGAGTGTTTGAGATTCTTAATTGTGAAGGGCAAATCGGCAACGTTGCTGGAATCAAGATTGTAAATAGCGCGGATTCCGGCGCGGGCATTCGAGACGCCTTCTTTGAACATCCCGAAGACGCACCGTTGCTCATCTATATTGACGAGGTCGAGAGCTTCGGTAACAAGGCCGCTGCTACACGAAACCCGGCGATTCTTGACACGCTTATCGAGCTTGCGGATTCCACACAAATCTCGCGCGTCAAGGCTGCCGCGAAAAACCAAAAGGCCAACAAAACGAAAAACGATGCCCGACTTTGCACCGTGGTATGCGGTCAAGAAGGCTCCGTTTACATGAAAGCCTTTGCTGGCAGAACCAAACTCGGGTTATGGGATAGGTTGTACCCCGAGTATGGCGTTGCGGTCGAAGCGGGCGACCTTCCCCACATCGAAACCGCAGACGCATATAAGTTGCTCGCTGAATTGAACGCCTTGAATTACTCCGGCACGATGACAATGGCGGCGGATGCCAAGGGGAGACTAGAGGCATTTTGGAACGGGCAGAAGACGGAAGTCCGAAAGAAGGTCCGCTGGAAGAAACACCTCACACTCGACGTATTTATGAGCGCGTTTGGCAGAGGTGCCAAGGTTGCCGAATTAGAGGACGTGGTTATCGCAATCAAGCTGTTCACCCGGCAGCTAGTCATTAGACAAACGCATTTCACCGAAGAGGTGCCGGATAGGACGGGCTACTACTTGAGCTTGTTCAAAAATATCACAGCGAAAATGGAGCGTCAGTTAGCAGCCGGGGTACATCCCGATTTGGTAGCCAAGAGTTGCCGCGATTTTGAAACCGAGACGAACGCATTCCGCAACAACGAAGGCCATCTCTTTGACCGAGCGTGGGCGGCGTACGCGCCGAAGCGGTTGAAGAAACATCCAATCACGCGGGCGAACGGGCAGACGTATCTCAAGTACCTTCCCGAAACCGACGACTAACGACCGGCGGTCCGTGGCGGGCGGTGTCACAACCGCGCGTCCGGCGTGACGTGACGCGTTACAAAAGGCATTACCGAGCGTGACGGGAAAATGCCGCCGCCCGACGGTTGGTAAGGCGGCAAAGTTGACAGCAAGTGGAGCCGAGATTTGCGATTTTCACTTGCTGTCACTAGGCGTCGAAATTTGACAGCAAGTGACCATTTTTTGACCGGGAAAAATGACGCAAACCCTCAAAATTTGACAGCAAGTGGAGCCTTAGAGAACAAAGGACTTAAGGTCGTTTTTGAATCACTTGCTGTCAATATCATACCTTCTTTTAATTATTTGGTACGTACCTTTAGAGCGTTAAGTGACAGCAAGTGAATGGAATTGTGTCAAATCCTTAAAGCGTTCCGCCCGCATTGGCCGCGATAATCCACTTGCTGTCACGCCGTAACAGAGCCGACATGCGCGGCAGGCAACTGTGCCCAAAATGCTCTCGTGCACCGATTTTTCCGGTCATGCGTTACCCCATGCCAAATAGTCATAGGGAGTAACACTATTGGCCCGGCAATTGGGGGCGTTTTAAGGCTTCTAGGTCGCGGCGTAGTCAGGGAGGCGCAACCCAGCGTCAAGGCGTCCCAGAATCGCCCCGCAAAGCAGGTGGCGGGCCATTCGTGGGACCGGCTGGACAGTGCTTTGCGGAGGTCGCGCCGGTCGGCGGAGCGGTCGGAAGTCGGGATTGCCGGTCATTCGAGGCAATTTGGGGCGGGAAAGTAAGGTTGCATTTTTCGGGCTAAAAATAACTCGGGCGTTTTCAGTGAGTTGGGACCACCAAAAACACCCGAATGCAACAATACTACGATTTTGTAGCCCGTTAGAACGCCTGAGAGAAGGCTTTGGCCGACGCCGCCGAAGCGTCGGCGTCCGAAGGGTTGACGTACGCCAAGGTGGAATCAAAAGAGCGGTGCCCAAGGTGTTGCCGGATGAGGAAGGCGTTTGCGCCTTGTTGAACCATCAACATCGCCGCCGTGTGCTTCAAAACGTGCGGGTGCTGTAACGACTCGCCGAGTCCGGCCTTGCGTGCGATGGCTTTGAAGAGCTTGTAGACCGTGACGCGGTTTAGTCGCGTGGATTTCTGAGAGTTGAACGCGAAATTATCGGCGTCGTCTTCGCGAACGTCGAGCCACGCTTTGAACGCCGCCGCTTCGTTGAAGAGGCTGTTGCCTTTCACCTTGAGCAAATTCTGTGTCGAGTCGAGCGAGCCTTTTAGCCGCGCGATATGAATTTGCTCTGTTTTGAAGTTGATATCCGTCAAGCGGAGATTGGCTATTTCTTGCGCTCTCGCGCCGTGAGCAACGGCGAACAAGAACATGGCGTGCTCTCGTGGGCCGTATTCCTTTGCAGCTTGTAGAAAATGCTCTAGTTGGTCGGTGCTCAAATAAGAGATACGCGAACGAACTTGCTTCGCTCGTTGCTTCGGCATCCTGACCACGTTCTTAACTATTGATGGCGTCATTATGATTGCCTCCATGAACACAACCTTAGCATAGTAATGTTGCCATTGTCAAGAGATATTTCGGGTGTTTTTCGCAAAACCCTCCCGCAACGATTCAACGCAACGATTTTGCCCGTTGATTCGCCACAAACATTCGCGCCGGTCGGCGACGTAGAGGCAAAACATCGCGAGCGAATGAGCGAAAGCGCGGAGCCGAGAAAAGTTTTCAAAGTAAATGTTCCGACGTCAGTTGGCCGCCGGGTGTACGTATGCCGGAAGCCCCAAGGGAGTCGAAGCCCGCTGACGTATACGTCTGGCGCGGTACGACATCCGCATACACGCGCGTTGCGCCGTTACATTTTCCACAAAACAAATTTCGGAATTTCAGAGGCCGGGGGAGCACGGCGGGGCGGTCGCAAAAGTCCAAATTTCAAAATCAAGGGACCTCGATATGGCGGGTACGCCTAGAGGATTTATGAGTACCGAACATATTTGCAGCTATTGCGGTAACACGTTTGTTCTGCCAGACCCGACGTTTCGTTTTCTCACATTCGGCGGGTGTGGAAGCCAAATCTTTATTGAGAAACGCGGACGGATAGAACTCATTCACCGCTTACAAAGCGAGAAACGGACCGCGCTCATTAAGAAACGGGCGGAGCAACAATTCCGAATTCTAAAACCGGAGACACCGAAATGACTATGTTGAAAGTGCAAAAAGAACAGCGCCGAAGAGAGCGGCGAAATCAAAAGCTCGAAAGACGACAACAACGGAGACAGCAAAACGACGCCGCGCCAATCGACGCAGCACGCGACGCGGCGAACGGAAACAACGATTTAGAAATCAGCACCGGCAACATCGGCGCGGATTTAAACGGAGACAAAAATGAGTCGAACCCAAGTTAACAAGTTGGAAGTAACGAAGTGCTTCTTGGAAGAGCACCCCGCGTATGCAAGATATGCTTGCCACGCAAACGCCTACATGATTGCCGATGCGATTCAAGGTAAGGACCGTTTCTTCGACGTAGACGACCTTCCAACGTACCTCCCGAATTCAATAATTATTGAGGCGTTGGAGCGCGTTCGACCTCGTTTGGCGGACGGATTTGCCGAGCCGGTAACGCGTTGGCTCGTGTCGCACGGTGAGTACAGCCAATGCGAGGCAAATCGGCAAGTGCTTTTGCGTGCGCTCGCTTCGGAAAACGCCACACCCCAAGACGACATAGACGAAATGTTGACCGCGCTCGTACACCCCGGCCATCCGTCGAGCCTAGACGGGAGCTTGCTTCTGTCAGAGCAATTTCAGTTCGACCGTGGACAAGAAGAAAAGCGGAAGAGTTTGGCGGAAAAAATCATCGCAAACGCCGCGCCGCTTTTGACCGGAACAACGGATAAAGAAGCCGAACGCGCGAAGCGCAAGGCCCGCGAAGAGTGGATTCAGCGTATCAGAGGAATGAGTCTTCCCGATTTACAGCGCGTCCGCGAAAAACAGCAATTACGTCAAGGCGACGTTTCCGAATCGCGCGGGGTCGTTGTAGCCGCCGACACTAAACGAACACAGCAACTCGTTGACCGGCAATTTCAACGCTGGCCGGACCACGGCTATGTTCCCCCCGGTAAGCCTGTCGAGTGTGCCACGCCCCTCACGGTTTTTTTGTTCCGGCGACTTCCAGCGTCTGAGGTTTCCAGATTATTCCGCGTGTTCGGACAGAAGCAAATAAATGAGGTGCTGGCAGAGTCCCAGCAAAAGAAGTCGTAATTAAAAAGGAGAATAAAAATGCATGTGAACCAGAAAATCAAGGCGGCGCTTGCTGAATTCGAGCGCCGGATTTTACCCGCTAAAATCAAAGACACGTCAACCAACGGCAAGAAATTCGCCGTGTGGTTTGAGGAAAATGGCATTTCTATTAAAGACGCCACTGCGGACGACCTGTACCGCGCTTGTGTCCAATTGAAATCGGTAATTGACTGGGAGGTTGCGCCGCGAAAGGGCAGCGCGGACGGCTTCCAGCAATCCAGCACACCCGGCCAGCACAGAAGCCACACGGCACCCGTAGAAGTCGGAGAAACTTCAGTCCGAAACGCCGTGCGCAAGATTGACGCCGAGAAAGCTAAAGTAGTTCTCCGCGAGTGTAGAAATTTATGTGAGTCGCACAGCACCCACCCGCACTCTAAGGCAAACCGAGAACGCGCGGCCCTCTTGGAGCGATTCAATATGTTGGTTGCAAATTCCCCGACACCGATAACTCTTAAACAAGCCGAGGCAATCAAAGTGGAAGTAAGCAATTTGCAAAAAACTTTTAGTAAGGAGCAATCATGAAACCAGACACCAACGCACAACCCGATATACCGCAAATGAAAATTCTTTCTGGCGAAGAAATCCAACAAATCTTGGCCGTAGTGTTCGCTGAAAATCCAACGCTCGCGCCGGTCCCACGAAATGCTGCCCTGATTGGAGACTGGCTTGATGCCCATTACGCAGCGGAAATTTCTCTGGACACCGTACGGACGGCAATAAAAGTCTTGAGTTATCCCGTGGATAAATTCGAGCGGCAAAAACCGCCCGTGCCGGTCGCACCCCAGCCCGTGGCGGTACCGGAACCAGTCGAAGTTCTCGCACCGGGAGAAATTTCAATTTACGCCGACCAATTCACCCTGAAACATGCAAGTCCGGCCCAGCTTCGCAGTTATATCAAAAGAGCAAAGGCCGCGAACGCGAAGAAATGAAACAGATTTGTGGCAGACCGCCACGAAAAGGAGAAACGCCTATGAGCATCAAAGCAAACGCCGGGGCACGCCGCATCGCCAAGAAAGAAAAAGCAGCACGCGCCGCGAACGTCGAGAAATCAACGCACGCTACGCCCGATTCTGGCGCGCGTCCCAAAACAAAGTAAGCAAACAAAAATTCAGCAAACGGGGCGGCGCTTTTGCCGCCTTTTTTATTTAGGGAGAAAATATGAATACGACAATGAAAGAATTCGCGGAGCGCAACCGTCTCCGTGTCAATGACAAGAAGCTCGCGGAGAAATGTCGCCTTGCGTGGGCACCGGGCGACCCGGTCGTACCCGGACGTTACGGCGAGATTGCGGAATTCAACGACTTTGGCGAATCGGAATTCCGGTTGCGGCTGTTAGCGGTGCCGCGAAGTGCCGTGATGACCAAGGCGCTTTTATCCCGTCGTCGGGCAGCGCTGCAAGGCGGGTTGCGTTTGAAGTGGAAAGGCGACGCGGAGTCCATTTTCTACTTTGACCCGAACAACCAAGCCGAGGCCGAATTAGCAATCAAACTCGTAGGGGCACGAACCAAACGTCGGGCAACCTCCGAAACACGTGAACGGCTGACAAAGCAGCTAACCGCCGCCCGTGGCGCTCTAAAACGCCCTTTCTTGCCGAAACAACCCTTTGAAACCGCCTCTACCGCAACGCAATAAGCGGTTTTGGTGTCTTAGGGCATCCGAGGGGCCGGACGGCTAAAAACCCCTCAAATCGCAGTGTCGGGCAACCCCCGGCAAAGGAGCAAACAAAATGAGCACAAAAAGCGAGTACGGAATTGAGTACGACGGTTTCGGCAATCCAATCGGAGAATGGTTGGAACCAAAACGAGCCGATGGAGAAGCCAGAGAATTTAAGCCGTATCATTTCACAACGATTCAGGCGCTAGGATTCAAAACGAAATCAGAGGCTACGAGTTCCCGTCAATCGTCTCTTTGAAAAGCACGTCCGCCCCCGTGTAAGTGGTTGTTTTTCCGCACAGCTTGCATGGGATTTTCTTCGGCTCAAATCCCTCGACCCATGCGTTTCTGTCCGTCGTTGTTATGGCTCCGAAAGATACAGCGGCGGGACAGTTTTTAGTTGGACAAACAACATACGGTATGAGTACTTCTTGCGCCGGTTTTTCTCCCGATGAATCTGTCATGGGTTTTGTGCCTCCGATTCTTAGTTTAGAAAACGCGGAGTCGAGCGCGAAGATTCTTTTTAGCAAAATGACTTCCTAATTACTCGTTGTAGTTTTCTTGACGGGACGACAAACCCGTCTTGTTGTCGCGCTTCTTTGCCGTGGCGCTCCCCGGTTAATCCGGCCACGGTCGAGCCTAGAGGCCGACTGTTAGAAAGGAGCATTCGGATACGCGTGTACCGCATATCGAAAAAGCGGGGCAGCACGCAACCGCGAACGCGGTAGCTCGAAAAGTAGCCGTAATGAATGAACTGGTTGATGTAACTCCGCATGCAGAATTGCTTTCCACAAGTAAGTTGGCGCAAGCTGTTCCCGCAACGCCGTTGAAGCGTGGGCCGAAAGGTCCAGTGCTAAAACGACGATACCAAGAAGGAACATTCAAAATGGAAAACGGTCACTACTACTCATTTTTCTATCGTGACCGCGTAATGCCCGACAAATCAACAAAATCAGTTAAAGAACGTTTCGACCACGGTAAAACCGCCAATGTTTCTGAGCGTTCGGCGCTCCGCGCACACGGCGACTTGCGGCAGAAAATTAACCGCGAACGCGGAAGTGTGCCCGTGGCCCCGCGTGGCGAAACGTTTGAAGATGCGGCAAAGGCATACATTCAAGCCATTGCACCGCACCTTTCACCCTCAACCGTTCGGCAACGCGATTCACACTTGCGCTGCCATCTACTTCCGCGATTCGGAAAATCAGCACTTATGGCGCTTGACGTAAGTGCGTTGCAAAAATTCGCAACCGATATGTTGAGCGGCACAAATCGCAAGACCATCGTCAACGTCGTAGGGACGCTGTTTGCGATTCTTGACTACGCTCAAAAGTGTGGGATGAGGACACCGGAGGTTACGTTCTCAAAACTCACGATTGCAGCCGACAAGGGCGATTACGAGCCCCCGTATTTCAAACCAGAAGACGCGAAGAAAATCGTTGCGATTGCAAAAGAACCTTACAAAACGATTTTTGCACTGGCTTGGGCAACGGGATTGCGAAGCGGTGAATTACTTGGGTTAAAAGTTTCCGACGTGGATTTTGATAATTATCTTATTCTGCCGCGCAAGCAAGCCGACGACAGAACACGAGTATTGCGCGATTTGAAAACGAAGAAATCAAAATCATTAGTTGCAATCACGCCGGAAACATCGGCAATGCTTACCGACTACTTGAGATGCCACTGGCGGGAAAATCCTAGCGGTTTGTTATTTCCAAATCGCATAGGCCGCCCACACAAGCGCGCAAGCGTCGTCCTATACGGATTGAAACCACTGCTAAAGAAAATCGGGCTGCCAACAAAAGATGTTGGCTTGCACGCATTCCGTCACGGGCTAGGCACGGCCTTGTCAAACAATAAGGTTTCGCCCAAAGTCGTGCAGCAAATTTTGCGACACACGGATATAAAAACAACTTTCCGCTACTACGTTCATTCTGATATGGATTCACAACGGAATGCGCTGGCGGCGCTCGCAATTAGTACAAATGTTCCGATTAGTACAGCCGCACAAGGTTAAGTGCTTTTGTTCCAATAAGACTGGTGCAGGGCGTGGGAGTCGAACCCACAACGGGGAAAATCCCCAGCGGATTTTAAGCCCGCCGCGTATGCCAATTTCGCCAGCCCTGCACCGGCTAACGCGGCGAACAAAGAATAGCACGCCTGCTGTCTCTGGGTTTACTTTCAATGAATGGAGTTGGAGATCTGTCGAAGACTTTTGGGGATTGGAGCTTTAGGTCCGAATTAAACCTGCCATCTCCTCAGGGGTTTTAATCCCTGAGGAGATAATCAGGCGCGCCACTATTGTTGTGTATCCGACCCTGTCCCGCGCCCTGCGCCTGGTGCCGCCCTGCCCGCATCCAGTGCATTCCAATTCATAATCGCGTTGAATCCGAGCGAGTAAGTCCCCTGCGTCTGCCATCGCCAGAAGGGACGCAGCGCGAACATCACGACGTGCCCTTTGCCGAGTGGCGCATCCACAATCGCCGCTCGGTTCGCCAGTCCCTGTCCGTTGGCCAGCGTCCCCGAAAGCAGCATGTCATTCGGGTTCGACGGGAACTGCATCACCACGCGTGGACCGGCTGCATTGCCTCCGCCTGCGCCGCCTCGCCCGCCACCACCGCCTCCTCCACGACCACCTCGGCCCCCACCCTGGCCGGTTCCTTGCGCAACGGCGGCAATATCACCTGCCGAAGGCCGCTGATTTGCGTTCGCCTGTGTGCCGGACTCATCCGCGTCCCACGGTGAAATGTGCACTGGCACTGCATTCGGAGTCACATTCTGTCCTTCGCCGCCATTAATCGAACCTCCGGGAGCGCCTCCGCGCCCGCCTCCGCCTCCAAATCCACCGGCGCCCCCGCCGCCCGCCGCACTCAGTACCGGATCCTGATTGAAATATACGGGCAGGTCCGTGCCTTCAAATCCATACGCGATAGGACTCTTTTTATCTGTGAATTTCGCCCGTAAAATGGATCCACGCACAAACAAGTCCGCCGGGTGCTCCACGGTGACGCCCGTGGTGATCCCGTAATCCGGAAAAATCGTCGCCGTGGATCCCTCGGTGATCAACGTGCCGCCTTGCTGGACAAATTTCGCCAGCTCCGCTAGCCCCTCAAGCCCCATTCCCCCGCGGATGTCGTCACTCTGGTCCACGTATCCCAGGTTCGGAAACTCCGCAGTCTTTTGGTAGGGCAGAGGACTACTCCCCGTCATAGGCGTCCCGTTCACCTGCGAAATCGCGTTGCCGCCCACGTGCGGGAAAACAATCACATCGTATTTCGCGCGCAGGTTTCCCTCTTTCAATTTCAAGTCGGCAAAATAGGTATAGGGAACTCCATAGGCATCAAACGCCGCTCTCCACCATCCCTCATCCTGCGTTCGCGACCAGCTGTGCACATATCCGATCCGCGGAACCGTAAGGTCGTGCATCTTCACTGAAGGCGCCGAGGCAACCGCCCACGCTGACAAGCCAAGGTCTTTCAACATCGGTCCAAGCTTGGCGCTATCTGCGTTCGGAATAATGATCGACCCTGCGCGGAAATTGTGTCCGCCCGCCTCGAAATCATCTTCCGCCGCGGACATTTTCACGTCCGCGTTCTTGAACCGGAACGTGACAATATTGTTGTCCGCTGTAGCCGCCACCACTACCACGGTCCCGCTGCCTTCAATTCCGCCCGGCGCTTTCACCTCTTCCGTGACCAGGGTCATCTTTCCATCCAGCAGACTCTTGTCATTCACCGGAATGATCTTAATGTCCCGCATGTATTGAAATGTCCATCCCGTGTCGTCATAAGGCCTTGGATTCTGTGGCGCGTAATTTTGTACCGAGAAATACATATCCGCCAGAGTGCGGAATGGCTGGTCGCCGCGGACCACATAGTCGCCCGCCTGCACATCCACATTCCCCGCTTTGAATGACGAGGCCGCCCGGCTGATTTCCAATCCCTGCCGCCGCAAATCGTTTACCGCATCCGCCGCGTCTGCCTTGCGGGTTTGCCCCGCCGGAATCAGCCAGCCATAAAGCGGGCCGTTTCTTCCTTTATCCACGGCGCGCTTGTTCTTCAGCCAGTAATTCTCGAGAAACAGTTCCTTGTCCTTTGCCACGCGATTCAGCGCGAAAAGAATGGCCGACTCCTGAATGTTGGTATTATTCCGCGCCCCCCACTTGATAGAAGTCAGCGGCGGATTCGGCCGGAACCACTCCTTGCTGGTCACCGTTGCGCCGGGCGTCACCGTATAGGGATCTGGCCCATAGCTCTGCACCTCATAAAATCTTCCAATCGCATTGTGCTCGTGCGCGATGAAGAACATGTAATTCGGCACCCAGCCATCGTAGAAACCATACGTCCACACGCCGGGGACGCCGCGTTTGGTCATTTCCATTACATCGTTTTCCGCCAGCATCCACCACTCATCCACCGTGATGGGGTCGAGCGAATCGTTGTACGGGCCCGTGCCGGTGGAGGCGTACAAATAGGTCTGCGCTTCGTGCAAATCGTGAAGAATTGTTGGATGCCACTCCAAATCCATTTTCGTCACGGTCTTGGTCAGTTCCAGGAGTTGCCCCATTCCGTCGCGGTTGTTGTCGTGCTGCACGTACTTGCCCCAATACATCAGAGGCAGCCGGGCATCACCCGGTGCGCGCTTCTTGTTGAAGTAATACGTGTCCACTTCCGCCTCGCGTCCATCCACTTCCACCACCGGCGTGATCAGTGTGATCACATTGTTGCGGACGTTTTGGATAAAGGGCGATTCTTCGATGATCAGGCGATACGCCAGCTCGATCAGCATTTCCGGCCCCCCCGTTTCCGGTGAATGCATTCCGCTGTTAATGTAATAAATCGGCTTGGCCGTCTTGATCAGCTCTCGCGCTTGCTCTTCGGTGGTCTTGCGCGGGTCGGTCAGCGCGCCCAGCATATCCTTATATTTATCGAGCGACTTGATGGTGGCTTCGTCGGCGATCGCCAGCAGCACGATGTCGCGCCCTTCCTCGCTCTTGCCGACTTTCCAGAATTTGGCGCGCGGCGAGGCCTTCGCCAGCGCTTCGTAATACCGGTTGATGTCCTTCGAGTAGGTCAACTCGCCCGGCGTGCCAGGAATACGCCCGAAGAATTTCAGTGGACTCGGCACCGTATCCGACGCGGGCATGTGGTCCACCAGTTCCGTCGTGATCCGCGGGTCCTGCAAGTATTTCTTGATCAGCGCGGTATATTCCTCATCCATCTTTTGCGCCGCTGCAGGAGCGTTTTTCGCAGGTTTCTTCCCCTGCGCCATCATCCGCGTGCTCGCCACTCCAATTCCCAACGCTAACACCAGAAGTCCACTCACCACTGCGCGATTGATTTTCATCACAAAGCCACTCCTCTCCGGTAAGGACCGGACACCGACATTGAAGACCTGGCCCGTGGTTCTTAGGGCGGAATCATATACTCAGACCCCCCGGCGCGCGCCAGCGTTTCGCTTAATTTATTCTTATTGGGAATTTCAACCGGATAAGGTCTTGTACCACGGGGTGCGACGGCACTCCCTGCCGACGGCCCCGAGGCTTTTCGCCTCGTGCAAGCCAGTCAAAAGTTCTTAGCGTGTCGCAGTATAATCTGGGCGCTAATTTCGTACGTGAGGTCATCCAAATGGGTCGTCTACCTTCAGCAATTTTCAACCTTAGTTTACTTATTTTCCTTTGTGTTTCTGCCGGCAGGCAATCTGGCCCCAAAAGTTCTCCTCCCAATATCATTGTGGAGAACGATTTTGTCCGCGTATCTCAACTGGATGTCCCTCCCGGAATCAAATCTTCATTTACGCTTAACCCCGGGCTGACAGCCGTTGTCATGCGCTTGATCTTGCAGAAGCCTTCCAGAGATGCTGGCTCGCAACGAACGGACGCCGCTCTTCGCTTGGACAGGGTTTTATTCTTAGGTGAAGGAGAAATATACAACCATGCTGAATCTGCAGGTGGAAACGCCCTGAGAGAAATCCGCATTGAACTAAAAGCTATACCTCCGGCGACGCCTTTCGTGAACGACGCCGTGGCACTTGACCCCGCGCACAACAAGGTTCTCCTTGAAAATGATCGCGTGCGTGTTGTTCATCTCCAATTTGCCCCGGGAGAAAAGGGCCCTCAGGTCGACAAGCGCCCGCGCGTAATCATCCTCCTTACCGACATGCACGCCCAGGTGGTAAAGCCCGGCGGCCAGCCCGAGTCCCGCGACGGCACAGCCGGCACGGTTTACTGGAGCCTGGGCGGCAGCCAGGCCACTATGAATCGCAATGAGACCAAGCTCGACAACATCGTGGTGGAACTGAAAGGGAAGTGAATCGCCAAGCACTCCCGTGCATGAATCCGTACCTTATCTCGCACATCCAATCATGTGCTCCCCGATACGCTATAATCTCTCCGGAGGAAAATAATAGTGGCCACCACAACGCACACCGCCAGCCCCGCGCCCGGACAATTCCAAAACGAAGCTGTCCTCGATTTCTCCATCCCGGAAAACACCCGGCGCATGCGCGAGGCGCTCGCCAAAGTCCGCAAAGATCTCGGCCACGAATATCCCCTGGTCATTGGCGGCAAGCGCATCCTCACCAATGAAAAGATTCGCTCCCTGAATCCCGCCAAGCCATCCGAAGTCGTCGGTATCCACCAGAAAGCGAACGCTTCGCACGTTGAGCCCGCGATGCAGGCCGCCCTTTCCGCATTCACCACTTGGAGCGTGACTCCTTGGGATCAGCGCGCTGCCCTCATCTTCCGCGTCGCCGATTTGCTCCGCGAGCGTCGCTTCGAGCTCGACGCCTGGCTGGTCTTCGAGGTCGCCAAGAATTGGGCCGAAGCCGACGCCGATCTCTGCGAAACAATTGATTTCTGCGAATTCTACGCCCGCGAAGCCCTGCGCCTGGCCTCCGCCGAGCCTTCCGTTCAACTCCCCGGCGAGCATGACATCCTGCAATACATCCCTCTGGGCGTCGGCGCCATCATTCCGCCGTGGAATTTCCCCGCCGCCATCATGGCCGGCATGACCGTCGCCGCAATCGTCTGCGGCAACACCGTCATCGTTAAGCCCTCGAGCGATTCCCCCACCATCGCCGCAAAGTTTTTTGAGCTGCTCGAAGAAGCTGGCATGCCGCCGGGCGTCGTGAATTTCTGTCCGGGCGCGGGCGCGTCCTTCGGCAACGCCGTGGTCACACATCCCAAGACTCGTTTCATCGCCTTCACCGGATCGCGCGATGTCGGCCTGGACATCCACCACCGCGCCGCTGCCCCGCAAAAGGGCCAAATTTGGATTAAGCGCACCATCCTCGAAATGGGTGGAAAGGACGCCATCATAGTGGACTCCGACGCCGACGTGGACGCCGCTGTGGAAGGCGTCGCCGCATCCGCATTCGGTTTCCAGGGTCAAAAGTGTTCCGCCTGCTCGCGCGCTATCGTGGACGCGCGTGTGTACGACCAGTTTGTTGAAAAGCTACGCGAGCGTGTGGCGAAAATTGCCGTCGGTGAACCAACGGAAAACGCCCCCGTGTGCGCCGTAATTAACGAAGCCGCCATGAATTCCATTCTGGATTACATTGAAATGGGCAAGAAAGAAGGCCGCCTGCTCAACGGCGGAGGCCGCGACACCAAAGCCGGCGAAGGATACTTCATCCAGCCGACTGTGATTGCCGATGTCGCCCCGACAGCCCGCATCGCTCAGGAAGAAATTTTCGGCCCCGTCCTCGCCATCATCAAAGCAAAAAACTACGACGATGCTCTGGCCATCGCCAACGGCACCGATTACGGCCTCACCGGCGCTGTCTACACCAAGTCGCCCGAAAAAATCGAGCGCGCCAAGCGAGAATTCCACGTCGGCAATCTCTACATCAATCGCAAATGCACCGGTGCGATGGTCGGCGCCCACCCCTTCGGCGGATTCAACATGTCCGGGACCGACTCCAAGGCCGGCGGTCCCGATTATCTCTACCTTTTCACTCAGGCCAAATCGGTCGGCCAAAAAATCAGCTAAGCGTAGGGCGCGCTTTCTCGCGGATTTAAAGCGATTTCCTGCTTGCTATAAATCTGTACTCTGTGATATAAAGTACTTCGTGATAAGGAAGTGGCTGCCATGAGCAATTATTGGATGATTTTTGAGCTTCTCTTCATCCTCATCTTGTTGTCCTCTGTCATCGCGCTCGTGACCGCCGCCATTCAGGCCGTTCGCGGCCGTTCTCGGAACGCCTTGCGCGTCCTTGGGGTCTTGGCGGCGAGCCTGGCCGTTTATTTCACAATTTGTTGCCTATCCACAGTCCTCACGCCCCGCCGGGTTCTCACCATCGGGGAGCCGCAATGCTTCGACGACTGGTGCATCGAGTTGTCTGGTGCAACCAAAACTGCCGCCGGCTCCATCGTCACTTATCAAACTTCGATTCGCATTTTCAGCCGCGCCCGGCGCGTTGCGCAACGCGAAAACGGAGCCGTGCTGTGTTTGGAAGATGATCGCGGTGTTCGCTATGCGGAGCTAACAAATCCATCGGACATTCCCACCAACGTTCTTTTGCATGCAGGTGACTCCGTCACCGTCACGCGTTCCTTCCAACTTCCCGCAACCGCACACGTCGCTGGTTTTGTTTTTACTCACAACGGCTTTCCAATCGGTTGGTTTGTGATCGGCGAAGGCCAAAGCCTCTTCCACAAGGAAGCTATCACTCGCCTCCCGTAAAATAAAAACGGCCCCCGCGCCGAAGCACGAGGGCCGCAAAACTTATCGCCTAAGTTGTTTCTACTGATCCTTCCAGTTCGGCACTCGCCCCGGAGTATGCGGCACTCCCGCGGCGTCCAGCCCCTTATCCAGCTTCGGCATATCCACTTCAACGATCAGCCTCAGCCGAGCCAGCACCGGCGCAAACAATTCCCCCGCGACCTTGTAATCATCCTCCATCGTCTTCGTTGGCCGCGCGGTGTTCGACCCTGTGCCTTGCACCACTCTGCTAATTCGCTGCGCGATACTCGGCGGAGTCTGTTCCTCATGTTGCCGCGCGAAGTTGTCTCCGCGCAGGTCCACCAGGATGGCGTCGTTTCGTTTGATTAGATCCTCGGTTGTCTTCAGCAGCGACGCGTCCGCAATTGGCCCCATGGTCAACGCGCGCTTGATGGTGGCCAGCTCCGTTTCGTCGTTGGTCGCGATCTCCAGCGCCGCCGTCACCGCCGCATTCAACTTTGCCGCCTTCTTCTGGAACGCCTCCTTCGCCGCGCGTTCCTGCTGCGAAAGCGGTTGCACATCCACGGCCATCACATTGAAATCCACCGGCCCAGCAAGCTGGGTCGTCGCGCCGTCAAACGTCTGCGCGATCGACACCTTATATTTGCCCGGAGTCACCATTGGCCCGCCCCCACCTCCGCCAAAAAACCCTCCTCCGCCTCCCCCTCGTCCTCCGCCCGCGCCGCCGGCATTGGGTGGCGGAGGCACGTTCAACGCTGCCGACCGCAAATCCCACGTTATGCGCCGTATCCCCGTCATCGCAGGAGAGGTAAGCTGTCGCACAAAAGTTCCATTCGCATCCGTGATGGTCGCCACAATCTCCGGCGCTTCTTGCTGCTCCTCCGCGCGCAGATCTTCGAGCGTTGGATATTTAGTCTTCGCTCCGTTCCGTTCCGCCTCTCGCTCTTCCGCTTGACGCTTGGCCTTCTTCGTCTGCGGTACATTCTTCACGTAGTACGTAATCAGCGCTCCGTTCGGAGGATTTTCCCCGGTAAACAGCTGCTCGCCCAAGTGAGCCTTCCCGCCGCCGCCGAATGGTGAATAGTTCAGGTACATCCAGGCATCGCGCACCGGGAAAATCGTAGCGTTCGTATCTGCAAGTTTTTCCGGAGCCGCATTCCGCAACGCGGTGTAGTCATCCAGCACCCAAATGCTGCGCCCGAACGTAGCCAGCACCAGGTCGCCCATCGGTTTCTGGATGTGAATGTCGCGCACGGCAATTGTGGGCAATCCGTTCCGCAGCCTGGTCCACTTGTTACCGCCACTCGTCGAAAAAAACAATCCGTATTCCGTTCCCACAAAAATCAGATTTGGATTGACCGGATCTTCCGCGATCGCCAGCACCGGCCCGTTGTCCGGCAAATCTCCGGAAATCGAAGACCAGTTTTTCCCCAAATCCGTGCTCTTCAAAATGTACGGCTTGAAGTCCTCCGTCTTATGTCCGTCAAACGCCGCGTAAACCGTGTCCACATCGTGCTGCGACGCAACCACGCGCGTCACATAGGTCATGTCCGGCACGCCGGGGAAAGTGTCCATCTTCCGCCAGTGCGCCCCGCCGTCTTCGGTCACGCTGATCAATCCGTCGTCCGTCCCCACATACAACAAACTCTCCTTTTTCGGCGATTCCGCAATCGTTGTTGAATTCCCGAAGTAAGAAGTGGACGCATTCTTCGCCACCGCCTCCGGCGGCCAAATCTTTCCCATCACCGGCAGTGCATCGCGATCCAGGTGCCGCGTAATGTCACCGCTGATGGCCTTCCACGAATCGCCCCGGTCGTCGCTCCTGAAAACTTTGTTCGCCCCGAAATAAATCCGCGTGTGGGCGTGGGAGCTCACGATAATCGGCGAATCCCAATCCCAGCGGAGCGGCGGCTCGCCCGGCCCTTCCGTCGGCACGATGTCCACACGCTCTCCGGTCTTCCGGTCGTACCGCACCAGGTTGCCGTCCTGCAGTTCCGCATAAACTGTATTGGGGTCCTCGATGTCCACCGCCGACGTAAATCCGTCGCCGCCCTGTGTCGTAAACCAGTCCGCATTCAAGATTCCCGACACACTGCGCGTCCGCGATGGCCCCCCCACGCTGGAGTTGTCCTGCGTACCGCCGTAAACGTAGTAGAACGGCGCGCTGTTGTCCGCGGTCACATCGTAGAACTGTCCCAGCGGCAGATTTTCCTTGAACGTCCAGTTCTCCCCTCGGTCGAACGACTCATACAGCCCGCCGTCGCACCCCACCAAGAGGTGGTCCGTTTCGTCCGGATCAATCCACACCACGTGGTTGTCCACATGCTTGCTGCGTGTGCCCAGCTGACGCGTCGTCCTGCCGCCGTCGTCCGACGTCATGATTACCGTGTCCATCACATAAATCCGTTCCGCGTTTTTCGGGTCCACGAAAATCGTCCCGTAGTATTGCGGGCTGGAGCTGAAAAAGTCGTCGCGCTTTTCCCACGTCCCGCCGCGGTCCGTTGACGCATACACGCCGCCGGCCCGGTTTCCCGCCTCAATCACCGCATAAACTATGTTCACATTGGCCGGAGAAATCCCCAGCCCGATGCGCCCCACGTCTCCCGAGGGCAGCCCGCCGCGCAGTTTGTTCCAGGTCGCTCCTGCGTCCGTGGATTTGTAAATCGCTGACTCCGGCCCGCCGTCAATCAATGTCCACACATGCCGCCGCCGTTGATACGCCGCCGCGTACATCACGTCCGGATTACCCGGCTCGAAAATCAAATCGGAAACGCCCGTGTTCTCACTGATGGAAAGAATGTTTTTCCAGGTCTTGCCGCCATCGGTGGACTTGAATAGTCCGCGGTCGCCGCCCGGCCCCCACAGCGGCCCTTGCGAAGCCACATACACCACATTGGAATCACGCGGATCAATCAGCACGCGCGCGATGTGCTCCGAATTCTTCAGCCCCATGTTGTGCCAGGTACGCCCATCGTCGTCTGAGCGGTACACGCCGTCGCCCCAGCTCACACTTCTCTGGCTGTTGTTCTCGCCCGACCCCACCCATACGACCGCGGGATTTTTTGGATCAATCGCCACGTAGCCGATCGAATAGGAATTCTCATTATCAAAAACCGGAGTGAAGGTGATTCCGCCGTTGTTCGTCCGCCAAACTCCTCCCGAGGCCGCCGCGATAAAGTAGTGCCGCTTATTCGTAGGGTCCACCGCGATGCTCTGGATGCGTCCTGAAATCATCGCCGGCCCGACATTGCGAAATCGCAGCGCGCCATACATCCCCCCGCCGCGCCCTCCGGCCTCTCCGCCCTGACCCGCGACGCCGCGCCCACCGCGTCCTTGTCCGCCGGCGGCTCCGCCACCGCCGCCTCCGCGCTGCGCCAGCACGTCATGCGTCAGCGCCACGCCCGCAAGTCCAACCACTGCGCACAGCATCACTCTTAGGAACGCTTTCACGGACTCACCTCTCGATTCAAAATTTGGGAAGGCGCACTTCTACCGCCCCTCGGAGCACCCCTGCCGCGCGTAGCGGCGAATGGATGGTACTCCAGACGCGCAATCCTGTCGCGCGGTTTCCGGTTTTGCGGCCGAGGCCCCCGCTCATCAAGTCCAAATCTGCGGTCACGCTAAGTGTTATCATAGAATCGTTCGTTGTCCTCCTTTTGCAGCCCTCGAAGAGCACCGAAAGAGGCAGGATTGAAATGGCCCGCAATTCAAATAACGCAAAACGCCAGGCACATGAGCTTATTGATCGGCTTGCGCCCACTCAACTAAGCGCGGTCGTTGGCTTGCTCGAGGCCATGCTCGACCCCGTTTCACGCGCCATCGCAAACGCGCCGCTCGATGATGAACCGGAAACAGATTCCGAACGCGATGCTGTTTCTGAATCAAAGACCTGGTTCCAACAACGCGGCGGCCAGGGCATTCCCCACAAGGAAGTCGTCGCGGAGTTTGATCGGCGTCCCGCCGCTTCTAAACGATCGAAAGCTCAAAGGTGAGAAGGATTACCTGGTCCGACCGGGCCAGGGCCGATGTTCGCAAGCTGGACCGCGAAACGGCCATGCGGATTTTTGCGGCGCTGCATCGGTTTGCGGAGACTGATGTCGGAGACGTCCGAAGGCCCGCGGGAGATTCCGGAGAGCTTCGTCTTCAAGTGGGAGACTACTGAGTGCGGTTCGCAGACGTACCGGACAAGACATTAAAAATCCTCACGGTGCGACATCGCAGGGAAGCTTACCGCTAAGTCCGCCTCTAAGAGCCTCTCATCAGAGAATTGGTACTAAGCTGGTTCTTCTACTGAGTGCGCAGGTGTACCTTAGTTGTTGTCAGCTCGTGCGCCTAGCCTACGCGTCCTGAACGCCCGCCTCCTCCAGATTTCCCTTTAGATCCGCCTCCACCTCCGCCTGCGGAACGCCCTCCCGTGCTGCCCCCGCTGTGTGACACTCCGCCGCCGCCCCCGCGCGAGCCGCCTCCCCCACTTCCTCCGGCGTGTGACACTCCTCCTCCGCCCCCTCCACCAGTTTTTCCCCCTCCGCCGCCCGAGGTTCTTCCGGTTCCGCCACTAGAAATTCCGCCTCGCGCGACTACGACGGGTTTGCCTGTCCTGCCTCCAACGGGCGTTCCAGCCCGGACAAAGTTCCGCGACTTGTAGTCGTAAGTAATATCTGACTTTTCTTCCTTCTCGGCGGTGCCCGCCGCAGGCTTGGTGCCCGCCACCAACCGTCCCCGAATTTCAGGGCGGTCAGCGGGCGGGAGCTGCGGGAATTTCACGTCACGGAAATCCTTGGGAGGCTGAGTCAGAACCGTGTATTTCTCCTTTGAATCAAAATCAATCCGTTCAAACGTTTCCTCCGGGCCTTTCCCTGCTTTGAACACTCCGTACTTGAGATTCAGCGGCGGCCGACCCTTAACGTCGCTCGGATGTAATGGGACATAGACATCCCCTTCCTTTTTCCCATGTATCCAGCGGACAGGCGGATGATGCCTCTTCTTCTTGACAACAAACGTGAATCGCGTCCCCCGCCTCGGCACATGAGCCCAGGAACCCGAATGGCACAGCGCCCATACCCACTGTTCGTTCTCAACGGTCTCTCGGACAATCTTTTCTTTTCCAGTGACGGGATCTTTTTCCGTCACGATATGCAATTCGCCGGTGTAACAGCCTCCCAGCGGGAAATAATGATCCGAAAACCGCTTAAACTTTTTTGGCGGGGTCGCAGGCGCTTGCGCCGCTCCAACAATCGGCGCTGTTCCTTGCTGCGCTTGCGTTCCCCCCGCGCCACTCTGCTGCGCGCCAGCCTGTTGACCGACCGCTTGATTTGCATTTGCGCCCGTTGCCAGACTCTCATTTTTTTCTCCAGCGGCACTTGCCTGACTTGTTTGTCCCGGTGGCTGCCCCGCGCCGCCAGGCAAAGCCGCATCCGGCAGCTCCTTCGGCTCCCAGCAAATTCCGAATGGCGGGCAGGCGAAGAACGTCCCGCCGTTATACATGTCCGTCAGCCCTGGAATGAATGAAGGAAGCCCCGAAGCCTTCAGCGCCGCAACTATGTCCGCGCCTCTTTGCGCAACGCGCGCGGCCACCCACCCGTCCCAATCCGCCGCCGCACCGGACTGGTCTGAAGCCCCCAGTTGAATCGGGGTGCCGTTCCGATAGGCGATTGTTTTTCCAGTTGAAGCTTGCGTGGCCCCCACCGAAATTTGACTCACGCTGATTCCGGCAGGTTGTTGGGGTGTAAGCGCGATGGCATCCAGATAGCTATCTATTCTCATTATCCCAGGGTTGTGGAAGCTCACGCTGTCCGTGGGCGTTTTCACTTCAAATGTTTCATTTGGAATGGGATGCGCCGCAACCGTTGCCGTTCCTGATATCAGCTCGATGTCCGTGTCCGGCACACCGTTCACCGTGTTCAGCGTGTCAAAAATGACCACCGAGTTTTCGGCCAGATACAGCATGGACCCATACTCAAATTCAATTTCAGTGCGTCCGTCTCCTGTGGCCAGGCTGTAGTTCTGCAGGATCGGAAGATTCACCACTCCTTGTTCCCATGGCTTGGTCAAATCCGGACCCTTTGAATCGCCACGCGAGAACCGGACATCGCCCTGTAGGTAGCTAATGCGTACAATCTCCGGTTCGGACTTCAGGCCGCCGGTGATCTTAAAAGTCCCTGAACTCGTCTTGACGATCGTTTGGGATTGACCCGCTGCGCGCGCGCCTGCACCCGACATCAATGTGGAGCTCGCCCTCGCGGTTGTGCCATCCAGGCCCGCCGCGGCCGCCAAAGAGAGCGTCACTCCTAGCGCTACAACTAAAAATGAAGTCAACTTGAGGAAACTGTTTGAATTGGAATTCATCATTGCCCCGGCTCGGGTAAGGAACACTGGCCGTATGACTTATCCCATACTTTCCATGTATCGTATAGCTGTTTGATGGTAGGTAGAAACTTCTTCTATTGAACTTCACGCCCGTTTAGGCGGCGGTGTTCAGTTTGTTGCGGGTTAGAAGAGAGCTGCATCCTCATGGAGTGATCTCGCGCGGATTTTGACTTTTGTTTCGAACACTCCAGCGTATTCCTCCGCAATAAATATTTCTCTCTGTTGTCGTACATGATATTTTCGTGATGATTTACTCTGCGCTACTCTGGATCGTAACTTCGGCCTGACGGTTTCGTTCGCGAGCGATTGGAGCGTGCATCACAGTTACGGAAGAAGGTTTACAGCCTATAACTCATTTAGAGTCAGCAGTTTCTGAACGGGTCCAGTAAGTCCTTTGGATTGATATTCATTGGACGATTGTGGTCCGCAACCCCTTTGTTTTGATATTCATATCAAAATGATGGGGGAGGGGGGGCCACCAAAAAGGAATTCCGCAGATTTTCAAGCAAGTAACCAACGCCGCCGGTTCCTGTTGGGCTTCACAGAACTGCAACGTAGAATAGCTAATCTGTTAGGCTAGCTGCGCTTGCCACGGCTGGTGCCCTATGTCGAGCGCGAACCGCTGCATCCCAAACACGGAGCTGCGCAATGTCAGACCTCAAAGAAAATCGCCTGGACGCGCTGCTGCAGGAAAATCGCCTCTTCCCGCCGCCGGAAGAGTTTCGCAAGCACGCCGTCGCCAGCGACCCGGAAATCTACGAGCGCGCCCGCAAAAACCCCGAAGCCTTCTGGGAGGAAGAAGCCCGCAAGCTCGATTGGTTCGCCACCTGGCAGAAAACTCTTGAGTGGAACGCGCCCTGGGCCAAATGGTTTGTCGGCGGCAAGATCAACATCGCCCACAACTGTGTGGATCGCCACGCCGCTTCCGCGCGCCGCAACAAAGCGGCCTTGGTTTGGGAAGGCGAGCCCGGCGATTCGCGCATCTTCACTTTCGGCATGCTCCAGCGCGAGGTAAACAAGTTCGCGAATGTTCTCAAGTCGCTCGGCATCAAGAAGGGCGACCGCGTCGCCATTTACATGGGCATGATTCCCGAGCTGCCCATCACCATGCTGGCCTGCGCGAAGATCGGGGCCGTCCACGGAGTAATCTTCGGCGGCTTTTCCGCGGAAGCCCTGCGCGAACGCATCAATGATGCGCAGGCAAAAGTTCTGGTCACCGCCGATGGCGCCTGGCGCCGCGGAGCCGTGGTCCCGCTAAAAGCCAGCGCCGATGACGCGCTCGCTCACACGCCGAGCATCACGAACGTGATTGTCGTTGAGCGCGTCGCCAAACTGGCGCCGGCCGCGGCCGCGCCGATGAAGCCCGGCCGCGATATCTGGTGGCACGACGCCATCGCTGGCGCCTCTGATGTTTGCGCCGCTGAGCCCATGGATGCCGAGGACATGCTCTTCATCCTCTACACCAGCGGCACCACAGGCAAACCAAAAGGAGTCGTGCATACCACCGCGGGCTACTTAGTTGGAGCGAGCACCACCCATCGCTACATCTTTGACATTAAGGAAAACGATTTCTACTGGTGCACAGCAGACATCGGCTGGATCACCGGCCACTCTTACATCGTTTACGGCCCGCTCGCCAATGGTTGTACTACGCTCCTCTATGAAGGCACGCCTGATTTTCCCGACCGCGGCCGCTTCTGGAGCATTGTGGACAAGTATGGCGTGAATATTCTCTACACTGCGCCGACCGCGATCCGTACCTTCATGCGTTGGGGCACGGAATGGCCGCAGAAATACAGCCTGAAATCGCTCAGGCTTCTAGGCACCGTCGGCGAACCCATCAATCCCGAAGCGTGGATGTGGTATCACGTGAACATCGGAAAAGAGCGTTGCCCCATTGTGGACACCTGGTGGCAAACGGAAAACGGCATGATCCTGATTACGCCTCTGCCCGGTATTGTGGCCACCAAACCCGGCTCCGCGACGCGTCCATTTCCGGGGATTGAAGCGGAAGTTGTGGACGAGAAGGGAAACAAAGTCGGCCCCGGTGCTGGCGGCTATCTTGTCATCACCAAGCCGTGGCCCTCCATGCTGCGCACGGTGTACGGCGACCCTGAGCGGTACGTCCAAAATTATTGGTCGAGATATCCCGGCCGCTACTTCACCGGCGATGGTTGCAAGATTGACGAAGACGGATATTTCTGGCTCCTCGGGCGCGTGGACGACGTGATGAATGTGGCCGGCCACCGCATTTCCACATTTGAAGTGGAAAGCGCGCTGGTGGATCATCCCTTTGTGGCGGAAGCCGCTGTGATCGGGCGAACGCACGAATTAAAGGGGCAGGGAATTTCAGCGTTCGTCACGCTGAAGGATACGGCGCAGCCGAGTGACAAATTGAAAGAAGAGTTGCGCCAGCACGTGGCCACAAAAATCGGCGCCATCGCCAAGCCAGACGACATTTTCTTCTGCGGTGAGCTGCCCAAAACGCGCAGCGCAAAAATTATGCGCCGACTGTTGCGCGATATCGCCGAGGGCCGCGTCCTTGGAGACGTCACCACCCTCGCCGACCCCGCGGTTATCGGCAAACTCAAAACACAGTACCAGGATGAAGGGTAAGGACTTTCAACGCATCCGCATGCATCTTATTAGCGTGGATCTTGTTTCCCCAAACCTAAACGATTGACTCATTCAGGTGGCCAAACATAAGATAAAAGTTTCCCATGGCGACGAAGAACACATCTGAGAACTCGTCCGCGCAAGCGCGGAGACCTCTCACTGACGCTCTCGGCAGACCGCTGACAAATCTGCGGCTGTCGGTTACCGACCGATGCAATCTGCGATGCCAATATTGCATGCCGCTGGAAGATTACACCTGGTTGCCGCGCGAGGAGCTGCTCACCTTCGAGGAGATCAACAAGCTAGTTGACGTGTTCACGGAATTGGGTGTCACGCGCGTCCGGCTCACGGGCGGTGAGCCGCTATTGCGGCGGGATTTGCCGGTGCTGGTGCGTATGCTCGCGGCTAATACGGCGCTGCGCGACATCGCACTGACCACGAACGGCACTCTGTTGGCCGAACACGCGTCCGCCCTGCGCGAAGCGGGACTTGGGCGGCTGACGATCAGCCTTGACACACTACGGCCGGAGAGATTTCGCGCGCTGGTGCGCCAGGATTCGCACTCAGAAGTTCTGGAGGGGATTGAGGCTGCGCGCGCTGCTGGATTCCGCGGGACGAAAATTGATGCGGTGATCCTGCGCGGCCTGAACGACGACGAACTGTCGGATTTAATTGAATATGGCCGCGAACAAGAAGCGGAAGTGCGATTCATCGAGTACATGGATGTGGGCGGCGCGACGGATTGGTCGCCGGAAAAAGTTTTCTCGCGCTCGGGAATGCTCTCGTCGCTTGAGAAGCGTTATGGCCGCATCGAACCGTTGACGGAAGATTCGAGCGCGCCCGCCGAAAGACTTCGTCTGGCCGATGGGACAGTATTCGGAATCATTGCGTCCACCACCGCGCCGTTCTGCAAGAAATGCGATCGCAGCCGGTTGACAGCTGACGGATTGTGGTACCTCTGCCTGTACGCAAAGCAAGGAACTGATTTGCGGAAAATGCTTCGCGGCGGCGCTTCACGCGCGGACGTTGCCGCGGAAATCGCGCGCGCATGGACAGGACGTGCGGACCGCGGCGCAGAGATGCGTCTCGCTCAAGCAGAGCGCGGGATTTTTGTCCCCGTCGAAAAACTGCGACAGGATACCCACCTCGAGATGCACACCCGCGGTGGCTAACCATGGCCTCCCGCAAGAGAGCTTCAGGAGAGATTCCTGCAATTAAAGGAAGTGGCCCGGCAAGCTCACGCAGTGTAGCCATCACTCAAGTGGTTGAATGGAGCGATGGAAATACGCGGCGCGTAGAAGATTATCTTGCAGGAGAAGAGCCGCTTGAAATCCAGATTGGACGCAAACCGCTCGCCGTCACCATGCGAACACCCGGATGCGACGAAGATCTCGCCGCAGGATTCCTCTTGACGGAAGGAATCATCGAAGAACGCGCGCAACTTGGCGAGTTATCCATTCCGCGCGGCGCGAAGAATCTTGTGCGGGTGAAGCTGGCGCGCGGCGCGAAAGCGCCGGCAGCGCTTTTTCGCCGGCGGTTTACATCCAATTCAAGCTGCGGCGTTTGCGGCAAAGATTCGATTGATGCCGTGCGCGCCCGCGGAATGCGTCCGTTGAATCGTGAATTTCGCCTTCGTCCTGAAGTGCTTTGCCAATTGCCCGATTTGGCGCGCGCGTCGCAGGAGACTTTTGGGCGCACGGGCGGTTTGCACGCCGCGGCGCTGTTTGACGCGAGAGGAGAGTTGCTGGTATTGCGCGAAGATATCGGCCGCCACAATGCTGTGGACAAAGTAATCGGATGGGCGCTGCTCGCGGGCCGCTTGCCTCTGAGTGATTGCGTGCTTATGGTCAGCGGACGCGGCGGTTTCGAGATTATTCAGAAGGCGATCGTCGCAGGGATTCCGGTTGTGGCGAGCGTTTCCGCCCCGTCGAGTCTGGCCGTAGAGCTTGCCCGCAGAATGCACTTAACTCTGGTGGGTTTTTTGCGCGGACGGCGATTTGTAATTTATTCAGGGGAAGAAAGATTGCAGGTCATGCATTAATCCTCAAAGTGCGCCCGAGCCTCTTGATAGTCCTGCGGAGTATTCATGTTGCGGAAAAGATTCCCATCCGGTGAAAACGGACGCCACTCGCTTTCCGAAATATGTTCAACATTTAATCCCGCAAATGCGTGGGTAACCTTCCGCACCCCACGGTCCAGCGCCATCGCAATCGCCGTCGCACACGAGGCGCGATAGACGGCGCACAATGGCTCAAGACCTTGTGCTGTCTCAGGAATGACAATGTCCACAGATTCGCCTGATGCTTTGCCCACTGGTGATGTCGTTGCGCGGCCGAGCAGCCAGGCAAGCCAATCGCCGGTGAGATAGGGCAAGTCGCACGCGAGAATGATCGTCCATGGTTGTCTCGCGGATGCGAGTGCCGTCGCAATTGCTCCGAGCGGCCCCGCGTTCGGCCACTTGTCAGCGAGGATGGGATAGCCGCAGTTGCCATAAAGTTGCGGATCACCCACGAGGGCAATTCCAGCAACCAGCGACTTGACCAACTCCACGGTGCGAAACAGGAGTGGCTTTCCCCCTATTTCGAGCAGAACCTTATCGCGGCCCATGCGGGAGCTTTTCCCGCCAACCAGGATGAAGGCCTCAAATAGGGGGAATTGCGGCATCGTGCTGTTCAGTTTTACTGCGCCGGAAGCTTGCCGATTTCGGCGCGGGCCTGGAGTACCCGGAGTATGGAGTCGCGGCTGACCATTCCGATCACGTGCGGCTCTGGCAGGGTCTGCAGGACGGGCATCTGGTTGACGTCCTCGGTTTGCATGCGGTCGAGGACGTGCAGGACCGGTTCTTCGGGCATGGCCCAGCGCACGCGGTCGAGCGGCAGCATGGCCGCCTGGACGCTGGTGGAATGCCATTCATCGCGTGGGACCTGATTGAGGGCGTGAACGGTCATCAGGCCGTGAAGCTGGCCGCCGGTAGCGACCAAGTGGCAACGGCGTCCAGTGCGAAGGACTTCGTGACTGTATTCCTCCAAAGAGATGTCGCGGGTGATAGAAGATAAATCGAGGCTCATTACGTCGGTGGCGCACAATCCTTCGAGGGCTTCGCGGATGGCGACTTGTGAGTAGCTATCCTGCGCTGCCGTGAGCAGGAACCAGCCGATGAAGGCATACCAGAGACCGGAGACCACATCGATCTTCATGGCGACATAAGCGGCCACCAGAATAACTGCATATGCCAAGACCTTGCCGCTGCGCGAAGCAATGCGTGAGGCCCGCGTAAAGCTCCCTGTGATTGCCCAGGTCGCGGCTCGCAGGATACGCCCTCCATCAAGAGGGAATCCGGGAGCGAGGTTGAACGCGCCCAGGTAAAAGTTCATTTGAGCAAGCCACACCGCCAGGGCATTCAACATTTCATTGCCCGAAGCAACGCGCCCGAGCTCCCAGAATGCACCGGCAAGAAGGAAGCTTACAATGGGCCCGGCGATGGCGATATTGAATTCCTGCGATGGCCGTTCGGGTTCGCGCCCTATGCGGGCCAAACCGCCGAAAACGAAGAGCGTGATGCTGACAACAGGAATCTTGTAATGGAGGGCGACGGAACTGTGACCCAGTTCATGAAGCACCACCGAAGCGAAGAAGAGCAGGCTGGTCAGGAGACCAACCGCCCAGTACTGCGAGGATGTCCATGCCGGGTGCTCGCCACCGAACTGAGCAGCGAGTGAGGGAGTGATGAGCAAGAAAATGATGAACCAGCTGGCGTGGAGGAAGATGGGGATGCCCATGATCCGTCCAATTTTTAGGCCGGAGCCACGGGGAATGGGAGTGATTGGCACGCCGGTATTATAACCGGGTCGCGTGGGTGGTGCGGCTAATCAAGGCCAGGCCGCGTTTGGAATTGAGTCAAAGGCTCCAGCCCTGCAAGGCGGGCTGGGCTACAAAACCAATGAATACGATTCACCACATTGTGTGCGGCGCGCCACATTGGCCTTGAATGAAATTTGAATAAACCCCCAATAAACAGTGGATTTTGCAATGGCGCGCAGCGTGCCAATGGGATTGGTGTTGCAGGGTTGAGGTGACGCAAATGGAAACGCTGATGGCAGTTGCCGCGAAAATCGAGATTCTGATGGCATCGATTGCAGTCGCGCTCTTGATAACGACGGTAGCCCTTCGGGGGATGTTCCGGGCGGTGCGGGCGGCCGGGGCGGGAGCACCACAAGCTGTTCGCGCGCGCCAAGACGCGCTTCAGGCGTGCACGGGTAGGCAGGAGATGACGCTCGCGCCAGTCAGGGCCGGGCAAGGGCAAGTTTCGCTTAGCGCTCGATAAGCGAAGCAGAGAATCACGGGGGAACGACCATGCTGCTACTGAGATACCTGTTCTTGGCTGCGAGTGTTGCGCTGTTTGGCTCGACCGCAGCTCTGGTTGGCTACGATGTATTTGTTGCACTTCAGCTCCAGCGGCTACTGGGAAGGGTGAAATCGCCGGAGGATGCGACTCAAAGCCTTTTCTCCTCGCCCGAGTCGGCCAGCTCCACCGGATCAGCGGGCCGGCTGATCCGGTGGCGGCTCGGGGCGAAATTGGCAGGTTTGGCACTCGTGGCGCTGCTTCTGGGAGAAAGCATCGAAGTGGTGCCGGACGGCAATGCGGGCATACGCATCAGCCAAGTTTCCGGAGTGCGGCCAGGCACACTTTATCCCGGCGTGCATCTGGTGTTGCCGATGGTCGAGCACATCGTGTCGTATGAGATCCGCGACCACATTTATGCCACGTCCGCTTCAGCAATGCCGACACCAGCCGCGGCTGCCGGGACCACGGAGCACAAGGCGGAGCTGCTGACGGTACAGGCGCGCGAAGGATTGTCGATGGGGTTGGGCGTGGCGGTGCGCTATCGGCTGGACCCGCAACGACTGGGATACATCCACGCAAATGTGCCGCAACCGGTTGAGGAACAAGTGATCGCGCCGGTGGTGTCCAGCATTTTCCGGGATGTCGCCGCGGGATATGTGGTGCGGGACGTGTTCACCGTGCATCGGGAGGAATTCCAGGCGCGCGCCGCGAAGGCCATCACGGAGCGATTGAGGGCGGATGGAATCGTGGTGAAAGAAGTTGTGCTTCGAGACGTGCAACTGCCCGCTGAATATGCGAAGGGCTTGGAGAGCATGCTGTTGAAGGAGCAGGAAAGCGAACGGATGGTGTTCGAGACAGAAATCAAGCAGAAGGAAGTGAAAATCGCGGAACTGGAGGGCGAGGCGCAAAAGACTCGCGACATCAAGAACGCGGAATCGGCAGCGCAGGTGCGCGTGCTACAGGCCAAGGGCGAAGCCGATGCCATGCAGTACACGTTGCCGCTGAAGCAAAAGCAGATCGAACAGTCGAAGCTCGAGGCAGAGGCACGGAAGGAAGCCACGATTGAAAACGCTCAGGCCGCGGCCGAGTCCAAAGTGATTGACGGGAAAGCTGAAGTGGAGCGGCGAAAGCTGGAAGCGGAGGCCGACGCGAACACCATCCGCGTGACCGCCGCGGCCGATTCAGACAAGCGGAAATTGCTGGCTGAGGCGGATGCCAACACGATTCGCGTGACCGCGGCCGCCGATTCCGAGCGGCTGAACCTGGAGGCCGCGGCGCTGCGGTCCAATCCGATGCTGATCCAGAAGATGATCGCGGAGCGGTTGTCGGACAAACTACAAATCATCATGGTGCCGATGGACGGGAAGAATTTCTTCGCGGGAGATGTGCTGAAGTCGGCGTTCTCCGGATCAGCGCTACAGCAGGATGATGATCCACCGAAGGCAACCGCTGCTGCGAACGGGAAGCGCCCGAACCAGCACTGACGAGTTCTGCCGGCAAATACCCTTGCGGGTGGCTCGCAGCCGACCCGCCGCCCCTCAGCAAGCGACCGCCGCCGCAAGCTGAGGGTCAACGGCGCGGCGAACACCCAGCCGGTGGCTCGGCAAGAACACGAAACGCCCCGCGACCGACTGCATGCGGTCGCGGGGCGCGAGTGTGATTGGGAAAAGACAGTTGCGCATTACATAGTTTTCTTAGGATAGGGAGGCCGCTTGGGGATGGGCGGTGTTTTCTTCAGTCCATCCAATGCCAGCTCAATTGCTTTTTCAAGTTGAGGGTCGTGACCATTCACGACTGCGTCGGGGCGCTCTTCCACGGTGAAGTCCGGGTCGACGCCTTTGTTTTCGACGATCCATTGGCCGCCGTTTTCCGTGGACCAAAAGCCGACTTCGGGCGCGGTGACGGAACCGCCGTCCATCATGGGAATGATTCGGTTGTATCCAATCAATCCGCCCCAGGTACGCGTGCCGACGATGGGGCCGATTTTTTGATAGTGGAAGAACCACGGAAAGCAATCGCCGCCGGATCCCGCCAGTTCATTGACGATCATGACCTTGGGGCCAAAAATCGCCTGGCCGGGGACAGGAACGTCCAGGCCATCGCGGGGGGAAATGAGAGCGAGCAACTGACGCTGGAGTTTTTCGGTGTAGAAGTCGGGGACGGAGCCGCCGTGATTGTAGCGCTCGTCCACGATGAGACCTTCCTTGCCGATTTGGGCGTTCAGATATTTGTCGAACATGATGACGCCGGGAATCGTGGTGTCGGGCACGTGCATATAGCCGATGCGTCCAGCGGTGGCTTTCTCGACAATTCTGCGGCGCGATTCGACCCAGTCGAAATAGCGCAATTGGCCCTCGTTGGCGACGGGGCGGACCGTGATTTCCCAGGCACCGTCGGGGGATGGTTTGTCATTGATCTTGAGAGTGACAACTTGTCCGGCGAGGCCCTGGAAGTAGGAATAGACTTCATGGTCGGCGTGCACGGGAACCCCGTCCACGGCGATCAGAAAGTTGCCCTCTTTTACCTTGAGGCCCGGCTCGGTGAGCGGGGCGCGCGTTTGCGGATTCCAGTTTTCACCTTGGAAAATTTTCTGGAAACGGTAATAGCCCTGGTCGGCGACGTAGTCAGCGCCGAGCAAACCGACTCCAACTCGTGTGACAGTTGGAGTTACACCGCCCTGGACGTACGTGTGTGAGGTGCTGAGCTCGGCGATCATTTCACCGATGATGTAGCTTAGGTCGCTGCGATGCTGAACGTAAGGCAATAGCGCGGCGTAGCGCTTTTCAATTTTCGGCCAATCGAGACCGCCCATCTGCGGATCCCAATAAAAATCGCGCTCGATGCGCCAGGCCTCGAGGAGCATTTCGGCCCATTCGGCCTTGGGGTCAACAAGAGCTTGCATGGCCGCGGTATTTAAATGGCCATCGCCGACTTTTGCTTTACCCGGAATGGCATCGGTGATGCCCCATTGCGGGCCCGCCTGATAGAGCACCTTGCTGCCGTCTAAGCTCAGGTCATAGCTGCCGCTGAATCCGTCCAGGAGAACCTTGTCCTCCCGAGCCTTTAAATCGTAAACGTGCAAAGTTGCGCGAGGACGTGGCGGCGCAGGTGATCCCGCTTCAAGAGCTTCTTGCGGAATGGAAACGTAAAACACTTTGCCTTTGCGGGCGGAAAGATTCTGGTAGAGGCCCGCGGGAACGGGGACCTGGGCGATGCGGCTGCCAAGACCGTCCAGGTCAATCTGGATAGGCTTTACAGTCTTGTCGTCGGGTTTCACGGCGGTTTTGTCTTTTTCGGCGGTTTGCGCGCCCGCGGCAGGCGCGGCTTTGTCTTTGTCAGCAGCCGCGGCCTTGTCTTTATCGGTGTCCTTATCCCCGGACTTGTCGCCCGCCTTGGCCGCGTCCGCTGATTTTTCTTCGTCGCTCTGCGGAGTGAAGGGCGAAGGCTCTTCGGCTTTCAGAGTGAGGGCGAAAATGCCGACCGTGTCGTAATAGTTGAATCGCTGATCAAATACTCCCGAGCTTGGGTAGAAAAAGCGCGTCGATAAGAAAAACAAATATTTTCCCTCGGGATCGAACACTGGACTTATGTCGTTGTAAAAGCCGGTGGTGACGTGAGTAGCCTTTTTTTGTTCGAGCGAATAGAGATAAATGGAATTGGCGAAATTGCTGCCAGTTCTTGAATAGGTGATCCAGCGGCTATCCGGCGACCAGGAGCCATCGCGAATCTGGCTGCGAGCGTCGCGATCCACCTCAACAGGCTGCTTTTGATCGACATCCACATACCAGAGCTTCAGCGATTTATCGGCATAGAGGATTTTCTTGCTGTCGGGCGACCAAGTGGGACCGTAACGATAGACTGCGCCATCGGAGGTGATGCGGATTTCGTCGCCACCCAACTGCGGGCGAATGTAGAGCTCAAATTCGCCGGTTTTATCGGAAAGGTAGGCGATCCACTTGCCATCGGGAGACCACGCGGGATCCTGCTCATGCACGCCGGGAGTGGCGGTGATGTTGCGCGGGCTGCCGTGCTCGGCGGGAACGGTGATGATGTCGCCGCGGGCTTCAAATACGGCGCGAGCGCCGCCGGGGGAGATGGCCGCGCCGCGGATAAAATCGCCAACGCTTTTGATTCCGGCGCGCGATTCGACGTCGTCACCGGCGACAGTGATGTGGACCTGCGTCGCTTTCTCGGAGGCGAGGTCGTAAACATATAGTAAGCCGCCATTTTCAAAAACGATGGCGTCCTGACCCAGGCTGGGCCACTTGATATCGTACTCAGTGAAGTTGGTGAGCTTGCGGGATTTTTTCGTGGCGAAGTCATAGCGATAGAGATTCATCACGCCGTCGCCGTCATTGATGTAGTACACAGTGTTGTCATGCCACATGGGAAAAAGATCCATGCCGGCGGTCTTGGGCAATTCTTCGTAGGTGTTTTTCTTCAGGTCGTAGATGCCGATCGGCGGCTTCCATCCACCGCGGTATCGCTTCCAAGTGCGGAAATCCTGCGAAGTCGGGAGGTAGGCGATGCGGTTGCCGTCCGGCGAAAAACTGGTGAGGCTGGCGCGAGGGACGGGCAGCATTTCGGGCGTGCCTCCCTCGGGAGAAACCAGGAAGAGGCGTGTGTAGTCGGGGGGCTGGCTGTAGCGATTGGAGCGGAAAAGGATTTTCTTGCCGTCGGGAGTCCAGCCCAGCACGTTATCGGCGGCCGGATGGTAAGTGAGACGCCGGGGTTCGCCGCCGGTGGAGGACATGACGAAGACGTCTACGTTGCCGTCGTAGTCGCCGGTGAAAGCAATGGATTTTCCGTCTGGGGAAAATTTCGGGAAGATTTCCTCGCCGGGATGCGAGGTTAGCCGGCGCGCCGGACCGCCGGTGCGCGGGACGGTCCAGAGGTCACCCGCGTACGTGAAGACGATATGATCCTTGGAAATATCGGGATAACGCATCAGGCGGGTTTCCTGAGTGGGGGCAGCAGAGGCGGCCGCCAGGAACAGGACACACACAAACACCAATTTCCATAAGCGATTCATGATTCTCCTTCGGGTTAATCTAATTGAAGGCCCAGCCCCGGTATGCAACCGCAGCAACTTGGGAGCGCGGCATTCTACCATTTCCCCAGACAGCTAGAGAATATACGCCGGGAACGGGGAAAATGTTTCCGGAGGATTGGACGTGGCGAGGATGGAAATGTCGTGCCGGTGGCGGGAAAACGTTATGGGCGCCTATGCTAAGATTAAGCTGATCTCGCCGTGAACTGCTGGACCTTGTTTGCTTTACGGGCTCGAACGCCGCGCGTTGCGCTTGCGACCCTCCTGCTATTCACTTTTCCATTTGTCATACCTAGGTCGAGTTTTGCGGACGATGCGGCGGTAAAAGCAGCAAAAGAATTGGCGCGGAAACTTGGAGCGCAGGTTGATCACAAGAAGAAGCTGCAAATAAAAATGAATGATGTAACGGGATCCATGCAGGTTCCGGATTTGGAAGCTTTGAAGAAATCCATCGCTGCGGAGTTACATTCAATTGGCTTCCGTGTGGTGGCCGATTCATCCTACGACCTGAGTATCCAAGTCTCGCTTTCAAAGAATTTGAGAGGGCTGCTTTTGCTGGCGGTGTATTCGTCGGACGAGAAAGAATCTGCGCTCATCGTCCCATTTGAACCTACTGATCTGGATCCGGGGCAGTGGCTTACCGGCGTGCACCTGGATCGGGAATTGATATTCGCCGACAACTCTCCCATCCTCGATTTTGCCTGTGTGGGAACGGGGACATCCTGCCAAATAATGGTGTTGCACTCCGGCAAAGTGTCACTCATGGCCGCCGAACTTAATTACCCGTCTGCGCCAATTCCTCACGAGAAGGCCTGGCCTCGCGACATGCGCGGCAGGCTGACGGTGTCCGGGTCGGATTTCGAGATAAATGTTGAGGGGACGTCTTGCTCGGGGAATGTCAGCCATGTGGAAGCGATGAAATGCAATCCGCCCGGAGACCATCCCTGGATTTTCAATGGCCCGCGGAATGAAAGCACCTCCGGGTCGATCTCCGGCAATCAGAATTGGTTTGAGTGGACACTCACCGCCGGGCCCAATGCCATTCAGCCGCAGAGATCATTTATTTATTCAATCGCAGGTTTGGAGGTGAATGGAGAACCCGCATGGGCGGCCAGCGGCGCAGACGGGAAGGTGCGAGTGTTTCCTGAAAAGGGATCGGAGCCGTTGGGATCGGCTTCGGGGTGGGGCTCAGATATCGCCACGGTGAAATCAGATTGCGGTGCCGGCTGGCAAATACTGGCGACGCAGCCAGTAGACCGCACGGAGATGGACGCCATCACTGCATATGAGCTGGCAGGCGGCGAGTTCAGGGCTGTAAGTGATCCCATGGAAATGGATGGGCCGATTGTCGCGATGTGGTCTGGGGAGGGCGGAGGTCCGGCCCGCGCAGTAGTGCGAAATTTGAAGACGGGAGATTATGAAGCTTATTTCATCAAGGTGGGGTGCTCTCGGTAGTTTGTTTGCAGGGTGCCTGGTTGCATGCTTTTTCTTGATTTCTGCCGGCGCAGCGGAAAGGCCGCGATATGGCGGCGTGCTTCGCGTGGAGATGCGCGAGCGCGTGAATTCTATGGACCCGCGCAGTCCCTTTATGAGTGAGGCTGACGGGTACGCCAATGAGAGATTGCTGGAATTGGTTTTTGAGCGGCTAGTGCGGTTGGACGACACGGGAAAACCAACGCCAGGGTTGGCAACCTCGTGGGAGCACGATGCGAGTCTTACCCGCTGGCAATTTCAGATTCGTCCGGGAGTGAAATTCCATGATGGAACGTCGTTGACTCCCGCGGTGGTGGTGGCCGCGATGAAGGAGGATATGCCTGGCACCTGGCAAGTGTCGGCTATCGACCGAGGGATAGCGCTTGAACTTCCGAATCCGGAGCCGGGCCTGCTAGTCGATCTCGCAACGCGAGACATGTTCATTTTTCATCGAGCTCAGGACACAGTTTTCGGGACGGGGCCATTTCGAATAGCAGAATGGCAGGCCCAGAAGCGGCTAGTGCTAATCGCGAGTGAGGATTACTGGGCGGGGCGACCCTTTGTAGATCGCCTGGAAATAAGCCTTGGAGTTGCGCCACAGCAGCAATTGGTGGATTTGGAGGTGGGGCGCGCGGAAGTTGTTGAGGTGCTGCCGAATTTGACTCGCCGCGCATCTCAATCCGCCGTGCGGGTGGAGGCATCGGCGCCGGTGGAATTGTATTCGTTGATGGTGGCACCACGCGGGGCGAAGACTTACGATTCACAATTCAGCAAGGCGCTCTCGCTGGCGATCGACCGGGCGGCCATCGTGAACGTGCTGTTGCAACGCCAGGGCGAGCCTGCAGGGAGTTTATTGCCGCAATGGCTTTCAGGATATGCGTTCCTATTTTCGACGGCACCGAACTTAGAGCAGGCGAAGAAAATCCGCGCGCTGTTTTCCTCATCCCCCCTGTTGGCGCTGGACTATGATGGAAGCGATCCGATGGCGGCAACTTTGGCGCAGCGGATCGCCGTGGATGCGCGGCAGGCGGGGATAGTCATGAGCGTTTCCGCGGCACCGGCGACAGACGGTCCGAACCACGCAGATGTTCATCTGGTGGGCCGGCATTTTACCGCGCCGGATGCAGACGAAGCGCTGCAAGCGTTTTTGGGAGATGTAGTGACAGAGCAAGCCGCTGGCGATCATGCTGGTGAAGCACGCACTCAGGGTGCAATGATTGCGTTGGACACGCCGGAGAGGGGTTACGCAGCGGAGCGGGATGCGATTGAAGGCGGTCGCATTATTCCTATTGTGTTTGTGCCTGAGATTTACGCGATCGGGCCGTCAGTGAGAGATTGGATGCCGCCGCGTTGGGGCGGATGGCGATTGGAAGATGTGTGGCTCGATGCGCCTCCGCGCGCGGCCGCGGCGGGCGGCGGGTTGGGGAATCCATGATGATGTGTTCCACGAATCATCCGCGGAAGGGGGGCGTAACAACCAGCGCCCCTCCGGCGATTCACTCGGTCCGGCAATTGAGATTTGATTTTGGAAGGGGATATTCGTCGTGAGCTTTCGATTCAAACTCGCTCTGGTGTTTACAGCGACGCTGGTGATGGCGGTGACGCTGGTCACCTGGGGCGTCACTTCCAACACACGCGCCAAATTTGAATTGCTGGATCAATCACGCAGCAATGCGCTGATCGATCAGTTCAGAAAAGAATTCGCGCAGCGCGGCGATGAAGTTGTGAATCGCATTTCGGGGATTGCAGAGTCCAACGAGACAACCAAGATGGCGATTGATTTGAGCCGTCCGCAGGGGGATGCCTCGAAATATGTTTATGATGCGGACGGATTGGCGCCACCTCAAAAGCTGGATTTTCTGGACTTGGTGGGAGACGACGGATCTCTGATTTCCTCTTTTGAATACAAGGCGCGATTTGGCTACAAAACGGATTGGGTGACCGCTCCCGGCGTAGATTGGAATAATCAGGGAGCATTTCTGCAACGAATCGAATTGCCGGATGGCGTGGCTCTTTCACTCACTGCCGTGCATGTGGTCACCGTCGGAGATAAGAAGCTCTATGTGATTGGCGGTGTACAATTGGGGAAGGGTTTTTTGACCACGCTGGTTCTTCCCACCGGAATGCGCGCGCTGTTTTACAAGAACCTGCAACCCGTGTTTGATGCTGGCTCGCTGGCGGATGTGAACGGGCCGCTGCCGCTGGCGGACAGACTCAGCAGCCTGATTGAGCAGGTGCGCAAGACCGGCGCGGCGGCGGAAGAGACGATCCAGTGGAACACAGATCCCGCAAGCGCGGAAAATTTTCGCGCGGACCCGCTGTTCGGGCGCGAGAAACAATTGTTGGGCGTGTTGTTGGTGGGGAGTTCGCGGAAAGAACTGGTTTCATTGATCGATTTTATTCGCACTCTAGGAGTCCTGGTCGGTGGCGCAGGAATTCTTCTGGGTGGGCTGATTGGCTTATGGGTTTCCGCGCGGGTATCGCGGCCCATTGCTCGCTTGGCCACGGGGGCGCGGCAGGTCGCGGCAGGGGACTGGGGCGTGCGCGTGGAGGTGCGCTCGCGGGACGAAATCGGGCGATTGGCGCGCGACTTCAATGAGATGACGCGTCAGCTTGCCGAGCAGCGCGACCGGTTGGTGCAATTGGAGCGCGTGGCGGCGTGGCGCGAGATAGCGCGGCGGCTGGCGCACGAGCTTAAGAATCCGCTGTTTCCGCTGCAACTTACGCTGGAGAACCTGCAGCGCGCGCGTACACAGACTCCCGAACAATTTGACGAAATTTTTGAGGAGTCCACGGCGACGTTGCGGGCCGAGCTCAACAACTTGAAGACCATCGTTGCGCGGTTCAGTGATTTTTCAAAGATGCCCGCGCCGCAGCTCCAGTCCGTGAATTTGAATGAAGCGGTGCGCAGCAGCGTGCGGCTATACGATGCGCAGTTTAATTTGGCGGGGCGTCCGCCGATTTCCCCGGAACTTTATCTGGATGAAAGCCTGCCGCTGATTCAGGCCGATCCCGATTTGTTGCACCGCGCATTGGGGAATCTGGTGTTGAATTCGCTGGACGCTATGCCATCGGGCGGGACGCTCACGATCCGCACGGCAAAGAACAATGGAACCGTGACGGTGGAGATTTCGGACACCGGGGCGGGGCTTACGCCGGAAGAATGCGAGCGGCTCTTCACGCCGTATTACACCACGAAGCGTCACGGTACGGGACTAGGGTTGGCGATTGTGCAGTCGGTGGTAAGCGATCACCACGGGAAGATTTCCGTGGAGAGCGCGCCGGGTGCGGGCGCGACATTTCGGATTGAACTGCCGGTGAGGCCTCCGGAAGCGGAAGCGATCCACGAAATCACGCATGAGTTCATCGGTGGAAATGGCACGGGCGCAGACACAGCAATTGAAGCGAAGAAGGAAGAGACGAAGCCCGTTGCGCCTCCGCGACGGGAACTTGCCAGCGTAACGAAGAGCACCCTGGGAATGGATAATTAAGGATCAAACCTCACTTGGCGAATAATCCCGTGACTCACAAGGCAAATCTACTGGTGGTGGACGACGATCCAAACACGCTGGCGTCGCTGGCGCGCGCGTTTCGCCTGGCGGGTTACGAAGCTGTGGTGTGCGACAGCGCAGGGCGGGCGCTGGAGCTTGCCAAATCGGAAAGTTTCGGCCTGATACTTTCCGATGTGGTGATGCCGGGGCGCGGAGGACTTGAGTTGCTGGAGGATTTGAAGAGCGCAGGCGTCACTACTCCTGTGGTGATGATTTCAGGGCAGGCCACTATAGAGACGGCGGTGAAGGCCACCCGGTTGGGGGCGGTGGATTTTCTGGAGAAACCGCTCTCCAGTGAAAAACTGATGGTGACGGTTGAAAATGTTCTGAAGCTTTCGCGCTTGGAGGTGGAAAACCGGGAACTGCGAGACCGGCTGGGGCGGCACGAGATTGTCTGGAAAAGCCCGGTGATGGAGCGCCTGATGGCGCAGATCCGGCGCGTGGCCGCAAGCGAGACGCGCGTATGCATTTTGGGGGAAACCGGCACGGGGAAGGAGTTGGTGGCGCGAACCATCCATGAAAGCAGTCCGCGGCATGGCGGACCGTTCGTCACGCTGAATTGCGCGGCGGTGCCTGCGGAGCTGATCGAATCCGAACTGTTTGGGCATGAGAAGGGCGCGTTTACAGGAGCGTTGGCCAGGCACACGGGGAAATTTGAAATGGCGCATGGAGGAACTCTCTTTCTGGATGAAATTGGGGACATGCCCTTGGCGATGCAGGCAAAACTTTTGCGGGTCCTAGAAGAGGGCGAGGTGGAACGCGTCGGAGGGAACAAGCCCGTTCCGGTGGATGCGCGCGTGGTGGTGGCGACGCATCGCAATCTTGAGGAACTGGTTAAGCAGAATGTATTCCGACAGGATTTATTTCATAGAATTTACGTTTTCCCGATCGCGTTGCCGCCCTTGCGGCAAAGGCTGGACGATATCCCGGTGCTGGCGCAGCATTTCGCGCGCCAGATTTCGGCCCAGAATGGATGGAAGGAAAAAGCAATTGTTCCGGAAGCGATGGAAGATCTGCGGCATTATGCGTGGCCGGGAAATGTCCGGGAGCTACGCAATGTTGTGGAGCGATTGTTGCTTATTGCTTCGGGAGAGAGCGTGACGAGGGAAGATGTGCGGCTGGCGTTGCCGGGGACTGGTCGGGGAGCTGGCATTGAAAACTCGGAATCATCGGGCACGGCGACACGTCCGGGGACGCTCGCAGAGCGTGTAGAGGCCTTTGAAAGGGAAGTGCTGGTTGGTGAGCTTACGCGCAATGGGCACCACATGACGAATACGGCGCGGGCGCTGGGGCTGGAGCGGAGCCACCTTTACAAAAAGTGCCAGCAATTGGGGATAGACCTTCGAGAGCTTCGGAAGACAGAATAATCCTTTTCAACAGCCGTAGATCGCAGGCCCGAATCATTGCTGTTTCCCGCCGAAGAAACTTCCGTTGGCAATTGTGATCGTATTGAATTGGTCCGAGAAACCTCACCTCTTCAATTCGAGGTGAGCTACACGGGAATATCCCGTCCGAAATTGTTCAACGAAGTGGGAGGCCTGGTGGGCCCGGAGGCGCGGCAGGAGCGGCGGGCGCCGGGATTGCCGGCTTGCGCAGAGCGAAGAAATTTCGCGCGAAGGCGGCTTGCGTGCCGCCGGCCTCAACCACAACCGCCTGCACGGTGTAACTACCGGTCGCTAATTTGTCGAGCGGCAAGCTGAGGCGGAATGACGCGGCGCGCGTAACAGGATTTATTTCCGCGGGTTCGACTACCGGCGTTTCATTGGACCTTTGGCCATTGTGAAAAAAGACCAGGCCAGCGCGCAGTTTTGCCGGATCCGTCTTGGCCGGAGCGTAAGCTTGAAAGAATACGTATAGAGTTTGTTGCGAAGTGAAGACGCGAGTGACGCTGGGCACGATGCGCTGGCCACCGACATCGAGCGGCGAGGTCCTGACGCGAGCATCATTCCCAAGCGTTCTGCTGCGCACCTGTTGTCCCTGGCCCCGCATTCGCGGAACTTGAGCGGCAAGCTGGCTGGAAAGCATCACGCTGCTAAGTTCCAGACGATTAGGTTGCGCCGGTTTCAAATTTAGATCCCCTTCAAATGTGCCGATGTGCCCAGTCTGATTTTCCCGTGCAAGAAATTTCAGGCGGTATTGGCCAGGGCCAAGCAGGATGCCGCCTTGATAGACGATGGCTTTGTTGGCGTCGAAGTTGACATCATCGAGTTGGATGGTCATGGTGTTGCGTTGGACGCCGGCAACGCGCTTGGATTTCACTTCGCGCACTTCGTAGAGGAAATCAAACTTCGCTTCGTGCTGACCGCTCTTCTTGGCCCATTGCAAGGAGCTGGAAGCAAGCTTGGCCGATACGGGCACGAAGAATTGGCCATTGGCGAGGCGGAATTCGCCGGTGTCCACAGCGATAGGCAAGTCGACAAGCGCGGCTTGCGAGGCCATGGCGCTGTCGAGCTGCTTCTCGCGATCTTCGGTATTGAAGATGGCGAATTCCTTGGGCGCGTAGTAGCCGGGGCGGTGCTTGATGTGCGAGCCGGGTGGGAGGCCAACCAGTTTCACCTTGACGCTGCGGTAACGGCCGTCGCGCAGTTTGTTCGAGCTGGTATAGCTCAGCAGGTAGTAGCCCTTGGTATCGTCCTGCACTTGCTTGAAGATTCCGGAGAAATCGTTGAGGTCAAAAAATGTTCTGCCGCCGGTATCGGCGGCCAGGGTGTAGAGAGTGTCGCGGGCGGCGTGGCGCGCGTCCCTCTGCGCAAACACGGAAGAGCCATTGAAAGTTGCTGTGCCGCGGGAGGCGCCGACGCTGGCATCGCCACCGGGGACATCGGTCATTAATCCGCGCGCATCCACCTGGTAAAACGAAACGTTGCTCTTGTTCGCGGCATCGGTGGCGGCCTGCAAGGAGGAGCGGTTTTCCTCCCCGGTTTGGGTAATGCCGCTGGTGAATTCCAGAACAGATTTCTTCCCCGGAATGCCGCCCAGCAGTTCGGCCAGCACCTGGTCGGCATAGAGCTTGTTGTCCGTGTTGAAGATGTTGAACTCGGTGTCGTCGGGGGTGAAGGCCGCCATATTGTCTTCCGTGACCGCGTCACTGGCCGAGGCGCCCAAGCCCTGCAACATGGCGTCCTTACCGGGAACCAGCAATGCGACTGCTCTCTGCAGAACCTCGCGGTCATTCGTGAAATTGGCATTGACCTTAAACTGCGTGGAGAGGGAGATCACGGCCACCAGGTCGGCGGGAGACAACTGCTCTTTCAGGAACTTTTTCGCGGCGTCAGTCGAGCGCAGCAAGTCCTCCGGCTGAAGGGAAGTCAAATCAAAGAAGAGCACAATCAGACGGTGGTCCCGGACCAGGGGGCGGAGATCCTCCGGGTTGGTCGAGGTATTGAGGTCAATTACGATGGGTTCGGAGGTGTCCTTTTCGGCGGTCTCAATTTTCTCAACATCAAAGTAATCGAGCGCATCCAATTGCTGCAGTTTGTTTTCTTCGTACAGCTCGAAATTCGCGGGCTTGAGGCCCTTGATTAGTTTTCCATCTTTGTCGGTAACTACGGCATCAATCTGCACCAGGTCCACCCTGGTGCTGATTTTGGGTTTTGAGTTTAGGTCCTGAGATTTCGGTGGCAGGGGACCAGATTGATTCTTGGTCTGTGCCGAACCTTGTTGGGCGGCCCCTTGCTGCTGGGCGGGCACGGCGGACAGCGCGAGCGAGGAGAAGGCCGCGATTGTCAGGAGACGGCAAACTTGAGTTGGAAGCGGATTGTTCACGGCTGCTCTTATCCGAATATTGACCGAATTCAACAGCCCGAATGTCTGCGCTTTACCGGCTCCCCGAATTAGACGGGCCCGAGGGCGCTGCGGGAGTTGCGGCCGCTGCGGCTGGTGGCTTGCGCAGCGCAAAGTAATTGCGTCCAAAGGCCGCTTGAGTTCCGCCCGCTTCGACAACCACCGTTTGAACGGTGTATCGACCTACGGGGAGTTTGGCGAGCGGCAGGCTGATGCGGAATGAAGCGGTGTGCGACTTGGAGTCCACCTCGGCGGGCTCAACAACCGGCGTATCGTCGGAGCGCTGGCCGTTGCGGAAGAATACCAATCCGGCGCGGAGGGTTTCGAGATCGGTCTTGGCGGGAGCATAGGCCTGGAAGAAAACATAAAGAATCTGATCTGAAGTGAAAACCCGCGTCACGCTGGGAACGATGCGCTGGCCGTTTACGTCCAGCGGCGAATCCTTCATTTTCGCATCCAAGCCGAAGGTCTGTTTCTTGACGTCGGACTTTTTGGGGACATCGGCGATCTGACTGGAAAGCAGCACGCTGCTGAGCTCCAGGTGATTGGCCTGCGCGGCGGCGAGAATAACGTCCTGCTCAAAGCTGCCCATGCGGCCACTCTCATTGTCCCGGGCCAGGAACTTGAGCTTGTATTTGCCCGGGCCGACCAAAATGCCGCCCTGATAGACGATGGCCTGCTGGTTTCCGGCGATAGGTACGGTCATGGTATCGCGTTGGTATCCGGCAACTCGCTTGGTGGCCACTTCGCGCAATTGGTAGAGGAAGTCAAACCTGGCTTCTTTCTTGCCGCTCTTTTGCGCAAATTGCAGGGCGCTGGAAGCCAGCTTGACGGAGATAGGCACGAAGACTTGGTTGTTGGGCAAACGGAAATCTCCGGTGTCCAGCGCAATGGGCAGCTCGGTGACCGCCGCATCGGAGGCCATGGCATCGTCGAGCTGCTTCTCGCGGTCCTCCGTGTTGAAGATTCCGTAATCCTTTGGCGCGTAATAGCCCTGGCGGTGGTTGGTGATACGGCCGCCGGGCACATTTACCAATTTTAAGCCGACACCGCGGTAGCGCCCGTCACGCTTGGCGTTCGTGCTGTAGTAGCTGAGCAGATAGTAGCCCGTGGTGTCCGTCTGCACTTGCTTGAAAACCTGGCTGAAATTGTTGACGTCGGTAAACATTCTCCCGCCGGTGTCCTGTGCGAGGGTGGAAAGAGTGTCGCGGGAACTCTGGCGGGACTGGGTCTGCTGGAAAACCGTTGCTCCGCTGAAACTGGAAGAACCCGAGGAAGCGCCGGTGCTCGCGTCGCCACCGGGAGTTTCCGTCACCAGGCCGCGCGTATCCACCTGGTAGAAGGAAACATCGTTTTTATTTGCGGCGTCCGTGGCTGCCTGCACTGCCGACCGGTTTTCCTCCCCAGTCTGGGTAATGCCCCCCGTGAATTCCATTACCGCTTTCTTGCCGGGGATCCCGCCAAGAAGGCTGGCCAGCGCTTCGACAGCATAGAGCTTGTTGTCGGTGTTGAAGATATTGAACTCGGTGTCATCCGCGGTGAAGGCGGACATGTCGTCTGCCGTGACCGTATCACTCGCCGAAGAGGCGGTTCCGGCCAGCAGCGATTCTTTGCCCGGATGTGCAATCACGTTTACGCCGAATTCCAGGGCGTCTTTGTCGTTTGTGAAATCGACGTTGATACGGAATTGCGTGCCAAAGGAAACCACGGCGATTAAATCCGCGGGGGTCATTTGTTCCTTCAGAAATTTCATGGCCGCGTTGGTGGAGCGCAGCAAGTCTTCGGGGGCCATGGAGGTCAGGTCAAAAAAGAGGACGATCATGCGGTGCTCACGGACGATGGGCCGGAGTTTTTCCGGGTCATTGGCGGTCTTCAAATCAATGGTGATGGGTTCGGCGTCAGCCTTTTCCGCGGTCTCGATTTTTTCGACGTCGAAAAAGTCCAACGCAGTTGCGGTTTGAGGTTTTCCTTCTTCCTGGATCTGAAAGTTCTCTTTGGTGAGACCCTTGATGATATTTCCGTCTTTGTCCACGACAGTGGCGTCAATCTGCACCAGATCGGTATAAACCTTCACGCCTTTCTTGCCTGCGGTAGTGGTGTCAGCAGGCGGAGGCGGCGGCAACTGGTGGATGTCAATCACGCCGGTGTCTTTCTTTTGCGCAGGTGGCGGCGTTTGATTTTGCTGTGGGGCACCCTGCTGCGTTGCGCCCTGCTGCTGAGCAGGCAGCGCGGGCAAGAGCAGCGCGGCGACGCAAGCCAGCGTCAGGAATCGAGTGATACGCGAAGCGTTTCTATTTTTCATTCGAGTTTCCATTAAAAGTTCAACCTGATGACCGCGTCCATCGTGCGCATGGATCCAGCGCTTGTGATTTCGCCGAAGTTCCGTGCGCCTACCACCAGCCCGAGACCAGCCCAATTGGGGTGATTGGCGAGATTATTCACTTCCCAGCGAAGGTCCAGGTGTTTCTGGCCGTCGCGGTCGAGAGTGATCGTTCTTTGCAGGGCCATGTTTACAACGAACATGCTCGGGCCGGTGATCGTGTCGCGGCCCGCGTTTCCGAACAAGTTGCCCGGTGCCGTGATGCAGCTCACGCTTGCCGCCAAACAGGCAGGGGTGGGGAAAACGGCACCTGGAGCGGCAAAACAGGAAGTGTCGATGAAATTTGCGACCGTTTGTTGACCATACGACATATTCCCGTTGCAGCCCGCCAATACATCCGGACGAGTCTGGAAATTCCCGCTGGCATATTGAGTCAGCAGCCCCTGAACGATTGGAGTAAGAGGATTGCCGGTGTGGAAGGTGGTGCTCCCGCTCAGGCGGAAATTGCCGAAGAGCCGCGCTTCCAAACCCGTGCGAGCCCAGTGTTTGCGCTGGCCAAACGGGAGCTCGAATGTGGAGTTTCCGGTAATCGAATGGCGAGCGTCGAACGTGGAGAGTCCACGCTCCAGATTGAAGAACGGGAATTGTTGTACGAGGGTTCCGCTGCTGCCGCCAATGGAGCTGGAATCGTCAATGGACTTGCTGAAAGTATAGAGCGCAGTGAATGTGAAGCCGTTGCGCATGCGCTTTTGCAGACGGGCTTGCATGCCGTTGTATTCAGAATTCGCACCCGAAGTGTCATACGTGAACGCGAGATTCTGCGGGATCGGCAGTCTCTGAAGGGCGAGCGAATTGGCCGAAAGCACATTTGGCGCGGTGAATAAATCCAAGTGCGTTCCTTTTGTGCCCACGTAATAGAGCCCCCAGGTCAGGCCATCCATGATCTGACTTTCGAGCGAGAAATTCCAAATCTGAGTGTAGGGGTTCTTATAATTCGGGTTCACGGCGATGGTATTGAAGTTAGTTCCCGCGGAAGCCGGAAATCCATTCTGGAGCGTCAGGACTTGTGTCAAGGATGTGGCAGGACTGGTCACAGTCGCGAAGGGCGACTGATTGAGCAAAGAGCTATCGAGACCATTGTAAGTGGAGGTGATGTCCACGACGCTGTATCCGGCGCGCACCACTAACGCGTGCCTGCCGTTATTCGCATCGAACCATTTGCCGGGCACGCGCCAAGCGAGGGCAAAGCGCGGAGCAAAATTGAGATAGTTCGTGTTGATCAGGGAATTAGGAAGGGAGCCACTGAAGGCTCCCGTCCCACAAGGAGTTATTCCTGAAGTGCAGGGGACCACGACCACGGCATTGTTAAACGTCGGGCTCACATCCAGATTGGCAATGTGGCCGAAAAGCTCGCTGGGAGGATACATGAGCTCATACCGCAAGCCGAAAGTAAGCGTTAGCCGCGGCAGGATGTGCCAATCATCGTTCGCATAGGCAATGAACCCGTGCGTCCTCAAATAATTGGAGCTATCTCCGAACCGGATATTCGTGCCGGCCGGCAATCCCATTTCAAAATCAGCCAGGGGGGAACCTGTGTTCGCTACAGGTTGATCCACACCATTGACGAGAGCAAAGTTCTCGGACATCAATCCATTGAAGTTGAATGACCCTCGCGGATTGGGGTCAAACACATTGTTCAGCTGAACGCGGCGGAAAGTGAATCCGAAGTGCAAGGTGTGTTTCGGAAGTGTGTAAGAAACCGTGTCAGATAGATTCCAGGTTTCATTCTTGCGCAGCGAGGGCACGGGGTCATTGAAGCCCGTGTAGGGCAGACCATTTGAAGTGCTGAAGCTGACTCCCGGTAATCCCCAATTTAACGGGTTGCTGTTGTCCACGCCTGTTATGCCAAGGTTTCCTTCGACATCGGTCACGTTGGCAAATCCATTGAGTGAAACTGTTCTCTGCCTTGTGAAATTCAAAGCGATGGTGTTGATCAATCGCGTTGAGATGTTGTGATTCAGTGTCAGCGTCACGTTCTGGCCCCGGCTGGACGAAGTGCTGGTTTCCGTTGGAAAGGCGCCCTGGCCGCTCGACTGACTCTGGCTGAGGTTGTAGGTCACACCCAGGTTGAGCTTGGGCGAAATCGTCTGATTGACACGCATGTTGATGGCTTGCGCGTTGGTCGGAGTGCTGGTCTGAAGCAGGTAGTTGTACTGTCCGCCTGCAGCCAAGTTTGGCATGGGAATGAATCCCAGCAATGAGGTTGCTGTGGGGCTTAGGTAAGGCAACCCCGTATGCGGATTCATTGCGCCCTGAAGATTGCAATTCCCCGCCGGCAGATTTGGCAGCACAGTTCGAGGGCCGGTAAAATTCGTTGTGAAATCATAAAGGACGAGCGGTACGCCATTTGTGCCCGAACTGCAGAAGTTCCCGAGACGTTCGTCAGCGGTGGGTACGTTTGAGTAATTGTTCACGCCGTTCGTGCCATGGCCGAACTGGGCGTTTATGAAGAAGTAAGTCTTGTCACGACCGTCATAAACCTTGGGGATCCGGAACGGGCCGCCAAGGCTGCCTCCAAATCGATTGTTGTTGAAAGCCACCTTGGCAGGCGGTTGGTTGGTACTCGAGATCGGAAGCGTGGTCGCATACCATGGGCGCGCATCAAAGGCAGAGTCATACAAGGTTTCATTCAGCGTGTAGTGCATCGAATTAATGCGCCTGCGAATGACGTTATTCAATCCCCAAGGTGGTCCATTGGCCCCTTGAGCGCCACCGCGTCCGCCGCGTCCACCACCACCACCGCCACCGGGGCCGCGTCCGCCACCGCCAACGCCTGGGGGGCCTCCTTGGCCTCTTCCGCCACCCCCGCCAGGATTGCCTCCAGGAAATCCGCCACCGGGCAATTCGCCGTTGCCTGCGTTCAGGATTCCGGTTTGTCCAGCCTGAGCATTGGGATTATTCCCATCATTTCCGCCGCCGAATTGCATATTGAATCCGCCCCCAGAAAACCCTTGCGCGACGGTGCCTGACGCAACTATCGCGTCCGCAGTCGCGGCTTGGGTACCGCCAAGGGGGTCGCCCGCGCCGCCCGTGAGATCGGTAGTATCGGCGCCCGCGCCGCCTTGCCCCGTAACATCTACCTGCGAGAAGCCACCTGCGTTTCCTCGCCCACCCTGTTGGCGCTGTCCGGGCTGATTTCCCCTGCCGCCTCGTGCAGTAGTTGTCGGCGTAGTTTCGGGATTTGTGCCCGTGCCATTTTGCGCACCCGCTGCCGTTGGTGGAGGGGCATTGGCAGTCTGGGTCTTGGTTTCAGCTTTGGGAGGAGTATTTGCAGGTGTGGTGGATACGGGAGGGGTGGCTGCAGTCGCATTCGCCGCAGTAATTTCATTCAGCGATGAGACCTTCAAACTCAGAATAATATCGGGCCCTTTCTCCTCGGTAGGGGTTACTTCCACTGTCGCCATTGCAAAACCGATCTGGGTAGCTTCAATGCGAAACTTTCCGGCGGGGAGCTCCGGCAGGCGGAATTTGCCCTGTTCATCCGTCCAGGTGATCCAGGATTTACCGGAGATTTGTTCCACAATGTGGACAGAGGCGCCGGGAACGGGAACGCTATCACCCGTGCGAACTATTCCTTGCAGTGTGACGTGAGACGGCGGCTCTTGTGTCTGGTGTGCAGCCAGTGAAATGCAGCACAGTGCTAGAATCGCTAAAATACCGGGAACATTCTTCCAAACCCGCATGGTGATTACCCACCCTCTGACCCGGTCAGGAGGCCGGTGCGCTCACGGCCGATAGCAACCTCTGAAAACCGGAATGTAGCTGCGTCTTAATCCTTCTGAATGGTATAGACGTGTTGCTTCCACGTTAGGTTTCCCGGTAGTCTTCGGGCATTTCCACTGACGTGAGAGAATGGAAGGTGTATTAAAGCGTGCCATGAATTGCGCGAGCGAGGAAGTTCAATTGCGGACATGTTCCCTAACTGAGAGGCGGGAGTGAATCCCTGGGCCATTGGAGTGCCGATGGCTGTCGCGGCTGGAGCCGGCGTGGGCAGTTGGGGGGCCATTGCCCCTTCCGCACAATTGTTCGGGCCGACGGTTCGACGATTGCCCGCGGATGGTTCGCGACCTCGAATTGCACTTACGTTTGATGACGGGCCGAATCCTCCGATAACTCCCAAGCTGCTCGATTTGCTGGAAAAATACAAAGCGCGGGCGACATTTTTTGTGATCGGGCGATTCGCTCGCGCCTGCCCCGATCTCATCCGCGAAATTCACGAGCGAGGGCACCTGCTCGCAAATCATACACACACACATCCACACCTGGCGTGGCACTCGCGCGCGAGGATAGCGCGCGAATTGCGGATGTGCGGTGACGCGGTTCTGGGTGCGCTGGCAAGCGGCGGCGACCTGACTGGTCCAATCACCATGAAATGGATGCGCCCACCCTTCGGATTTCGCGGACCGCAGCTCCAGGGCGTGGTTGGGAACATGGGTATGCGCGGGGTGGTGATGTGGACGGCACTGTGCTTTGACTGGAGACCGCAGCCGACGGAGCGCATCGTTGGCCGGCTTGCGCGTGTGCGCGAGGGAGACATCGTTCTTATGCATGATGGGGACCATCGTGGACTCGGCGGAGACCGCGGCCACATTCTTGGCGGGTTGGAACACTGGTTGCCCCGTTGGCGCGACGCGGGGCTGGAATTTGTTACCATCGAGGCGGGCTGCAAGGCATAGGGGGAAATTCGAGCGCCGCGCCCTCTTCTTATTTTTGGCTGGCAATTCATTTTTGGACAGAGGTGTTCATGGACGAGAAAAACTTTTATACCGAGCAGCAGGAAACCAAGCCGATCAAACTGATCTGCCCGAGTTGCCGTAAGGAAGACAACTATCCCATCCGGTGGATGGTGCGGACCAAGAAAAAAGAGATCCCGCGCGGAGCGGGCGAAGAGGACAAAAAACATTTTGCCAACGCGCGCTCTTACATGGTGCGCATGGACGAAATTGTGGCCTGTCGCAAATGCCGCAAGCGTTTCGAGCTAACAGGACAGAGCGTGGTGTTCGTGGAGCAGATGGTCGGACTCCCTCGCGATGTCGAGGAGGAAGAGGGCGGTGCCTGAAGAATATCCGGCGCCGGAATTGTCAGATCTCCGGATACAGCTCAAAAAACGCAGCGACCGACTGCCGCAGTGTTTTTTCAATTTCTTCCTTGCTGCCATCAATCAAATGCATGGAAACGCGGGCGGTGCGCCCATTCTTCAATTTAATTGTCGCGTCGCCCACTTCACCTAATTCATCGGCGGGCAACAGCCTCATCCCATAAATCAGCGCCAGCTTGGCCATAGTGCCCCTTTCTATTCCCATCGCGCTCCCACGGAGCGCGAACCGTTCAAGACGCTTCGAGCCTAAGCGCAGCCGAAAGTAGAGTCAAATCCCTGCCTGCCATCCACTGCAATTGACGTGTTGACCTGACACCGCACAAATCCTGATCCTGGCGAACTAATTCAAACCAAGCGGTTTGCGCGCGCTCAAGTCTGGAGTGCCTCGTGCTTTCCTCAGGGTGAGCGGATTCGCCAAGACTCCGTCCAATCAAGGAGACCGAAAATGAAGCGTCTGACCACGATCTTAGTCTTTGTTGCTTCAAGTTTAGTGGGGCTATCCACGCCAGCACGCGCTCAAAAGATTTCATGGTTTCCGACATCGACAGAAGAAGGAAGACGGGCATTTCGAGCCGCGCGGGCCAGAGAATCCGCCGAACAGTTCATGAAGAAAAATGCAAAGAAACCAGCCCTGGTCCGTTTGATTGGTGGCAAAGAGATTAAGGGCCGAATCATTGAATTGCAGGATTCCGCTCTAGTGATGGAAAAGAGGAAGGGAGGCAAGAGAGATGTAGTGTCCTACAGTGAAATTTCAGAAGGGCCCAAAACCTTCGTTCCGCTCGCGGAATTGATTGTGCTGGATACTGTCCTGGCCATCATCATCATTCCGTTCCTGCCGCTGATTCTGCTCTCAGGCATGGAATGAATACATTTTGTTTGCCTAATGAAAACAAGTGGAATTGGCGTTAGAATTAAAAGCATCCGGCGTCCTGGGTTGGTGCATCAGATTGTGTGGAGGAGGGGTGTCATGGGAGATATGCGCTTCAAGATCCAAAGTGCTTCCAGCGTCATTTTGATTGGAGCGCTTGCGCTCCTGTTGGCCCTCCCACTTGCGGCGCAACAATCGGGGCCGGTGACTCCGCCCTCCGCAAACCAAGCGGTGCCTGCGCAGCAAGCAACACCTCCGTCACAACAAGCGACTCCGCCAGCGCAACAGACTCCTCCAGCGCAAGCGCAGCCGCCTGCGAGCGCGACTCAAGTGAATCCTAATGCTCTCAAGACCAGCCCAACGCCGGCGCAATCGGCGGCCATGCTCACCGTTCCGTCAGGGACCAAGCTGCCGCTGGTGTTGCATAACTCAATTACTACCCGCAATGCGCATCCCGGAGATCCGGTCTATCTGGAAACGCTTTTTCCCATCGTGCTCAACAACAAAATATTGATTCCAGCCGGTTCCTATGTTCAGGGTGAAGTCCTATCCTCCAAGCGGCCCGGGAAAGTAAAGGGCGTGGGCGAGATGCAAATCCGCCTGAACACCATGATCCTGCCGAATGGCTACACGGTGAATTTCAACGCCACGCCCAACAACGCCGGAACGGGCGGCAATGAGTCCGTGGATTCGGAGGGGAACATTAAGGGCGACACGGACAAAGCCACTGACGCGGGAACAGTTTTGAAAGGCACTGCCATCGGCGCGGGAATCGGAGCGGTCGCGTCTCGCTCCGCAGGCGGCGCAGGTATTGGCGCCGGAATCGGCGCGGCGGCAGGGCTGATGACGGTACTTCTTACGCGAGGACCAGAGCTGGAGCTGCCTCGGGGCACAACCTTGGATGTTGTAATTGACCGGACGCTTTATCTCGACCCCAGCTTCATTACATTTACCGATCCAGGACACGCATCCACTTTGCCTGGACCTCCCAATCGCGAGCCCACGCGTTCGCGCTCGCCGTTCTGAAAGTAATTCATCCGGTAGCAATTTGTTTGAGGGAAACTTGATTCAGCTCTCCCCACACCGCCATCGAATCAGCGGACTAATCACCATTCGCAAATATGCTCTCCTTATTCAGTAGGGGACGACTGTTTTGCAAGTGCCGAAGGTATTACTGGAGCGATTCGCCTTGGAAGAATGTCAAGCAAAGGCGCGACTGGATTCCACGAAACGCATGGGGCCGAATTTGTCCCCCGAAACGATTGTTCGCTGCGCCGTGATCCAGTCAGCAATCAGCCTCGCTGTGATGGGCGTCAGCAAGATGCCATTTCGGAAATGTCCTGTGGCAATAAGCAGGCCTTCGACATCGGTGGGCCCGAGTATGGGCAGATGGTCGGGCGTATCAGGACGCAAGCCGCTCCATGATTCCGTGATGGACGCTCCAGCCAGGCCGGGAGCGATTTCGACAGCGGCGGCAAGAATTTTTCCGATGCCATCGGGCGTCACGCGTTTTTCAAATCCAACCTGTTCGAGGGTGCTGCCTGCCACGCACATTCCTCCGCCGCGCGGCACAATGTAGCCGTGCTCCGACCGCAGGACGTGGCCGATCTCAACGCGCTCCGAATTGAGCGCGACCATTTGCCCGCGAACCGGGCGAACCGGCGCGTACTGCGAAACTCCTTCGATGCGTGCAGAGAAGCACCCCGCGGCGATGACCGTATTTTTCGCCTCAATGCGCTCGCCCGCCGCGATAACTCCCGTGCACCGTTTCGCGGCTTGAAGCGCGGCCTCCACAGGGCATCCAGAGCGAATTTCGGCGCCGCTCGCTTCCGCTGCGCGTAGAACAGCACGCGTGAGCGCGCGATTGTCCACCGATGCTTCCGAGCGGAGCAGCGCTGCGGCCCCCAAATCGCGGCTGAGATGCGGTTCCAGCTCAAACGCCTCGTCAATGCGAAGAACTTCTGCGGTGAGCCCCAATCCATGATGCACCGCAATGAGCGTGCTTAGCTTCCGGTCGGCATCGTTACCGAAAAAAACCTCCATGGCTCCATTAGGGCGATAGCCGGTTTTCTCTCCGGAGATTTCTTCAATCGCCTCTATGAACTCCGGATAAATTTCCAGGCTGGCGCGTCCCAGGGGCACAAGTGGAATCGCGTCGGCGCTGTCCGGTGGAGGGGAAAGCATCCCCGCCGCGGCCCACGACGCTTCCTGACCCGGCGACTGGCTATCCAGCAAGAGCACGCCGAATTTGCGCCGCGCCAGCTCAAAAGCGATCGCACCGCCGATGATCCCCCCGCCAACAATGATTGTGTCGTAGGTCTTCATGGGAGGGGACCCCGGTTAAAAGGAATTTACCAATTCATTGGAAAGCAGCCGCGCCTTTTGTGCCAGGCTGCGCGCGCGGAGCCAATCCGATGCGGCCATGGCGTCCTGGGCCTGTTTCAGGAAGTTGCCAATCTTGTCGGCCATGTCCTGCTGATTGGCCCTCAGTTTCCGGCCGGCGGCGAGACTGAGATTGTGCTGGGCGACCTGAAGATCTGCCTCAGCACCGGCCTGTGCCGTTGCGATTTCGCTCGGAGAAAGCTGAGGAGAAATTTGCGGCGCCTGCGGCTTGGTGGGTGAATCGATTTCGGGTTCTGTCGGGTTTTGCGTAGGGCGAGCGGCGGGGCGTTTGGGCGCGGGAGTGGGGATGACAATGACTGGCCATTGCGAAGTGTCGGGAGGGTCAAGGTCGGGTGGAGCAAAGTTCAAGTCACGATGAACCACGCGAGGGGGTTCGGTAACTCCCGTGCGAATAAAAGTTGGGTGCGCGGGCTTGTTGGGACACCCGACAATCATTAGCATGGCGAACACGGGCAGAGACAAAAGGAAGGATTGCGGGCGCGGAGAAAGCCGGAGCTTGATAAATTTGGGCAATTGGTGGACAGAGGTTTTTTGCACAAAATCGCGCGCGTTTTGCAACTCTGCACCTAACAACGATGTGATGCGTGTCCTCATTATTGTGGTTGCGCCTGTGCGGATTGACCGACAGTTGCACCATCAGCAGCCACGGATTGGCCCTGCTTCAGCGGCAGCTCTATGCGAAACGCCGTGCCCCGACCCGTCTCGGTTACAAAGTCTATCGAACCGTTGTGAAGCTGCACAATGCGAAATGTGGTGGCCAGCCCCATCCCACTGCCACCTTTGCGAGTGGTGAAGAACAACTGAAAGATGCGATTGCGTTGCTCAGGCGGAATGCCTTTGCCAGTGTCGGCAACCATAATCAATGCGGAATCGCCGCGCCGCTCGAGACCTATCGTCAGGCGTCCTCCCCCCGGCATGGCTTCCACTGCATTGAGCACCAGATTGAGGACCGCTTGGCGCAACAGCTCCGAATCTCCTCGAAGCTCAGGCACGTCGCTCGCTAGCCGTAGATCCACGGATACTTTGGAGCGTTCAGTTTGAGGGCGGGCCAACTCCGCCACTCGCGATAGCAGCGGCGCAAGGGGCACATCTTCCAAGCGCATCTCGACGGGCTTTGTGAAATCGAGGAATCGTTTAACCACCCGGTCCAGCCGTTCAATTTCACTGTCGAGCACGCGAACGGCTTGCTGGGAACCCTCATGACCGGCCGGCAAACTCTCTTTCAGGTTTTCGAGCCACAGGCGCATGGAGTTCAATGGATTCTTGACTTCGTGTGCCACTCCCGCAGTAATACGAGTCAGCGCGGAAAGCCGCTCGGAGGTTTCGAGTTCGCTGCCGATCTTCTCGCGCGACTCCAGGTCGCGCAGAGTCACCAGCGCACCCCAGGTTTCCGGCGCCGCAGATTCGGAATCGCGCACGGCATGAACGGTTAATCCCACGTGCCGCGGGCCGGAAGCGCCTGCCGTCCCCGCAAGCTCAATTTCAGCGGAGTCGAGAGGTTGGAGCCGCTCTCCCTTGAAGACCAAAACACGCCGCAACGGATGGTCCGCTGGAAAAATCTCCGCTGCCTTGTGGCCCAGGAGTTTATCAAAGGTTGTGCCGAGAAATTTTTCCATGGCCGGACTGACCAGCACAGCGCGTCCCTCCGGCGAGAACAGAATTAATCCATCCTCGAGACCGGCCATGACCTGCTGCAGATTTTCACGCAAGGTACTGAAGATTTCGCGCACGCCCCGGAGCTGTTCGCCCAGGCGGGTAATCTTTGTGCGCACCTGCGTCAATTCATCGCCGCCACTGGGTGAGGACGCTGTCCCCGCACTGTCAGATTTTTCTGCGGAATAACTATCGAGCTGGAGGTTAATGGCGTCCAGAGGCGCAAGCATAAGGCGGCTGATGAGCCCCGCCAGCAGAGTGGTGAGTAGAACAGCCCCCAAGGCCACAAACCCCGCAGACTTCAGTCCGGGCGTAATTTGCGCCTTCAATAGGCTCAAGGCCATGTTTACGCGCACTTCACCAAATGGCGCTTGGCCGGCGGATGAGCGTATGACGAACGCCGCTGAAGACTGGTAATCCTGCAATCGCTGCGATCCAGAATAAATGGCCCGAAGCTGATTGAAGAAACCCATGTGAGTGAGTGTGGCAAGCTGAGGATAGGAGGGAAGGACCTTGTCCACGCGATCCGGGTTGCTCGAAACGAGTGCCGTGCCACCGCCATCGGCGATCGTGACTTCGTCGATTGCTGGATATTGGGTCAACTCTGCATCCATTTCGGCTGAAATTCCCTGGCTCTGATCCAGGACGCGCTTCAGATAGTCGCGGACATCTTGAGCGCTCGACGAAGCCGGTGCATCTCCCGATATTGCCGCGGCACTCAGAGCGCTTTGCGCCTGAGTCAAAACCTGGCTTGCTGCATGGTTGGCGTCGGCCTCTGCACTTGCGATGGCCAACCGCGTCAATCTCGCTACGTATGCGCCGGATATTGTCATCGCAGCCGCGAAAACAAGCAGCGACGATGTCAGCGTGAATTTAGTTCTGAGGCGAAGTGGCATTTTATTCTTATGACGCCGGACCGGACTGTCGCGCGCGCGAGCGGGGAGTCCCGCGCATTAACTATCAGGCTGCGATGAATCATACTCCTTTAGTTTATTGTGCAGCGTTTTCAGGCTGATGCCCAACAATTCCGCGGCGCGTGTCTTATTGTTGGTGGCCGCCAGTGTTTGCAGGATCAACTCGCGCTCGGCGGATTCCACGGTTGTGCCGATAGGGAAGCGCAGGGATGAAAGACCCGAGGCCACATTGGCCGGGGCGTGGCCGAAGTCCGGTGGCAGATGGGCCCGGCCGATGACGTCGCGATCGCAAACAATAAGCGCGCGTTCGAGAACGTTGCGCAACTCGCGCACGTTTCCAGGCCAGGTGTAGCTTTGAAATGCGTCCATCACTTCGGAACTTGCGCCCCGAACCGTCTTGCCGTGTTTGGTTGCTAAATCCTGTAACAACTGTTCGACCAGCGCAGGGATGTCCTGCTTGTGCTCGCGCAGAGGGGGTAGATGTATACGAAAAACATTCAGCCGGAAAAATAGATCCTGCCGCAGCGCGCCCTTGTTCACGGCTTGCTCCGGGTCGCGATTGGTGGCCGCCAGGACGCGTACGTTTACAGGTGTTTCGGTCTTGCTTCCCAGGCGGCGCACTTTGCCGTCTTCCAAAACACGCAGCAGTTTTGCCTGTGTCGGAGCAGGCATTTCTCCGATTTCATCCAGCAGCAGCGTGCCTCCATCCGCCAGCTCAAAGCAGCCCAGCCTTCGTTCCGCCGCACCAGTGAAAGCCCCGCGTTCGTGGCCGAAGATTTCGCTTTCCATCAGTGACTCGGGAATTGCAGAGCAGTTGATGGCCACGAATGGCTTATCTGCGCGAGGAGAGAGACGGTGCAACGTTCGCGCCACGATTTCTTTGCCGGAGCCTGTTTCGCCGGTAATCAGGACGGACGCGGTGGATGGCGCGGCAAGCTCAATCACGCGCAGCATTTCCTGCATGGATTTGGAACCGCCGACCAGGTTACCAAGCCGCCCCGCATCCCGCATTTGGCGCGTGAGTGCGGCAACCTGTTTGCGATCGCGAGAGCGCCCCAAGGCCCGGTCCAGAAGTGCGCGGAGCACCGGAGCCTGAAGTGGTTTTTCGATGTACCAGAATGCACCGGATTCAATAGCCGCGACCGCTCGATCTTCGCTGCCTCGTCCGGTGATGATGATCGCGGGAACATTCTGCAATTCATCACCAAGACGAGCCAGCAACGTCAGCCCGTCAATTCCAGGCAACTCAACATCGGCGATGATCAGCGCAGGCTCGAATTCAGCGAATTGCTCGAGTGCTTCTTCGCCGCTTCCCACCCCCAACACCGTGTAGCCCCACTTGCGCAACAGTGCTTCATATCCGGCGCGCGCGTTTTGCTCGTCCTCGACGATCAATATTCGTTCCGCGTTGTTTGTAGCTTCAGCCATGCCCCCGCGCCTAATCGTTGAATTGGGCCTGTACAGAAATCTACCAGCAGCAGGCCGCGAAAGCCAACCGATTGAGGCGGATATGACTTCGTCTAGTGAATTAGTGCCACCTTTGGTAGACCTTGAGCAGGACGGATTTCATATCAAATGGGGGGAGACGGCCTTGGGCAAGCCTTCATTTAAACCCCGATTTGCGTATATAATGCCCACGACCTGATGGTTATGCGAGTGCGATTGGCGCTCGCACCGTTTAGCGGGATGGACTAAGACGCTATGGGGGAATGTTCCGCCTAAGGGTTGCCTATAAATCCGATATGGGAATAAAATACGCCCCGGGGGAAATGGGGTACGCTGTCCCCACAAATGTCTTCGGGGCATGCGGATTCGTGGTGATTTTGTGTCGTGTCGTTATGGCGCAATAATTTCAAGGTCTTTTTGATGTCGATAGGACTCAACCACAAGTGGAGTTGGAGCACGAAGGTGCTCCACAATTCAGGAGGATGAGATGAGAGGTCGTGTGGTCATGATGGCGGCTCTTGCGCTGGGATTGGTCATGGCGCCAGCCGGGTTCGCTCAACAGCAGCAGAATGATTCGTCTGGGACCACAACAAAACCAGCTGCCGCGCCAACCCCCAAACCGGTCCCCCAGAAGAAGGCATCGAAAGCTTCAGATTCCAATCGCGACGCCCACATCAAGCCGGGGACCGATTTTCCGCGGTGGGAAGCGTTCGCAGGGTATAGCTATGTAAGGTATCGCCAGCTAACTTCAGGCAATCCCATTACATCGGACAACTTCCACGGCGGCAGTGCCGCGATTACCTACAACGCGTACGACTGGCTTGGGCTGGTCGCTGAATTAGGCGGGTATCACACAGAGTCTGCGGTCGGTGTCCCGACAGACGAGAATATTTGGACGTTCATGTTTGGGCCGCGCGCTTCTTTCAGGAATTCGACTCGGTTTACCCCGTTTGGACAGTTTCTATTTGGTGGGACTATGGGTGGCGAGACCCTGAATACCAATGGCGTCACCGAGGGTTCTTTTGCCCTGACTGTGGGCGGCGGCTTGGATGTTGCCCTCACCAAGCACTTTAGTTACCGCTTGGTGCAAACAGACTATTTCTTGACATCGTTCGCGAACCCCAAGCAAACAGTTCCGCAAAACAATTTGCGTGTATCCAGCGGCATAGTGGTTCGGTGGGGGGCGCACCCGGAAATGACAAACAGGCCACCGACAGCCTCTTGTTCAGTGGACAAGAACAATATTGTCGCCGGATCGGGTGACGTTGTTGCGGTGCACGCATCGGCGAGCGACCCGGATGGCGATGCTCTGACGTATACATGGTCTGCCACGGGTGGCCAAGTGGACGGAACCGGCGCAAACGTGAGATGGAGTGCGGGCAATGCAGGGCCGGGGAGTTACACCATCACCTCGCATGTGGATGATGGACACGGAGGTGCTGCTTCTTGCTCATCGGATGTGAGCGTGACCGCACCGCCACCGCCGCCTGCGCCCAAGCCGCCGGTTATGAGCTGCTCGGTTGACCGCAGCACCGTTATGGCCGGTGAGCGAGCGAACGTAACAGCGACAGCCACTAGCCCGGCTGGATACACCTTGACCTATGCTTGGCAGGCGAATGCGGGCCAGATCGTGGGCACAGGATCATCGGTGCAATTCGACACCACGGGGCTGGCACCCGGCTCGTACACAATTACAGGACGGGCTGACGACGGCCACGGACAAGCGGCGGATTGCACGGCAGCAGTAAACGTGCAGCAGCCGACTCCTCCGCCGCAAGCGAGCAAGATCAACGAATGCGCATTCAAGCCGGCCACAAGCGCCCGCGTTGACAACGTCTGCAAGCGAGTGCTGGATGACGTGGCGTTGAGGTTGCAGAACGAGCCCAAAGGGACGGTGGTAATTATTGGATTCGCCGACCCGAAGGATAAGCGCGCTGCAAAAATGGGCACGGATCGGGCAGGCAACGCGCAAACGTACCTGGTAGGAAAAGGCATAGACAAGAGCCGGATCACGGTGCGATCGGGTAGCGGCCAGGAAGGCGCTGGCGCAGCCAACCATAGGATTGACATCGTGTGGGTGCCGGAGGGAGCCACCTACTAAACTGGATCGTGATCGCCAGACAACCGCACGGGCCCGGCGCGAATATTTCGGCGCCGGGCCCGAGTATTTTGCGGGCCGGGGATTGGCATCCCCTGTCACGGGCGATTAAGATTGAATCGAGAGTGAACTGCTCATCTCCGAAATGAAGATGTTTTCACGCAAACTGCTCGCTTTCTCATGTGGTCTGATGCTCGCACCTGCCGCCTTTGCGCAAGTGTGGCAGCCCATGGGCCCGTCCGGCGGTGATGTCCGTACCCTGGCTGTGGAGCCAGCAAACCGCAATCATCTCTTTCTGGGCACATCCGATGGACACATTTTTGGTTCACTGGATGCCGGAGAGCATTGGGCGCTCCTCGGACGCGCGGGATCGCGGCTGGACAGCGTTGTAACTTCCATCATCGTAGAACCGGGCGATCCTCCCGCCCTGTGGGTCTCCACTTGGACACAGGATCCCACTGCGGGCGGCGGCGTATATCACAGTACCGACGGCGGACACACCTGGCGTTCGGCGGGCCTGGCGGGTCATGCCGTACGCGCGCTTGCGGTTTCGCAGCCGGGCAAGTTGATCGCCGGAGCTGTGGACGGCGTGTTTCAGTCATCGGATGCAGGGGCCACCTGGAAACGCTTGACGCCCGAAGGTCACCAGGAATTGCGAAACTTTGATTCTCTGGCCGTTGACCCGGCCAACCCGCAGGTCATCTACGCCGGAACGTATCACCTTCCCTGGAAGACTTCGGATGGCGGAGCAAGCTGGAAGCCCGTTCACGATGGCATGATTGACGATTCGGATGTGATGAGTCTTCTGGTTGATCGCAGTCACCCACGCCGAGTGTACGCCAGCGCCTGCTCCGGGATTTATATGAGCGATGATGGTGCTGCGCAGTGGCGCAAGATCCAGGGGATTCCGTATGCGGCGCGACGGACACAAGTTATATTGCAGGACCCCGAACGAACAGCCACCGTCTATGCCGCGACCACCGAGGGGCTGTGGGTTACCGCGAACGCCGGGCTGGCTTGGAAGAGACTCACTCCCGGGGATTGGGTGATCAATGCCATCGTGGTGTTGCCTGGAAGAATCGTGATCGGCACTGAAAAGCTGGGAGTTCTAATGAGCGACGACGGCGGCGCCCACTTCCGCGCGGCAAACGAGGGGTTCAATCACCGGGAAATTGTCGCGCTGGCACTGGACCGCGAAAGGCCGGGGCGTGTGCTGGCGGTTTTGGCCAACGCGCCCGAACCGCTGCTGGCAACAGAGAACGGTGGAATAAGCTGGGCTCCGCTCGGGCCGGGCCTGAAAATGCAGGGCCTTCGCCGAGTTTATGCTTCGCCGGGAGGATGGTGGGCCGCACTTGATCACGGTGGGCTGATGCGTTACGACTCCGCGAAATCCATGTGGACTCAGGCGGGCCGGCTTGCACCTGAGACTCCTGCGATATTCGCGACTGCGGAGAAGCGCAATCAGAGCGCAAACAAAAACCCAGTCCACATAGACCCGCCGCGCTCAACCGGACTTGCTTTTTCCGAACAAGTCAACGATATGGCCTTCTCACGCACGTCCTGGTATGCAGCGACCGAACGCGGCCTGCTGCGGACGGGCAATCAAGGAGAAACCTGGACGCTCCTTCCGCTTGGCCCATTGCCTACTCTACCGGTGCGAAGCGTGCGTGTCTCCGGGGATGGGCAGAGCCTTTGGGTAGTTTCCCTCCGCGGAATGGTTTTTTCCCACGACGCAGGAAAGAGTTGGAGCTGGCACGATTTGCCGGAATCGGCGGGAGGAGCTTTGTGGCTTGATGCTGCACCTGCTGGCGGAACCGCGCAGAACGAGGAGTCTCTGGTCGCCTCCGCAGAAAATGGGCTCTACATTTCGCGGGATACGGGAAAGTCATGGGAGCGCGTGGGTTCTGGATTACCGCAAGCTCCCATACAGGATTTGGCAATCGCCGGATCAACTTTCCTCGCATCGATGCGAGCGGGAGGACTCTACCTCTCACGAGACAGCGGCCGGACCTGGACACGAGTTTCCGGAAGCTTCGCCGAGGGTTATTTTCCCGTTGTGACAACCGAGGAGCAAGCTATGACACTTTTCGTTGCTTCCGCGACTGAGGGAGTCTTCGCGGTACACTTTTCCGCGGCTGGGCATGCTGACTCGATTGAGATTCGGTAACTTCTACCGTAGGATGTCCCGAAACCGGATGCGATGAACGGGCATATTCCCGATTCAGATATCAAGAATTCCCTCTTTTGCATTCTATTCAATACTGAACAGTTATCTGCCCCACATCGAATATTTGCCCTTGATATATTGCCTAAAATGGCACTAACCTCCCTCGGTAATCTCATATAGTTTCCGCCAAATCCTTTAGTTTCACGCTTTCGCTCCCCGTTCTGATTTGGCACTGTCCTTGCACCAGAATTGGACTAGGAGGGGCCAGTGAATACCCAGACGGTTCCATCTTCTTCGGCGAAGCTCAATGCACTCGTGACCGTGCTTGTGGTAGATGACGAATCTCAAGCCCGCGAGATCTGCCTGAACGTAGTGGAAGACGCTGGCCTGCGCGCGCGGACGGCTTCCACTACAGAAGAAGCGCTTGCGGCAATGGATGAAAGCCCCGTGGACATTGTGATTACCGATTTGCAAGTGCCTCGCATGGGCGGGATCGAATTGCTGCGTCATATTCGGCAGGTCTCTCCACACGTCGCTGTGATGGTTCTAACCCAATACGGCACCATAGAAACCGCTATCGAAGCGACGCGGCTGGGCGCGGAGCTTCTGCTGAAGCGGCGTGACCGCCTGCCTCCTAATGCTGTCGCCCGGCTGGAGACAATTGCGGAACTTGCCGTGCGGCTGCGCGAGACGATCCGGCGCCTCAGTGATTGCTGGGAATCGGGCCGTGGGTCGGCTCCGCTTATCTGAATTTCCCAATCATTTGAAGCTTCAAAAGCGTGGACCGGACACCCCTTAGATTTCTTTCATACTCAACCCCAATTGTCGAAACTGACGGCCCGTCAGTTGTTTGAGCATCCGTGCGCAGACTTAATTACGGGGAAAAACTCCAGGACACGCTGCTGATATTCTTCCCGAGGGATGTTTTCTTATGGAGAAAAGACGATACCCCTAGAGGTGGACTCGTATTCTTCACGAGCCAGTGGAGGAATAATGGCGCACGCCTTGCGTCCAGGCCAATGAGGCCACCATGGCGCACGCCGCGGTCACTGCGGGAACCAGCAGGGCAAGATGCCTGAACTCGCTGCGCGCGAGCAAGCGTGCGCCAGGATAAAAGGTAGCGAATCCGAAGGGCACGATCCAGCTCAGGAAAAACTGGATGTAGCCCGCGTAAATGGACATGGGATACCGGCCGAAGGCCAACAGATTCCAGAACGGCGGGTGGACGCCAACGCGGTCTTCAAACCAGAATGAAAATGTGCTTAAAAGCAGGAAAACGGAAACGTAGATAATTCCTCCGCAAATGGCGAAGAAGGCCAGGAGGATCACATCCACGAAATGCCACCGGATGTGCATGCGAACGGCCATCCAGATCACGATTCCCAGGCCTGTAAAAGCCTCAAAAAAAGATTCCAGGCGAAAGTTTTCAAACAGGACTTGAAACAAGGAACTGACCGGGCGCAGCAAGACGCGATCAAATTTGCCTTCCATGATCTGCGTGTTGCCGAATTCGTAGAGATTCAGGCTCAGGATGTTGAACAGGCCAAAGGGAATCAGCGAGAAGCCATAGAGAAAAACCACTTCCTCGAAGGACCATCCTGGAAGATTCACCCTGCGGAAAAGCACCAGCACAAACGCGAATGCGAAGACGGTCGCGGCCGTACTGGTGGCCAGACTGATCAAGAAATCACCGCGGTAGCTCACACGGATTTTCAGGTACTGGACGAAATAATCTCCGAGGAGGCTTGCGTGTAATCGCGCGTTGGAAAGAATCCGCTTCATATTGTTAGCCACCATGAATGGTTATTTTGCGCGTGGCCCGGCGCCACCAGAGGTCGCCCAGCCAAAGCAGTATGGCAATCCACAGCCATTGCACGGCCAACGCCTTCACGGCCGCAAATCCACTCAATTTGCCCAAATAAATTTGCAGTGGCGTGAACGCGATATGCTCGAAGGGCAGCCATGCGGCGACCTTTTGAAGAGCCGCGGGGAAGTACGTGATGGGAATCAGGAGGCCGCTGAGCAGTTCGATCAGCCAGTATTTTGCGCGGATCAATGCCAGGATGGATGTTAGAGGAATGGCGCAGGTGCCGATCATGAAATTGATTGCCGCCATCAATAGGATGCTGCCAATCACGGAGACCACAAACATTCCGAAATTTGTCCACGAGGCAGGCAGAAGCACGGGAAATATGAGCGCCACAGCAATGGAGGTCAGCGCTGTGAGCATGATCAAGCGGAACGCGGTTTCGCCCAGCGCTCGGGAGATCCACATCCACTGGATGGAGACCGGCTTGATGAAATCCATCGCAATCTTGCCCTCGATTACCTCGTAGGCCATTTCCTGGTCAATCGTGTTCCAGTAGAGCGAACGAATAATCCATCCCACAGCGACGTAAGTGAGGATTTGCGAGAGATCGTATCCCCCGATGTTTGCCGTCGCCGCGCCCGCCGTTCCGGAGTTTCCCGCGGCGCGGTAAATCGCGGTCCAGATGAAATAATAAACGGTGACGTTGATGAGGTAGGTGAAGATGCCGGCGTAATAGCGCAGGCGAAATGCCAGGATATTGACAAAGCCGATACGAGTAAACTCGGCGTAAGGAGCGAGCACTTGGGCTCGGGAGCTCATGAAGGCAGTGGCGCCCCGGCGGAAACTTCCTTTACGGCCTCGCCCGCGTAAATTCGTTTGATGATTTCTTCGATGGGCTCGTCTTCGATTAACAGGTCGCGGATGTCGCCCGCGCAAGTATTTTGCGGATCAATTCGGAAGTCGAGACGCGGGTGCGGTCAAAACGCACGCGGTAGGTCATCTCGTCCACTTTTTCAGCTTCCAGCCCTTCCGCCGAAAGCGCCGCGCCTAGCAAGGAGGCGGCCTCGCTTCCGCGAAGTGCAAATTTGATCTGCTTGGTGCGCAGCAGCCTCTGCTTCAAATCATGAAGCGGGCCGTCGTAGAGCAACTGGCCGTGGTCAATGATCATGATGCGGCGGCAAAGTTCTTCAATGTCGTCCATGTCGTGCGTAGTCAGCAGGACCGTGGTCCGGTAGCGCTGGTTGATGGCGTGCAGAAACTTGCGGATATGATCCTTGGCCACGACATCCAGGCCAATCGTAGGCTCATCCAGAAACAGAATCGGCGGATTGTGCAGCAGGGCCGCGGCCAGATCACAACGCATGCGCTCTCCCAGAGAAAGTTTTCGCACTGGAGTGTTCAGGTAGTCGCTGATCCCCAGCACCTGGTGGAACAATTCCATGCGCTCATCGAAATCGCGCTGCGACACGCCATAAATCCTGCGCAGCAATTTGAACGATTCCACCACGGCGATGTCCCACCAGAGCTGAGTGCGCTGGCCGAATACAACTCCAATGGTCTTGACGTAGCTGGCGCGCTGCTTCCAGGGAACGAATCCATTGGCGAGCATTACGCCCGAACTCGGCATCAGGATTCCCGTGAGCATCTTGATAGTCGTGGATTTGCCGGCGCCGTTGGGCCCGATGTAGCCGACCATTTCACCCGGCTCGATTTCAAAAGTGATCCGATCCACGGCGCGCACCGTCTGATATTCGCGCACAAAAAGATTCTGGATGCCGCCCCACAGGCCTTCGCGGCGATGAAAGGTGCGGAAGTATTTGCAGAGATCGCGGACCGAAATCAGTGGTTGGGCCGACATGGAAATGGAAATTCTAGCACGGGCGGCAATCCAGCAAGCTTGGCCGGGAGCATCGCAAAGAAAACAAAAAGGTGCAGCCCCCGCCGCGAGCCGGGCCTTTCTTCAATCCGACGCTGAATCGTTTAAGTTCGGAACAAAACGTCTTCGCGCTGGAACAGCTTCACCGCTATGAACAGTGCCGCCGTCGCATACACGCACGAGGAAATAAATATCGTCGCAATGTTGTTCCAATGGTAGGTTCCCGAGACGATGTCCTTGCAGACCAGGCTGGTGTTCAACACCGGGATGAGCAGCATCCGCGTGTTGATTTCGACGCCGGGCATCAACGCCGCCACAGCCGGAATCACGACAACGATCACAAGCGGGGAAAGATAGCTTTGCGCTTCCTTGTAACTCTTCGCCGTCAGCGCGATCGCGAGAAGCGCCGACGAAAAAAGCACGGCCAGAGGCAACACCATGAGGAACACTGCCGAGATCGCCTTAATCCCGATGGTGAAATTCAGCGGATTGTCCGCTTTAGAGATGATCGTTACGGCCATGTATTTCTTCACGGCCCCGAACGACACACCCATGGAAGTCATGGCAAGGATCGCCGTACACAGAGAAGCTGTCAGAACCATTAGAAACTTTCCAAGCACCAGGTGGGTTCGCGATACCGGGCTGCACAGAATTGTTTCGATGGTGCCTCGCTCCTTCTCTCCGGCGGTTAAGTCAATCGCCGGATACATGGCGCCCGTCATGCACAGGATGATTACAAAGTAGGGAAGAAATCCGCCCAGCACCGCTCCGCCGACCTTTTCAGGCGGGGCCACGTTTTGTGTTGTCACCTCGAATGGATCCACCAGATTAGCCGGCAGGCTGCGCGACACTAGACGATCCTTCACGGTTCGGTCCTTCAGCTCGCCGAGTTTCTTTTGAAGTTTGGCGGAGGCGATTCCTGACTTAAGGTCGTTTTCATAATTGTAAATCTTGACCGTCGCATCAGTGCCGTGACCCACGGCCGCATCGAATCCCGGCGGGATGTCCACGGCCGCACGAATTTTCTTATCCGAGATCAGCTGGGCGTAATCCAGGGTTCCTGGCTCAAAATCAATGTCCTTCATGGCCTTCAGGTCGGCCACGACTTGGGGGGAGTCTTCGCCCCCAACAATCATAACCTTCGGAACTTCCTTCTCCGCCTTCCCCACCATTACCACTGCGAGCGTGATGAGGCCAATGGACATCAGCGGCATGATCACAATGGGCACAACCACCATCGAGATCAAAGTTCTCCGGTCGCGCAGCGAGTCGGTCAATTCCTTGCGGTATACGATTCCAATATTTCGCCAGCTCATTACGCCACCGCCTCTTTCGGCATATGGGGTTCGACTACTTTCACGAAGATGTCTTCCAGGTCCTGCAGTCCCGTATCCTGTCGCAATCCGGCCAGCGTCCCTTCGGCCAGCAGTCGCCCGCCGTGAATGATGCCTATCTGGTCGCACAGTTTTTCGACTTCGCTCATCACGTGCGTGGAGAAAATCACCGTCTTTCCCTCATTGCGGCACTCGCGGATAAACTGCACGATGGTCCTCGCCGCCATCACATCCAGCCCCAGGGTCGGCTCATCGAAAATCATCACCGGCGGGTCGTGCACGAGGGTCCGCGCAATGGACACTTTTTGCTTCATGCCGGTGGAAAGCTTGTCGCATCGCCGGTCGCGGAATTCGGTCATTTCCAGCCGGGCGAAAAGTGCGTCAATGCGTTTCACAATCGTCGCGTCGTCGAGGCCGTGCAATCGCGCAAAATACTGAACCATCTCAAATGCCGAAAGCCGCCCGTACAGCGCTGTCGCCGTGGAAAGAAATCCCACATTCCGGCGCACACTTTCAGGGTCTTTCATTAAGTCGAATCCGGCGACCCGAGCGGTGCCGTCGGTGGGCTCAAGAATCGTGGCCAGCATTCGCAAAGTGGTAGTTTTTCCCGCGCCGTTGGCCCCCAGTAAGCCGTAAATCTGCCCGGGCTTGCAGGTGAAGCTGACATCGTTCACCGCACGCACCTCGCCGCGTTTTTTGTCTTGGAATACTTTGCACAGACGTTCGGCTTCGATCATTCTGTGATTGCCTCCAATCGTCGCGGGCCTGTTTATATAGGGAGCTTCTGTTCTTCAGCTAGTACGCGCCGACCGCGCAGGAAATATCATCCCCCCAGACCGTCTGAGGCGGCCTGCGGCTTGGGCGCCAACCCAATCTATTCCAAGTCAACCCTTGTGACAGTTGGGACATTGCTTGGCGTCATAACGGTCCGGCGTGACCGTGAACATGTTGTTGCACTGCGTGCAGACACGGTGCAGAAGCGGCTGTGGCTTTTCTCCGGGTTTGTGCTCCGCCGGAGGATGGTCGGCATGCCGATCGTTGGCCATTTGCGAAGTTTATCATGCCCACCCGGGAAAAAATCACTTGCACCTGGCCTAATCCACGGTTGTATCCGCCTGCGTAGTGTGATGGAGATGGATGCGGTCAGCATCCCCAGGCGCCCCCAAAGCATCCTTACTTATTGTAGGATGGCAGCATCGTTTGTGTCGGAGTGAGGACTTGCTGCAAGGGAGCTTTGGCTGCCGGCTGGTGGTTTACTGGGATACAGTTCAAATTTCTCGCCTGCGAAGATCGCAGAAAGTTAGGGGAGTGGATGAAAGAAAGGCGCTCGTATCGAGTGTGGCTATACGCCGGGCTGGCACTGGCAGCCATCATATTCATCGTCATTTTGAGCGAGCGCAGGCCGATCCCCAAAGTTGAGGTGGTGACCGTAGCGCGTGGAAATTTGAGCGCCGCAATCACCACCAATGGAAAAGTGGAACCGGTGGAACCCTTTGAAATGCATGGGCTGATTCCTAGCCACGTCATTCGCACCCACGCCGTGGAAGGTCAATCCGTGAAAAAAGGGCAATTGTTAATTGAACTGGATGACACCGAGATCCAGGCGGAAGTAGCCCATGCCAGGGAAGACTTGGCCGCTCGGAGGGAGGCTTTACGCATTGCAAGTTCGGGTGGATCGGCGACTGAGTTGGCGCAAATTGACAGCGATATCCGCAAGGCAGATCTGGATCACAGCCGCCTCCAGGAGAACGTGAACCAACTCGAAAAACTAGTCGCGCAGCAGGCTGCCACACAGCAGGAACTGATTGTGATGCGCGAGAATCTTGCACGCTCGGAAGCCGATCAGAAAAGGTTGCAGACAGACCGCGCCGAATTCGTCCGAAAGGCCAAGCTGGATGTTGACCGACAGACGCTCCTGGTTCAGCAGGCGGAGGCTACTCTGCGTGACCTCGAGGACAAATTGCGATCCACCCACCTAACGGCGCCTGTGGATGGAACTCTGTACTCATTTCCATTCCACGTGAATGATCCCACCAAGGAGGGGGACCTTCTTGCGGCGGTGGCCGATCTGCGCCGCATCCGCGTGCGGGCGTTTATCGACGAGCCGGAACTGGGTAAGCTTGTTCCGGGACAAAACGTGGAGATATCATGGGATGCGCTCCCTAACCGCAAATGGATCGGGAAAACGGAGCAGATTCCACGACAAGTGGTGCCGCACGGAACGCGGTCCGTCGGCGAGCTGCTTTGCCCTGTGAACAACGATGACCAGCGGCTGATTCCCAACACCAATGTTAATGTCCGGATTGAACTGGATCAGCGCAAGAGCGTGGTGATAGTTCCTCGCAGCGCGCTTGTGTTCGACGGGACGCAGAGGTTTGTCTTTGTTGTACAGGATTCGGCGGCGAGTTCAACCCTGCGCAAGCAAGAGGTCCACCTTGGAATCTCTGATGCGACAAACTCTGAGGTGGTGAGTGGATTGAACACCGGCGAAATTGTCGCACTTCCAACTAATCTTGAGCCAAAAGACGGCATGAGAGTTCGTGTCATAAAATCAGAATGAGCCGCTCAAGAGTTGCTTTCCTGCTTCTTGGCGCTGCCGCGCTCGCGCCGGCCGTGATCGCCGCTGCGCAGACTCCTCTGGATACCGCCAAGAGCCTGTTTGATGTCGGTCGCTACACCGATGCGCAAGCCGTTCTCCGCGCAGAGATCGCCAAATCAGCGAACCAGCCCGTGCTCTACTATTGGATGGCGCGATCCTCCTTCGAGCTTAGGCAGAACGACCAGGCGGTGAACGACGCCGAGCGCGCGGTGGACCTCGAGCCCAAAAATTCCGAGTTCCACCACTTTCTTGGTACCGCATCGGGTTACAAGGCCGAGGGATCTGGCTGGTTTTCCGGCCTTTCACTGGCCCGAAAGGCCCAACGTGAGTTTTTTGAAGCAGTTCAACTTGATCCTTCAAATATTCCCGCGCAGCGGGACCTGATCAATTTCTATATCGCCGCGCCTGGCATCGCTGGTGGAGGTGAAGATAAGGCGGAAGACCAGATCAAGAAGCTGGAGGCAATTGACAGCGTTCAAGCTCACCTCGCACGGCTCTCCCTCTACCATAACCAGAAAAAATGGAATCAGGCTGTGGAAGAAGCCAACACCGTCATTGCCGCCAAGCCCAAGGACGCCGCACCTTACCTTGAAATCGCGGATTACTATGTAGGCAGGGAAGGCGTCGCTGGAATGCGGTCCGCCCTAGGTGCCATCCCGTCTACGGCCGCCCACCAGAGACGCATCGATTATTACCGCGGCGTCGCCGATGTGATTGCAGGCGACAATGCACAAGAGGCGGAAAGTTTGCTGAAGGCTTATATCGCCGGCGGGCCGGTGCGCCGCGAGGATCGCGCCTCCCTGGCCACAGCACACACTTGGCTGGGCCGATTATTTGAGAAGATAGGGCGGCGGACTGAAGCGATTACTGAATATCGATCCGCGGCCGATTTGGATCCCAAGGACAAGATTGCCCGGGAAGGCTTGAAGCGCGTCGGCGGGTGAGGAAATTGCCGGTCGCACTAATTTTGGAGCACCGATAGAAATGGTTCGATTCGAGACAGTCATGCTTGCCGTTCACGCGCTGCGCGCCAACAAGCTGCGCGCTTTCTTGACTACCGTTGGAGTCGTCATCGGAAGCGCCTGCATCGTGCTCGTGGTCACGGTTTCACTCACCGGGCGGCAGTTCATCATCGGGCAGATTGAAAGTGTGGGCTCGAACCTGATTTACGCCAATGCCGTGCAAGTTCCCGGCAGAGCAACGGCCCTGAGCTATATGATTTCGCTCGACGACATGTCTGCAATTCAAACAACGGTTCCCGGAGTCGTGCAAGCCGCGGGAGTCCATGACATGCAAGCGACGGTCGTCGTCAACGGGGTTGAGCATCCTGTGGACCTGGAAGGTGTCACCCAGGGCTATCAGGATATTCGCCACCTGCTCATTCTGAATGGGCGATACTTCGATCCCGATGACATGTTGATGCGGAACAAGGTCTGCTTAATCACGCTTGATCTTGCCCGGCGAGTCTTCCCTAATCAAAACCCTGTCGGGCAATCCATGCGATTGGGCGAGTTGACGTTCACGATCATTGGCGTATTTCGCGAACGCGTGGAAACTTTCGGCCTTTCGGAAATCCAGGTAAATTCCGTTTTGATTCCGTTTTCATTGATGGTGGATTACACCGGAGTGAATTTCGTCAGCACTCTTTATGTCCAGGTGGCCATGCCGGACCAGGTCGCTCCCGATACGGCCCGCGTTGAGCAGCTACTTCTCGGAAGGCACCCCCCGGGTTCCGGTTTCGACGTCCGGAATTTGAACAGCATTCTAAGCGTGACGGAAGAAATCTCCACCGCGCTTTCCATCATCTTGCTGGTGATCGCGGCAATTACGTTGATAATCAGCGGCATCGGCATTATGAATATCATGCTCGTCACTGTTACGGAGCGTACACGCGAGATCGGTATCCGCCGGGCCGTGGGCGCGCGGCGAACAGAAATCCTTCAGCAATTTCTATTGGAGTCATCGCTCATCAGTGGCATCGGAGCTGTCCTGGGTGTTTTTGCCGGAGTCAGCATTCCTGTGCTGGTCAGGCCGCTCATCCCCGGCAATCTGCGCGTGCCCGTGCCCTGGATTGCGGTTGTCCTCGCGCTGGCTGTTTCCTGTTTGACGGGTACATTTTTTGGCTATCTTCCCGCGAGCAAGGCCGCCGCGCTTCCGCCTACAGAATCTCTGCGTTACGAATAGCCGCCCCCGTTTCTGGCCGGGTAAGGACACGCGCCATACTCGGTTGCAATTTGGCCCAGTGCGAAGTCGGCCATATACTCAATGCTTTCAGGGCGACCGCGCGCCCTCACGCGGCATCTCATGTTTGGCGTTCAATCCTGAGGGCAAGATTTTGGAAGCATCGCACAATCTCCAAGCCAGCCGGAGGAAGCAGTGAAAACATTGCGCAAGTTTCAAGTCACACTTTCCATCGTTTCGGTTTTGAGTTGGATATCATTGACCACCGGCGCACAACAGTCTCCGCCGGTTGCTCAGTTGACTTTGAAGAGCGCGGTCGAGCTTGCGGTGCGAAACAGCCGCGATCTGACGCTGGCCAAACTGCACGCTGAACTTGCCGATAAGACCGCGTGGGTGGACCGCGCCGCATTCCTTCCGAACCTGAGCACGGGCACGGGTTATGTATATTCCAGCGGATTTCCACTGGCCCCCGGTGGTGGTGTTCCCCAGATATTCGGCGTGGCTTACAGCCAAACGGTTTATAACCCTCTGGCCAGTGGCCAATACCACGCCGATAAAGAACGTTCTCTGGCTCTGAATGCCAGCTTGGATTCTGTGCGTGAAGCCGTAATGGCACGCACAGCCGCCACTTATCTGGATTTGACCAAAGTGCGGCATTTGCTTGAGTTCTTGCGCAAGCAGCGCCAGAGCGAACAAACTATTGTCAACCTGGTTCGCGACCGTGTCGTTGCCGGTTACGATTTGCCGATTGAACAGACCAGGGCCGAACTAAGTTTGGCGCGCATCGAACAGCGCATCGCTCACGAAGAAGGGCGGGATGACGCGCTCGCGGGCGAACTCAGAGATTTGTTGGGATTGCAGCAAGACCAGCCGCTCGAACTTGTAGTGGAAGACCTGCCGCCCACCGCGGAGGAATCTATAAACGAACTGGTTTCCAAAGCGATGGCGAGCAATGGTGAGCTGAAGCAGTCCGAGGCTGAGCGCGTTGCGAAGATCGATATACTGAAGGGCACCCGCGGCAACCGCTGGCCTACGGTAGCTTTGATAGGCAATTACAGTGTCTTGAGCAATACCAATAATTTTTCTCAGTATTTTAACAAATTCACGCGCAACAACTTAAACCTCGGCATTGAAGCGAGTGTTCCCATTTTCAATCCACATACCAGCGCGGCCATGTCTCAGGCGCAGGCCGATGTCAGTGTCGCGGAGGTGGAATTGAGGGCCAAGCGGAGCCAGGTCGAACTTCAAGTTCGCAGTCAGGTTTTCATGGTGCATGAGCGTGAGCTTGATAGAGACGTCGCCAGACTTGACCTGAAAGTTGCGCAGCAGAACCTGGCTCTGGTGCAGGCCCAAAATGACCAGGGCCGCGCCACGCTTCGTGAGCTCGAGCAGGCTCACTTGGAAGAAAACGAAAAGTGGCTTGCATTCCTGGAAGCCGATTTTCAACGCCAGCAGGCCCAGCTTATTTTGCTGCAATCAACCGGGCAAGTGAGCCGAATTATTCAATGATAGTCTTTGAAAATGTGTCTAATTAGAGGCAGCTTTTGCTATGTACCTTGGAGCAATCCGGGTACAATAGGACCTAAATCTGTATGGAAAGATGCCTTCAGTGTCGGGGGCCTTCCGTATCAGAGAGAAGTTTATTCATGGGGGAGCAATGCCTGAGGTAATGAAGACTTTACTTTTGAACCCGCCAAGTTTTGAGAAATTTGACGGCGGGGCC
>Ga0209415_10000242_pt1 | contig 94652 bp, 92 predicted proteins | sample PeaSoiSIISIP2007_FD_187696 | JGI IMG/M metagenome (GOLD analysis project Ga0209415, IMG submission 187696) | Peat soil microbial communities from Weissenstadt, Germany - SII-SIP-2007 (SPAdes) (version 2) | ecosystem: Environmental > Terrestrial > Soil > Wetlands > Peat | place: Germany... | reverse complement strand
GAAGACCGCTCCGCGCGCATCCCCGGCCTCGCCATCGTCGCGACGCCGATCGGCAATGCCCAGGACATCACGCTCAGGGCCATAGCCGTGCTGCGCGCCGCCGACGCGATTGCCTGCGAGGATACGCGGGTCAGCGAGAAGCTGCTTAGGCGCTACGACATCGCGACGCGGCGCCTCGCCTATCACGACCACAATGCCGAGCGCATGCGGCCGAAGCTTTTGGCGCGTCTCAAGGAGGGCGCGGCGATCGCGCTCATTTCGGATGCCGGCACGCCGCTCGTCTCCGACCCCGGCTTCAAGCTGGCGCGGGCGGCGATCGCTGAGGGCATTCCGGTGACGGCGGTGCCCGGCGCCTCGGCGACGCTTGCGGCCTTGGTGTTGTCGGGGCTGCCCTGCGACCGTTTCTTCTTTGCGGGCTTTTTGCCGGCGAGGGAAGCGGCACGGCGGCGCGCGCTGGCGGAACTCAAGGAGATCCCGGCAACCCTGCTCTTTCTCGAGACCGCGCCGCGCCTCGCAGCCGCGCTCGCCGATATGGCGGCGGTGCTGGGCGACCGGTCCGCCGCGGTGGCGCGCGAATTGACCAAGCTGCACGAAGAGGTGCGGCGCGGCGGTCTTGGCGAACTCAGCGCGCATTTTGCCGCGGCGGGCCCGCCCAAGGGCGAGCTCGTGGTGGTGGTAGGTCCGCCCGCGGCGCAGGAAGCGGTCGCCGACGCCGCCATCGATGAGGCGCTCGGCGCGGCGCTCAAGACGATGAGCGTCAAGGATGCGAGCCTCACGGTCGCCGCCGCCCTCGGCCTGCCGCGCCGCGCCGTTTATGCCCGCGCGCTGGCGCTCGCCGGGCGCGGATGAGGGACAAGACGCAGCGCCGCGCGGCCTGGCGGCGCGGCCGGATTGCCGAATTCGTCTGCCTCTGGCATCTGCGGCTCAGGGGATATCGCATTTTGGCGCGGCGCTATCGCGCGGCCGTGGGCGAGATCGACCTGATCGCGCGGCGCGGCGGCATCGTCGCGGCGATCGAGGTGAAGTCGCGCGCCGAGCTGGGCGCGGCCGGCACCGCGCTCAAGCCGCGCCAGCAGCGGCGGATCGCGCGCGCGCTGGCGCAATTCGTGGCATCTCGCCCGGACCTCGCCGGGCTCGATCTGCGTTTCGATGTCATGCTGGTGGTGCCGCGCCGCCTGCCGCGCCACCTTGCCGACGCCTGGCGCATTGACTTCTAGCGCGCGCGACCAAACGGGCTTGCCAGGCGTTGACCGCGGAGGCAACCTAGCTTCGCCGCTCGCCGGCGTTTCGGCGAGGCCCTGTTGAGGAGGAGAATGAGTCCGTGCCGCGCACCGCCGTATGTCCCCAGGTGCTGTTCCTTGCCGCCGCAATCGCCGCGGCGCCCATGCTGCAGGGTTGTCTTGTCGCCGCCGCCGGCGCGGGCGCCGGCGCGGGCTACGAGCTGAGCCAGGAGCGCTCGATCAACGATCAGATCAAGGATACCGCCATCGGCGCCGCGATCACGGCCAGTTGGCGGCAGTACGAGCCCAAGCTCGCGGAGAACTGCTCCGTCACGGTCTATCAGGGCCGCGTGCTGCTCACCGGCCGCGCGCCGAGCGAACAGTGGCACGACATCGCGACTAAGCTCGCCTGGCAGCAGAAGGAGGTGAAAGAGGTCTATAACGAGATCGAAATCGGGCAGGGCGATGATTTCGCGCAGCGGACACATGACGCCGTGGTAAGCACGAAGCTCAAGGCGGCGCTTATCGCCGACGGCGATGTCCGCTCGGTCAACTATGACGCCACCACCGAGAACAGCGTCGTCTATCTCATGGGCTCGGCGCGCAGTCGCGCGGAGCTCGATGCGGTGAGCAATCACGCGCGCAATATCGAAGGCGTGCGGCGCGTCGTCTCTTTCGTGCGGATCCGCAGCGGGGCGCCGCAACCCGCCAGCAGTGCCGCAGCCGCGCCGCCGCCGAGCGCCGCGCCGGAAGCGCCGCCGGCCGAGACCCCGCCGCCGCCGACGGCGCGCCAACCCGTCCAGGCGACGCCGCTCAAATGAGCGAGGCGGCGCGCGACCATTTCGGCGACGGCGCCGCGGCCGAGGCGTTTCTCCGCGCCTTGGGCCGCAGCTCGGGAGAGCGGCTGCCGCTCGCCGAGGGCGCGCTGGCGCTCGCCGCGCTCGCCGGGCCGGCGGTCGATGTGGCGCGCTATCGCGAGCATCTCGCGCTCCTCGCGCGCGCGGTAGATGAAGCGGCGGCGGCGGCGCACGACCTCAAGGGCTCGATCGCCGCGCTCAATCGGGTGCTTTACGGCCGCTTTGGCTATTCCGGCGACACCACCACCTACGACGACCCGCAGAACGCCAATCTCATGGACGTCATCGACCGGCGCAAGGGCCTGCCGGTGGCGCTCGGCATCATTGCCATCCATGCGGCGCGCGCCCAGGGCTGGGACATGGCGGGCCTCTCCTTTCCCGGCCACTTCCTGGTGCGGATCGAGCACGCGGGCGAGCGTGCCATCCTCGATCCCTTCAATGGCGGACGGACGCGCAACACGGCAGAGCTGCGCGAACTGCTGAGCGCCATCGCCGGCCGCGGCACCGCGCTGGCGCCGCAGCATTACGCCCCGGTGAGCGACCGCGAGGTGCTCGAGCGCCTGCAGAACAATCTGAAGCTGCGCCATCTCGAGAACGGCGAGCCGGCGAAGGCGCTGGATGTCGTCGAGCGGACCTTGCTGCTGGCGCCCAACTCGGCGCCGCTGCTGCGCGAGGCGGGGCTGCTCCAGCTCGAACTCGGCAATCTCGGCGCCGCCGTCACGGCGCTCGAGCGCTTTCTCGAGGTTGCCACCGAGGGCGCCGAGCGCCGCCGCGTCGCCCTGTTGCTCGAGCGCGTGCGGCTTCGGATCAACTAGCGGGCAGGGCGCCGCCGGAGAAGAGCAGCATGAGTCTCGCCGTCGCCATCCAGATGGACCCGATGGAGTCCATCGACATCGATGCGGACTCGACCTTCGTGCTCGCGCTCGAGGCGCAGGCGCGCGGCCATCGGCTCTATCATTACCTGCCGCGCCAGTTGAGTTTCGCCGACGGACGGCTCTACGCCCGGGCGCGGCGCCTCGAAGTGAGGCGCGAACAGGGACGCCACCACGATTACGGCCCGGTCGAGGTCCTCGATCTGGCCCAGGTCGATGTCATCCTGATGCGGCAGGACCCGCCCTTCGACATGGCCTACATCACCGCGACGCATCTGCTCGAGCATGTGCGCGACCGGGTCCTGGTGGTGAACGATCCGGTGAGCGTGCGCAATGCGCCGGAAAAGCTCTTCGCCACGCGCTTTCCCGGGCTGATGCCGCCCACCCTCATCACCAGCGACCGCGCCGAGATCGCCGCCTTCCGCGCGCGCTACGGCGAGATCATCCTGAAGCCGCTCTATGGCAATGGCGGCGCCGGCGTCTTCCGGCTCATGCCGGAGGACGAGAATTTGAATGCGCTCCTCGAGATGTTCACGCTGCTCTATCGCGAGCCGATCATGGTCCAGCGCTATCTGCCGGAGGTGCGCCACGGCGACAAGCGCATCATTCTCATCGACGGCGCGCCGGCAGGCGCCGTGCTGCGGGTGCCGCCCAAGGGCGAGGCGCGCGCCAATCTCCATGTCGGCGGGCGCGCCGAAAAGACTTCGCTCACCCCGCGCGAGCAGGCGATCTGCGCCGCCATCGGCCCGACCTTGCGCGCGCAGGGCCTGCTCTTCGTCGGCATCGACGTGATCGGCGACTATCTCACCGAGATCAACGTCACCTCGCCGACCGGGGTGCAGGAGATCAACCGCTTCGATGGCGTGACGCTCGAGGCGCCGATCTGGGACGCGATCGAAAGGAGCCGCGCCGCGAAGGCGAGAGGCTGAAGCCGTCTTCTGATTGACCGAACGCGCTGCCGCCCCATGCATTGGCATGAATGGCGGTCCGACGGATCGTCCTCGAGCCTCCTACATGCGACGATCGACCGAAGCGCCCGAAGCATAGCGGCACACCATGAACATAACATGGGTCCGAGAACTATCCGAGTTAATCAGCTATCATCCTTATGAGATCAGCGCGGCCCGTGCCCGGTTGCGGACTACGCGTTGGGTGCGGATAGCAACGCGCCCGCCACTCAGAAAGCAGCGCCGCGGGTGTTGATATTCTGTTCGATTTCAGCCTGAAGTTCAGGATGAGCAACGAATAGCCGCTTCAGGATTTCGTCGTGTATCGTTGCCATAACAGAGGCAATCGCCTTGACATAAGTCTCGATTTCGACGGGCGCGCAGTGCGCGCTCAACTGGGGGATCAGTTCCTCAAGGGATGAACCACATCTGAGCGCCGTCGCTGCCATCTGTCTGGCAAGTTCCTCATCCATATTGCTCTCCTAGTCTCCCTCACGCATACATGCGTCGTAACATTTCAGGTAATCCCACTGGTTTCTATCTCCAGGGTAAAGCCGCTTTGGACGCAATAAGATCCTGTAGCATCGCTCAACGCAAAGAGCGCGCCGATCAGGATCCGCGGCAAGCTGTCCCTGAGGAGCTTGATTGCTGTCACCGCCGCCGCCTTCGCTCGTCCAGCGCCCGTGTTCGTCGCGCGGCTCGTCGGGGTCGTAGCCGGCTTTGGCGAGGGCCTCGGCGATGGCGAGACGGCGTAGGATGCGATCCTCGATTTCGAGAGCCGCGCGCGGCACGCCCGCCTGCTGCGCCTTGGCGAGTTTGCCGCTCTCCGCCGCTTCGGCGACACCGCGTCAGAGCGTGATGAAATCGTCGGGGTCATCATCATCGCCGCACGCGAAGCGGCACAGCCGCTGCGCCCTCGGACCAAGGCCGAGAAAAAACATTGCGCCTGGCGCGGTCTGTACCAGCACGCGGTCCTTGCGCAGAACGCCCGTATCGATGTCGACGAGAAGCCCTTCTTGTCCCTCGCCGGCTCCCGTATCGCGCTCCTGCGTTGTGGAGCTTTAGTTCCCAGAACAAATCATGAACGATGCCAACCAGTTTTTGCGTACAGACGAATCGCATGCGGGCAGGGCGATATTCCGCCATGCGCAGGTCATGGCATCAGAGGGTTTCGCAGCGGCTCATTCTGCGGGCAATACCGGGAGACGATGACGACCCCGTAGCCGCAACACCACATCAAGCGCTGCGGCGCACGAGGGGAACCGGTGACTCGCGAAGTCGGCGCCTTATGTCAGGCGCGAGTCTCGGCCGTCGGGGCGGTGCTTGGATTCGCCTCGACGTCGCCGGAGATCTGGCCGCCGCGCTCGATCTCGATCTGGCCGTAGCGCACCGTGCCCGTGACCTTGCCGGCGTTGCGGATGAAGAGCCGCCCGCGCACCGTGAGCGTGCCCTCGAATCGGCCGCGCACATCGGCTTCCTCGATCGTGGCTGAACCCTTGAAGAGCCCGCTCTCGGCGATCTCGATCTGCCGGCAATTGGCGATGTTGGCTTCGACGCTGCCTTCGACGACCAATTCATCGCAAGAGGTGATGTCGCCGGAGAGCGAGATGTCGCGGCCGACGATGAGGCGCCGCGCCTCGCTGTCGCGCAACTTCGCCGCCGCCGCCATCAATGTCGCCTCGACCGGAGATCCGCCCGGCGGGCGCGGGGCGGTCTGGCTCTGCGCTCCTCCCGGCGGGAGCGGCCGGCTCGGTTGCATGCCGCCCGGCGGGCGCGGCCCGGGCCGGAGCGGAAGACTGTGTTCCTCGGCGCGGTCTGGCAAGCCGGTATCCTCCTCACCATCACGTCTCTTGCGGGTGAACATGAACGCTGCACCTGAAGTTGAATGGCATCGGCACCATGCATTGCCGTGAAAGATAACCGCTGGCGCGGCGGCAGATAAAGAGCTTTGTCGCGGGCGGCCCTTGCCGCGGTGGAAAAGTCTCCTATACTCCTCCGCGCCTTCCCTCAGCTGGACCCGGAACCCCCGATGGTTGCCGCAACTCTCGATGTCATTGGCATCGGCAATGCCATGGTCGATGTGCTGGCCCAGGCCGACGATCCGTTCCTGGAGGCGCAGGGCCTAGTCAAGGGCACCACGGCGCTGATCGATGCCGCGCGCGCCGAGGCGCTTTATCGGCGCATGGGTCCGGGCATCGAGATGTCCGGCGGCTCGGCCGGGAATACGGTGGCGGGATTGGCCTCGCTCGGCGGCAAGGGCGCCTATATCGGCCGGGTCCGCGACGATGGCCTCGGCAAGGTCTTCGCCCATGATCTGCGCGCGATGGGCGTGCGCTACGAGACCCCACCGGCAACCAGCGGCGCCCCCACGGCGCGCTGCCTCATCCTGGTGACGCCTGACGCGCAGCGCACGATGAACACGTTCTTGGGCGCTTCCGTCGGGCTCGGCCCCGAGGACATCGATCAGGACCTCATCGCCGCGGCGCAGGTGACATATCTCGAGGGCTATCTCTTCGATCCGCCGCAGGCCAAGGCGGCGTTCCGCCGCGCCGCCGAACTGGCCCATGCGGCGGGGCGCAAGGTCAGCCTGTCGCTCTCGGACCCCTTCTGCGTCGACCGCCACCGCGCCGATTTCCGCGATTTGGTCGAGCGGCACATCGACATCCTCTTCGCCAACGAGATCGAGATCTGCTCGCTCTACGAGACCACGGAGTTCGATGCGGCGGCGCGCGCCGTGCGCGGGCATTGCGAGATCGCCGTGCTCACCCGCAGCGCCAAGGGCTCGATCATCCAGGCGAAAGCCGAGACCCACGCCGTCGCCGCGGCGCCGGTGGCGCGCGTCATCGATACCACCGGCGCGGGCGACCTCTATGCCGCGGGCTTCCTCTTCGGCCTGACCCATGGCCGCGACCTCGCCGCCTGCGGCCGGCTGGGCAGCCTGTGCGCCGCCGAGGTGATCAGCCATTTCGGCGCGCGGCCGGAGACCGCGCTCAAGGAGCTCGCGCGCCGGGCCGGGCTCATTTGACCTCGGGGCGCGCAATCCCCATCTAACGCGCGCGCCTCCGGTCATCACCACCCGCCTCATGCAGCTCCGCAACATCGCCATCATCGCGCATGTCGATCACGGCAAGACGACGCTGGTCGATCAGCTCCTGCGCCAGAGCGGCTCCTTCCGCGCCAATCAGCAGGTGATGGAGCGGGCGCTCGATTCGAACGATCTCGAGCGCGAGCGCGGCATCACCATCCTGGCGAAATGCACCTCGGTGGTCTGGCGCGGCCACCGCATCAACATCGTCGATACGCCCGGCCACGCCGATTTCGGCGGCGAGGTCGAACGCATCCTCAGCATGGTGGACGGCGTCCTCGTGCTGGTCGATGCCGCCGAGGGGCCGATGCCGCAGACCAAGTTCGTCGTCGGCAAGGCGCTGCGCCAGGGCCTCAACCCGATCGTCGTCATCAACAAGGTGGACCGCACCGACGCTCGGCCGATCGAGGTCCACAACGAGATCTTCGATCTCTTCGCCGCGCTCGACGCCAACGAGGCGCAATTGGACTTCCCGACGCTCTATGCCTCGGGCCGGGCCGGCTGGGCGGTCGCCGATTTGGGCGACGAGCGCCGCGATTTGAGGCCGCTCTTCGAGCGCATCCTCGATCATGTGCCGCCGCCTGAAGCCGATCCGAACGCGCCCTTCGCCATGCTGGTGACGACGCTCGAGTACGATTCCTATGTGGGCCGCGTGCTCACCGGCCGCATCGCCACGGGCGTGGCGCGGGTCAACATGCCGCTCAAAGCGCTCTCCCGCGACGGCCAGGTCATCGAAGAGGCGCGGCTCACCAAGCTCCTGGCCTTCCGCGGCCTCGAGCGGCGCTCGGTCGAGGAGGCCCAGGCCGGCGACATCATTGCCATCGCCGGGCTCGCCGAGACCACGGTCGCCGACACCATCTGCGCGCCCGAAGTCACCGTGGCGCTGCCGGCGCAGCCGATCGATCCGCCGACGCTGGCCATGACCTTCTCGGTCAATGACAGCCCCTTGGCCGGCCGCGAGGGCAGCAAGGTCACCTCGCGCATGATCGTCGAGCGCTTGAAGCGCGAGGCCGAGGGCAATGTCGCGATCCGAATCAGCGAAAGCGAGGAGAAGGATGCGCTCGAAGTCGCCGGCCGCGGCGAGCTGCAGCTGGGCGTGCTGATCGAGACCATGCGGCGCGAGGGCTATGAGCTCGCGATCTCGCGCCCCCGCGTCCTCTTCAAGACCGATGCCGCGACCGGGCAGCGCCTTGAGCCCATCGAGGAGGCGCAGGTCGACGTCGACGAGGAATTCGCCGGGATCGTCGTCGACAAGCTGAGCCAGCGCAAGGCCGAGCTCAGGGGCATGCGGCCCTCGGGCGGCGGCAAGCTGCGTCTTACTTTCCTGGCGCCGACGCGCGGGCTCTTGGGCTATCAGGGCGAGTTCCTCACGGACACCCGCGGCACCGGCGTCATGAGCCGGCTCTTTCACGGCTATGCGCCGTGGAAAGGCGCGATCGAGGGCAGGCGCACCGGCGTCCTCGTCTCGACCGCCGAGGGCGCCGCCATCGCCTATGCGCTGTGGAATCTCGAGGAGCGCGGCCCGATGTTCATAACGCCCGGCACGCAAGTCTATCAGGGCATGATCATCGGCGCCCACACGCGCGGCAACGATCTCGAGGTCAATCCCCTCAAAGGCAAGCAGCTCACCAACATCCGCACGACATCCAAGGACGAGGCGGTGCGCCTGACCCCGCCCATCATGATGACGCTCGAGCAGGCGATCGCCTACATCGCCGATGACGAGCTCGTCGAGGTCACGCCCAAATCGATCCGCTTGCGCAAGCGCCTGCGCGATCCCAACGCGCGGAAACGCGCAAGCCGCGCCGCCGAGGCGGAAGCGCAGCTCGGCTGAGGTCCGGCCTTACCGGCGCCCTTCGCCGGCAGTATTCTCTAGGGCAGTCAGAGCAAGGAGGGCTCATTCATGCAAATCGCCATCATCGGCGCCGGCAATGTCGGCAAGGCCTTGGGCGGCGGCTGGGCCGGCGCCGGGCACAATGTGCGTTACGGCTTGCGCAATCCGGGCGACGCCAAATACCGCGGCCTCGCCGCCGCGACGGTGGCCGAGGCGGCGCGCGAGGCCGAATGCGTCGTCATCGCCACGCCGTGGAGCGCCACCGAGGCGGCGATCCGCTCGGCCGGCGCGCTCGCCGGCAAGCTCGTCCTCGACGCCACCAATCCGTTGACCATGGGACCGGGCGGTCTGACGCTGGCGCTGGGCTTCAGCACCTCGGCCGGCGAGATGGTGGCGCAATGGGCGGCGGGCGCGGCGGTCTTTAAGACGCTCAACACGACGGGCTTCGGCAACATGGCCAAGAGCGGCGGCTATCCGCTGCGTCCGGTGATGTTCTATGCCGGCGACGATGCCGCGCGGCGGGGGACGGTGAGCGCGCTGCTCGCCGATCTCGGCTTCGAGCCGGTCGATGCCGGACCGCTGGTCAATGCGCGCCTGCTCGAGCCCTATGGGATGCTGTGGATCGACCTCGCCGCGAAGCGCGGCCAGGGCCGCGACATCGCCTTCGCGCTGATGCGCCGCGGCTGAACCCAAACGTCGCGCCTGTGCTTCCCCTCGCCTCGGGCATACGATAAGGTCGCGGCGCTTATCAGCAACTTTCCGCCGGATTCCATCATGTTTTCACGAGCCTGGGCCGTCGCTCTCCTGGCCCTCGTCACCCTCGCCACAGGAGGTCCCGTGAGCGCCGCCGATCTCGAGAACACCATCTACCTCGACGTGCCCGCCGGCCGTGTCGTCATCGAGACGCGGCCCGATCTCGCGCCCAAGACCGTGGCGCGCATCAAGGAGCTGGCGCGCCAGCACTTCTATGACGGCATCGCCTTCCATCGCGTCATCGCCGGCTTCATGGCGCAGACCGGCGACCCGCGCGGCGACGGCACCGGCGGCTCCGGCCAGAAATTGAAGGCCGAGTTCAGCCAGGCCCACCATGTCCGCGGCACGGCCTCGATGGCGCGCGCCCAAGACCCCGACAGCGCCGACAGCCAGTTCTTCATCTGCTTCGCGCCGGCGCCGTTCCTCGACGGCAAATACACGATCTGGGGCCAAGTCGTCTCCGGCATGGAATATATCGACGCCATCAAGAAGGGCGATTCCAACCAGAACGGCGCCGTCGCCAATCCCGATCGCATTCTCCACATGCAGGTGGCGGCCGACGCGGAGAAGAAGAAATAGCGGCGAGCGTGCCTTCCGCGTGATCGACATGCGCCGGCCTCCTCACCCCAACCCTCTCCCCATCGGGGAGAGGGAGGGACCCGGCGCGCAGCGTCGGGAGGGTGAGGGGGCGGCGCGGGGCTGAAAGCGCGCCATGCGCGCCTGGCTCGGGGCATTTCGCGTCTATGGCCGGCCGCGGCTCGTGGCGGTGCTGCTCATGGGGTTCTCGAGCGGGCTGCCCTTGCCGCTAACCTTGGGCACGCTGTCCTATTGGCTCGCCGAGCTCGGCGTGTCCTTGACGACGATCGGGCTTTTCACCCTGGTGGGCCTGCCCTACAGCTTCAAATTCCTGTGGTCGCCGATCATGGATCGGCTGCCGCTGCCGGGTGTGACGACGCGCTTGGGCCGCCGGCGCGGCTGGCTCCTTTTGGTGCAGGCGCTGCTGGGCGTCGCGATCCTGGCGTTGGGGCTGAGCGATCCGCGAGCGGCACCGGCCATGACCGCGCTCGCCGCTTTCGCCGTCGCGTTTCTCTCGGCGAGTCAGGACATCGTCATCGACGCCTATCGCATCGAGCTCTTGCTGCCGCAGGAGCAGGGCGCCGGCGCCGCGGCGACGCAATGGGGCTACCGTTTCGGCCTCATTGCCGCCTCGGCCGGCGCGCTCGTCGCCGCCGAGGCCCATGGCTGGCACTTCGCCTATGCGCTGATGGCGCTCTTGATGAGCGTCGGCATGGCGACGGTATGGCTGACGCCCGAGCCGCGCGTCGCCAGCCCGGCCCTGCCGCGCGGCGGGCTCGGCGTGCTCGCCTGGTTTGAAGGCGCCGTTGTCGCGCCCTTCGCCGATCTTTTGCGGCGGGAGAGCTGGCTCCTCATGCTGCTCTTCATCGTCCTCTACAAATTCGGCGATGCGCTGGCGGGCGTCATGTCGAATCCGCTCTATGTCGCCCTGGGCTTCAGCAAGGACGAGGTCGCCGCGATCAGCAAGGTGTTCGGCGTCATCGCCACGCTCGTCGGCATCGCCGCCGGCGGCATCGTCGTCGAGCGCCTCGGCCTCTACCGCGCGCTTCTCATTTGCGGCGTGCTGCAGATGCTCGCCAATTTGGCCTATGCGGCGCAAGTCGAGGCCGGGCACGATGTCGGCATGCTTGCCCTCACCATCGGCACCGAGAATTTCACCGGCGGCATGGGCTCGGCGGCTTTCGTGGCCTATCTCTCGCGGCTCTGCAATGTGGCTTTCACGGCGACGCAATATGCGCTGCTGTCCTCGCTCGCCAGCGTCGGGCGGACCACGCTCGCGGCCTCGGGCGGCTGGCTTGCCGAGCGGCTCGACTGGGTTCCCTTCTTCGGGCTCGCGACGATTGCGTGCCTGCCCGGTCTCGCCTTGCTGATATGGCTCATGCGGCGGGATAATGGCGAATGGGTCGAGATCGCACGGAGGAACGAGGCATGATTCTTGAAATCGCGCGGGTCCGGGTGAAGTCGGGCATGGAGGCGGCGTTCGAGGAGGGCGTGCGCCAGGCGGCGCCGATCTTCCGCCGCGCCAAGGGCTGCATGGGCATGGAGCTTCGCCGCTCGGTCGAAGAGCCCAGCCGATACTGCCTCTTCGTCCAATGGGAGACGCTCGAGAACCACACCGTCGATTTCCGCGGCTCAGCCGATTTCGGCGCGTGGCGCAAGCTGGTCGGCCATTGCTTCGACGGTGCGCCCGAAGTCGAGCATGTGCGCCAGGCCGTGCATGGGTTCTGAACCGGAACAGGGAGCGGGTGCATCATGGTTCTGGCTACGCATTGCGTCGCCGTTGCGGGCGCGGTCGCGCTGGCGGCGCTTGGCGGGATGATGCCGGCGCGTGCCGAAGAGCCCGTGACCCTGACGGTCTATGGCGCCGGCACCTTGGCGGTGCCGTTCAAGGAGCTCGGTGCCGAGTTTCAGAAGAAATATCCGAACGTCACGGTCGAGCCGCAATTCGGCGGCAGCGTCATGATGGCGAAGCGCATCACCGAGCTCGATCAGCAGGCCGATATCCTCGCCGTCGCCGATTACAGCGTCATCCCCGCTTATCTCTTTGCCGGCAGCAGCGGCAAGCCGGCGCATGCCCAGTGGTATGCCGGCTTCGCGCGCAACGCCGTCACCTTCGTCTATACGCCCAAGAGCAAGTTCGCCGCCGAGATCTCCGCGGACAATTGGTATCAGGTGCTGGCCCGGCCCGGCGTCGAGATCGGCCGCTCCAATCCCGATACCGATCCTTCGGGCTATCAGACCTTGCAGATGCTGAGCCTCGCCGAGAGCCATTACCATGTCCCCGGCCTCGCCGGGCGCGTCATCGCCAACGCGCCGCGTGCCAACATGCGGGACACCGAGACCGAGCTCATCGCCGCGCTCCAGCTCGGTCAGATTGACTATCTCGCGATCTACCGCTCGGACGCGCTCCAGCACCACCTCGAGGCTTTGAAGCTGCCGCCGCAGATCGATCTCAGCGACCCGTCCTTCGCGGGGAGCTACGCCGCCGGCGTGGCGCAGACCAAGAACGGCGAACTCAAGGGCAAGCCCATCGTCTATGCCGTCACCATTCCGTCGGATGCGTTGCGCCCCGATTGGGCCGAGAAATTCGTGGCCTTCCTGCTCGGCCCGGAGGGGCAGGCGGCGATGAGCCGGAACGGCTTCGGCTCGTTCAGTCCGGCCTATGCCGTCAATGTCGAGGCGATGCCGGCGGGGCTGCGCGATCTGGTGAAGCCCTGGCCGTCGTCCTGAGCCGCGATCCGCCGATGGTCGAGAGCGAGATTTATGAGGATGGGGCCGCGGCGGCGCTGCCGCGCCCGTCGCCGAGCCTCATGCTGGTCTTCTGGCTCTTGGGCAGCCTGCTGCTCGCGCTCGTGCTCTTGCCGCTCATCAGCCTGATTGCGACGCCCTCACTCGCGGATCTGATCAAGGCCGCGCGCGATAGCGAGGTTCGCAACGCTTTGTGGCTTTCGCTCGCGGGCGCGATGCTGACGGCGCTGGTCGCCGGCATCGTCGGCGTGCCGCTTGCCTATCTGTTGTCGCGCAGCCGCTTTCCCGGACGCGGCATCGTCGCCGCCATCGTCGACATCCCCATGAGCGTACCGCACACGGTGGCGGGCATCGCGCTGCTCATGGTCTTCGGCCGGCGCGGCATCATCGGCGCGCCGGCGGAGGCGCTGTTCGGCCTGCGCTTCTGGGCGACGCTCGCGGGCATCGTTGTCGCCATGCTGTTCGTCTCGGCGCCCTATACCGTCAACGCCGCGCGGCTGGGCTTCGAGGCGATCGACCCGCGGCTCGAGAAAGTGGCGCGCACCTTGGGCATGGGGCCGTGGCAGGTCTTTCTCCGCATCACCCTGCCGCTTGCCTGGCGCGGCGTCGCGACCGGGCTCACCCTCACCTTCGCCCGCGCCATCAGCGAATTCACCGCGGTCGCCATTCTCGTCTATTACCCCATGACCGCGCCGGTGCAGATCTACGAGCTGTTTCTGCGCTTCGGCCTCGACACGGCGGCCGCGGTGGCGGTGCTGCTCCTGGTGCTCGCGCTCGCGCTTTTCATCGTGTTCCGCCAGGTCGCCTATGGCCGCACGGCGCCGCTCGGGCCGGGAAGATGAATGCGCTCGCGCTCGAGGTCGCCGGGCTGTCGTTGCGGCTCGGCGCCTGTTGCTTGCGCGATGTCGATCTCGCGGCGGCGGGCGGCGAGATCCTGGTGCTGCTCGGCCCCAACGGCGCCGGCAAATCGGTCTTCCTCGAGACCATTGCGGGCTTTTACCGGCCCGATGCCGGCCGCATCGCCATCGGCGGGCGCGACGTGACGGAATTGCCGCCGGAAGAGCGCCGCGTCGGCTTCCTCGTCCAGAATTTCGGCCTCTTCCCGCACCGCACGGTGGCGCAGAACGTGGCCCTGGGCGCGCGCTCGCGCCAGGACGAATCCCAAGTCGCGGCGCTGCTCCGCCGCTTCGACATCGCGCATCTGGCGGAGCGCCGGCCGCTGCTCTTGAGCCCCGGCGAGAAGCAACGCGCCGCGCTGGCGCGCGCGCTCGCTAGCCGGCCCGATCTCTTTCTCTTCGACGAGCCCTTCGCGGCGCTCGATGCCCAGACGCATGAGGCGTTGCGCGACGAGCTCGCACTGTTCCTGCGGCAGTCGGGAATTCCCGCGGTGTTCGTGACCCACGATCACGGCGATGCGCTGGCCTTGGGCGACCGGCTCGCGGTCATGGCGGCCGGCACGATCGTGCAGCGGGGCGCGGCGGGCGAGGTGTTCGCGCGTCCGGCGAGCCGGTCGGTGGCGCATTTTCTCGGCGTCGAGAACATCCTCGACGGCCGGATCGTCGCCAATGGCGGAGACGGGTTGTTGCGCGTCGAAGTCGGGAGCAGCGTGCTCTCTTGCCGCTCGCCCGCGCCGGCGCAGAACGGCAAGGTCGCGCTCGCGATCCGCGCCGGCGATGTGCGGCTCAACGGCGCGGCCGCGCCCAAGGCCAATGGCGCGGACAATGTTCTGGCGGGGCGGATCACCGCGCTCAGGACCATCGGGCCGCTGTGCAAGCTGACGATCGATTGCGGCTTTCCCCTGACCGCCTATCTCCTCGCGCGCGAGGCCCAGGGTCTCGCGCCCGAAGCGCGGCTCGACGCCGCGATCGCGGTCGAGGCGGTTCACGTGCTGCCGGGCGGCGAGAGTTAGAGCTATCCGATCCGCAACAGTTGCGCGCGGTTGCGGTTGAGCCAGCGGCGCTGGCGCTCGGCGCCGGGGCAGAGCCGCTCGACGAGACGCCAGAAGCGCTTGCCGTGGTTCATATGCACGAGATGCGCGACTTCATGCGCGACGACATAGTCGAGCACCTCCTCGGGCGCGAGGATGAGCCGCCAGGAGAAGGCGAGGCTGCCGCTCGCGGCGCAGCTGCCCCAGCGCGTGCGCGTGTCGCGCACCGTGACGCGCAGGACCTTGCGCTCGATCGACTGCGCCATGCGCCGGGCGCGCGCCATGAGCTCGCGCTTCGCCTCCTCGCGCAGATGGTCGCGCACGCGGCGGGCAAGGTGCGCGGGATCGCCGGAGACATGGATCGTCTGGCCCTCGATCCACACCGCGCCGCGCCCGCGCGCGCCGGCGATGTGGCGGATCGCATGCGGCACGCCCAGCACCGGCACGAGCGCGCCGTCGACGAACGCAGTGCGCGGCGGCAATGCCCTGAGGCGCCGCTCGAGCCAGGCCCGATTGGCCTCGAGAAAGGCCAGGGCGCGCGCCAGCGAGCTGCGCGGCGGCAGCACCAGATCGACGGCATCGCCGTGCGGATCGATGCGCAATGCGATGCGCCGCGCCCGCGGATGCGTACTGACGCGCACGGGGACGCTGCCGTCCATCAACGACAAGGACGGCTCGAGCGGCATGCGGAGCAGCGACGGGGCGGTCACGCCCCGAAGCTTACTCCAATGCCGCTTCGGGGCAAGGCTGCTGCGTCGCGGCCTTCTCCTGCGCCAGCAGCTTCGCCTTGCGCGCCACGCCCCAGCGATAGCCGCCGAGGCTGCCATCCGCGCGCAGGACGCGGTGACAGGGAATGGCGAGCGCCACCGGATTGCGGGCGCAAGCATGGCCCACCGCGCGCGCCGCATTGGGCTTGCCGATGCGCTCGGCGATCGTGTGATAGGTCGCGGTCGTGCCATAGGGAATGCGCATCAGCTCGCGCCACACCCGCCATTGGAAGGCGCTCGCGCGCAGATCGAGCGGCAAATCGAGCGCGGGAAGCCTGCCCTCGAGATGCGCGACGATCGCCTTGACCGAGCCCCCGAGTTCCTTGTCCTCGCGGCGAATCGAAGCGGCCGAGAATTCCTTGGCGAGCGCCGCGGCAAGGCGCTGATCGTCCTCGCCGAGCATCACCGCGCAAAGCCCGCGCTCAGTGGCGGCGACGAGCAGCCGGCCCAAGGGCGAGGCGCTGATGGCGTAGCGGATCTCGGCGCCGGCGCCCGCCTTGCGATATGTCGCGGGCGTCATGCCGAGCTGCGCATCGGCGCGCTCATAGAGCCGCGAGGACGAGCCATAACCCGCGGCATAGAGCGCATCGGCGACGCCGTTGCCTTCCTTGAGCCGCGCCTTGACGCGGGCGAGCCGCTGCGCATCGGCGTATTCGCGCGGGGAGATGCCGAGCGTGCGCTTGAAGAGGCGCTGGAGATGAAACGGGCTCGACCCCGCCGCCCGGCCGAGCACCGCGAGCGACGGCGCGGGCTCGCCATCCTCGAGCGCCCGGTCGATGACGGCGCAGGCGCGGCGCACCGTCGCGCTGGCGGGATCCGTTGAATTCTGCTGCGGCCGGCAGCGCTTGCACGGGCGATAGCCTGCCCGCTCCGCCGCCGCTGCGTTGTCGAAGAAAGCGACATTGGCCTGCTTCGGCCTTCGGCTCGGACAGGATGGACGGCAATAGACACCGGTGGTGCCGACGGCATAGACGAAGCGTCCATCGGCGGTGCGGTCGCGGCGGGCGACGGACTGCCAGAACCGTTCGAGATTTTCGCGCATCATGATTCTCCTCTGCGCCAGAGATAGTGCAGAAGGCCGCCGCCCCGCCATCCGATCCTTGCGGCCGAATTCATTCAGTTCGGTCGATCAAATGGAGGAAAGATCCCATGACCTTGCCGGCGATCCGGCCGGCGCTGCCAAGCGGCGCGCCGGCGCCGTCGCTCGCCGTGAAGAGCGCTTCGCCCGCGCCCTCTTGCGTGATCGTAGCATAATGGAACTCGTGGCCGCGGAAGCCCTGGCCGGCAAGGCCCAGCGGGCCCGAGGCCACAAGCCGCGCCGCGCGATAGCCCAAATGTAAGCGGCGTTCGGCGAAGCTCGCTTCGAGCGGCAGTAGCGCCGCCATCCTATGCCGCGCGCCGCTCGCATCGACGAGCCCCTGCCCCAGCACCATGTAGCCGCCGCATTCGCCATAGATCACGGCGCCCCGCGCCGCCGCCGCGCGCACGCCGCCAAGAAAGCGCGCATTGGCGGCGAGGCGCTGGGCATGCAGCTCGGGATAGCCGCCGGGGAGATAGACCGCATCGGCATCGCTCGCCGGCGCCTCGTCGCCGAGCGGCGAGAACAGGCACAGCTCCGCGCCGGCGGCGCGCCAGCCGGCGAGCACGGACTCATAGGCAAACGCGAAGGCGGGGTCGCGCGCCACCGCGATGCGCTGGCCGAGCGGCGCCAGCAGCGGCGTTGCCGGCGCAGGCGCGAGAATCGTCGGCTGCGCCAGCGCCAACACTGCCGCGACATCGAGGTGGCGCTCGATGAGCGCGGCGGCACGATCGAGAATGTCTTCGAGCGAAGCGTGCTCCTCGGCCTGGATCAATCCCAAATGCCGCGACGGCAGCGCCAATCCGGGATCGCGCGGCAAGGCGCCCAGGATCTTCAGCGCCGGCAATTCCGCCATGACGGCGGCAGCGAGCAGGTCGCGATGTCCGGCGCTGCCGATGCGATTGAAGATAAGACCCGCGAGCGCGAGCTCCCATCGGTGCCGCGCAAATCCCGCGACCAGCGCAGCGACCGAAGCGCCCATGCCCGCGGCATCGACCACCAGAACGACGGGCCAGCGGGTGATGCGCGCGAGCTCGGCGGTCGAGCCTTGGCCGGCGGCGCCGATGCCGTCGAAGAGTCCCATCGTCCCTTCGCACAGCACGATCTCGGCGCCCGCGGCGTTGGCGCCGGCCGCCAGGCTCGCGCGCCGCATCGCCCAAACGTCGAGGGTGCGGCAGGGCGATCCCGCGGCCGCGGCGAGAAAGGCGGCGTCGATGTAATCGGGTCCGGCCTTGGCCGCGGCGACGCCAAGTCCGCGGCGCTTCAAGGCGCGCAGCAGGCCGAGCGTGACGATGGTCTTGCCGCTGCCGGAATGCGGCGCGGCGAGGATCAGCCCGCGCGGCGGCGAGCCCTCGCTCACAAGCGGCGCTTCAACTCGTTCGCCATGGCCGTGGGCGTGGCGCCCGGGGCGAAGGAAGTGAGGAAGCGGCCGTCGCGGCCCATGACATAGATCAGCGAGGTGTGATCCATGAGATAATCATCCTTGCCGCTGCCGGGCTCCTCGACCTTCTGATAATAGACGCGATATTCCTTGGCGACGGCGGCGGTCTCTTCCGGCGTGCCGCTGAGCGCCAGGAGCTTCGGCGTGAAGTTCGAGGCATATTGCTTCATCTGCGGCACCCGGTCGCGCTCGGGATCGATCGTGATGAAGATCGGCTGAACCTGGTCGGCCGCCGGGCCCAGCAGGTCCATGGTGTTGGTGATGGCCATCAGCGTCGTCGGACAGGCATCGGGACAGAAGACATAGCCGAAATAGACGAGCATCAGCTTGCCGTGAAAATCGCTGGCATGGCGCACCGCGCCGAACTGGTCGGTCAAGGTGAACGGCCCGCCGACCCTGAGGCCGGTCGGCGCGGTGCCACCGTCCATGCCGACCCACCAATAGTCGAAGGCGAGCGCCCCGGCGAGAAAGACGAAGGCCAGGAAAAAAACGATGACGCCGCGTCGGACGACGGGGGACATGCGGGAATCACCAAGCGATCTCTCCGGCTCATATAGGCCAGGCCGCCCGGCGATGCCAGGGTCGCTGCCGCCGCGGGCGCCTCAGCGCAGCGCGTCGGGCGCGAGGAGAGCGGCGAAGCGCACAACCGGGCCGACAACGACGATGGCCGGCGGCTCGATCGCGGCGGCTGCGGCGCCGGCGCGGCCGAGCGCGGTCACGAGCACGCGCTGCGCCGGCGTCGTCGCCTTGCTGATGATCGCCACCGGCTCGGCGGCGTCGCGGCCCGCCGCCATGAGCCGCGCCGCGATGCGGTCGAGATGCTTCAAGGCCATGTAGATCACCAGCACCGGTGCGCCCTTGGCGAGCGCCGCCCAATCGATGCCGTCGGGCACTTCGCCGTCGCTGGCATGACCGGTGACGAAGGCGACCGCCGAATTGGTGTCGCGGTGCGTGACGGGAATGCCGGCATAGGCGAGCCCGCCGACGCCGGCGGTGATGCCCGGCACGATGCGGAAGGGAATGTTCGCCGCGGCGAGCGCCAGCGCCTCCTCGCCGCCGCGGCCGAAGACGAAGGGATCGCCGCCCTTGAGGCGCAGCACGCGCCTGCCCTCGCCGGCATGGCGGATGAGCTTCAGCGTAATGTCCGGCTGCTGCGGCGAGCGCTTGCCGCCGCGCTTGCCGGCATGGTCGAGCACTGCCCCGGCCCGCGCCAGGCGCAGGATGCGCTGATCCACCAGCGCGTCATAGACCACGACATCGGCAGCGCTCAGCGCATGGAGCGCCAATAGCGACAAGAGGCCGGGATCGCCCGGCCCGGCGCCGACGAGCCACACCGAGCCCGGCGCAAAGGGCGGCAGGTCGAGGTCGAGGTCGAGTTTCATGGCGGAGGCAAGCCTACACTGTCGGGGCCGTGATCGCTTAGAATTCCCGCCATGACCGCCGATCCCGACACGCGCTTGCGGCGCGGCTGGACCACCGGCGCTTGTGCCGCGGCGGCGGCGCGGGCGGCCTATGCGGCGCTGCTGACCGGCGCCTTTCCCGATCCGGTCACCATCCGGCTGCCGGGCGGCGAGGCCCCGTCCTTTCCGCTCGCGCTCAAGGAGCGAGACGGCGATTGCGCCCGCGCCGGCGTGGTCAAGGATGCCGGCGACGATCCCGATGTGACCAACGGCGCGCTGGTCATCGCCGAAGTGCGCGCGGCGGTTGCCGGCGCCGGCATCCGCTTCTTCGCCGGGCCAGGGGTCGGCACGGTCAGCCTGCCCGGTCTGCCGCTTGGCGTTGGCGAGCCCGCGATCAACCCCGGCCCGCGCGCCATGATCGCGGCGGCGCTCGCCGCGGTCCGCGCTTCGCCCGATGCCGAGGTCACCTTGTCGATCCCGGGCGGCGAGGCGCTGGCGGCGCAGACCATGAACGGCCGGCTCGGCATCCGCGGCGGGCTGTCGATATTGGGCACCAGCGGCATCGTCATTCCCTATTCCTGCGCCGCCTGGATCGCCTCGATCCATCGCGGCGTCGATGTCGCGCGCGCCCTCGGCCTCGGCCATATCGCCGGCGCCACCGGGCGAGGCTCCGAGGCAGCGGTGCAGCTTCTCTACGCCCTGCCGGAGACGGCGCTCATCGACATGGGCGATTTCGCCGGCGGGCTGCTCAAATATCTGCGCCGCCATCCGGTGCCGCGGCTCACTTTGGCCGGCGGCTTCGGCAAGATGGCGAAGTTGGCCGAGGGGCATCTCGACCTCCATTCCTCGCAAAGCCGGATCGAGGGCGCGGCGCTGGCGCGCCGGCTCGAGCGCCTCGCCGCCCCTGCCGCCGCAATCGACGCCGTGCGCGCTTCGGCCAGCGCCGGCCAGGCCCTGACGCTCCTCGCGGCATCCTGGCCGGCGCTTGCGGCAGCGCTGGCCGAGAGCGTCGCGGCCGGCGCACGCGAGGTGGCATTGGCGACCTTGGCCGGCGGCGTCGCCGTCGATGTCGCGATCTTCGACCGGGAGGGCGAGCTTCTGGGCCATGCCGGCGGGTGAGCGGATGACGCCGCATCTCCTCATCCTCGGCGGTACCGCCGAGGCCGCGGCGCTGGCGCAGGAATGCGCGCGCTTCGGCGACCGGCTCCTGGTCACCACCTCTCTCGCCGGCCGCACCGCCGCGCCGGCGCCGCTGCCGGGGGCGGTGCGGCTGGGCGGCTTCGGCGGCGCCGACGGCCTCGCCGGATTTCTCGAAGAGGCGCGAATCGATCTCCTGGTCGATGCGACCCATCCCTTCGCATCGCGCATCTCGCATCATGCCAGGCTCGCCGCCGCGCGCGTGCACGTGCCGCGTCTTCTTTTGCAGCGCCCGGCCTGGCAGCGCGCTGCGGGCGACCGCTGGATCGAGGTTGCGGACATGGCGGCGGCGGCGGCGGCGGTGCCGCGCCTGGGCAAGCGCGCGCTCCTGACGGTCGGAGCGCGCTCGCTCGCCGCCTTCGCCGCAATCGATTCCGTGCATTTCGTCGTCCGGCTCATCGATCCACCGCTGCGGCCGCTGCCGCTTGGCTCGTATACGGTGGTGCTGGGCCGCGGGCCTTTTGCACTCGACGCCGAGCGTCAATTGCTGCACCGTCATGCGATCGAGGTCTTGGTTGCCAAGGCGAGCGGCGGCGCCGGCACTGTGGCGAAGCTCGCGGCGGCGCGCGCGGCGGGCATCCCCGTCGTCATGGTGGCGCGGCCCGAGCCCGAGCCCGGCGCCGCGGTCGCGAGCGTCGCCGAGGCAGTAACATGGATCGCCGCCCGCTTGGCGGTGATCGAAGAGGCGGCGCGATGAAGCGGGCTTGGAGGGATGCGGCGAAGGCCGCCTCATTGGGGATTGCCGTGTCGCTCGGCGTGGCGGCTCACCCGACCGGTGCGCTCGCCATCGGCGATTACAGCAGCTGGTACACAGTGGTGAGCGCGGCGGAGCAGAACAAAACGGACGATGTTCAGGCGCTGTTGACGGACCATCGCGATCCCGACGCCGCCGACGAGCACGGCCGTCCGGCGCTCATCTGGGCGGTCACTTACGACAATCTCGCGATGGCGAGAATGCTGCTCGACCACGGCGCGCATGTCGATTTGCGCGACAATTTCGGCAATACCGCGCTCCATTGGGCGGCGCAGCGCGGCAATATCGCGATGATGAAGCTGCTGATCGCGGGCAAAGCGAGCGTCGACCTCCAGAATCGCCAGGGCGAGACGCCGCTCATCCGGGCAGTGAGCAACAACAAGATCGAGGCGGCGCGGCTCCTGCTCGCTGATGGCGCCGATCCGAAGCGGCAGGACTATACCGGGCGCGACGCGTTGGGCTGGGCCGCCGGCAAGCCCGCGCTCTTGCAGCTTCTCGGCGGAAAGCCGCAGGGTTAGCGGCGCGGCCGCAGCACGTGGTGGTGGCCGGGCGCGTAGAGCCGGCTGTCGCTGAATGAAGTCTCGCCGAGGACGCGGCCCACCAGGATGAGCGCGGTGCGCGTGATCCCCGCCGCCTTCACCTGCTCGCGCAAGGTCGCGAGCGTGCCGCGAATGATCTTCTCGTCGGGCCAGCTCACGCGATAGACCACGGCGGCCGCGCAGTCCGCGCCGTAATGCGGCACCAGCTGCCGCAAGATCGGCGCCAGATTGTTGATCGAGAGGTGGATGACCAGAGTGGCGCCGCTCTGCGCGAAGAGCGCCAGATCCTCGCGCTCCGGCATCGCCGAGGCCCTGACCGCACTGCGCGTCAGGATCACGGTTTGCGCCACCTCGGGCAAGGTCAGCTCGCAGCCGAGCGCCGCCGCGGCCGCGGCGAAGCTGGGCACGCCCGGCGTCAGATCATAGGGAATGCCGAGCGCGTCGAGCCGCCGCATCTGCTCCGCCACCGCGCCGTAGAGCGAAATGTCGCCGGAATGCACGCGCGCGACATCCTGTCCCGCCGCATGGGCGCGCGCCATCTCCATAATGATTTCATCGAGCGTGAGCGGGGCCGTATCGATGACCCTCGCGCCCTCCGGTGCCGCCACCACCACCTCCCGCGGCACCAGCGAGCCCGCATAGAGACAGACCGGCGAAGCCTCGATGAGGCGCAGGCCGCGCACTGTGATGAGGTCCGGGGCGCCCGGTCCCGCGCCGATGAAATGGACGGTCAACGCCGCTCCTCCGCGCCGAGCCGATAGCCGCGCGGCGTGTAGAGGCGCGGCCGCGCACCCGGAATGAGCCGGGTAGCACTACTGCCGATCAGCACCAGGGTCAGCATGTCGACATCATCGGCGGCAACGGCGCCGAGCGTCGTCACCGCGATGCGCTCGCCCGGGCGCCCGAGATTGCGCGCAAGCGCCGCCGGGGTCTCGGGCGGCCGCGCCGACAGGAGAATATCGCGCGCCGCCGCCAGGTGCTGCGTGCGGCGCATCGAGCGCGGATTGTAGAGCGCGACGACGAAATCGCCTGCGGCCGCGGCTTTGAGCCGCCGCTCGATCACCGGCCATGGCGTCAAGAGATCGGAGAGCGAGATGGCGCAGAAATCATGGCCCAAGGGTGCGCCCAGCCGCGCCGCCGCCGCCTGCAGCGCCGAGACTCCCGGCACCACTTCGATCGCGATGCGCCGCCATGACGGCTTCGCCTCGCGGTCCAAAAGCTCGAAGACCAATGCGGCGAGGCCATAGATCCCGGCATCGCCCGACGAGACCAGCGCGACATCGCGCCCCTCGGCGGCAAGATCGAGCGCGCGGCGCGCGCGCGCCTCTTCTTCGCCGAGATCGCTCGCGTGTCGCGCCTTGCCGGCGATGGCATCGCCGAGGAGATCGAGGTAAAGCCCAAGACCGACGACATCGCTCGCGCGTTGGAGCGCCGCGCGCGCCTCTTCGGTGCGCCAGGCGGGATCGCCCGGCCCGATGCCGATGATGGCGAGGCTGCCGCGCTTGCGCCCGATGGTCTCGGCGGCAAGGTCGCGCTGCGCGCGCGCGATGGCGCAGGTCGCATGCGACGAAACGCGCTTTGCCACGACGAGTGTGCCGTCGGACCCTGCCGCCGCGAGCGCTGCGCCCTCGGCAACGCCATAGCAGCCGACGGCGCGGAAGACTTCTGCCGAGGGGTTGGCGAGGCGCGGCGTCTCAGCGAGCAATTCCTCGGCCGAAAAGAATCTCGCGGGAACGCCGAGCGCCGCCGCCAGCTCTTCGATCGCCGGCTCGTCCATCTTGAGGTCGAGCGAAGCGACGAGCGCCACGGCGCCCGGCGCGAGGCCGGCCTCGGCCATGGTCGCGAAGACAAGGGTGCTGAGCTCCGCGGGCGGGCAGTCGCGCGCACAGCCGGCGCCGACCGCCAACACCGGCGGATGAAAGACCAGGGCGGTTTGATCTTGCACCACGGCGCGGTCGGTGACCAGGATGCGCGCAGGCGCGTCGGCGGCGAAGGCGATACCGGATCGCGTGAGCCATGTCGCATCGCCGGTCTCGATCGCGAGCGCCACCGCATCGCCGGCGATGAGGCGCGCCATGACATCCTTGGCGCGCGAGGGATTGGCGAGATGCCAGCCCGGCGGCGGCGCGTCGAGCGCCAATCCTAGCCGCAGCTCGCCCGCCGTGGTGATCGCAGCATGGCCGCCGGTGAGCGCGGCGATCGCCTGCGCCATCGCATTGGCGCCGCGATGCCCGCCCAAGAGCGGCACCACCGCCGAGCCGTCCTCGGCCACCGCCACGACCGGCGGCTCGGCGCCCTTGTCGGCGAGGAGCGGCGCCACCGCGCGGATCAGAATCCCGGCGGCGCACAGCCCGACGATCGGCGTGCCCTGGGCGAAGAGCGCGCGGAGATGGGGCACCACCGCGGTGAAGCTCACATCGGCGCGGATGCCGCGCGCCGCCGGGGCATGGAGGCGCGCGCCGGGCAGCAGCGCGCAAATCCGCCGCGCCAGTGGCTCTGCGCTCGGACCGAGCACGACGATCGCGGCGCCTTCGGGCAGCGGCGTTGCACTCATCGCCAGGCCTCGCCGCGGCGGTGCAGCAGGATGAGCGAGAAATAGGGCGCGCTTTCCGCCTGCGCCTCGGCGAGCGGCAGCACGCGCTCCGTGCCAAGTGTCGCGCGCTCGACATAGCACGCCCGCTCCATCAATCCGAGGCGGTCGAGGAGCCGACGGACCCGCGGCAAATGGCGGCCGAGCTTGATGATCGCGGCCGCGTCGGTGTCGCCAAGCCGGCGCTCGAGCGCCGCATCCTCGAGCATCGCCGGCAGGATCGTCAGCACATCCATACGCGCCGCCAGCGGCCAATGCGCCGCCGCCGCCGCCGCGCCGAGCGAGGAGACGCCGGGCACGACCTCGACGGAATGACGCGCCGCCAGCCGGCCGAAGAGATACATGAAGGAGCCATAGAAGAACGGATCGCCCTGGCACAGCACTGCGACATCGCGCCCGGCCAGGAGATGCACGGAAATTTCCGCGGCGGCGCGGTCATAGACCGCCTGCGCCGGGAAGCGCGCAACGTCCATCGGCGTGCGGATGGCGATCTCGATCTGCGCCGGCGACAGCCAGCTTGCGACGATGCCGCGGGCGAAGCTCGCCCCTTCCTCCGGCGCGGGATAGGCCACCACCGGCGCCGCGCGCAGAAGCTTCAACGCGCGCAAGGTGATGAGCTCGGGATCGCCGGGACCGAGGCCGAGGCCGAAGATGCGGCCGCTCATGACGGCCCGCCCGAATAGAGCGTCAGTTCCATCTGCTTGCCGTTGGAATAGTCGAGCCCGGCGACCCGGCCCAAGGCGCGCGCCGTCCAGCCGCGCGCGGCGAGCGCCTGGCGAAAGGCCGCATCCTCGCGGCTCTCGACCAAGGCCATTGCGCCGGCGCTTGCCGTCAGCGTTTGCGCCGCCGCTTCGGGCGACAGCAGCCGGGTCGCGGTGCCCAGGAGAAAGACCAGGCTCGGCTCGGCATAGCCGACGGCGAGGGTCGCGCCTTCCCCGTGGTGTTGCGCCACCAGCTCGGAGGCAGCGCGGCTGAGCCACAGCCGGTCGAGCGTCGGCAGCTCGAGCCCGAGCGCCGGCGCCAGTACCAGAAGCGCCAACAGCACGGCGCGCGCGGCGAGACCGGGCGCGATGCCGCGCCAGGCTGCGATCGCCATGCGCCCGCCCAAAAACAGGATCACCGCCCCCGCGACGATGCCCGCCGCATCGATGCCGCGCCCCAATTGCAAGGGCACGATCATCAGCGCCGCCGCGAGGACGAGCCCTGCCGCCGCCCAGACCAGCGCGACGCCGCGATCGCGCATGTTGGGCACGCGCGCCTCGCCGAGCGCCGCGAGCGCGCTTCCCGCCAAGAGCCCGAGCGCGGGATAGGCGGGGAGGAGATAATGCGGCAGCTTGGTCGGAACGAGTTCGAGCACGAACCAGAACGGCACCGCCCAGGCGATGAGGAAGCGCACGCGCGGCTCGATGCGCGCGCGCCAGGCAAATGCCGCGGCGCCGCCGAGGAACAGCGAGCCGGGCCAGAAGGTGATGGCGAGCAGCACAAGGTAATAAAGCGGCGGCGCGCCGTGGCTCTCCTCGGCGCCGACCAATTTCGCGAAGAAGTCGTGGCCCAGGGACTGGGCGAGAAAGGCGCCGCCCGTGGCGGCGCTGATGGCGATGAGCCAGGGCGCGAAAATCGCGGCGAAGAGCGGCATCCCCCACTGCCAGCGCAAGCCGCCGAGCCAGCGGACATCGCGGTCGGCAAGCGAAAGCGCCGCCGCGGTCAGCAGCGCGAGCAGCGGCGCAACCGGTCCCTTGACCAGCACCGCGGCGCCCAGCGCCGCCCAGAAGATGAGCGCCCAGCGCCAATCCGCGCGCACGCCAGCGCGCCGCCAGGCGCAGTAGATTTCGCCCAGCGCCGCCTGCGCCGCGACCACGAGCGCCAACAGCACGGCATCGGTCGTGGCGAGATGCGCCTCGACGGCGAGCGCGATCGAGGAGCCCAAAAGCGCCGCGCCGATGAGCGCCGGCACGCGGCCGACGAGCCGCGCGCCCAAGCCGAAAGTCAAGAGCACCGCGGCGCTCGCGCCCAAGAACGAGGGCACGCGATAGGGCCAGATCGCCGGGCTCGCCGCGTCGCTGAACAGCCCGACCGACGCCGCCTGCAGCCAATAGATGCCGGCGGGTTTGCGGTTGCGCGCTTCGTCCTGGAAGCGGACGCGGAGGAAATCGCCGCTCTCGAGCATCTGCCGCGTCGCCTGCGCGAAGCGCGCCTCGTCGCGGTCGAAGACCGGCAGCGCCGCCATGCCCGGCACATAGAGCGCAAGACAGAGCAGCGCCAGAAGCGCATAGGGCCGCCAGCCCTGCGCCGCGCTCTCGATCACGGCGCGTCCGCCGGTTTTTGCAGCGCGAGCTGAGTCACGCTCAACGCCGGCTTGAAGCCGCGCTGCCGGCCCATCGGCTCGGCGCGCGCAACCGAAATGCGCGTGAGCTCGCCGCCCTGGCTCGCATGCCAGCGCGCAAGCTGCGCCTCGCCGTCGAGCGTCACCGCATTGGCGACCAGCCGCCCGCCCGGCCGCAATTCTTGCCACGAAGCGGCAAGGAGAGCGCCGTCGCCCGCGCCGCCGCCGATGAAGACCGCATCGGGCCGCGGCTGGCCCGCGAGCGAGGCGGGCGCCTCGCCCTGAACGATTGCCACTTCGGGCACGCCCAAACCCGCCGCATTCGCGGCGATGAGGGCGCAGCGCGCGGGATCGCGCTCGAAGCAAATGGCGCGCATCGAGCGGCCGCTGCGCAGCCATTCGATCGCAATGGAGCCGCAGCCCGCGCCCACATCCCAGAGCAGCTCGCCGGGCAAGGGCGCCAAGGCCGCGAGCGTCGCCGCGCGCACCGCGCGCTTGGTGAGCTGTCCATCATGCGCGAAGGCATCATCGGGCAGGCCGGCGCGGCGCGAGAAGGCGCGCGCATCGGGCCCCGGCCGGCATTCGATGGCGAGCAGGTTGAGATCGGCGGTGCGCGCATAGGGCCATTTCTCGGCGACGCCGTCGAGTCGGCGCTCGCGCGGGCCGCCCAAATGCTCGAGCACGGTGAGCGCCGACGGTCCCCAGCCCGCGCGGCGCAAGAGATCCGCGGCGGCGGCGGGCGTGCCGCCATCCGTGCTCAGCGCCAGAATGCGCGCGCCCGGCGTCAGATGCAGGCGCAGCCGATCGAGCGGGCGGCCGTGCAGGCTCAAGCTCACGCACTCCGCCAGCGGCCAGAGGAGGCGCGACGCGGCGAAGGAGAAGGCGCTCGGCTGCGGCAGGACGATCATCTCCTCGGCAGCGAAGCGGCGGGCGAGCGTCACGCCGACGCCGTAGCACAGGGGATCGCCGCTCGCCAACACGACGACGCGCCGGCCGCTGAGCGCCGCCAACTCATCGAGCGTCGCCTCCAACGGATTCCGCCAGAGAATGCGCTGGGCTTTCCCCTCCGGCACCAGTGCCATATGGCGCGCGCCCCCGACCAGCACTTCCGCGCCTTCGACCAACGCGCGCGCGGCGGCATTGAGGCCGGCGAGCCCGTCTTCGCCCAGCCCGACGATGGCGAGCCAGGCGCTCACGCTTCGTCCTCCGCGGGCCGTGCCAGCGCATTGACGGCCGCAGCGGCGAGCGCGCTGCCGCCGCGGCGGCCGGGAAGCGTGATGAAGGAAAGCCCGAACGCGTTCACGGCGAGCGCCGCCTTGGCCTCGGCCGCGCCGACGAAGCCCACCGGGAAGCCCAGCACCAGCGCCGGCTTGGCCGCGCCGGCGGCGATGAGTTCGAGCAAATGGAAGAGCGCCGTCGGCGCATTGCCGATGGCGGCGACGGCGCCGGCGAGATGGGGCCGCCACAGCTCGACGGCAGCGGCCGAGCGCGTCGTGCCCAAGCGCTGCGCCAAAGCCCACACGCGCTTGTCGTCGATGAAACAGAGCACGCGGTTCTTCTTGGGCAGAAGGCTGGCATTGATGCCGGCCGCGACCATCCTGGCATCGACCAGAACGGCCGCGCCGGCACGCAACGCCGCTTCGCCGCGCTCGGCCGCCTCGGGCGACCACAGGAGTTGCGTCGCCAGCGCCGGATCGCCTGCCGCATGGACGAGACGCAGCGCCACGGGATGCAGCGCCGGCGGCAGGCGCGACAAATCGACCTCGCGCCGGATGCGCGCGAAGGATTCGCGATAGATCGCCTGGGGGTCGCGGAGATAGGTCATTCCCTCTCCCGCACCCCGAGAATCCATCCTTCCTCGCTCTCGACCCGCGCGCGGTCGGCGGCGGAGAGCGTATCGCCGCGGAACAACGCGCAGAGAGTGCCGCGTGCATCCTTCTCCTCGAAGTACTCGGCGAGCGTACGGACCTGCGCCGCGTCATGCACTTCGCCGGCGACGGGTTGCGTCTTACGTAGCGACGGGTAGATCTCAGCGAAGACGAAGGGCGCGTCAGTGGGGGCCGCAAGTCCGGTCTCGAACGGCCAGACTACCGCGCCCTTGCCGCAGAACTCCGAATAGAGCCGCTCCACGACCGGAATGCCGGTGAGCGCCTGGCTGCCGACGCAGCCGCGCGTGAAGAGCTTCCAGACGGAGTGAGGCGTCTTGTTATGCCATTCCTTGACCCGCTTTTCGGTGAGGCGCCACGGATCGATATTCAGATCGCTGCACGGATGGCGCTTCGGCTCGAGGAACGGCCACTTGCGCCTTGGTGGGCATCCCCAGAACGGTGCGGAGCCGTTGCTTATGCGTCGGTTCAACTCGTTCGCGACATCGAAGCGGTTGTTGTGGTTCTTGTCATCGTCCTTGATCTGCGCCGCGAGATAGCGCCACACCGCGCGCCAAGGCGGATCATCGAGGCCGAGGCGTTGAGCAAAACCCGCGGGATAGCCGAGCGGGAAATCGAAGCCGACGAGCGTGCGGAGGCCTGCTTCCAGATTGGCTTTGAGCAGATCGTGCAGATTCTTGCACGCCTCATGCCTCGTCCGTGGATTTTCACTGGTCACCGCCGCGCCGCGCCGGAGCTGGTAGAGCCAGATGCTGTCCTTCCCCTGTCGCGGTTCGGCCGCCGCGCTCCAATCGACCATGAGATAGGCGTCGAAGAGCGGCGTTTCGGCCAAGGATCACTCGCCTCCATCCGAAGGCGCGGGGCGATGATGATGATGATGGTGAGGGTGCCCGTGCTCCGCGTCGGTGCCGATGCCGCTGACATGGTGGTGGTGCCCCGCCTGCGTCGATCCGACGGCGGCCTCGTAGCCGATCACTTGCGTGCGGTATTTGCACAGGCGGCAATTCATCGCCGGCTCGCCGTCGGCGACTTCGCTGACCCGGTCGGCGAAGCAGTCGAGCACCAGTGGATGATCGCGCAAGTACGGCGCGTTGAGGATTTCGATGTCCGGGTGATCGCTCTGCACGCGTTGGGCGGCGGCATAGATGCGCTTCACCAAGACGCCGGTGAAGAGGAAATAGGGGAAGACGATGATGCGCGGGAAGCCCAGCTTGAGCGCCCGCCTGAGCGCCGGCTCGACGAGCGGCTGCGCCACGCCGCTGAAACCCGCCTCGGCCCAGCCGAAGCCCATCCCTTCCCACAGCATGCGCGCGAGCTTGGCAATGTTGGAGTTGGCGTCGGGATCGGTGGTGCCGCGCCCGACCACCAGGAGCAACGTGTCGCCGCGCGCGATGGCGCGGCGTCCCTCAAGCTCGGCGAGCGCGATGCGGTCGGCCGCCGCCTGCAGCAGCTTTGGCTCGATCGCCAGCTCGCGGCCGAAGCGCAGCTCGAGCGCCGGGTGCTCGGCAGCGAAGCTGTTGATCTCCCAGGGCAGGTCGTTCTTGACATGGCTTGCCGCGAAGAGCATCCCCGGCACCGCCAGAATACGCCGCGCGCCGCGCGCCGCGAGCGCCGCAAGCCCGTCGCGGATGATCGGCCGCGCGAATTCGAGATAGCCCGTCTCGAGCGGCACTTGGGGCAACCGCGCGCGCAGGCGCGCCGCCAGAATCTCGAACTCCTCGATCGCCTCGATATCGCGGCTGCCATGGCCGCAGAGCATGACGCCGGTGGTCATCGCCTCTCCTCTTTTCTAGTCTCTGCCGCGCCATGCCGCCCCGCGCGATTGTCGCCGATCATGCCGTGCTTCTGCTCGCGGCGCTGGCGCTCGATGCGTTGCTCGGGAGCGCGGCGCTGTGGCGATTTGCGCCGCATCCGGTGGCGCTGCTGGGCCGCGCCATCGCCGGGCTCGACCACGCGCTCAACCGGACGCCGCAGATCGCTGGCGCGTCCCGCATCCACGGCGCGATCATGGTTGCGCTGCTCGCCGGCGCGGCGCTGGCGGCGGGCGCGGGGCTTTCTGTAGCGCTCCGTCATCTGCCATGGGGCTCGCTCGCCGAGGCGTTGATCGTTGCCGTGCTGCTGGCGCAGCGGAGCCTCTTCGACCATGTGCGAGCCGTGGCGGCGGCGCTGCGCACGGGCGGGCTCGACGCGGGGCGCGCCGCCGTCGCGCATATCGTCGGCCGCGATCCCGAGAGTCTCGACGAGGCGGGCGTGGCGCGCGCCGCCATCGAATCGCTGGCCGAGAATTTCTCCGACGGCGTCGTCGCACCGGCCTTCTGGTACCTGCTGCTGGGCCTGCCCGGCCTCTTCGCCTACAAGACCGCGAACACGCTCGACAGCATGATCGGGCACCGCTCGCCGCGGCACAGGCATTTCGGCTGGGCGGCGGCGCGGCTCGACGATCTCCTCAATCTGTTGCCGGCGCGGCTCTCGGGCGTGCTTTTGGCGGCGGCGGCGCTGGTCACGCCGGGGGCGAGCGCCGGCAAGGCCCTCCGCACCATGCGGCGCGACGCCAAAAAGCATCGCTCGCCCAATGCCGGCTGGCCCGAAGCGGCGGCGGCGGGCGCGCTCGGCCTCCGCCTCGCGGGGCCGCGGCGCTACGACGGCCTGGTGGTCGAGGATGCCTGGCTCGGCGCTGGGCGGGAAGAGGCCACGCCCGCCGATATCACAGCGGCGCTCTGGCTTTATGTCGCCGCCTGTGTCGTCACGGCGCTTCTGGTTCTCGGCGCGGCCCTGGCGCCGTGATCGTTCAGCGCGCATGGGCGATCGCCAATAGCGCGGGCACATCGAGATTCGCCTCGAGATGATCGGCGAGGGCGTCGAGCGTGTCCTCGATCCGGCGCTCCCAGTGCAGGGCGGGATCGCCCGCGCCGCCGAGCCGCGCGAGGAAGGCGCGGCGGAATTCATCGCCGGCGAAGAGCCCGTGCAGATGGCAGCCGGCGATGCGCCCGTTCTCTGAGACCGCGCCGTCCTCGCCGCTCTCGAGCAGCAGCATGGGCCGCGCGGTGTCGGGGCCGCTGCTGCGCCCCAGATGCATCTCATAGCCCGCGACCGGCGCTCCGCTCGCGCTGTCGCGGCCGCGCGCGGCGGTGAGGCGCTTGTCGCCGGCGAGCACGGTTTCGATATCGAGGAGCGCCAATCCGGCCGCCGCGCCGGCCGCGCCCTCGATGCCCTGGGGATCGCTGATGCGCCGCCCGAGCATCTGATAGCCGCCGCAGATCCCGAGCACGGCGCCGCCTTGGCGCGCATGGGCGAGGATGTCGATGTCCCAGCCTTCCGCGCGCAACGCTGCGAGATCGGCGATGGTCGCCTTCGATCCCGGCAGCAGGATGAGATCGGCCTGCGGCAAGGGCCGGCCGGGCGGGACGATTTCGAGGGCGACATTGGGCTCGGCTGCGAGCGGATCGAGATCGTCGAAATTGGCGATGCGCGGCAGGCGCGGCACGACAATGGTGAGCGCGCCGGCGCGGCGCGGCGCGGCGGGGCGTGCCTCGAGCGCCATCGAATCTTCCGCCGGAAGATCGCGCGCCCGCGCGAAATAGGGAACGACGCCGAGGCAGGAAAGCCCGGTGCGGGCCCGCAAGATGTCGATGGCGCCGTCGAAGAGCCGGGGATCGCCGCGGAACTTGTTGACGATGTAGCCCTTGACGAGCGCCTGCTCTTCCGGCGCGAGCAATGCCTGCGTGCCGAAGAGCGCGGCGATGACGCCGCCGCGCTCGATGTCGCCGACCAGCACGACCGGCACTTGCGCCGCCGCGGCGAAGCCCATATTGGCGATGTCGCCCGAACGGAGATTGATTTCGGCCGCGCCGCCCGCGCCCTCGACGAGGACGATGTCGGCATCGTCGGCGAGCTTCTCGAAGGCGGCCATGACGCGCGGCAGCAGATCGCGCTTCATCGCCTGGTATTCGCGCGCCGAGGCGCTGACGAGGATGCGGCCCTCGACGACGATTTGCGCGCCCTGCTCCGATTGCGGCTTCAACAGCACGGGGTTCATGGCGGTGACAGCCGGCGTGCGGCAGGCGCGCGCCTGCAGCGCCTGGGCGCGGCCGATCTCGCCGCCATCGGCGGTCACCGCCGCGTTGTTCGACATGTTTTGCGGCTTGAAGGGGCGCACTCTGAGCCCGCGCCGCGTCAGCGCCCGCGCCAGCCCCGCGACGAGAAGCGACTTCCCGACATCGGAGCCGGTGCCCTGCAGCATGAGCGCCGGCGTCCGGCGCCGCGGGCCGAAGGCGTCACAGCCCGGCAAGCGTGCTCCGGAGGCGGACCGCGCCGGGATTGTCGACGGCATGGCGGAGGATGATGTCCGGCACCGAGACCGCGCGCCCGTAATAGGCCTTGTCCCATTCGGCGCGCGGCTTCATCACGCCGCCTTCGATGGCAACCCCGCCGAACAGCCCTTTCGAGATGGCGAAGGCGTAGATGTCGGCGCCGGCATGCGTGGTGGTCGAAGCCTCGGCACCGGCGCCCAGGGTCGCCAGCGCCACCCCGGCCTCGGCGCCGAGCTTGAACTCGTTGCGCATCACCGCGTGCAGCGCCTTGTCGTTCATGATGATGAGCACGACCTTCGAGACCTCGACGCCGATCTGCAACCCGAAGGAGCCGGCGCCCATGAGGTAGAAGGCGGGATTGCTCCACTGGCCGTCCTTGTCGCGCGCCAGCAGCACGCCGGTGCCGCCTTGGGCGCCGAAGAAGAAGCCGCCCTTGACCAGCTCGGGAATGATGATGACGCCGCGCGAGCCGGCCATCAGCTTGTGCGCCTCCTGGGCGATCGAATCCTGGCTCGAGGCGATGGCCTCGACCGACAGCCGCGCCGAATCGACCGCCTGTTGCTGATCGCTCGCCGCGCGCGCCGCGGGCGAGGCGAAGAGCGCCGCGGCGAAGGCCAGCATGAGAATATTTCGCGCGCTCATCCTATGTCCTCCTCGGGTTCAAAATTCGATCCCCACCTGCGCCTTGACGCCGGCGCGGAAAGGATGCTTGACCAAAGTCATCTCGGTGACGAGATCGGCGATGGCGACGAGTTCGGGCTTGGCGTTGCGGCCGGTGACGACGACATGCAGATCGCGCGGCTTCGCCTGGAGCGTCGCAATCACCTCGTCCAGCGGCAAATAGTCATAGCGCAGGACGATGTTGATCTCGTCGAGCAGCACCAGGCGGTAGGCGGGATCGGCGATCATGGTCTTGGCCGCCTCCCAGGCCGCGCGCGCCGCGGCGATGTCGCGGGCGCGATCCTGCGTCTCCCAGGTGAAGCCTTCACCCATGGCGCGGCAGGTGACGAGATCGGGAAATTGCTTGAGCCACTTGCGCTCGCCGGTCTCCCACGCGCCCTTGACGAACTGCACGACGCCGACGCGCATGCCGTGACCCAGACAGCGCATGACCATGCCGAAGGCGGCGGTCGATTTGCCCTTGCCGGTGCCGGTGTGGACGATGAGAAGGCCGCGCTCTTCGGTCTTGCTCACGAGCATGCGGGCGCGCGCCGCCTTGCGCTTCGCCATCTTCTCGGCGTGGCGGGCATTGATCTCGGCCTCGCTTTGGGATTCATCGCTCACGCCAGAAGCTCCCGGATGCGGTTGCGCTTGGGATGCCACAACCCGCGCTCGATCGCCTCGCCAAGCCGCGCCTTCATCTCGACGAGCGCGGCGGGGTTGTGCGCTTCGAGAAAGCCGCGCACCGTCTCGTCCTCGACATAGGCCGCGAAAACCGCGTCGAAATGATGGTCGGCGACGGCGTGCGCGGTGGCGGCGAAGGCGAAGAGATAATCGACCGTCGCTGCCATCTCGAAGCCGCCCTTGTAGCCGTGCCGCATGACCCCGGCGAGCCATTTCGGATTGACCACACGGGCGCGCACGACACGGCCGACTTCCTCTTCGAGCGTGCGGATGCGCGGGGTCTCGGGGCGCGAATGGTCGTTGTGATAGACAATGGGCGCTTCCCCCCGGACATGCCGCACCGCCGCCGCAAGCCCGCCCTCGAACTGGTAGTAATCGTCGCTGTCGAGAAGGTCGTGTTCGCGGTTGTCCTGGTTGTGCAGCACCGCTTCGACCCCGCCAAGCCGCGCGCGGAAGAGCGCCTTCTCGTCGGCCCCTTGCGCGCCTGCGCCATAGGCATAGCCGCCCCAGGCGATATAGGCCTCGGCGAGGTCGGCATCGCCCTGCCACAGGCGCTCGTCGATCAAGGCCTGGAGACCCGCGCCATAGGCGCCGGGCTTGGAGCCGAAGACGCGATAGCCGGCGCGCCGCGTCGCCTCCTCGGCCGGGATACCCGCCGCCGCAAGCCGCGCCTCGTCTTCGCGCACGCGCGCCGCAAGCGGGTTCACCTCCGGCGGCTCGTCGAGCGCGGCGACGGCGCGCGCCGCGCTGTCGACGAGGTCGATCAAATTGGGAAAGGCGTCGCGGAAGAAGCCGGAAACGCGCAAGGTGACATCGACCCGCGGCCGGTCGAGCACGCTGGCCGGCAGGATCTCGAAGCCGGCGACGCGGCCAGTGCGCTCTTCCCAGCGCGGGCGCACGCCCATCAGGGCCAAGGCCTGCGCCACATCGTCGCCGCCCGTGCGCATGTTGGATGTGCCCCAGGCCGAGAGCGCGACGCGACGTGGGTATTCGCCCCGCTCCTGCGCGTGGCGCTCGAGCAGCAGTTGCGCCGACTGCCAGCCGAGCTGCCACGCCGCCGGCGTCGGCACCGCGCGGGTGTCGAGCGAATAGAAATTGCGCCCCGTGGGCAATACCTCGGGCCGCCCGCGCGTCGGCGCGCCCGAGGGGCCCGGCGGTACGAAACGCCCGTCGAGGCCGCGCAGGAGCCCGTCGATCTCGGCCTTGCCGCAAGCCGCGACATCGGGCCGCAAGCGGCGCTCGATCCAATCGAGCACGGCGCGGGTCCGCGGCCAGGTATCGCCGGGCGATGCTTCGCCGGCGACGAGCGCGCGCGTAAGAAGCTCTAGCCGCTCGACCGTATCGCCATTGCTGCGCCAGGGCGCATCGCCCGTGAGCGCCGCCGGGCGCGGCCCTTGCCAGCGCGTGCCGAGTTCGGCGGCGAGCGGATCGAATCCGAGTTCGAGGTCGGCCGCGAGCGCGCGGATGAGCGAGGCCTGATGCGGCTCTTGTCCGCGCGGCAGCCGGGCGAGCGCCACCAGCAAATCGTCGAGCAGAGCGCCTTCCGGCGCGCGGCCGAAGATATGAAGCCCGTCGCGGATCTGCATTTCCTTCAATTCGCAGAGATAGGCGTCGAGCTTGCCGAGCGCCGAATCATCGCTCTCGCCGGTGGCGATGCCGCAATCGTGGTCGAGGCCTTCGGCGCGCACGAGATCGAGGATCTGCCGGCGCAGCAGTTTGAGGCGCCGCGGGTCGCTGCCGGCGGCGGCGTAATACTCGTCCACCAGCCGCTCCAACTCGGCGAGACGGCCATAGCTTTCGGCGCGGGTCAGGGGCGGCGTCAGGTGATCGATGATCACGGCCTGGCTGCGGCGCTTGGCCTGCGTGCCTTCGCCGGGATCGTTGACGATGAAGGGATAGAGATGCGGCAGCGGTCCCAGCGCCGCCTCGGGAAAGCACGATGCCGACAGCGCCACGGCCTTGCCCGGCAGCCATTCGAGACTGCCGTGCTTCCCCATATGCACGACCGCATGAGCGCGCAGGCCGTCGGCGATCCAGGCGTAAAAAGCGAGATAGGAGTGCGGCGGCGGCAGATCGGGCGCGTGATAGCTCGTCTGCGGGTCGATGTTGTAGCCGCGCGCCGGCTGCAGCGCGACCACGACATTGCCGCAGCTGAGCGCCGGGATTGCGAAAGTGCCGCAATCGAGCTCGCCTTCGCGGAAGAAAGGATCGCGCTCGGGCGCGCCCCAGCGCGCGCTCACCGCCTCTTGCGCGGCGCGCGGAAGGGTCGCGAAGAACGCGGCATAATCGCTGCACCGAAAACTCTCTTCCGCGGCGCGCTGCGGCGCGGCGTTGGTCGGGCCGGCGGCGAGCCGGCGGATGAGCGCATCGCCGTCTTCGGGAATGTCGCTCACGCGGTAGCCGGCGGCTTCGAGCGCGCGCAGCACTTCGATGGTCGCGGCCGGCGTGTCGAGGCCGACGCCGTTGCCGATGCGGCCGTCGCGGTTGGGATAGTTGGCGAGGACCAGGACGATGCGGCGCTCTTCTGCCGGGGTGCGTCTGAGCCGCGTCCAGTTGCGCGCGAGATCGGCGACGAAGGCGATGCGGTCGGGCACCGGCTCGTAAGCGACGCGATCGGCCTCGGTCAGCGCATCGCGCGCCAGCTTCCCCTTGAAGGAGACGGCACGGCTGATGATGCGGCCATCGACCTCGGGCAGCGCCGCGTTCATGGCGATGTCGCGTGCATCGAGGCCGCGCGTGCCATCTTCCCACGCGGCGCGGTCGCCGCCGGCGAAGATCACTTGCAGCACCGGGCCCTCGCAGCGCGCGAAGGGACCCTCCACCGCCGTCGCGCCGGGGCTTGCCACGGCAAAGCCGGTGGCGTTGAGGATGATGTCCGGCGGCGCTGAGGAGAAAATCTCGGCGATGATCGCGGCGGCCTGGGGGTCCTTGAGGCTCGCCGCATAAAGCGGCAGCGGATTGAGCCCGCGCGCGGCCATGGCTTCGATCAGCGCATCCACCGGGGCCAAATTCGCCGCCTGCACCAGCGCGCGATAGAACACCAGCGCCGCCACCGGCGCGCCGCTCTTCCAGTGCCGCTCGATCGCCGGCAGATCGGCTTGCGCCGCGCCCGGCCAATAAAGCCCGGCGCGCAGCAGCGGCGCGGGCTCGCGCCAGGCGCTCTCGCGGCCCAAGAGACTCGCGCCATAGCGCAGGAATTGCTCGGCGTTGCCGGGCCCGCCCTCGGCGAGATAGCGCCACAGCCGATGTGCCGCCGCTGGCGCCAGAGTCGCGAGCGATTGCAGCTCGGCATCGGGCGCATCGTCACCGGGCAGCAGCGCCAAAGCGATGCCGCGCGCGCGCGCCACTTCGACGAGCCGCTCGACGCCATAGGGCCAATAGCCGCGCCCGCCTAAGAGCCGCACGACGATGAGCCGCGCCTTGGCCGCGACCTTCTCGACATGAAGATCGACCGAGTAGTTGTGGCCGAGGCGCAACAGGCTGGCGAGCCGCAGGCTCGGCCAGTCGTTCTCGCGCGACACAAGCGCCCGCTGCGCCTCGGCGAGGCAAGCGATCTCGCTGTCGGCGGCACTGAGCACAACGATGTCGCCCGGCGTCTGGCCGAGATCGACCGCGGCGCTGCCGTCGGCGATGGTGCCGGGCGCGGTCGCGAGAAGGTGCATCTCACGCCTCCAGCGCCGCCGCGATGGCGGCGCGGTCGAGACCCTTGAGGCCGATGACGACAAGTCGCGACAGCCGCGCCTCGCCGCCGGCCCAAGGGCGGTCGAAGTAATGCTCGACCCGCGGGCCGACGGCCTGCACGACTTGGCGGAAGGCGGCGCCGGGCACGTCGAGGAAGCCTTTGAGGCGCAGGATGCCGTGCTGCGCCATCACCGCGCGCAAGCGTTGGGCGAAGCTGGCGGGATCATTGATGGGGCCGGTCGCGACGACGAAGCTCTCGAAATCCTCATGGTCGTGCTCGGCCTCGCTGTCGTGATGCGAGGGACGCGAGGCCAAATCTTCCTCCGCCGCCGCCGCGAGGCCGAGCAGCACGGTGGGCGAGACCCGGCCATGCATGGCGCGCAGCATGCTCACGCCCGGCCGCAGGCGCGCCGCGATGGCGCGTTCGGCCGCGGCGAGCGCGGCGGCCGCGATGAGATCGGTCTTGTTGAGGATGACGAGATCGGATGCCGCGAGCTGATCGCCCAGCACTTCCTCGAGCGGATTGTCGTGGCTCGGCTTCGGCAGCGCCGCATCGGCAAAGCGCCCTTCCGCCACCGCCGCAATGTCGATCATCGTGACGACGCCGTCCACCGTGACGCGCGCGCGGATTTCGGGCCAGAGAAAGGCCTGGATGAGCGGCTTAGGCAAGGCGAGGCCGGAGGTTTCGATGATGATGTGCTCAGGCGGCGCGGCGCGGTCGAGGAGCCGCGTCAAGGCGGGGAGGAAATCCTCGGCCACGGTGCAGCAGATGCAGCCATTGGCAAGTTCGACGACGTCCTCGGCGGTGCAAGCGGCATCGCCGCAGCCCAAGAGCAGCTCGCGGTCGATGCCGAGCGCGCCGAACTCGTTGATGACCAGCGCGATGCGCCTGCCATGGCCGTGCGCGAGGAGGTGGCGGATGAGGCTGGTTTTGCCGGCGCCCAAAAAGCCCGTGACGATGGTGGCGGGGATCTTCCGCATCACGGCACCGCGCGCGCGACGTTCTTGAGCAGCAGAGGCAGGCCGGCGGCGAGGAAGCAAACGCGATCCGCCGCGGCGGCGATGTCGCGGTTGAGGCGCCCGGCATGGTCGCGGAAGGCGCGGGCCAAAGCGTTTTCCGGCACGATGCCGAGGCCGACTTCATTCGCCACCATGATAACCGGGCCTCGAAGCGCGGGAAGCGCAGCGACGAGCGCGTCGATCTCGGCATCGGCATCGCGCCCTGCCAGCATGATGTTCGACAGCCACAAAGTCAGGCAATCGACCAGCACCGGCCGTCCGGGGCGCGCCTCGGCGCCGAGCGTTGCGGCGAGCGCCAAGGGCTCCTCGATCACCGACCAGCGCCGATCGCGGCGGGCGCGATGGGCGGCGATGCGTTGGCGCATCTCCGCATCGCCCGGCTCGGCGGTGGCAATCAGCAGCGCCGCGGATGAGGCGGCCTCGACCAGCGTCTCGGCATAACGGCTCTTGCCGGAGCGCGCGCCGCCCAGAACGAGGGTCAGGCGCGGCAGCGCGGATGAGTCGGGCTCGATGCAGTCGGGCAACACACCTCCTCCCTCCGAGGATGGTCGGCTTTTTGGGCGCGCCGGAGAGGTCTCCTGGCTCGGGGTCGTCGACCGCGGCACCTTCCCGGCAGGGCGGGCCCAGCCAGTGGCATGAAGCCGCGATCTCGCCGCTTACAGTTGCGGGGGCAGCGCCGGCATCGCACCGGACTTCCCTGTCCCGTCGCGCACGCGCGAGGCTAGCACGCGGGGCGGGGCAAGGAAAGGCGGAGCACGCTCAGCCGGCGGGCGTCAGCTCCAAGCGCCGCTCAATGCGGTCGAGCCGCCAACCGTTCGCGCTCAGGCTCGACGCGCTATGCCGGTTTTTCCCTTCGCTTGTTTGCGGTCTAGGTCGGCGCAATGAAATGGGTAACCTTGGGCACGCCTTCGATGTGAAAGCGCTGAACTGCATCCTGAACCACGCGATCGGCGTTGGTGACGCGTTCATGCTGACGCATATGCTCGAGCCAGGACTCCACCAAAAAGGTTTCCACTATCCGGCCTTCTTCGGCGGCATCCTCGAATACCCCCCACGCATAGGCGCCATCGCGCCGGCGTTCCTGCGCAAGCTTGTCGAGCGCCGCGAGGAAAGGCGCGCGGTTTTTAGGATCGATCCGGTACTCGACGGAGACCAGCACCGGTCCACGATCCTGTTCGACGTCACGGACGGTGATCGGCGCGGGCCAATGCATGGATGGCGCCAGGTCTGCGCCGAGCGCGGTCTGCAATTTCCACCGCCAGGTCAGCGGTAAGGCAAGCAGCAGCCCGGCGGCGGCGATGAAATGGGTGATCGGCAGGCCCAATACTCCGGCCAGCTTCCCCCAGATCACGCTGCCGACGCTCAACGCGCCGAACATGACGGTGACGAAGAGCGCGAGGCCGCGGGCGCGCACCCATTCCGGCAGCGCGACTTGGGCAGACACATTGAGAGCCGCCATGACGGTGATCCATGACATGCCGGCGATCAGGCTCGCGACCAGCGCGGTGACGGGATCGCGCGCCAAACCATAGAGCGTCAATGTGAGAGCGGTTGCGACCGTAGCCCCCGCCACCAGGCGGTCCGGCCCGAACCGTTTCCGCATCGACGGCAAAACGAAGGCGCCAGCCAGGGCGCCGGCGCCGATGGCGCCGAGCAGAACACCGTAAATCTCGGGGCCTCCGACGATCCGGTTGCGGGCGACCAGTGGCAGCAATGCCCAGTAGGCGCTGGCGAAGAGGAAGAAACCGACCGCGCGCATGAAGGTCGCGCGCAAATGCGGGCTATTTCGCGCGTAGCGCAGACCGCTTCGATTGGCGTTGGCGAAGTGTTCGGCGCGCAGGTGCCGCGCGGCCTTTTGCGGCGAATGCCACCAGATCAATCCCGCTATGACGCCGAGATTACTGACGGCATTGAGCCAGAACGGTGCGGCGATTCCCCATGCCGCGACGATGATGCCGCCCAGAGCGGGTCCGATGGCACGGCTGATGTTGAAGCCGACACCATTGGCGACAATCGCGGGCAGCAGGTCGCGCCTGGGCACCAGCGCGGGCACGATCGCCTGCCATGTTGGAGCCTCCAGCGCACCGGCGATGCCCGCGAGAAAAGTGAAGACCAGCAGGATCGTTGGCGTCACCGCGCCAATCCAGACCAAATAGGCGAAAACCGCCGAGATCATGGTTATCAGTATCTCGACGCCGATCAGAAACCGCCGCCGGTCGACGATATCGGCCAGCGCGCCCGCCGGAAGCGCGAACAGGAACATCGGCAGGCTCGTGGCGACCTGAACCAGCGACACGGTCAAGGGGTCCGGATCGAGACCGGTCATCAGCCAGCCAGACGCCGCGCTGTACATCCAGCCGCCGACATTGGAGACGACGGTTGCGGTCCACAGCACGGTGAATGTCGTGTGTCGGAACGGACTCCAGGGCGAGCCCGACGTCGCCGACGCGGATGCGGCAGGGTCAGTGCCCGGTTGACGCGCTTTGATGCCGGAATCGGCTGCCATCAAACCAGATCAAGCCGCAGCGTGATCATGGGCCTATTCGCCGCGGAATTTTATCGCCGCATGCGTACCGTCGCAGAAGGGCTTGTTCCGGGACTGACCGCAACGGCAAAGCGTGATCCGATTGCGCACTTCATACACGAAGCCATCGCCGGAGATTACGGAAATCCCGCCACGCAGCCAGAGCGGGCCGCTGCAGTGCTGCGCGGGGTCCTCGATGAGGCCGATCGAGACCGGCAATTTCGGCTCCAAGGGCTTCCCGGTCGCCTTGTCCCAAGCCACCAAGCGGCCGGCCGGACAATTTTCTACTTGCCGGACGAAACTTGCCCGTATCTTGGGTTCATCGCTGCGCTCAACCTGGTTCCATACCTGTCCGTTCGGATCGCAGAAGCGCCCGAATGCGCAAAGGCTCTCCGCATCCGTGAGCGCCGAGACGGGGCCGTCGAAAACCTTCGCCTGCTTGAGATAGGGTTCGCGGCCGGCCGTCTCGGTGCCATCGAATTTGATCCGGGCATGCGTATCGTCGCAGAACGGCTTCGTCTTCGACTGACCGCATCGACAGAGCGAATATGTCTGCCGCACAGGGAATGTCTTGCCCTCGATCCATTTTTCGGAGCCGCCCTCGGCATCCGTGCCGATTGTCTGTTGAGATAGCGGGACATTGCCCGTAACGATATACGGGCCGTCTTTCGAAACGACGACGCGGATTTCGGCTTGTTTCTTGGCCATCGATCCCGGTTGGTTGTGCTGTGGCCGCGGCTTGGATGAGACGATACCCCAGCGAAATTCCTGCTAATGACCCTCGACCGCGAATAGAATTTCCGCAAACGCTTTCGCCGTATCTTTACGCGCCCAATCGCGCTGTAATTCACAGGCCAATTGCACCCAGCTTATCGGCTTTCCACCAGCCTGAGTGATGCGTTCCAATGCAGTTTGATGAGCTTCGAGCGATGTGCCGCCGACCGCGTCCGCGACCGGATACACTTCGTAGCCTTCACGCAGGGCGTCCAGCGATGGAAAAATAAGGCAAGCTTCGGTCCAAAGCGCCGTCATGATAAGCTTCTTTCGACCGGTGGCCTTGACCGCCTTGACGAATTCCACGTCTTCCCATGAATTGATCGTCGTGCGGTCGATTGCTTCGATCGCGCCTAGTACGTCCTGTAACTGGTGTATCGTCGGTGCACCGGTCTTCGCGTTGACGGTGGAGAGGACGATGGGCAACTGAAAGAGCTTCGCCAATCTTGCCACAGCGACGATATTCTGAACCAACGTCCGGCGATCCCTCGATGCGACCGAAGTTACTTGTATTGGCTGGTAATCGATGATGATGAGCGCAGAATTTTGCGGCGTAAGCAGATCGTCTTTGACAGGGTCACGAATCGGTTGGCTCGTCATGGGCCTCTCCTGTGGATCGGCTATTCCAGGGCTCCTCCCCCAGTACGAATCCGAGGTCGATATTAGTCAGAGATCGGGCGGTTTCAAGCGGTCGCTATCACAAGGGGTGCTATGGGGGCTCGGCGTGGCGCTGGCGCTGCTGTTCGCGTTGCCCGCGGCTGCGCAGACGCCGCCGACGCTCGCGGAGCTGAAGCAGGAAATCGCGCGGCGCGCCGAGCACAATCTCGCGCCGCTCACCGGCCTGAAGCCGGCGGATGTCTATGCGGCCTTGGCCAAGATCAAGAGTCTCGATCGCGACGAATGGGCAGCGGCGTGGAGCGCCATCGCCGAAATCTATGCGGCGCGGGCCAAGAGCGCCGAGGCGAAGCATCAGGAGAAACTCGCGCATGACGACGAGCTGATGGCCTGGCGTCTCTATTCCTTCGCGCGCTGGCCGGTGGCGAATTCGCCGGGCAAGGCGAAGGCCTATCGCGAGGCGCTCGAGGCCTACCGCGCGGCGGCGCGCTTCCTCGATCCGCCCATGGAGATCGTGCATATCCCCTTCGCGGGCATGCAGATCGCGGGATATCTGCGGCTGTCGAAGCGAGGGCGGCCGGTGGCGCTGGTGCTGACCATCGGCGGGCTCGCTAGCCGCAAGGAGGACATGGCGGAAGAGGGCGCCGCCTTCCTCCGTCACGGCATCGGCTTCCTCGCTCTCGACATGCCCGGCACCGGCGAGACGCCCATCAAGGCCGATGTCGGCGCCGAGAAGATGTTTTCGGCCGCGCTCGATTATCTCGCCAAGCGGCCCGAAATCGACCGCCGCCGCATCATCCTGCGCGGCCTCGGCTGGAGCGGCTATTGGGCGGCGAAGATCGCCATCACCGAGCGGGCGCGGGTCAAGGGCGCGGTCGTCCAGGGCGCGCCCATCCATTTCTTTTTCCAGGCGGATTGGCAGAAGAAGTCGCTCGCCACGCCCGACTTTCTCTTCGACCTGTTCCCGGCGCGCGCCGCGGTCTTCGGCGTCAACTCGCTCGACGATTTCCTCGCCTATGGCACGCGCATGTCGTTGCAGGACGAGGGCCTCATCGACAAGCCCGCGGCGCCGATGTTGTTGGTCAATGGCGAGAAAGACAGCCAGGTGCCGATTTGGGATTTGGACCTCATGCTGCACAACGGCTCGGCCAAGGAGGCCTGGGTCAATCCCAACGGCTTCCATGACGGGGTCTCGCCGGATTGGCCGGCGATCAACGTCTTCGACCTGGTGGTGCTGCCTTGGATCCTGAAGCGCGCCGAGCCCGAGCCGGCCAAACTCACTGCGGCGGGTGGTTGACCGCGGCGATCCTCCAGCCATGCGCCGCGCCGCGGTCGGCGAAATGCTCGAGCCGGGTGAGCGAGAGATTGTCGACGCTGAACGCCAAGGCCGCCTCGGGCGAAAGGCCGAGCGCCAGCGCCAGCGCCGCGCGGATGGTGCCGCCATGGCCGATGACGAGAATGTCGGCGCCGCAATGGCGCTCATTGAGGCGCGCGATCGCGCCGTGGACGCGTTCGGTCAAGGCGGCGAAGCTCTCGCCGCCCGGCGGCGTCTCATAGGCCGGCGCGAGCCAGAAGCGCGACCAGTCATCGCCGCGCCGCGCCGCCAGCTCGCCATAGCGCACGCCCTGCCAATCGCCGAAATTCTGCTCGATCAGATCGGGCTCGATGGCGATGCCGGGGCCGGGAATGGGCTCGGGGCCGGGCAGGCCGGCGGCGACCAACGCGGCGGCGGTCATGTGGGTGCGGCGCAAGGGGCTGGCGATCCACACGGCATCGCGCGGCAGCTTGCGCGCGAGACTCGCGAAGGCGGCCGTGTCGGCGGTGTCGCAGGGGAAATCGGTCTGGCCGTAACAGCAGCCCTCATTCGCCGTCACCGGCGCGTGGCGCACCCACCACCAGCGCGTCACGGTCCCCACGCCGCCGCGGCGAGCAGCACGACCGTCTCGCCTCCCTGCTCGATGGCGCCGAGCACATCGCCGGTCTGGCCGCCGAGCTGGCGGCGCGCGATCCAGGCGCGCAAGGCCATGACGATTGCGGCGGCGGCGGCCGCCTCGATCCCGGTGCGCCATCCCAGAGCCGCCAGCGCGATGACCACGGCGATGCCGGCCGACCACAGGACGACGGCCTGGTCCGGCTGCCCGGCCTCGGCGCCCAAGCCCTCGCTACGCGCCGGCGGCAGCAAGGCCAGCGCTGCGGGGAGTGCGCCCCGCCCCACGGCATGCGCAGCAATGAGCGCGCCCAGCACCTGCCAGCGCGTGGCGATGAAGGCGATGGCGGCGGCGCGCAGCCCGACGCTGAAGATGAGCGCGAGCACGCCGAAGCTGCCGAGCCGGCTGTCGCGCATGATGGCGAGCCGCTCGGCCGGATCGCTGCCGCCGCCCAAGCCGTCCGCCGTGTCGGCGAGCCCGTCCTCATGCAGCCCGCCGGTGAGCAGCACGCTCGCGCCAATAGCGATGAGCCCGGCCGCAAGGGGCGGCAGGTCGAGCGAAGCGGCCACGGCATAGGCGAGGCCCGAGACGATGCCGATGAAGGCGCCGACGATGGGGAAAGCCCAACCGGCCGGCGCCAGGGCGCCGGGCTCGGGCGGCCCAGCCGCGCCGAGCGGCAGTCGCGTCAGGAAGCGCAGCGCCAGCAAGAACTCGTCGCGCCGCCGGCCGGTCTCGTTCCAGTAGGGGACCTGCATCGCCCAATTTTACGCCGAACTGCCCTGGCCATGCCACGTGGAAGGGTCGGGCCGGTGGATCGCCCAAAAGGAGCAACGGGGCGCGGCGATTTTCCCTTGCCGGCGCTTGGCGCGGCGCGGGAGAGTGCAGACGGCAAGGGAGGTGCGGCGATGGCGAAGGCGAGTCTCGAGGAGATGCGGGCGATCCTGGCCGATCTGCCCGGGCCCGATCTCGAAGCCGGCAGCGCCGCGGCGGCGCGCGAGGCGCAGCTCACCAAGCCCGCCGGCGCCTTGGGCCGGCTCGAGGAGATCGCGCACTGGGTGGCGGTCTGGCAGGGACGCTACCCGCCCGCCGTCAACCATCCGCGCACCGCCGTCTTTGCCGGCAATCATGGCGTGGCCAAGCAGGGCGTCTCCGCCTACCCCGCCGAAGTAACGGCGCAGATGGTGCAGAACTTCAAGAACGGCGGCGCCGCGGTGAACCAGATCTGCCGCGCCGTCGATGCCGATCTGCGCGTCTTCGAGATGGCGCTCGAAGAACCGACCGCGGATTTCACCGAAGCGCCGGCGATGAGCGAGGAGGACTGCGCCTTGGCGATCGCCTATGGCATGACGGCGGTCGAGCCCGGCGTCGACCTCCTTGCGGTGGGCGAGATGGGCATCGCCAACACGGCTTCGGCGGCGGCGCTCGCCTGCGCGCTGTGGGGCGGCGAGGCCCAGGATTGGGTTGGCCCCGGCACCGGCGTCGCCGGCACCGCTCTCGCCAACAAGATCGCGGTCGTGCAGCGTGGCGTCGAGCGCCACCGGCGCGCGGCGCGCGACGGTTTCGATCTGCTGCGGCGCTTGGGCGGGCGCGAGCTTGCGGCCATCGTCGGCGCGGTGATGGCGGCGCGGCGCGCGCGCGTGCCAGTGCTGCTCGATGGCTATGCCACGACCTGCGCCGCCTCGGTGCTGCAGGCGCTCGATCCGCACGCGCTCGACCATTGCCTGGTGGCGCATTGCTCGGCCGAGCCCGGGCATCGCCGGCTCAACGCCAAGCTCGGCAAGGCGCCGCTCTTCGATTTCGGCATGCGCTTGGGCGAGGCCACCGGCGCCACTCTGGCGATCGCCGTGGTCAAGGCGGCGCTCGCCTGCCACAACGGCATGGCGACCTTCGCCGAGGCGGCGGTGAGCACGCGCGGCGGCTGAGCCGGCGCTATTCCCCGGTCTGCAGCAGCGAGCCGCGCCGGCGTGCGACTTCGAACGCGCGCAGGAAGATCGCGATGCCGATGACGAGATAGACGAGGTCGAGCGCGGTGGCGGCGAGGAAGTGGTCGAGCGGGAAGCGGCCCTCGAACATCACCGTGCGCATGCCCTCGAAGACATGCGCCGCGGGCAGCGCCCAAGCGAGCCATTGCAGCCATTGCGGCAGCACCGACACGGGATAGTAGATCGCCGAGGCCGGCGCCAAGACGAACACGGCGAGCCAGGCCAGGCTCTCGGCGCCGAGCCCGTGGCGCAGCAGCAGCGCGCCGATGATGAGCCCGATCCCCCAGCCCATGACGATGAGCAAGGTGAAGAAGGCGATGAGCGGCAGCCCCAAGGTGAAGATCGAATAGTGATAGAGCGGGATTGCCAGCAGCGCCGCCGGGACGACGCCGATGCCGACCCGCACCAGGCTCATGGCGATCAAGGACAAGACCCACTCATAGGGCCGCAGCGGGCTGACGAAGAGGTTCGCGAGGTTGCGCGACCACAGCTCCTCGAGAAACGAGACGGAAACTCCGAGCTGGCCGCGGAACATCACGTCCCACAGCAGCACCGCCGCCAGCAGCACGCCGCCGGCGCGCGCGACATAGGAGCTGTTGGTCATGAGGAACCGGCTGGTGAAGCCCCACAGCACCATCTGCACGGTCGGCCAATAGACCAGTTCGAGCGCGCGCGGCCAGGAGCCCAGGAGGAGATAGAGATAGCGCCGCAGCATGGCGCCGATTCGCGCCGGCGAGAAGCCGCTCGCAGCAACGCGCGCGGCGCTCATTCCGCCGCCCGGTCCTGCCCGCCGGCGCGGGCGAGGTGCAGGAAGACCTGCTCGAGCGTGTCGCGGCCATAACGCGCGATGAGCTCGCGCGGCGTGCCGCGATCGACGATGAGCCCGGTGCGCATCATCATGACATAGTCGCAGAGCCGCTCGACCTCGCCCATGTTGTGCGAGGCCAAGAGGATGGTGGCGCCGGTGCGGGCGCGATAGGCCTCGAGGTAGGACCTCACCCAATCCGCGGTGTCCGGATCGAGCGAGGCGGTGGGCTCGTCGAGGAGGAGAAGGTCGGGCGCGTTCAACAGCGCCTTGGCGAGCGCCACGCGGGTGCGCTGGCCGGCGCTGAGCTTGCCGGTCTGGCGCTCGAGAAAGGCCTCGATCTGCAAATCGGCGGCCAATTCCGCGATGCGCTCCTTGGGCCGGTCGAGCCCATAGAGCCGGCCATAGACCATGAGATTCTGCCGCACCGTCAGACGATGCGGCAGGTCGACATAGGGCGAGGAGAAATTCATCCGCGGCAGCACGCGGTGGCGGTGGCGCAGCATGTCCTCGCCGAAGATCGTGATCGCGCCCGCGCTCGGCACCAGGAGGCCCAAGAGCATCGACAGCGTCGTCGTCTTGCCCGCGCCGTTGCCGCCCAGGAGCGCCGCCGTCGTCCCTTGCGGCACGGCGAAGTCGACGCCGGCCACCGCCACGGTATCGTTGAACCGCTTGACCAGGCCGGAGACGAGAATGACGGGTGCCATCGCCGCTATGCCGCTCTCGGCTTGACCTCGCGGGCGATACGCTTGCCGCAGGCTTGACGCGTCACTTCGATGTCGTACTGCGCCTGCAATCCGACCCAGAACTCGGCGCTGGTGCCGAAGAAGCGCGCCAGGCGCAAGGCGGTCTCGGCCGTGACGGCGCGCCGGCCGAGGACGATGTCGTTGATGCGGGTGCGCGGCACCCCCAAAGCGCCGGCGAGCGCATAGACGCTCATGCCGAGGGGCGCCAGGAATTCGTCGCGCAGGATCTCGCCCGGATGGATCGGCCCGCCGCGTTTGCCGCGGCGGTCCAGAACCTCGGAAAAGTCGATTCTGCCGGCCTCCAGATCCTCGCGCGAAAAGCCCATCATTGCCTCAATGATAATCGCAGAACTCGACCGCGTAAGCGTCGCTGCCGCGCCAGAGGAAGCAAATGCGCCACTGGTCGTTGACCCGGATCCTATGTTGTCCCGCGCGATCCTTCTTCAATGCCTCGAGCCGGTTCCCCGGCGGCGCGCGCAGATCTTGCAGGCTCTTGGCGCGGTCGAGCATGATGAGCTTGACCCGCGCCCGTCGGCGGACATCGGCCGGGATGCCCTTCAATGGAACATCGACGAAAATCGCCGCCGTCCGCCGATCGGCGAAAGCCTTGATCACGACGTAACGTAGCGTGTTACGAGCGTAACATCAAGCGTTACATTGACTGCCGCCGGCGCGCGAATTGCCTGCCCTTCGGATGGTCCCATTGTAATATGGCGTCGCAATGACCGAACCCGCCGCCCTCGCCCGCCTGCCGCCGGCCGCCGGCACCGAAGTCTCGGTCAGCCTGCGCATGCTCGTGCTGATCCGCTGGGTCGCGGTGATCGGCCAGGCCGCGACGATCCTGGTCGTGCATGCGGGCTTCGGCTTCAAGCTGCCGCTCGCGGCGGCGCTCGTGGTGGTCGCGACCTCGGCCGCGCTCAATGTCGGGGCGATGCTGTCCCGCCGCGCGGCCCGGCTCGGCGACCGCGAGGCAGCGGTCTATCTCGCTTACGACACGTTGCAATTGGGCGTGCTGCTCTTCCTCACCGGGGGCTTACAGAATCCGTTCGCGCTGCTGATGCTGGCGCCGGTGACGGTGTCGGCCACCGTGCTGTCGCGCAGCAGCGTCATCGGCCTCTCCGCGCTCACCGTCGCCGCGATCAGCCTCTTGGCCGTCCTCCACATGCCGCTGCCGGAGCGCCCGGACATGACGCTCTCGCCGCAGCCGCTCTATGTGCTGGCCATGTGGATCGCGCTCGTGTCTTCGACGCTCTTCATCGCCGGCTATACCTGGAACGTCGCCGAGGAGGCGCGGCGCATGCGCGACGCCTTCGCCGCGACCCAGCTGGCGCTCGCCCGCGAGCAGCGCGTCTCGGCGGTAGGCGGGCTCGCTGCGGCGGCGGCGCATCAATTGGGGAGTCCCTTGGCGACCATTGCCGTCATCGCCAAGGAGCTGGTGCGCGATCTGCCGCCCGACAGCCCCTATGCCGAGGACGCGCAGCTTCTCTTGAGCCAGAGCGAGCGCTGCCGCACCATCCTCGCCGACCTCGCGCACCAGCGCGGCGGCGAGGAATCCGGGCATTTCACGCCGCTGCCTTTCTCGGCGCTGGTCGAGGCGGCGGGGGAGCCGCACCGGCGCGCCGGCATCGCGATCGCGTACACGACCCATGCCGGCCGCGACGCCGCCGGCAACCCGATCGAAGAGCCGCCGGTCGCCCGCAGCCCGGAGATCATGCACGGGCTCGGCAACCTCATCGAGAACGCCGCCCAGTTCGCCCGCGGCGAGGTCGCGGTCACCATGAGCTGGAGCGAGGATACCGCGGCGGTGGACATTGTCGATGACGGCCCGGGCTTCGCCCCGGCAGTGTTGGCGCGCATCGGCGAGCCCTATATTTCCTGGCGCGGCGGCGAGAGCCAGCATATGGGGCTCGGCATCTTCATCGCGCAGAGCCTTTTGGAGCGCACGGGAGCGCGGCTGAGCTTCGCCAATTTGCCGGACGGCGGGGCCCAAGTGGTGGTGGAGTGGCGGCGCGCGGCGCTTGCCCCTCTTGAGATAAAGCCACAGTTGCGAGAAGCTGGGGAATGACCGGAACGAGCGAGCCCGACGACCGCCAAGCCAAGGATGACGAGCGCATCGCCGCGCTCGAAGGTCTCTCCGACGCGGAGCGCGCGCTCCTGATCGTCGATGACGATGCGCCGCTCTGCCAGAGGCTGGCGCGCGCCATGGAGCGCCGCGGCTTCCTGGTCGAGACCGCCGACAGCGTGGCTGAAGGCATCGCCGCCGCCAGCAGGCGCCCGCCCGCCTTCGCCGTCGTCGATTTGCGGCTCGCCGACGGCAGCGGCCTCGAGGTCGTCAAGGTGCTGCGCAAGGCGCGGCCCTCGGCCCGCATCGTGATGCTAACGGGCTACGGCAACATCGCGACCGCGGTCGCCGCGGTCAAGGCCGGCGCGGTCGACTATCTGCCGAAGCCCGCCGATGCCGACGCGGTCGAGCGCGCGCTCCTCGGCTCGGATGCCGGCCTGCCGCCGCCGCCCGCGGATCCGATGTCCGCCGACCGCGTGCGCTGGGAGCATATCCAGCGCGTCTTCGAGCAATGCGACCGCAACGTCTCGGAGACGGCGCGGCGCCTCAAGATGCACCGCCGCACCCTGCAGCGCATCCTCGGCAAGCACGCGCCGCGGAGCTAGGCGCAGCGCCCGATCAGCCCCAAAGGCGCTTGCTCGCGATCTCGGCGCCCTCGGCCAGCGCGCGGAACTTTGTCCAGACGATGCTGGGCGCGACGGTGGTGCGCCCGACCGCGAAGGTCGAGAAGCCGCAATCGACGCCGGCGATGACCCGCTCGCGGCCGACGATGTCGGCATAGCGGCCGATGCGCTGGGCGACGAGACGCGGGTGCTCGACGAAGTTGGTCACGGAATCGATGACGCCGGGGATCAGAATTTTGTCGTCGGGAATGCGGATCTGCTTGAGATCCTCCCATTCATGCGCATGGCGGGGATTGGCGCCCTCGAAGCTCACCGCCTGGGGCCGCGCCATGAACGCGATGTCGATGATCTTGGCGATGGGTATGTCGTGGGTGTGCGGCCCTTCGTAATTGCCCCAGCACAAATGGAGGCGCATCGCCTCCGGCGGGATGGCGGATGTCGCGGCGTTGAGCGCCACGATGTTGCGCTGGGCGATGCGGCGGAACTCCGCGTCGTTCAGGTCGCGGTACTGGTTGTTGCGCGCCGAGGCCAGGTCGGGACAGTCGATCTGCAGGACGAAGCCGGCGCGGTGGACCGTTTCGTATTCAACCTGCATAACCTTGGCCAGCGCTTCGACATAGGCGTCCTCGTCCTGGTAATAGGTGTCGATCACGAATTTGGTGATGACGCCGGGCGAGGCGCAGGTCATGAAGACGTCGGCGGGCCTCGCCTTCGCCGCCGCGGCTTTGAGGTTGGCGATGTCCGCATCGAGCGGCGCGCGATCGCCGTAGCTGAGCGGCCCGATGCAGGCGGGCACGCCGTAATGCTCGACCGGACGGACGAAGCGCTCGGCGAAATCGGGATGCTCGAGAATGTCGCGGCCGGTCTGGATCTGCCGCGCCTTCTCGATCGCCGCTTGGCTGCGTCCCACGCCGGCGACGCGGCCGTTGATGTAGGAGGCGTAGGCCAGCTTGCTCATCTCGCCGTCGTTGACGATGTCGATGCCGGAGCGGACCTGCTGCGCCACGACCTCTTCGACCGCTTCGGCGGCGCGCGCGGCGAAGGCTGCGCCGTCATAGGGCTTGCCGGCGTCGCGCGCGATCAGCAGCTCCAAAAGCTGCGGCGGCCGGGGCAGGCTTCCGACATGCGTGGTGAGAATGCGGTCCTTGCTCAGCTGCACCGATGGTCCTCCCGTGATGGCGTTGCCGCCCGGCCGATCGATTCGGCTGCTCAGGTCTGCAAGAAGGCCCAGCCGGTTCCTTCCGCGACGAGACAGGTGAGCCGGCCGGTGGCATAGGCGCCGGTGTCGATGCCGATGCGGTTCGCGCGCACGACCGGCTTGGCTGCGATGCTGTGCCCGTGGACGACGAGCTTTGCGTGGGGCTCGTCCGACAACAGGAAATCGTCGCGAATCCACAGGAGATCGTCCTCGCTCTGGGCCTCGAGCGCGATGCCGGGCCGTACCCCGGCATGGACATAGAAATAGCCGCCCTCGCAGTGCGAGGTCCTGAGGCGGCGCAGGAATTTGAGATGCGGGCGCGGCAGATTGCGGCCGAGTTCTAACTGGCAGCGCTCGAGCTCGGCGACGCTGATCATGGGTTCCGGCGGCGCGACGCCGTAGCTCGCGAGCGTCTCGAGCCCGCCGAAGGCGAACCAATTGGGGCCGACCGAAATGTCGGCGAGAAATCGGACCATGATGTCTTCATGGTTGCCCCTGAGATGCACGGTCTCGAAGCCCGGCAACGGCGCGTCGAGAAACAGGTCGATCACGGCGCGCGACTCGAGGCCGCGGTCGACATAGTCGCCGAGATAGACAAGGACGTTGCGCCGTGCCCGGCGCTCTTCGGCGTCGGCGCGGATGAGGCGGTTCATCTCGCGCAGCAGGTCGATGCGGCCGTGGATGTCGCCGACCGCATAGACCCGCGTCCCCGGCGGCGGCGCTGGGGCTGCGCCTTGCTCGCCGCGTGCGGCCGTGAAATCGACGGTCATGGCGTCAATATGGGGCATGGCCGCGTCCCGCGCCACCCCGCGGCGCGCCGGGATTCCCCTTGCGAGATCCCTGCCGCCGCCATAAGAGGGGCGCATGGCGCACACCGATCTCGTCGCTCTCGTCGAGCGTCTCGGCCGCGCGCGCGTTCTGTGCGTCGGCGACGTCATGCTCGACCATTACATCCGCGGCCAGGTCGAGCGCATTTCGCCCGAGGCGCCGGTGCCGGTTCTTCACATCGAGGGCGAGGAGCTGCGCCTGGGCGGCGCCGGCAACGTGCTGCGCAATCTGCACGGGCTCGGCGCCGAGACCTGTTTCATCTCGGTGACCGGCATCGATGCGGCGGGGCGAGACATCGGCCGCATGGTGGCCGAGCTCGGCGGCGGCGAGGCGCATGTGCTGGCCGAGCGCGGCCGGACGACGCCGGTCAAGACCCGCTACATCGCCGAGAACCAGCAGCTGCTGCGCGCCGACCGCGAGCGGGTCATGCCGCTCAAGCCCGAGCAGCGGACCGATGTGCTGAAGCTGGTGCGCGAGGGGCTCGTCCATTATCCCGTCGCCATCGTCTCGGACTACGCCAAGGGCGTGCTCGCCGAGGGCGTCGCCAGCGAGATCGTCGCCGCTTCCCGCGCCGCCGGCGCAACCGTGGTGGTCGATCCCAAGGTCAACGACTGGAGCGCCTATCGCGGCGCCAGCGTCATCAAGCCCAACCGCCGCGAGCTTGCCGCCGCGATCGGTCATGCGGTCGACGGTCCGGCCGAGATCGAGGCCGCCGCGCGCGCGCTGATGGCGAGGCATGATCTGGGCGCAGTACTGGTCACCTGCGGCAAGGACGGCATGCTACTCGTCGCCGATGGCACCAGCCACTTGCTGCCGGCCGCGGCGCGCGAGGTCTACGACGTGTCGGGCGCTGGAGATACCGTGGTGGCCGTGCTCGCCGCGGCACTCGGCGCCGGCGCCGCGCTCCTTGACGCGGCGCGCCTCGCCAACGCCGCCGCCGGGATCGTCGTCGGCAAGGTCGGCACCGCCATCGTCGATACCGCTGAACTCGCCGCGGCGCTCGTCGAGCACGACGTGCTCAAGGAACACCGCAAGGTGCTGCCGCTGCCCGCGGCGCTCGATCACATCGCGCGCTGGCGGCGGAACCGGCTGACCGTCGGTTTCACCAATGGCTGCTTCGATCTGCTCCATCCCGGCCATGTCTCGCTCTTGGCCCAGGCGCGGGCGGCGTGCGATCGGCTGGTGGTGGGGCTCAACAGCGACGCCTCGGCCAAGCGTCTCAAGGGGCTCGGCCGGCCGGTGCAATCGCAGGAGGCGCGCGCCCAAGTGCTCGCCTCGCTCGCCTCGGTCGATCTCGTCATCGTCTTCGACGAAGACACCCCGGTCGCGCTCATCACCGCGATCCGGCCCGATGCGTTGGTCAAGGGCGCCGACTACCGCCGCGACCAGGTGGTCGGCCACGAGATCGTCGAGTCCTATGGCGGGAAGGTGCTGCTCGCCGAGCTTCTCCCCGGCCACAGCACCACCGCCACCATCGCCCGCGTCGCGCGCTAGGGCAGCCTTTCATCCCGGCTCGGGATCGAAGGCGGCGGGATCGAGAATGCGGGCGAGGCGGCTCGCGGCGAGTCGCGCAAAGCGCAGGATGAGCGCACGGCGGCGCGCAGCGGCGAGCGGCGCCGCGATCCCGTCGCGCAGGATGGATGCTCCGAACGGGTCCGCCACGATCAGGCCGCAATCCTCGGGTATCAGCCGCGCCGGAAAATCGGCCGCGACGGCGAAGGCGAGACGGTCGCAAAAAACGCGGTAGTCCTGCCATTTGCGGTCGCTGCGGAAATCGGCTACCGAGGATTTGACCTCGACGATGAGCAGGCTGCCATCGCGACCAAGGCCCAGAAGGTCGGCGCGCCTCCCGTTGGCGAGCGGCACTTCGGCGAGCGTCGTATAGCCGCGCTGGGCCAGCGCACGCGCGACGCCGCGGGCGAGCTCTTTGGCGATGACACAGGATTGAGGCATGCCCAGCGACAGCGTTGACCGAGGCGCCACAGTTTCGGCGATGGCGGCGCAAAAGCGAAGCGCTTTGCGCGATGCCTGGCGGCTCGCCAAGCCCTATTGGTTCTCCGAGGAAAAGGGCCGGGCCTGGGGGCTGCTCTTGGCGGTGATCGCCCTCAACCTCGCCAATGTCTACATCGACGTGCGCATCAACATCTGGAACAATGCCTTCTTCAACGCCATCCAGCAGTTCGACGCGCCCGAGTTCTTTCGCCAATTGGGCATCTTCGCGCTTCTCGCCGGCGCCGCCATCGTCATCTCGGTCTATGCGCTCTATCTGAACCAGATGCTGCAGATCGGCTGGCGCCGCTGGCTGACGCGGCGCTATGTCGGCGCCTGGCTCGCCGACCGCGCCTATTTCCGCCTGCAGCTCCAGGGCTTCGACACCGACAATCCCGACCAGCGCATCGCCGAGGATTTGCGGGCCTTCACCAGCTATGTGCTGGCGCTGTCGCTCGGGCTCTTGACCTCGGTGGTTTCGCTCGCCTCCTTCCTCTTCATCCTCTGGGGCCTGTCGGGCCCGGCGGAGATTCCGCTAGGGCCGTTGGGCTCGGCCTATATCCCGGCCTATCTCGTCTGGGCGGCGCTGATCTATGCCGGCTTCGGCACCTGGCTCACCATCCGGATCGGCCGGCCGCTGGTGCCCCTCAACTTCGCGCAGCAGCGCTTCGAGGCCGATTTCCGCTTCAGCCTCGTCCGGCTCAGGGAGAACGCCGAAAGCGTCGCCTTCTATGGCGGCGAGGTGCCCGAGGGCGAGGTCTTCCACCGCCGCTTCACTCACGTGTTCGACAATTTCTGGCGCATCATGGTGCGGCGGAAATATCTCAACTGGTTCACCTCGGGCTATGGCCAGCTCGCCGTCATCTTTCCCTATCTCGTCGCCGCGCCGCGCTATTTCGCCAAGCAGATCCAGATGGGCGGGCTGATGCAGGTCGCCGACGCCTTCATCTCCGTGCAGAACTCGCTGTCCTTCATCGTCAATTCCTATGTCGACATCGCCGAATGGCAGGCGGTGACGCAGCGGCTTTCGACCTTCGAGGAGCGCATGCGCATGATCGCCGCCGAGGCGCGCGCGCCGCAGCGCATCGCGGTCACGACCGCGGGCGCCGGACTCGAGGTCCGGGGCCTCGATCTCGATCTGCCCGACGGCGCGCCGCTCTTGCGCAGCGTGAGCCTCGTGGCCGCGCCGGGCGAGGCGGTGCTGATCGTCGGCCCGACCGGCATCGGCAAGAGCACGCTGTTGCGCGCCATCGCGGGAATGTGGCCCTGGGGCAGCGGCGAGGTTCGGCTCGGCGAGGGCCGCCGCCTGTTCCTGCCGCAGCGGCCCTACCTGCCCTTGGGCACGCTCAGAGACGCTCTGCTCTATCCCCGCAGCCCGGCGGAAATGGCGGCGCCGTCATTGGCCGCGGTGCTGGCGCAGGTCGGGCTCGACGGCTTCGCCGCGCGGCTCGACGAGATCGACAATTGGGCGGCGCGGCTGTCGATCGGCGAGCAGCAGCGCCTCGCCTTTGCCCGCCTCTTGCTCGCCGAACCGGCGCTCGCCTTCCTCGACGAGGCGACCTCGGGACTCGACGAGGCGGCCGAGGCGGCGATCTATCGCCTGCTGCGCGCCGCGCCGCACCGCCCGACCATCATCAGCGTCGGCCATCGCGGCACGCTCCGCGATTTCCACGACCGCATCCTCGACATCGCCGCCTTCAGCGCCGCCAGAGAGGTCGTGCCGGCGGCGGATTGAGGCGTTCTCCGGAACGATGGTTAATCGCGCTTCGCCGCCGCCCGAATGAAGCTACTCGAATTGGGGTAACCACCCGAGGGGGGCCCTGCCATCCTGTCGGCCGATCATCCGGGGAAGGAGCGAGTTTTCCTGACATGGCGACGGGCCTGCGGGCGATGCGATCTGCGGTCAAGCAGATGCCGGGAGCGGTGCCGGCCTATCGCTATATGCGCGCGCGGCTCTTCGGCCAGGCGGTGCGGCGCCGGATCTTCGAGCACTACTACCTGACGAATGCCTGGGGCGATGCCGAATCGCGGTCCGGTTGCGGGTCGAATCTGCCGGAGACCGCGGTGATTCGGGCAGAGCTGCCGCGCCTCCTGCGGCAGCTGCGCGTCACCTCGCTGCTCGATGCCCCCTGCGGCGATTTCCATTGGATGCAAACCGTCGATCTCGGCGCGATCGCCTATATCGGCGCCGACATCGTCGAGCCGCTCGTCGCCGCGAACCAGCGCCGCTATGGCGGCCCGAGCCGGCGCTTCCTGCGCCTCGATCTGGTGCGCGACGAGCTGCCGCCGGTCGATCTCATCCTGTGCCGCGACCTGCTCGTCCATCTCTGCTTTACCGAGATTCACGCGGCGATCCGCAATTTGCGGCGCAGCGGCGCGACCTGGCTGCTGACGACGACCTATCCGACACGGGCAGCGAATGATGATACGGCGACCGGCGGGTGGCGCCGGCTCAATCTCGAGCGGGCGCCGTTCGGTTTCGCCAAGCCGGCCGCGCTGATCGACGAGCATTGCACCGAGGAGGGCGGACGCCGGCGCGACAAGAGCCTGGCGCTATGGCGCATCGCCGATCTGCCGCAACGCGTGCCATCGCTCCAATTCCGCTATCGGTGGCCTGGCCTGGCCCGGCCGCGCGAGGATTGCGCTTTGCCGGCCAGCGGCTAGAAAGGGGCGCGGCGGCGAGAGGCGGAAGAGCGACATGGCGGAAGAGCGCGAGGACGAGAACCAGTTCCGCGCCGCGCGCATGGCCAAGCTCGAGGAGCTGAGGCGCCTCGGCGTCGATCCCTATCCCAGCGGCTTTGCCCGCACCGCCACGGCGAAGGAGCTGGAAGAGCGCTACGCGGCGCTTCCCGCCGGCGCGGAGACCGCCGATCACGTTGCCGTCGCCGGCCGCATCCGCGCGCTGCGCAACAGCGGCATGTTCATCGATCTCCACGATTCCAGCGGCAAGATCCAAGTGTTCAATCACAAATCGCAGCTGCCAGCCGAGCAGATGGCGCTCATTCGACTCTTGGATCTCGGCGACATCATCGGCGTCGAGGGTGTGGTGCGGCGCACGCCGCGCGGCGAGCTGACGATCAACGGCCGCACTCTCGCCGTCCTCGCCAAGGCGCTCTTGCCGCTGCCGGAGAAATACCACGGCCTCGCCGACATCGAGACGCGCTATCGCCAGCGTTATCTCGATCTCATCATGAGCGAAGAGAGCCGCCTGACCCTGCGCCGCCGCAGCCAGGTCATCGCGGGGCTGCGCCGGCTGCTGGTCGAGCGCGGCTTCCTCGAGGTCGAGACGCCGATGCTGCACGCGATCCCCGGCGGCGCCTCGGCCAAGCCCTTCATCACCCATCACAACGCGCTCGACCTCGACCTCTATCTGCGCATCGCGCCCGAGCTGCATTTGAAGCGGCTGCTGGTCGGCGGCCTGTCCGAGCGGCTCTTCGAGATCAACCGCTGCTTCCGCAACGAGGGCCTCTCGCCGCGGCACAATCCGGAGTTCACCTCGCTCGAGCTTTACGAGGCCTATGTCGATTACCGCGCCATGATGGAACTGGCCGAGGCGCTCATCGCGCAGGTCGCCGAGGAAGTTCTGGGCACCACCCGCATCGTCTATGCCGGGCGCGCGATCGAGCTGAAGGCGCCGTGGCCCCGGAAATCCATGGCCGAACTGGTGCGCGACGCCACGGGAATGGATTTCCTGGCGATGGACGACAAAACGGCGCGGGCCGAGGCGCGGCGCCTCGGCGTCGAGCTGCGCGACACCGCCGGATGGGGCCGCGCGCTCGAAGGCGCTTTCGCCGCGACCGTCGAGGCCGAGCTCATCGAGCCCGTGCACATCATCGGCTTCCCGCGCGAGATCTCGCCGCTCGCCAAGCCCGATCCCGGGGATGCGCGGCTCACCGAGCGCTTCGAGAGCTACATCAACGGCTGGGAGGTGGCGAACGCCTTTTCCGAGATCAACGACCCGCAGGACCAGCTCGCCCGCTTCGCGGCGCAGATGCGCGAGCGCGAGCTTGGCGACGAAGAGGCGCAGCGCCTGGACGAGGATTTCATCGCCGCGCTCGAATACGGCATGCCGCCGGCGGGCGGGCTCGGCATCGGCATCGACCGGCTGGTGATGCTGCTCACCGGCAGCGCCTCGATCCGCGACGTCATCGCCTTTCCGACGATGCGGCCAAGGGGATAAAGGTGTAGGATCGCGCCTATCGCTTAAGGAGTGGCTTTGTTTCGCAGGAGGTCCGGTGCGCGGCCGGAGTGGAAGATGAAGGCTCTTGCCCGAGCGCTGCTGGTCGCGGGGGCGCTGGCTGTCGTCCTATTGCCCAGCGTCGCACCGACGCAAACCATGCCGCCGCCGCCGCCACCGTCGGCCGCCGCGCCGGTGATGACGGCGCAGCAGCTCGATCAGCTTCTGGCGCCCGTTGCGCTCTATCCCGATCCGTTGTTGGCGCAGATCCTGATGGCCGCGACCTATCCGCTCGAGGTGGTCGCTGCCGACCGCTGGCAGAGCGATCCCGCCAATGCGCAGCTCGCCGGCGATGCTTTGGCCGCGGCGGCGGCGCAGCAGGGCTGGGACCCGAGCGTTCAGTCTCTCGTTCCCTTCCCGCAGCTCCTGCGCATGATGGACAGCCGGCTCGATTGGCTGCAGCAGCTCGGCGATGCGTTCATCGCGCAGCAGCCCGATGTCATGGCCGCGGTTCAGCGCCTGCGCGCCGAAGCGTTGGCCGCCGGCACGCTCGCCGCCAATCAGTATCAGTCGGTTTCGACGGCGAACGAGGCGATCGTCATCGAGCCGGCCAATCCGGCCATGGTCTATGTGCCATACTACGATTGCGCTGCGGTCTATGGCGTCTGGCCTTATCCGGGCTACCCGCCAATCTGCTTCCCGCCGCCGCCGGGATATGGCGTGCCGATCCTCGGCCTCGCCTTCGGCGTCGGCTTCGCGATCGTCCCGACGCTGTGGGGCTGGGATCATTGGGACTGGGAGCATTATCGGCTGCAGGTCGATCGCGACCGCTTCAACCGGCTCGACCAAGGCCGTCCGCCGATCGCCGGCGATACCTGGCAGCACGATGCGTCGCGGCGCGGCGCCGTACCCTCTCGTGTTCCCGCGGTGCGAGAGCGCACCCAGACGGCGTTGCCGGGCTCGGTCGAAACCCGCCGCGCCTACCGCGGCTTCTCCGAGGGCGCGGGCGCGCCGGCGCGTCCGGCGGCGGCAGCCCCGGCTGCGCGCCCGGCCGAGGTCCAGCGCCCGGCTTTTACCGCCGCGCCGGCGGCGCGGGCGCCGGCTGCGCGCCCGGGTGAGGTCCAGCGCCCGGCTGTTTCTGCCGCGCCGGCTGCGCGCCCGGTCGAGGTGCAGCGCCCCGCTTTTTCTGCCGCGCCGACGGCGCGGGCGCCGGCTGCGCGCCCGGTCGAGGTCCAGCGCCCCGCTTTTACCGCCGCGCCGACGGCGCGGGCGCCGGCGCCCGCATTCCAGCCAGCCGCAAGCGGCGCCGAGGTGCGCGCCCAGGCGGCGCGCGGACAGGCGAGCCGGCAAGCCGCGGCCCCGCCGCGGCCCGCACCGGCGGCACCGCGGAGCGCGCCCGCGGCCCGCGCACCGCCGGCCAGCGGAGGAGTACGCCAGCGATGAACCGCGCGCTTCATCTCGCCTTCGCCATCGCCGCGGCGCTGTGGCTCTGTCCCGTCACCGACGGCCTTGCCGCGGCGGCGAAGCAGCAGAGCTTCGCTTCGCCGGAGCAGGCGGTTACGGCGCTGGTCGCCGCGGTGCGCACCAACAACCGTGACGCGCTGCTCAAAATCTTCGGTCCCGCCGGCAAGGATCTCATTTTCTCCGGCGATGCCGTCGCCGACCGCAACGGCCGCACCCATTTCCTCGCCGCCTATGCCGCGATGAACCGCATCGACCAGCAGGGCGCGCGAGCGACCCTCGTCCTCGGCCCGGATGCTTGGCCATTCCCGATCCCATTGGAGCGCCGCGGCAAGATTTGGCGTTTCGACACCAAAGCCGGACGCGAGCAGATCCTTGATCGCCGCATCGGCCGCAACGAATTGGCCGCGATCGAAGTGTGCCGCGCCTATGTCGATGCCCAGCGCGAATACGCGAGCCAGGACCGCAACGGCGACGGCATCCTCGAATATGCGCAGCACTTCATGAGCGGCCCCGGCCTGCATGACGGGCTCTATTGGCCGGCCGCCTCGGGCGAGGAACAAAGCCCGATGGGCGAACTTGTCGCCGACGCGCGCGCGCAAGGCTATGAGGGTCGGCAGGGCGCGAACAAGCCTGCGCCCTATCAAGGCTACTATTACCGGATTCTGACCGGCCAGGGACCGAGCGCGCCCGGCGGCGCCTCCGAGTATATCGTCAAAGGCCATATGATCGGCGGCTTCGCCCTCGTGGCCTTCCCGGCCAAATGGGGGGATTCCGGGATCATGACCTTCATCGTCAACCAGGACGGCGTGGTCTATCAGAAGAATCTCGGCCCCGACACGGCCGCGCTCGCCGCCAGGATGACGCTGTTCGATCCCGATGCGAGCTGGAGCAAGCCCTAGGCCCTGCGCCTGACGAAGAGCAGATAGAGCGCGAAGGCCGCGACCGCCGGCAGCAGGATGCACCAGGCCATCGGCATCGGTGTGCGATCGTAAAGCCGATTGACGACATAGCCGGCGATGCTGGCCGTCGCCATCTGCGTCGCGCCGAGGATCGAGACCGCGGTGCCCGCCATGTGCGGCAGCGGCTCAATCGCCGCCGCGGTCGCGTTGGGCATGAGCAGCGCCAAGCCGAAGCTGAAGACGATCAGCGGCAGCGTGATTCCCCAGGGTCCGCCCCAGCGCGTCCAGGCGGCGGCGACCAATGCCGCGCCCGCCGCCAGCAAGATGACAAAGCCCAGGGTGATCATTCCGTCGATGCTCATGCGCCGCACCAGCCGGCTGTTGGCGACCGAGCCGAGCATCAAGCCCAGGGCGGTGAGCCCGTAATAGATGCCGAAGCGGTCGCTGCGCACGCCATAGACTTCGATGAGCACGAAGGGCGAGCCCGAGATGAAGGCGAAGAGGCCGAAGAAGCCGATGGCGTTGACGATGGTGTAGCCGAGCGAAACCGGGCTGGTGAAAAAGCTGCGGTAATTGGCGATGAGGCGCCAAGGATGCAGCGCCTGCGCATCGGGATGCTTGAGCGTTTCCGCGAGCCCAGCCCAGGTCACCGCCAGCAGTGCGAGGCCGAGAAGCCCGAGCGTCAAGAACACGGCGCGCCAGCCCAAGAAGGTGACCAGGAGCCCGCCGATATAGGGGCCGACGAGCGGCGCCACCGACATGACCGCCAAAACGGCGGAAAGTCCCTGTGCCGCGCGGACGCCGCCGAAGTGATCGCGGACCACGGCGCGCGCCAGCACCGGCCCGGAGGCGGCGCTCAGCCCGTGTACCAGACGGAACGCGATGAGCGCATCGATGCGCCAGCTCGCCGCACACAGGAAGCCGGCGAGCGTGAAGAGTCCGAGCCCGCCCAGCATCACGCGCCGCCGGCCGAAGCGGTCGGACACCGGTCCGTAGAGGAGCTGTCCCGCGGCGTAGCCGATGAAGAACAGGCTGAGGGTGAGCTGGACGGTCTCGGGACTGGCGACGAAATCGGTGGCCAGGCTCGGCAGCGTTGGCAGGCTCATATCCACCGCCAGAGAGGTCAGCATGGCGAGCGCGCCGAGCAGGACGATAAAGGCGCGCGAGTCCGGTGCGATCATGCCCGGCGCGCCGCTCAGGGATTCTCTAGGCTCAAAATGCCGCTGTCGTAATCATAGGCGAAAAGCTCGGCGTAGCGGCCCCAGTTGATGACTGTCTGGAGCACGCGCCGCGCCTCCTCATCGCTCAAATGGTCCTCGAGCTCGGTGAGAAAGCGCGTCTCGGGCGCGCTGTGGCCGGGCCGCTCGTCGAGCACGCGCCGGATATGCGCGACCAGCGCGACGTTGCGCATGAGATGGTCAGCGAAGATCTGCTTGCGGTGCTGCAGATCGGCGCCGGCAAAGGCGCGCCCGTCCGGCATCATCTCGATGTCGCCGCCGCCCACTTGAGCGAAGCCCAAGAGCTGCAGCGCCTCGATCAGGACCATCAGATCGTCGGTCGAGAGATGCTCGCTCTCGGCCAGTTGCGGCAGGTCGGCGTGCCCGTTGAAGGGCGGCGCCGAGACCACGTCGAGCAATCCGACGAGCTGCTGGATCGAGGCGTCGGGCAGGCGATAAGCGAGGTCGATGCGCCCGCCGCGCTTTGCTGCCTCGCGGCCGGAAACGGTAGTGAGGAGGGTGTAGACCTCGTCGACGATGCGGCGGAAGGCCGGCGCCGAGACATCGCGCGGATGCGCCATCGCCACCGGAATCTCGGCGCGGATCTGCGCGGGATCGCTGCTGAAGATGATGATGCGGTCGGCCAGCTCGACCGCCTCTTCGATATTGTGCGAGACCAGGATGATGCCCTTGGTCGGCACGCGATGCGCCATCCAGAGATCCATGATGTCGCCGCGGAGCGTCTCGGCGGTGAGCACGTCCAAGGCCGAGAACGGCTCGTCCAAAAGCAGCACGTCCGGATTGACGACCAAAGCGCGGGCGAATCCGACGCGTTGGCGCATGCCGCCGGAAAGCTCCTTGGGATATGCCGATTCGAAGCCGTCGAGGCCGATGAGGTCGATGGCGGCGATGGCGCGGCTGCGGCGCTCGGCGCGCGCGATGCCCTGCGCCTCGAGGCCCAATTCGACATTGCCGAGGACGGTGAGCCAGGGAAAGAGCGCGAAGGTCTGGAACACCATGGCGATGCCGTGCGCCGGCTCGTGCAGCTCGTGGCCGCGATAGGTGACGCTGCCTTGCGAGGGCGGCGTCAGCCCGGCGAGAATGCGCAGGAAGGTCGATTTGCCGGAGCCCGACTTGCCGAGGATGGCGACGATCTCGCCTTCGCCGAGCGCGAAGTCGATGTGGTCGAGGACCAGCCGTCCGGCATGCTCATGCGACTGATAGGTCTTGCAGATCTGCGCCGCGGCGATGAGCCGCTGGGCGGCGACGGTGGGCGGTGCATCGTTCATCAGTCGAGCCTCAGCCGCTCTTCGGCGAGGGCATAGAGCCGTCGCCACAAGAGCCGGTTGAACAGCAGCACGAAAATGCACAGCACGGTGATGCCGAGCGCGATGCGCGGGAAATCGCCCTTCTGGGTCTCCTCCGCGATATAGGCGCCGATCCCCGTCGCATGCAGCGTCGTGTCGCCCCATTTGACGATCTCGGCGACGATGCTTGCGTTCCACGACCCGCCCGAGGCGGTGACCGCGCCGGTGACGAAAGCCGGAAAGATGCCGGGCAGCACCAGCCGGCGCCACCACAGCCAACGCTTGACGCCGAGATTGCCGGCGACGAGCTGGTAATCGGTCGGCAGCGCCAAGGTCCCGGCGATGACGTTGAAGAGGATGTACCACTGCGTCCCTAAGATCATCAGCGGGCTGAGCCAGATCTCCGGGTTGAGGCGGAGCGCGACGATGGCGCTGACCGCGAGCGGAAAGAACAGATTGGCGGGAAAGGCGGCGAGGAACTGGATGAACGGCTGGATGTGGCGCGCGAGCCGCGGGCGCAGACCGATCCACACGCCGATCGGGACCCAGATCAGCGAGGCGAGCACGATCAGCACGGCGACGCGCAACAGCGTGATCATGCCCAAAGTGACGACGTGGCCGACTTCGCTCCAGCCGACCTCGGCGTGGATGTAAAGCGCCATTTCGACCAGCGCCGCCAGCGCGCCCAGCAGCAGAGCCGCGTTCCACAGCCGATCGAAGATCGGATGTTGCCGCCCCCGCGCACGCTGCGGCAGCGGCACGCGGCGCTCCATCGCCTGGCTCGCGCGGCTGAGGAGGCCGATGGCGGCGTCGGCCAGGCGCGACAGCAGGTCGAAGAGCCGCGCGCGCTGCAGCATCACCAGGAACCATGGCGGCTCGATCTCGTCCTGGCCGATCTCCTCGAATTTGAAGCGCTGGGCCCAAGCGATAAGCGGGCGGAACAGAAGCTGATCGTAGATCACGATGAGCACGAGCATGGCGATGATCGCGTAGAACACGGCGGCGAGATTGCTCTGGTCGATGGCGAGCGAGATATAGGAGCCGATCCCCGGCAGCAGCACGTTGTTGCCGGCGACGCTGATCGCCTCTGACGCAACGACGAAGAACCAACCGCCCGACACCGACATCATCATGTTCCAGACGAGCTGCGGCAGCGCGAAGGGCACTTCGAGCTGCCAGAAGCTCTGCCAGGCCGAGAGGTGATACATGCGCGCCGCCTCGCGCAAATCATGCGGCACCGAGATGAAGGACTGGTACAGGCTGAACGTCATGTTCCAGGCTTGCGAGGTGAATATCGCGAAGATCGCGGCGCATTCGTAGCCCAGGAGCCGGCCGGGAAAGAGCGCGACGAAGCCGGTGACGGTGATCGACAGGAACCCTAGGATGGGCACCGACTGAAGAATGTCGAGGATGGGAATGAGGATCTTCTCGGCGCGCCGGCTCTTCGCGGCGGCGGCGGCATAGACGAGGCTGAAGACCAGCGAGGCTGCGAGCGCCAGCACCATGCGCATCACCGTCCGGAGCCCGTACTCCGGCAGCATCCGCGGATCGAGCGACATCGGCAGCGTTTCGCCGGGATGATAGGGCACGTTCATCTGCTGGCTCGCCCAGGCGATCAGCATGACCGAGCCGAGGACGAGCGGCAGCGCCACGCCGTCCCAGTAGTTGGGCTTGAGGCGCGTCGGCCAGGCGACGAACGGCACTCCCCAGCGTTGCTGCATGACCCGGTATCCGCTCTCTTGCCGGCGGCGGCCCGTGTGTAGCGCAAAGCCGCGGCGTGCGCCAAAGCAAAAGACGCGGCGCACGTGGCGCAACAAATCCGTCACGCCGGATGCTCGGGTGAATGCGGGCGCGGCGGTACTGCGGCGCTAGCGCCAGAACGCGCGCGAGGCGATCCGAGCACCCTCGGCCATCGCCGCGAGCTTCGCCCAGACCACGCCGGGATCGACCGCGGCCTGGCCGACCCAGGTGCCGTAGCCGCAGTCGCTGCCGGCGATCACGTTCTCGCGGCCGACGAGATTGGCATAGCGGGCGATGCGCTGGGCGACGAGCTCGGGATGCTCGATGAAGTTCGATTTGGACTCGAGCACGCCGGGGATGAGGATCTTGCCGTCGGGCGGCTTGACGCGCTCGAACAGCGTCCATTCATGGGCGTGGCGCGGGTTAGCGGCCTCGAAGGACAGGCCCGCGGGGCGCGCCGCGAAAACGATATCGATGATGTCGGCCAAGGGCACGTCGCAATGATGCGGCCCCTCGTAATTGCCCCAACAGAGATGGAGGCGCATCCGCTCGGGCGGAATGTCGGCGACCGCGCGGTTCAGGGCCTCGATATGGAGCCGCGCCATCCGGCGGAACTCATCGAGCCCGAGCTTGGCGAACTGGATGTGCCGGCCCATGGCGAGATCGGGGCAGTCGAGCTGCAAGACGAAGCCGGCCCGCGTCACGGTCTCGTATTCCGGCCGCATCGCCTCGGCAATGGCCGCGAGATAGGCCTCGTGGCTCGGATAATGGTCGTTGCGGAAGAACAGGGAGACGAGGCCGGGCGAAGCCGCCGTTAGGAAGCCCTCCGCAACCGTGACCGCGGCGAGCGCAGCGGCCAAATTCGCGGCGTCGGTCGCCGCGGCGGCGCGGTCGCGCGGCGCGACGGGCCCGTTGCAGGCCGGCGTCTTGCGCCGCGCCCGGCCGGGATCGCCGAAGACCCGGCGCGCCAGTTCGGGGAAGTCGACGAGATCCTGATATTGCAGCGGCTGGCTCGTGCCGCCGAAGCCGTCGAGGCGGTCCTTGATGTAGGTCGCGTAGCTCGGCTTGCTCATCTCGCCGTCATTGACGACGTCGATGCCGGCCGCCGCCTGCTTCCTGACGATCTCGGCCACCGCGGTGCGAACGCGGGCGGCGAGCGCCGCGGGCTCGACCGGCACGCCCTCCTCTTTCGCGAACATCATGCGCGTGAGGTCGTCCGGGCGCGGCAGGCTGCCGGTATGGGTCGTGAGAAAGCGCTCGGTGCTGCGCTGCATGGCGGCGGGCTCGGTCCGGCCGGGGTCGCCGAAGCTAGCATCCGCCGCGCCGCCGCCGCAACCGGGGCCGACTCGCCCCGCCCCTCCGCCGCCGGGGCCATTGCCCCAATTAGCGCAAAAAAACTGCCAAAAAAAACGCGGACTTAACAGGCGGCCCCAAGACGCCTATATTGAGCCTCGAAAGCGCGCCTGGCCGGTATCGGGACGCCGGGCGCGCTGTCACGAAAGAACCAGAGAGTTCAAACACATGCGAGCCAGTTTCGCCGGCGCCTACGCCGTTGAGAGGCAGCCGGCCCAGGATACCATGCCCGGCGACGAGGCCGGGGCGAGCGAGGCACGCGGCGGCGAGGCTGCGGTCGTGGTCGGCGGCTTGCTGGCGCGCGGCAACCTCCCCGAGGATGTCGGCGGCGCCGGCGACGCGTTGCGCCACTACCTGCGCGAGATTGCCACCGCCGAGCTCCTGACGCGGGAGCAAGAGGTGGCGCTGGCGCAGCGCATCGAGGCCGGCCGCGCCGCCATGCTGTCGGCGCTCTGCCGCAGCTCTCTGCTGGTCGCGGCGATCAAGGATTGGCGCAGCCGGCTATCCGCCGGGACGGTGCTGCTGCGCGACGTCGTCGATCTCGCCGCGACCCGGCAGCGCCTCTTGGGCGCCGCCTCGGCCGCCGTGGCCGATGCGGCGATCGACGAGGTCGATAGCGATAGCGGGTCCGGCTCCTCGCTCGCCCGACTCGAGGACGAATTGCTGCCGGCGGTTCAGGCGGCTTTCGCGCGCGCCCTGCGCGCGCCGGCGCGGCTCGAGCAGGCGCTGTCGCGAATCGTGCTCGATCCCGCGGCGATCGATCGGATCGCGGCCCGCCTCAAGGAGCTGAACCGCGGCATTTGCGAGACCGAGGGGCGGCTTGCGCGCCTGGTCGAGGCCGCGGGCGTCGCGCGCAACGATTTCATCACCAGCTACATGGAGGCCGGCGGCGCCCAGGACTGGTTCGCCGCGCTCGCCCGCCGCCGCGCGGCAGGCTGGACCAAGCTGCGCCAGCGCCATGGCGGCAGCATCGCCGTGCTCGTCGCCGAGATCGAGCGGATCCTGCTGGAGACGCGGCAAAAGCGCGCGCCCTTCCGCGCCATGATGGCCGAGCTGCAGCGCGGCAGCCGTGAGGCCGAGCGCGCCAAGGACGAAATGGTGCGCGCCAATCTGCGCTTGGTCACCTGGATCGCGCGCCGCCACGTCAATCGCGGCCTGCCGCTCACCGACCTCATCCAGGAAGGCAATATCGGCCTGATGCGCGCGGTCGAGAAGTTCGACTGGCGGCGCGGCTACAAGTTCTCGACCTATGCCACCTGGTGGATTCGCCAGGCCTGTTCGCGCGCGCTCGTCGACCAGGGCCGGCTCATTCGCATCCCCTCGCACATGACGGACGAGGCGCGGCGGGTGATGCGGGCCGAGCGTCAGCTCGCCAGCGAGTTCCGCCGCTCGCCTTCCGAGGCCGAACTGGCCGAGCGCCTGGGCATGCCGGTGGCGAAGGTGCGCGCGGTGATCGAACTGGTGCGCGATCCCATCAGCATGGACGCGCCTTTGGGCGAGGACGGCGAGACCACGATCGGCGACATGGTCGCCGATGACGGCGCGGTTCTGCCGCTCGACGCCGCTGCCGAGAGCGAGTTGCGGCGCGCAACCGAAGAGGCATTGGCCCAGCTTTCGCCGCGCGAGGCCGATGTCCTGCGCCTGCGCTTCGGCGTCGGCACGGCAAGCGAGCACACGCTCGAGGAGGTCGGCCGCAAGTACCAGGTGACGCGCGAGCGCATCCGCCAGATCGAGGCCAAGGCGCTGAAGAAGCTCGGCCGGCGCGGCCATGGCCGGCGTCTGGCGAGCTTCATCGAGCGCTGATCGGGCGGCCGCGCCGGCGCTCCGGCGCGAGCGGGCCGGCAGTGCAGGGCGCCCCGCCGCCCATATCAACGTGGTTTACGCGTATTTTTTTGGTTCACGTCTGACGCGAATTGCTGCAGAACTAATGCGAGTGGATTCCCTCGTGGAGGAAGTGATGGTGACGAAGCGTGCCTCAATGATGATTATCGCCGCGGCTTGCGCCGCGCTGCTGACGGCGCCGACAATCGCCGCCGCACAACAGCAGGGCGGCGCGACGCCGATGAGTTCGGGCTCCAGCACGCCGATGAAGGCGAAGGCGCCCGCGGCGCACAAAATGGCGCACCATCCGGTGCACCGGGTTGCGATGCACGGCGGCAAGCACAAATGGAGCTGCTACGATTACGCTTGGCAGTCCCAGGACATGAAGGATTGCCTGGCGAAGTCCGGCAAGTCGTAATCCCGGCTATTCCGCCTTTCTCGAGCTGACCAGGGCGCGCGCTGCCGCCAGCACGGCGTCGGCGTCGGCGCTTGCCGCGATGCGCGGCCAGAGCACGGCGCCGGGATCGAGCCGGCGCTGCTGCTCCATAACGGCGCGGTTGGCGTCGGAAGCGTCGCCGATGCGGGCGTCGAGCCGAGCGGCCAGCACGGACGGCGAAGCCTCGAGCCACACGCCGGTAAAGGATGCCGCGGCCGCGCTTGCCGAAGCGGCAACCGCCGCGCGCTCTTTGGCGGCGAGGAAGGCGGCATCGGCGATGACGGAATAGCCCGCCGCCAACGCCGCAGCGGCGTCGGCATAGATCCGGCCATAGACCTGCCGTGTCACTGCCGGACGGTAAGCCGCCTGGGGCAGCCGCGTCTCCGGCGGCACGCCCTCGAGCAGCTTGCGCAGCACGTCGCTGCGCAGCACGCGCGCGCCCGGCGCCGGCAGGAAATCGGCGGCGAGCCCTTGGGCCAAAGTGCTCTTGCCAGTGCCGCTCATGCCGCCGACGGCGACGAGACGCGGCTTCTGCCGCCGCAGCAAATCGCGCGCCAAGCGGAGATAGGTTTGCGCCAATGCCACCAGCGCCGCCGCCTGCTCGCCCGGCTGGCTCGCGGCCGCGGTTACGAGCACATGGGCGCGAATGGCGCTACGCAGCGACAGGAAGAGCGGCATCGCCGCGAGCGCCGCCATATCCTCGCCACTGCGATCGAGATAGCGGTTGAAGACGAGATTCGCCAGCCGCGCCATGCCGCGGTGCATGAGATCCATGAGCAGAAAGGCGAGATCGTAGAGCACGTCGATGATGGCGATGGCGGCGCTGAACTCGATCGCGTCGAACAGCGTGGGCTTGCCTTCGAACAGGCAGATGTTGCGGAGATGGAGATCGCCGTGGCAGCGCCTGACCTGGCCCGCGGCGCGGCGCCGGTCGAGGAGCGCCGCCACCGCCGCAAGCTCGGCGCGCCAAGCCTCGGCAAGCGCTGTGACCGCCTCCTGGTCGAGCGCCGCGCCGGCGGCGCGCAGGTTCTCGAGATTGTCCGCGATGACCGCGGCGATCGCTGTGCTGCCGCCATCGCTTTGCGACGGCTCGGCGGCGGCGTGAAAGGCGGAGATCGCATCGGCGAGATCGCGCATCAAGAGCGGCGAGAGCCGGTTCTCCTCGCCCATGCGGTCGAAGAGATTCGCCGCATCGAACCGACGCATCTCCACCACCCAGTCGAGCGTCGCGCCGTCGCCGTCGAAGCCCAAGCTGCCGCCGGCGCGGCGGCGGATGGCGCGCACCGCCAGATAGAGCGCCGGCGCGGTGCGGCGGTTGAGCGCGAGTTCGGCCCGGCAGGCGCGCTCGCGCCGCTCCACCGTCGAGTAATCGAGATAGGAGTAATGCACCGCGCGCTTCAGCTTATAGGCGCGCTCGCCGACCAGGAACACCGACGAGGCATGCGTGTCGATGCGCTCGACGGTCGCGCCGGGCAGGCCGTAACTCGCGCCCGCCGCGAGAAACGCCAGAATTTCCCGCTGATCGTCCAATCCGCGCCTCACCGCTTGGTGTTTGCCACGATAACACGCCGGATCGCGCCGGCCTGCGTTCCTATGCCGCCTTGCGGCGCCGCGCGGGCGGGCAGTAATCTGCGGCGCGGCGGGGCATGGCGCGGCGGGCGATCGAGGCCAGGGTCTCGGTTTCGGCGCCGGGGCGACCCGCCGTTTGCGTGAAAGAGGAGCATGCTGGTCGTGCCGGAAGGCGATAGGCAGAGATGAGCATTGCGGCGATGGAGGATGCCGGCGGAGGCACGGAACGCGCCTCCCGCTTCTGGCGCGGCGACGGCGGCGATCCCGTGCGGCCGGGCAGCGCACGGCACCGCGACCTCTACTGCCACATGCTGCTCGACACCCACAATCCTTACAAGCCCGCAATCATCGATTGGCCCAAGCTCGCGCCGGCCGAGCGCGACCGGCTCGTGAGCTTGCCGATCTGGGACATCGCGGTGCAGACCGAGGGCAAGGCGGGCAGCCGGGTCGCCGCCTATGCCGCCAAGATCGCCGATCCCCTGCTGCGCCGGGCGGTCGAGCTCAATGGCTTCGAAGAGCGGCGCCACAAGGACGTGCTCGCCAACATGGTCGCCGCCTACGGCATCGCGCTGCAGCCCGAGCCGCCCTATCCCGCGCCGCGCGATGCCGAATGGGCTTTCATGGTGACCGGCTTCAGCGAATGCATCGACAGCTTCTTTGCCTTCGGCCTGTTCGAGACGGCGCGGCGCTCGGGCTATTTCCCGCCCGAATTGGTCGCGACCTTCGAGCCGGTGATGCAGGAGGAGTGCCGCCACATCCTGTTCTTCGTCAATTGGGTCGCCTGGCATCGCCGCAACCTGTCGTGGTGGCGCCGGCCGGCTTTCGCCGCGCGGGTCATGGCGGTCTGGGCGTTTCTCGTCTGGGAGCGGCTCCAGACCGCGCGCGCCGTCGGCGGCGGCGACAATTTCACCATGACCGGCCATGAATCGCTTGGAATCGATCTCGATCTGAAGGGCCTCATCGCCCTCTGCCTCGCCGAGAACGAGCGCCGGCTCGCCGGCTATGACGAGCGCCTGTTGCGGCCCCAGACCGTGCCGCGCCTGGCGCGTTGGGCGCTCAAGCTCGCCGCACTTCGCGCCAGGCGCGCCGCCCGATGAGGATCGGCTCGCAAGCGCACCGCGACCTGTTCTGCCGGCAATTCGTCGACAGTCACATTTCCTATGACCCGGAAACCCTGCCTTGGCCCGAGCTCGACGCGGCGGCGCTGGAGCGGCTGCGCGCCGTGCCGTTCTGGCAGGAGGTGCTGCACACCGAGCGGCGCGCCGGCGCCATCGTCGCTGCCTTCACCGCCGTCATCGACGACCCGGTCATCCGCCATGCCGTCGCCTTGCAGGGCCAGGAAGAATCGCGCCACGCCGAGCTGCTGCGCGTGATGATCGAGCGCTACGGCATCGATGCGCAGGACCAGCCGATGGAGGATCTCGGCAGCGATGTCGAGACCGCCTTCATCGATTTCGGTTACGGCGAATGCGTCGATTCCTTCCTGGGCTTCGGCGTCTTCAAGATCGCGCGGCAATCGGGCTTCCTGCCGGATTCGATGTTCGAGATCTTCGACACGCTGATGCATGAGGAGCTCCGTCACATCGTCTTCTTCGTCAACTGGATGGCTTGGCGCGAGGTGCAGAAGGGCCGCGGCGCCGCCTGGCTCAGGGGCCTCACTTCGCTGCGCTTCTATGGCCGCGCCTTTCGCCGCCTCGTGGGCACCGTGCGCCGCGGCCAAGGCGCGAATGAGGGCCGCGATTTCTCGGCGACGCAGGCGAGCATGTTCCTCGACGGCTTCACCTTCCGCCGCTTCCTTGCCGACTGCCATGCCGAGAACGTTCGGCGCATGGCGGAGATCGAATCCCAATTGCTGCGGCCGCGCTTGCTGCCGGCGGTGGCGGGACTGGCGCTGTCGGGGTTGCGGCTGTGGAGCTTCGGGCGGGCCTCGGAAGCGCAGGCGACGCCATGAAAGGGCGCTTGATGCGTTGGGCGGCGGTCGGCGCGATGCTCGCCGGCCTGGCGCTGATGACCTTGCTCGTCGCACATTTCGGCATCGCCGAGGTCGGCCATGCCATCGCCGCCGCCGGTTGGACCTGCGTCATCGCGATTTCGGGCATTCATCTGCTGCTGGTGGGAGTGATGGGGCTCGCCTGGTGGCTCCTGGCGCGCCATCGCAGCGGACGCGGCACGGCCTGGACCTTCATTTGGGGCCGCCTGCTGCGCGACGCCGGCTCCGAGCTGCTGCCGCTGTCGCAGGTCGGCGGCTATGTGCTGGGCGTGCGCGCGGTGACCTTGCGCGGCGTCGGCACCGCAATCGCCGCGGCCTCGATGGTGGTCGATGTGACGCTCGAGCTCGGGGGCCAGATTTTCTTCACCGCCTTGGGCGTCGCTCTGCTCGTGCATTTGCGGCCGGCCTCGACGATGACGACGCCGCTTCTGATCGGGCTCGGCGCGGCGGCGGTCGCCGCGGCGCTGTTCATCGTGGTGCAGCAGCGCAAGGTGCATCTCCTCGACCGTTTGGCGGAACGGCTTGCCCAGGGCTGGATCGTCGCGGTCGCCGTCGGCGCCGAGGCGGTGCAGCGCGAGATCCGCGCGATCTATCGCGACGGCGCCGGCGTTCTCGGCTGCTTCACGCTGCATACCGCGACTTGGCTGGCGAGCGCGCTCGAGGCCTGGATCGCGCTCCACCTGATGGGCGCGGGACTGGCGATCGGACCGGTGCTGGCGATCGAGAGCCTGCTCTATGCCGCGCGCAGCGCCGCCTTCCTGGTGCCGAACGCGCTCGGCATCCAGGAGGGCGCCTATATCGTGCTCGGCGCGGCCTTCGGATTGCCGCCCGAGATGGCGCTCGCGCTCTCGCTCTTGAAGCGGGCACGTGATCTGGTGCTGGGCGTGCCGGCGTTGCTGACCTGGCAGTTTACCGAAGGCCGACGCCTCTTGGCGCGGCGCTCGATCGCCCCGCCATGAACCGGCGCCGGCGCAACAATTTCGGGGTTCTCGCGCTCGTGGCGGTGATGCTCGGGACGATGACCGGGCTGGTGGCCTATTCCGAGACGCTCTACCGCCTGTTCTGCGCGGCGACCGGCTATGGCGGAACGACGCAGCGCGCCGCCGCCGATACCGCCGCTCTTTCCGCCCGCCCCGTCACCGTGCGCTTCAGCGCCGATGTGGCGCCCAATCTGCCCTGGCGCTTCGGACCCGAGCAGCGCGAGGTCACGGTGCATCTCGGGCAGGACACGCTCGTCTTCTTTTCGGCCGAGAACCGCTCGGACCGGGATCTCACGGGCCACGCCACCTTCAACGTGACGCCCAACAAGGCCGGGGTCTATTTCAAGAAGATTCAGTGCTTCTGCTTCACCGAAGAGCGCCTGGGCGCGCATCAGCGCGTCGAGATGCCCGTCGATTTCTTCGTCGATCCCGCGCTCGGCACGGATCCCGAGACCAGCGACGTCGATACCATCACCCTCTCCTATACCTTCTTCCCTTCGGCGCGGCCGGAGGGGGCGCAAGATCTCGCGCGCTTCGCCGATGCCGCGCCCAGTGCCGAGGATGGCGGCAAGCTCTTCGCCACCAACTGCGCCGGATGCCACGCACTCGATCGCAATCTGATCGGGCCGCCGCTCGGTGGCGTCATCGGCCGCCGCGCCGGCAGCGTCGCCACATATCCCTCTTATTCCCCGGCGCTGGCGCGCTCGGGGATCGTCTGGTCGAAGGAGACGCTCGATCGCTGGCTTGCCGGGCCGCAGCACGACCTGCCGGGCTCGCTCATGCCCATGGCGATTTCCGACCTGGCGGCGCGCCACGACATCATCGCGTATCTGGCTTCGACGCGAACCGGCGCTGCCGCTCCGCCGGCGGTGGCGCAACAGTCGCGCCCGCAACCCTAAGGCCCTGGCGCCGTTCGCCTTGATTGGGGTTGCCGGGCTGCCGGGGCTGTCTCAATATGTCGGCAATGCGACAAGGCCGCGCTGGCGGCCGCGGAGGAGCGCCAATGGTTAAGCAGCGCATCAGCTATGTCGATCCCGCGACGATGACCGACCCGCGCATGCGCGCCGAATTGGAGCGCTGCCGGCGCGAAGGCACGCCGCGGCCGGAGAGCCAGGCGATCCGCGCGCATGTGCCGGCGGCGTTCTGGTCCTTCGCCGACACCTGGGATGGGGTGTTCCGCAACGGCGTGCTCGACCACAGCATCAAAGAGCTATGCCGCGTCTATGTCTCGCGCTCGGTGAAGTGCGAGTATTGCGGCAATCAGCGCTCGGTGAAGTCGGCGCGTCAGGGCCTGGTCGAAGCCGATTACAGGGATCTCCTCGATTTCGAGACATCGACGCAGTACGATTCGCGGCAGAAGGCGGCGCTCGCCTATACCGAGGCGATCACCTGGGATCTCGAAACCGACGATGCGCTGTGGCAGCGCCTCCATGACCATTTCACCGAGCCCGAGATCGTCGAACTGGGCTATTTCGTCGCCATCACCATGGGGCAGCAGCGCTGGCTGCGCACCCTCGGCATCGAGCACCACCAGGTGCTGGCGGGCACCGCCGCCTCGCTGGCGCCGGGCTTCGAGACCGCGGAGCAACTCGCGAAGAGCAAGGCCGATCCCGGCTACTGGGCCAAGCAACCGGCGAAGCCAGGTAAAGTCTCGACTGCCGCGGAATGAGGCTCGCGGCGCGATCAGCGGAGCGGGGCGCCGCGGCCGCGCCGCCTGGCGGGCACATCGAACTGCGCGGGTTGAGCAAGAGCTTCGGCGCCAATGTCGTCTTCGACGGCATCGATCTCGAGGTGAGCGCGCGCGAGATCGTCGCGCTGGTCGGCCCCTCCGGCTGCGGCAAGACCACGCTTTTGCGCTGCGTCGACGGACTCATCCCGGCCGAGGGCGAGGTGCTGGTGGATGGCGAGCCGGTCCTTGCGCCGCGTCCGGGCGTCGCCATGGTGTTCCAGCATTTTGGTCTCTTCCCGTGGAAGACGGTCTATGACAACGTCGCCTACGGGCTGCGCATGGCCGGCGCGCCGCGCGCCGAGATCGAGCGGCGAGTTCCCGCCTTCATCAACCTCGTGGGATTGGGCGGCTTCGAACAGGCCTATCCCTATCAGATGTCGGGCGGCATGCAGCAGCGCTGCGGCCTGGCGCGCGCGCTCGCCATCGAGCCGCGGGTTCTCCTGATGGACGAGCCCTTCGCCGCGGTCGATGCGCAGACGCGCGAGATCCTGCAGTTCGAACTCCTGCGCATCTGGCAGCGGCGGCCGACGACGATGCTGTTCGTCACCCACTCGATCGAGGAGGCGGTGCTGCTGGGCGACCGCGTCGTCGTGATGAAGGGCCGGCCGAGCCGCATCGCCGAGGACATCGCCATCGACCTGCCGCGGCCGCGCAGCCGCGACACGCTCGGGCTTGCGCGCTTTGCCGCGTTGCGCGAGCTTGTGTGGAGCACGCTGATGAGCGAGGCGCGGCAGGCCGAGTTCAAATTGGGCGCTTGAGCGCGCCCAACGAGGGCAGCGAACAACCGGCGATGCGGAGGATGACGGCATGAAGATCGGCCAAGCGGCCTTCCTGATTTGCGCATTTGGCGCACTTCTCTGCGGTACGGACGGAAATCCGGCGGCGGCGCAGCAGCGGACGCTAGTGCTTGGCCTTCCCGGCGTGCCGCCGATCTTCGCCAACGTCAATTTCTACGTCGCGGACAAGGAAGGCTTCTTCAAGAAATACGGCGCCGAAGTCGAGATCAAGCAGTTCGATACCGGAACCGCCGCGGCGCGCGCCGTGGTGTCGGGCGATCTCGACTTCTCGCTCTCGCCCACCGCACTCATCGTGAGCCAAATCGCCAATGCCGATGTGCCGGTGGTGGCGATCTACGGCATGCCCAATCCCGATTGGGCGATCGGCACGACCGACGGCACCAAGGCCGGCTGCGCCGACATGAAGGGGCAGCAGGTCGGCGTCGACACGCCCGGCGGCGCGCGCTCCATCGCCCTGAAGGAGATGCTGTTCGGCTGCCACATGACGATCGACGATGTGCAGCAGGTGGGCCTGGGATCGAACACCGCGGCGGCGATGATCGCGGGCCAGATCTCCTATGGCGTCCTCCATCTCGACGACGTGCCGGAGATCGAGAGCCACGGCAAGACGGTGACGATCGTCACCACCATCGCCAAATCCGATCCGACCAGCCACTACCTCGTCGGCGTGGCGCGCAAGGATCGCGTCGCGGAGAAGCATGACGCTTATGTGCGCTTCGCTGCCGCGCTGATCGCGGCCGACCATTTCATGGCGGATGCGAAGAACGCCGACACGGTGGCCGAGATCGCCACCATCACCGGCCGCTCCAAGGCGATTGCCAAGGGAGCGCTGAAGCGTTTTCTGGACATCGGCTTTTGGGCGATCGACGACGACGGCCTCGCCAAGAACAAGATCGAAGCGCTGGTGGCGACGCAGGAGAAGATCGGCAACATCAAGCCGGGCAGGGCCGCGCCGAGCTACGACCAACTCGTCGATCTCAGCGTCTGGCGCGACGCCGACGCGCTCTACAAGAAGCTGCGCTGAGGGGCGAGGGTGACGGGCGAAGCGCGAATGCTGCGGCGCGATTTCGTGGCGCGGCACGCGCCGTTCGCGGTGAGTCTGATCCTCGGACTTGCCGCTTGGGAGATCGTCGGCCGCCACACCAGCGAGGCCTTCATGGCGCCGCTGTCGGAGACGCTGGTGCGGCTGTGGCAACTGGCGGCGAGCGGCGCGCTCCTGGCGCAATGCTTGAGTTCGGCCACGCTCTTCGTCACCGGCGTCGCGCTGGCGGCGGTCGTCGGCATGCCCTTTGGCCTGCTTCTCGCGCGGGTCTCGGTGCTGCGCCGGGCGCTCGACCTCTACATCATGGTGCTTTACGCGACCCCGATGGTGGCGCTCATTCCCTTCATCCTGTCGCTCATGGGCTTCGGCTTCGCGCCCAAGGTTCTCGTGGTTTTTCTCTTTGCCGTCTTCCCCATCCTCTACAACACCATCGAAGGCGCGCGCAGCATAAAGCCCGAGCTCATCGAAGTCGCGCGATCCTACCGCTCGAGCGAATGGGCGCTGTGGCGCGAGGTCATGGTGCCCTACACTTTGCCCTTCGCCATGACGGGCTTGCGCCAGGCCATCGGCCGCGGCCTCGTCGGCATGATCGCGGCCGAGTTCTTCCTGAGCTCGACCGGGCTGGGCCAAATCATCATGGAGGCGACCCAGAATTTCGACACCGCGGCGGTGTTCGGCGCCATCCTCATCATCGTTTTCGCCGGTCTCGGGCTGATGCGGCTGGGGCGGATGCTCGAGAGCCATTTCGCGAGATGGCGGAGCTGAGGCGGTGAGCGGCCCGGCGATCGCGCTCGATGCGGCCTCTGCGCCGCCCAGGCTGCGCGGGCTCGGCGCCGGCGCGGCGCTGCCGCGTCTCGTCGCCGGCATCGTCATCGTGGCGCTGTGGCAGGGCATCGTGCGCGGCCTCGCGCCGGACTACGTCGCGACCCCCTTCGGCATCGTCATGGCCTTTCCCCGCGTCGTTCAAAGTGCGGCCTTTCTCCAGGCGACGTCCCGGACGCTCGGCGCGGTGGCCGAAGGGCTGGTCATCGCCTTGATCCTGGGCACGGCGATCGGCCTGGTGATGGGGCGCAGCGTCCTCGGGGAGAGGGCGCTGCGCCATTACGTCAACGCCTTCTATGCCATGCCGATGATCGTGGTGCTGCCGCTCTTCTCGCTGTGGTTCGGCTATAGCGGCGCGGCGCGGCTGGCGACTGTGGTCTTCGCCGCGATCTTTTCGATCATCGTCAGCGTCGCCGACGGCGCGCATGCGGTGCCGAAGGACTATGTCGAGGTCGCGCGTTCCTTCCGCTCCGGCCGGCTGCGGCTGCTGTTCGAGATCGTGCTGCCGGCGGCGATGCCCTATTTCCTGGCCGGTCTCCGGCTCGCCGCCGGACGCGCGCTCATCGGCGCGGTGGTGGCGGAATTCTTCACCGCGATCGACGGGCTCGGTTATTTCATCCTCTACAATTCGCGCATCTTCCGGCACGACGAGGCGATGGTCGCCGTCGTGTTCCTGGCAGGGTTCGGCGTCGGCTTCGACGCGTTGGTCAATTGGGGGACGCGCCGGTTCCTGCCATGGTATCGTCGGGACGAGGTCCAGGAATGAGCGCCCCTGATTCGCGCGTGCAATCCGCCATCCACCACTGGGCGCCGCGCTTCGTCGCGAACGGCGTCATCCTCACCGATTTCGAAGAGGTGACGGCCGGCATTGCGGAATGGAGCCAATGGTGCGCCGCCTGGTCGGCCCGCGCCGCGCTGCACGAGGCGCTGGGCCGCGCGGCGCTGGCCCAGGGCCATGGCATCAGCGCCGGCGAGCATCTGAACCGCGCCGGCGTCTATTACCACTTCGCCAAGTTTCTCTTCGTCGACGACATGGCGCAGATGAAGGCGGCGCATCGGAAGGCGGTCGAATGTCACAATCTCGCGCTGCCGCATCTGCTGCCGCCGGGTGAGCGCGGGCTCATTCCCTACGCGGGCAAGCATCTGGCCGGCGTGCTGCGCAGGCCCGCGGGCGCCAAGCGGCCGCCGATCGTGGTCATGGTCATGGGGCTCGACAGCGCCAAGGAGGAGATGGCGGCTTACGAGGAGACCTTCCTCGCGCGCGGCATGGCGACGCTCGCCTTCGACGGCCCGGGCCAGGGCGAGGCGGAATACGATTTCCCGATCCGCGGCGATTACGAGGTCGCGGTCACCGCCGTCATCGATTGGCTCGAGACGCGCGGCGATGTCGATGCCGGGCGGATCGGCCTCTGGGGCGTGAGCCTCGGCGGCTATTACGCGCCGCGCGCCTGCGCCTTCGAGACACGGGTCAAGGCCTGCATTTCGCTCGCCGGACCGTTCGAGTGGCTCGGCATCTGGGACAAGCTGCCGGAGCTGACGCGCGCGGCCTTCCGCGTGCGCAGCCATGCCCAGGACGAGGCGGCGGCCAAGCGCAACGCCGCGACCCTGTCCCTCGCGGGCGTCGCCGAGCGCATACGCTGCCCCATCTCCATTGTCTCCGGCCGGCTCGACCGCATCGTGCCGGCGGCGGAGGCGGAACGGCTCGCTGCGGCCGTCAGCGGCCCGGTCGAGCTCCTGATCATCGAGGACGGCAACCACGTCGCCAACAACCGCCCCTTCCGCTACCGGCCGCAGACGGCGGATTGGATGGCGGAGCAATTGGGAGCGGGCGCATGAACGGCATCCTGCGCAGTCTGGCTCTCATCGCGCTCGCCGCGGCGCTCGCCTCCTGCGGCGGTACGGTGGTGGTGCTGCGCAATCCCGAGACCGGCCAGACGGCGCAGTGCAAAGGCTTCAATTGGGGCCAGACCACGCCGTCGCGCGACACCGACATCTGCGTCGAGTATTACGAAAAGATGGGTTTCCGGCCGATCGAGCTGAAGCAGTGAGCGCCGCGCCGCGCCTCGGTTGACACTGCGGCGCGCGCCCGGCACCCTCGCGCCACGGAGGAGAGCATGGCCAAGAAGCCGATCGAACCCAAGATCATCAATCCCGAGGACATCGATCCGCGCCATGACTGGCGGCGGCCGATCATGGCGCTGGGTCCATCGGCCGTGGATTTCGAGGAGCGCATCGATTTTCGCCGCCTGCATCGCTATCGCCTGGCGCGGACGCGGGCGGCGATGGCGAATTCGGAGCTCGGCGCGCTCTTGTGCTTCGATCAATACAACATCCGCTACATGACCTCGACGGTGATCGGCAATTGGGCGCGCGACAAGTTCACGCGCTATGCGCTGCTGCCGGGCGACAGCGAGCCGCATGTCTGGGATTTCGGCTCGGCGGCGAAGCACCACCGCCTCTATGCGCCTTGGCTCAAGCCGCACAATTGCCATGCCGGCATGCTCGGCTTGCGCGGCGCCGTCCATCCCAGGATCGGCCTCATGCGCAAGGCGGCCGAGGAGATCAAATCGATCCTCGCGGAGCACGGCGTCGCCGATCAGCCCGTGGGCGTCGATCTCGTCGAGCCCGCCATGCTCTTCGAGCTGCAGGCGGTCGGGATCGATGTGCGCGACGGGCAGCAAATCATGCTCGATGCGCGCGAGATCAAGAGCGCCGACGAGATCGCGCTCCTCAACATGGCGGCCTCCTTGGGCGATGCGACATATCAGACCATCGCCGAGCATCTGAAGCCGGGCATCCGCGAGAACGAGATCGTCGGCATCGCCAACAAGCGGCTTTACGAACTGGGCTCGGACGATGTCGAGGCGATCAACGCGATCTCGGGCGAGCGCTGCAGCCCGCATCCCCACAATTTCACCGACCGCCTCATCCGTCCGGGCGATCAGGCCTTCTTCGACATCATCCAGTCCTACAGCGGCTACCGCACCTGCTACTACCGCACCTTCAATGTCGGCCGCGCCACGCCGGCGCAGCGCGACGCCTACAAGCGCGCGCGCGAATGGATCGACGCGGCGATCGCGCTGGTCAAGCCCGGAATCAGCACCGACCGCATCGCCGCCTGTTGGCCCAAGGCGGAGGAGATCGGCTTTACCAGCGAGATGGAGGCGTTCGGCCTGCTCTTCGGGCATGGGCTCGGCCTCGGGCTGCACGAGCGCCCGATCATCTCGCGCCTCAACTCCTTCGACGATCCCATGGAGATCAAGGCCGGCATGGTCTTCGCGCTCGAGACCTATTGCCCGGCGACGGACGGCATCTCGGCGGCGCGCATCGAGGAAGAGGTGATCTGCACGCCCACCGGCGCCAAGGTCATCACCCTCTATCCGGCGGAAGAACTGCCGATCGCCAATCCCTACTGAAAATGCTTTTACCGAATGGTTCGTTTTCATCGTCATGGCCGGCCTCCGGGCCGGCCATCCACGGATTTACGTCGAAAGACTCGTGGATGCGCGGGACAAGCCCGCGCATGACGGCCGAAGACTGCACGGTTCGACGTCATCAGAGATCACTTTAGGAGAGCGAAAACATGCCCGCGGAACTCACGAGCCGGATCGGCTGGATCGGCGCCGGCCGTATGGGCTTTTCCATGGCCGAGCGGCTCGCCAAGGCGGGCTGCAATGTCACCGCCTGGAACCGCACTCGCGCCAAGGCCGAGCCGCTGACCAAAAGCGGCGTCAAGCTCGCCGAGCATCCGTCCGATCTCGCGCAATGCGATATCGTCTTCACCATGGTCGCCGCGGGCAAGGACCTGAAGCAGGTGACGCTCGGGCCGGAGGGCGTGCTCACGGCCAAGGGCAAGGCGCCCAAGATCCTGGTCGATTGCTCGACCGTCGATGAGGAAGACTCAAACGAAGTGCGCGACGCCGCGGCGAAGCTCGGCACCAAGATGCTGGCGGCGCCGGTTTCCGGCAACGCCAAGGTGGTGAAGGCCGGCAAGCTCAGCCTCGTCGTTTCCGGCCCCAAGGATGCGTTCGACGCGGCGCTTCCTTATCTCGATCGGCTCGGCCAAGGCGTGAGCTATGTCGGCGAGGGCGAGCGCGCGCGCATCGTCAAGATCTGCCACAACGTCTTTTTGGGCGTCGTTATCCAGTCGCTCGTCGAGGTGACGGCGCTGGCGGAGAAGAGCGGCATTAAGCGGCACGCCTTCCTCGACTTCATCAACAAGAGCGTCATGGGCTCGATGTTCACCCGCTACAAATCGCCGGCGCTGGTCAATCTCGATTTCGCGCCGACCTTCACGCCGGTGCTTTTGAAGAAGGATCTCGATCTCGGCCTCGCGGCCGGCCGCCGGACGGGGACGCCGATGCCGGTCACCGCCTTGACCCGCGAGATCGTCCAGAACCTCGTGGGATTGGGCTTCAGCGACAAGGATTTCGCCACCCTCCTGGTGCAGGAGGCGCGCAATGCCGGCATCGATCTCAAGCCCGAGAACGTGCCGGTGGATGACGGGCTGGGCTGAGCGCCGCCGGCCTCACATCGCCATCCTGACCTGCCACTTCACCGCCGTGAACTCGGCGATGTGGCTGAGGAAGCGCTGGCCGCCCGCATCGATGAAGAGGTGGCAGCGGAAGCGGTACCACACCTCCTCGACCATGAAGATGCCGGAATAGACCCGGAATTCGCCGCCATCCTCCTCGCGCTCGAAGCGCTCGAGCGCCGGGATGATCCGCGCGGCCTCGCCGAGCGCGACGGGCAACCGCGCCATCAGGCAGCCTTCGCAAAGGGCGTCTTCGAGCCCGATCCGAAAGCGGCTCGACAGCAGCTCATCCACCACCTCGAAATCGCCGCGCATCGCTTTTCCCCAACCGAAGTGACGGTTCGGTCTAGCATGCCCATCGAGAACAAATCAAGAACTTTGCGGCGGCTAATGCGGCGGTTAATGCAACAGCCCGCCGGGCGGATAGGGCGGGTTGGGCGGCGCGCCGGGCGGCTGTTGCATGCCGCCGGTGCCGTAACCCGTGACCGGCCCGGTCGGGAGCGGCGGGGCGAATTGGCCCTGAACCACCGTGGGCGCCGGTGCCGGCGCGGGGCCGGATGCGGGTGCCGGTCCGGGCGCGGGGACGGGGAGCCACGGCGGGACTCGCAGCGCCGGCGGGACCATCGCCGGATTGGTCGCGATCGCCGGCGGCTGCGGCGGCGGGTTGAGGATGGTGGTGCCGGGCGATCCGCCTTGCGCGAGCAGCAGCAGCGTCAGGCCCGCTCTGGCAAGGCTGCGGGGCCACGCGATCAGCGGTCCGGTCATTAACCTAATATGGGAACGGCGTCGGCCCCGTTCAGAGCGTCGCCGCCTCGGGCGACAAGCCCAGCGCCACCCTTCCCCACAAGGTGCCGTTGACGTCCCAGCTCAGCGCGTAATGGGCATTGGCGGCATGAATGTCGCGGAAGGCGCGCTGGATCGGCGCGTCGAGATAGATCCCGGCGCCGCCCACTGCGGTGAAGATGAGGTCGACGGCCCTGGTGCACATGCAAGCGGCATAGGCGCCGTCGCGGCGCCAGCGCGCCTTCTCCTCGATGTTCGGCACCGCGCCTTCGGCAATGATGCGCGTGGCATCGTTGCAATCCCTGAACATCAGCGCCTCGGCGGTGTCGGCGAGCGCCGCCGCCTCAGCCAGGCGAAGCTGCTGGGTCGCGAGATCGGCGAGGCGCTTGCCGGTATAGCCGCTGATTCGGGCGCGCGTCGCCTGGGTGTAATCGTCGATCGCGCCGCGGGCGATGCCGAGCGACGCCGCGGCGACGACGAAGGAGAAGAGGCCCAGGGCGGGAAGCTGATAGAGCGCGGCGGCATTGACCGCGCTGCCCGGCGTCGGGCCGCCGGCGATGGCGGAGAGCGGCAAGGTCCGATGGCTCGGCACGAAAGCCTCGGCCATCTCGACATCCTTGCTGCCGGTGCCGCGCAGGCCGGCGGCGAACCAGGTGTCGATGATGGCGTAGTCGGCGGCCTCGACCAGGAAGATGCGGTGCTCCTGCGGCCGGTCGCGCTCGTCGCGCACGATGCCGCCGAGCATATTCCATTGCGAGGCATCGACGCCGCTCGAGAAGGGCCAGCGCCCGCTCAGCATGAAGCCGCCATCGACCGCGCGCGCCCGGCCGCCGGGAAAGACGAAAGCCGAGCCGATGAGCCCGTCGGGGCCCTCATCCCAGACCTCGTCCTGCGCCGCTTTGGGCCACATGCCGAGCATCCAGTGATGGCTCGCCAGGTTGGTCAGCACCCAGCCGGTCGAGCCGCAGCCCTGCGCCACGATGGCGCCCAATTCGACGAGCGCGCGGTACGGCAACTCGCTGCCGCCGACGCGCCGCGGCTGCAGCATGCGGAAGAGCCCGCTCCGGTGCAGATCGGCGATGGTCTCATCGGGGAGCCGCCGCAGCTCCTCGGTTTCGCGCGCGCGCGCGCGCAGCACCGGCACGAGCGCCAAGGCGCTGGTCTTGAGATCGGCGAAGTCGGGTGGGCTGCGGTCGCTCTCGGTCACGGGGCTCAGACAGTCCGTTTATCGCGGGATAAAACAGCCGGAGAAGAGCCTGTCAATCGCGCCGGCGCTTGCGGCGCGGCGCGGCTGGATGCCGATTTCGGCACCCTCGTCTATGCCGGCCATGACTGGGCCGATGCGCCGCTCGCCCGCCGCTCGATGGAACTGATGGCGAGCGAAGTCATGCCGCGGCTCAACCAGGCGATCGGCGCGGCGGCCGAATAATCGACCGACGGGGTTGGCGAGCGGGCGGCGCCCGATTATGCTAAGCGGGAGCTAATGAAAACGCCGCGGCAGCGGCACATCGAGGGAGGATCGCATGCGGACGACGCTCAACCGTCGCAAATTCCTGCTGAGCACCGCTGCCGGCATCGGCGCTGGCGCGCTGCCGTGGCGCGCCGCGCGGGCACAGACCGGCAAGCCCGTGCGCATCGGGCTGCTGACGGTCAAGACCGGACCGCTCGCCTCGGGCGGCGTCCAGATGGAGCAGGGCATCACCGCCTTCCTCAAGGACAAGGACTACACCCTCGCCGGCCGCAAGGTCGATTTCATCTCCGCCGACACCGGCGGCAACCCGGCGGGCGCCAAGACCAAGGCCCAGGAACTCATCGAGCGCGATGAGGTCGATTTCATCCTCGGGCCGCTCGCCGCCTTCGAGCTCTTGGCCATCACCCAATATGTCGAGCAGCACAAGACGCCGATGATGAGCCTGGCCGGCGCCGACGACCTGACGCAGCGCAAGCCCAATCCCTATTTCGTCCGCGCCTCCGCCACTTCCTCGCAGGCGATGCATCCGATGGGGCACTATGCCGCCACCGAGATGAAGCTCAAGCGGGTGATCACGATCGACGAGGATTTCGCCTTCGGCTACGAGCAGATCGGCGGCTTCCAGCAGGTCTTCGAGGACAATGGCGGCCGAGTCGTGAAGAAGCTGTGGCCGCCGCTGGTGACTGCCGACTACACGCCCTATCTCGCGCAGATCAGCGATGTCGACGGCGTCGTCCAGGGCTTCGCCGGCTCGAACCCGCTCAAATTCATGAAGCAATACGCCGATTCCGGGCTCAAGCTGCCGGTCTGCGGCGGCGAGACGGCGGGCGATGATGCGCTCTTGCCGCATTTCGGCGACGAGGCCATCGGCCTCATCAGCGCTTGCCCCTACACCATCGACCTCGACAATGACGCCAACAGGAAGTTCAAGGCGCTGTTGAAGCGCGATTACGACGTGGTCGCCGGCTTCTACGCCGCCGGCCTCTACGTCATCGGCATGGTCGTCGAGGCGGCGCTCGAGGCGTTGCATGGTGACACCTCGGACAAGGAGGCGACGATCAAGGCCCTGCGCGCCGTCAACCTCAAGGACACGCCGCGCGGCTCGTTCCATTTCGACGATCTCGGCAATGTCGTTGGCAACGTCTTCATCCGGCGGGTCGAGAAGGTCGGGGGCAGCCTCACCAACGTCACGATCAAGACCTACGAGAACGTCGGTCAGTTCTGGCCCTATGACGAGAAAGCCTATCTCGCGCATCCCGTCTATTCGCGCGACTACCCGCCGCTGAAGAGCTGATTTGAGGCGCCGGCGCCGCGCGGTGAGACGCCGGACATGAATTTTTGGTTAGTGCTGGCCATCAACAGCGTGACCTTGGGCGGGCTCCTCTTCCTGCTCTCCGCCGGGTTCTCGCTGATCTTCGGGCTGATGCGCATCCCCAACCTGACGCATGGCTCGCTGTTCATGCTCGGCGCCTATTTCGGCGCGAGCCTGGTACTGTGGTTCCACGTCGAGTTCTGGCTCGCAGCGGTGATCAGCGGGGTGCTCGTGGCGGCGATCGGCGCGGGGATCGAACGGCTGCTGCTGCGGCGGCTGGCCGGGGCGGAGCTCGCGCAGGTGCTGGTGACGCTCGGCCTATCCTTCATGGTCGCCGATCTCTGCCTGATGGAATGGACGGGCGATCCGATTTCGGTGCCGACGCCGCCGGGGCTCAGCGGCGCCGCCCATTTCGCGCGTCTGGCCTTTCCCGCCTATCGCCTGGCGATCATCGCGGTCGCGGTGGTGGTCGCCGTCGCACTCTGGCTCCTGCTCGAGCGCACGCGATTGGGGGCGATGATCCGCGCCGGGGTCGACGATCCGCAGATGGCGCGGGTGGTCGGCATCCGCGTCTCGCATCTCTTCACCACGATCTTCGCGCTCGGCGCTGGGCTCGCGGGCTTCGCCGGGATGATCGGCAGCCCGATCCTCTCGGTCTATCCCGGGCTCGATCAGGACATGCTGCCCTTGGCGCTGGTGGTGGTGATCCTCGGCGGCACCGGCAGCCTTTTGGGCTCGCTCGTGGGCAGCTTCATCGTCGGCTTTCTCTTTAATTTCGGTCAGGCGCTGCTGCCGGACCTGGCCTATTTCGTGCTCTTCCTGCCGATGGTGCTGGTGCTGGCGCTGCGGCCACAAGGTCTCTTCGGCAGGTATGCGCCATGATTCCGAGCCGGCTCGCCGTCGCGGCCGCGCTCGCCGCGCTCGCGACATTGCCGCTGTGGATGAGCGGAGTCTTTTACGTCAACATCGCGAGCCAGATCCTGATCTACGCCGTCTTCGCCTTGGGCCTCAACGTGCTCGTGGGCTATGCCGGGCTGGTCTCTTTGGGCCACGCCGGTCTCTTCGGCGTCGCGGCCTATGGCGTCGCCTACCTGCTCGCCGCCGGCTTTGGCCACGGCACCGCGATTTTTGCCGGCCTCGCGGTCGCTGTGCTCGCGACTGCGGTCTTTGCGGCACTTGCCCTGCGCGCCACCGGCATCGGCTTCATCATGATCACGCTGGCGCTCGGCCAGATCCTGTGGGGCTTGGCCTATCGCTGGATCGGCGTCACCAACGGCGACAACGGCATCAGCGTCGCCACCAGGCCCGCCCCCTTCGGCGTCTCGCTCGCCGGCTCCACCGCATTCTACGATGCGACCTTCGTCGTCTTCCTGCTGGCGCTTGCGGCGAGCGCGGTCTTCGTCCGCTCGCCCTTCGGCGTCAGCCTCAACGGCACGCGCGATCAGCCGCGGCGGATGAACGCGTTGGGCTATCACGTCTGGATGATCCGCTACTGCGCCTGCCTGTTCTCGGGCTTGCTGACCGCAATTGCCGGCATCCTCTTCGTCTATTACACAGAATTCATCAGTCCGCAGACCCTGGCATTGGCCTCCTCGGCCGAGGTATTGCTGATGGTGATTTCCGGCGGCTCGGGCACGCTCTTGGGGCCGATCGCGGGCGCGGCGCTTGTTGTCATCGTCAAGAACGTGGCGAGCGCTTATATCGAGCGCTGGAATCTGCTCTTGGGCGCGATCTTCGTCGCCATCGTCATCTTCATGCCGGAGGGGTTCGTCCCCGGCACGATCCGCCTGGCGCGGCTTGGCCTGCGCGCGGCGAAGGCATAATGAGCGCGCTCGAAGTGAGCCGTCTCGAGAAATCCTTCGGCGGGCTCCGCGTGACCGCTGCGGTGAGCCTCAGCGTCCAGCCCGGCGAGCGGCGCCTCATCATCGGCCCGAACGGGGCCGGCAAGACCACGCTCTTCAACCTCATCGCCGGCGAATTGCGCCCCGATTCCGGCCGCATCGTGCTGTTCGGCAAGGACTTGACGCGGCTGCCGAGCCGGCGACGCGCCCATCTCGGCCTCGCCCGCACCTATCAGATCATCACGCTCTTTCCGCGCGACACGCTCCTGCGCAACGTCACGCTCTCGCTTCTCGGGCTCGCGCCCTTGCGCTGGAACCCCTTTCTCCCGCTCGACCGCCAGCGCGGTCTCATCGCCCAGGCGGAAGCGGCGCTCGAGCGCGTCGGATTGCGCCATCTGGCCGCGCGTCCGCTCGCCGAGACCTCCTATGGCGAGCGGCGGCGGGTCGAGATCGCGATGGCGCTGGCGCAAAACCCCAAACTCCTGCTGCTCGACGAGCCCTTCGCCGGATTGTCGCTCGAGGAGCGGCGCGACGTGGCGCAACTCCTCCTCGACATTCCCCGCGGCGTCACCATCGTCATGATCGAGCACGACATGGACGTGGCACTCGATCTCGCCGAGCGCATCACCGTCATGCATTTCGGCGAAATCGTGGTCGAGGGGAGCCGCGCCGAAGTGGTCGCCGATCCGCGCACGCGGGAGATCTATCTTGGCGCGTGACGCGCTCGCGCTCGCGGCGATCGACGCCTTCTACGGCGACAGCCATGTGCTCCACGGCGTCTCGCTGCGCCTCGGACAAGGACGGCTCTTGGGCCTGCTCGGCCGCAACGGCGCCGGCAAGACCACCTGCATGAGCGTGACGGTCGGACTCCTGCCACCGCGCCGCGGCGGGGTCGCGGTCTTCGGCGCCGATGTCACGGGCCGCGCGCCCGAAGACATCGCCGCCGCGGGCGTCGCGCTCGTCCCCCAGGGCCGCCGCATCTTCCGCAGCCTGACGGTGCGCGAGAATCTCGTCGTTGCCGGGCGCCGTCCGCATCGGGGCGCGGCGCACGCGCCCTGGACGCTCGAGCGGGTCTATGCCACCTTTCCGCGGCTCGGCGAGCGCCAGCAGCAGATCGCCGGCCATCTTTCCGGCGGCGAGCAGCAGATGCTCGCCATCGCCCGCGCGCTCATGGGGAATCCGCGCGTGCTCCTGATGGACGAACCGTCGGAGGGGCTGGCGCCGCAGATCGTCGCCGAGGTCATGGCTACCATTCGCCGGCTCAAGGAACAGGGGCTGTCGATCGTGCTCGTCGAGCAGAACGCCAAGCTGGTCTTCGACATCGCCGACGACATCGTCATTCTCAACAGCGGACGGGTCGTCGTCGCCGACGGCGCGGATCGGCTGCGTGCGGCCGGCATCGATCTGCATCAGCATTTGGGGATCTACTGACGCTTCGCGGGGGAGGGAATATGCTGTTTTCCTGTAGCCCGGCCGCGCCGCAGGGCGCGCCGATCCTGGCCCGAGGAACCAAGCGCGGCGCGCGCCGGAGCTTCACCGTCGATATCCACTGCCATGTCGAGACGCCGGAGGCGGCCGCGCTCGCCAAGGACGCCTTCGATCCCGCGCGCGAGCCGCTCCTGCACTTCGCCAATGCCAAGACCGCCGCGGTGAGCCGCCAGCAGCAGGAACGCATCTACGGCCAGCTCACCAGCGTCGCGACGCGGCTCAAGGACATGGACCGGGCCGGCATCGACATCCAGGCGATCTCGCCCGCGCCCGGACAGTATTACTATTGGGCCGAGCCCGGTCTGGCGCGGCAGACCGCGCGCCTCATCAACGAGCGCATCGCTGAGATCGTGAGCGAGCATCCCGACCGCTTCGTCGGCCTCGGCACCGTGCCGATGCAGGCGCCCGAACTCGCCGTCCAAGAGCTCGAGCGCGCCGTCAAGACGCTGGGCTTGCGCGGCGTCGAGATCAACACCAACGTGATGGGCGAAGAGCTCTCGGCCGAGCGCTTCCGCCGCTTCTTCGCCAAGGCGCAGGAGCTCGACGTGCTGATCTTCCTGCATCCCTCGGGCTTCACCGAGGGGCGACGCTTGGCGCAGCATTACTTCATCAACGTCATCGGCAATCCGCTCGACTCGACGGTGGCGGTGAGCCATCTCATCTTCGGCGGCGTGCTCGCGGCCTATCCGCGGCTCAAGATCTGCGTCGCGCATGGCGGCGGCTTCCTCGCGGCATATTCCGGACGCATGGATCATGCGCATGGCGCGCGCGCGGACTGCCGGCTCGCGATCAAGCGCAAGCCGACGAGCTACCTGAAGAAGCTCTATTTCGACACCATCGTCTTCACCCATCATCAGCTCGAATATCTCGCGCGCCTCTATGGCAGCGATCACATTTTGCTCGGCACCGACTATCCCTACGACATGGGGCTGCCCGATCCCGTCCGCTTCGTCGCGAGCGCGCCCGGCCTCACCCGCGCCGATCAGGCGGCGATCCTCGGCGGCAACGCCGCTCGTCTCCTCAAGATCCACATGCCGGCACCGGCGCAGCCGGCGGCCAAGAAGCGCCGCGTCACAGCACCTCGATCGCGTCGGCGCTGAGCGGCTGATCGCCGAGCGCGCGCGGCCGGGCGAAGCGGAAGGTGGTCGCGGCCAGGATCATGTTGGCGTCGCGGCCGTTCTCGGAGAGCGGCGTCGCCAGCCAGGTCATGCCCAGGGCCGGGCCTTTCGCCCGCGCCTGCCAGCAGGCGGCGGCGACCGGCCGCCTCTCGCGCAGCGCCGCGCGGCAGAGGTCCTCGAGAAACTGCCGCGTCTCGCCGTCGAAGGCCTCGTCGAGATAGCGCCCAGTGGCGTCCTTGCCGAGCGCATCGACGATGGCGGTACCGACAAGCCTGAGACGCAGCCGCCCGCGTTCGCCCAATTCGACGAGCTGGACATGCGGCAGCAGGCGCGCCGGCATGTCCAGGGGGTCGATGTCGCGGCGCCGCGGCATGGCGCGCCCGGCGCATCTTTCTTGCCAATAGTCGAGCAACGCGAGCAGCAGCGGCTCGTTCGCGAGTTGCACCCGCCCCATGTCAGCCGGCGGCGAGCGCCGTCACTTCCGCGATCGAGGCGACATCGTCGAGCCGCGCGACCTTCCGCATGAGAGCGCCGGCCTGCGTCTCGCCGATCGCCGGCGCCGCGAGGCTCATGAACTTGGCCTCGATCCGTCGCCCCTGCGCCGCGACATCGGCCGCGGGCACGCCCGAATCATGCCCCGCTTCGACGCTGCGGCCGGAGACGAGTTCGACGCGCATCTCCGCGCGAGAGGCGGGCCAGCCATCGATGAATTCGAGCCGCACCTTGTCGCGCAAGGCAACGAGGCGCGGATCGGCGGCATTGGCCGCGCCATAGGCGTCGAGGCTCGCAGTGTCGATGCCGGCAAGCGCGAAGGCGGTGGTGAGCCGGAGCGAGAACTTGGCCTCGAGTCCGGTGCGCGGCGCCGCGATGTTGCAGACCTTGTCGGCGCCGCGGTCGACGCGCAGCAGCACTTGGTGCACGGCATCGGCGGCAAAGCCGGGCTCACGCGCGATCTTGAGCGCGCATTCGATCGGGGCATGCGTCAGATAGCAGGCGGCGTGGTACTTGAAGAGATTGCCGCGGAGATGCCAGCCGCCCGACGGCTCGGCGAGCGCCGCCTCGGGGTGGAAGTCGGGGCCGTGGGTGGCGGCGAAGCCCTGGGCGCATTCGAGCACGTCCGGCCGGCTGGTGAAGCCGCGCGCCGCGAGCACCGCGGCCAACAGGCCGTTCTGCGCCGCCTTGCCGGCATGGAGCGGCTTGCACATCGTCCCGAACATGGATTTGAGGCCGGCGGCCTCGGTCCCGGCGATGCCGAGCGCCATTGCCGTGCGCGCCGGATCGAGGCGCAAAAGCCGCGCGCAGGCGGCGGCCGCGCCGAAGCTGCCCATCGTCGCCGTGGCGTGAAAGCCGAGCGCGTAATGGCCCGGCGCCATCAGCAGGCCGATTCGGCAGATCGTCTCGTAGCCGGCGACGAAGGCGGCGATGAGCTCGGCGCCGCTTGCGTCCTTGGCCTCGCCGAGCGCCAGCAGCGCCGGCACCAAGGTCACCGTCGGATGGCCGATATAGGAGAGGTGAACGTCGTCGTAGTCGAGCGCGTGCGACGTGGCGCCGTTGACCAGCGCCGCCTGTTGCATCGGCGCCCGCGCCCGGTGGCCGATGAGGGTCGCCACGGGCGCGCCGCCCTCGATCCCGGCTTCGGAAGCGAGTATGCGCGCGAGTTCCTCGCCCGCGCCCGCCAAGGTCACCGCGAACCAGTCGAGAAAGCACTGGCGCGCGAGCGCGCAGATGTCCTCGGGCAGGTCGGCGTAGCCGAGAGCGGCGGCGCGCTCGGCGATTAGAGCCGTGACCGGGATGTCGTGGGCGGATTGCGACGGTCGTGGGGCTCGCATGCTCTCCTCGCTGGCTCGCGGCTGGCGCAGGCTCGCATGCTCGGGCGGCGGCCGTAAAGCCCCTCGATGCCTCAGTCCCCCCCGAAATTCTGCACGATCTGAATGATCGCGGGGCCGAGGAGCACGATGAAGACGGCGGGCAGGATGAAGAGGATCATCGGCACGGTCATCGTCGCCGGCAGCTTCGCGGCCTTCTCCTCGGCCACCAGCATACGCTCCTCGCGCATATCGGAGGCGATGGTCTTGAGCGCCTGGCTCAAGGGCGTGCCGTAGCGCTCGGTCTGATTGAGCGTATGCATCAGGCTGTTGACGCTCGGAATGTTGACGCGCTTGGCCATGTTCATGAGCGCGTCGCGGCGGCTTGGCAGGAAGCCGAGTTCGAGGCCGGTGAGCGCCAGCTCTTCGGCGACATCGGGCTGGAAGCGCCGAAATTCACGCGCGACGCGGTTGAGCGCGCCGTCGAGGCCGAGGCCTGCCTCGGCGCAGATCACCAGGAGGTCGAGCGCGTCGGGCAGCGCGCGGTGGAAGCGAATCTGCCGCGACTTTACCAGCTGGCGCAGCATCATTTGCGGCAGATAGAAGCCGACGCCGGCGGCGATGGTGCCGCTCGCCAGTTGCGGCATGCCGGTGATGCCGATCGACATCTGCACGAGAATCACCAGCACCGTCAGCCCCAGCGGCAGCACGAGCCGCAGGCCAAAATAGATCACCAGCGCCTCGCGCGTGCGCCAGCCTGCCTGCGCCAGGAGGACGGCCGCCTGCTGCGCCTCCTCGCCGCGGGTCAGCCTGAAATGCTCGACGATGCGCTTGAGCGCGTCGAACAGCCGACCCGCGGTAAAGTCCGGCCGCGTGCCGCGCAATGCCGTATTGGCCACATTCGGCCGCCGTTGCGCGAGCGAAGTAAGCCGCGTCCGCAGGTTTCCCTTTGACGCCAACGCGGCGTGGCCCGCCAGCACGGCGATCACCAGCGACACGGTCACCACCGCCATGACGAGACCGTCGCCGCCGAGGGCAAGGGCCAAGGAGACCAACTCGTTCATATCTGGAACCGCGTCAGCTTCACCAGCGACAGGATGCCGAGCGTTATGCATGCCATGCCGCTGCCGAGGAGAATATGACCCAAATTCGTGGTAAAGAGCACGCTGATATAGGCCATGTTCATCACGCTCAACAGCGCAAGAAGGACGAAAGGCAGCGCCCCGATGATGATGGCGCTGGCCCGCGCCTCGGCGGAGAAGGCGCGCACCTTGAGCTGCATATGCCGGCGGCGGCGCAGGATGCTGTCGAGGTTCTCGAGCATTTCCGCGAGATTGCCGCCGGTCTCGCGCTGGACCGTGAAGGCGACGGCCATGAAGGCGACTTCGGGAAGATCGATCCGCACCGCCGCCTGTGCCATTGCGTCCTCGAGCGGCTGGCCGAGCTGAACCTGATCGGCGATGCGGCGCAGTTCCTCGCCGAGTGGATCGCGGATCTCACGGCTTGCAATCAGGATGGTCTCGCTCACGGGCAGGCCGGATTTGATGCCGCGCACCATGAGGCCGATGGCGTCCGGCAGCAGCTTGAGGAAGGCCGCGATCCGGCGCCGGATCAGGCGGCGAAGATAAAGGTGCAGCACGGCGACGCTCAAGAAGAGACCGCCCGGCACCGCATAGATCCAGTCGACGCCGGCGATGTTGAGCACGGAACTCAAGGCCAGCGCCAGGATGACGC
>Ga0209415_10000238_pt1 | contig 95030 bp, 77 predicted proteins | sample PeaSoiSIISIP2007_FD_187696 | JGI IMG/M metagenome (GOLD analysis project Ga0209415, IMG submission 187696) | Peat soil microbial communities from Weissenstadt, Germany - SII-SIP-2007 (SPAdes) (version 2) | ecosystem: Environmental > Terrestrial > Soil > Wetlands > Peat | place: Germany... | reverse complement strand
CGACTCTCGCCGCTTCCCCTGCCCTGGAGAAAGAAAAAATGCGTGCATCTAGTTGAAAGGTCGTTCCATATCAGGGACATCGTCCTTGACGCAGTCGCGCGTGGACCTGGTGACTGTGGATTTGGCAAGCCACAAGGTGGTGGGGAACTGAGGACTGTGGCGCCGACCAGGAGGCAAAACTATATGCTGGAGTTGAGCCTGCAATATCGGTGCCCGGCACAACCATTCCCCACTTGACGCCATCTTTTGCTATGATGCCCCCCAATAGGGCAGCAATTCGCGCAGGAACTAGGCCCTCCTGGTCGCGCGGCCCTTCTGGTCTCGTCATGGGTGACGCAGGCCCTGATCGGGGAATGAGATGAAAGTCCTTTTCGTTCATCCCAGTCCATTGATGTTTTCGGAAATCTATCTGCGCCTGGAGCCGCTGGGGCTCGAATTGGTGGCGGCAGCGACGCGCCAGGCCGGTCACGACGTACGTGTGCTCGACCTGCAAATCTTTAAGCACTCCGATTATTTCCGCCTAGTGGAGGAATTTAAGCCCCAGGCCATCGGCTTCTCGCTGAACTACCTTGCCAATATCCCTGAAGTCGAGGATCTCTCCAAGCAAACTCATCAGAAGTTGCCCGATTGCTTTATTTTTGCCGGAGGGCACAGCGCTTCATTTACCGCCAAAGAAATTCTGCGGCACGGCGCGGGGGCCATCTCCTGTGTGGTGCGCGGCGAAGGCGAAGGAATAATCGCCGATGTGCTGGAGTGCGCCGGCGACACGCGCGCGCTGGGAAAACTTCCGGGAGTGACGACGATGGATGCCGAAGGGCCCTCGCCGCAACTCATGGAAAGCCTGGACAAGCTCCGTCCCGCGAGAGATTTGATGGCCCGGCGCAAGAAATACTTTATCGGCGTGATGGACCCCTGCGCCAGCATTGAGTTCACTCGGGGATGTCCGTGGGACTGCGTGTTCTGCAGCGCCTGGACGTTTTACGGCCGCAATTACCGGCGGATCAGTCCCGAGGTTGCCGCCGACGACATGTCCACCATCAAAGAGCCCGGCGTGTTTATAGTCGACGACGTGGCCTTCATTCAGGCTGACCACGGGATGGGAATTGCAGACGAGGTCGAGCGGCGGGGAATCAAGAAGCAGTATTACCTGGAGACGCGCGGCGACGTTCTGTTGCGGAATAAAGAGGTTTTCAGGCGCTGGAAGAAGCTTGGGTTGGAGTACATGTTCCTGGGCATTGAAGCCATAGACGAGGAAGGACTGAAGGCGCACCGCAAGCGCACCACCTTGGGAAAGAATTTTGAGGCCCTGGAAGTCGCGCGCAGCATGGGAATCATGGCCGCGGTCAACATCATTGCCGACCCCAGCTGGGATGCGGCGCGTTTTAAGGTCATTCAGGAATGGGCGCTGAGCGTGCCGGAAATCGTGCACCTGACCGTGAACACGCCTTATCCGGGGACGGAAACGTGGCAGACCGAATCGCGCAATTTTACAACCCGCGATTATCGGTTGTTTGATGTGCAGCATGCTGTGTTGCCCACCAAGATGCCCCTCAACCAGTTTTATGGGGAGCTGGTGCGAACCCAGCAGATTCTGAACAAAAAGCACCTGGGATGGAACGCTCTTAAGGACACTTTCCAAATTGCCGCGAAACTACTGGCGCAGGGCCAGACCAATTTCGTGAAGATGCTTTGGAAATTCTCCAGCGTATATAACGTGAATCGGCAGGTGGGCGACCACCAGCAGCCCGTGCAGTATCAGATTTCTCTCCCTGAACACAAGGGAGAGAAGATCATCAGCGCCAGCTCACTGTACATCCATCATCCCGAGGAAGTGCATACCGCGCATTCGGTGGCCTCGGCGGGCGGGGGATAGGCGAAACGGAACGCCGTCGCCAACCTTTTCAATAATTAGGCGGATTTTGTAGATTTCCCTCCGCTGCGTATCTAGAGCTTCCTCTGCCGCATGTGCCCTGTAGTGCTCACTCTTTCGAACTCGATCTTTCCCTTGTCGGTATCAATTTTGCCCGCCATCTTGTCGCCATCTACGGTCAGGTCGCATTTGTTGAAGGCCGCTGTCCGTCCGGGTTGGGGATGGGTCTCGATGGTGAGCTTGTTTCCTTTGAGAGTTCCAGTAATTGGAATGGGGTCGTTTTCGGCAGGTCCTACCCAGCCCGTTACCTTGTCACCCGTTTGCCTAAACGATGCCTTGCCTGTCATTGTGCCGTCGGAAGTCGAAATTGTGACCGTCCAGCTTCCCGTGACATCGGGCGCTTGAGCCGGAGCGACCAACGGCGTCAGTAACAACATACCAAGGTATCCCAGTCGCGGAATCATGCCAGTCTCTCCTCGCCCTTTCGTACGCAAACCATGCGACAAAGTTCCCGAAATACCTCCGAACGGAGCAAATTGTAATGGCGCCGCAACAGGCACTAGCCCATTCGGGCGGAAGCTCCCAACCGTTGGAGCTTTCCTTTTGTTTGAACGAAGTCAATAAACGGTAGAAGAAAAATCCTCAGGTTAAGGGTTGCAATCTCCGTGTGGATGTATATGATAAATCGCTTTGAGCATGTTCTTGCAGCGAAATCGTGTGGGTTCGCGCCGGATTGGGCGCGAAGGGGCGGTCCAAATTCACGGAGCGGAGGAGATGGGCAAACGCAAGCGCGATTGCGCGGGTTCCACAACTGTAGCGGCAACCTTCTCGATATTCCTGGCTGTATTCACAATCATCACCGTTTACCTTTTTATCGCCAAGCCTTGGTGGTTTCCTCCGTCCATCACTGAAGTCGGCGACCTGATTGATTCCCAGTTCCACCGAACCTTGATTATCACGGGAATCGTGTTTGTGGCCGCGCAACTGGGACTGGCCTGGGTAATCTTCCGTTTCCGCGACCAGAACAAGCCCGCGACCTATTCCGAGGGCAACAACACCATGGAAGTGGTGTGGACCCTGGCCACGATTGTTCTATTCGTCGGGCTGGGGCTCTATGCCGAAAGCGCCTGGGCCATCGTCCATTTCGCGCCGGCGCAGCCCGGTGACTTGCAGATTGAAGTGGTTGGGCAACAGTTCCAGTGGAATTTCCGGTATGCCGGCCCGGACGGAAAATTCGGCAGGTACAAGACCGTAGAGCAGGCCCTGGCCCAGCGTAAGCGCGGAGACCAGAGCGCGACCCCCTGGCAATTGGACACAACCGATCCCGACGCCAAGGACGACATCATCACGCCCATCATGGCCGTGCCTGTGAACCGCGAAGTCGAATTGCTGATCCGGTCCATGGACGTGACCCACAGTTTTTTTGTGCGCGAACTGCGGCTGAAGCAGGACGCCGTGCCGGGAATGACCATCCATATGCATTTCACCGCCACGAAAACGGGCGATTATGAACTGGCCTGCGCGGAGTTGTGCGGGCTGGGCCATTACAGAATGAAAAGCACCTTCAGAGTGCTGAACGAGGCCGATTTTGCGCAATGGATGAAAGATCAGGCGGCCAGCCAATGAGGCACATCCAGTGAGAAATATAGGGGGCAAGGAGAGAACGCATGGCGTCACACGCTAACGTCGCGCACGTCCACGCGGCGCCATCCGGATTTATCCGGAAATATATTTTCAGCGTCGACCACAAGGTCATCGGCATTCAATATTACTTGCTGGCCTTGTTCTCTGTCTTCTTGGGGATGACGCTCTCCATCTTCATGCGTATCCACCTGGTCTGGCCGGAAATCAATATTCCATTTTTCGGCGGGCAGATGAAGCCGGAGCAGTACATCGCCCTGTTGACCATGCACGGCACCATCATGGTGTTCATGGTGCTGACCACGGCGCCGCAGTCGGGCTTCGGCAATTACTTTTTGCCGATTCAGATTGGCGCCGCGGACATGGCCTTCCCTGTCATCAACATGCTGTCGTTTTGGACCACGTTTCTCTCCTTGGTGGTAATGGTGGCTGCGTTCTTTGTTGAAGGTGGCGCGCCGATTTCCGGGTGGACGGCATATACGCCGCTTTCGATCTTGAAGCAGGGCGTGGGAGACACAGGGCAAACGCTCTGGGTCATTGGGCTGGCAATATTCTGCGCGGCTTCCTTAATGGGGGCGCTGAACTTCATCACCACTTTGGTTGATCTCCGCGCGCCCGGGCTTTCCTTAATGCGACTGCCGCTGACGGTGTGGGCCTGGTTCGTCACCGCGATTTTGGGTCTGCTGGCGTTTGGCGTGTTGCTGGCAGCTTGCGTCCTCCTCTTGCTGGACCGCGTGGCGGGTACGAGCTTCTTCGTTCCCGGCGGCCTGGTGCAGACAGGTCAGATTGTCGCGGAGCACTCGGGCGGTTCGCCGCTGCTTTGGCAGCACCTGTTCTGGTTCTTTGGGCATCCCGAGGTGTACATCGCCATCCTGCCGGGAATGGGCGTTGCCTCTCATGTGCTTTCCACCTTCTCGCGCAAGCCGGTGTTCGGGTATCGGGCCATGGTGTACGCACTCTGCGGCATCGGGTTCCTGGGCTTCATGGTCTGGGGCCATCACATGTTTATCAGCGGGATGAGCCCTTACACCGCGTTCGCATTTTCCATCATGACCATGAGCATCGGCGTCCCTTCAGCCATCAAGACATTTAACTGGCTGGGTACGCTGTGGGGCGGGCGGATACATTTCACCACGGCCATGCTGTTCGCGCTGGGGTTCGTCTCGCTCTTCGTCACCGGGGGGCTTTCGGGATTGTTCCTCGCGCAACCGTCGGTGGACCTCCCGCTGCATGACACCTACTTCGTCGTGGCGCACTTCCATTTGATCATGGGAGTGGCGGCCATCTTCGGGATCTTCGCGGCGACCTATTTCTGGTTCCCGAAGATGTTCGGCAAGTTCATGAATGAGACCATTGGCAAAGTCCACTTCTGGCTCACTTTTGCCGGCGTTTATTGCATCTTCATGCCCATGCATTTCCTGGGAATTGCCGGCCATATGCGGCGCTATGCCGACCTGACCGCGGTGGATTTCCTGGGTGGCGCGAAACACATCGGCTTATGGAAGGTCCAATATTTTATTTCGATTGCCGCGTTTATCACCGTTTCCGCCCAATTGTTGTTCCTGGCCAATTTCATTTGGGGCATATGGAAAGGCAAGCGAGCGCCGATCAATCCATGGAACGCCACCACTCTGGAATGGACCGTGCCGAGCCCGCCGCCGCATGACAATTTTGCCGGGCGCGTTCCAACCGTTTACCACGGGCCGTATGAATTCAGCGTACCCGGCCAGAAGCAGGATTTTATTCCCCAGGATATGACTCCGGAAGAAGTGTTGCGAGATCGCAGCTAAGAGAGGCCAGTAGTGCCCGGGACAGTCGCCGAAGAACTCGAACTTCAGATAGAGCACGGCCACGGAGGCGTGCCGCCGTCCAGATATTTGGACGGTGGCGGAGACCGGGGCGGTTCGCGCCCGATTCCGAGGCGCGCGTATATCACCGGAATCACCATGTTGCTGGGCGCCATAACCATGTTTTTCATGGCCCTGGCCAGTGCGTACTTTGTTCGGGGCGGATACGACGACTGGCGCTCCTTCTCCTTGCCTCGAATCTTGTGGGCCAACACGCTCATTCTTTTGCTCAGCAGCGTGACCGTGGAGATGGCTCGCAAGCAGCTTTCGCGCGGCATGGTTGCCGCGTTTCGTAATTACTGGGCACTTTCGACTGGTCTGGGATTGCTTTTCGTGGGCGGTCAGTTGATCGCCTGGCGACAGTTCCGGGCCGCCGGAGTATTTGTGAATACAAATCCAAGCAGCAGTTTTTTTTATTTATTTACGGCTGCTCATGGACTGCACTTGCTGGGTGGAATTGTAGCCCTGTTGTACGTGGCCTTTCGTTCCTGGAACCGGGCCCGCACCACGCAACCGATTGCTGCGGAAATCACGGCGATTTACTGGCATTTTCTGGATGGATTGTGGGTATTCCTGCTCTTACTTCTCTCCCTGGGACGGTGAACTGTGCATGACGTGAATCAAGAAGCGATGTCCTCTGTGTGGTCGGGAGGCGCCTCGCCCTTTGCGATGGGCTCGAAGAAGCTGGGCATGTGGTTGTTTATCGTTTCCGATTCTCTGACCTTTTCCGCGCTGTTGATTGCCTACAGCTATGCCCGCCTCAACAGTCCGAACTGGCCGCGGCCCTTCCCGTTCAGTCCTTCCATCGTTTTTTCGACGATTATGACCGTGGTGTTGCTGGCCAGCAGCTTGACCATGGTGATGGGTGTTGCGGCCGCCGCGCGCGGGGATCGCGGCACCACGGTGAAATGGATACTCGCCACCATGTTTTTTGGAACGACTTTCATTGTCTTGCACATGCGTGAGTGGTTTCACCTGATTGACGAAGGTCTGCGTCTCACTTCCAACCCCTGGGGCTCTCCACTATTCGGCGCGGTATTTTTCGGCGTTACAGGTTTGCACATGACGCACGTAGCCATCGGCGTGATCTACTTGGGAATAATTTCGCTGGGTTTTGGGCGGGGTAAGTTCAGCTCGGAGGACGTCGAGGTCAGCGGGCTCTACTGGCACTTTGTTGACTTGGTCTGGATGTTCGTCTTCCCGTTGGTTTACATCATGTCCATTTCGCCAAAGTAGGCCACGGGATTCGGCGGTTTTGATAATAAAATTGCGGTAAGGATCCGAGGAGAATCGTAGAGATGAACGATCACGGCGCAACAGAGGGCACGCATCCGGCGGTTCCCGCGAAGACGTTTCTGTGGGTCTGGCTGGCTCTGGTTTTCTTTACAGGTGTTGAGGTCTATCTTGGGTACATAGAGCTCGAGCCGAAGTTGATGCTCTCCATCTTGATGGGCCTCTCGGTGATCAAGGCTGGGCTGATCATCTTCTGGTTCATGCACCTGAAATACGAAAAGCCAAGCCTGAAATTCTGGCTGATCCCGGCAACGGTCTTCTGCATCGGCATGATGCTGCTGGTTTTTTTCTGGGACAGTTTCCGGCTGGCGGCGCTGCGGTCGTAATGAAGTGATTTGCACTCGGAAAATTTAAGATTGTGCCAGGGATGAATTGGAGTAGGATAAGAACCCAATGAGAAACGCGCTTAGATTGTTCGCTGGGACGTGTGCCGCGCTGGTTTCCGTCCCAGTGGTCTTGGGCCAGGGATGCGCCATGTGCTACTCCCAAGCTTCCAACGCCGGCGCCCACGCGCAGAGATCGTTGGATATTGGCATTCTGGTACTCCTGATGCCCTGTCTGATGATGTTCGCTGGAGTGTTCGTAATTCTGGTGCGACGGGCCCACGCGGCTTCCGCCGGCTAGTCGGTTTCCCGTAAGACGTCTTTTAGGGCTTCCGAAACCCTCTCAATCCGCTCGTTCGATAGCTCCGGAAATATAGGAAGAGAAAGGACTTGTTCGGCTGCTTCTTCCGCCACAGGGAACTCGCCCCGGCGGTCCTTCCCGCCCGAATATAATGGCTGCAAGTGCAGCGGCACCGGGTAATAGACGCCCGTTGATATTCCACGCCCGGCAAGCAGATCATGAACCCGGTCGCGACGCCCGGATTTCCCTTCAACTCTCACGGTATATAAATGGTAAATATGTTCTGTGTGCGTGGCGGCGCGCGGCAGCGACAATCCCGGCAGCCCGCCCAAAAGCTTTTCGTAGCGGCGCGCGTGCGCCTGACGAGTCATCGTCCAGTCATCCAGATGTCGCAATTTCACGCGCAGCACCGCAGCTTGAATTTCATCCAGCCGGCTGTTCCATCCCGCCTCCGAGCTGACGTATTTCCCTGTTTGACCGTGATCGCGCAAACATCGAATCTTCGCGGCGATCTCTTCGGAATTTGTAACCATCATGCCCGCGTCGCCATAGGCACCCAGGTTCTTGGTCGGGTAGAAACTGATTCCGCACACCGCCCCGAGCGACCCGGTTCGCCGCCCGCGGTATCTCGCGCCGATCGCCTGCGCATTATCCTCAACCACGATTAATCCGTGGCGGGCCGCCAACTCATTGATGGTGTCCATCTCCGCCGGCAGCCCGTAGAGATGCACAGGCATCACCGCTTTAGTTCGCGCTGTTCGCCGGGCGTCGATTTCTTCCGGCCGCAGGTTGAATGTTGCAGGATCAATATCTGCAAATACGGGCCGGGCCCCCAGCCGGACGATGGCCGTAGCTGAGGCTACGAAAGTGAAGGCAGGCACGATCACCTCGTCGCCGGGGCCGACTCCACAAGCACCCAGAGAAAGTGTCAAAGCGTCCGTCCCGTTTGCGAGTCCCACGGCGTGGCGGGTGTCGCAGTAAGCGGCCAGTTCCTGCTCCAGCAGGGCTCCCTGCGGGCCCAAAATGAATTGCTGCGATTCCAAAACTTCATCCAGGGCCACCCGGATTTCCCCGCGCAGCGTCCTATATTGTTCCCGCAAATCCAGCAGCGGTATCTTTTCCATCGATTTCTTGGCGCCCTGATTCTGATATATCATGAAGCGATTAGTTTACGACAATTTTACATCAAGCGATGCGGAATGAAATCGCAGTATCAGCGAGTGGTCACGAAAACAGTTCTCAGTAGACTCATCCCACACGGAAAATTGCGCTTCGCAAATCAGGGTTTATCCGTGTGCCGGTCTGTCCAGATTCAGCTAAGATGACCCATGGGTACTCTTGTTACATGATGTGAAAACACGTATATCCCTACATCTTTTAGAATTGACCTTAGAGATTTTTACTTCCGCATTAGGTGGTCGCATCTAATAAGTCTTTTATTTTGTGTAATATCAACAGCTCAGGAATAGCCCATCATTTGGTACGTCCATTGCATTTATTTAGGGCGGCCGGGGTGCTCTATCTCTACAGGAAATGAAGAAACTCCTGCGAGTGGTTCCGGGATAAGAGCGGCTAGGAGAGACTTCCGAATGAAATTCAGCGGTGAAATCAAATCTCAGAGATGTGAATCAGTAAAAGGAGGAAACACAGTGAAGCGAGTGGGAACTTTGCTTTGCTTCTTTGCCCTTTGCCTGTTTCTTGCGCACGGAGTGGGCGCGCAGGGACAATCAACGGGTACGATTTCTGGCTCCGTTATTGACCCCGACGGTAAGGCGGTAGTGGGCGCCACCGTCAAGATCACGGACGTGAGCACGAATGCAGTTTTGACTACCACCAAGACCAATAATGACGGCCGGTTTACCGCCGCAGACGTGGCGCCCGGAACCTACACATTAACGATTGAGATGACGGGTTTTAAGAAGTCTGTCACTGACAACATCACTGTTATCACCGGGCGGACCTACGACCTCAGCAACACCAAGTTGGAAGTCGGGGCCACATCCGTCGAAGTGAAGGTTGACATCGGCGGTATGCAGGTGATCGAGACGCAGAACACCTCGACGCAGGCGACCCTTTCCGGCCGTGCACTCACCAATCTTCCGTTTGAGACTCGCAGCGCTGTGATCCTTGGGGTTCTTGATCCCGGAGCGCAGACGGTCGGCGGCCCGCGGAACAGCACCTTTGAAGGCTTGCCGAAGGGCACCATCAACATCACCTTCGACGGTATCAACATTCAGGACAACCTGCTGAAGGGCAGCGACGGCTTCTTTGCCATCAACGACCCACGCATTGACGACGTCGAAGAATTCGGTATTACCACCAGCGGTAACGACCCCTCGAAGACCGGTGAGGGCGCCGTGCAGATGACTTACGTCAGCAAGCGCGGCGGCAATGCCTTCCATGGCGGCGTGTGGGAAACCAATCGCAACCAGGATTTCAACTCGAACTACTACTTCAGCAACCTGAACGGATTGCCCCGGCAGAAGCTGCAATTGAACGAATTCGGTTACAAGGTCGGCGGTCCGATCCTGAAGGACCGGCTGTTCTTTTTCACCGACTTCGACTTCTTCCAATTCCCGCAGTCACTGACCCGCTCCAGGACGATTTACAATTCAGCGGCAGCGGCTGGAAATTTCACTTATACCCCAACGGTAAACACGCTCCCCAACGGTGCCCAAGCGGGTGCTCCGTGGGTAACCTGCAGCGGAAACGGGACTTCGAGCCCTCTCTGCGTTGCGACATTGTTGGGAGCAAGTGGCTTGGCTGCAACGGGGCCCGTCGCTGGCCTTCCAACTCAAATCAACTCGGTTGTGGCACCATTTCAGACTGCGGTCAACTCCGTAGTCACTGCTCCTGGCGTCACAATAGGAGCTCCGCCTTCACCTTATCAAACAGGTATCAGCTATAACGCAAGCACGTTCGGCACACGCAGGTATCCTGATGCCCGGATCGATTACAACCTGACCAAGAACGACACGATCGAGTTCGATTATCACTATGCGTGGTACGACTCCGCTCCTGACGTCTTGAATAATGTGGATTCAACGTTTCCAGTCGCTCCGTTCAACACCAGCGCCGGTTCGCAGCTTTCAAACCGCAGCTTATTTGTGCTGGCCTGGCGGCGAACGATTGGCACGAACATGAGCAACGAAATCCGCGCGGGGATTCAGTCCGCCCCGGTCAACTTCGGGCTCGGTGTAAAAACCAGTATCTTCCCGACCATGCAAACGAACTTGACTAACGGGCAGGCGTTGCCGGTTACGATCGCGATGACCGGAGAGAGCGCCTTGTTCCTTGGAGCTGGCAATACGCAGGGTCGTAACTCGGCGTTAGGACAGATTCATGACACGTTCTCGTGGACTAAGGGCACTCACCAATTCCAGTTCGGATTTGATGAGACCGACATCCATTACAACGACTTCTTCAAATCTCCGGCTGCCGGAACACTTGGATTTGGGATTGATCCCACCAACGACCCGGCCATCAACGATTTTACGTCCACAACCCTCCCTGGCATTAGCTCGACTGATCAGAGTAACGCCGAGGGTCTTTATGCCTCGCTCGTTGGACGCATAAACAGCTACACCAATAACGTTGCCTTCGACCCCAAAACTCGGGCCTTCGTGACGGGGCTTTCGAACGTCGACAAGGTGAACAAGCTCGAGCTCGGGTTCTTCGGCGACGACAGTTGGCGCGTACGCCCCACACTGACCTTTAATTACGGTCTACGCTGGGAATACGACGGCCCGCCAAGCGATGCCTATAACCAGTACTTCATGAATACTCCTAACTCTGTCTGGGGCATTTCCGGCCCTGGAAACCTGTTCTCTCCGGGAGCAGCTGGCGGGAATGCCGGGGCAAATATCTATACCAACGATGCGGGCAAGAGCTGGTATAACAAGTACTACCGCGCTCTGGCGCCCAGCGTTGGAATGGCTTGGCAGCCAAGTTCAGAGAACAGCTGGTTGAAGCATGTTCTTGGCGGCCCAGGGAAGACGGTTATCCGCGCTGGCTACAGCATCGCGTATAGCCGGGAGGGGATTAACTCCTTCTTCGGTATTGCATCGAACTTGCTATCCCCATCGACAGATGGCAATCCCGGAAATTTTGGGAGCCAGGCGGCATCCTCGGGCCCAACCAATAACCAATCAATTGGGACCTTTCAGGCGGGAACTTTAGCGCTTGGTCAAGCGGGCGGGCTTCCGTTTGTGCTCCAGAGTCCGAGCGCCTTCGTAAACTCGTTTGCTCAGAATCCAACACAGGGGCAGTCCACCAACGTTTTTGCCCAGAACCTGAAACCTCCTATGATTGAATCCTGGAACGCCGGGGTTCAGCGTGAACTCACTTCGAACATGGTTCTGGAGATCCGTTATCAGGCCAACCACGGCGTTGGACTGTGGGATCAATTTGACCTGAACGAAGTAAACATTTTCGAAAACGGCTTCTTGAATGAGTTCGACCACGCGCAGAGCAACTTCAGCCTCTGCAGTACAGCAGCTCAGCTTTCGGCTGGCGGCGCTTGCTTCAATGCAGAGCAAGAGCTCGGCATCATCGGCCCGACCGCCACGGTCGGAAAGGCTGATTTCGCCAATCTGTTCGCTGCCGCACAGGCAGCCGGAGGTTGCAACGTGCCGGTACCGCCCGTGATCTGCGCTGGGTGGGCTGGGTTGTCCGGTCAAGTGAATCTGCCAATTCTGACTGGTATTTTCACCGGCTCGCAAAACGGGTCACAATTGGGGTCTCTCTTCCGCAATGGGACTCTGATCACTGAAATCCAAAACAATGGCGCGGGTTCCATGGCCGCTTCACTCGGTCAGGGTGCAGGTGCTTTCAATAGCGGGTTCAATGCGAACTTGGTTGCAGCGGGGTTCCCATCGAACTTCTTCGTTGTGAACCCAACATCCACTGGCGGATCATTCGTGCTTGCCAATGGAGCGCAATCCACTTACAACGCACTGATCGTTGATTTGCGCCACCGGCCGTCGCACGGGCTGCAGTTCGATGTGAACTACTCCTTTGCGAAGTCGCTGACCAACTACAACGTCAACAGCTCGGCCAACTTCGCGAACTTTGTCACGCTGCGTAACCCGGAATACCAGAAGGGTCCTGCACCGTTCGACACACGGCATGCTCTCAAGGGCCAGGCGATCTATGAGCTTCCCTTTGGTCCAAACCACCGATTGAGCTCGAGCAGTGGGATCGTCAATCGGCTTATCGGCGGATGGGAAGTCAACACAATCACGCGTTTCCAGACCGGTCAGCCGGTACTCGTTACCAGCGGCGTGACCGGCGGGAACACCTTCAACAATAATGGGCCCGGCATCAATCTGGTCGGAATGACAGTCAACCAGATCCAAAGCCTGCTAACTACCAGCAAGACTGAATTCATCGGCATAGGCGTACTTGCAGTCGGGTACGTTCCCGCCAGCTTGCTGAACGGCAGCTTGACGAAGGCAAACACTGCCGTATTCCAACCGTGTAACGTTCCGGGCGCATTGTGCAGCCGGCCGTTCTTCACGGGTCCATCGTTCTTCCGTTCGGACATCAGCCTGGTGAAGACCACCAAGATTACCGAGCGAGTGAACCTGGAAATCCGCATGGAAGCTCTGAATGCCTTCAACGATGCGGATTTCTACTGGGCATGCGGCGTAGGCACTTCACCCTGCTCTATCAGCACCCAGTCAACACGCTTCGGGCAGATGGGCAGCAACACGACAAACGGCGCCTACTCGGACATCAACACGACTCAGGATCCGGGCGGACGCATCGTTCAATTGATTGCCAGGGTTAACTTCTAACAAGTAGAGCCCCGGTCGAACTCGGGGTTCACGGCTTCGTCGGGGGTGGCTCAAACGAGCCACCCCCGTTTTTTTGGCGAGTTCGTGCATGTCTCTGGGCTGGCCTATAATCCCTTTCGTATGGTTTCCTGTCGCGTTTGGGAGGTCGGAATGAAGATCCACCATTTCGTCTTCATGGCAATCTTGGTTCTGACGTTGGTCGCAGGATCGGTTTCAGGGCAAGTAATTACAAAGACCACAGATGTTCACGGTCAGATTTTTTTACCGGATGGAAACACACCCACTGAATCGATTCGCTTCGAATTGAAAGGAACCGATGGGTCGTACGATCTTCGGTTTACGGATTCTCATGGCCGGTTCATTCTCGAGCGCTTGCTCAGCGATATCAGCTACACAATTTTCGTGCCCAGTAACGAAACCACTTGGGGTGACACTCAAATTGAATTCGTCCCCGATCAAAGCGTTGACCCGCGATTCTATTTGGCTCCATTAACGGTATCTAAGCTAGCCAGGCCCGCTCCCTACAAGCCAAAACCTCAGGTGGAAGGATGGCATGACGACGGAATCAAGGCCTTCCAGGAGGGCAAGGCGGAGGAGGCCGAAAAACTACTTCGGCAAGCCACTGACGCCGACCCCAAATACGCAACTGCATTTAACGACCTGGGAGTGATATTGATGCGGGAGCGCAAATATTCCAATGCGGAGCAGGTTTTTCGCAAAGGTTTGGAAGCCACACCCAAGTCGGCGACATTGCTCGAGAATCTCGGAATCGACCTGGTTCATCAGGCGAAATATGAGGATGCCATTCCTCCGCTTAAAGAGTCACTCCTTTTGCAGCCCACACGAGGCGAGGCGCACTTGCAGCTCGGCGCAGCGCTGGTGGAGACTGGAAAATTCAGCGAGGCCGAGGCCGAATTGCTTGCCGCGCGCAGGAACAAAGGCGCTGACGAAGCAGGATTGGACCTCTACCTCGGCAAGCTTTATGCAAGCACAGGCGAATTCCCTAAGGCGCTTGAAGCATTTGACGCGTACTTAAAGCTCGTACCCCAGGATTCTCCCAGCAGGCCCACAATCGTCGCCACCATGCAGCGCATGCGCCAGGAAATTGCAAAATCGCAAAGCCACTAGACAATCGGGCTGGATTCGCCTGAATCACACGGCGGGTTTTTACGCGAATCACCGATCTGTTAATCTAGCGCAGCCGGCCAGGAGGATCGGCGGGCTCGGGAATGTGTGGCGAAGTTGCTGGGGGCTTTTCCATTGGCGAATGCGAGGGGGCCGGGTGAGGCAACCCGATCCCGCGGTTCATCTCCAAATGGTCCTTTGCACAGGCAGGGCAATATCCCTTACCCGTTTCTTCATCGCGCAGGCTGGCCAGCTCATAACATCCATGGATGCAATCACAATAGCCTGTAGTTGACGCCGTCTTGATCGGGACCAAAGCCATCTCTTAAAGTTTCCTCCGCGCGCATAGTATCGCGACGTCCAACCCTTCGCAAGAGACCGGGATCGCCAATCGTCGCGCGATAATTAAAGACTCTTCAGATAGGCCAACCGAAAGGGTACGGCCGCGTTGGCGCGTAGCTCCTTCCAAATGGAGTCCGGCAAGGCGAAAAAAGCCTCAACCACCCTTGGGTCAAATTGCGTTCCAGTACATCTGCGGATTTCTGTTTTTGCCTGCTCGAGCGAAAGCGCGGCTCGATAGGGGCGATCCGAGGTCATCGCGTCCAATGTATCGGCGACCGCAAAGATGCGAGCTCCCAGCGGTATTTCTTCACCCTTGAGGCCGCGCGGGTAGCCAGTGCCGTCAAACCGCTCCTGATGCGCGAGCACTATCTTGGCGACGTCACGCAAAAAGGGCACCCGGCTGAGCATTCCATAACCGATATCACAATGCGTGCGCATAATTTCCTGCTCTTCTGGGGTCAGGGGCCCCGGCTTTCGCAGGATGTTGTCGGGGATAGCCATCTTTCCAATGTCGTGCAGGAAAGCTCCGCGGGCAATTTCAGGAAGGTGAGCCAGGTCCACTTTTAATTCTCTGGCAATGGCGAGCGTGAAAGCGGTCACACGCTTGCAGTGGCCTTCTGTTTCGGCGTCCTTCAGGTCCAGAGCTCCCCCCAGGGCCTCCAGGGTATCGTCGTAGGACCTTTCCAGTTGGTCCAGCGCTTTCTGAAGCTCGGCAGTGCGATGTTCGACGAGTTTTTCGAGATCGCGCTGGTAATGGCGATTTTCAAGCAGGAGGCGGCGATGGTCGAGAGCCCGCCGCACGCCCAAATACAATTGATCCTTCTCAAACGGCTTTAGGATGTAATCGTATGCGCCGCGCCGGATGGCCTCCAGCGCCGTGGAAAGATCATGCATGGCCGTGACCATAATGACCGGGATATCCTTGTCGTAATCATGGATCCATTCCAGCAATCGCAGCCCGTCCATCTCGGGCATCACCATATCGCTGAGCACCAGATCGGGAGTATTACTCTTCAGGTAATCCGATGCCAGGCGGCCGTTGGCCATGGTCATGCACTGGTAACCCTGGGAATCAAGCAAAGTGGAAACCACTTCGCGGATTGCCTCTTCATCATCAACAATCAGGATCTTCTCGCCGCCCACTGGTTCTCCACTCATAGCTATTATACGGCACGTCACACTAGCACTTTCGCTCTGTTGTTCATTTCTCAAACTGCGTGCTAGGTTTGCTACCTGTCTGTCTCCGGGTGTGTGGTCCTTATACTGCGGTTCGAGTTTCAGGTGCTTTCAAGCGCAAGCCAATTCGGCTCAGAATTGATGTCGCCCGTCAGCGGTCAGGGTCAGCTAGCCCTGGCATTCTTTGAGGTGGCGGCCTACCTGATTTTGATGGTTCTGTACCTCATTCTATACAAAGATGTTAAGGCGAATTTCCTACGCAACTGGATGGTGGGCTGGGCATTCCTGGCAGCGGGCAGCGTTACTGGGTTGATTCAGCAGTTGCGCGGCAGCCGCTTGGCATTTGCGCTAATTCCAGCGTGTTTGTTTTTGGCCTCGGCATTTTTTCTGGCCGCAGTGTTCAAATACTTGCACCTGGAGAAAAATATCCGCGCGCTCTGGATCTGGTGCTTTTTCGGGACCGCCGTTTCCCTGTCGTTGGCCTGGCAGGGCCACACGGCGTCGTTTCCGGCGCGTTGGACCCCGGCAGTTCTCACCAGCATGACAAGCCTCACATCAGGAATAATTCTCTGGCGTTCACAGAAAAAACATTCCGGGCGCGGAATTCCCTTGATGGCGGCGGCTCTTCTGCTGATTGGGCTGCACCAATTGGACCGCCCATTCTGGCCGGGACAAGAATTTTACTCGCTGCGACTGGCATTCGGCTCGCTCTTGTATGTTGCGTTGGGAATTGGCATGGCGGTGTTGATTCTGGAAACAAGCCATTCGAGATTAAAAGACCTCAACGACAAACTGCGCCGTTTGACCCTGATCACTACCGCGAGCACACAGACCCTAAGCGTAGATGAAGTCCTTCAGCAAGTTTTAGATAGCCTTGTGGAAGCCGTGGGCGCAACGCATGGCGTGGCGCGGTTATTGGTGGGCACTGGCGATACAGCGGAACTTGAATGCCACGCACAAGTTGGATTGCGCAGAGGGGCAGCGGAACGTCAACTGGTTCCGGTAGCCACCGAACCCTGGGCGCACGCCCTGCTGGTTCAAAAAGGGTTGTGGATTTGTTATGACCGGAAGGACGCCCCCGCTGCGCTGCGGGCGCGAATGGAAGCAGAACACCTATCGGACGTAACTTATGTCCGTTTGCCCGGCAAGGACGGTCCGGTCGGTGTGCTGGGGATAGGGTCGTCCACACCCAGGCGTTTCCAAGCGGACGAGATTGACTTTCTGGTAAACGTTGCGAACCTGCTGGGCTTGACCATCCAGAACTTGAAACTCTTCGAGCACGCCGCCGCCGCAGAGAGACAATGGTCCTACACGTTCGATTCCATAGGCGACCCGATACTCGTTCACGATGAATCCGGGACCGTGGTCCGGGTGAATCTGGCGCTCGCGTCGCGGCTCAAGAAATCCTCCGATGATCTGTGCGGGCGGCACGTGTCGGAAATACTCCGGACGGAGGGAGCGCGCTGGTCGTTGTGTCCGTATTGTGAGGGCGTACTCGGCAAGGGCACCAAACCAGATCCGGGGTTGGAGGGATACCTTCTCGCATCCAATTCTGACTTTCATGATCCCTCAGGCCGCCGCCTGGGTGTGGTTCACGTCCTGAAAGACATTACCGGCCGGCAGCAAGCCGAGGAAAAATACCGGTCGTTGATAACCAACATGCAAGAGGGCGTGTTCATTTCTAGCCCCGAGGGGCATTTCCAGGATTTTAACGACGCCTTCCGCCGGATGTTGGGCTACGAAAGCCGCGAAGAATTGATGGCCGTGAAGGACATTGCCTCCAGCCTGTATGTCAATCCCGCGGACCGCACACGTCTGCAAAAACTTCTCCGCGAGCATGGCGCTGTAAACGACTTTGAGTTCCAGATGTTGCGGCGGGATGGAGAGATAATTACCCTGCTGGAATCCAGCGTTGTGACGCGTGATGCCACGGGTAAGATCGTGTCTTTCCAAGGATTTGTGCTGGACATTACCGAGCGAAAGAATGCGGAGCAGGAGATTCGCAGGCGAAACCGGGAGCTCATGATCCTGAATTCGATTGGGCAAACGCTCAACCAGCCTCTCGGATTGGAAGAGCTCTTGGAGCGCGCCCTCCGTCAAGTCGTCGATTTATTCGGCACAGAAATCGGCTCGATATTCCTGATGGAACCTGAGACCGGGACACTGCGAAGAACAGCGGCTTCCGGGCTGCGCTCCGAATATGCGCACAATTTTCCAAACGTGGAGATGCCTCCTGACTTGCTCGAACACATAAAAGCTGTGCATGCGACTGTGCTCTCAGCTTCTGGATTGCCTCTGCCCGCAGTTTTCCGCGATTTTCAGCAGAAAGAAGGGTTGGAGGTCTTGAATTTTGTATTGCTTTGGTCAAAAGACCGGCCGGCCGGTTGCTTATTGTTGGGCAATCGGAAGTTTCGAGATTTTTCCAGCGCGGAAATCAATTTGCTGGCCTCCGTGGGCAATCAAATTGCCGCATCCATTGAAAAAATGCTCCTGCTGGATGAAACGCGCGAAGCATATGAGAACTTGCGGAGGACCCAGGAACAGCTTCTGCAAAGCGAGAAAATGGCCGCAATTGGACAGCTGATCTCCGGTGTGGCGCACGAACTGAATAACCCTCTGACAGCGATTCTGGGATACAGCCAGCTGTTGGCCTCGAGCGAGCATGTGACTGAGCGGGGCGCGGATTACGTAGAAAAACTTCATAAACAGGCGCGCCGCACGCATCGAATTGTGAATAACCTGCTCAGTTTCGCGCGTCAACAAAAGCCCGAGCGGCTTCCGGTGCGGATCAACCAGGTGGTGGAGGATACTATCTCCCTGCGCGAATACGATTTGCGCGTCAACAATATTCAGGTTCACCGCGAGTTTCATAAAGACCTTCCTCTCACGGGCGCCGATGCCCACCAGCTCCAACAAGTTTTCCTCAATATATTGAATAATGCAGTAGACGCTATCCTCGAACGATCCGATCGCGGCGACATCTGGGTGCGCACTGGAAATGATCAAGGGCGAATTGTGGCCGAGTTTGTTGACAGCGGTCCAGGAATTCAAGACACGCACCGCGTGTTCGATCCATTCTATACAACCAAGGCGGTCGGGAAGGGGACCGGGCTGGGATTGAGTATTTGCTATGGAATTGTCACCGAGCATGGTGGCGAAATTTCCGTGCAAAACATACCAGGTAAAGGGGCCGCTGTGACGGTGTCCCTCCCGGTTTTGTCGGTGGGCCGATCAAACGGAGACTATGACGCGAATGGCGCGGAACAAATTTCGACCACGGGCCGGATCCTACTGGTTGACGACGAAGAATCAATTCTGGAGCTGGAAAGAGCGATCCTGGAGGGACGCTACCTGTCCGTGATTCTGGCGCGAAACGGCAAGGAAGCATTGGAAGTGCTGCAGAAAGAACAAGTGGACCTCATCGTTACAGACATGAAGATGCCTGGTGAAATCTCAACGAATTTACTCTACGATTGGATCTGCGAAAATCGTTCAGAATTGGCACAGAGGATTGTGTTTACGATGTCGGATGCCAGCGCCGCCGAATCGGCGCGGCTGCTTGAACGCAGCGGATCTCCCCACATTCAAAAGCCATTTGAGGTAGATAGTTTCTGGAGAGTTGTACGGCAGGCTCTCCGCGAAGCGGAATCAGCCGCGATCACGAAGTCTTGAGACCCGCGGCCGAGGTAGCAGTCTGCAATGCCGCCATCGAGGTCTCCAGGCGAGCAGCCAGAGACCCAATCAGATCCGCCAAGCTTCTAAGTTGCACAATTGGGGTCGCACCCGTCCAAAGGCTCATCCACACCAGGGTCCAAAGGAAATTAAACCGCACAAAAAGGAATACTCGCTCGATTTCCCGTTGGGAACTTGCGGAAGGTGCCAGGGCGGTCAAAGTACGCGCGAGGCGATCCAGCCGGTTGTAATCTTCCCGTAATCCTTCCATGAACCTGAGAGCGGAGTGGCGGCGTGCGCGGCGGGCCAAACGGCGCGTGGCCGCATTGGCCCGAGTCCCCAGGAAACGTTCGTCCTCAGGGGAGAGCGCCTGGCGGATCTGCGGGAAATATTTGTAATGGTGCGGTAATAAGTCTTCGGCGGATAGCGTCTCCAAGAGGTGAGCCGCGCCGCGGTCCGTGCTCATGCGGCGAGACAACCAGTAAAGGGCGCCCAGCAGGGCGAGTGTTACCAGGGAAAATAAGAAGACGCTATTCATAGCGGAGAATTCACCGGTTTGATCGCTCGAATTTCGGTCCTATCCTACCATTTCTATATAGTACGGTAAACTGCCTCTTCCATACAATCATTCATGTGACAGCCGATGCCTATGAATGGAGGTACCGCCCCTCTGCTGAGGGGGAGAGTCGATGGGCAGCGGCGCTGTATCTCTCATTCCGGTCTGCGCCTTAACATCTTTGATAAGTTTTCATTCGGCAGCGCCAGCCGTGCATGGATCACGGAAGAAAGTTGATCGTAAGTTGCCTGCTGTATTTTTCTCGCCGGTTGTTCGGGCAAGTCCGCCCAACGCCAGACCGCCCAGACCCAAATCCCCAACATCAAGATAAAAGTGAAATGTTGTACAAAATCAAATAGGGAGTCGGTGGGCACTTTTGTGTAACGGCCGAGCTGGCTATTCGTCAATTGAACCGCTGAATAGATACAGCTTGCGACCAGCACCAGGCGGTGGAGAGCGGATATCTTGATCTGGTAATACGTTCCAATCGAAAGCAGCATCAGAAGCAGCACTGCCTGAGTGAAATCGAGACCCTGCTGGACGGTCAAAATGAAAGCCTGATAGTCATGCGAATTGTGCATCAGAAAGTAGACCGTCACCAGAATAAGAAGGGTTGCGACCCCCGCCAGGGCCCGCCAGGCTAGAGTCCAGACCAGGCGATATTCATGCAAGACGCGCCAGCAGATTTCCGCAAGAATGAATAATCGCAGAAATGTAAGTATGGAGTTGGCGGTCCAATAGTAAAGGAATCCGCCACGTGTGTTGAGCCACGGAGAATGAGATAACCAGACCCAGACCAGAACCGCCGGCGTAAGCAAGATCACGTAAGCGGTAAGAAACAACAACTGGCGGTAGAGCCTGCGGGAAAATACCACGACAAGCAAAATCAGACACAGTGAGATGCTGAGAACGCTCACGACCGAATTGAGCCACAAATTCAGCGAAACCATGAGGCGGCATCTTAACATTCACATCTGTGGGGCTTGCAAGGAAAAGATTCGGCAGTAGTCAGACTTCCGTCAACTATGCTTCCCCAGCGTGTCCGCCAAACGGACATTCCAGTCGCGCAAACGGGCACGAACTTGGGGAGGGAAGAGAGTGTCATACGATTGTTGAGGAATTAACACTGGACGCGCGGGAGGAAAAGAGGCAGATCGCCAGTTCCCCAGCTCAAATCATCGGTGCGATCTCGAATCAAATGCGAATAGGGACGCCCGAAGGTGAGGGACAATTCACTTGCGACGGTCCAGCAGGCCAGCCAAGCGATCGTTGAGGTCGCGCAGGCGGTTATGAATTTGTGGGGGAGTTCGTCATAGGATTGCTGCGAAATTAGTCGCGGCGACATGGTGGAATCGTCCGCCCAGCGCCAGATTGCCCAAGCCCATAGCATTAAGACTGCCGCAAAAGTGTACCGCTCCACGAAATCATAAATGCTGTTTGGCGGATATTTTGTGTTAAGCCCCAGCTCATAATTTGCCACCTGTATGGCCGAAAAAACGCCGGCGCCGGCCAGCATCCAGCGATATAGCGGCGGCACAACGATGCTGTAATAGGTTCCAACAAAGAGTATCGCCAGAAGTAAAACTGCCTGCATGAATTCAAATCGTTGCAAGCCCTTGCTGATAAATGCCCGGAATACATGGCTGTTGTTTATGGCAGAGCTGGTTGTCCAGGAAAGAAGAAAAACCAAGGCAACTCCCAATATGCGCAGAGTAAGTTTCCAAACAACGGAGTATTCATGCAGAGCGCGCCAGCATATTTCTGTGATGGCAAGCAAACGGAGCACTGAAAAAGCAAATTGAGATGCCCAAAAGAAATAAATCCAGGTTACCAGGTAAAGTCTCGGTGTATTCGAGGCCCAGATCCATATGTATTGCCACGGTCCAAGCAAAGTGAAATAAAGCGCAAAAACAATCAATTTTCCATAAAGCTTCTTCCGGAAGACCAGAACGAATAAAGCTAGGTCGAGGGAACAGCCCAAGACAATAGCAACAAAGCTCACTAGGGTGGTTGCGGCGGGCATGCCGCCCGATGGTATCATCTGAGCAAATATCGATATACTGAAAGTGGGGATCGGTGGAAGCTTAAGCTATGGCTTGATCGGGGTGAATGGGAAATTGGCGCGCACCCTGTAAGCCCATTCGTGCTCGTGAGCGAGCACATGATGCGCGCCAATCCTGGTCTATGCGTTATACGCGTGAAATACTCGCCGGAAGGAGCGAGACACGGCTTGGCGGCCACGGCGGTGTTACGCCGCTGTTATCGGCAACAACGTTTCCGTTACTTAGCGAGTTGTTGACCGAAGGGGAAACAGGGAGTAGCATTATCCCTGCTAGAGCGACAATAAGAAGCGTGCTTAAGATTCGTTTCATTTCGGGAAACCTCCTGGCCGCGCACTTTCTCGCGCGGGGTTTGGAGGCGACCGGAAATGGAAAATTTGTTCACGAAACGGAACAGGGGCAGGAATGGCAACCTGGGAATCGTTTGATCGGAACCGGCGGTTAGTGGAGGATTTGTCGTCGAGGACGTTGGCGGCAATCCCCAATGACTACGGAAGACTCATCTATCTTGCGTCTCTGCGTGACCTGGCTTCAGGACGGTATAGCCATGAAGGGCTTGAATCTCAGTATCCCCAACGGGCTGTACAAGAAGCGCTCTTAAAGGCACATCAGGAGATTTGCGCGAGGATCCTGGAGTCCCCTCTGGAACAACAGGAGTTTGATCTTTTTACGTGTTTTCGGGGGTTTGATGCTGACCCTGAGGAAATCGTGGCTACCTGGCGTGACGCGCAGTCTTACCGGGCGTTGCTTCCACTCAATTTGCCGAAGTACATGCGCGAGCTGTTTTGTTCCAATATCGAAACACTACTGAGTATTTTTGAACAGGACCGAACTACAAGCCGGCAAGCCGCATAACGGACCCGATCACCTGACCCACTACCTCCCCCTCGTCAGGAAAGCGAAAGATTACAGGCGGACAAGGCGAGAGAGGGTAGGGCTGCAGGATCAACGTTTTCTGCTCCTGCGCGCACCAGGAACACCGATACCCGTCGCGCGTTTCAACGAAGTAAATGGGCCGCTCAAATTCGTTCCTCCAGCCATTGGCTTTCACTTCGCGGCGCACAGGATCAATCAAGACCAGGGTGCCGGGCAGTAGTAAGGGTTCCATCATGTGGTCATCAAGCCCCAAATAGCCGTACAAGTATTTGCCGCGCCTGTTAAAGAGAACATTCTCCAGGTCCTTCCATGCCTCCACCATCCGGCTGAGGAGTTCTGTACGCCGGGGATCAAAGGCGGGATCAAATCGGAGAGGCAATCGCATGGCGTTTGGAGGTGCGGCGATGTGTGTTCGAGGTGCGGCCAGTTCGGCGCCATCTGAAAAGTGGAGCTCGAGCGGTATCTCATACCATTGGAAAACTTCGACCGGATCCAGGTGGTAAATGGCGGCCAGGCTATAGAGTTTATGAGGACTGGGTATGGTGCCGTAGTTTTCAATTGCTGCCAGGCGGCTGATATGGATGATAAAATCAGGCCGTCCGCGCAGAGATGCCAGCTGGTAGCTTGACCGTTCGACGTCACGAAACGTCAGGCCCAGTCGTTCCCGCATCTGTCTCAGCCGCGACCCGGGAAGCATTTGAATCCTCGAATTCCGAAAAGGTGGGAGCGGACAAATTATAACAGATTATTAATTCGTTATGACTCGAAAATGTACGCATTCGCGGCGGCTTGCTTCCAAACTTCTCCGTTATTTCGGGGTCTTTCCTACGTGTTTGCCCGGCCTTCTGTTGGCCAGCGGTGTTGAGTGGCCCTCCACCCGTCCCCAGACTACATCATCCTCGCACAAGACATTTGAGGCGGAATTCTCAGCAACCGTTGCTTCGATGGCCGATGCGCCTCCGGATGACCCCGCATCCATTCAGAAATTACTGGAGAAGGCGGCCGGGATTTTAGATTCAGCGGTTATTGGCGGGCTCGCAGAAACAGGCGATTCTGTGGTGGATCAAATAAATCAGCGGCTGGCAAAATTTGTGTCCCACGAATCCGGGATTGGCGAGAGATATCACCTGATGAGCTTGAGCGCGCAACCGCGCCTGTACGCGCTGGTCGCAGATTTTGGGTTGGGCGCGCCGTCCGCAATTCGGCTGTACGCGCAAAAGAACAATGAGAAACGTTATACCCTTGTGGCTCGAGTGGACCGATTCACGCAGCAGGATTTCTTGGACGATTCACTCGAGCTTATCTCGATTGCCAAGGCGCCGGTAATATTCGTCACCGTCGCAGGACGAACTGACGACCTGCGGACAGGCGTCTTCACGGCCTGGCAGTTCGACGATAAAGGTCTGAAGCAGCTTTGGACTTCCGATATGGTCCAGCAATCCAGCTATCAGGGGAATTCTGCTGGTTTCCAATTGACCTACTGCCGCAATCCGGATGAGACGAACCCCCGCATTTGCAACGCCATGGTCCGGGAGAGCTATCGCTGGCAGGACGGCAAATGGAGCCTTGTGGATTCAGTCCCTGTCTCAGTACCGAAACGTTAATCCCCCTTTCACTCCCTCTGTTGACGCTGGCCACTCCACATGGAACGATGGAGAATCGCTCGCTCCTTCGAGGGGGAGCATTTCATGCGCGATGAGCTACTGGTTAGCACCTTCATGACCGCTAAGGTGCAGAGCCTGTCCCCGGATGATCGCCTGCTTGCGGCAGCGCTCCTGATGCGCTCCAGTCATTTCCGGCATATTCCTATCGTGGAAGATGGGCACCTGGTTGGCATCCTCACCGACCGTGACATCCAGAGGTGCACACCCTCTTTGCTGGCGCGCGTTTCCCCGGAAGAATACAACGCCATTTTCGAGGAGACGGAAATATCACGGGTCATGACCCGTGAGCCGCTGAAGATTTCGCCCGACGCACCTTTAGTGGAGGCGGTAGCGTTGCTGCGTGAAAAGAAGCTGGGCTGCTTGCCCGTTGTGGAAAATGGAAAGCTGGTGGGAATCATCACCAAGGCCGACATGCTTTCTGCGCTTTTGCGGATACTTGAAACTGCCCAAGTAACACGGTAGGAGCGGGTGAGTTGCCAGCGAACCTGCTATCCTAGCAAGGGAAGAGAACGCTTTGAACAATCCTGCGTAAGCACAGGTGGTTCTTCAGCCCACGATTTGTGAAACACCAATTCTTGAGTTCGCGAACAGAAAGATTCCAACCCTTGAGACTCCCATCAAACAAGCCATTCGGCATTTGGAAATACTCACTCATCGCATGGTTCTGTGTTTTTCTAGTGGGCGGAGCGATTTCCGCACAGGAACCGCTTAAGCCGCCTCCGGCGGCCAAGCCCGCCGCAGGAAACGCCGATCCCGCTGAATTTCTCCACACCGCCGATGAAGTCATGGCGGAAATGAGCAAGCTGCTGGGTTTGCAGCAAATTGAGCCTCTGAAAAAGAGTCTTCGTTCACGCGACGAAATCCGCGCCTACTTGATTCAACAGATGAAGGAAGACAAGGACGCCGACAAACGGTATGCGGATGAAAAAACACTGGAGAAACTGGGGCTTCTGCCCAAGAATTTTCCCATGGAAAGTTTCCTGCTGGACTTGCTGACCGAGCAGATCGCCGGCCTTTACGATCCCAAGGCCAGGGAATTTTATATCGCCGATTGGATCGCACCAGAGGATCAGCGCGAAGTGATGGCCCACGAACTGACTCATGCGCTGCAGGACCAGCATTACCACATCGACCCCTGGCGCGATGCCGCAAAGCCGAATGACGATGCCGAAGGCGCGCGCGACGCCGTGTTGGAAGGCAGCGCCGTTGCTTCCATGCTGGATTATGGGCTGCGCCAGCAGGGAAGCAGCCTTGCCGCGGTCGGAAGCATGATGAATTTCAGCACTCTTCTGGGCAAAATGGACGATAGCTCGCCCTTGTTGTCTAAGGCGCCCAAATTTATTCAGGACGCGCTGCTTTTTCCCTATGCCGCCGGCGCCGATTTCAGCCAGGCGATTTTGTTGAAGCGCGGTGGCTGGCCCGGTTTCCACACGGTGTTTGAGAACCCTCCCGTTTCCACTCAACAGATCATGCACCCGGAAATGTATCTGAGCGGAGTGCTGCCCGAAAATGTCACCGTGCCGGACCTCTCCGGCGATTTGGGGAAGGATTGGAAGAAGCTTGACTCCAACATTCTGGGCGAATTCGGCCTGAATGAGATATTGAAACATTTTCTTGGCGATGTGCGCGCCAACCAGCTTTCACCGCTGTGGGCCGGGGATCGCTACGCCATATATGAGCGCAAGATCAGCGCGGGCAAGACAGATGAAAAGGCTGCGACCGAGGACCTGCTCGTGCTGCGTTTCCACGCATCATCTCCGGAAAACGCGGCGCGATTGTTCGGCGGATTGAGCGAAGCCAGCGAAAAGAAGTATGAGAAGCGCACCAACTTATTTCGCCGTCCAAATTTCTTTTCCTTTGATTCGGCGGAAGGCGGCGTCTTTCTGCGATGCGCGGGTCAGGATTGCGTCACTCTGGAAGGGGGCGACCGGAAATTATTTGATGCCCTGGTCCGCGCGCTCCACTGGCCTGCCAATCCGGATGCGCCCGCATCGCCCGATACAAAGGTTGCTCCAACCAAAGCCGAACTACTTGTCCCAATTCCACCCGCCGCTCAGCCGGTTCCGATCTCAATTCCGTACTAACAACCTGTTGAAAATCGTCGAAGGCATGTCATCCCGAGCCCGCCTCGGCGGGCGAGGGATCTGCTTTTCGCCAAAAATACCAAGAAACAGCACATTCCTCGTCGCTTCGCTCCTCGGAATGACAGGTTCTGGGCGTTTTTCACCAACCTGCTAAGACTTCCGTTACTTGCTCGCAGTCGGCTTCGTTTGCGCGCCCGCCTTCTTCACCGGCGCCGCTTTTGCGGCCGCGAAAATCGCTTTCGGAATCATCATATGCACGCCCTTGTTGGTGTCCACCAGCTGCGTGATGTGCAGGTCCGCCGCAACGCTCGAGAGCATGTAGGCGTCGTCGCGTGTCAGATGTTTTTCGCTCACCAGAAAATCAATCATCTGGCGCACCGCTTGCTTGGTGGCTTCATTCAAATCCAGATTCATTCCCATGGTGATGAATTCCGTGGGCGTTTCCGCGCGCGGCCAGTCAATGTGCATGTCCTTGCGCACCACAAATTGAAAAGTTCCGACGAGCGACGTTTCCATGGCGGTGATGTCCACCTCGCCGTCGCCCTGGCCCACGTGGCCGTCGCCCACCTCGAATAGCGCGCCCGCCACATGCACCGGCAGATAGAGCGTGGTGCCCGCCACCAGATACTTGTTGTCCATGTTGCCGCCGTAAATTCCCGGAGGAACGCTGCTCACGCGCCCCATCGCGGGCGGCGGCGCGATCCCCATGCTCCCGAAAAAGGGATGCAGCGGAATATCAATTCCCGGAGCGAAATGCGCCACCATGCGCGCCTTGTCCAGTTGAATGATTTTCGTTTTCGCGTACGGAAAATCTTCGGGCAGGAATCCCGAGGTTGGTCCAAATCCGTTGTAGGCGTAGGGGATCGCCAGTTGGATCGCTTTGATTCGGATTTCGAGCACATCGCCCGGCTGCGCGTCTTCAATGTAAATCGGGCCGGTTAAGATGTGCCCGCCGGGACCCTTGTCCGTCACCGCGCCCTCTTTGTAGAGGTCGCGCAACTGCTGTTCCACCTGATCCGGCGCAACGCCCGCGCGCTCGAGCCGCGTAGGACTGGAGGTGAGCACCGTGCGCACCTGAACCGTGTCACCGGATTTCACGCGCAGCACCGGAGTTGACGCCCCATCGTAATGTCCCCAGGCCACGTTTGCGGGTGTAGGCTCCAGCTTGATGACCGCGGCTTTCTTTGGCGCGGCTTTTCCGCCAGATTGCTGTCCGCAGGCCATGCCCGCGCAGAGCGCCACTGCCGCGATGGAGCTAAGAATGCGTTTCATCACTGAAATCTCCCGTGATTCGGCGGGTAGTGTACATCATGCCGCCGAAGCTTGCCTCACGGTAACGCAGGCCTCCGTGCCGGCATATTGGATTTCCGAAACCGCCGGCGGGGACGCCCTTCGGCCTAACTCAGGACAAGCCAGCGCTAAAAAATTCCTATTACGGGCCGGAACCCTTAAAGCATTTTCTTAAATTACCCATAGCAAGATCCCCCCACCCCCCATGTTTTTCGTATGTGTTGCAAATACGATGGTTACGGGCGCGATCGTCGTATGTGCGGCAACTGCGGGGGTTAAAGTCGAATGTTATCATTTTCTTGAACCCCCTCTCGTAAGTGCGGATTCTGAAGGGTTTATTTATTATCACTATAGTTACTATTCCGGCCGATTTGGTGGTATTTATACGGATGGTTGCATCAATTGATCCCATTTCGGTTAATTTCCTTCAGTTTACTATAGGTCAGAAGATCTCTGAAATCATTGGCAATTCGAATGAATTGAGGCAGTCAGAGAGAGAGCTTCGAGAGGACTATTCGAAATGCTCGGCACAGTCTCGATAGTATATTACCAGAGAGTTATGGAAAGAGTCAAGAGGATAATTAGAGTGTTTCAAAATGTGATGCCTTACCACGATCTGTCCCGAATGAAATTTCACTCGCCACTCTTCCTAACCGAAACCGTAACACGGTGCAATCTGGTGCATTGTGATGTATACTTGTTGCACTATGGCGCAATCGGAAAAAGCAGTCCGTCAAAGTGTCACGATCCCTCCACGCGTCGCCCGGTGCGTCCGGGCACTGGCGGAAAAGCAAAAGACGAGCGCGAATCGGGTTCTTGTGGACTTGATCGAGGCCGGGCTTCAATCGAAGGAGGCGGAAAAAGAGCGCTTTTTCGCTTTGGCCGGAAAACTGGCGGAGACGTCCAACCCGAAGGAGCGAAAGCGGCTGAAAGAAGAGCTCGCGCGAATGACGTTCGGCACCTAATAAGAAGCCACGCCTCAATGTTTGTGGTGATGAATGCCAAAGATTCAGTGGACGAATCTTCCCGCCGCGCTGCGCGACCATCTTTTCCAGCGGCTCGCCGACCGCAAGATCACGGTAGAAGACCTTTACAAGCTCAAGCTTTGGCGCGAGTCCGAGCCGGAAGCGCCCGAAGGGCTTTGGTACAAGGATTTCGGTTCGTTTAAGATTTGCGGTGAAGGGAAGTTTCCGAAGACGTTTCTCCTGAAAGGCCAAGCGGCAAAAGGCACTGCGTTGTGAGGCGGTTCGGGAAGTCAACTACGCCAGCACGGAGGCTGGCGCTACACTGACTGCTGCCACCCTGAAGGGATGGCGCTGCATTAAATGAAAGGGAAAGCAGATTCCTCTCCCGCTAACGCGGAATCGGAATGACGGGGTTGCGCGAGTTGGCTAGATCTTCACTCCATTCGGGGCCATGGGCATGGAGCGCAAACGGGCCCCCGTCGCCTGGAAGATGGCGTTGCCCACGGCGGGAGCCAGCGCCATGATCGGCGTTTCGCCCGCGCCTGCCGAAGGAATGTCCAGGCGATTCACCAGGACGACCTCGATATCGGGAGCGTCCTTGAAACGCGGGACGCGATATTTTGAAAACTTCGGATTGGTGACGCGGCCGTCCTCAAACTCGATGGCTTCAAACAGCGCGCCGCCGAGTCCCTGAACCGTGGCGCCCATGACCTGATTTTTCAGGCCATCGGGATTGACGATAGCGCCGCAATCAAATGCGGTGACGGCGCGCACGACCTGCACGGCTCCGCTGGCACCATCCACGCTGACTTCGGCGCAAGTGGCGACGTAGCCGCCCTTTTCCATGCCGCAGGCCAGGCCGAATCCGTGACCGGGCGCGGGCTTCGATTTGCCCCAGCCGAATTTTTCCGCGGCGGCTTTCAACACGTCGGCCACGCGCGGATTCTTGTCGAGATTCTTCAAACGGAATTCCATCGGCTCCATTCCAATGGAGTGCGCCAGATCGTCCATGTGCGATTCACGCGCGAAGTGATTGGCGGTGGCCGCGAGGCCGCGATATGAGCCCTGGCGCAGCGGATATTGCGTGGGATGAAATGCGATGAGCTGATTGGCGACGGTGTAAGGCGTGTCGATACCCGAGCCGCCGGAATTGTAATTGTGAAATTCCCAAGCGGTAAGTTTGCCATCGCCGCTCACACCGCTACGAATATCAATCACTCCCACCGGCCGGAAATACGCCCAGGTAAATTCCTCCTCGCGGGTCCACTCCAGCTTCACGGGCTTGCCCGCGGCCTGTGCGAGACGTGCCGCTTCCACGGCGCATTCACCGGTGTGCTTGCCGCCGTAGCCTGAGCCCATGTCGGGCATGCGCACGCGGACTTTGTCCCCGGAAATGTGGAACGCGCCGGCAAGTTCGGAGCGCACGCCGAAGGGCCGCTGCGTTCCGGTCCAAACATTCAGCTCGCCGTTTTGCCATTGAGCGACAGCCGCGCGCGGCTCGAGCGGCGCGTGCGCGATGTAAGCAATGTTGTATGTGGCGTCGAGCTTGTGTGACGCCGCGGCCAAGCCCTCCTCCATCGAGCCGGTTGTGTTTGGCCGCCCGCCGCCTCCGCGTCCACCGCCGCCGGCTTGCACATTGGCTTTCAAGTATTCGTAGATGTTCTTGCTGTTGGGCAGCGCGGGGGCCGGTTTCCATTCGGCGCGGATTGCGGCCAGTGCGCGCGCCGCGGTTTGCAGATTGGGCGCGGCCACCCCAACGAATTCGCCGTCATGGACAACGGTCACACCCGGAATTGCCTGCGCGGCGGTTGCGTCCACGCTGGCAAGCGTTGCACCAACGGAAGGCTGCCGCAGGACTTTGCCATAGAGCATGCCCGGCAATTTCATGTCGGATGTGTATTTGTGGCTGCCAGTGACGAAATCGCGGCCATCCACTTTCGCGATGGGCTTGCCGGAGATAATCCACTCATTCGTGGGGACAAGTGGATCCGTGTCAGGGATTGCCTTGGCAAGCGCCTGCCCCTCCGCAAGTTTTCCGTAAGCAATCGAGCGCTTGGATTGCGGGTCGGTGATTTTTCCGGAGACGGCGACCAGGCGCGCCGCGTCCACATTCCATTGCTTCGCGGCCAGCTCGCGCAATGTGTCGCACGCGGCGGAAGCGACATGGCGAAGCTGCGGGCCCATGCGCGGGGTGGTCTGGCTGCCGAACGTGCCGGCGTCAAACGGAGTCAGCTTGGTGTCGCCCATCACCATGGTGATGGACTCGAACGGCGTGCGCAGCTCTTCGGCGACGGCTTGCGCCAGCGAGGTGCGAATGTTCTGGCCGATTTCCACTTTGCCCGTGTAAACGGTGACGGCGCCATCTTCGTTGATGTGCAGCCAGGCGGAAATATCCTTGGGCATGGATTGGCCGCCAAAGCCGCCCCGACCGCCCGATTCGCCCTGCTGTTGCTGCGCGAGGGCGCCCTTGGAAATCAGGAAGACGGCGATGCCCGCGCCGACCAGTTTCGCGAAGTCGCGGCGGTCAATTTCAAAATGGTGGACTGGCGGAGAGTGAAGCTCGTAGCGTTCCGGCTCAATCACAATTTGAGTTTCGATTTCAGGAGCGCGATGGTCGGTCATCGGGATGCTCCTTTCGCCGAAGATTTCATGGCGCCGGCGGCGCGCCGCACCGCGGCCACAATCCGCGGGTAAGTTCCGCACCTGCAAATGTTGCCCTGCATGAACTCGGCAATTTGCGCCTCGGTGGGATCGGCGTTGGTTTTCAACAGCGACACGCCGGTCATGATCATGCCCGAAGTGCAGTAGGCGCACTGCATGGCGCCCTCGTCGAGAAAGGCCTGCTGCAGCGGATGAAGCTTGCCGTCGTGCTCCAGTCCTTCGATGGTGGTGATCGGGCGCTGGCCCACGGTGCCGACGGTTACGGTGCAGGAATGGCGCGGGTTCCCGTCAATCAGCACGGTGCACGCGCCGCATTGGCCTTCGCCGCAGCCGTATTTGCTGCCGGTCAGGTCAAGCTGATCGCGCAGCACGCTGAGCAGTGAGGTTTCCGGCGCGGCGTCAATTTTGTATGGCTTGCCGTTGATTTGGAGTTCCGTGATTCTTTGACTTGATGTGGATAATTGAAGACTCATCGAGCACCTTCACGCGGCCCATGGCTGAGCCGCTGTAAACATGCTAATCCTGCGCGGAGGCGGGTTCAAGAGCGGCGCTAAGAAATTTTGAGAGGCGCCGATCGAGCAGCTTTATTTTCGAGGCGGGTAAGGCGGCGGGCGAGGCGGGATTCCCATTTGCGGCAGAAAGCGGCGCCGACGGATTTGTCGTCGCGGGTACGCGCGCCCTGAGCCCGGCGGAGTAGATGCAGTCCGTGTTGCGTAAGCTGAGTGGCGCGAGAGAGCGAACGCACGCGGTGCTCAAAATGAATAGCGAGTTGTTCGCATGCTTCAAGAGCGGCGCGGAGCTGGCCTCCCTGGGCGAAAAATGCATGGGAGCCGGAGGAGCCGCGAAGCAAGATACGTTCGAGCGTGAGTGATTGCTCCGGCGCGAGGCTGTGGATCTTTCCGAATGAGTTAGGCTTTGGGCTTAGCAGGCCCTCCCACAATTCCAGAGCGTTGGGCAGATCGCCTGCGCGCTTGGCCAGCCGCGCCAGGTCGCGGCGGGCGGCGAAATCGTGCTCAACAGGCAGTCCGGCGCTGACAGCGGCATGGCAAATTTTACGCGCGCGCACAGGATCGCCCCGACGTTCGAGGAGACGCGAGAGTCCGTAGAGGTCAAGTGGCTCTGTAGATGTGTTTCCCACGCTCGCGGATTGGTCCAGGTCAGTCGCCGGCGCGCCCATCTTGGCCGGGCCGGAGAATAAGCCACCGCCGAGCATTTCAAAAATGCGCTCGGCCAGAGCGGCCAGGCCACGAAGGTCCATCTGGTTGTGATGGAAGATGGGCACCAAAGGCTCAGCATATCCGCCGCGCACAAAGTTGAAATAGATTTCGGGAATCATCGAGGAGTCCACGTCGAAATCACGGGTCCAATCGAGACGCGAGCCGGCGGAAGTTTGCAGGACATGCTTCTCCAGTTCAGCCAGACGCACCGATCCGAGCCGCGGACGCCAGAGCTGTCGCGCAGGATGGAGAAGATCCAGATGTGCGGCGGGAAAGCGCGGGGCGATAGCGCGGGTCATGCGGAAGCGAGTTTCGAGCAGCGGCCAGTCAAAGCTCTTGCCGTTGAAGGTAACCAGGACGCGGCGTTCGGCCAGGCGCTCATCGAGTGCGAGAAGAAGCGAATGCTCCTCGCTGAAGTCGCGCATAAAAAACTGTTCAACTTGCAGGCCGCCGCCATCCCACCACGCCAAGCCCACTAGAAAAGCATAAGTGCCTGAGCCGCCGGCAAGCCCGGTGGTTTCCGTATCGAGGAAAAGCCATTGCGAAGGGTCCGCGGCTAGACCCGCATTATCGTGATGGTTTTTCTTTACGCTGGACTTGGCAGAGGCGCGCTTCGCTCCATTTCGTTCTTCAGGTAACAGGAGCCGTAGCGCGCGCGCCGCGCGGTGGTCATTTTCCGTCAGGCACGGCTCAGGCGTTGGAAACCAGCGGCGGATGACCAGGTGCTCGCCGAAGTGGTTGCTCTGAACTGTGGCCCCCAGCAAGCTCGCGAGATGTCCTCCGTCTGACGGCGATGCGACAGTTCCAGGCGTGGGGGAACTGTTCGATGCCTTCTTCCTCGCGGGGCGCAGCGCGGCTACGCGCGCGAACTTGTCGTCGAAATTGCCGCTTGAACCCGTGGACATGGTCAACGCCAGAAATTCATGGAGTTCTCGTTTCTACTTGCGCTCCTAGCCCATCGAGGATGGCGAGCGCCGCTTCCTTGGCGTGCTCGTTCCCGTCACCCAACGGGCCCACGCACGAGGGACATCCTTTTTCGCAATCGCATGCCGCGATCAACTCGCGCGTCTTGCGCAGCAACAATGCGTGCGCGCGGAAAAGCGGTTCGCTGAAGCCGATGCCTCCGGGGTAGGCATCATATAGATACAAATTCGGCTCGAAATATTCCTTGTCAGGAGCGCCGCTGCGGATTTCCGCGAGGTCTGGCGGCGGCTCCCAGCCATCGGCGCCGGGGGCAATACCGGGCGAAGGTGGCCGCTCGCCGATGGCCGTCCCTAGGTCGCGGCGATCGCACATCAGCAGCAGTGTGGCCACACTGTGCAAGGCGTGCAGCAATCCGCGCATGCCGTCCTGGCGTTGGCTGATTGTATAGGGAAGCGATTCCACCAGCGCCCGGTCGAGCGTGGTCCAGCACGCCGTGGTGTGCATCTCATTTTCCGGCAGCTCGAGTTTGCCATCGCCGATATTTTCGTGGGTGAAAAATTTTATTTTCTTGAAGCCCACCACTTGCGAGCGCACCAGCACATCTCCGTGCAAGCGCGCGGCATGCAGATCAGCGCCCGTGTCACCTTCCTGCAAGATGCGCGCCTGACCGGCTACCTCCAGCACGCGAACCTGGGTGTAGCGGATTGCGTCGGTGTAATAATCCACTTCCACGCGCTTGACATAGGCTTTGCGCTCGTCGAAATCCATCCGCTCGACGTGATACTGCTCGCCCTGATGGAGATATATTGCTTTGGGATGAACGAAGGTGAGCGCGCTGGTGAAATCGACTTCGCCAATCACTTCCGGAGCGGCGGTTATGTCCACAATAATGAAATTGTCGGAGGTGATGGAGCGCAAGCTGACCGTGTCGGCGGGATAGGCTTCCTGCGTCCAGTGCCAGTGGTCGCCGGTGTGATGCAGGAAGCCTGATTCCGCAAGGCGGTCGCACAACACCGGCAAATCTATGGCGCCGAATTTCTCATCGGCGTAGATGGGCAGCTCAAACGCCGCGCACTTCAAGTGGTTCACGAGCACTTCAAGATTGTCGGGCTGAATGTAGGCGTGCTCCGGAGAGCGTCCGAAAAAATAGTCCGGGTGGCGCGCGACGTATTGGTCGAGGGGAGAAGAACTGGCCACCATCACTGCGCAGGAGCTGCCGCTGCGGCGCCCCGCGCGGCCGGCGCGCTGCCAAGTTGACGCGATCGTGCCCGGGTATCCGGCCATCACCACGGCGTCGAGTGAGCCAACATCAATGCCCAGCTCAAGCGCGTTGGTGGTAACCACGCCGCGGATGCGGCCTTCGCGCAGGCCGCGCTCGATCTCCCTCCGCTCGCCCGGCAAATATCCGCCTCGATACCCACGCACGGTTTGGGGCGAGCCCGGGGAGGTGGGGAAGGCCTGCTGGAGATAGGTGAGCAAGACTTCCGTCTGAAGCCTGCTGTTGGCGAAGACCATGGTCTGCAGATTGCGATTCAGAAACTCCTGAGCCATGCGCGAGGTTTCGTGGATGTAACTTCGCCGGATGCCGAGGTAGCGATTGATGACCGGCGGATTGTAGAAGACGAAAACTTTTTCCGCGGAGGGCGCGCCGTTTTCGTCGAGCACCTCCACCTGGCTTTCAATGAGGTGCGAAGCAAGGTCGCCGGGATTGGCGATGGTGGCCGAGCTACAGATGAATTGCGGAGTCGAGCCGTAAAAGCCGGCAATGCGGCGTAATCGCCGCAAAACGTTGCACAAGTGGCTGCCAAAAACACCGCGATAGGTGTGCAGCTCATCCAGAACGATATAGCGGAGGTTTTCAAACAGCCGCTGCCATTTGGTATGGTGCGGCAAAATCCCCGTGTGCAGCATGTCGGGATTGGTGAGGACGATGTGGCCCTTCTCCCGGATTGCTGAGCGCGCGTCTGCGGGCGTATCGCCGTCGTAAGTGAACACACCGAATGCGTCGTCAAGCCGCTGCGCGAGGTCGTGCAACTCTGCGAGCTGGTCCTGCGCCAGCGCTTTGGTGGGGAAGAGATACAGCGCCCGCGTGTCTGCGTTTTCAAGCACCGCATTCAACACCGGCAGGTTGTAGCAAATAGTTTTCCCGCTGGCCGTGGGCGTGACCACAACTATGTTGCGCCCGGCACGAACAGATTCGGCCGCAGCGGCCTGGTGGGTGTAGAGCTGAGCGACTCCCTTGGCGGAAAACGCGGAAGCGAGCTCGGGTCGCACCCATTTCGGCATGGGCGCCCATTGCGCGTCGCGCGCGGGAATATGATGGATGGCGGTTATAACCTCGCCGGTGGCGTCGTGCGCGACAAGCTGCTCAACGAGTTCTCGGATCTCGCGGACGCGCCCCAGTGAGCTGATCGTTGCCGTCCGTACAGCCAGGGATTGGGACATAGCGCCTCGCTCCAAACTACCCGCGAATATCAGGCTTCGCTTTTTGTTCGCTTACAATAGCACGCCGCCGCACCGTCGGCAATCATGACGTTGCTTTGCTTAGCCGGAGGATGAACACACCGCCCAGCATGGTCAGTAAGGCCGCATAGGCAAAGCCGGCAGCGGGAGAGATTGCACTCCACAAGAAGCCCACTGCCATGCTGGAAACGAAATCGCCGATGCCATTCACGGTAGCGAGCACGCCGAATCCGGTAGCGCGTATTTCGCGCGGAAGCAGTTCTGTGGCAACGCTCTTCTCCAGCGTGTCCTGGATAGCCACATAAAGACCAGCCACGCCAAATAGAACAACGAGTTCAGGGAGGTGGGGCGGTACGGCCATGAATCCGACTGACATCCCCGCCGCGAGGAAGTAGCCAACAGCAAGGACTCCCCGGCGGCCGATGCGGTCACCAATTGCCCCCGCCGGAAAACTGGCGCCGGCATAAATGACATTGTGGAAAGTGTAGAGCGCCACAGCGATCGCTCCACCACGAACGGCGCCATAGCGTGGCACAAGCAGTTGCACGGCTCGAAGAATCAGCAAGGAGTGGGCGAAATCACCCAGCCCGAAAAGAAAGACGGCACCGAGAAATTTCTGGAATTCGCGGGGCAGCTTCGCAAGACTTGCTCTGAAGGGGAGCGGATGAAGGTCTCCGACATGCCTGCTGGAGGGAACAAGCAAAGCAAATGCCAGGGCCGCGAGCGCTCCGGGAACCAATGTCCAGCGCATGGCGACAGCGACGCTCGTGGATGCTGCAAGCGCCGTGGCGCAGAGTGGGCCCAGAATCGCACCGCAGGTATCCATGGTGCGCTCAAACCCAAACGCACGCCCCACTTGAGAAGGAGCGACAGCGTCGGTGAGCAGGACATCGCGCGAGGGCCCACGCGCGCCGCGACCGACCCAACCGATTGCGCGCGCGGCCAGAACCTGCGGCCACGCACCCACGAATCCGAATGTGAACGTGGAAAGAGCCGTCAGCAAATAGCCTGTGACGGCGATGGGTTTGCGCCACGCGGGGCGGTCGGCAATCCATCCCCCTGCTAATTTGGCGAAACTGGAGAAGCCGTCGGCGACGCCTTCGATCACTCCCAGCGCATACGCTGGAGCGCCAATTCCGGCGAGCAACACTGGAAGAAGCGCCGTGCCGGTCTCATGCCCCCAGTCTGAGAATAAGCTGGCGAGCCCGATGCCGAATACGCCGCGCGTGAGCCACCGCGGCTCGCTCTTCGGTCCCGGAATATTTGTTTGCGCTGGCATGAAGGCGCTCAGATTCTAGCGAAATCCTGAAATTTTTGTGGAACGTGTATGGGCGACTTCTGGAGAGACGGCTACCACCCTTCACCAATGCATTCAGGGCAGGCAGATCCCTCGAGCATCCTTTTCGGATGCCCGAAGGATGACGCCTTACATTTGGGCCACGAGCAAATATTTTTCTAGTAGTGGAACCTCCACCGGATCTGTCCATAGATCTCCTGCGGGTTATTCCAGTGGAAGCCTCCGAAGGTCTGGCTGTTGTCCAACTCGAAGCGGCTGTTCGCTACGTTCAAGGCAGTCACCGAGACCGTGAATCGCTCACCAATATCCTTTCCCGCGGAAAGATCGAATGTCGTGTGCGACGGCAGATAATCGCCCGGGAAAGGCTCGCCCGGAAATGCGTTGTGGAACCCTGAACCGTAATAAACATTGGCGGAGGCATAGGAATGCCACGGCAGATTCACCTCGCCCCCCACGTTGAGCGTGTTCCGCTGGTCGTGGTCAAGGGGAGAGAGTCCCGGCGAAAACATAAAGTTCGTCAGGCCGCCGGTGATCGTACCGCTTCCCTCGGCGATTTGATTGGAGTACGCCAAATGAATCTGTCCACGGTTGGACGCGAATCGCGGCGAGCGCAGGGTGAGTTCCCAACCGCGAATCAATGCCTGGGAGACAGTGATCGGAAAGTAGATACTCGAGTCCCCGATGTTGTTATGGTCGAGGAAATTCGTGACGTTCGTCCTGAAGTTATCCGCGTCCACGACCCACCCGCGATAAGGAATCGTTACGCCGAACTGGTATTCCCTGTCGCGTTCTCCGTGGAGCGGTACGAATCCCAGGTTTTGCCCCATCGCAAAATTAATCAGTGGCGGACCGGAAACCGTCTCGATGGGTGGCGCCTGATAGTAATAGCCGTAGAATCCGCGAAAGGTCCAGTGCAAGCGAGGCACTGTAACGGTCGCGCCGAATCGCGGGTTGATTGCCGACTCGGAAATCGGCGGCGTGGCGGCTGTGGCAGGAAATCCTCCTTCCGAAAACCATGTCGGACGCATGCCAGCTGAAAGCGTCAACCAAGGAAATGGCTTAAATTTATCGTCGATGTAGAAGGCTTCCAGATGCGCGTTGGGCTGCTCCGGATCGGCTATTGGCAGGTTGCCGCTGCCATCATTGAAGATCGCGCCAAAAAATTGATGGTCGCCCTGGTAAAAGCCCAGGAATCCGGCCTGCACGTCGTTATATTTGTAGTTGGCGGCGAAACTTGCCTGGCCACCTGCATAGGCCGAGCTGCGGTTTTCCGTAGTGGCAACGGGGGTATCCGCGGGCGATCCGCTGAAGTCGCCTCTGTTGTAGTGGTAGAAAGGCGAAACAGTCAGCAGAAGATGCGAATTGAATGTGTGGACCCATGTGAACAAAACTCCTGCGTCGGTCTCGTGTTCGCCGTCGCGAAGCCCGATGGTGGGAAACTGTCCATTCACCGGATTGTTTTCGATGTCATTGGGAAATGGATCGTACGGAACTTGAAAATAGTCCTGCCGAACTGAAGTCACAAGACGAAGCTGGTTCGAGGAATCGATGTTATACGTGAACGACCCGAAACCACCGATTCCATTCACGGCATCGTGCACCACCTGGGGAACGGGAGGCTGCAAGCCAAGATTGCTGCGGTTTCCGTTTACGCTTAGATAGTACGCGAAACGTTCTGTATGGCTGCCGCAGCTCAACGCGTCATTGGATTGATAGAAAGTTCCGAAGCTCAGTGACATTTCGCACTCATTGTTTCGCTCAAAGCCGCTCCGGGGCACGACATTGAACACGCCGTAAGTGCGGTCTCCGAATTCCGCTCCGTAACTGCCGCGATTTACTTCCACAAATTCCATGTCTTTCGGGTCGAATTGCGGCCCTACATTTTGCGCAATGGCTGTGTTGATGACGGGAATGCCGTCCAGCAACCATGTGGTCTGATGACCGCCGCGGATATGGAGCATGTCGTGCGTGATATAGGAACCCGGAACGTAATCTGTGATCATTGCCAAACTGTTCGAGCGGTCCGCTCCCGGTGTCCGTGCAATGTCAGTGCTGTCCACAAGCGTGATGGGGGTAGCGCTATCGGTGGGGAGAGCCGCCGTCGCGGCGGTCACATTGATTTTCTCGTTCGCCGAACCCACATGAAGTTGAACGTGCACGACTGGCACGGTTCCCGAAACAACAGTAATGTCCTGCTGCGCGCCCGCGAATTTAGGGCTCGATACGGTCACCGAATAGTCGCCCAGCGGTACGCCATTAAACTGGAACTCGCCGTTCTCGTCCGTGGTGGTGGTCTTCTCCCAGTCGGATAGTTTCGCTTTCAGCTTAACCGTCGCGCCTGGAATCGGAAGATGCTGCGAATCGTGCACCACGCCGCGGACCGCTCCATAAATATTCGCGTGGAGCGCCGCGGCGCAGCAAAAGATCAAAGAAACGGCAATAAATGGCCTGATACGCATATGAATTTCGCTCTCCTTTTTCCTGTGAGAATGGATTTATTCCCGAGGGACACGTCCCCCGGTTCAATCTTTTCTTGTGGAACGATTCAGGAGAGAGAAGTTCGAGGAGGGGGTGCGTCAGGAACGGCAGTAATATTTGGTACAAATTGCGAAGCCAGGCCCACAAATGGCGAAACGGACTCAGCGAAAACTACTCTCGTTGGCGCCGGCAACACGTAATACCCGATCCCGATCGCAGTGTCATGGGATGTGCTGCACGCACAAGCCCGGCAGCAAGACATCGGCTCGGATTTCTGATCGTGCATCGGGCAATCCGGCATCGCGTCGTCTGAGGTCTGCGATTTCGCCTCGGCCCGTTGCCGCGGACACATGCCGTGAGCGCAGCAATCCGGCAGGTCCGCAGGGAAAATCGCGGCGGCCAGCGGGACAGCGTAGATTCCCGCCAAGGCGGCCAGTACGACGAAAGTGTTGAATCGGCGAAGCACGATTGTTCTACTGGATCCTTTAACCGACATCCAATCCAGCGACCGCAATTCTACTCCCATGGAGAATTTCTGGCAAAATTTGAGGCAACCAATTGGCCCAATTTTCGAGGCGCGCTTGACTTTTGCCACTCCGGGCCGCTATACAAACAGACATGGCACAATCGTATTTAATCTTTGATTTTGGCACCAACGAAGACTCGGTCAAGCAGGCCCGTCTCCGTCTGGATGGTTGGCGGCAAGCTTTCCATCTGACCAAGAAACTGGAGTACAACGTCGAGCGAAAGGCTGGAGAAAAGCCCAAAGACCCCGAGAAGATTCGATTCGTGGTGCGGCTTGTTTTTTCGGACCACGAAAAGCTCTCTCACCAACGCTGGCTCGACCGCATACCCATAGAACCGCCCTTTAAAGATGTGGAGGCTAAGATCGCGCGTCAAGGGGAGTCTGATTTCGCCGCGGCCGCCGAGCTTTTTGATTCGTTGGACACGGCGGCGCGGGTGAATGACGGCTCCGGCCGCACCCGCTGACCACGGGTTGCGCGCCGGTTGCAACTGCACCTGAAATTGGCCCCGGTATTTCCGTCAAATTCGCTATAATCCTTGGGCTGGGTTGTCCATTCCGTTGGAGAGTAAAGTAGAATCCATGCCCACGCAGACGCGGTCCAAGCCGGCCAAATCGAGCGCCGCTCCCATGAAATCCAGCGCGCCCAAAATTCCGCACGCCAAGGTGGACTCCGCCAAATACTTGGGGCTCAGCCACCAGCAGCTCATTCAGATGTATCGCACCATGCTGCTTTCGCGCCGGCTCGACGACCGCGAAATCCAGCTCAAGCGCCTGAACAAAATCTTTTTCCAAATTAGCGGGGCGGGGCATGAGGCCGTTTTAGTGGCCGCGGGACAATTGCTGAAGCCCACGCACGACTGGTTTTGCGCCTACTACCGCGATCGCGCGCTTTGCCTCTCCTTAGGAATGACTCCTTACGAAATGTTTCTCGAAGCCTTCGGCGCAAAGGACGACCCCAGCTCCGGCGGGCGCCAGATGCCCTCGCACTGGGGCCATCCCAAACTCAACATTGTCAGCCGGTCTTCGCCCACGGGGACGCAGTTCCTGCACGCCGTAGGAATCGCGGAAGCGTCGTTTTATTACAACCAGCACCCCAAAGCGCTGGAACAGGCCCGTCGAGCGCCCCTGGGCGAATCGGTGAGTTACATGGGCGACGAAATTGTTTACGTTTCCGGGGGCGATGGAGCCACTAGCGAAGGCGAATTCTTTGAATCGCTCAACACTGCTTGTCAGGAAAAACTTCCCGTTCTTTATTTGATTGAAGACAACGGTTTCGCCATTTCCGTGCCGGTCGAGGTGCAAACCGCCGGAGGCAGCATCTCGAAACTGGTGTCCAATTATCCTGGTTTGCTGGTGCAAGAATGCGACGGCACGGATGTGCTCGAAAGCTACTCGGTGATGAAGCGCGCCGTGGAGTATTGCCGTGCGCGTAAAGGCCCCGCGCTGGTCCATGCGCACGTTATTCGTCCCTATTCGCACTCGCTCTCGGATGACGAGAAACTTTATAAAACCGCGGACGAGCGCACGGAAGAAGATCGCCGCGACCCGCTGCCGAAATTCAGGAATTTCCTGTTGCACGAAGAAATCCTGACCAAGAAAGATTTGGAATCCCTGAACGCCGAAGTGCAGGGCGAAGTACGCGACGCGGCCGACAAAGCCTCTGAGGCTGAGCTGCCTGCCGTGGACTCCATCCTCAAGTGGGTCACTTCGCCCGATGTGGATTCCACCTCGGCCGCCCTTGAATCCACTCCTCAATTTTCCGGCGAGCCGAAGACCATGGTGGAAACCGTTGCGGCCACTTTGAATTCGGAAATGGCGCGTGACGAGCGCATCGTAATTTTCGGCGAAGATGTTGCCGACGTCAGCCGCGAAGAACATATCAATCAAGTAAAGGGAAAGGGCGGCGTTTTCAAAGCTACTTCGGGTCTGCAACGCGCCTACGGAAGTTCGCGGGTGTTCAATTCGCCGCTGGCGGAGGCAAATATTATAGGACGCGCCATCGGCATGGCCCTACGCGGGCTCAAGCCCGTGGTGGAAATTCAGTTCTTCGATTACATCTGGCCGGCGATGATGCAGATTCGCAATGAGCTGGCCCTGATGCGCTGGCGCTCGGCGGGAGGTTTTAAGTCTCCGGTCGTGATTCGCGTGCCCATCGGCGGCTACCTGACCGGCGGCGCGATCTATCACAGCCAGTGCGGCGAAAGCATATTTACGCATACGCCCGGTCTGCGCGTGGTGATGCCCTCAACGTCGCTCGATGTCGCCGGACTGCTTCGCACGGCGATTCGCGGCGATGATCCCGTGATGTTCCTGGAGCACAAGCATCTCTATCGACAACCGTACAATCGCTCGGCCGATCCCGGGCCGGACTTCACGATTCCGTTCGGCAAGGCGCAGGTCATGCGCGAAGGGAATGAAGTCTCCATCATCACCTATGGCGCGCTGGTGCATCGTGCGGAAGTTGCTGCAGCGCAATTCGAGCGTGAGGGCGTTTCGGTGGAGGTCATCGATCTCCGCTCGCTCCTCCCCTACGATTGGGAGGCCATTGCGGCGAGCGTAAAGAAAACCAACCGTGTCATCGTGGCCTACGAAGATACGCTTTCCTGGGGCTACGGCGCGGAAATTGCCGCGCGCATCGCCGACGAGCTATTCGCCGACCTGGATGCCCCGGTGCGCCGCGTGGCGGCCATGGACACCTTCTGCGCCTATCAGCCCGAACTCGAAGACGAAATACTTCCGCAAACTGAGGACATTGCCGCGACCATCCGCGACATCTTGGCCTATTAGATTATCTTTCGCCTGTGGGCCGATTTCTCTCAAGCGGTCTCGTGTGCGCTCAAGTAAAGCGAAGAGTTGGACTATTCCCTGCGTAGGGCAACGATGGGATCGACGCGGGTTGCACGCCAGGCGGGAATCCAGCAGGCGAAAAGAGCGACGGCAATTAACAGTATCGCCACGGCGGATAAAATGAAGGGATCGGTGGGCGTCACACCATAAAGCTGCGCGCGGATCAAGCCGGTAATGCCGAACGATGCCACCAGGCCCAACGCAACACCCGCCATTGCGAGCCTCAACCCTTGCCCCAATACCATGCGGAGCACATCGCCGCGGTCCGCGCCCAGCGCCATGCGCACCCCGATCTCGCTGGTTCGCTGTTCCACATCGTAGGTTGTCACGCCGTAGAGGCCCACAGCGCCCAGCACCAGCCCGATGGCTCCAAAGAGCCAGGTCAGGGTTGCCATCATGTTCTGTTGGGCTAAATTGGCGTGAATGACTTCGGAATACGACCGAACGCCGTCCATCAAGAGGTTCGGTTCGGCACTTGCCAGCGTCCCCTTCACCAGTACGCCGAGGTCCGGCGGATTTCCGGGAGCCCAGATCACGATGTTGTACAGGTAATGAGACGACACTTCACGCTCTTCCATTTCTGGGTCATCGAAGTGCGTGCTCTGCGCCTCCGGGAGGAAGTACATGGGCTCCGGGCCATCCGCAAAGTTCACGTCGGAGGCGACACCAACGATCTCATACATTCCCAGGTTTTTTTCCAGAGCAGATCCGAAGTGCTGCCCGATGGGGTTTTCGTTGCCAAAGAACCTCTTGGCGAACGCCTGGTTGATGACGGCCACCAGCTGCGTATTGGCATTGTCCACGTCGCTGATGGCCCGTCCCATCACGATCTTGTCTCCGATCGTCGTGAAAAAATTCGGAGTCACGCGGGTCCAACCGGATGAGCCATTTTCCTCGGGTCTGCCCTCAATCCGGATGCGATGCGGCCAAACCCAACCGTTCAGCGGCGCCTCAAGCACAGAGCTAACCGTACGCACACCGGGAATGGCGTGCAAATGATCCTCGATTTCGCGGAACAGTGGCACCAGTTGTTCCTGCTTGTAGTTGGAAGTTCTTGGATCGATCGAGACCAGATACCGGTCGCTGGTCTCGAATCCGAAGTTCTGGTGCTCCAGATTTCGCAGACTCTGGCCGAGCATCGCGCCCACGCTCAGCAATAAGAGCGACAGACCCGCCTGCGCTATAACCAGTGACTTCTGCGCCCAATGGCGGTTTCCTCCCACGGAGCGGTTCACTCCGCGCAGCGCTTCGAGTGGCTCGGCATGCGAGGTCATCCAGGCGGGCGCAATGCCGAAGACGACTCCGGTGATCACCGAGATTCCCAGCGCGAAGAGCAGGACCGGAGGCGAGGGTGCGGGGTTCACAGGGAGCCAGGTGTCCGTCCGAGTGACAGCAAGGTGCAGGATGAGGCTGGCGCCCGCATAGGCAATAGCAATGCCCGCGGCAGCACCGATCACACTGAGTGTAAGGCTTTCAGCCAGGGCCTTGCGCACCAGCCGCCCGCGCGACGCACCCAGAGCAGCCCGAATTGCCGTCTGAGGCCGATCTTTCAATCCCCGCGCCAACAACAGATTGGCGATGTTGGCGCAGGCCACCAACAGCACACAAAGCGCGCCCATCAGCAGCAACCACAAACTGTCTTTGTATTGCTCACGCATCAGGGAAACGCCCGCGCCGCCCGGCGTCAGATGCAGAGTCTGCTTTTCCAACAGCACTTCTTCCTGTGAGGTCATGTCCGCCTTATGGCTCGCCAACCACTGGTGCAGTTCCACCTGGAGCTGCGCCTCCAGGGTTTTGGTTTTGGTGCCGGGGCGAACCCGCCCGATCAGATCGAGCCACTCCAGTCGTGGATTTTTGAGGCGCGAAGTTGCGCCGGCGATCAGCGGTTCCGCTGTCACCGGCAGCCAGAAATCGGGCATATCGGAGCCGGCGATCTTCGCTCCGAAGAAACTTGGCGGGGCGATACCGACAATCGTGAATGGATGGCCGTTGACAATGAAAGTTGCTCCAGCCATTGAGGGATCGGATCCGTACTTACCCTGCCAGGTGTGGAAACTCATCACCGCCACGGGCGGTGCGCCTTCTTGGTCATCGGAATCGGTGAACAGGCGCCCACGCCACGCGGAAATGCCGAATGTCTGGAAGAAATTGCCGGAAACGTATTCGCCGTTGCCCGTTTCAACAGGGGCCGGCGAACCAGCGCGCCGCACCGCCAGGTGAGCGTTCGCTTCGCCGATCTGGAACGCAGCCAGGTCTTCAAACGCCGGCGTATTGGCGCGGAAGACCTTGTACGCCTCCCAAGAAAAAAGATTCCAATCGTTCTGTTGACGGCCGTCGTTATTTCCCTGGGTGTAACCGTCTGAGTAGCAGCAGATAACATCATCGCCGACTCGCCACAGCTGATCGGGCTGGGAGACGGGCAGGGACCGCAGCATCACCTGTTGTACCAGCGTGAAAACAGCCGTGGTTCCACCAATGCCGAGGGCTAATGTGAGGATGGCGACCGCGGTGAAAGCGGGGGACTTGCGCAGCGCCCGGAGGCCGAATCGAACGTCCTGCCAAATTGTCGCCAGATTGAAGGAAGCGGGCATCTCGAAGGAAGTCTCCTCTTAGTCGCGAATGAATGGATTCTACTCTGGTCGCCCGCGGCACGGTCAGTAAAACAGAATCAGCGGTGCTTCTATCCAGGGTCAACGACTTATGCGGAAGGAACTCCCGAACCCGGCAACTTGCGAAGGTCTGGCAATTCGGATACTCAAACGCTACTGGAAAACTTCACCCGCGTGTTAATTTCCGGGAACGCCGTCATGCAATCAGAATCACGTCTCGAGGATTCAACCGGTCAGAGGAACTTTTCAGAACGCAGCTTCATGACGCGTTTAGAGGGGATACGCACATTTTGGTAGAACGCAATGAATAGGAAAGATAGGATTGCCGCGAGTTGTGTTCCGAGGAGGGGGAAATGCTGAAATGTTGCGTTTCGGTTGGTGCGGCAAGTGTTTGTGTATTGTTGGCGACCGTCTCTATGTCCCCTCAAGTGACCGAGGGGAGTACAACGCGCGTGGCTATCCGCGCGGCTCGTTTGATCGATGGGAAAAGTGAAACGGTGATGAAAAGTGCGGTCGTGCTCGTAGAAGGAGAAAGGATCACGGCGGTAGGACCGGGGCTGGCAATACCTCCGGGTACAAGAGTTATCGACTTGGGAGATGCAACACTCTTGCCAGGTTTGATTGATGCCCACACGCACCTGCTCTCGCAGATGGACGGAGCAAGTGGAGCATCAGATGCCGGAGAGATGCTTCGCATTGTGGCCACACAGAGCACCGCGGAGCGGGCCCTCCTCGGAGCAAAACTGGGGAAAGAAGACCTCGAGGCTGGAATCACGACTGTAAGGGACCTTGGGAACTCCGGTGTGAATGGCGACGTAGCTCTGCGCAGGGCCTTCGACCGAGCGTGGTTGCCGGGGCCACGCATGGTGAATTCGACGCGAGCGCTGGCAGCGCAGGGAGGTCAATTCGGGCCGTTGACGCCCGAAGCCCAGAAATTGATTGAAGAGGAGTATGTGACAATTCGAGGAGCGGAAAGCGCCCGCCAAGCAGTTCGTCAAGCTCTGTTTGACGGAGCGAGATGCATTAAAGTGATTGTGAATGGCTCGCCCGCGAACGTGACACTGGAGGAGTTGAAGGCGATTGTCGAAGAGGCCCATGCGGCTGAAGTAAAGGTCGCGGCGCACGCCATAGGCGATAAGGCAACAAGGATTGCGGCTGAGGCCGGAGTGGATTCCATCGAGCACGCGTATATCGTTCCGGATGATGTCCTAAAGATGATGGCCGAAAAACACATTTACCTGGTGCCGACAGATGTGACGATGCAAACAATTGAAGACCTCACTTTCGGGAAACGTCAGTCGAGTGCGGAGGAGCGCAGCAAGCTCGAAAAGGAATATAAGCCATTTGTGGAAGGCGAGCGGCAGCGATTGAGACGTGCCAGGAGCATGGGCGTGCCGATTGCAGCAGGTTCGGACATGTATTGGTCAATACCAGGGAAGACCCGCGGCCAGGCTAGTTTGCTGGTGTACGAAACTTATGCAGAAGCAGGAATGACGCCGATAGAGATCATTCGCGCTGCGACTCAAAGCGCCGCGGAATTGCTGGGAATGCAGGACCGGATAGGAACACTGGAAGCGAACAAACTTGCTGACATCATCGCAGTCCCTGGAGACCCGCTACAGGACGTTAAGGCACTGGAGCATGCCGTGTTCGTAATGAAGGGCGGGTCTGTGATCCTTAACAAGAAGTAGGGACACAGCGAAGACCACTAAGTCGACAGCACGCGCAGCAATTTCTCAACGTCCTCCATGTCGTTGTATACCGATGGGGACACGCGAATGCGATTGGCGTAAGTTGATATCTGAATATTTGCGTCGCGCAGCGCTTTGCCGAAGTGAGCAGCGGCGCCTCGATAGGTGAACACCTGGATTGGCCCGGCGGATTCGGCCGGCGTCAGTGGCTCAAAACCTCGCTTCGGCAATTCTTCGCGAAGGTGATCCAGAAGAGGCTTGCGGTGGCGCATGATGGCCTCAACGCCAACCGACTCGATATAAGCCAGCGACTCCGCAACGCAGGCCAAGCTTCCCCAGGCCGGCGTACTGACTTCAAACATGGCCGCAGTTTCCGAACCGAGAGTCCATTCGCCCAAGGCTGATCCCGGCGCGTCAAACGGAAAAACATGCGTGATTTGGTGGCGTACTTGGCGCCAGCCAACTTGGACCCGTCTCAGTTCAGAGAGACGATCCGGGCGCACGTACAAAAAGGCCGCGCCAAAATCACCCATGAGCCACTTGTAACACCCACACGAACAGAAATCGACGCCAGTGGACTTCACGTCCACAGGTATGGCGCCAGCGGCTTGAATGATATCCGCGTAAACCAACGCCCCCTTGGAATGAGCTAGATCGGCCAAGGCCTTCAGGTCGTAAGTAAAACCAGTAGTCGCCGATATGAGCGAGACGGCAACCAGCCGCGTATCCTTGCCAATGGCCGCCTCCACGTCAGCAAGGTCGATGCCTCCATCACGCGGAGCTACGACTTTGAGTGGCATTCCTCGCTTGGCGAGTTCGCCATAGAGAACCAGCGAGGCATCGTAATGCAGGGCGTCGGTGACGACTCCCGCCGCTTGGTTCAAGCCCAGGGAGGCGGCGATCAAATTCTCACCTTCCATCGTGCTGGGGACCACCGCGATTTCAGTGGGGTCAGCGTTAATCAGCTTGGCGTACAGGCGCACGGCAAGATCGCGACCATTGTTGCCTGGGCCGATGCGCGTATCGTCAACCACGCGATGCTTCAGGTATTCCACGTAGCTGCTTCGCGTCGCGAGGTTCATCGGATGGGTAAAGGCCGCATCCAGGTACACGCCATCGAAAGGGAAGCTGGCTTTATCGGGCAGGGAGGTGTGGCCGCGCTCGTCTGCCGCCAGACTCCAACCAACACGCGATGCCAGCATTGGCAGCGAACATAATCCCCCGAGCAAACGGCGCCTTGAGACGTCCATTATTTGCCCTCCGCTGCCTGCGCCTACCGCGACTGGCTTTATCACGGTGCGAGGCCGCCGAAGCATAACACAAGGCCAAAGCACGGTTTGACGGACGTCTGCTACCTGATCGCTCGTCGGAAACTGGCCGAATAGGGAACTTTTCAGGCTCATTGACCGTACCTGAGAGTAGAATGATGTTTGGCGAGGGCGCCCGCGTCAGCATTCTGCTTGGCCCGGGGCCCGAAAAGCGACTGGGAGGTGTGGGATGGTCTGCGGAAACTGCCGGCGGGAAATTGCCAATGAATCGAACTTTTGTTACCTCTGCGGCGCGCGCCAGGTAATGGCCGCTCCTCAGTATTCCCGTGAGCCGCGTCGCCTGACGCGCTCCATCCGAGATTGCAAGATTGCGGGTGTTTGTGGCGGGCTGGCTGAATATTGGGACATGGACCCGACCATTGTGCGGTTGGTGTGGGTTCTTCTGGTAATTTTCCCCGTGCCCCTGGTGCCGGCTTTCGTGGCCTACTTTGTGGCCTGGATCGTCATACCCAAGGCCGAATTACCGACGTATGTGCCAGTCCAACAGCAAACTCAACCTGCCGCGCCGCAGACGCAAGCACACTAAGTTTTCTTTATTGGCGGCTTCCCGAGATCCATTCCTTGGGGCGGGAAGTCGCGGATAGATTCGTCAATTTTTCCTGGCTACTTTCCTAACTATTTTTCGTAACTATAGAATTCGTTTCTACTCATACCGCAGCGCGATAATTGGATCCGTTCGCATCGCGCGTCTGGCCGGCGCATAACAAGCCACCAGCGCCACAATTGTCAGGAGCAAAGACACGCCAATGAGTGTAATTGGGTCGGTGGGACTCACGTTGAACAGCATCTTGGCCATCAACCTGGTCAACGCAATCGCGCCGATGAGTCCAACTCCAACTCCCGCCAACGCCATTAGCGCTCCTTGACCCAGCACGATTTTCAACACATCACTTTGTTGCGCGCCCAGAGCCATGCGGATTCCAATCTCATGGGTCCGCTGGCCAACCATGTAGGAAACCACGCCATAGATCCCAACGCTGGCAAGCACCAGGGCCAGTGCCGCGAACACACCCATCAGGATCATAGAGAACCTTCGAGCCGCCAGAGAATCCGAAACGATTTCCTCCATGGAGCTCACGTTATAGACCACCTGTTCGTTGCTCATGTGCTGCATAATCTGCCGGATCGCCGCGCTCACATCGCCTTTGGCTCCATTTGTACGCGCCACCAATCCTGCGCCGTTGGCGATCAGCAGCATAATCTGGTCGGGAAGTTGCATGGCCGGAAGATACATTTGCGCCTGTATGGGGGCTTTCGCATCGGAATCCAATCCCCAGTGTTTCACATGTCCTGTGACCCCGACGATTTCCGGTTGCGTATCCAGAAGCGCCAAATGGATGCGTTTGCCGATCGGATCTTGATTAGGGAAAAACTTGTTCGCAAAATCCTCATCTATGACAACGACGGCAGGAGCATGTTCCGTGTCCTGTTCGGCCAAGAATCGTCCACGAAGCAACGGGGTCCCCATTGCTTTCAGGTAATCCGGCTCGACCAGATAAAACAGACCAATTTCCATGTCTTTTTGGGTGGCCGGCTTGGGATGGCCTTCCAGCCAAAAGGGCAGCTCGGAATCTCCCTGCATCGGCAGCGAGCCACCCTGCAGCGATACGGATTGCACACCGGGCACAGCGGTCAACGCGGAGTGTACCTCGCGAAGCAAGGAGCGAATGCTTGCGCCGCCCTTCACTCGGCCCCTCGGGAAAGTCATGTCAAACGTGAGGACGTTGTGCGGATCAAATCCCGGATTCACGCTCCAGAGTGCCGCCAGACTGCGGATCATCAGGCCCGCTCCCGCAAGCAGAATGAGCGCCATGGCCATTTCAATAACTACAAACATGCTTTGCGTTCTATGACGCGTTCCGCTTGCGCCTCGGCCGCCCTCCTTCAGTGTTTCCTGCACGCTGGTCCGCGACATCTTCAGCGCAGGCGCCAAGCCGAAGATGACTCCCACCAGCAGCGAAATGCCTAAATTAAAAAGCAGGACGTGCGAATCCAAGCCTATTTCACGCGAGCGCGGCAGAGCCTGGGGCAGGGAACGGAGAACCGCACCCGTTCCCCAATAGGCAATGCCAAGCCCCAGGCCACCGCCCACAATCGCGAGGATTACGCTCTCGGTCAGCAGTTGCCGGATAACGCGCCCCCTGCTTGCTCCCATCGCAGAGCGGATTGCAAATTCACGCACGCGTCCTGTCGAGCGGGCCAGCAAGAGATTTGCAACGTTGGCGCAGGCAATCAGAAGAACAAATCCAACCGCGCCCAAAAGAACAAGCAAGAATGGCTGGATGTCTCCCACCATATCTTTTTTGAATGGAACCAAGGCGATGCCCGAACCTTTGTTGGCCTCGGGATAGGTTGCGGCGAGATTCTTGGCGATGCGGTCCATGTCCGCTTGGGCCTGCTGGATGGCCACGCCCGGCTTGAGTCGGCCGATGGATTGAGTTCCGAAACTTATCCTGCGGTCTCGAAATGTCGGATCGTTCCATTGCCCGATCGGAACGTAAACATCTCTGGGACGTGTGTAGAGGTTGAAACTCGCTGGGACCACGCCCACAATTTCGCGGTCCGTTCCGTTCAGGGTGATTGACTTTCCGATGATGTTTGGCGACGACCCGAATTTTCGCTGCCATAGCCCGGCGCTAATCATGGCCACCGGGGTTCCGCCCACCACGTCTTCTTCCGGCCGGATGGTCCGGCCCAGAATCGGATTCACTTCCAACACCTTGAAGAAATCTGCGGAAATCTGCCATCCGCGCAATTGCTCGCCGTCTCCGGATCCAGTGAGGAAAACATCTTGATTGCGGTACGCTGCATAAGCAGAAAAGGAACTGTTCTCCTTCTGCCAGTCCAGAAAATTCAGATAGGTGATGGAGCTGTGACCGAAGGTATCCGTGGTTGCATACACCGCGGTCAGTTGGTCGGAATCGGGGTAGGGAAGCGGATTCAGCAGCACTCCATTCACCACCGAGAAAAGCGCGCTATTTGCGCCGATGCCCAACGCCAGCGTGAGAATGGCGATGGCCGTGAACCCGGGCGCCTTGGCCAAGGTGCGAATTCCGAAGCGCAGATCTTGAAAAAGAGTGTTCATATCACCCTCGCAATAAAGGATTGCAGCACCCCATGTTTAGGTAACGAAAATTGGATTCAGGATGTTCCATGAAAAAACAAATCTGCACCACGGGTGGGACACCTTTTGAATCGAGGTTCCAGGAGTTTTGGTTTGTGAGGATCGCTTTTTAGGGTTTCGGCCGCGATTTGGGCTTGGGACCGCCGCCAAAGAACGAGTAGTCGAGAGAAATGCTCCCCGCACCAAGGCTCGCCAGCGCCAGCGCCGCGGCGCCCACCAGAAGAGGGAACTCGTATTCGTGGACGTCCATGATTCCGTTTACGAGATGGACTTTCCACAATGCGACGCACATTTCAATGGTGAACAGCAAAGCGACGGGGCGAGTGGCCAGGCCCAGGATGAGGAGCACCCCGCCGCCGAGCTCGAGCGCCACAAGGATGTAGGTAAGAATTGTGGGGGAAGGAAGTCCAAGACTGGAGACATATTTAGTCGTGCCACCGATTCCGTGGGCGACTTTCGGATAGCCATGAAAAAGAAAGATCAATCCCAGGGTGCAGCGCAAAACCAAGAGAGTGAACGGTCGGAGTTTATCGAGAAAATTCACGTGAGCTCCTATGGACGATTTTCGAATTCAACCCTCGGTGTTAAAACCCCTGAGGGAATTGCGAGCGTTGTCATGACTAAAATCATGCTCTCCCTCCGGCGATTCCTAATTCCCGTCCTGCCATCCGTAAAGTTTCAGGGCGTTTTCGCGGAGTACCATTCGCGCGATTTCGAGCGCCCGGTCGCGGCTGATCTCGCCGTCGCTCATCATGCCTGTGAGCGCCATGCCCAGCGCCACGCGGCCGGCCTCGGAAGTTTGCCAGCCGATTTCTTCCCAATCAATTTCGGCGGCGCTGGGGTAGAGGTCGGTGCCGAACAAAACTTTCTCCGGATACCACTCCAGCCATTCACGAAGAACTTCAGACAGGCGGCGCGGAGATTCCATCCAGGTATGTTCGGAGAGATCGGTGTAAACATTTGGTTTCATCAGGAGGGGCGCGATGTTGCGCGGGAATGGACCTGCCCCACCATGAAGCAGCACGAAAGTGGTTTTTCTCAAGCGCGGGTCATTCAGTACGGATTCCAGTAGCAGAGGGTTGGCGCCGCTCAACTGGAAATATCCTCCACAGCCGAAGCCGGTGTGAATGTGGACGGGAAGGCCCAGGCGTCCTGCTTCGGATGCGATGTAGCGGAACAAATAATTTTGTAGATGCAGATATTCGCCGCGCGAGGGAACTCCACCATGCGAGTACTTGGCGTAAATGGTTTCGGCCTCGCGCCGTTCGATGGCATCCGGCCCGCGTTCGCTCTCGGGCTCAAAATCGAGTGAACGCAGATAGGCGGCTTCAAACTTGATGGCCACCGCGCCCTTCTGTTTTTGTTGCTCGAGTTCGGCGGTCACAACGCCGGAGAGGTAGTCGCTGAAGGTTGCGGGAAGCGCGGCAACTTTCAATTCCTTCAAATAGCGGTCAAGCAGTGTTTTTTCGTGGGCGTAAAAAACTTTTCTATCGGGATTTTCGTTGGCCAGCGCTCCGCCATTTAACGGGAGCATCAGGGCGTCATCGAATGCAACCCAGCGGAATCGCGGTGGCGTCAGGCCGCGGCCCAAAGCGATGCGGTTTGCAAGTTCGGTTTCGATTCCCAGTTTGTCGAGCACCCAGGCCGAATAATGGTCGCCCTGTTCCTTGCGGATGCGCTGCTTGGTGGCGAGCAGTTCCTGAATGTGAGCGGGAGTGCGGTCGTCATACGGATAACTCCATAGAGATTTCCATGCGGCGAGGTATACGGGATTTTCCGGGCGCGTCATCGTGTTCGGAGCCGTCGGTTCCAGCGGGTCGCAGGGTAGAGCGTCGAATTCGTTGTCGGTTTCGCCCGGCGCGACGAGGCGCGGCGGATGCGAATGGTTATCAATGGCCTTGATTTTGTGGATTTCAGCCATCAGCGCGGGATCGGGCGCTTGCGCGGTGGCGGGGATCGCTGCAGCAAATAGAATGACAGTTGCAATGGCGCACTTCATGGTTTCAGCCTCACTGGGTTTTCAGGGCGTGCAGCATTCTAGCAGAGAGTTCGCCCGGGGCCAGCCGAGAGAACGTTGTATCACGACAGCGGCATTCGCGCGCTTTGATTCACTCGTACACTCAGAATTCTACGGACGAAGCTGGAGGATCACAGGAGATTTGGCAAGACAAAACGCGGAGTGATTCAAGCTTCCTCGGTGCGGGCGACCAAGGGAGGCCTGAAAATATGAAAACGTACTTGAATATCGACCCCTTTTCAGGGCAATTAGTGCGCGGGGGAGCGCCCACCGCGTGGTGTAGAATAATCAGGGGCGCAAGCTAGCACACCAAAGTCAGGGCTTGCGGGACGGGAATACCAAGAGAATTATGCGTAAATGGGTTGTTGGGACGCTGATCCTCCTGCTGATTGTGGGGGTTTATTGGAGAATGCGCGCGAAGCCCCGCGCGCTGGGGATGGCTTATGTTGGCGAGCCAACACTCACGCTGTATGCGACGACAGCGCAGGTGCGCCAGTCCATTGGCGAAGTGCATTGGGGTTACCCGGTTGAAGTTTTGAGGCGCATTGGAGGCCAATCTCAGGTACGCACAGTCAGCGGCGTGGTGGGTTGGATGGATGGCCACGCCCTTCTGGACCGGCCCTCATGGGATCTGGAGGCCAGGCACATCGCGGAAGCGCACACTATGCCGGTGCAGGCTTTGGGGCGCACAAAAGTGTTCACCAATGTCCGGCTCGAGCCCGGACGGGAGGCGACGCGGATCTATCAGCTTCCGGGAGGCGTGTCCCTAGCTGTGCTGGCCAGGAAAGTCGCGGAGGCGCCGCAAACAACTCCAGCAGCTACCGCGGACAAAGATGAATCGCCAAAGCGCGAGGATTGGCTATTCGTTTCAACGCCCGGTGCCGCTCCAGGCACCCGCACTGGCGGGGCAGCAGGAGAATCCGGAGATTCACAGAGCGCGAATCAGGCGTTTCTGGTTACTGGCAACGGCGCATCACAAAAGCAGACAAGCGAATCGCCGGGTCCGGCAATTCCACCCCTTGCAGGTTGGGTTCTGGGGCGATTTATTGATCTGGAACTTCCTGACACGGTGCGTGATTACGCCACATCCGCGGGCATGAGGCCTGTCGCATGGTTTGTGCTGAATCGGGTCGCAACTCCTTCCGGTCAGAAGCCGGAATTTCTGGTGGCGGGGGCGCACGGCGCCGAGGGCCAGGAATGCGATTTCAGCCTGCTTCGTGTTTACACCTGGGGTTCCAAACGGCAGCGGTACGAAACTGCGTTTGTCGAGAGTGATTTGTGCGGATATCTTCCCATCCGGCTGGACAAGCAGGGGTCCACGGGCGATCCGGAGTTTCGGTTCAGCAACATCGAAGGACCGGGACTGCGGGCTGACCGCGTTTATGAGATGCACCAGACCTCGGTGCTTCGCGTCCGCGAAACGCCGCCCGCGAAGGGGACCACGCCTGCGAAGCGCGCTTCCAATCCCAAAGCAAAATGACAGTTTGACCGTGAATTGATGACATGACTCTCCTCTTGAGCGAAAGCGATGTACGTGAGCTTCTGACCATGCCGGAGGCGATTGCCGCCGTAGAAGAAATCATGCGGCGACAAGCTGCCGGGCAGGCCATTGTGCATCCGCGCCATCGCTTGGAGCTGCCCGACAAGGGCTTTCTGCATTACATGGCGGGGGCGGATGTTTCGGCGGGGCTGGTGGGGATGAAGTTGTATACCAGCGTGCGAGGGGCACTGCGATTTCTTGTGCCGCTGTACCGTTCCACGACGGGAGAACTGATTGCGCTGATTGAGGCGGACTATCTGGGATTGATGCGCACGGGGGCGGCAAGTGGAGTGGCGACCCGGTACATGGCGCGCACGGACGCGCAGACGCTTGGGATCATTGGAACCGGACATCAGGCGGCCGGCCAAGTGGAAGGCGTTGCCGCGGTGAGAAAACTTACTAAGGTGCTTGTGTACGGTCGCGATGCTGAGCGGCGGGCACGGTTCGCGGCGGAGATGAGCGAGCGCATCGGCGTATCTGTGGAGCCTGCGCGGTCATCTGAGGAGGCCGTGCGCGGCGCGGACATTGTGGTTACGGCGACCACCGCGAATCGGGCGGTGGTCGAAGGCGCGTGGCTTGCGCCTGGGACGCACATCAATGCCGTCGGCGCGAATTTCCCGCAGAAGCGGGAGCTGGATGATGCGGCCGTTGCGCGGGCTTCGCGAATTGCGGTGGACTTTGTGGCGCAGGCGAAAATGGAAGCTGGGGATCTGATTCAAGCGTTTTCGGGTGATGCGGCGCGGTGGAATTCCGTGCACGAGCTATCGGAAATTATCGGTAACAAGTTTCCCGGGCGCGAAGGGGCGGAAGAGATCACGTTGTTCAAGTCGAGCGGGATTGCGATTTGGGATGTGGCGGTTGCCGCGCGGGTGGTGGAATTGGCGGTTGCGCGGGGGATCGGGAAAAAGATCCCTCTGTGGGAGGGGCAGGGAGGATAGAGCAAAAATATTAGAGAAAGGAAAAGAAAGGAAAACAAAAGAGAAGCAAAGACGGGAAAAGAAAGGAACTTATACCGCAGAGGCGCCCTTCGGCGGGCTCAGGGCAGGCTCCGAACGCAGAGGGGGCACGGAGAAGGCAAAGGATAAATTGGAAATCTCAAATCTGAAATTTCAAATAGAAAACGTGCGAAATTCAGAACCTCGATGAATCTAATTGGCGCGGCGGTGGAGACGCTTGGCCAGGGCTTCGTGAAGGCGGGTGCGCACATCCACGGGAAGCGGGGCCGGCTCGGCGTTGCAGAAAATATCGATGGTCTTGCGGGTGGTGTCCACAACAATCCGGCATTTCTTGCATTTGCCCAGGTGCTGCTCGAGTTCGGCGCGGGAGAGGGGATCCAGCGCTTCGTCCAGATAATCGGTCAACTCTTGGATAAGGCCTTTACAGTTCAATTTGGTTGGCTCCCCTGAAAATAAGGTTGCAGCAAGTCGCGCAGCTTCAGGCGAGCACGTAACAAGCGGGATTTGACGGCGGGAATGGAGATGCCCAGCGCTTCTGCTGTTTCTTCGGTGGAAAGTTCGGAAACGTCGCGCATAAGGAATACGGCGCGGTAGAGCGGTTCAAGTTGCTCGATGACTTTGGTCAGAATCCCTTCCATTTCGACCTGCGCGAAGCGCTTTTCCGGAGAAGGTCCCCAGTCTTCAATCTGGCGCGGCATGGACGCTTCTTCCGTCTCCACATTTTCGTCGATGGAAACCTGGTTGGGGCGGCGCTTGCGGAGGCGCATCAGGGATTCATTGACGGCGATACGGACCAGCCAGGTGTAAAACCGCGAGCCTCCCTGGAAATCACCGAGGTGCTGAAAGGCCTTGAGAAAGGCGTCCTGCATGGCGTCCTCAGCCTCGGCTTGATTCTGAGTGATGTTCATGGCCAGGCGGAAGATTTTACGCTCGTATCGGGTAACCAATTCATCGAAGGCGCGGTTATCGCCGGTTTTGGCAGCGGCAACCAAGGCGGCTTCATCGTCTCGAACGATGGTGGAAGCGAGTGGTTTGCGTTCAGCAGAGCTCAATTGGGGCGTCCTACCGGCACTCGGGAAACGTGCCGATGGGCAACATATAAAGCCTAGCATACTCGATGGATTGTTCGCTAAACACAGCATCGTCGCCACTCGAACCTATTCTGTGATATTACTGCCAAATTGGACGCTCCAACCGCCTTTGAGGATGCAAGACAATTTCACAATTTGGCTGTGCGCTTTGGCGAGCATCTCCTGCGAAGGCGTGTTGACACGCGCGCCCGCGTGGTATCTTTGAGGTATAACTTGTGGCCTGATGGGTTGATGTGTGGACGCGTACGACGACTCCTGAAAATCAGATTCCCGGGGGAATCGATAACCCTGGACGGTAAATCAGAATGGCGATGACCATGGCGGCGGGGCAGAAGGAACTGATCCATTACCGTGTTGAGGGCGGGCTGGGCATCGTGGAGATGGATGATCCTCCGGCGAATACCTACAGCTACGAAATGATGCGCCAGTTGGATGAAGCGATTCTGACCGCGCGGATGGACGAAGGCGTCCACGTAATCGTGCTGCGCGGCGCGGGGGAAAAGTTTTTCTGCGCGGGTGCGAGCATTTCGATGCTGACGTCCGTGACTCCCGCGTTCAAATATTATTTTTGCCTGCACGCGAACGAAACGTTGAACCGCCTGGAGCAGACGCCCAAACTGGTGATTGCGGCGCTCAATGGCCATACCGTGGGCGGGGGATTGGAAGTGGCGCTGGCGTGCGACATCCGCATTGCGCGGCAGGAAGGCGGAAAGATTGGCCTTCCGGAAGTGAGTCTTGGTGTTCTGCCGGGAACGGGAGGGACACAGCGGCTTTCGCGTTTGCTTGGGCGCGGGCGCGCGCTGGAGCTGATGGCCACAGGGCGCACGTTTGGATTCGATGAGGCGTTGGAGATGGGATTGGTGAATCATCTATTTAAGCGCGAGACATTTTGGGAGGATGTGCTGGCGTACGCGCGGCAATTCTGCCCGCCGAATAAGGCTTCGCTGGCGGTGGGACGCATCAAGCGCGCGGTGGCGAGCGGGTCGGAAATGAGTTTTGGGGAATCGCTGGGACTCGAGCGAGAACTGCAACAGCAGCTATTTACCAGCGAGGATGCCAAAGAGGGTTTGGCGGCGTATATCGAAAAGCGGCCGCCGCAATTCAAGGGGAAGTAAGAGATCACGTAGAATTTCGAGGACAAAATGGCCAGCGCGGCGCAAATACAAGTGAAGCCGGGAAAACTTTTCATAAATGGAAAATGGGTGGACTCCGCTTCGGGAAAGTCGTTTGCGACGACGAATCCCGCGACGGGAGAAACGTTGGCCACGCTCGCCGAAGCGGATGAGCGCGATGCCGCGGCCGCGGTGGATGCGGCGCGCCGCGCCTACACGGGCGGGCCCTGGGCGGAGATGAGCGCCGCGGACCGCGCGAAGATTCTCTGGAAAATCGGCGACCTGGTGGACAAATACAACGAGGAATTGGGAACCCTCGAAACACTCGACAATGGCAAGCCGATATTTGAGTCCCGCCAGGTGGACATGCCCATGGTGGCGGAGGTCTTCCGCTACTATGCCGGATGGGCTACGAAGATTATGGGCGAGACCGTGCCAGTGCGCGGTCCATTCCTGAATTACACCTTGCGCGAACCGTTGGGAGTTGTGGCGGCCATTACGCCCTGGAATTTTCCGTTGCTGCTGGCGTCGTGGAAAATTGCGCCCGCGCTTGCGGCGGGAAATACGGTGGTGCTGAAGCCGGCACAATTGACTTCGCTATCGGCGCTGCGGCTGGGTGAAATCTGCCAGGAAGCTGGATTGCCCGACGGAGCGCTGAACATTTTGACGGGGCCTGGTAGCAAACTGGGGCGAGCGCTGGTGATGCATCCTGGTGTGGACAAGGTTGCGTTTACCGGATCAACGGCCATCGGACAGGAAATCGCACGCGGCTCCGCGGAAACGTTGAAGCGGGTTACGCTCGAACTTGGCGGGAAGTCGCCCAACATTGTTTTTGCGGATGCGGATCTTGAAGCCGCGGTTCGTGGAGCGACGATTGGCATTTTTTACGGCAAGGGCGAAGTTTGCGCCGCAGGCTCGCGGCTATTTGTGGAGCGAAAGATTAAAGACGCCTTTATGGAAAAATTGATCGACCGGGTGAAGAAGATGCAGCCCGGCGATCCAATGGACCCCAAGACGCGGTTTGGTTCGCTGGTGAGCGAGCAGCAGATGCACACGGTGCTAGGCTACATTGAAAAAGGAAAATCAGAAGGAGCCAAGGTGGTGGCCGGAGGAGAGCGTGCCGCAGTGGGTAATGGCAAAGGCTGCTTCGTTCAGCCGACGGTGTTTGACGGCGTGAATAACGACATGACCATCGCGCGCGAAGAAATCTTTGGGCCGGTGCTGGCGACGATTGCGTTTGATGATGTGGATGATGTTGTGCGCCAGGCAAACGACAATCCCTACGGGCTTGCCGCGGCGGTCTGGACGCGCGATATTGCCAAGGCGCACCGCGTGGCTCGCCGGCTGCAGGCCGGTACCGTCTGGGTAAACACTTACAATAATTACGACCCCGCAGCTTCGTTTGGCGGGTATAAAAAGAGCGGATATGGACGCGAACTGGGAGCCGCCGCTCTGGAGAGCTACACTCAATTGAAGAGCGTTTGGGTAAACCTATCGTAGATCGAGAAAGGAAAGATGCGGACTCTGCCTGATTATTTGCGGCGCGGGATGCGCCTGGTGATTGTGGGATGCAATCCGGGGGAACAATCCGCGCGGGTGGGGCATTACTACGCCGGGCGCGGCAACAAGTTCTGGTCGCTGCTGTATGAATCCGGGATCGTGCCCGAAGAGATGACGCACAAGGAAGACCGGCGGCTCATCGAGTTCGGCGTGGGGCTGACGGACATCGTGAAACGTCCGACGCGTGGGGAAGATGAAATTGTACGCGAGGAATTTGCGGAAGGCAGGGTGGTGCTGGCGCAAAAGCTCGAGCAGTTTGTTCCCCGTGTGGTGGCCTTCAACGGAAAAAATGTTTTTGAGAAATTTGCGCAGAGGCCCTGCGTGCTGGGGTTGCAGAAAGACAAGATTTATGGGGCGCACGTTTTTGTTTTGCCTTCGAGCAGCGGGCAACACACGGCAGGCAGCGGCGTGAAGCTGCGGTACTTCCGCCAGTTGGCGCGATTCCTGGAGAAAATGGGTGACGAATCGCAAAGCGGCACGCGAGCCACCCCTGAGGAAGAGTAGCGCGCAGGAGAAGGATTGATCGCGAGCTGAATTTTGGAGCACCGTCGGAGTTGCAAGTTCCCCCGGAATCAATGAGGACCGCCACCTCGAGGCCCATGGCCGCTCAAGAATATTCCGCCGGTGAGTTAATGGTGGCGGCGGCAGCCCGGGAAATCCGCGACGCTGAAATCGTTTTCGTGGGGATGCGGCTTCCGTTGCTGGCCTTTGCAGTGGCCAAGCGGACCCACGCGCCAACCGCGATTGGATTGTTTGAAAACGGAGTCATCCGCGAATCGCCCGCGCGTGAGTTGCTCTATACCATGGGCGATCCGCCAAACCTCGCCGGCGCGACGCTTGCGGGGACCATGCTGGACGTGATGGGCGTGTTGCAGCAGGGGCGGGTTCACGTTGGCTTTCTGGGCGCGGCGGAAGTAGATCGCTTTGGAAACTTGAATACCACCTGGGGGCAGCGCGAAGGCCGTCCAGTCCGCCTGCCGGGTTCCGGGGGCGCTTGCGACATCGCCTGTCTGGCTCAGCGGACCGTGGTGCTTCTGGAACACACTCGGCGCCGGCTGGTGGAGCGAGTTTCGTACATTACTTCGCCGGGGAATGGAACGGGCGCGAATTGGCGGCGGGAGCAGGGATTGCCCGCGCGATCGGGGCCTGCGGCGGTAATTACCACGCTGGGCGTGCTGCGATTCGGACCGGAGGGCGAGGCATACGTGGCGTCGGTCCATCCCGGTGTGAAATTGGAAGAGTTGCGTGAGAACACGGGTTGGGAGTTGCGAGTGGCGGACGGAGTGGCGGAAACACAACCGCCGTCCAAGGGGGAGCTGGCCGCGATGCGTGAAATGGATCCCCAAGGATTCTGGACAAAGTAGCTGATGACCATGAACTTGAATCATGAAATACGGTCGAGCAATGAGCGGACATGACGGATAGCCCGAACCAAACTCCCGCCGCAGAAACTCCGGGCCGCGAAACCATACACGTCCACACGGAGGGCCGCAATGTGTGGATGACACTGGACCGGCCGCCACTCAACATCATGGACATCACCATGATGAAGTCGCTTTCGCGCGCGCTGGGGCGTTTATTGGACCCGCCGGGGGGCGCATGCGATTACCTGATCTTCAACGGGGCTGGGCCATCGGGGTTTTCGGCGGGAGCTGAAGTGGCCGACCACATGCCGGATCGCGTCGGCTCCATGCTGGCTGCTTTCCATCATGTATTTCGCCAGCTAGCGCGCGCCGATTGCTTGATTATCGCCGCCGTACACGGTCATTGTTTGGGCGGCGGAATGGAGCTAGCCAGCTTTTGCGATTTCGTGTTTGCAACGGAATCCGCGCAATTCGGATTGCCGGAAATCAAATTGGGATGTTTTCCACCTGTGGCGATGATCACGCTGCCGGAGCTTGTGGGCCGGCGCGTAGCGACAGAAATGATTCTGTCCGGGCGGTCCATTTCCGCGTCTGAGGCGATGGCGTTGGGACTGGTGTCGCATGTGGTGCCCGACGCCGGATTGGACAAGGCCGTGCGCGAATTCCTGGCGGGTATGCGCGCACTTAGTCCAGCCGTAGTTAAGTTGACGGGACGGGCGTTGCGGCGGCGCCTGCGTGAAAATTTTGAGGGCGATCTCGGAAAAATTGAGCAGGTCTATCTGAATCAACTGATGAAGACGGAAGACGCTCGCGAGGGGATTCGCGCATTTATGGAAAAGCGTCCACCGAGCTGGCGAGGGCGGTAAGGCACACGGTTCGCAGAACAAAGATGGCAGAATCATCAAAACTTGTATCGATGGCGCGAGCGATTGAAGAATTTGTCCCGTCGGGGGCAAGCGTGCTGATGGGCGCCCAACTCGAACAGATGATTCCGTTTGCAGCTGGGCACGAAATGATTCGGCAGGGGCGATGCGATTTGACTCTGATGGGGCCTATCTCCGACATATTGTTCGATCAAATGATTGGCGCGGGCTGCGTGGCACGAGTGATGGCGGCGTGGGTGGGGAATGTATCGGCGGGGTTGGGGCACAATTTTGGCCGTGCGGTGGATCATTCGCAACCGCGTGCGGCGGAGGTTTTGGACTACTCGAATATGACGATGGCATTGGCGCTGCATGCGGGGGCGCTCGGAGTGCCGTTTTTGCCAACATTTTCCACGCTGGGCACAGACCTGCTGGAGACGAATGAGAATCTACGGGAGTTTGGATCGCCGGTCAGTAATGAGAAACTAGTTGCAGTGAAGGCGCTTAAACCCGATGTTGCGGTGATTCACGCGCAGCGCGCTGATGGCCATGGAAACTCACATTTGTGGGGCAATCTGGGAGTGGCGGTGGATGCAGCGCGCGCATCGAAGTGTGTAATTGTTGTGGCTGAGGAGATCGTCGAGCCGGAAGTGATTGTGTCTGATCCGAATCGCACGCTGATACCGGGATTCATGGTTGCGGCGGTGGTGCACGAGCCATGGGGCGCGCACCCTTCACCGGTGCAGGGATACTATGGACGCGACCACGCGTTCTTCAGCGAATATCACGTTCAAAGCCGGACCGTGGAAGGCTCTCAGGAATGGCTCGCGCGATGGGTGACCGGCGTGAAGGACCGCCGCGCATACGTTGGCCAGTTGACTTCATCCCGTATCGCGCCGCTTGGGGTACATGAACATGCTTACTCCGCGGCGGCGGATTTTGGATTTTGAGAGAATAATTTTGGGAGATGACGGTGAGCGATATTGAGATTGGGCCGAAAGAGCTGAAAGAGAAGCTAGATCAGGGCGCGGGGCTTTTGGTGATTGATGTGCGCGAGCCCTGGGAACACCAAATCGGAGCGATCGAGGGCGCAAAACTTGTGCCCCTCAACACTCTGCCCGCGAATATGGAGTTGTTCCACCAGGCGGATGAGGTGGTCATTTACTGCCATCACGGTATGCGCAGCTTGAATGCCGCAACGTGGCTGCGTTCACAGGGCGTGGATGGAGCGCGGTCGCTCGCAGGCGGTATCGAGCGCTGGTCCACAGAAATCGATCCGCGGGTGGCCAGATACTGATTCATGGACGCAGGTATCCAGAAGGAAATATGGCCAAGACCAAAGAAAAAATAAGCTTTTATCAGAAGCCGACTTGAACGTCGTGCCGCAAAGCAAGAGGTCTCTTGCTGGATGAGGGAGCGGAACTTGAGTTGCGGGATCTCGGCAAAAACAAGTTGACCGCCGAAGAGTTGGATAAGCTGATTGGCAATCGCGACTACAAACTGTTTTTGAATACACGAAATGAGCTTTATCGAGAGCGCAACATGGCAGAGCGCCCTCCGTCGCGCGCGGAAGCCATCCGGATGATGGCCGCGGAGCCGAATTTGATTCGCCGGCCGGTGGTGATCCGCGGCGGGCAGATGGTTCTCGGCTATGATGAAGAAGCTTTAAAGAAACTGGTGAAATGATTTGACGAAGGAAATCATTCATCTGCGTGTGAATGGCGAACAGCGCGAACTGGCTGTGCTGTCACATGAGCTGCTGCTGGATGTGCTGCGCGAGGAACTGGGGCTGACCGGCACCAAGCGCGGCTGCGATGACTCCAGCTGTGGGGCTTGCGCTGTGCTCGTGGATGGCGTGCCGATACTGAGCTGCGTGGCGATTGCCTCTTGCTACCAGGAAGCCGAAATCACAACGGTGGAGGGAATCGCGCCGCCCGGCGCTCTTGATCCTGTGCAGTCGGGCTGGGCGGAAAAGGGGGGATCCCAGTGTGGTTTCTGCTCGCCCGGATTTTTGATTTCCGCAAAGGCTCTCCTGGACCGCAATCCTGATCCATCGCACGAAGAAATTCGCCTGGCGCTCTCCTCAAACATGTGTCGTTGCACCGGGTACATGCAGATCTATGAAGCGGTGAAATACGCGATTGAACGCGGCAAGGAAATCCGGGCGGAGCAGGCCGCAAACGTGGGGAGCCGGCCGTGACTACCACGCCAAGCACCGGCACGATTATCGGCAAGGCCATCCCCCTGGCCGATGCGCCCGGAAAAGTTACCGGGCGAGGGAAATATGCCGATGACCTGAGTGTCGCCGGGATGCTTCACGGCCGCATCCTACATTCGCCACATGCGCATGCGCGAATCCTGGCGATTCGGACGGATAAAGCAGAAGCGCTGCCGGGCGTGAAGGCGGTTATTACCGGTAAGGACGCGTCGACCCCCTACGGAGTGCTGCCCATCGGGCACGATGAATGCGCGCTGGTGGTGGATAAGGTGCGGTACATCGGGGACAACGTCGCTGCGGTGGCAGCAACTACTCCTGAAATTGCCGAGCAAGCGTTGCGCTTGATCGAAGTGGATTACGAACCTCTGCCGGCGTTCTTCGATCCGCTGGAATCCATGAAGGCGGAAAGCGGTTGGATCCACGACACCAAACCAAACAATATTGAGAAGGAATATCACCACGAATTCGGAGCTCCAGATGCGGCGTTTGCGTCGTCGGATTTTGTGCGCGAGCAGCGCTACTACGCCGGGGAAATCAATCATGCGGCGATGGAGCCGCACTCTACACTGGCCATCTGGGAACCCGATAACCGGATGACCGTTTATTCGTCCACGCAAGTGCCTTACTACCTGCACCGCACGCTGGGCGAAGTTTGCCAGATGCCCATGAGCCAGATACGCGTGATCAAACCGCTGGTGGGCGGCGGCTTCGGCGGCAAGAGCGAAGTGATACCCATCGAAATCACCGCGGGCGTGCTGGCGAAAAAAGCGCGGCAGGCGGTGAAGATCACTTACACGCGTGAGGAAGTGTTTTACGCGCATCGCGGGCGGCCCATCACCGTGATTGGTATGAAGATGGGATTGTCGCGCGAGGGGAAAATCAATGTGGTCACGGCGCGCGTGGTGCAGGATGGTGGCGCTTATTGCGGATACGGGCCGGTCACGGTGCTCTATTCGGGCGCGCTGCTGGGCGCGATTTACGACATTCCGAATGTGAAATTCGACGGCTACCGCGTGCTCACCAACAAGCCGGTTTGCGGTGCGATGCGCGGGCACGGCACCGTGAATGTGCGCTTTGCCTTTGAGGCGCTGCTGGACGAGTTGGCGCACGACGCCAAGCTTGATCCCGCCGACGTGCGGCGGCGCAATTTGTTGAAGGCGCCATGCGTCACTGTGAATGGCCTTCGCGTGACGAGCTATGGTCTGCCCGAGTGCATCGAAAAAGTTGTTGAGCGCTCCGGCTGGAATAAGAAGCAGGGCAAGCTGAGTTATGGCCGCGGGGTGGGGATGGCCTGCAGCCATTACGTGAGCGGCGCGGCGAATCCGGTGGTGCGGTCGAACATGCCGCATACGACTGTGCACCTGAAAATCGACCGAGATGGCGCGGTCATTTTGTATAGCGGAGCGTCTGAAATCGGGCAGGGATCGGACACGATGCAGATTCAAGTGATTGCGGAAACGATGGGGATTCGTCCGGAGCGCGTGAAGCTCATTGCCGCGGATACGGAACTGACGCCTGTGGATTTGGGAAGCTACTCGAGCCGGGTAACTTTTATGGCGGGGAACGCGTGCATCGAGGCGGCGAAAAACATGCGGGCGCAGATTTATACGGCGGTCGCGAAGCGGCTGGGCTGCTCTGCGGAGGAGTTGGAGCCGCAAGGCGAGGAGATTGTTTCGTCGAAGAATTCCGCGCTGCGGATGAGCTTCGATAAAGCCGTCATCGCCGCGATTGACTTTCATGGCGCTTTGGTGGCGAGCGGCGCTTACACGCCGCCGGAAGAATCGCGCGGCGGAAAATTCAAGGGCGCGGGAGTGGGGCCGTCGCCTTCGTACAGCTACAGCGCGCAGGTGGTTGAAGTCAGCGTGGATACGGAGACGGGGCACGTGACTGTCCACCGAATTGTTGTGGCGCATGATTGCGGGCGGGCGCTGAATCCACTGGCGGTGGAAGGGCAAGTGATCGGGTCGGTTTACATGGGGTTGGGGCAGGCGGTGCAGGAAGAAATGGTGTGGAACAATGGCCGGCTGATGAATCCCACGCTGCTGGAATACCGCATTCCCACGACCCTTGAGACCCCGCAGATTGATTGCATCATCGTGGAGAGCAACGATCCCGAAGGGCCGTTCGGCGCCAAGGAGGCGGGGGAAGGTTCACTCGCGGCGACGATTCCCGCGGTTGCCAACGCGATTTACGATGCCGTCGGCGTGCGTATCAACACGTTGCCGATCACTCCCGAGAAAGTTTTGGCGGCGATTCAGGAGAAACGCAGGAAAGCGTCGAGCAATGGAGGCGCGCGATGACCGTGCCTCATTTGCCCGCAGCGAGAGTGATCCGGCCCCGAACAGTGGACGAGACTGTTCGCATCCTCGCGGAGCACGGCGCGGATGCGATGATCCTTGCCGGCGGCACCGACGTCGTTCCCAATTTGCAGATGCGGCTTTTTTCGCCGCGCGTGCTGGTGGACATCAAGTCTATCGCGGGCTTGCGCGGCATGACCTCAGTTGAAAGCGGTGCGCTGCGGATTGGCGCGCTGACCACGCTCGCTGAAATGGAGCACTCAGCAGGGCTCGCGCAGAAATACCCCGTGCTGTCCGCTGCGGCGCGCACGATTGCCGGGCCGCTGCAGCGCAACATGGGCACGCTGGGAGGCAATCTGTGCCTGGAGACGCGTTGCGTCTGGTACAACCAGTCGGAATTCTGGCGTGAATCGTTGGGCGGTTGCCTGAAGAAAGATGGTGACGTCTGCCACGTTGCGCCTGGCGGAAAACGGTGCTGGGCGGTGTGGTCGGGCGATACCGCTCCGGCTCTGCTCACGCTGGATGCGGAGATTGAAATAGCCGGCCCGCGCGGGACGCGGCGGCTATCGCTTGAAAAGTTTTACCGCAACGACGGGATGGACCGAATTGAGCTTGGGCGCGACGAAATGCTTACCGCGGCCATTCTGCCCGCGCGCACCGCGGGGCGGCGCGGCGCTTATCTGAAACTGCGAATGCGAAATTCAATTGATTATCCGCTCGCCGGAGTCGCCGCGGCGCTTGACGTGGATAAGGATGGAATTTGCCGCGATGCGCGCGTGGCCATCAATGCCGTGAATCCCGCGCCCCTGTTGTTGCGCGAAGCCGCGGCGGAATTGATCGGGAAAAAATATTCCCCGGAATTGATTGAGCGCGTTGCGAAGACAGCGATCCGCACGGGGAAGCCACTCACGACATCGGCTTCCACGCCGGTGTATCGCCGCGAAATGCTTCATGTGTTCACCCGGCGCGCGCTGGAGCAAAGCTGGCTTGGCCGGATTAATCCGCCCGCGCAGGAGAGGCCCGCCGCCGACTGATCCCCCGGAGCCCCATTGACGCCGCCCATCATCGACATTCACATACATATTCAGCCGCTGCACATGTTCAAGCCTGAGGCGCTTGCGCTGGTGAAACGCGGACGGCGCGATTTTGCTGAAGTTGAGAAATATTCTTCCGATCCGAAAGCGTTCCTTGAATTTCTGGACAGGCTCGGAGTCGAGCGGGCAGGCTTAATCAACTATGTAAGTCCCGACGTGATTGGATTTCCTCCCGAAGTCAACGATTGGATTGCAAACTATTGCTCGTTTGCGCCGGAGCGGCTGCTCGCGTTTGGCTCCGTCCATCCTTTATATGTGGCTGACGCGGGAGCGGAGGTGGACCGAATCGCCCGCCTCGGGATTCGCGGTCTGAAGGTCCATCCCGCGCACCAGGTTTTTTCTCCGAACGCATATCGTGACGGAATGGGGCCGCTGGCTTCCATTTACGAGCGCGCGCAGGCACTCGGCCTTCCGGTGATGATTCACACCGGCACTTCGATTTTTCCAGGAGCGCGCAACAAGCATGCGCAGCCCATTTTGGCCGATGACATTGGGGTGGATTATCCCAACTTGGTTGTGATCCTGGCGCACGGCGGCCGCCCCCTTTGGATGGATGAGGCGTTCTTTCTGGTCCGCCGTCACAAGAATATGCACATGGATATTTCAGGTATTCCCCCACAAAAGCTGATGGAATATTTCCCGCGCATTGAAGAAATTGCTGACAAGGTCCTTTGGGGAACGGATTGGCCCGGCCCGGGCGTCCCTGAAATCCGCGGAAACATTGACAAATTCATGGCCCTGCCGATTTCGGAAGCGGCGCGGCGCAAAATTTTATACGATAACGCCGCACGGATGTTCCCTGTGCGGAAATAGGAAGTTCACCAAATGGAAGTAAAGACCATTGCAGTGATTGGTGCGGGCACCATGGGCCGCGGTATCGCATATGCCGCCGCGTTTGGCGGGTATCGCACAATCCTAGAAGACATCACGCAGAGCATGTTGGACCAAGGACTGGCCTACATTCGTACCTCGTTAAATGAAGGAGTCGAACGGGGGAAACTGACGCCCGAGCAGCGCGACCTGGGGATCGCGCAGCTGGGTTCGGCGCATTCTGTGGAAGAGGCCTGTCGCGAAGCGGACATGGTTATCGAGGCCGTGCCGGAAGACATGGAAGTGAAGCTGGAGATTTTCACGTTGCTGGACAAGTTTGCGAAGCCCGGCGCGATCTTCGCTTCCAACACTTCATCTTTGTCCATCACCGAAATGGCTACCATCACTTGCAGGCCGGATAAATGCGTTGGGTTGCACTTCTTTAATCCCGTGCCAAAGATGAAGTTGTTGGAGGTGGTGCGGGGGTTGGAGACTTCCGGCGACACGATTGAAACTTGCCGGCAAATTGGCGCGCGGATGGGCAAGGAAGTCGTGGTGGTGCGCGAGGCGCCGGGGTTTATCACCAGCCGCATCAACGCCATGATCGGCAACGAAGCGTTCTACATGCTGGAAGAGGGCATCGCGTCCGCGGAGGACATTGACAAGGCACTGAAGCTTGGCTTGAATCACCCAATGGGTCCATTTGAGCTGGTGGATCTGGTTGGCCTCGACGTGCGGCTTTCCATCCTGGAATATCTGCACAAGACGCTGGGCGAAAAATACCGCCCCGCACCGCTGCTGCGTCAATATGTAAAGGCGGGCCGCCTGGGGCGCAAATCCGGACGCGGCGTTTACGACTATCCTTCTTCAAAAGGTTAGAGGCGAATTCATGGCCGGGCCACACACCAAAATTCACTTGATGGTTGGCGACCTGACGGAGCGCGACGCCGATGCCATCGTCAACGCTGCCAACAATGACCTGCAACTTGGAGGTGGGGTCGCGGGCGCGATTCGACGCAAGGGCGGCGACTCCATTCAGAAGGAATGTGACTCGATCGGGTCCATTCCCATCGGCGGCGCGGCGATCACCGGAGGAGGGAAGCTGCGCGCGCGGCATGTGATTCACGCAGCCAGCATGCAGCTCGGCGGAAGCACATCGGCGCCGGCGCTGCGCACCTCCACCGCACATTCTCTGCGAATTGCCGCCGAGCGAGGGCTGAAGAGCATCGCGTTTCCCGCGGTGGGCACGGGCATCGCTGGATTTCCTTTGCAGGAGTGCGCTGAAATCATGTTGCGAGAGACCCTGAAGCATTTGACCGGGCCAACTTCGCTCGAGCGCGTGGATTTTGTTTTGTACGATGACGGCGCTTTACGTATTTTTCAGGAGCAGTTCCGCAAGCTCGTCTCCGAAACGGGCGCAAGCGCGGACGCGGCGGGAAACAGGTAGAATCCCCCAGTGCAATCCCATTTGGAAAAAGTGCGGCATGAGATTACGCGCTACGAGCATCCCCTTTTTGCTTTCGATGCGCGGCCCGCGGCCGATGGCGTGGAGGTCGAGATATTCTTCAAGCCTGAAGGAGTGGAAGTCCACCGCTATTTATTCCTGCTTCGCCCGCGCGAAATTGAAAGCCCGCAATTTCCGTGGAGCTTCCAGCGGCAGCTTTACGACTGCCTGCACGACTATGTGATTGAAATGTTCACGCGCAACCCTCAAGGGCCCGCCTAGTAATGCAGCCGCGCATGCAATCCAGAGCCGCCACAGCGCAAACCCCGCTTGCTCGCGAGTTGGCCAAGCGCATCGCATCCAATGGACCAATCACTTTTGCGGAATACATGGAAACGTGCCTTTACGATCCCGCGCATGGTTATTACAGTCGTCCCGAGCGCACGCGCTTCGCTGATTACTACACCAGCGTGGACGTGCATCCCATTTTTGGGCGATTGATCACAAGTCAGTTGGATGAAATGTGGCGTTTGCTGGACCGGCCTGCGTCGTTTGAAGTTGTGGAGGCCGGCGCCGGAGTCGGCCGTTTGGCCGGCCACATTCTCGATTTCGCCGCGGCTCGATTGCCCGATTTTTACTCCGCGCTGAAATATCTTGCCGTCGAGCGGTCGCCGGCGCGCCGTGCTGCGCACACCGCGACAATCGGCGGACATCTCGCCGCCGGCCGCGCCGAATCACGAGCGGAGCTCCCAGCCCAAATTTCAGCCGGCTGCGTCTTTTCCAACGAAATGATTGACGCCATGCCTGTTCATCGTGTCGAGTGCCACGAAGGCAATCTTCGTGAGATTCATGTCAGCTATGAAGGTGGCCGATTCATGGACGCGCCGGGCCCCCTTTCCACGCAGCGCATTGAGGAATACTTCAAGCGGCAGGGAATTGCACTGGCAGATGGCCAGGAAGCAGAGGCGGGGCTAGCGGCTTGCGATTGGATCGCCGAATCTGGCCGCAGACTTCAGCGCGGATTCGTCCTGACTGTGGACTACGGCTACGAGGCCCGGCAGCTCTATAGTGAGCAGCGCATGAAGGGCACTCTGCTCAGCTACCGGGATCATCGCGTCAGCGATGATTTTTACGCCGCTCCGGGTGAACAGGATCTTACATCGCACGCCAATTTCACAGCGCTCGAGTTATGGGGAAGAGATGCCGGCCTTGAACCGGTTGGCATCGTACCGCAAAGCAGATTCCTGCTGGCGCTTGGCCAGAAAAATGAATTTGCTGATTTATACGACCCCGGCCAATCGGAACCCGACCGCCTGCGCGCGCAGCTCGGCCTTTCATCTCTGATTCATCCGGAGGGAATGGGTGAAACGTTCAGGGTAATGGTTCACCAAAAGGGAATCGCTACAGGGAGATTGACCGGCGTGGCCCCGCGTTAAAGTCCTTCCTTGTACGGCTGCGACATATATTTTTGCGCCAAGTCCTGGGCGCCGCCAGTGTTGTCCTTCGACTGCTGGACCAGGCGATATTCGTTTATGGCGCGGTCGCGCTGACCCGTCAGGTCATAAATCATTCCCATGTACATATGTCCCCAAGCTTCCACCCACTTGGTGCTCAGATCGGTGTCGCCGCCAATCGCGCTGCGGAATGAATTGGCCGCCGCGGTGTAGTTCTTCTGGAAGAAAAATGCTTCCCCCATGCGGAACAATGCCAGGGCGTTGTTCTTCTGCACATCCAATGCGTTTTGATACTGAGCGATCGCATCCATGTATTTACCCTGTTCTGCCGCCGACTCGCCGCGCGCGATGATGGCGCGGATGCGCAGTTGCGGGCTGGCCTTTAGAATGTAGTCGTGCGGGTCCAGCACCACTCCGCCCGGTTTCGGCCTGCCAAAGGAATCAATGGTGAAAGGGGTTTCAGCGCCGGTCACCTGAATGGTCTTAAATTCCGGATTTCCTTCCGTTTGCACTTCCATCTCCATGGGCATGCTGAAGGTATCCAGGCTCTGCTTCACTTTCCCGATGACCTGAAATCCCTTCTGATTCCGGTAGACTTTGTAGTCCACCGTGAATTCCGGGATGCCGGTGGAACTGAGCCACTGCGCGAAAAAGGGCGACATGCTGTGCGAATTGGCCGGTGGGGGCGGGGGCGGAGAGTTGGGCGAAATCTTCTCTGGAAGCTTGGTTCCCGCGGCCTTGAAGTCCATGAACTCCTGCGCCAGCGACTCAAAATCAATCACGCGTGCGAAGTGGCCTGCGTAGCGGCGGTAGAAATCGCGCAATAGCGCTTTGAATTGGTCATCCCCTTCGAGCGAGTGGATCATATGAAAAACCACGGCGCCCTTATCCTCCACGACGGAGCGATATTGCTCGGTGAATGGCTTGAGCTGCCCGGCCTGAGTGACCGCTGACAGGTCTTCGTACATCAGCGCGCCGACCGCAAAGTCTTCCACCGCGCGGTTCATGGCTTCTCTGCCGGATTCCTGGTCGGCGTAAATTGCTTCGCAGTATCGTGCCAGGCCGTCGGTCACCCATACATCGGAGGAAGTTGCGGGCATCACCGATACGCCAAACCACTGTGCCGCGACCAAACGCGAAAGCAGGCGTGTGTTACCGCGGGGATCCCATTGGCGCTGGCTGATCAGAGCCAGTCCAGGCGCCGCGAACCCAGAGACGCTGCCGTCATTCATCTCGGCGACGGTGATGGTGGGATCGCCAATCGCGCCAAATTCATCCGAGAAATCCGTGATCATCTTCCCCGCGTCCTGCCCATAAAGCTGGGCGGTTTGGGTTGAGGTCGGGAAGGTGAAAACCTGCACTTTGATCCCGCCCGCATCCACCAGGGTTACTTGAAAAGGAGCGGCGACAAACGTTCCGCTTGGTTCAGGGCGATCATCGCGGAAGGTGTAGATCTTCTGCTGAGCCGGCGGCGGTGGAATCTGTCCTGGCTTGATGACTTCGGGAACGGCGGCCTTTTCGGAAATCATCTGCGGTGGGCTGGTCTTGCCCGTTCCGGCCACGCTGAATGCTTCCGGCACCTGAATCTTGAAGACGCCGGTGTAGCGGTTCGAGGGGTAGAAGGTCAACGGAAACCAGCGCGCGGGCTGCAGAAGATACGCCCCGTCGGCGTTGATGTAGGCCAGCTTCACGCCAGGCACGGGACTGTTTTCGTCGTTGAGCAAAGGCCCGCCATAATCGAAATTCAGCGTGACCGTTCCGCCTGGCGCGACCAGAGAATCGAGATTAATCCGCAACTGAAGAGGATTGCCTGTGTCGCGTGAGAATGTCACCGGGTTTCCATTGGCATTGGTGATCGTGCTGATTTGCAGATTGGGATGCAGCTCGACCTGCACCACATTTGAAGCGTCCGTCGCCGTGAAATCCACAGTGGCGTGCGCGGCCAGCATCTGGCGCGCGGGAGTGAGCGTGGCCGTCACGTCATAGTGCGTGGCACGAAACGAGGGCCCCGCCGTGACAGGCGCCCTCATGGGTCCTTGCTGCGCGGAGATGGAGGGCGCCGCGGCGTACGCGCCGGCCAGGAATGCAATCAGCGCCGCTATCTTCGCTTGCTTGAGCTTCAATTATTCCTCGTTCCTCTAGTTCCCCAACTAATAAGATACCAGAGTGGTGGCTTTGAGTTGCCAAGACAGTTTTACAGCAATCCGGTGATAATTTCAGCGGCCCGGTTAATCGCTCCGCCCGGCCCAAGCTTTACGCGGACCTCGGCCAACCCGCGCTGCATCTCCTCGCGCGCAGCCTGCGAATCCAGAAGCTGCACAATTTCGCCTGCAATGCGCGGTCCCGTGCACTCCTGCTGAAGGAGTTCCGGCACCACGGCACGCCCGGCAATCAGATTTGGCATGGCCACGTATTTCGTGGTTACAAATGTGCGCACAATGAGTTCCGTCAGTCGCGCCACCCGGTACACAACAACCATGGGCGTGCCCAGTAAGGCAGTTTCCACGGTGGCAGTGCCGCTGGCGACGACTGCCGCCGATGCCGCGGCAACAACATCGTAGGTCATTCCGGCTGCAACCCGGAGATCAATACTCGTTGGCATAGGGAATGAATGGCCGATTGCGCCCGTCTGCATCCGCAAAGTTTTCGCAGATGATCCCGGAACCGGATCCAGAGTTGCTGTGAATCCGGAAGCCAACGCGAGGACGAACTGACATCCGGGTTTCTGCCGTGCAATTTGGCCGCAGCCGTCCAAGATCGCCGGCAAGTTGTGTTGCAACTCATTCATGCGGCTTCCCGGCAGCAACGCCACAATGGGTCGGGACGAATCCAACCTTTGTTGCGCGAGGAAATCGGTGCGCGGCATGGTTGGCCGGACAATATCTACCAAGGGGTGTCCGATGAAAGAAACTGCGACGCCCGCCTCGCGGTAGAAATCCTCCTCAAAAGGGAATATGCAAAGGGCTTTGATGAAACGCCGCGCAATCAGTTTCGCCCGCCAGGGCCGCCAGGCCCAAAATTGCGGTGCGATGAAGCACACGCAGCGAATGGTCTGCCGCTGCAATTTGCTCGCCAGCCGTACGTGGAAACTGGGGAAGTCCGTCAGGATGGCGATTTGAGGTTTGCGCGCCTCCGCCTCATGCTCCAAGCGAGCCATCGTGCGGCGCAACTCGGGCAGCTTGCTCCAGACCTCGCTGATGCCTGAGACAGCGACATCGGAGGATTGGGCAACCAGTTCAACGCCTGCCTGGCGCATCTTCTCGCCGCCCATGCCGAACATGTGCGCGCCTGTGCGCCGAATGAGTTCTGCCGCGAGGCGCCCGGCATACATATCACCCGATGCCTCCCCTGCGGAAATCAGGATTTGTGGTGGAATCATTTCAGGCCAAACGTTTGCGAAAGGCGGCGCTAATTTAGTCGCTCGCGGGAAGCATTTTGCCCGCAGCTTCCCCTGCAGGCGGCACAGGGATGCGCAACTCCTGATCCTTGTATTGGAGCTGGTACAACCGGTAATAGATCCCACGCTGCGCCAGCAATTCCTGGTGCGAACCCTGCTCGCGCAATTTGCCCTTGTGAAACACCAGAATTGAATCCGCGTGTTGGATCGTGCTTAATCGGTGGGCAATCACCACGCCGGTCCGTCCTTGAAGCAAACGGTTCAGCGCCTCGCGGATCATCATCTCCGTCTTCGTGTCCACGCTCGATGTCGCTTCATCCAGAATCAGGAATCGCGGATTGTGCGCCAGCGCCCGTGCGAAGCTCACCAGTTGCCGTTGCCCAACTGAAAGCGTCGCGCCGCGTTCAGTGATTTCCGTTTCGACGCCCTTTGGAAGAGTTTGCAGTAAGGGCCCCAGGCCGACTTCGTGTAGGGCGCTCTCCACCCTGGCGCGATCTATCCCCTCGGTCCCCAAACGGACATTCGATTCCAGGGTTCCCGTAAACAGGAAGGGATCCTGAAGCACGATGCCGAATTGCCGGCGCAGATCCTGCACGTCAAATTCGCGGATATTGACGCCGTCAAGCAAAATTTCTCCGCGCTGGATATCGTAAAAGCGCAGGAGGAGTTGCACCACAGTCGTCTTGCCCGCGCCGGTGTGTCCCACTATGGCGGCGGTTTGCCCGGGGGTTACGCGGAAACTGACGTCCCGCAAAACCCAGTCCTCATCGGCCGGCTTGTCGCCGCCGCGATAGGCGAACCACACATTCCGAAATTCGATTTCGCCCAGCGGTTTTTCCAGGCGCTGTGTGCCCGCCCACGCGGATTCCGGGATAGGCTCATCGAGCAATTTGAAAATGCGCTCGGAAGCCGCCATGGCGCTCTGCAAAATGTTGAATTTGTCGCTCAGGTCCTGGATGGGACGGAAGAAGCGCTGCGCATATTGCATGAACGCGACCAGCACGCCGATCTGGACGGCGCCGACAAGGACACGCAACCCGCCGAACCAGAACACCAGGGCGATCGCCAGCGTGCTGAAGAATTCCACGGCGGGGTAAAAGAGCGCAAAGGCAAAAATGACGTCCTTGTACGCTTCCATATGGATACGGTTGAGCTTCGCAAATTCGGTCTGAGCCTTTCGCTCCCGGTTGAAAAGCTGCACAATGGCCATACCGCTGATGTTTTCATTCAAAAACGCATTGATTCGCGCGATCGCCGTGCGGATGCGCCGGTTTCCGTCGCGCGCCTTGTTCCGGAACAGCCAGGTGGCCACCAGGATGAGCGGCAGCACGGAAAGCGTCGCCAGCGCCAGCCGCCAATTCATATAAAGCAGAATGACAACGAAGAGCGCCAGCAGGAACGCGTCGTTGATCATGGCTACGACGCCGGAAGCAAAAAGGTCATTCAATGCGTCCACGTCAGTGGTCACGCGCGTAACCAGACGCCCCACCGGGCTCCGGTCGTAGAAACTCATCGGCAGAGCTTGCAGCCGCGCAAAAATTTCCTTGCGCATGTCGTACATCGTTTTCTGGCCGACACTCTGCATCACGCGAACTTGCACATATTGCACCGAGAAGCTGAACAGGATCGCTGCCAGGTAGATGAAAGTTACCCAACCGAGCCCATGCATGCCCTCGGCAAAACTAATCAGCCCGCGAGTGACGGGAACGATGTACTTGTCCAGCGCTACGGCGAACAAATAGGGGCTTACGGCCTCGAGCGGCGTGACCACTAGCGTCAACAACAGCGCGAACCACACCAAGGCCCTGTAGGGCTTCATATACCCCAACAGGCGCCGCGTTAGGTGCGCGTCGTACGCTTTGCCGAGTTTCTCTTCTTCGCGAAAATCGCTCATTCGCGCGCCAACTCTTCTTCCAAAAGTTGTTTCTGGTACAGGTCGAAGTAATACCCGCCATGCTCGATCAGCTCATCGTGCGTGCCGCGCTCGACGATGTGTCCCTCGCGCAGCACGATTATTTCATCCGCGTGACGCACGGTCGAGCACCGGTGCGAGACCAGAATCGTGGTGCGGCTGCGCATCACATCTTTCAGCCCGCGCAGGATGTGCTCCTCGGTGTCGGTGTCCACGCTGGAAAGGGCGTCATCCATGATCAAGATTCTGGGATCGCGCAGCACCGCGCGCGCCAGTGTCGTCCTTTGTTTTTGACCGCCCGAAAGCGTGATGCCGCGCTCGCCCACCATGGTGTCGTACTTGGCGGGGAATTCGCGGATTTCAGCGTCAATGCTGGCCACGGTGGATGCCGAGGAAATGTTTTCGGGCACGACCGTTTCCACGCCCAGCGCGATATTTTCGGCCAGAGTGTCGCTGAATAGAAATGGATCCTGCGGCACAAAACCAATGGAGCGCCGCAATTTCTCCAACGGCCATTCACGAATCGGCCGCCCGTCCAGAAATAGAGAGCCCGATGGCGCTTCCCACAGCCGGGCAATCAGCGCGGCCAGCGTTGTCTTGCCGCTCCCCGTGGGCCCCACAATTGCCAGTGTCGCTCCCGCCGGAATTTTCAAATTGATGTCATTTAGGACTACCGCGGAAGCTCCGACCGATTCAGCGGGATTTCCGTTCGTGCCCTTGGCGGCCGGCCCCGCACCATCGCCCCCCCGCGTCGTGGGGTAGGTGAATGACAAATGCCGCATTTCAATTTCGCCGCGGATTTCCGCCCTGCCCACCGGACGTGCAGCGGAGTCATCAATCTTCGGCTGGGCATTCAAGATGTAGTTGATGCGCCCCATGGAAGCCGCGCCTCGTTGAAAAATGTTGGTCACGAACCCCAAAGCGATCATGGGAAAAATCAGCAGAACCATGAAGTAATAAAAGGCAATCAACTCGCCGACGGAAATCTGGCCCATCATGACTTGCCGCCCGCCCCTCCACAGGACCAGCAAGAACGTCATTCCAAAGAGAGAGGTCAGCGCGGGCATGAACATACTCCACGTGCTGATGAGTTTCAGGTTGCGGGTCACGTATTCGCGGTTGGGATTGTCAAAGCCACGTTGCTCCGCCTGTTCCTGCGCGTAGGCCCGCACCACGCGCACGCCCGCCAGATTTTCCTGCGCCTTGGCGCTCAGAGTCGCCAGCGACGCCTGAATCCTTTCGTAGAGCCGGTGAATTACTTGCCCGAAGTACCAGACCACCACGGCCACAACCGGCACGGGGAGCAGCACCCAAAAGCTCAACATCGGCGAGAGGGTGACCATCAGTGCGACGGCCAACACCATGGTCACCAGTGTCTGGGCGCTGTACATGATTCCGGGACCGAGCACCATGCGGACGTTGTTCAGGTCGTTGGTACACCGGGACATCACTTCGCCGGTACGGTTGCGGACGTAAAATTCCGGCTCCTGGCGCAACAGGGAAGTGAGCAGGTCGTTACGCAAATCAAATTCGATGTCGCGCGATATGCCAATCAGGATCCAGCGCGTCCAGTAGGAGAAGAAACCCTTGACCGCGACGACCACGACCAGCGCCAAACAAAAAACCGCAAGCGTAGTTCTGTTGTTTGGATGATAGTAAGGAAGCAGCGGCCCAAGCGCGATTTGACCCAGGTGGCCGAGCTGCCCCATCGGTGTCTTTTCACCTTTTATACAATCAAAAATTGCGCCGGTGAAAATCGGCGCAAGAATTGCGAACAGGCCCGTGCCCGTGTTCATGATCATTCCAAGCAAAACGCTGCCCTTGTATTGGGCCACATAGGGCAGCAGCGAGCGCAAAGGTCCGCCAAACGGGAGCTTTCTTGCCGCCGTACTTGCGGCGACTGGTGACACGGCTTGTGCGGTTGCGCTCATTTCAGTGGGCGATGAATTTCCTCAATCGCCGGGGCTTCTCCAATGAAATTTGTATAACTTGCATCCATGGCCTGATAACGCTTCACCTCGGGATTCCATCGCACCTCAATGGTTTGGCTCCTTACTCCGGCCCCCTGCTGATACGGAATGAAAAAGAGCGACAGGCCCCGCTGCGGGTTCTTTTCGAATTGCAGCCGCCAGGCAGTGATCGCCGCGTTGGGTGTGCCGCCCAAGAAACCACTGGAGTTCTTCAAGTGTTCGTCGCACAGCAGCACTTCCTTCCATTTCCCATCGTCGTTTTCCAACACGGCAAGCCTGGTAAACACGATGGCCGGGCTTTGCTCTGATGCCGGCTGAATCAGGCGATTGATAACCAGCACTTGTTGCCGGCCAATCAGCGCCAGGTCACCGTATGCGAGCACCTCCGCCTCATTGCCCAGCGCAGTCCGCCCGGCGGAGGCAATCTCCTCAGGGATTGCGGGCGCGGCGTTAACAGGTTTCTGGTCACTCGAAGGTTTCGCCGGATTGCCGCATCCAGTCATCCCGGCCCAGGCACAAATTAATCCCAGAAACAGAAATCCACGCAAAACTTCACCCTCAACTATAGGCTCGGGAATGCCAGCATGATTTCGACGACGCGCCCGCTTGATTTCTCCGTGGAGACTTCAAGCACCTGAGGCACATCGGAACCTGCCCAGTCAAACATGTAAAACAACAATTCTAGCTCGCGGCCCTGCTTCACGCTAGGCCCGCTCGAATTGGGGGGGCCGTAAATAGCTATGATCCGGTCAGCCCGGTCGTCCAAGTGCAAGCCCTGACCGGTCATCCACAGTAGTGCGGCCTGCGCATCCTTTGCCTCCTTGCACTTCTCCGTTGGCGCGGTTTTCGGCATGGAAATATACACTGTTTGGATCACACCGTTCTTATCCACTTCCAGCGTCAGCCGTCGGCCCGTGCAAGCCTCCTCCCAGGTGCGGGCGTTTGAAGGATCCGCAGGCAGAGCGCGTAAGTGTTCGCCAAGATTTTTTTCCACGCCGGTGAGCTTATCGCGGCCGGGTTGAATCGAGGAGAGACTCAACTCGTTTGCGCCACGACCCCTCTTTGGCTTTTGCGCCGGAGTGCCCGAGGAAACGGCCAACGCAAGCGCGCTAGCGCACAGCCAGAATCTCATCCACCCGGGCTTCAAAGTTTTCCTCCCCTTCAGACCAAAGGCGGTACCGATTCAGCGGAACAGCGAGGTCCGCCTGGCGCATCCACCGAAACAATTGTTGGATGTTTTCGCGTGTCTTTTCGTGATATTCGCGCAGCCGCTCCGGTGCGCCCATCGCCGCAAGGAAGCGCTCCTCATCCGGATGTTCTGCTTGCTGCCTTCGGGCTCCCTGATTGCCCAGCAGCCCCGAATGTCCCGTGAACAAATGTTCGAATCCCACATCCATCAGAAAATGGCCTTGCTCCGCGGCAATGCCTCCATCGAAATCAGGACCATAGCAATGGATTTCCAGAGGCTGGGATTGGTGCTGCAAATTGCCGGCATCCAGATCAAACACCCACAGGTCCCATTGCGCACGAACTTCGTAGGCAACATCCGAGCCCTGCACATCTTGAATCATTTCCACAACCTCCGCGGCGCCCATGGGCCGGCTGCGTAAATCCCACTCAAACATTGGGGACTCAGCAGGGTCCACGGCGCGCACCAGAATGCCGTCGAATCCCCGCCAGGACGCAGAAAGCGGCACCGTAGCCAACAGCCGTTGGAAGCGCTCTCGCTGCGTAGCCTCGGAGTAGTCCTCTGCCCAGGCGCTGATATATGCGCGGTTGGCCATCGCACTATTATACAGATTCCTCCCCGGCAGGCTGGGACTCACGTGCGGATCTGGAATTACTTGTTTTCGGTGTCACTGCCGGACCGCGGAGCGGGTGGTTTCTGTACCGAAGCGGAAAAATCCAGCAGGCGGTCGCGCAGGGAATCGCCAACAGTGGCAAAAACCTTGGAAAATGTGTCCCGCAGCTTCGCCTCCGCATTCCTGGAAAGCTCTTCGATTTGTTTCTCGGCATCATTGTTCAGTTTGACTGCCGTTGTAAGGATCCAGGCGTTCGAGGCATTCTCCATGCGGTTCTTGTACGTACCCAAGGCATCGGTGCTGCCTTGCGCCAGGCCGGCCGCGAAGGCTATCTCCTGAGACTCGCGCTCAACCCGCGCCGATTCCCTGAATGCAGCGGTCTGCGCATCCAGCTCTTTGGCCGCGGTCTCCAGACTTTCCTGTGTTTTCTGGACCAGCGTCCTCTGAAAATCAGAGATGAATTGACGCGTCTCTCCACCCATCCTGGCTCGAACCTGGACGGCGTGAGCCTCCAAGTGCGCGGCGGATTCGTCGAAGGAGTTATGCAGCCCCGCGGAGAACCTCTCCAGCTCCACTTGCGCTGCTTTGCGGGCCACGCTACCCACTTCCATGCCGCCGGATTCCACCGCTTCTCGGACCTTTTGCTGCATTTGCTCGGCGGCTTCCCGCGCGGATTCGCCGAGCTGTCCCTTGGCGTGTTCCACAAAGCTGCGGCTGTAATGATCCAGCTCGCTGGCGAACAACGCGGACATTTCTCCCGCGCGCGCCCTCAGCGTCTCACCGGATTGCTCCAAGCCCTTGTCGAGGGCGGATTGCATCTGCGTCTGAACCTTCTTTTCGTACCAGGTAGCCGATTTGAAGAGCGATTCGATGGTGGTATGCGTGACTTCCGTTGCCCGGGAGTCCAGATCCTCGCTCCATTTGGCCATTGTTGAGCGCGCCGTTTCCTGCCAGGCATTTTCCGCGCGCGTCCTGCTTTCCTGCATGCGGGCGCCGGCCTCTTGCACGAATTGCTCCGATGCCTTCCACAGGTGTTCCTTTTGCGTGCGCAAAACTTCCTCAGCGGACGAATGGTTGGTCTGCAGCCTCTCGATAAGCTCCTTGGCCCGGTCAATCTGCGGCGTCAGTTCATGTTCCAATTGTTCGCCCAGCCGCGAAACCGACTGCGCTCCGGCGGAGTCAAGCAGCGGTTGGAGTCTTTCCGCCATGCCCAGCACGGCTTTGTCCGAGCGGGCATTCAGCTCCAGCGTTGCCGCCTCAAGCCATTCGTTGATCCGTTGCTCGAGGCGCGTTGCCGCCGACTGATGCATCTGTTCGACTTGCCGCGCCTGGTCCATCGCGCGTGAAGTGGCCGCTTGAATTTGAGCGAAAGACGCATCCCTTCGAGCCAATTCATCATTCAGCTGCGTCCGGAAATCGCCCAGAGTCTGCGTGGCTTGCGTGTGCAAATGCTCCGCCTGGCGCCGCATGGAATTTATTTGCTCGTCGACTTGCCCGCGCACACGGTCCAATTCCGCGTCGGTTTGCTCGGCTATGCGAGCTCTCGCAGCTTGCACCGCCTGCTCCAGCGAATTGGTGGAGAGTTCCGCGGCGCGCTTCTGGGCAGCCTCCAGGTCGCTTCCCATGCGCGCGCGCCAGGTGTGCTCGCTCCGCTCCATCGCTTCCCGGATTTGATCGGACAATCCGTCAGCCGCGGCTTTGAACTTTTCCATTTGCGCGGTGGCATCAGTCGTGCGCCCGGAAAGAACTTCTTCCCACCGGCGCGTCGCCTCTTCCACGGCGGCACGCAATTGCTGGCGGGAGCTCTCAAACTGTTCACGCGCCTGCTCCGCACGAGCCGCCGCTGATTCCGCGGATTGCCTCAACCGCTCAATGGCCGCGTTGACCCCCGCGCCCAAGGCTTCCTGGAAATTCTTCTGTTCGGTTTGCTCTATGCCGGCGATCCGTGCGGCAATCAGCGCTTGAGCTTCTTCAATTCGCGCATCGACTTCACGATTCAATTGCTCGCGAAGCGCCTCCGTGCTTGTCCGCGCGTGTTCTCCGATGCGTTCCGCTGTCTTTTCCAGCAATCGCTGCGTTTGCGCGTCCGCGGCGGAGCTCACCGCTTTCTTTGCGGCCTCCTCCAGTTGCGAGCCTACGGCCGCGAGCAGATGCTGGGTCTCCTTGGAAACGCTCTTGGCCGCGGCGTCCCGAACGGCCGTCTGGATCTGCTGCTTGGCCTCCACCATCAAGCGGGCCACTTGCCGGGCCAGATGCAGCGAAACGTCCCCTCCGCCGGCAGCGCTGGTCCCGGATCCCATGACCACCACGTTATCCGTCTCCGAATTCGCGCCTTGCGCGGGGAAATCCGCGGCTACCGGTTCGGTTGCAGCCTCGGTTTCAAATGCGGGGGCCACCGCACCCAGGTTTTCGGGGGCAGGGAACCAATCTGCCGGCGGGAAAGCTATCCCCCAAATATTTCCGGGGACTTCAAGCTCGATTCCTATCTGGAACAACTCTCGGACCGTCCGCGGGCGCTGAATCCAAGTCACCCGGCCGCGGACAATCCTCGGTTCAAGCTCGGCGTCGGGATGCGGCACCTCCAGCGTGATCCACATGTTCTTCAGGACGTAATGCTTGGATTGGTACCGGCAACCGTGGCAATTAATGATGAGTGTCGAAGTTCGTTCCTGGAATGGCCGCCCCAGCGCATCCACACCCGTAACGGTGAGCGGAACCGCTTGGACAATGCGGGAGCTCCGGCGCTTGCGAAGATCTGCCTCTTGATTCGGGGCGGACTCGGCCACTTCTATCCTCCAGGGTTAACAATCAAGCCTAGCATCCGCCGCCGCAATCGTCGAGCACCAGGGTTTTGTCGTGCGAAATAGTCAATGCACCTTTGGCGCACTCTTAATGTGTCCCGGAACCCGCCGCCTGCCGCCGGCCCTTGAAAAGCCCCAAAATCTCCTTGCCCACCCAGATGGGCCCAACCAAAAAGTAGATGGCCCCCTGGAAAAACGCGGGTTTGTTGCCTTCGATCTTGTGGCCGAGCAGCAGCAGGACCCACCCGCCCACGAACAGGGCCAGCCCCAGCTTCCATCGAAGCAGGATCAGCAGCACGATTCCCGCAAAAATTATGGGGATTCCCACCCCGTGCAGCAGCTTGTTCCATGGGCTGTTGTGCTCATGTTCGTATTGCGAGATGTAGGGCTCAAGCATAATCAAAGACTATTACAGCTAAATAAATGAAAGACCGTTCAACACTTGAAATCATTAAACGTTGAGTGCCGGTCGGAGCCGTGCTCCAATGCCAGGTCTCTGCGCTCATAGTCCAGGTGAACGGCCGACACAATCATCATCGCGTTCTCATCCAGCATGCGCACGGTTGCCGGATGCTCTGGTTCCGTTTGAATACCCGGGAACAGTTCGGACAAAAGGAAATGCCTGCAGGCCAGGGGCTTAAACTCCCCGATGGACTTTTCCGCGATAAGGCCCGAACGCCCGAACAATTGGATCTTCGGTGAGCCGGTATGTTCTTCCTGGAATTCAATATTCATCACCGCGAGCACGCTATCACGCAACCGGTTTCCCGCCGTTCCACGCACTTGGCAATCGGTAACGATATAATCGGAGGCCACGCCTCCGCGGTTATCAACGAGCCTGTACTTCCTCGCGAATTGACCTCCCGGCCGGAAGTGAGTAAACGCGGAGCGGTTCCACTCCGTCACATGTACTTCCACTTTTTTCAATGAGTGCGATGTGAGCGGGATGGTCCCCAAGCCCAGGCCTCCCGAAACGCCGGCGGGGATGGGCAACCCCTCGGCATCCATTCGCACGCTCTGGAACGCCGCCAGCCTTACTACTCCATTCGCCGTCAACGAGGAAGGCTTTACGCGATCCGGGAAATGGTCATCCTTGGTCGAAACCCAGGCGATGTTCCCTTCACCATTGGTTACAAATGGCATGAGCCAGAGTGCTTCTTCCTGCCACCGGCTGGAGCTCAGATAAAAGCGCGAATTGAATTCCAGGCCGCCGATCCGCAGGTCCTTGAACATCAGGGGGGTATAAACCAGGCCTTGGACCGGGAAGTTGTGTTTCTCATCGAACGGCGTGGCACGCGCCGGCTTCACCTCGCCGTCCGCCGCGTAGTGCAGCGGGTGCTCCACCGTGAACGTGCCGCCCTGGCGGCTGCGCATCATGGTGTAGGCAAAGGCCACCGACTCGCTGGTGTTGTGAACAACCACTGCGCCGCCATCGCTCAGGCGCTTTTCCTCCAGCGGCGTCACCGCCAGCCCCTCGCCGGGGTTGTCGAAATTCTTCAAAGTTTCGAGCGAGTACAAGAGCGTCTGGTGAGGTGTAAGTTTGAACTGCCTCTCCACGATGGTCTGCGCAAACCGGTCCACCACTCGCACCGAACCTGCTGATTCCACATCATTTGGATTGAACAGTGAGAACATCACGTGATATTCCGATAGCGAGGGCAAGGGCATGGAATAGTTGAAGTGCCCCATGGCCTGTTGCGGCGCTGCGGGATGTGCGTGCACGTTGTCGAAGTTGGAGGCCGTCTGCCAGCGCACAAACCCGGCGCTAAACAGGTCGCCCGCGTGGTTCACCTGACCCGCCGATGGCGCCGTTCGGATTCGCGCTGCGCCCCAGAATGTTTTGCCGTGCGCCAATTCGCCGAGGTCGACCATGGTAGTGTGCAGCGCGGGGATATCGAACCGCCCGCCGTTATCCAGCGGGATTTCGCGCCCCGACGAATCGTAAAGAACAATCTGGTACGCGGTCTGGTTCTTCGGATCCTGATAGCCATCCACTCCGGGGAAGCAAGTTGCCGTCAGAAGCAATTGCGTGGAAATTCCCATACTTGGGTCCCATATTGTAAATGGCGCTGCAACGTCCAACCAGCATGCCTCCGGAGCGGTTACGGCGCCGGGCCTCGGTGGATTTTTCAGCGTTGCAGGAAATGGCAGATTTGCGGCAATGGATGGATGCGATGCGACTAGAAGCGATCCCGCAAGGGTTCCCAAAAAAGCCCTGCGGTCAATAGTGCCCATGTGGCCCCCCGTCAATAAACCGGAGCCTGAGCCCGCAATATTTCATTTTTCGGAGTTCAGGCCACCCGCTATATAAAATAATCAATGTAATTTGTATACGCCCTCGGATGATTCTTTTCAAGAAGAAAAGGCTTCAATTACTTGGAGTGCACAAAATTGGTGCGGTCAAACCAGATGGGAACTACAGCTCCCGTCGGCCTTCCATGGCCTTGAGCATGGTGACTTCATCGGCATATTCCAAGTCTGACCCCACCGGGATGCCCACGCCGATACGAGTCACCTTGACGCCGAGCGGCTTAATCAGTTTGGAAATGTAAACCGCCGTGGCTTCGCCCTCCGCAGTGGGATTTGTGGCCACAATAATCTCCTCGATCCCTGCGCCCTTCAGCCGTTCGATCAGGCTCTTAATCTTCAATTGTTCCGGGCCGACACCATGTAAGGGTGAAAGGGATCCGCCCAGGACATGGTATAGGCCGCCGAACTGGCGTGTCTTTTCGATCGCATTAATATTGACCGGCTCCTCGACCACGCAAATCGTTTTCCGGTTGCGCGTCGCAGACGTGCAATAAAAGCACGGATCGGTGTCGGTGATGTTATTGCACACCGAGCAGAACCGGATATTTTCCTTGGCGTCGCGGATGGCGTCCGCGAGTGCCAGTGCTTCCTCCGGCTTCACGCGCAGCAAATGAAATGCCAGCCTCTGGGCAGTTTTCTGGCCGATGCCGGGCAGATGCTTGAGTTCATCAATCAGGCGCGCAATGGGCGCGGCAAAGTCAGGCATGGGTCTCCCTGAGTGAAATAAAGTGTTTGAGCGTCACAGGACGACCGGTCAAAATAATCCGGGAATCTTGATTCCCGCGATATTGGGAATATTTCCGCTGAGGCTCTTCATCTGGCGCGCAAGTTCCTCATCCACGCGCCGGCAGGCTTCATTTACCGCGGCGCGCACCAGGTCCTGCAGCATCTCCTGATCCTTGCCGGCAAAAACTTCGGGCTCGATGCGCACGGACGTCACCATCTTCTGTCCGTTCATCTGCACCACAACCATTCCGCCGCCCGAGGAGGCTTCCACCTGCACGGCATCCACCTGCTTTTGCAGGCTCTCCTGCATTTGGCGGAACTGAGAAAGCATTTGCTGCAGAGCTTTGACTTCCATGGCTTAACCCTCGCCCCGGCGCGTGACTTCGGTAATCTGGCCGCCGAACCGATCCAACATCGCCCGCACGATGGGATCTTGCTCGAACTGCGCGCGCGAAAGTTGTTCGCTTCGCGCCGCACGACTTGCATCAATCCCCTGCGACGATTCCAGCTTAACACAAACGCGCAGCGCTGAGTGGGTCACTTCATTTACGATGGTGCGCAATTTCTCAAGCGGCTCCCTGGCCTGCATCAAATCGGCGAGCGTCCGGCTTTCCGCGGGGAAGTAGAGACGCAATTCGCTTCCTTCCAGTTCCCAACGGGTCACATGTTCAATCAATTCCGCCAGAAACTTTTGCTTCTGAGCGACGACGGTCTTGATCGATTCCACTTGCGCGAGGTCAATACCGGACATTTGCGCCGGGGGGCGGGTGAGATTGGTAATAGACGCATCCTGGTTTTCGCGCGGCGGTGCGGCCGCTGCGGTATGTGAGGCCGGCGAAGCGGATGCAACTGCCGCTTGGACCGCCGGCGTGACGGATTGAGCGATTGAAGGCGCAGCTCGTTGAGATGTGTACGTCATTGGCGAGGTTGAGCTGCCCGATGATGCGCCCAACGATGAGGAGAGGCCTCGTTGCGCGCCAGCGGCATTCGATCCAGTCGCAGCTTTCGGCGTTCCTCCTCCCCCAAGTTCCGCAAGAACTTCCTCCAGAGGAGCCAGCCGCGCCGCATTCACCAATCGCAGCATTCCCATCTCCAGGTGCAGCAACGGGTCCGGCTTCTTCCGCAAATCGTCATCCGTCTCCAGCAGAATTTGGAAGTAGCGCGTCAGGTCTTCTTCACCAAATAAAGCGGAGGCCCGCGCGATGGCCGGACGCTGCTCCGGGGTCGCGGCTATCAAATCCGAATCCGCGCCGCAGACGCGGGCCACCAGCAAATTCCGGAAATGGCGGATCGCTTCCCGGCAAAAGTGTTGCAAGTTGCGCCCCTCGGCCTGGAAGCGATGCACCAGCCCCAACGCTTTTTCCGCCGAGTGCTGCTCAATGGCGGTCACCAATTCCGCGAGCGCTTCTTCCGGCACCACTCCCAAAAGTTCCCGCACCGCCACGTCCGTAATATTCGCTCCGCAATACGCGCGCGCCTGTTCCAGCAAAGAAAGCGCGTCACGCAAGCTGCCTTCCGCGGCGCGCGCCATCACCCCCAGCGCGCCCGGCTCCGCCGTCAATTCCTCTTTCTTGGCAATCGCAGCCAGCGCATCGCTGATCTCTGCGAACGACAAGGCGCGAAAATGGAAATGCTGCGATCTCGACCGAATCGTCTCCGCAAGATCCTCGGGCTGCGTGGTGGCCATTACGAAAATCACGCGCTCCGGTGGTTCTTCCAAAGTTTTCAGCAACGCGTTGGAGGCCTCGTCGGTGAGCATGTGCGCTTCATCCAGAATGATCACTTTGTGTTTCCCGCCCGAGGGTGCATACCTCACCATGTCGCGCAATTCCCGGATCTGATCGATGCCGCGATTCGAGGCCGCATCAATTTCAATCACATCCATCGAATTTCCCGCGGTGATTTCCCGGCACGAATCGCATTCGTTGCAGGGAGTCGCGGTCGGCCCCTTCACACAGTTCAGTGCCTTGGCCAGGATCCGCGCCGTGGTGGTCTTTCCCACGCCACGCGCGCCCGAAAAAATATAGGCATGGGCGGTGCGGCCGCTGCGAATGGCATTCTCGAGCGTCGCAGTCACGTGTCCCTGCCCGACCACATCGGCGAACGTTTGTGGCCGCCACTTTCGCGCAATCACCTGGTAGCTCATGTTTCCTATTTCTCGTGGGCCCGGCGCCATGTGGCCTCAGGCCAGACAAAAATTCATCCTAAAAGAAAAAGACGATGAGAGGAACTTCGGGTACTCCGCGGCACACGGCGTGATCCCGGTACCGTTGCTCCCTTCCGGGCCTGGCGGGGTTCGCGGGGCGACGTTGCACAGAGCCCGAAGTTCCACGCATCGGCAGTCCTGCGCGAATTCATTTCGCAGGTCCGCATCGCGAAGTCTAGCACAGCACCTCGCAGCGCGTCAGCCAACGGAATCGTCAGTCTAGAAAGCAGGTGGCGCATTTACTCCAGACCTCAGAGCAACTGTTCACGCAATCGCCGAATCTTAATGGTCGGGTGGTTTTTCCGGGGGCCGTGCTGTTTACGAATCGTGCCGCGTTTTTTCCGCTGCGCCTTTCAAGCCGCCAGGAGTAAGCTCTACGCGGGTGAAGACCTCCGCACCCAGTCCGGTGGCGCGCCCGCGGCGCGTTTCCGGTTCCGCGCGCCAGCGCAAAGCTCCACGTTACGGGGCGGTAACCTCACGCCAAGTGAGGCAAGGGGGATTTCATGAAGAAAGTTGTATCGCTGTTCGCAGTGCTTTGCTTTAGCTTGATCGCGTCCCTGCCCGCGCATTCCCAGGATCTCAATCAGCTCCTGCAAGGCAGCGAGATTCGTCTCCTTCTCCAAAATAATGTGACCAGTGCCATTGCCCATCAGGGCGATCCATTCATCGCCACCGTCGAAGAGCCGGTCTATGTGGATAAGCAACTGGTGCTTCCCGCCGGGACCAAGATCACCGGCATGGTCGGTGCGGTCATCCGGCCCCGATTCTTCTCCATTTTCCGCGGACAGGCGGCCATGAACCTCACCTTCCGCTCCATCCATATCGGAGACCGCGAAGTTCCGGTACAGATGAGCATTATCGCCATTCAGTCACGCGCGAAAGAAGGCTATTACAAGCGTCGCGGAGACATCAAAGTGGACGAGGGCCAGATCCTTCAGGAGAAGCACGACATTAAGGGAGACGCTTTCGCAGTTGGCCTAGGTGTTGGGGGAGGCTCGGTGGTCGGCGCGGTGTTCAGCAACGCCCTGCGCGGTTTCGGCATCGGTTTAGCGGGCAGCGCGATTTACGTTGTGGCGCGCAAGGGCAAAGAGGTTGATCTGCCCGCGCAGACGGGCTTGCTCTGCCGTTTGGACAGCACATTGATGCTGCCGACTGCAGCGGCCACATCTTCCGCCGCGTCCACGGCCGGCTCAAACTAGCCGCGCGCCACAAATGGATTGAGAATCGTGGGCCGGTTCGTAAGGCCTCTGTGAGTGTGGGAGAATGTCTCCCCTAAAGGGCGACAGGCTCCCGGCTCTTCCATGGTTGATTGAGGCCAATTGGATTGGGCCCAATCGCTCTTTTGTTTTTGCCCAGGGGTGTCTTCAAAGAATCATCCCCGATTGACGGGCGAAACCTTCGGCGGAAAATCCATCCCCCACGGTCCCTGCGCCCCAACCATCTCCGCGCCCACAACCCACAAGTCTCCTTCTTTCACGACCCATTGCGCGCGGAAGGGCAGTGGAAAAGTAGATTCGACCCTTCCTTTGCTGTCGCGCCGCAATACTTTCAGTTCCAACACATCTCCACGCATGACTGCACGATCGAGTGCAAAACAACATCCGTGGTGACTGACGTTTCGTGTTCGCCCTCTGGTATGAAATTCTGTATCGGTATTGTCCTTCCCCATAATTTCCAGAGAGAACTCCAGAGGTACGCGCTTGCCCTTTCGGCGATCATCCTTCGCCTCTTCGGACAGTTGCTCCCAGTCTATTCTTACGTCTGTTTGATTGTTCATGAGTTTCCAACCGCAAGGTCACGGTGCGGCACCGGTCCGCAGCCGCGGCGCTTTATATCTCAAATGTGGGCACGACAGTTGCCACTCGAGGAATCTTCGACGCGCTGAAAACGTGGCATTTGACTCTGTTCTGCCGTATCCAAATTGTTGCGGAATGAAATGATGTTCCGCGCTGAAACACTCTCTGCATCTTCTGGCCTCGACTTACTTTGGCGGACTCACCCCCTCAGGCCCTTGGGACGCTGTTCTTTTCCGCGCCGTTGACACGTTTCAGGTGGCGGTAGAGACTCGTCCTCCCAATTCCCAGCAACTGCGCGGCGCGCACCCGGTTCCCATGGCTCATCTCCAGCACACGGTGAATATGAATCCTCCTCACCTCCTCAAGCGGCAGTGGCCTCCATTCTTCTCCGCTTGAGTTCGTCCGCATGGCGCGTTTGCAGAGCTGCTCCGGCAAGTCGTCCACATCAATGAACACTCCAGTGGATCGAATTGCGGCTCCGGAAATGACATTCTCCAGCTCTCTGACATTCCCGGCCAGGAATGTTGCAACAGGACGGTCTGCGCGCGTCGCGTCAGCCCCATGCATTGTTTTCCGTAAGCCTGGTTGTATTTCTTAAGAAAAAACTGAACCAGCATGGGAATATCCTCCAGCCGTTCCATAAGATTTGGAACGTTGATCTGAATGGTGCTCAACCGGTAGAACAAGTCCTCGCGGAATCGCCCGGCAAGAACTTCCGTCCTCAGATCACGGTTGGTCGCGGCGATCAGCCGGACATCCACACGCCGCACTTCGGGCGACCCAACCCGCTGGATCTCCCGGTTTTGAATCACGCGCAGCAGTTTCGATTGCATCTGGAGCGAGGTCTCTCCCACTTCATCCAGAAACACGGTGCCGCCGGTGGCGTATTCAAACAGTCCCGGGCGCGTGTCCATCGCTCCGGTGAAGGCACCGCGTATGTGGCCGAAAAGGGTGCTTTCCAACAGGGTATCCACCAGTGCGGAGCAATTGCAGATTGCAAATCGCTGTTGCGAGACCGGGCTCATCTTGTGGATGGCCAGCGCCACGAGTTCTTTTCCCGTGCCTGTCTGCCCGGAAATCAGCACGTTGGTGTAGTGCTTGGCCACTTTTCGAGCCAGATCAAAAACTTCCAGCATTGCCGGGCTCTTCCCGATGATCCCGTGGAAGTTCAAGTCTTGCAAAAGCTGCCCTTCCAGTTCGCGAATCCGATGACGCTGGTTGTACGTGTCGCTGATTTCTTTCAGAGTTTTCTTCAATCGCGCGCGGTCCAGCGGCTTGGCCAGGTAATCGTAGGCGCCGCGCCGGATGGCATCCACGGCTGACTCCAAGGAGTAGAAACCCGTTATCAGGATCACGTGGATTCCGGGATCGGCGGCCAGGGCCAGTTCCAGCAGAGCCAGCCCATCCATCGTGGGCATCTTGATATCCGAAATCACCACGCGGCAATTCCCAGACTGAACCTGATCCAGCGCTTCCTGTGGTTCCGTCGTGCCCACGCCCGAGTATCCCCATTCCTCGAGCGTTGCCAGAATCATCTCCACAACTTCGGGATCATCGTCCACCACACACACGGTGAACCCATTGCTCGGGGTATTTTCAATTTTTTCGGCGCTGCTCTCCGGCGTTTCGGTTCTTGTCAGTACTTGGCTCATGCAACTTCTCATCGCAAGGACAGTGCCAAAAGGAACGCTTTCTTTTTCCACCAGCAAATTGTTCGACGCCGGTCACCTCTGCCACTTGAAACTGCCAGGCAAAGCCATTCAATCAGGGTATTTACGGCACATGGGAAGGAATTGATCCTGACAAATCGCCAATTTGTTTCAGAGGTGCCTATGACATTCTCAACTGAACGAGTTCCAATTTAGCGTCGATTCTCCGATCTAGCGTTCCAAAGAGGGACTCACCCTCGATTTTTTCACCGCACCACTTTCAGGTCGAGCCGTGTCGCTGCAGTGCGCACTTCAAATTCCCCAGAAGGGCCTATTCCTTGCGACCAACCTTGAGGACCCTTCGATTCACCTCCGGGATTTCCGTTGACGCACCCGAAGTCGGTCCTCACTGTGGACTATCCCCCAAAATACATCATTCTATTCCCTCAGCGTTGTGAGGGATGCATTATTTGAACTGAGCTATTGCGAACGGAAATCCTCTTCAGTGACGCACGGGTGTCGGCATGGAGGAATGCTCCTGAGGAAGAATCTGCTTGAGCAAAATCTCATAATTGAGGAATTGCGGTTGATATTTGACCATTCCCACTTCGTACGCCACCGGGCACACCCCATCTCTCGCCGATGCACCCATCAGCCGAACAAAAACCAAGTCTCCCTGCTGGACGGCGTGCCGCACGTGGATGATCTTCTCTTCTTCGGTCCATTCCAGCTCTGAATTCTCCACAAAGAAATTCTCGCTTAAGTCCCACCCGGAAATTTCCACCGGATAGGGGGCTGGACCGGTCTGCTGCGCGCTCATGAATCCGGATCTCATTACGTTGCTAATTGCAGCCGGATGGCCAATCGGCGCTTCTATCCACGTCTTGATACCGCAAGCCTTAGCACTCATCTTCTAGGAACAGGTGTGTCCACCATGCGCATTCCTGAACATTTGTGTTCTTTTGAATCAATCGCGATTGTTGGACGTGTTCCACAACCCCAAAACCGTGCCAAGCTATTGATACACCACGCCGGGGTAAAGCAGTCGCAACGCAAAGAAGAATATAGGCTGGAAGATGTAACCGAAGGCGTACCACGCGAGAATAAGGCCGACCAAACCATATTGCCCCTCCCGCGACCAGGAAATAAACCGCAATGCCGCGGACTCCTTCATCAGCACGGTCACTCCCACATTACCGTCCAAGGGAGGAACAGGCATCAAGTTGAACGTCGCCAACAGCAAATTCAAGGTAAAGACGATGCTTAGAAAGGTTGTTCCCAAACTTGTTGTGCCATCGGCAAGAGCTGCGACGTTCCCGATGCTGATGGATTGCGGAGCATGCAGCCAACCCGCCGCCACTCCCGCGCGAATCCCAATCGCCGCCATCAGCATGAGTATCAGATTTGCCGCCGGACCCGCCAGCGCCATCCAGGCAGCCCTTCGCGGATATCTTTGCTGCCAGTGAGGATCATAAGGGGCGCCGGCCCATCCAATCATCCAGCCTCCCAGCGCATAGGAGACGATGGGTACCACCACCAGCCCGAACGGCGCCCTCCGGATGTGGGGGATGGGATTGAGTGAGACCTGTCCGCCGTGAAACGCCGTAAGGTCGCCGCCCAGCATCGCCACTAATGCATGCGCTCCCTCATGGCAGACCGTGGAAAAAAGAAAAACCACATACCAGATCAGCCCCAACCTCAGCATCTCGGGAGTTATCTCCGGCGAGCTCATATTCCCGGCCAAGACTAGCTTTTTCCGCGTGTCAGAGCAATGCCCACTGCGTCTATTCTTCTCCGGGATTTCTCTCCCCTGTGGAGAGAGGCTCCTTCTTCCCTTCACACAGGCATGGGAAATGCCTCTTTCTCATTGATCTACGGTTAATACTGTCCAAGACATCCCCTTGACACTGCTAGTGGCCGGCAGTACCTTCCGAACATTATTGTGGCGCCGGTTAATTGGCGCAGAATAACAGGATCAGGAGGATTGCAAATGCCTCTGAAGAAATCCCAGTCCCGGAAGTCTCCATTACCTCGGAAAAGAACTAAGGAACGTGAATTTGAAGATTTGCTTCGCAGAGCGGCCGCCCATGCGAGACTTCCTCAACCGCGGCGCGTCACTTCGATGCCCAGAAGACGCAAGACTGCTTGACCCGTTTATTTGTTGGAATTGTCCCCGCCAGCTTTTCGGCTACTCTAATCCCGAACGCGTTACGTCTTTTCTGATTATTTCAAATGGATGTGCAAAACCCCTGGTCATCATCTTGCAAATGAATAATGATGAGACGTGCGATCGGAAAACTGGCTCCGGGGCTTGGACTCGAACCAAGATTCTAGGCTCCAAAGGCCCATGTGCTGCCAATTGCACCACCCCGGAGCAGGGGGAACAAAATGCGGCCTCAGAAGTGTAGCAAACCCGCGCCATCCGCGCAGCCTGGCGTTGCAGCGGGCTCTCTCTTTGACCCTTACGCGGACTTGGTTTCTTCACCGTACGCTAATCTGTTAGATTGTTTGTACTCATGCGGAGAGGTGTCCGAGCGGTTTAAGGAGCACGCTTGGAAAGCGTGTGTTGGGGAAACTCAACCGTGGGTTCGAA
>Ga0209415_10000236_pt1 | contig 95194 bp, 75 predicted proteins | sample PeaSoiSIISIP2007_FD_187696 | JGI IMG/M metagenome (GOLD analysis project Ga0209415, IMG submission 187696) | Peat soil microbial communities from Weissenstadt, Germany - SII-SIP-2007 (SPAdes) (version 2) | ecosystem: Environmental > Terrestrial > Soil > Wetlands > Peat | place: Germany... | reverse complement strand
GAAATTGAAGACGATCGTCCGACAGCCGATGTCGTGAGGGGAGCCCTGTGGACGGTACGGCGCGCGCCGTTCACCGTGCACGGGCCGGCATCTCAACTTTTCGCGCAGTTTGCCGATAAGGTTCCAAGCAGAGTAAATTCCAAAGTGCCGCTTTTTTGGATAGGAGGCAGTTGTGACGTTATCGATCAATCCCCATCACCTCCATACTAAACCGTTCATCACCCACCCCACCCCGTTAGAGTCTCTTCCCACGCCGGAATACCCGATGAAGAGGTTCTTCAAGCAGGCCGGCGACACGGTGACGCTTTCCGCCGAGGACGCAACCAGTGGCGTCGCCGCCATCGGGAAGTACCCGACCTACGGCCTCCCCTTCTGACAAGGATAAGGTTCGACGACGATGTTCGAGACGCAATACAACGAGGAAATGGAAGCCGAAGTCAGGCGCCTGGAGGCCAAAAGGAGGGCCGACGCGGCCGGACACGCGGAGTGGGACAACGCCTGCAAAGTCTGCGGCGGCAGGATCGAGGGGACCGCCGACACCTGCCCTGCGTGCCTGCCATGACCTGAGAGAGCGCGCCGGGCCGGGGAACCGGGGAGTACTCTGCCTGCCTGACGCCCGCCCCGGCAAAATAACGACGTTCGACTGCACCCGCCACATGCGCCAAGCGCCGAAAACAGCACCTCCACAGCGCCATTCCCGGACCGGCACCCGCACCTTTCTCGCCTCAGCCGCCCCAAATAAATTGACCGGCAGACCCAAAATAGAATACTATGTCACCCTCTCACCGATACAAAGAAGGGGCTTGGTCTGAAACGGAACGTTCTCATCTCGTTTCTCTGCGTCTACCTCATATCCTCCCTCGGAGCGATATCCGCCTACCAACTCGTCCATAAAACCAACGCCGCCCTCGACCGTCTGATCAGGCTGCACCAGATGGAGGGCTTCCAGCAGCAGTTGAACAGGTCCGTGCAGAGCATCCAGTCCGAGCTGACCACGGTCGACGCGGCCGGGGGAGTTGCCGGCTCGATCAACGCGCACGCCCGGGAGCTGCAGAAAACTGCCGGTTTTTGCCTCTCCTGCCATCACGCCCCCGAGATCCATCGCAAGCTGGACGAGATCCAGGCCATGTTGGCCTCCTACCAGCGCGCGCTCGGCCGCTATACCGCACCCTCGGCAGGCCGGTCCGGTGCCGAACGGGCGAAGCAGGAGGCGGCCGCCATCGGCAACACCCTTTTGCGTACGACCCGGCAGATGTCCGCGCTGGCGGACAAGCGCCTGGAGGCGGCCAGCAGCGAAGCGATCCAGAAGGTGCGCCGACTCAACGCCATCATCCTGCTTTCGGTGGGCATCGCCCTGATCGCAGGGCTCACCGTGGCGGTCTACCTGATCCGCAGGATCAGCCGGCCGATCGACGAGCTTTTGGCGGCAACCCGGGAACTCGCCGCGGGGAACCTGGGCCACCGCGTCGACTACCGGGACGACACCGAATTCGGCGAACTGGCGGCGCATTTCAACGCCATGAGCGCCTCGCTTGAGGAAAGCCACGCGAACCTCCAGGGAGAGATCGCCCAGCGCCTGGCCTCGGAGAACGCGCTGCGCGAAAGCGAGGAGCGGCACAAGGGGATCGCCGACAACCTCCCCGGCATCGTCTTCCAGCTCTATTTCAGCTATGACGGGGAAATCGGCACCAACTACCTCACCCACCGCGCCGACGACATCTTCGGCATCAACAACAACCTGCAGGATCTCTTCGACCGCTTCTGCGACAACATCCACGACAACGACCGCGAGCTGTTTTACGTCTCCCTCGAACAGGCGATCACCAGCGCCAGCGCCTGGCACTTCGAGGGAAAATACCTGAAACCCTCGGGCGAGACCCTCTACGTCAAGGTTATGGCGCAATGCACCGCGCTTGAGCACCAGCTTCTTTTCAACGGCATCATCCTCGACATCACCGACCGCTGGAAGGCGGAAGTGAGGGTGGGCGAACTCGCCTTCTACGACCAGCTGACCGGGCTCCCCAACCGGGCGCTGCTCCTCGACCGCCTGCGGCAGGCCATCTCCGCCAGCTCCCGTAGCGGCAGCCACGGGGCGCTTTTATTCATCGACCTCGACCAGTTCAAGACGCTCAACGACACGCTGGGGCACGACATGGGCGACCTGCTTTTGAAACAGGTGGCCGAGCGCCTGTCCGGCTGCATGCGGCTTGAGGACACCACGGCGCGCTTCGGCGGCGACGAGTTCGTGGTGATGCTCTGCAACTTAAGCGGCGAGACCCTGGTCGCAGCGCAGCAGGCGGAGACGGTGGGCGAGAAGATCCTTTCCGAACTCAGGCGCCCCTACCAACTGGCCGGGGTGACCCACAACAGCACCGCCAGCATGGGGGTGACGCTTTTTTGCGGCGGCAACACCGAGATCGAGGTGCTGCTGAGGCAGGCCGACATCGCCATGTACCGCTCCAAGGATTCCGGCAGGGACACCATCCACTTCTTCGACCAGGACATGGAGAACGTGGTCATGCTGCGCGCCGGGCTGGAAACGGACCTGCGCTTGGCCTTCGAAGCTAAGCAGTTTGAGCTCTACTACCAGGTGCAGATCCACGACGAGCGCCCCGCCGGCGTGGAGGCCCTGGTGCGCTGGCTCCATCCCCGGCGCGGGGTGGTGGGACCGAACGACTTCATCCCCCTGGCGGAGGAGACCCGGCTGATCATTCCGCTGGGGAGCTGGATACTGGAAACCGCCTGCCGCCAGTTGGCCAGCTGGGGCACGCACCCGGTGCTGTGCGGGCTGTCGGTTGCCGTCAACATCAGCGTGCACCAGTTCCAGCAGCCCGATTTCGTCGACGCGGTGCTCTCCATCCTGCAGCGGACCGGCGCCAACCCGAGGCGGCTGAAGCTGGAATTGACCGAGAGCATGTTCCTCGCGAAAATCGACGAGACCATCGCCAAGATGGAGGCCCTGAAAAAGATCGGCATCGTCTTCTCGCTGGACGACTTCGGCACCGGCTATTCGTCGCTTTCCTACCTGAAGCGCCTGCCGCTCGACCAGCTGAAGATCGACCAGTCGTTCGTGCGGGACGTGGTGACCAACAACTCCGACGCCTCGATTTCCCGGACGGTGATAGCGCTCGCCCGGAACCTGGGCCTGGAGGTGATCGCCGAAGGGGTGGAGACGGTGGAGCAGTTGCACTTCCTCAACGGGGCCGGGTGCACCGCCTACCAGGGATATTACTTCAGCCGGCCCGTGACCGTGGAGGCGCTGGAGCGGCTGCTCCTGGAGGCACCGCCGGTTGCCGCATACCCGAAAAACACCCCGCTGGCGGGTATAGCCACTCCCCCGTCCCCTCTGTAGCATCGGACCCAATGAAGTCATGCCGATCAGCGGAGGGTGTCATGGAAAACGACGTCTCCTTAAAACGATTCTCTCCACACCGCCTCGTCGGCAGCTACCTGCTGGCGGGCAACCTCTGGATCTACGCCTCGGATACCTTGCTGGAATGGATACTCCCCGACCCGGCGCTGCTGGTGCAGGCCTCGGTCTTCAAGGGCTTCCTGTTCATGGGGTTCACCGCTTTCCTGCTCTACGCCCTGATCCGGGGACACCTTGCCCACATCGATCTCTTCACCCGCCGCGTCAGGGCCGGCGAGGAGCGCTTCCAGACGATCTTCAACAACATGTCCGAGGCGCTCTTCATCATCGAACCTGCCGGGAGAAGGATCGTCGCCATCAACGACGCCGTCTGCCGCATCTTCAACCGCCCGCGGGAGGAGGTGATCGGCCAAAGCATCGCCGAGTTTTGCCACGGTGGAGATCCGTGCTCCGGCCTGACGTTCGAGGAGCGGACCACGCGCTGCCTTGCCGGGGAGATGCAGTTTTTCACCTGGCGCTGCCTCGGGCAGGACAACCACACGCTTTGGACGGAAGTCTGCATGCGCGGGGCAACCATCGAAGACGAGCAGCAACTGGTGGTGACCGTGCGGGACATCACGGAACGCAAATTGGCCGAACAGCGGATCGCGCGGCTTGCACTCCAGGATCCCCTTACCAACCTCGCCAACCGCAGCGGACTGCACGAGGGTTTCTCGTTGCTGCTCGGCCGGGCGCTGGGCTCGCAAAAGCCGCTGGCGGTCATCTTCATCGATCTGGACCGCTTCAAGACCATCAACGATTCGCTCGGTCACCACCTGGGAGACCGGTTGCTGTTCGAGGTGGCGGGGCGCCTGAAGAGCGCCCTGGACCCGGGCGATCTGGTCGCTCGGCCGGGGGGAGACGAATTCGTGGTCGTCCTGTCGCAGGCCGGCAGCTACGCCGAGGTCGCACAGGTGGCGGAAAAGCTGGCGCAGACCATCTGCCAGCCGTTTCTGATCAACGGCTGCGAGCTGCTCACCACCCCGAGCATCGGCATCAGTATGTTTCCCGACGACGGCGACAGCGCCGAGACACTGCTCAAGCACGCGGACGCGGCGATGTACCATGCCAAGGCCCTGGGAAGAAACAACTACCAGTTCTTCACGCCGCAGATGCACCAGGCGGCACAGCAGCGGCTGGAACTGGAGAAAGACCTGCGCCTCGCTCTTGGGCGAGGTGAGCTTGAGCTGTACTACCAGCCGCAGATCCTGGCAACCACCGGCGAGGTGGTGGGGGTTGAGGCACTGGTCCGCTGGCGGCACCCCCGGCACGGCATCCTGGCGCCCGACCGGTTCATCGCCCTGGCCGAGGAGACCGGCTTGATTCTGGAGTTGGGGGGGAAGGTTCTGGAGCTCGCCTGCAACCAGCTGGCGGTCTGGGTCGCGGAACGGATCGCCCCACCGCGGGTGGCGGTGAATCTCTCGGCCCGGCAGCTCAACCAACAGCTGCCGGAACTGGTGGCGAGCACCCTCGCGAGAGCGGGCATCTCCCCGCAGCAACTGGAACTGGAGATCACGGAAAGTGCGGCCATGGAGGATCCCGCCCAGGCGATCGCCACCTTGGGCCGGCTGCGGGAGATGGGGGTCAAGCTTGCCATCGACGACTTCGGCACCGGTTATTCGTCGCTTGGCTATCTGAAGCTTTTTCCGATCGACCGGCTGAAGATCGACCGCTCCTTCGTCCGGGACATCGGCACCACCCTCGACGACGGCTCCATCGTCTCGGCCATCATCGCCCTGGCCCACACGCTGGGGCGAGACGTGGTCGCCGAGGGGGTGGAAACCGAGGCTCAGCTCGACTTCCTCTTGAACCGGGGGTGCCAAAACATGCAGGGGTACCTGTTCAGTCTTCCGCTGCCGGCGGCGCAGGCCCGGGCGTTTTTGCAAAAGCGGCTGCTGTCCCGGCCCCCTGCCCCGCTCTTTGCCCTGTCGGCGGCGCCGGCCTTCGCTTGACCGGCGGCAGCAAAGCGTAACTGCCGATCGGCTGGTGGATTTTTCTGGTATACGGCATCGTAAAACAGTACAGTAGCCACTGGCCGCCGGGGCCTTAAGGATGAGAGGTCGCGGGCGAGGCAGGTCAGCCGGCCCTTTCGTCCCGGGCAGGAGGCGAAAGCCAGCACAGCAATCAAGGAAAGGGGGGCCGGACCTGCGAAGTTCGAGCGAAAAGGTCCGACTCAAGTGCGATGACGCCGTCATGATCATGGAAAACGACGACAACGTCGAGGAGCAAGGGCGCCGCTGGCTGCTGCCGGCGCTCGCGCTCGGCGCGGCGGGCTTTGCCGCCAACTTCTTCGGGCTGGAGATCTTCTTCAACGTGGAGCTGCTCTTCGGCTCGTTCTTTTCCTCGTTCGCGCTTTTGCGCTACGGTCCCCGAGCCGGCGTGCTGGCGGGGGTCGTGGCGGCGGCCAGCACCGTGCCGGTGCTGCAGCACCCCTGGTTCTGGCCGGTCCTTTGCGGCGAGGCGCTGTTTCTAGCCCGCTTCCTGAAGAGAACCCGCAACCCGGTGCAGCTCGACGTCCTGTTCTGGTTCTTCGGCGCGCCGGTGATCTGGATCTTGTACCGCGACCTCCTTGGCGTCCCGGCACAGAGCGCCACGCTGGTGATGCTGAAGCACGCGATCAACGGCATCTTGAACGTGCTGCTCGCCAGCATCGTGCAGCTCGCCCTGCAGTACCGGCAACACGCGCCGCACCGGCTGCCGAAGTTACGGCACGTGGTGTTCTCCTCCATGGTCGCCCTGGTCCTGGCCCTGGTCTTAGCCGACCTGATGATCGACCTGCGTAACCAGATGTAGCATGGGCAGGAAGAGCTGGTGGCAAATTCCCGCTATCTGACGCAGGTGACCAGGGCGACGGTCTCGACCTGGCTGGACCAGGACCTGCAGGACATACAGACCCTGGCGCTATTGGTTGGGGATCCCGGGCACAGCCCCCAAAAGCGCATCCAGCTGGAGACGGAGACGGTGAAGACGGTCGCCAAGGCCTTCAGCAGCCTGAACGTCGTCAACCGCGCCGGCGTCGTCGCCTGCCTCCCCTCCACCGGGGAGAGCGGAATCGTCCCGGGCGCGAACTTCCGCTACCGGTCCTACCTGCCGATGCTGTCCGGCGCCACGCGCCCTTTCGCCTCGGACATGATGCAGGGGAGTCCCCCCGGGTCGCAGCCGACGCTGACGCTTTTCGCGCCGCTGCGGGTTTCCGGGCGGTACGCGGGCTACTGCGCGGGCGATCTCGACCTTGCCGAACTCAGGCGTATCCTCGGTGCGGCCGTCGGCGGGCGGATGGCGCGTCTCACCCTGTTGGACCGCAACCGCCGCGTCGTCGCCAGCACCGACGGACTGCGGGCTCCCATGGAGCGCATCGTCTGGCCCGCGGGGAGCGAGTACCGGCAGATAACTGCCGACGTGTTCCACTGGATACCGCCGACCTCGGTGGAAAAAAGGAACATGCCGCGCTGGCGGAAATCGTCCTTCGTCCAGACAGCCCCGCTGGGGGAGATCGCCGGCTGGACCATCGTGGTCGAGCAGTCGCTGACGCCGCTTTTGGAAGAGCTGACCGCCGATTCCACCACCATCCTGTTAATGGCGGCCATCGCCATCGTGCTTTCGGTGGGGATATCCCACCTGCTGAGCCGGGGGGTGGTGCATGCGCTGGTCGAACTGCAGGCCGCGACCGAGGCGCTCCCGATCGGCCGGCCGGAGGCGCTGCCGCGGCGCTGGCCGAAAAGCGGCATCAGCGAGTTGGACGCGCTGATCGGCAACTTCGGCGACATGTCGCTGGCGCTCACCGAGAGCTTCGCCGAACTGCACGCCCTGAACGAATCGCTTGAGGAGCGGGTCGAGCTGCGGACCCTGGAACTGGCCAAGAGCGAACAGCGCTACCGGATGCTGGCCGACAACGCCCGGGACCTGATCTTCCGCTACCGGCTGCACCCGGAGCACGTCTGCACCTACACCAGCCCCTCCAGCAGCAACCTGTTAGGTTACTCCCCGGAAGAGTACTATGCCGACGCCGACCTCCCCTTCAAGATAGTGCACCCCGAGGATCGGCCGATCCTGGAGCGGATCAGAGAGGGCCGCGAGGTGCCATCGGCCTACACGCTGCGCTGGCTGCACCGGGACGGCCAGCTGGTCTGGATGGACACCCGCATGACCCTGGTGCACAACCCGGACGGCTCGCTGGAGATCATCGGCATCTCGCGGGACATAAGCGAGGAGAAAAAGCGCGAGGAACTGACCGCCCGGCTGGAGGCAGAGCAGCTGCGACGGCAGCTTCTGGAGAAGGAGCGCCGGCATCTTCTGGAAAACGACATGCTGATGAAGGACCTGCACGACGGCATCGGCGGCATCGTCACCAACATCGCCATGCTCGGCCAGTACGCGCAGCTGCTAAAGGATGCCGACCAAAGCCAGGAGGTGCTGCTGAAGATCGTGGACCTCGCCTCCGCCGGGGTCACCGAGATCCGTTCCTTCATGAACAGCACGGAGAGCCGGGACTCCGTCTGGGGCGACCTGCTCGCCGAGGTGAAGGAATTCGCCGGCCGCATGCTCGACCCGCACGGCATCGAACTGCAGCTGCTTGCCGAACTGCCGGCCCCCTCCCCGCCGCTGGGTGCTTTCCGTTACGTGAACCTGAGCCGGATCTGCCGGGAGCTGATCACCAACATCGTCAAGCACGCCTCGGCCAGGAAGGTGAGGATGGAGTTCCTTTTGGGCGAGGACCGTTTTCATCTGCTGATCGCCGACGACGGCGTCGGCTACGACCCGGAGCGGGTGAAACGCCGCGGTACCGGCAACATCAAACTGAGGGCGGAGCAGATCGGCGCGACGCTGAGCACGGTGGCGCTCCACGGCACGACCGTCAGGCTCAGCCTGCCGCTTGCCGGCCAGGCAGGAGGGAACGATTAACATGCGATTGGCCATTGTGGAGGACAACAACGTCACCCGGGAGACCTTGAAACTCTTGCTGTCCGGCGACACCAGGGTGGAGACGGTGGAGGCCTACGCCACCGCCGAAGAAGCCCTGGAGCGGCTGGAAGCGTTCAACCCCGAGGTCCTCCTGGTGGATCTGGATCTGCCGGGAATGCACGGCACCGAACTGATCCGCCAGGTCAAGCAGTCCCATCCGGAGATGGATATCATGGTGCACACCATCTTCGAGGACCGCGGCACCGTCTTTGCCGCCATCAAGGCCGGGGCCTCGGGCTACATCCTCAAGGGCAGCCCGCTGCAGGAGCTGATGGAGTCGCTGCAGAACCTCTACCGCGGCGGCGCGCCGATGAGCCCGAAGATCGCCCGCAAGGTGATCCTCGAATTCCAGAGTGCGCCCGAGGGGGAGGAGAGCCCGCTCACCCCGCGGGAGAGTTCCATCGTGCGCTGCATCGAACAGGGGCTGACCTACCAGGAGATCGCCGACCGCTACTGCATCAGCCCCCATACCGTGCACACCCATATCAAGAAGATTTACGAGAAACTCCAGGCCAACGGCCGCCGAGACGCCCTGAAGCGGGCACGGAAATTCGGCATCATCTGAATCGAAAATGGCGCACCCCGTCAGCGGCACGGGGTGTGCGCGAGGGAGTAACGATGCGACTGGCCATAGTGGAAGACGACGATCTGAGCCGTGAGCTGCTAACGCTGATCATCCGTGCCGATCAGGCGGTGACCGCGGTCGAGGCCTATGCCTGTGCCGAAGAGGCACTGGAGCGGCTGGAGGCGTTCTCCCCGGAGGTGATGCTGGTCGACCTGGAACTCCCCGGAATGCCGGGCGTCGAGTTGATCCGCCGGGTCAGGAGCGCGCGGCCGGAGATAACGCTCGTGGTGGTGACCATCTTCGAGGACCGAAGTGCTGTGGTCGAAGCCATCAAGGCAGGTGCCACGGGCTACATCCTCAAAGGGATGCCGGCGCGCGAGCTGATGGCGACGCTGCGCACCATAAGCGGCGGCGGCGCCAGCATCAGCCCCCGGATTGCGCGCATGCTGCTGCTCCAGTTGCAGGAAGACCCCCAGCAGGCCGACGCGCTGACGGCGCAGGAGGAGATCATCCTGAATGAGAGTGCGCGCGGCATGACCGGCCTGAATCTGGCGGAGAGCCTCGGCATCAGCTTCGACACCCTGCAGACCCGGATCACCGGCATCTACCGCAAATTCCACACGCCGCTGTAAAAACGAACCGCAGGACGCAGACGTACCGAGAAACCCATAGCAGCACCGCACACGTCACCGCACCCCGCTATCCCGCTCTTCGCCCCCTTGCCGCGCCACTGCCTATCGCTCCCTATACTGCGGCTTCACTTGCCGCGGCAGGTCCGCCTCGGCAACATCATGGCCGCCTCCATCACCGTGTCGCCTCGTTCCACGTCCAATCGCCGCATGTCCCGGGCATACCCGAAAGATACCCCGTTAACGGGTATGCCCAAAGACCCGTTAAGTCCCTACCCTGTGCATAACCCGGGCAACTGGCGGGACTGACGGCAACTCCCCCGGCCCGGAATTTCCCCCCAAACTGGCGTACAGCCGCAGGAACAAAGGAGCCACGCATGCGGGTGGCAGTAGTGGAAAGTGACAGCCTGTGCAGGCAGTTAATGATGATATTCCTGTCCGGCGAAAAGGCGGTAACGGCGGTGGATGGCTACCGCAACGCAGAAGAGGCGCTCAAAAGGCTGGGGGAGTTCCCCCCCGACCTGCTGCTGGTCGACCTGAACCTCTCGGGAATGACCGGTATCGAGCTGATCCGGCAGGTCAAGCGCGGCTGGCCGGGAATCCACATCCTGGTCAGCTCCCTGTTCGAGGATCGGGAAGCGGCGGGAAAGGCGCTCGCGGCCGGGGCCATCGGCTATTTCCCCGTAGGGAACGCAGCCGAAGTCCTGAGGCCCGCGCTGGAGGCGATCGGTTACGTGGACGCCCGCAGAGCGGGCATCGCTCCCTGAAACCGCAGGCACAACGAAGCGGCAGTCCCACCGGTGCATGACTTCAGTCTGAACCGTGTATCGGCGTCGAGGATATGACCTTGAGGTCGAAAACCTACTAACTGGCGTACGGAACTTTTCAAAGGAGCCAATCATGGCATGGCACGCGAACCTCAAAATCGGTACCAAACTCTTGTCGGGATTCATTCTGGTCGCCCTCATCGCAGGGATCATCGGCTCGGTCGGCGTGGTAAACATCAAAAAGGTCATCGGACAGGAAGGAGACCTCTACAAATATGACCTCGTGACGATTCATCACCTGGGTGAGGCCGCGCCCGATTATCAAAAAATTCGCATCTCTTTGCGTGACGCCTTATTGAACACAGACCCGGCAGAGATCAAGAAATGCGGTGAAGCGGCCAGGCAAGGGCATAAAAAGGTTGAGGAGGATCTTTCCAAGATAGACACACTGATAAAGTCTTCGCAGGACAGGGCGATATACTCCAAGTTGCTTGAAGACCTGAAGGCCTACAGCTCTTGGGAGGATAAGGTTATCGCTTTGGCAGAACAAAAGAAGGACCAGGAAGGATTAGCAGTCCTCAAAAGCGACCCATACAAAGCCTCCACCAAGTCCATTGCCGACGGCATCAGTGGTCTTCAGGAAAAAATGGACGCCCAAGCCAAGATCGATGCCGAACAAAGTGCAAAAAGCGGAAATGACGCCGTTATCACTTGCATCATCCTGACGCTTCTGGGAGTTCTCCTGGCTGTCGTCCTGGGCTGGATCATCTCCAGATCAATTACCGGACCGTTAGGTGAAGCGGTCTCAGTCGCCAACGCCCTTGCGGAGGGAGATCTGCGGGGTACCGTGGGGGTTAATTCACACGACGAGACCGGACAACTGATGGCTGCAATGCAGCATATGGTCGTTAACCTGCGCGAGATGGTCTCAAGGACGGTTGACATCTCGAGCGCCATCGCCTCGTCTTCCAGCCAACTTCACTCCACTTCCGCGCAGATTGCCGCCGGGGCCGAGGAGGTGGCGGTCCAGACCAACACGGTGGCAACCTCAAGCGAAGAAATGTCCGCGACCAGCAGTGACATTGCTCGCAACTGCACCATGGCCGCGTTGGCCTCACAGCAGTCCGCCGATGCCGCCAACGCGGGTTCCAAAGTCGTCCAGGAAACCATTGCCGGCATGAACGTGATTGCCGATCGGGTACGACAGACGTCCAAAACCATCGAAGCGCTGGGTGCCAGGTCTGAGCAGATCGGAGACATCGTAGGCACAATTGAAGATATAGCAGACCAGACCAACCTCCTCGCCCTGAACGCAGCCATCGAAGCGGCCCGGGCTGGAGAACAGGGGCGCGGATTTGCAGTGGTCGCGGACGAGGTGCGCGCCCTGGCGGAACGGACCACAAGAGCGACTCGTGAAATCGGCGAAATGATCAAGGCGATCCAGAATGAGACGAAGGCCGCGGTCAGGGCAATGGATGAAGGCGTTCAGGAGGTGGAAAAAGGAACCGTCTCGTCCCATAAATCAGGACAGGCGCTGGAGGAAATCCTTAACAGGATCAACGAAGTCTCCATGCAGGTCGGCCAGATCGCCACGGCTGCCGAACAACAAACGTCTACCACCGGAGAGGTGACCAACAATATTCAACAGATTACCGATGTGGTTCACCAGACGGCTCGTGGCGCTGATGAAACAACCGGTGCGGCTGCGCAACTTTCTAACCAGGCCCAGGAGCTGCAAAAGCTGGTTAGTCGCTTCAAGCTGGCCGCATAAACCGGCGTAATCAACCGGTTGTGCGCGTCTGCTTATCTTGCCGGATCTTGATCGTCAGTACTACGGTGAGGAAAAATAGGTCCCATGAGCCCTGGAGTGATCCTTCAGACTTTGTACTTAAGGCAACTCAAAGGCTACAACCTGTCTGAACTATGACCGTGCTCACCCGGCCACCGTTTCCTTGAACCGCTTCAAGCGGTAGTAGGCTTCCCGGTCGCGTTCGCTTAAGTACTGGGCGATGCTCCTGATATCGCCGCGCAGGCCGGGGAGTACCCTCTCCTCCAGTACCCGGGTGCGCCGGGTGACCCGCACGATCTCCTCCCCTACCCGCTTCATCTTGCTCTCGTAGGCCGCGACCTTAAGCATCTCGGCCAGTATCCCCTCGAACTGGCGGATACCTTCCTCCAGGTGCGGGCTGGTGGCGCGATAATCGTAGCCGCGCTCCTCGACGCCCCTGACCGGCGCCGCGGCCATGGTCACCTCCCGGTAGCGCAGCCCCATCACCGAGCGTTCCGCGATCTCCACCCCCAGTTCCCGTGCGGTCACCGCCGTGAGCGAGGCGACGAAATCCTCCCCCTCCTCGCCCAGGGCAAGCTTGAGTTCCGTCATGGCGCGGGCGTAGGCGCTCCTGAGTTCGGCGCGCGAGCGGAGGAAGGGGGCGGACATCGCCAAGAACTCCCGCATCAGCGCCAGGCGCCTGGCCTTCAGGATGCCGACGCTCACCGTCACCGAGCGGGCCTTGTCCTTCAAGGAGAGCAGGTTGGTGCGGGTGGGATGGATCATGTCCCCTCCAGCTGGAAGCGTCTCAACAGGGCAAGCCCCGTCTCCAGGCTCTCCACCACGCTGCGCCGCTCACCCCGCTGGTTCACGAGTTCCTCCTCGAAGACGTCGGCGAAGCTTAGGAGTTCCCGGTCGGCGGCGCTCATCCCCTCGCGGCCGACGATGGTCTCAAGCCGCCTTAAGTCGCGCCCCCTGGCGTAGTGGCGGTAAAGGAGGTTTGCCACCCGGCGGTGGTCCTCGCGGGTGCGGCCGGCGCCGATTCCCTGCTGCATGAGCCGGGAGAGGCTGGGGAGCACGTCCACCGGCGGGAAGACGCCGCGCTGGTGCAGCTCGCGGGAGAGGACGATCTGCCCCTCGGTGATGTAGCCGGTCAGGTCGGGGATCGGGTGGGTGATGTCGTCCTCGGGCATGGTGACCACCGGGAGCGTGGTGACCGAACCCTTGCGGCCGCGGATGCGTCCGGCCCGCTCGTAGAGCGAGGCCAGGTCGGAGTAGAGGTAACCCGGGTAGCCGCGCCGGCCGGGGAGCTCCTGGCGGGCGGTGGAGACCTCGCGCAGGGCGTCGCAGTAGTTGGTCATATCGGTTATCAGTACCAGTACGTCCATGCCCAGCCCGAAGGCGAGGTATTCGGCGCAGGCAAGGCCGAAGCGCGGCGCCAGGAGCCTTTCCACCACCGGTTCGTCGGCGCGGTTGACGAAGGCGAGAAAGCCGCTGCGCATACCCCTGAGCGCCTCCATGTAGTAGGAGTAGTCGTGGTGGGTGAGCCCAAGCGCCACGAAGACCACCACGAAGTCGCCGTCGTCGGAGAGCCGGGCGTTCTTGAGGATGCCCGCGGCGAGTTCCCGGGAGGGGAGTCCGGCGCAGGAGAAGATCGGGAGTTTCTGCCCCTTGACGAGCGTGTTCAAAAGGTCGATGGCCGAGAAGCCGGTCTCGATGAACTCCTCCGGGCGCGCCCGTGCGGTCGGGTTCATCGGCAGCCCGGTCACCGCCCCAAAGCTCTCCGGCAGGAACATGGGGAGGCCGTCGATGGGGAGGAAGGAGCCGTTGAAGGTGCGACCGATGAGTTCGCGCCCGAAGGGCGCCTTGGCCACCGAGTCGGTGAAGGATACGGTGGAGTCCAGATCGAGCCCGGCCGTGTCGCCGAAGAGCTGCAGGAGCACCGTCTCTCCGGCGATCTTCAGCACCTCGCCGGCCACCACCCGGCCGTCCGGGTACTCGACCCGCACCACCTCGCCCAGCCGGGCGCTGCGTACCCGTTCCAGGAAGAGGAGCGGGCCGCGGATGGAGGAGATGGTCCGGTAGCTGTGCTCGGCCAGGCGCATGACGGTTACCTCACTTTGTCCGACGTACAGCGGGTTGTTGGGCACGCTACGCTTTGCCCAACCTACCTGTCTTTACCAGTCTTTTGTTTTTCCACGTTCTTAACTTTGCGTCTTTGCGTTAATTGCTTTTCTCAGCCTTTCCTTCCCCTGGCGTCTTCAGACAGCAGGTCGTCCAAAAGCGCCCCCTCCTTAAGCCTTTTCTGGGCGGCGTCGTACCAGGCTAACAGCTCCGCCATCTGGGCGGCGGCGCGCTCCGGGGGACAGAAGGCGTCCTCGCTGTAGGCGTTCTGGCAGAGGAACTCGTCGCGGATGCGGCCGGTGATCCACATCAAGAGCCGGTCCTCGTCCTGCAGCCCTTCGGCCCCCACCACCTCGGCCACCTCGCGCAACGACGCCTCCCGCTGCAAAAGCTCCCGGCAGCGCCGCTGCATGTCGCTCCAGCCGGCCGCCACCTGCTCGCGGAAATGGGACTGCAGTTCTTCGCCGTAGAGGGAATAGCTCTGCTGCCAGGCGATGGCCGGAAAGTGGCGGCGGTGGGCCAGCGAACTGTCGAGCATCAGGAAGACGCCGGCGTAGCGCAGGCAGGCCTGGGTGATCGGTTCGGTGAAGTCGGCGCCGGGGGGGGAGACGGCCAGGATCATCGAGAGCGAGCCGATGCGCCCGGAAAGGGTCTCCACCACGCCGGCTCGCTCTATGAAGGCGGCCAGCCGCGAGGAGAGGTAGGTGGGATATCCCTCTTCCCCCGGCATCTCCTCCAGAGATGAGCTGATCTCGCGCAGGGCCTCTCCCCAGCGGGAGATGCTGTCGGCCAACAGTAGCACGTGCAGCCCCTGGTCGCGGTAGTACTCGGCCATGGTGACCGCGGTGTAGATGGAGGCCTCGCGGGCGGCCACCGGCATGTTGGAGGTGTTGGCGACCACGATGGTGCGGCTTAGAAGGGGGGTGCCGGTCCAGCGGTCGCTTAAGGTGCGGAACTCCTCCAGGACCTCCGCCATCTCGTTGCCGCGCTCGCCGCAGCCGACGTAGACCACCAGGTCCACGTCGGCGAACTTGGCGATGGTCTGCTCCAGGATGGTCTTGCCCGTGCCGAAACCGCCGGGGAAGATGGCGCTGCCGCCGCGGGCGATGGGGAAGAGGAAGTCGATCACCCGCTGGCCGGTGATGAGCGGCCGGCTGGGGGCGAGCTTGCGCCGGAAGGGGCGGGGCCTGCGCACCGGCCACTGCAGCGAGGCGAAGACCTCCTCGCCGTCGGCGTAGGCCGCCACCGGCTGGCGCAGGGTGAATTCGCCGTCGGTAAGCCGCGTCACCACCCCGGCTCGCCCGGCGAGCAGCAGGTGGCTGAAGGCCCCCTCGCGGATCTCGCCCAGAAGGCCGCCGGGGCGCACCTCGCTTCCCGCCGCGAGGGCCGGGAGGAAGCGCCAGCTCCGCTCCAGGTCGAGCGGCGGGAGGGACTTGCCGGAAACGATGAACGGGCCGTTCAGCTCGTTAAGCCGCTCCAGCGGGCGCTGCAGGCCGTCGTACATGGCTGAGAGGAGCCCCGGGCCGAGCATCGCCGACAAGAGGCGGCCGGTGCCGCGCGCGGGCTCGCCCACGCTCAAGCCCCGGGTGTCCTCGTAGACCTGCACCACGGCGCGCCGCTCGCCCAGCCTGACCACCTCGCCGGTGAGCCTCGCGTCGCCGACCAGCACCATCTCGGAGAGCCTCAAGCCCTCGCAATCGATGGTGACGGTGGGGCCGGATATGCCGGTGATGCGTCCGTCCATGCGAATGATCTCCTGATGCAGGTTAAGGAGCGCGTCTACGTCTGCAACCGGACGTGGTAGCCGATCGCCCTTCTGATCAGCCGCAAGGCATAATCCTCGGCGGCCTCGGCGCCCGCCTCGGTGGGAGCCGGCAACACCACCAGCACGCCGTGCCAGCGCTTCTCCAGCTCGCGCAAGCGCTCTTCGGCGATCCCCGCGAGGAGCCGCTCGTCGATCACCGCCACCTTGCCGTCGGGGTCGGCCAGGACCTTGAGCAGGGCCTCCTCCGCCTTATCCGGATCGGCCACCAACTGCCCCGCTCCGGTCAGGGAAAAGCCGTAACGGGCGTCGGACGGGGTGATGAAGAGCGGGTTTTTCATGGCAGCAACACTCCGGCCAAAAGGTCGCGATCAAGACGCGCTCCGTGCAAAAGGAGGCTCAGGTTCCGCGCGTAGCCGCGGCAGCCCCACAGGTAATCGAGGATGGCGCCGACGCCGTCCGGCTGCCAGCGGGCCGCGTGCAGGAAGCCCCCCAGCCGGGAGAGCATGAGCGGCTCCAGGGTTTCCGGCGCCAGCTCGGCTTCGCCTCCCGCCAGCCTGCGGACGACGGCCAACGTCTCCCGTTCTTCGGCGCCGGCCGCCGCGGCCAGCCTGCGCGCGGGGACGCTGCCGCCGCTTACGAAGACGGGCGGGGTCGCCGCCCCCCAGCGCAGGGACTTGGCCAGGGCAAGGAGGTTGTGCCGGTCCACCAGGCGGCGGAAAAATTCGGCCAGAAGCGGGTGGCGCTGCTCGGCCACCGCACGTTCCAGGTAGAGGGTCGTCAGCCGCTCCTCGAACCCCGCCAGGCCGCGTTCCCTGAAGACCTCGCCGAGACGCCGGAAGGGGAAGCCCAGGACGCCGAAGGCCGCGGCGATCCCCTCCACCGCCAGCTTTACGTCGTACTCCCTCTCCAGCGTCTTCTTGATATGGGGGGCCAACAGGGAATGGCCGAGCAGTTCGCCTAAGGCCGCGCCGTCTCCCCCCTGGCGCCGGCGCAGGCAAAGGAGCACGGTGCGCAGCTCGAAGAGGAGCAGAAGCGGCGCGAACAGCGGGCGAAGGCGCGGCCCGAGCTGTGCGTAGAGCCAGGCGGACTCCCGCAGCAATTCCCCCCAGACCTCGGCGTCGGTCCCCGGCACCGGCCAGTTACGGCCGCGGGTCACGGCCAGTTCCGCCAAAGGCTCCGGGGCGAGGAGGAGCTGCCGCCAGTCGACGGCGAGATGCCCTCGCCTTCCCCTGATCCGCGCCAGCACGTATTCCGGCGGATACCCCCTGCCCGGCATGTCGCGCAAAAGTCCCATCGCCCCCTACCTCTCCACCGCCCGGCGGAGCGCCGGCAGCAGTTCGGGCCATCCCCGCTCCAGCCGTTTCTCCAGGGTGTTGTCGATCAGCACCCTCCCCTCCCCGGCCGCCGCCTGCAGCCCGCCCGCCAGCGCCGCATCCGACTCGACGACCGCCTGCGGGAAGAGGCGCCGCGCCTCTGCCGCGTCGCCGGGCCGCACCCGCACCGTCTGCCACTGGGCGGCAAACAGCTCTGCCGCAAGGCGCCCGAACAGCTCGCTCCCCCCGGCGCTCCCCATTTCCGGCAAGAGGGAGCGGGCCAGGTCGCTGCAGCGTCCAGCGAGACGGTTTTCCGCCTCCAGCCGGAGCTGGTCGGCCTGCCGCCGGGCCTCAGCCAGCACGAGCCCGGCCTCGCGCCGTCCCAGGGTCTGCCTGAGCTGCGCCTGCCGCCGGCCGATCGCCTCGAGCTCGGCCGCGCATTCCGCCTCCAGCCGGGCCGCCTCCGCCTCGGTCTCCAGGCACAGTGCCGCGCGCCGCTCCTCTCCCTCGCGGCGCAGGGCTTCGATCAGTTCCCGGTAGCCCATCGCTCACCCTACAGGTAGAGGATCATGGCGGCGACCACGAACCCCAGGATCACCATGGTCTCGGGGATGGCGATCAGGATGATGACCGTGCCGGTCAATTCCGGCTTTTCGGCCAGGGCCCCCGCCCCGGCCGAGCCGATGCGCGACTGGGCGAGACCGGTGGCCAAGGCGCTCAACCCGATGGCCAGCGCGGCCGCAAAACCTAACAGGACCTTTTCCATAGCTTCCTCCTTTATCCACCCCTTAGAGCCTTCCCCTCCCTCCGGGGGAGGGGGGATTAAGCGGTTCCACGGGCTTGCGAAACGGCTGGAAGGGCCTGCCGCCGTAGTCCATGAACTTGCCGAAAAACTCGACGAAGTGCAGACGCAGCGCATGGACGGTCGGGGAAAAGACCCCCAACAGCAGGTTCACCAGATGCAAAAGCCCCGCCGCCACGATGCCGGTGAGCAGGTCGCCGGTGAGCCCGGCGAAACGGTTCGCGACCTCCGCCACCAGGACGGAGGCAAGGCCGATGGCCATGATCCTCGCGTAGGAGACGGCATTGCCCAGGTTCTTCAGCATCTCCAGCGGCGCCAGTATCCCGCCGGTGATCAGCAGTGCCGGGATCAGGGCCAATAACGCTACGTTCGCGGTGGCGGTCAGCGGACCCGGCAACTGAACGAACCGGCCAAGGGCGAGCACCCCCAGGCCGAGCAGGATCAGGACGTTCACCAGCTTGAAGGCCGCCTCCCGCCGCCGGCCGTGCCGCAGCTCCCCGGGGATGGCGAGCAGCAGCCCCAAAAGGACGTGAGCGGCACCCACCGACACGGAGAAGATCAGCATGGGGAGCACCGCATGGCGCCGGTCGACGGCAAGCTCGCGCAACGGCAACCAGGCGGGAAGCGGCAGCCCGAAGCACTCCCCGTAGAGGAGTCCGCAGGCGGCGGCGTAGAGGGAGCCGACCAGGAGCACGGTGGCGGCGTCGCGAAGCCGCTGCCGCGCCGCCCAGCGCCGGCGGAGGATAAGCGCCGCCGCCACAAGCAGCAGGGCATAGCCCAGGTCGCCGAGCATCAGCCCGAAAAAGATCGGGAAGAATACGGCGATGAAAGGGGTCGGGTCGTAGGAGGTGTACAAGGGAAGCGGCAAAAGCCTGCTGAAAAGTTCGAAGGGACGGAGGTAGGCGGGGTTGCGGATCGCCACCGGCACCCGGTCGAGTTCCTCGGCGAGCACGAGCTTCTCCTCCAGAAGCACCCGGCCTGCGAAGGACGCGTTCAGGGAGGCGCGCAGCCCGGGGAGTTCCGGCAGCGGAATCCAGCCGTGCATCACGAAGCACATGGAGGTCTCCTCGCTGGCTGCGGTGACGGTGAGAAGCGACAGCCGGTCGCCCAGCCACTCGCGCACCAGCCGGTAGGCGGGCGCCCAGCGTTGGGCGAAACGCCTAAGCTCCCCTTCCACACGTTCCAGCCCGGCGGCCACCTCGGCGAGGCGCCGCCGCATGCGGCCGATCTTTTCGGGCAGCGGCAGATCCCGGTACTGGACGGGAAAGGAGAGTTCCGGTATCCCTTCGGCGTTCAGGAAGTGCCGCACTTTCTCCGCGTCCCCACGGGTGAGCGCAATCAGCGCGATGGCGGTGCCGTCCGCGGCGCCGGCCGTGACCACTTCGTAGCTGCCGCCGGTCAGCCGGGCAAGCGGCGCGGTGAGCTGCGCTGCGGCCACCGGGTCCTTGATGGTGACGCCGATGAAGTCGAGGGCCGAATCGGCCAGCACCCCCTCCAGAAGCGGGGCGAGCGCGTCGAGGAAAACGGTCTGCCGGTGCAACTCCTCCCGCTCGCGCCTGAGTTCGTCGCGCCGGGCACACCACTCACGGCAGAGGGCGCCATGCCTCTCCACCAAGGCGGCGATGGCAGCCAGCGCCCGGCGCGGGTCCAGGTAGCTTTGGCGCGGCTCAAGCGTCGGAAGGCAGAGGGCGAGCTCGTCGATCTTGCGCCGCAACTCCTCGTAGAAAAGCTGCTCGGCGAGCAGATTGCGTTCGGAGGCAGTGTGTGCCGCAGACGCCGTGCCGCCCCTCCCCTCGCCCGGCTCCACCTGGAAGACGCCCCGTTCTCTCACCAGCCCCAGGACCTCCAGCAGCGCCTCCTTGGGGCCGACGATCTCGACCTTCGCCATCCTGACGATCATGGCGGCTGGTCCGGCAAGATGCGGCGCAGCTCCCGCAGCAACAGGCCGAGCAGTTCTCCGTCGGAGACTCGGTCCAGCCGCCCGGCTTCCGCCGCGGCCTCGGCGACCATGGCGGCCGCACGTTCCCGGGCCTGTCGCACCGTATCTTCCTCCACCGCCGGCTCCTGCCGCACGCGCGCCTGAGCGTCCGCGAGCCGCCGGTCACAGGCAGAGCGCAACTCCGCCAGGCGTTCGGCGGCCTGCCTCCTCTCCAGGGTCAGCAGCTCATCGATCTCGCGTTCCACAGCGACGATGGCGTGCAGGGTCTCCTCTTGCACAAGTCACCCCCATAACAAGCCAGCTTCATATTAGCATCTTTCTAATAAAACTTTCAAATCAATTCATTCATGTGACCGAGGGCTCGACGGGGGAGAAGTCCGGCAAATGAGGTCGGCGACGGCAAAACCGCAGAAATCTATCAAGATTTTTTTCATATTTTATATCCGGCAGTTACGCTTAAAAGCGGCACACAATGCAGCCTAAAAAGATCCGATTGGATTTTTTGACTTGACATCGCTGGCGGATGGAGTTAAACGTTATTTCGACAACAGGACCATTGAGGTCTTATTTAACCTGTTTATCGAACGCCGTTTTGGAGAGGGGCATGCAGGCACTGGCGCAACGCGTTTTCTGTTTCTACCGTGAAGGTTTCCGCTCGATGAGCGTGGGGCGCAGCCTCTGGAAGCTGATTGCCGTCAAGTTGTTCTTCATCTTCGTCGTTCTCAAACTGTTCTTTTTTCCGGACATCCTCAAGAAACGCTTCCACAGCGACCGGGAACGCGCCGGTCACGTGCTGGAAGAACTGACGCACCGTAAATAAATCAACAACCCTGTAGCCACGGAGAACATCTGAGAACTGCCCGAGAAAAACAAAAAAGAAAATATTTTATGTTTACCCGGGCTTTTCCCGGAGTTTCCTCGGATTTTCTCCGTGGCTACAGCTTTTCGCAAACCTCAACTGAATTTACAAGGAGGGTATCGTGGTAGATCAGACGTTGATGACCGTCAACTGGGCCAGGATGCAGTTTGCCCTGACCGCAATGTATCACTGGATATTCGTGCCGCTGACACTCGGGCTTTCTTTCCTGGTGGCCTTTTTCGAGACCATTTACGTGAGGACCGGCAACGAGGAGTGGAAGAAAATCACCAAGTTCTGGGCAACGCTCTTCGGGGTAAACTTCGCCATCGGGGTGGCCACCGGCATCATCATGGAGTTCCAGTTCGGCACCAACTGGTCCAACTACTCCTGGATGGTAGGGGACATCTTCGGCGCGCCGCTCGCCGTCGAGGGTATCTTCGCCTTCTTCATCGAGGCGACCTTCTTCGCCGTGATGTTCTTCGGCTGGAGCCGGGTCTCCAAGGGGTTCCACCTCTTCTCCACCTGGATGGTGGCGGTCGGCTCGAACCTCTCTGCGGTCTGGATCCTGGTCGCCAACGGCTGGATGCAGAACCCGGCCGGCATGACCTTCAACCCGGACAAGGCGCGCTTCGAGATGACGAGCTTTCTGGACGTGGTCTTCAACCCGACCGCGGTGCAGAAATTCACCCACACCACGAGCTCCTCATTCCTGCTCGCCTCGCTGTTCGTGATCGGGGTGTCGGGGCTGTTCCTTTTGCAGAAGCGCCACCAGTTGATGGCCCAGCGCTCCATGGTGGTGGCCGCCGTGTTCGGCCTGGTCGCCTCCGCCTTCGTGATCTTCAACGGCGACGAGTCGGCCCATCACATAGCCGAGCGCCAGCCGATGAAACTGGCCGCCATGGAGGGTCTCTACAAGGGTGAGACCAGGGCGCCGATCGTGGCGCTGGGCATCCTGACCCCGGGCAAGAAGCCGGGCGACGACAAGGCTCCCTTCGTGCAGGACGTCAAGATCCCGGGGATGCTCTCCCTTTTGGCCAACCGCCAGCTGAACAGCTTCGTACCGGGGATAGACGACCTGGTGTACGGCAACCCGCAGCAGCAGGTGGTGGGCGCGAACACCCGGATCGCCTCCGGCAAGATCGCCGTCGCCGAGCTGGGGAACTACAAGAGCGCCAAGGAACGGGGGAACGGGGAGGCTGCCGCCACGGCGCTCGCCGCCTTCAACCAGCACAAGGACGACCTGGGCTACGGCTACCTGAACGACCCGGCCGACGCCGCGCCGCCGGTGGCCACCACCTTCTACGCCTTCCACGTCATGGTGGCGCTGGGGAGCCTGTTCCCGGTCGTCTTCCTCTTGGTGCTGTTCTTCGCCTACAAAGGGACGCTCCCCGAGCAGCGCTGGCTTAACCGTCTCTGCTTCGCGTGCCTCTTCCTGGGTTACGTCGCCTCGCAGGCCGGCTGGGTGGTGGCCGAGGTCGGTCGCCAGCCCTGGTCGATCCAGGGGCTCTTGCCGGTGGGCGTGGCCGCCACCAAGGTGGCGCCGGGCAACGTGCAGGCCACCTTCTTCATCTTCCTGACCCTGTTCACCGTACTTTTGTTGGCTGAACTGCGCATAATGGCCAAGCAGATCAAAATCGGACCGGAGGCTTAAAGACCATGATAGGAAATCTCGATCATTCTACGCTGCAAGAGCTCTGGTGGCTGATCGCCTCCGTGGTCGGCTCGCTGTTCCTGATGCTCACCTTCGTGCAGGGGGGGCAGACGCTCATCTTCACCACCGCCAGAAACGCCCAGGAGAAGGCGCTGATCGTCAACGCGGTCGGGCGCAAGTGGGAACTTACCTTCACCACCCTGGTACTGTTCGGCGGCGCGCTCTTCGCTGCCTTCCCGCTCTTCTACGCCACGAGCTTCGGCGGCGCCTACTGGGTCTGGATGCTGATCCTGTTCACCTTCATCCTGCAGGCGGTGAGTTTCGAGTTCCGCACCAAGCCGGACAACCTTTTGGGGGCGAAAAGCTACGAGGCGTTCATGCTGATCAACGGCTCCGTCGGTCTGCTTCTGATCGGCGCCGCGGTCGGCACCTTCTTCACCGGCTCCCGCTTCACCCTGGACCGTTTCAACCAGGTCACTTGGGCGACCCCGTTCCACGGGCTGGAGGCGGCGCTCAACCCCTTCAACGTGTCGCTCGGGCTGTTCCTCGTGTTCCTGGCCCGCACCCTGGGGGCGATGTACCTGGTGAACCACGTCGATCACGCGGAGCTGGTGGCGCGTGCCCGCAAGGCAGCGCTCGTCAACCTGGTCCTTTCCCTCCCCTTCCTGCTCTTCGTGCTGGGGAGCCTCTTGACCATGGACGGCTTCGCCGTCGATCCGGCCACCGGCAGGGTGTTCCTGGAGAAGGGGAAGTACCTGCACAACCTGTTGGAGATGCCGGTATTGCCGGTGCTTTTGGCGACCGGGCTTCTCAGCGTGATCTACGGCGTGGTGGCCACCTCCTGTTTGAACAAGCGCTACGGCATCTGGTTCGGCGGGCTGGGGACCGTGCTGGTGGGGCTCACCATCTTCTCGCTGGCCGGTTACCACAACACCGCCTTCTACCCGTCGCTCACCGACCTCCAGTCGAGCCTGACCATCTACAACGCCTCCTCCAGCAAGTACACGCTGACCGTGATGAGTTACGTGGCCATCGGCGTGCCGTTCGTTTTGGCCTACGTAAGCTACGTATGGCGGGCGATGAACCTGGACAAGCTGACCCTGGCCGAGCTGATCAAGGCGGCGAAGGAAATGTACTGATTTCAAGCGGTGAATTGGTGTAAGGTAAAAACAACACTGACAAAGGAGACATGAACATGAATACTGTGCTTTTGGTGATGTGGCTTTTGGTGCTGACCCTGTCCTACCAGGGGGGCGTACTGGTGTTGCACAAGGTGGAGCTTCTGCACAAGAAAGATGATTAAAGACTAAAAACCCTAACGCTAAGGCGCGAAGACGCAAAGAACGCAAAGAACGACTAAAGACCTGAAGACTTTGGGTAACGTCAAAACCTGAAACTAGGGGTAGAACCAAGACGCATAAGCAATAAAAAGCAGGCATAGGGAAGATCCCTGTGCCTGCTTTTTTGTCGTGGTGCCAGTAAGGCCTATTTTCGCGCCTTGCTTTAACCCGCGCCTTACACCGCGAACTGTCCGACCATCCGCTGCAGGTCGTCGGCCAGCTTGGCCAGTTCGTTGGCGGTAGCCGCCTCCTCGCCGGAGGACACGGAGGTGATCTGCGCCACCTGGGTGATCTGCTGGATGTTGCTGTTGATCTCCATGGTGGTGGCGGTCTGCTGCTCGGCTGCCACCGCGATCATGTTCACCTGCTCGGTGACGCTCGCTATCTGGTCCAGGATGTGCCTGAGCGCCTCGCCGGACTTGGCGGCCTCGCCGGTCCCCTGCTCGACCTGGCGCACCCCTTCGTCCATGGCGTTCACCGCGCTCTTGGTCTCGCCCTGGATGGTCTTGATCATCTCGGAGATCTCGCGGGTCGCGTTGGTGGTGCGCTCGGCCAGGGCCCGCACCTCGTCGGCTACCACCGCAAAACCGCGCCCCTGCTCGCCGGCACGGGCGGCCTCGATGGCGGCGTTCAGGGCCAGGAGGTTCGTCTGGTCGGCGATGTCCTCGATGGTGCCGATGATCTCGCCGATCTGCTCGGAGCGGCTCCCCAGGCTCTCCACCGTCTGGGCGCTGACGCGCACCCGCTCGGCGATGCGGCTCATCACGCTGACCGTGTTGTCCACCACCTGGGCGCCGGTGCGCGCCGCCTCGTTGGCGCGGCCGGAATCCTCGGCGGCCAGGTGACAGTTGCGGGCGATGTCGGAGGAGGTCGCCGACATCTCCTCGCAGGCGGTGGCGATGGTGCTCGCCTGGGCGGCCAGTTCCTCGGTGCTGGTGGACATCTGCTCCGAGGTGCTGTGCATCTGGGTGGCAGCCGAGGAGACCGAATGACTGTTGTCGGCCAGCCGGCGGATGATGCCGGCCAGTTTCTCGGCCATGACGTTGATCTCCTTGCCGAGCATCCCCATCTCGTCCTTGGAGTCTATGGTGGAGCGCCTGGTCAGGTCGCCGTCGGCGATGGCGGCCATGGCCTCGAAGACGTTGTAGAGCGAACGGGTGATCGCCCGGGCGATGCCGCCGGCGATCAAAAGCGACAGGACGATGGAGGCGCCGATGAGAATGGTGTTTAAGATCAGCGCCCGGATGGTCGCCTTTTCGGCCGCGTCGGATAGCCCCTCCCCCTGCTTCTTGTTCAGGGCGAGCAGCCCGTCGATGGCGTCGGCCGGCCTCTTGTACAAGGGAGCGACCTGCTCCGCGCCGAACTTGATCGCCGCCGCCAGCGCCGCCTTGTCGTTGCCGGCATGCGCCGCCAAGAGCATCTCCGCCAGCTTGCCGGCCTGCTCGGCATAGGCCGCCTCGCCCTCCTTGAAGGCGGCGACCAGCGGTTTCTCCTCACCGTCGACCCCGGACTTTTCCGCCTCGTCGATCATCCCGCTTATCGACGCCAGCTGTTTCTTGAAGTCCTCGGACTTATCGCGCAGCTTTCCCTGATCCTCCAGCGCCATCATGTACACCACGTCCAGACGCGCCAAAAGCAGCGAGGATCTCATCTCGCCGTAACGGGTAACTGCCTTGATGCTGGAGCCGAGCGCCTTCACGGTGTGGTTTTCACGCCTTAAGTCGAGCCCCCCCATCACGCCTACCAGGAGCAACCCCACGATCCCCACCGAGGCGAGGATCATCAACTTGGACATCATCTTCAGGTCGGACCACTTCATACGTTCGTTACCTCTTCGTCTGCAATATGATCAGGAACGCAAGTTCCCGTAGTACCTCGGACGCGCGACTCCTGCAGCGGGCGCTTGAACGCCGCTCGACGCGCGTACGGCGCCAAACGCGGCCGACGGCACAGTCAGCCGCAAACGCACCGCAGCGTGCATCAGGGGGTATATCAAGGAATCGTCAGGGAGAGTTTGTAGTACCGGTACGGCGAGGAAAAGGGGAGTAAAGGAAGAAACACCGCAGTACAGCTCAAGGCACCGGAACGGGTGAGCCGCATGGCGCGGCGACCCCGACAGTAAACAAACGTTCCTTTTATACACCAGATTCCGGCGGGAGTAAAGCACTCATTAAAATAACGCCTCCCGACGCACAGGCGAGCTAGCGGGCGTCCAGAAGCTCGCGGATCTTGTTCAACAGCTGCTGCGGCCGGAACGGCTTGGCGATGAACGCCACCTCCTCGTCCAGCTCGGTGCGCCGGCTCAGGATGTCGGCCGTGTAGCCGCTGATGAAGAGCGCCTTTACCTCGGGGCTGACGGCTTTCATCTCCGCCAGCGCCTCGCGGCCGTTCTTGCGCGGCATGATCACGTCCAGGACCACCAGCGCGATCCGCTCCCGGTTCCTGACGAACCGCTCCACCGCCGTGTCGGCGTCCTCGGCCAGGATCACCGCGTATCCCGCCGACAACAGGGTCTGCTCCACCAGCGACCGAAGCGGCGGGTCGTCGTCCGCCACCAGGATGGTTTCCGCCCCCCCACCGAGCCTCTCCTCCTCGGCCTCGGCCACCGGCAGAGCCGAGCCTAAGATCTGCGGCAGGTAAAAGGTGAAGGTGGTGCCCGCCCCGGGCCTGCTTTCCACCTCCAGGAAGCCGTTGTGCTGCTTGACGATGCCGTAGACGATGGACAGGCCGAGCCCGGTCCCCTTCCCCACCTCCTTGGTGGTGAAAAACGGCTCGAACGCCCGCTTGCAGGTCGCCTGGTCCATCCCCTCCCCGGTGTCGCTCACCGAGGCACGCGCGTACCCGCCCGGCTTGCCGAAGCCGTGCGTCTTGACGAAGGAGGCATCCATGCGCAGGGAGCCGGTCTCGATGGCGAGCCTGCCGCCGGCCGGCATGGCGTCGCGGGCGTTGGTGGCCAGGTTCATCAGCACCTGCTCGATCTGGCCCGAGTCCGCGTTGACGGTCAGCGAGCCGGGGGCCAAGGCGGTGCTCAGTTCCACGTCCTCGCCGATCACCCGCTGCAGGAACTCTTCCGCCCGCCACACGATCTGGTTCAGGTCGACCGGTTGCGGGTTGATGGCCTGCTTCCTGGAGAAGGTAAGCAGGCTGCGGGTGAGGTCGGCGGCCTTGTTGGCGGACGCCAGGATCTGTTTCACGTTGAGCCGCTTGGGGTCGTCGGGCTCCATGGTCATCTCCATCAGGTTGGAAAAGCCGATGATGGCGGTGAGTATGTTGTTGAAGTCGTGGGCCACGCCGCCGGCCAATTGCCCGATGGCCTCCATCTTCTGGGCCTGGAAGAGCTGTGCCTCCAGGAGCTTGCGCTCGGTGACGTCCTCCTTGATCGCCAGGTAATGGCTGATGGTCCCTTTGGCGGTGAAGATGGGGGAGATGGTGGCGTGCTCCCAGAACGTTTCGCCGTCCTTCTTGCGGTTTTGCAGCTCGCCGTCCCAGACGAGCCCCGAGGAGATGGTGGCCCACAGCTCGCGGTAGAGACCGGCGGTCATCTCCCCCGACTTGAGCAGGCGCGGGTTCAGGCCCAGCACCTCTTCCCGGGCATAGCCGGTGAGCTGGCTGAACTTGGGATTGACGAAGGTGATGTCCCCGGCGGTATCGGTGAGGATGATGGAGACCGGGCTCTGGTTCACCGCCTGGCTCAGCATGCGGATCGACTCCTCGGCCCGCTTTTTGCCCGAGACGTCGCGGGTGATGGCCACCAGGGCGGTCACCTCTCCGGACTCGTCGGGAAAGGGTGCGGCGACGGTGTCGAGCCAGCGCCTCTCCCCCCTGCCGCCGACGATCTCGTACTCAAGCCCCCCGGGCTCCCCCCGGAAGACCTGCGCCACCAGCTCGCGGTAGGCCTCCCGGTACTCGGGCTCGATCAGCGGGTAGAGGCAATCCCCCTTGACCGCCTCCGAGGAGTCGAACTGGAACATCTGCAGGCCGGCCCGGTTCACCAGCAAAACCCGCCCCTGCCGGTCGAGAAGCTGCACGCACTCGGGCTCGGTCTCGATGATCATGTTCAGGAACTGTTCGCTTCTGCGCAGCGCCTCCTGCGCCTGCTGGCGCTCGGCGACCTCCTCCTCCAGCCGGGCGGCCTGCTCCTGCAGCGACTCCTGCGTCATCTGCCTCTCGGCGACCTCCTCCTCAAGCTCCAGGGTCTGATCGTGCAGCCGTTGCTGCTTCAAGGCCAATTCCGCGGTCATGGCGTCGAAGGCCATCGCCAGCTGGGCCAGCTCGTTGTCGCCGCTGATGCCGGTGCGCGCGTGCATGTCGCCGGCCGCTACCGCCCGCACCACCGCCAAAAGCGACTCGATGCGCCGGGTGATCAGGACGTGGATCAAAAGGGAGAGGATGACGGCGCAGAGCACGATCAGCGCGAGGTAGCGTACACCGTCGCCGTAGGCGTGGCCGCGGGCGCGGGCCAGCGGGGCCGAGAAATCGTATTCCACGTAGAGGGTGCCGTAGCGCCGGTTCCTGAGTTCCCCCGGGGCTGCCGGCAGGGGGATGGGGTAGTACCCCAGGAGCTTTTCGGAAAGCGGCACCAGCCGCCCGCGCAGGTTGAGCCGGCAGGTCTCGGCAAGCCGGCCGTCGTAACGGCAGACCGAGGGAGCGGCAGCGCCCAGCCACTCGCGGCGGCTGGCGAACAGCACACGGTCGTGGTCGTCGGCCACCAGAAGCGTCGCCAGGTTGCGGTCCAGCGCCGCGTAGGCGAGCCGCTCCTCCAGGTGGCCGGCGTCGTTTTGCAGCATCAGGTCGGAGAGCGATTTCTGCAGCTGGGTCATCTGGAATTCCAGAAGCTCGCCGGCGGACTCGCGGGCCTCCTCGTGCAGATCGGAGACCCGGTCCAGCACCTGGTAGACCAGGACGACGAGCATCATGGCGCAGACCATGAGCGGCACCAGGACCCGCAGCCGGGAGGGGGAAAGGGACCTCATCGGCTCCCTCCGTTTTCGGCCAGAAGGCGCGCGGGATCGACCGGGTGCCGAAGCAGTTTGGCCTCCAGCATGACCTGCGCCAGGCGCCGGGCGGGGGGGAGCAGGCCGCCTGCCAGAAGGCGCCGGTCGTCGGCGGCGTCGGGAAAGGAAAGCCCGGCAAGCGCGTCGCGGAACTCCCCCGGGGTGATCCGCTCCCTTTTGGCCATCATCCGGCAGGCGTTCGCCGGGTTGGCGCGCAGGTAGGCAAGCGCCCGGTACCAGCCGAGTTTCAGCTCCCGGACCTGGTCGGCATGGACGCGGCAGGTTTCGGCGTCCACCACCAGCACGTCGAAGATCTCGTCGGGGATCCTCTTGCTGTCGAAGAGGACCTTCGCCCCCCTGGCCAGAAGCCTGGTCCGCACCGGGTCGAAGGTGACCACCGCGTCCACCTGGCCCGAGAGGTAACTCTGTTCCTGCTCGTTCACCTTGGCCTGCAGTACCGTGATCTCCTCGGGCTTAAGCCGGGCTGCGTCCAGCGCCCGGCTGAGCAGGTAGCCGCCCAGCGCGGACGACTCCACCCCGACCCGTTTCCCCTTGAGCCCTGCCAGCGTGTCGATGCCGGGGCGGGCGAGCACGGCGTCGGCGCCGTTGGAGACGTCCAGCACCATCAGAATGCGGACGTCGATGCCGTCCTGCAAGAGCTGGAAGGTCTCGTCCAGGGTGAGTGCCGCGGCCTCCACGGCGTGGTTGCGGAAGGCCATGATCACGTCCGAGGCGTTGGGCATTTCGTGCAGGGTGACGGAGCCGGGGGAGAAATAGCCGAGGCTTTGGGCGAGGTAGATCGGTTCGTAACCGGGCCAGACGTTGGTGGCGACGTGCAGGGGCCTGGCCTGCTCGCGGCTGCAGCCGAGGGCAAGGAGTAAAAAGACGACCAGGAGGGCGCGGGGGGCGGTGCGCAGCCCTTTGAGGGGCTCCGGGAGACTCATGAAGGCTCCTGAGATCGGAAGGTCCCGGCAGGGCGTGGGTGCCGGTGCGCCATTCTATGAATTTTCGGTGCGTTTTGCCAGCAAAAAGGAGGGTCAGGCGGGAGCGGCGCCACGTCCCGCACGTTGGGCGCGGAGCCTGCGCAGGTAATGGCCGAAGGCGGCGTCGGTTTTCCGGATGTGCTGCATGAGCCATTGGGTGAGAAAGGAGACGGTCTCCATGAAAAGCGCCTCGTCCACCGCGCGCCCGTCGTATTCCTGGCGCAGGTCGCTCACCCGGGCGGCGAAGCGGTCGTGCTCCTCCTTGTGGGAGAGGTAGTCGGGATAGCGGTACTTCTGCATCCCCTGTTCCTCGAAGCCGAAATGGTACTGGGCGTACTGCTGCAGCTCTTCCAAAAGGCCCGGGAAGCTCTGGCGGTAGTCGCCGCTTTGCAGGGCGCAAAAGGCCGCGTTTAACAGCCCCACCAAGTGCCGGTGATGCTGGTCGATCTCCTTGACCCCGATGGCAAGCGAGTCATGCCACTTAACGGTGGACATGCGGTTTCCTCCTGAACGGCAAAACGGCCGCCTGCCGGCTGCCGCTGCCTGGCGCCACGGATCGGGCGCAGGTTAAAATGTTACAATTACGTGAAATAACATAGTTGAAAATTTTCGTCAACCCTTTAACTCCGAAGGACAGGGGTAGAATTCTCTGCCACGACGGCAAGTTGCGCAAAAACGCGGCTGCGGCGGGCCGGCCGCAGCGCCCCTACAGTTTTCGCCAATACACCACATCGGCGCTGCCGGTAAGGGTGCCCGGCAGCGGGCGAGGCCCCCCCCCCCCCCCCGCCGTTCCCCTCACCCGGCGCCGGGCGCAACGGTCCGTTTTTTCCGCCCCCTGACCGCATTTGCATCTTGACGCCTCGCGCGATTGATGGAATCATCCGGCGAGCATCGCCGACTCTGCATCTTCTCCGCGAGCCGCCCCCCAGACCGGGAACCGGTTCGCCGCCAGGAAAGACGAATCATGAACCGTCCCCCCGCTGCTCCCCTTAAGCCCGTGGAAAAGGCTTCCCCCTGCCTGGTGGTCGGCATCGGCGCGTCTTCCGGCGGCCAGGAGGCGCTGGAGCGGATCTTCACCCTCATGCCCATCGACTGCGGCATCGCCTTCCTGGTGGCGCTGCACCTCCCGCCGGCGGGCCCCTCCTTCCTGGCGGAGATGCTCGGCCGCTACACCACGATGCAGGTCGTGACCGCCCGCGAAGGGGAAGCGCTCGCCCCCAACACGGTCTACGTGCTCCCTGCCGGCCACGACCTGACCGTGGAAAAGGCAACCATCCGGCTTAAGCTGCCGGGCGCGGCGCTCGCCGCAGCCCCCCACCACCCCATCGACCGGCTCTTCGACTCGCTGGCCGCCGGACAAGACCGGCTTCCCGCGGTGGCGGTGATCCTCTCCGGCACCGGCCGCGACGGCGCGGAGGGGGTGCAGCGGGTAAAAGAGGCGGGAGGGACGGTGCTCGTGCAGGAACCTGCCAGCGCCATGAACGCCGGCAAGCCGCTGAACGCCATCGCCACCGGCGCGGTGGACGTCGTGCTGCCGGTGGACGACATCCCCTACAAGATCGCTCAGCTGGCCGGCGGCAGCTGCCCCCTGGCCCCCGGCGAATGCCATCCCGCCTCGCTGGACGAGGAACTGGCCGCCATCCTGGCCGCGGTGAAAGGGGCCACCGGCCACGACTTCAGCTCCTACAAGAGAAACACGGTGCTGCGCCGCATCGAGCGCCGCATGGCGGTGAACGAGGCCGGCGGCATCGGCAAGTACGGGGCGCTTTTGCAGGAAAACCCGCAGGAAGCGCACGCGCTCGCCAAGGACATCCTGATCGGCGTCACGAGCTTCTTCAGGGACCCGGCCGCCTTCGAGATCTGCCGGCAGCAGGTGATCCCGAAGCTGTTCGAAAATCGCCCCCCCGACGCGCCGGTGCGCATCTGGCACGCCTGCTGCGCCACCGGCGAGGAAGTCTACTCCATGGCGATGCTGATCCTTGAGTACCTTGGCGAGCACAATCTCCAGCTGCCGGTACAGTTCTTCGCCACCGACATCGACGAGGTCGCCATCGCCCAGGCGAGGTCCGGCCTCTACCCCGAGGAGGCGATCGCGCAGCTTGGCGCCGCGAGGCTTGCCACCTTTTTCACCAGAAGCGGCGAACGCTGGCAGGTGAACAAACAGCTGCGCGAGATGATCGTCTTCGCCCACCACAGCCTGATCAAGGATCCCCCCTTCTCCCGGCTCGACCTCCTGGTCTGCCGCAACTTCCTCATCTACCTGAACGCCGACATGCAGAAGCGGCTGATCGCCCTGTTCCACCAGGTGCTCAAGCCCGGGGGCTTCCTGTTTCTGGGCTCGGCCGAGGCGGTGGGCCCGCACAACGAGCTGTTCGCGCCTTTGGACAAGAAATGGAAGATCTTCGCCAGGCGCGCGGTCGAGGCGGCCCCGCAGGAGGCGCTCTTCCCCTACGCCACGCCGCTGCGCCTGCCGCCTGCCGCGGCCCGCGGCAAGGCGCCGGCCGCCGAAGAGCCGACCCCCGCCTTCCTGGCGGAGAAGCTGATGCTGGAGCGCTATTCCCCCCCCTTCGTGGTGGTGGACGACCGTTTCGAGGTGGTGCACTTCTCCAACCGCACCAGCCGCTTCCTGGAGATACCGCGGGGCGAACCGACCCGCGAGGTGCTGAAGATGACCCGCCCGGAACTGAGACCGGCGCTCAGGGCGGCGCTCTACAAGTCGTTCGCCGAAAAGAAACGGGTGGAGTTTCCCGGCGGCCGCGTACGCGAGGCGGCGGGCGAGGTGTCGGTCAACGTGCTGGTCGAGCCGATCGGCGCCCCCCCCCTGGGGAAGCTCGCCCTCGTCGTGTTCGAGCCTTTGACCGAGGAGATCCTCCCCGCCCTGGCCCCGGCAGGGGGCACGCCGGGGGACGACCGGGCGAAAGAGGCGCTGATCCGGCAGTTGGAGGAACAGTTGCGCATCACCCACGAGCAGCTGCAGGCGGCCAACGAGCAACTGGACACCTCCCACCAGGGTTTCCTCTCCTCGAACGAGGAGCTGACGTCCATCAACGAGGAGTTCCAGTCGGCCAACGAGGAACTGCAATCCACCAACGAGGAACTGGAGACCTCCAAGGAGGAGCTGCAGGCCTTAAACGAAGAGCTGGTGACGGTGAACTCCGAATTGCAGGGGACGGTGGAGGAGTTGAACAGCACCAACACGGACATGGAAAACCTGCTCGCCTCCACCGAAATCGCCACCATCTTCCTGGACCGCGGGCTGAACATCAAGCGCTTCACCCCGGCGGCCGCCTCGCTCTTCAACCTGATGCCGAGCGACCAGGGTCGCCCGTTTCGCCACCTGGCGGCGGCCATCGACTGGCCCACCCTGGCCGGGGACGTCGAGACCATCCTGGCGGGGGAGCCTTTGATCGAGCGGGAGGTGACCACGCTGCGCCAGGGGCGCTGGTACCTGAAACGGGTCCATCCCTACCGCGCCAGCCGCGGCAGGGTGGACGGCATCGTAATCACCTTCGTGGACATCACGCTCAGGAAGGAGGCGGAGGCGGCCACCGCGCACCTCGCCTCCTTCCCCCAGTTGAACCCCAACCCGGTGCTCGAGGTGGACCTGGAGGGGCGGATCACCTTCGCCAACCCCGCGAGCCGGCAGCGCCTGGCGGCGCTGGGGCTTGCCCGCGAGGAACTGGCGCGCTTCCTGCCGGCCGATCTGAAGGAGATCCTGGCCGCCTGGGACCGCAGCGAGACGGTGACGCTTGAGCGCGAGGTGGCGGTGGGAGAGCGGCTCTTCGCCGTGAGCATCTTCCTCACCCCGCAATTCGGCTCGGCCCGCGTCTTCGCCTACGACAACACCGAGCGGATCCGGGCGGAAAAGCGGCTGAGCCGGCAGGTGGCGCTGGTGGAGGGGATCAACGCCATCTTCGAGGGCGTGCACGGCACGGCAAGCGAAGAGGAGTTGGCGGAGACCTGCCTGGCGGTGGTCAAGCTGGTGACCTGGAGCGGCTACGCGGCGCTGGCGGAGGTGGGGGAGGACGGCCGGCTCAGGCAGCTTGCGGTCAGCGACCCGCAGCTGCAAATGGCGCTTTCCCGGGAGACGGAAAAGGAGCGCCGGGGTGGCGCCCGCAGCCGCAGCACCCTCTTGGAGCGGGTGCTGACCGAAGGGTGCGCCCTGTGGAACAACGATGCCGGCTGCGAGCCCGCGGTGCTCTCGGCGGCGGGCCAGCCGCCGTTCACCTCCCTGCTCCTGGTGCCGCTTTCCGAAGGGGGCAAGACCACCGGCGTGGTCGCCGTCGCCCAGCGGCAGGAGGGGTACGGCTCGCCGGAGCTTGAGAGTCTGGATGCGCTGACGCCGGTGATCGTGGAGGCCTTCCGCCGCTTCCGCGCCGAGCGGTCGCTCAAGGCAAGCATGGAGCGGCTCAGGCTCGCCCTGGAGGCCGCCAAGGCCGGCATCTGGGAGTGGGACCTCGCCACCCGGTCAAGCAGCTGGTCGGGTGAGCTCTGGCGCTCGTTCGCGCTGGACCGGCAGCCCTGCGCCCCCACGCTGGAGGCGCTGGTAGCGGCCCTGCACCCGGACGACCGGCAGGGTACCATCGAGAGCGTGCGGCGGGCCGCCGTCCTGCGCCAGGAACTGCACCTGGAGTTCCGGGTGCGGGACCTCTCCGGGGCCGAACGCCATCTCCTGGCCTTCGGCCGTCCCGTGCCGGACGGCGACGAGGACGCGGGACGCTTCATCGGCATCGTCCTGGACGTGACCGAGCGCACGCGGGCGCAGGCGGCGCTGCGCAGCAACGAGGCGGAGCTGGCCACCATCCTGGAGAACATCGACGAGGGGCTGGTGGTCTCCACCTTAAGCGGCGAGCTGACCCACTGGAACCGCGCCGCGCTTTTGATGCACGGCTTCAGCGACCCGGCCCAGGCGCAGCGCAGCCTTCCCGAATCCACCCGCATCTTCGAACTGTCCACCCTGGAGGGCGAGCCGCTGCCGCTTGCGCAGTGGCCCATCTCGCGGGTGCTCGCAGGCGAGCACGTGCGCGACCTGGAGATCAGGGTGCGCCGGCTGGACCGCGACTGGCAGGGGATCTTCAACTACCACGGCGCGCTGGTGCACGACCGCAACGGCCAGCCGCTGATGGCGGTGGTCACCATGAGCGACGTCACCGCCCGCAAGGCGGCCGAGGACGAGCTGCGCCGGGCCAAGCGTGCCGCGGAGGCGGCCAACTCGACCAAGAGCCAGTTCCTGGCCAACATGAGCCACGAGCTCAGGACGCCGATGACCGGGGTGCTCGGCATGCTGGAGATCGCCCTGGAAGGGGAACTCGCCCCCCAGCAGCGCGAGTGCATCGAGACGGCGGACCGCTCGGCCCGCTCGCTTTTGCGCATCCTGAACGACATCCTCGACCTGACCCGGGTAGAGTCGGGCAAGCTCTCCCTGGAGGAACACCCCTTCTCGCTCAACGATCTGCTCGCCTCGGTGATGGACATCTTCGTCCCGGAGGCCAGGCGCAAGGGGATCGGCCTCAGGCTCCTCATGGCCGACGGGGTCCCCGGCCGCCTGCTCGGCGACCAGGTGCGGCTCAGGCAGGTGCTCACCAACCTCTGCGGCAACGCGGTCAAGTTCACCGCAGAGGGGAGCGTGGAGCTGCGGGTGCTCCCCGTGGGAGGCTTTCGCAAGGGGAGGGGGAAGCTCCGCTTCGAGGTGCAGGATACCGGCATCGGCATCGCGCCCGACAAGCGCCACCTGCTGTTCAGTTCCTTCAGCCAGGTCGACGCCTCCGACACCCGCCGTTTCGGCGGCACCGGCCTGGGGCTTGCCATCAGCAAGCAGATCGTCGAGCAGATGGGAGGGGAGATCTCCTGCGCCAGCCGGCCGGGGGAAGGAAGCACCTTCACGATCGAGCTCCCCTTTTGCGCAGCTTGCGACGAGGGTGCGGCGCCGGCGGCAACCGCAGCCGCCGATCCGCCCCCCTGCGCGCTGGCCGGTGGCGAGCCTCCCCGCATCCTGGTGGCCGAGGACGATCCCACGGTGAGCAAGATCCTCTGCATGGTCCTGGGGCGGCTCGACTACCGGCTCGACCTGGTGGCCGACGGCCAGAGCGCGCTTGACCGCTGGCAAGAGGGGGAGTACGACCTGGTGCTGATGGACGTGCAGATGCCGATTCTGGACGGTTTCGCCGCCACCCGGGCCATCCGGGCCAGGGAGGAGGGAAGCGGCCGGCACACCCTGATCGTGGCCATGACCGCGCACGCCTCCCCCCAGGACGAGGAGCGCTGCCTGTCGGCCGGCATGGACGCCTACCTCTCCAAGCCGATCGACCTCAAGGCGAGCATCGCCCTGATCGACCGGCTGGTCGCCCGAAGGCGGGGGGAGCGCCCGGCCTAGCCTTCGCCGAAAGCTTTTCGTTGGAGCCGCCCGACTTCCACCCCCACTCCGGAGCCAGACGCCATGCCTGACGACATCGGCTGCATCCGCAACATCGGCATCGTCTCCCACATCGACGCCGGCAAGACCACCCTTTCCGAGCGCATCCTCTACTACTCGGGCGAGACCCACAAGATGGGAGAGGTGCACTACGGCCAGGCGGTGATGGACTGGATGCCCCAGGAGCAGGAACGGGGGATCACCATCACCGCGAGCGCCACCAGCTGCCGCTGGGGCGACCATCGCATCAACCTCATCGACACCCCGGGACATATCGACTTCACCATCGAGGTGGAGCGGAGCGTGCGCGTTCTGGACGGCGCGGTGGCGATCTTTTCCGCCGTGGAGGGTGTGCAGCCGCAAAGCGAGCTGGTCTGGCGGCAGGCGGACCGCTACGGCGTGCCCCGCATCTGTTTCCTGAACAAGATCGACCGCGCCGGCGCCGATTACTTGAGGGTCGTGCAGCAGATCGGCGACCGGCTCAAGGCGCGAGCGGTGCTTTTGCAGCTCCCCATCGGGGAGGAACAGGCCTTCGCCGGGGTGATCGACCTGATCGAGGAGCGTGCGCTTACCTTCGCGGCCGCCGACCTGGGGGCGAGCGTCGTCAGGGGGCCGGTGCCGGACGGCTACCTCGGCCGTGTGCGCGAGGCGCGCCTTAAGCTGACCGAGGCGGCGGCCGACTTCGACGACCGGGTGATGGAGGCGTTTCTCGAGGGGGAGAAGGTGCCGGCCGAAGGGCTCAAGGAGGCGCTTAGGCTCGGAACGCTTGCCTGCCGGCTCTTCCCGGTCTTGATCGGCTCGGCGCTGCACAACCAGGGGGTGCAGCCGGTCCTGGACGCCGTCTGCCACTACCTCCCCTCGCCGCTTGAGGCCCCCTCCCCCCGGGCCCACCGTCCGGGGAGCGGCGAGGAGCTGGCCGTCCCGTGCGATCCGGCGGGACCGGTCGCAGCACTCGCCTTCAAGGTGATGGCCGAGTCGGGGCGCCGGCTCACCTATCTCCGCATCTACCGCGGCACCCTCAAGGCCGGCTCGACCCTTTTCGTCGCCAACAGCGGCAGGAGCGAGAAGATCCGGCACCTGTTCCGCATGCACGCCCACAAGCGCGAAGAGCTCCCGCAGGCGTCGGCCGGCGAGATCGTGGCCGCCACCGGCTGCCAGTTCGCCCTCACCGGCGACACCCTCTGCGATCCTGCCGCCCCCCTGCTTTTCGCCGGGGTGACCGTGCCCGAGCCGGTGGTCTCCATCGCGGTCGAGGCCAAGGGGACCGGGGCGCGGGAGGAGTTTCTCGCCACGCTCGAGTACTTCCAGTGGGAGGACCCGACCTTCCGGGTGCACGAGGACCCGGAGACCGGCCAGACCATCCTCACCGGCATGGGGGAGCTGCACCTGGAGATCGTGCTCGACCGCCTGAGAAGGGAGTACGGCATGGAGGTCAGGACCGGCAGGCCGCGGGTAGTCTACCGCGAGGCCGTAAGCCGGCAGGTGGAGCGGCGCGAAGCGTTCCAGCGGGAGGGGGAGAGGCGGCCCGAAGTGGCCGAGGTGGTGCTGAGGCTCACCCCCTTGCCGCGCGGCAGCGGGGTGCGGCTGCAGCTTCCCGAGCCGGTGGCGCCGATCACCCCGGAGCTGCTCTTGGCCGTGGAGCAAAGCCTCAGGGAGGGGTGCGACGCGGGCTGTCTGACCGGCTATCCGCTCACCGACCTCAAGGTGACGCTTTTGGAGATCCCCCTGGAGCGCGGCCTCCCTTTGCCGGGCGAGCAGGCGCTGCGGGCGGCGGCGCGCCGGGGGGTGATCCTGGCGGCCCGCGAGGCGGGGCCGTTTTTGTTGGAGCCGATCATGTCGCTTGAGCTGGAATTGCCGGGCGAGAGCCTGGGGAGGGTGCTGGGCTCGCTGCAGCAGAAGAAGGGGCGGGTCGAGGGGCTGGACCGGCGCGGCGAGTTGGAACTGGTACGGGCCACGGTCCCCCTGGCCGAGATGTTCGGCTACATGACCGAACTGCGAAGCGCCACCAAGGGGCGGGGGAGTTTCACCATGGAGTTCCTGCGCTTCGACGAGGCGCCGCCCGAGGTGCAGGAACGCTTCGGGCTTTCGGGGCGCAAAGGGTAGGGGCAAGACGCAAAAAAAGCCTCCGCGCCTTGCCTCAAGGGAGCGTGAAGAAGATGGTCGCCCCCTGGTCCACCGCCGCCTCGGCCCAGATGCTGCCGCCGTGACGCTCCACGATCCGCTTCACCGTGGCCAGACCGATGCCGCTTCCCTCGAACTCCGCACCGTGCAGCCGCTGAAACGCCACGAAGAGCCGCTCCCGGTAGGCCATGTCGAAACCGACGCCGTTGTCCCGGACGAAGTAGGCCTCCCCCACCCTGCCTCGCCCGACCTCGATCACCGCACGCTCCCGGCGGCTGGAGTACTTCCAGGCGTTCCCCAACAGGTTCTCCAGCATCTGCCTGAGCAGTACCCGGTCCCCCAGGACGGTAAGCCCCGGCTCGATGACGAATTCCACCCGCCGCTGCGGCGCCTCCTCCCTAAGCTGGCCGGAGAGCGCCGCAGCCAGCTCGGAGAGGTCCACCGGCACCTTGCTCAACTCGGAACTCCCGATGCGGGAGAGCTCCAGCAGGTCGTCGATCAGGGCCCTCATGCCGCTGCTCGCATGACGGATCCGCTCCAGGCAGCCCCGCGCCTCCGGGGTGAGCGCCCCCGCCAACTCCTCCTCCAGGATGCTCGCGTAGCTGTTGATGTGGCGTAGCGGGCCGCGCAGGTCGTGAGATACGGAGTTGCTGAAGGCCTCCTGCTCGCGCACCGCCGTCTCCAACCGGGCGGTCCGCTCCTGCACCCTGAGCTCCAATTCGGCGTTGAGCTGCCGGAGTTCGTCGGCAAGCCTCCTGCTCTCGGTGACGTCGCGGGAGATGCCGAACACCCCGATCACCTCCCCCCGTTCGTCGCGCAACGGCCCCTTGGTGCTCTGCACGAAACGCCGCCCCGCCGCCACGTTCAGCTGCTTTTCCAGGGTGCAGGTCACCCCGTCGGCCAGCACCTCGGCGTCCACCCGCATCACCTCCCGCGCCTCGGCGGCGGAAAACAGCGCCGTGTCGTCGGCCCCCAGCACCTCGGCGGCACTGCGGCCGGTCATCTCCGCGGCGGCGCGGTTGAAGATCAGGTAGCGTCCCTGCCGGTCCTTGGCGTAGATCGCGTCCGAGGCCCCCTCGAAAACCGCATGCAACAGCTGCCGGTTGCGGCTGAGCCGGGCTTCGGCCCGCCGCCTGCGGGCGACGCTCCTGCGCAACGCGGCGTTCAGGGCGTTCAGGCGCAACTGCTCCCGGTCGTGACGGGTGAGCACCGCCCACAGCATCACGGAACTGTAAAGGCCACTGACTACCAGGCCGATTGCCAGGTCCGCGAAGCGGTCGGCGGCAGTGGCGTAAGAGGTCACCCACTGCGGAAAACGGTGCTCGGCGGCAAACAGACCGATGCCGCCGGCCAGGGCGACAACGAACAGGAACCACCGCAGGCAGCCGCGAAAAAAGATCAGGACGTAGCAGAAAAGCGGGAGGAAAAAGAGCCCGACGCAGCCAAGCGAACCGCCGTTGGGAAACCAGACGGCCGCCAGCGCCGACAGGCAGAGGAAGAAGAAGGCCAGCGTGTGGTAGCGCTCCCTGCACGCCTCGCCATAAAGGCACAGGGCGGCCAGACTGAAAAGGAGCACGACCGCGTCGGCCTGGAAGGAGATGTGATGCAAAAAGTTGCTCGGCAGCACCACCAGCAGGGAAACCCCGCCGACCACCAGGCAGAGGTTGCGGAAAAGCAGTAATTCCATGCGCGGGCCCTGCTCCGAGCGGAACCGGCGTTCCAGGCGCTTAAGCAACGAAAGAATGACCATACAAGCTGCCCCGTGTTTCTCAGGTTCGGCCCGCTTGCCGCAGCAGGCGCACCAGAGATACCACATTTGCAGCCGCTTATAAAGATAAATTTATTTTTCACACTTGAAGCGACGGTAGGGGCGGCAGCGCGCTCAACCTTGCGGGCGTTTGAACATGAAATCGCTCCACCGGCTCCCGGTCCTGGTCAACGGTTGCTGCACCTTGCGGACCGGGTCCCGGCCTATCTGCACCCACCCGTCGGCCCTCAAAAAGGCCACGATCTTCTTCTCCCGCATCAGATAATCGAGCATGTATGCGGGCACCTTGCTTTCCTCGCCGTTGGTGAAGATAACCGAAATTCCCATGCGTCAGCTCGTTACCAGGTAGCGGGCTCCACCACCTCCTTCAAGGTCGATAACCACTCACTAAGACGATTCTAGCCCATCGTGCCCCCCCGGCTCAACCCTTTAAACGTCCCTTCGCCCGGGACGCACCGGGGGGGATCCGGCGCGTCGGTGAAAAAAATCCCCTGCCTGCTTGCCAAGTCGAGATTAACTGATAAGTTATCTTTCGCTAATTTATTTCATCAAGCAGACATTCCAATGAGGGGGTAGGCGATGAACGCAAAGAGCTGCGACAGCTCCTGAGACCTCGGCGACGACGCAGGACGGCACCCACGGGTAGTCACATTCAGAGAAAGGAGACCACTGCATGAGACGAGATCAGATCGGGAAGCTGCTGGAAAACTTTGCCATTTCTTTCATGCTGCTCACGGCCCTGGCCCTGGCGGGCTGCGAAGGGGACAAGGGCGATCAAGGCGCGGCGGGGGTGAGCACCGGCACCCTGACCGGCACCGTCACCAACAGCCTCACCTCGACCCCGGTCGCAGGTGCCACCGTCACCCTCTCCCCCACCGTCGAAGGGACTCCCCCCATCGCCACCAACAGTAGCGGCGTCTTTTCCGCCACGCTCCCCCTGACAGCCTACACCGCGACCGTCTCGGCCTCCGGCTACACCAGCCAGACCTTCTCCGCCGGGGTGTTCGCCGGGCAGACCACCACCCGCAACGTGGCCCTGGTGCCGCTCGCCAACGCGAGCGTCGGGGTCGCGCCGGTCAGCGGCGCCGCCGCCGGCTCCTCGGTAACGCTGACCGCGGTGCCGGCCATCTTCGACACGGCCACCCCCAACCCGACGTTCAGTTGGACCCAGACCTCAGGTCCTGCCGCCACCATTTCCGGGGGGACCACGGCCACGCCGACCGTCACCCTTCCCGGCCGCAGCGCCCTGAAGGCCCAGTTGGCCACGGTGGAGGCGCCCAGGCAGAGCGTCGACCCCAACACGGACGCGCCGCTCTTCTCGCGCCTGAACCGCAACCAGGTCCTGGGGATCACCAGCCAGGCGCTGATCAGCGGGCTGCAGTTAGGCTTCCAGGTCACCATGACCTCGGGCCCCGACGTGGTCACCACGCCGGTCACCGTTACCGTCAAACCGATGTTCGTGCCGCAGGCGAGCACTCGCAACGTCCCGATAGGTCAGCCGGTGCTGCTGCAGGGCAAGAGCTTCACCAACAACGTCTTCAGTTCCGCCGTCGCCCCGGTTCTCCAGACCACCTGGAACTGGACCCTCGCTCCGCCGGCCGGCTCCGGCGCGGTCTTGAACGACCCGGCCACCATCAACCCGGACTTCACCCCCGACGTCCCCGGCATCTACACGGCGACCGAGAGCGTGGCTGGGCAGACCCTGACGATCTACGCCGGCAGCTGGCAGGGCGCCGTCACCGGGCTCGACGCCAACGGCGACCCGACCGCCAACCCCAACCAGACGGGCACCAACCCGCCGGTGGTGGGGGGCACCGCCGGCATCACCGGCTGCCCCTGCCATTACGCCGCCGGCGACACCCAGACCGGCAAGTTCACCAGCGCCTGGAACCTCTCCGGCCACTCGCACATCATCTCCGGCCTGACCGCCCACCTGCCGGGAGGCCCGACGATCCAGAACATCACCGACCCCAACGGGCACTGGACCCCTACCGCCTGCGGCCCCTGCCACACGGTCGGCTTCGCCCAGTACTCCAGCGCCATCAAGGCCAACGGCTTCTCCGAGGTCTACCGGGCCGAGGGGCTCGCCATCGTGAAGGGGGCCAACGCCTGGGTGAACACGGTCACGAACTTCCCGCGCAGCGCCTCGCTCATGCAGATCCAGTGCGAGAACTGCCACGGTCCGAGCGCCTCGCCGGGGCACACCACCTCGGCCATCCCGGGCAACCCGGCCGCCTCGCCTGCGCCCGCCGCCGGCAACGACTTCTTCGCCCGGGTAAGCTGGTCCGCCGACGTCTGCGGCACCTGCCACGGCGAGCCGACCCGCCACGGCAAGTGGCAGCAGTGGCGCTCAAGCGGCCACGGCGACTTCGAGACCGCCATGTACGAAGGGATCACCGGCGCCTCCGCGGTCAGCTTAGGCTCGGTCAACCCCTCCTGCGGCGGCTGCCACACCGGCCAGGCCTTCGGCCGCTTCAACAGCCAGCTTAAGGGGGGTAACGCGAGCCGGACCCTCTCCGCCACCATCCTCGCCGACCCGGTGATCACCGCGGTCAACCTCGACACGGTGCAGCCGCAGGTCTGCGTCACCTGCCACGGACCGCACAACCCCGGCACCAGGAGCGGGCTCACCGGCTCGATCGTCGGCCTGGGCGGCTACGACCCGACCTACGGCACCACCTTCGTCGGTTCCACGCCGCTGCTGCCGGCAGGCTTCCAGGCCAACGGCGTCGGCAAGGGCGCGCTCTGCATCGTCTGCCACGAATCCCGCAACGGCGAGCCGGTGGCCGGCGCCGGCAACCCGACCCTGCACGAGGACGGCGACCCGAACTTCGACCCGAACTTCGCCAAGGTCACCTCCTACGCGGGGGCGCACGACGCTGCCCAAGGCGACGTGCTCATGGGACGAAACGCCTACTTCGTAACCGGCGTCCGCTCGCCGCACTCGCTGATCGCCGACACCTGCGTCACCTGCCACATGGAGCTGATGCCGGCCCCCAACGATCTCGACCCGGCCAGGCTCGGCACCAACCACCAGTTCGCCGTCGACCTGAGCGTGGCCAACATCTGCTCCAACTGCCACGGTTTCACCGGCGGCCAGATCCAGACCGCCTTCGACGGCCAGTACAGCGCCATGGTCACCGCCATCGCCAACAAGATCTACTTCATCAAGACGGCCAGCCTGACCGCCACCGGCCACTTCCCCGCGCAGGACGGAGCCACCGTCACCTTCACGCCCGATCGCGCCCCGACCATCAGCGTCACCGGCTCCCCGACCGCCGCGGCCAACGCCGCCAGCGGGACCGCGCTCGCCACCTACTTGGCCGGAGTCACCTACAAGGGGATAACCTACGACCAGCCCACCAGCGGCCCGACCTCGCCGACCTTCGCCAACCTGCCGGCGGGCCACTACTATAACGGCATCATCCCGGCGATCTACAAGGCCAACTGGAACGCCACCCTGGTGAAAAACGACGACAGCCGCGGCATCCACAACCCGAGCTTCGGAAACGACATCATGCAGCAGACCGTCTTCCGGGTGGGGGTCTTCTAGGCGGCGTAAGCCACGGAGAAAATCTGGGGAAGGCGGAGAAAAACAAAAGGCATCTTGGGGTTACCCCGGCCCTGCTTTTCGAAGCTTCCTCAGATTTTCCTCCGTGCCTCCGTGGCCCTGATGTTTTGTCGAACTGTTATCGATCACAAGGAGGGGAATCTTTTTATGACCTGCATACGCATCCTGGCAGCTACGGCCTGCCTCCTCGTCTTAGCCCTCACCGGCTGCAACCGTCCCGAAACCGGCGGCAAGGTTTTGGCCACCGTCAACGGCGCCCCGATCACCGACCGCGACGTCGAACTCTCCGCCCTCCCCTCCGGTCACGGGGAACAGCGCCCCAAAAAGGACCTCGACTACCTGGTGGCCGAGGAACTGCTCAGCCAGCAGGGAAAAAAACTCGGGCTGGACCGCGATCCCGGCTATCAGAAGCAGGTGGCCAGGCTTAAGCAGAAGGGGCACGGCATGGCCGCCGACACCCCGCACTCCCGCAGCTACCAGCAAAGCCAGTTGCGCACCGAAATGGCCCGCCGGGTGTTCGACACCCGGATCGCCGCCAGGGTGGAGGTGAGCCGGGGAGAGGCGCTGGCCTACTTCGCGGCCAACCGCCAGCGGATCAACACCGAACTGCACCTGGGGCTCATCCGTTTCGACGATCGCGGCGAGGCGCAAAAGGCGCTGCGCGAGATCCGCGCCGGCAAGCCGTTCGAAGCTCTCGCCCGGAGCGCGCAGGGGGCGCCAGCACAGCAAGCCGCAGGGCAGGCCGTCTCCCGCCCTGCCTGGGATCTCGGCTTTCTCCCCTGGCGGGAGGTTCCGATCGATTTCACGGAACGGCTCTACCGGCTCAAGCCCGGCGAGGTGAGCGAAATCCTCGGCAACCAGGCAACCGGCTTCCAGCTGGTCAAGCTCTACCAAAGCCGTCCAAGCCCCCGTCCCATCGACTACGCCCAAGCGTCGGGGAGCGTGATGAACGCGCTTCGGGACCTGAAACTCATGGAGACGCACCACCAGTACCTGGCACAGCTCAGGAAAGAGGCAAAAATCGTGACGTTTTAAAAAGGAGGGGACCTCTTGAAAAGCCATCGAAGAAGGTCACTGTTCCGGTCGCTCCCGCGGCTTGCCGCCGGGGCCGCCGTCTGCTCCCTATTCTTGGCGGCCTCGCCCCCGGCTCAGGGCGCCACGCTGTCGGCCGACGCCACCACCATCCTCAGGCTCAGGCAGAGTCCGCAGGATCAGGACCTGTACCCGCTCTACCAGTACCTGCACCTCTCCGGCACGACCGAAGAGAAAAACGGCGCCGTCAGCTACCAGATGGGTGGCTGGGGGAGGGTCGACCTCTGGGACCGCAGCTCCGACGAGGGGACCAACGGCGACCTGCAATACGGCTACTTGAGCTGGCGGGCCAACCGCAACAACCTGCAGTTTTCCGCCGGCCGCCAGTTCGTCACCGAGGGGCTGGCCTGCGAGCACCTGGACGGCCTCTACCTGAAAAGCGACCTGGCCGCCGGCTTCACCGGCTCCCTCTTCGCGGGCGAACCGGTGACCACGGTGGCGCCCGGTTTCCGCGGCGGCGACATCCTCTACGGCGGCAGGCTCGCCCACTCGCTCCCCGGCTGGTACACGCTCGGCGTCAGCGCGCTGAAAAGCGACGCCAACGGGGACGAGCTCCGCGAGGAGGAGGGGATCGACCTCTGGCTTACGCCCCTGGCCGGCCTCGACGTGGACGGCCGCTCCACCTACGACTCGGCCACCGGCGGCTGGATGGAGCATGCCTACACGGCGGGCTACGCGGTAAGCGACCGGCTGAAGGTTTCCGCGCAGGTCTCGAAGATCAACTACCGCGACTACTTCCACCACGTCACCACGAGCGCGCTCAGCCTCACCAACGGGCTTTTGGACCCGGACGAGGAGCTTTTGAAGGTGGGGGGGAGCGTGGGCTACCTGGTAAACACCGGGCTTGCCGTCACCGGCGAATACCAGCGCTACGAATACGAGATCGCCGGCCACGCCAACTACTTCGGGGCGAAGGCCAATTTCAACCTCCCCTCCGGCGTGGGTGCCGGGGCCGCGCTCTACCGGATGGACGGCGAGGGAGCGAGGCTGAACTACACCCAGCTGCGCGCCTGGGGAACCCGCAAGTTCGGGCCGATCGACTTGACCGTCGATTTCTACGACGTTTTGTTCGACGGCGAGATCAACGGGCGCAAGAACACCTTCTCCCTCTCCGGAGCGGCCGGCTATGAGGTAGGCAGCCGGCTCAGGGTGGCCGCCGACCTCGACTTTTTAAGGAGCATCGACTCCGACCACGAGGTCAGGGGGCTGGTGAAAGTGATCTATGCATTCGATTGGCCAAGGAGGGGAAAACAGTGAAAAAGACAGGGTATCTATTGCTGGCGGTGGTGATGCTCTCCTTCCTTTACGCCTGCGCCAACACGAAGAGCCTGGCAAGAACGCACCCGGAGGAGGTCAAGGGGCTCCCCAACTGTGCCGAATGCCACAGCGACCGCTGGTCCGCGCTCAACCACCGGGCGCAGGACTTCTACCTCCGGCACCGTTTCTACGCGGCCCAGTACCGGGCCTCCTGCAACGCCTGTCACGAGGATGCCTACTGCGTCGACTGCCATGCGCACAAGGAGGAGATCAAGCCGAGCGACAAGTACAAGGACCGGCCCGAGCGATCGCTGCCGCACCGCGGCGACTACCTGGGGCAGCACCGCATCGACGGCATGGTGGACCCCGCCTCCTGCATGCGGTGTCACGGGCGACAGAACAACGAGAGGTGCAAGCTATGCCACAGATAACGACCGCTTCCGCGTTACCGACCCTGGCCGCAGCGCTCCTCATCTCCTTTATGACCCTCGCCGGCTGCGGCGACAGAAACGACCAGTCATCCTTCGATCCCGACAGCGGCAGCCATCCGGCGGGGTGGCTCCCCGGGGGGCACGCGGCTTCGGCACGGGCCGACGTCACCATCTGCAGCGACTGCCACGGCGCCGACCTCGCCGGCGGCATCTCCAAGGTCTCCTGTAGCCAGTGCCACTTGGGCGACGCGAGCCACGTCCATCCGCTTGGCTGGGACGACCTGGTCTACGCCCGGCACGCCGACTTCGTCAAGGCCAACGGCACTAGCGCCTGCGCCAACGTCTTTTGCCACGGCGGCGATCTCACCGGCGTCGCCGGCTCCGGCCCCTCCTGCACCAGCTGCCACATCGGCTCGTCCACCTCGGTGCACCCCTGGGCGAACCAGACGACGGATCTGGCCGGCGTCCCGCCGCTGCACGCCCAGTACGTCTTCACCCACGGAGGCACGGCCTCCTGCCGCAACGCCGACTGCCACGGCACCCAGTTGCAGGGGGTGCTCTTAAGCGGCCCGGCCTGCAGCGCCTGCCACTTCGGAACCGTCTTCCCGTAAGCCCCCGGCCGGGAAGGAGGCCGCCAGCAATGGCCGCCTCCTTCCCGCTCACCCTCCGGGGCAGGGGGCGGTCCAGAGTGCGACTTCCTGTCGCTCCTCCGCCTGCCGCGCACCATCCCAGCCAAGCTCCCGCGTCATGACCGAGAGTACCCAGGGTGCCGCCCGCTCCGCCGCTGCCCGGTCCAAAAGGGCAAGCGGCAGGCGGCGCGCCAGGAAATCGGCCGCCCCCAGGACGAACTCCCGTCGCATACCCCAGTACAGTTCCCCCTTCAGGTAGGGATAGCCCGCCGCCAAAGGCTCGGCCGACTCCCCGCGGCAGAGTTCGGCCACCTGCGGGGCGAGCGCCCCGTAGCTTTGGTTGAGGTGCGCGGCACTCTCCGGCGTGAGGGCGAAGCGCGCGGCCAAAGCCCCGGCGCCGGCAGGGTCGAAGCCCGCAGCGCCGTAAAGCGGCAGCGTGGCGGTGCGGCAGCCTGAGCGGGGGGTAAGCCCTCCCCTCTTGGCGGCGAAATCGACCGTGTCGCGCGCCATCTTCCGGTAGGTGGTCCACTTGCCGCCCACGACGGTGATCAGGCCGGAGGGGGAGGAACTGACCACGTGGTCCCGCGCCAGGCTCGCCGTGTCGGCGGCGGCCGGGTCGCGCACCAGCGGGCGCAAGCCGCTCCAGCAGGCGAGCAGGTCGGCGCGGGTGGGGTTGAGGTCGAAGTGGCGGGAGAGGTGCCTTAAGAGGTAGTCGATCTCCTCCCCGAGCGGCCGGGGCTGGTCGGAGGCGGGGGCCGGGTGGTCGGTGGTGCCGACCAGGCACCCCCCGTGCCAGGGGAGGATGAACAGCACCCGTCCGTCCTCGGTCTTGGGGATGGTCACCCCCTCGTCGTGCGGCCAGAAGCGCCGGGGGAGCAGCAGGTGGGTGCCGGAGCTCACCTGCAGTAAAAGCGGCGCCGCCGGGTCGTCCAGGGCGCGCAGCCGGTCGGCCTGCGGACCGCAGGCGTTCACCACGCAGCGGGCGGCGACCTCGAACTCGCGTCCGCTCAGCCGGTCGCGCAAAACGCCCCCCGCCATCTTCCCCCCCTTTTTCAAGAGGGCGACCACCTCCAGCCGGCTCGCCACCGCCGCCCCCTCTTCGATGGCGGTCAAGGCGAGCGCCAGGTTGAAGCGGGCGTCGTCGAACTGGCCGTCGTAGTAGAGCACCCCCCCCTTGAGCCCTTCCCGTTTCAGCCCGGAGAAGCGCTCGAGCATCTCGCTCGCGCTCAAGAAGCGGCTCGCGCCGAGCCCTGCGTCCCCGGCCAGAAGGTCGTACAGCTTGAGCCCGGCCAGTAGGTAGGGGATATCGGAGAGGCGGTAGAGGGGGGTGATGAGGGTGAGGCGCCGGGTTAAGTGCGGGGCGAGCTTCAGGAGCAGCCCGCGCTCGGCAAGCGCGTCGCGCACCAGGTTGAACTGCACCCGGTCCAGGTGCAGGACGGCCGCCTCCAGGTAGCGGACGCCGCCGTGCAGGAGCTTGGTGGAGCGGCCGGAGGTGCCGCAGGCGAAGTCCCCCTTCTCGGCGAGCGCCACCTTAAGCCCGCGGCTGGCCGCGTCCAGGGCGACGCCGCAGCCGGTGGCGCCCCCTCCCACCACCAGGAGGTCGAAGGTCTCGCCTCCTTGCAGGGTCTTTATGATGTCGTCGCGACCTGTCATGTGCCGTATCCCGATCCTTTATTGCGGAAAGCTTCCCCCCACCCGACGGAGCGCCCCTGCCCCCTACGTTGCCGCCCAGCCCCGGCTGAGTGCTACGCACTTAAGCCAGCCGCGGTGGCGCTCCTCGCGCCCCTCCCGGCCAAGCTCCGGGGTGAAGCGCCGCTCCAGCTGCCAGGCCCCGGCGGCGGCCTCCGGGTCGAGCACCCCGGCGCCGATCCCCGCCAGAAGCGCCGCGCCGAGCGCGGTGCTCTCGGTGCAGGCCGGACGCAGTACCGGCGCGCCCAAGAGATCCGCCTGCAGCTGTAAAAGGAGGTTGTTGGCCGCCGCCCCGCCGTCCACCCGCAGTTCCTTCAGGGCGGTGCCGCACCCCGCTTCCATGGCGCGCACGGCGTCAACCGTCTGGAAGGCGATCGCCTCCAGGGCGGCGCGGGCGAGGTGGGCGCGGCTGCTGCCGCGGGTGAGCCCGGCGATCACCCCGCGGGCGTAGGGGTCCCAGTAGGGGGTGCCGAGCCCGGAAAGCGCCGGCACGAAGTAGACCCCGTCCGTGTCCGGAACGCTTGCCGCCAGCGCCTCCACCTCCGCTACGCTCCCCAGGAGCCCGAGGCCATCTTTCAACCACTGAACCGCCGCGCCGGCGACGAAGATCGAACCCTCCCGGGCGTACTCAACCGGCCGTTGCGGGAGCTGCCAGGCGATGGTGGCGAGCGCCCCCGGGCCTGAGCCGACGCTGCCGCCTGTGTTCAAAACCACGAAGGCGCCGGTGCCGAAGGTCGCCTTGGCCATCCCGGGCTCCAGGCATCCCTGCCCGAAAAGCGCCGCCTGCTGGTCGCCGACCAGGGCGGTGATCGGGAGCGCCCGGCCGGTGAGCCCGGCGTCGGTCACACCGAAGGGAGAGGCGGTGGGGCGCACCTCGGGCAGGAGCGCGGCGGGGACGTCGAAGAGCCTCAGAAGCTCTTCGTCCCAGCTAAGGGTGCGGATGTTGAAGAGCATGGTGCGGCTCGCGTTGGAGAGGTCGGTGGCGTGCACCCGGCCGCCGGTGAGCTTGAACAATAGCCAGCTGTCCACCGTGCCGAAGCAGATCTCCCCCCGTAAGGCCCGCGCCCGCAACCCCTCCACCCGTTCAAGGAGCCAGCTTAACTTACTCGCCGAGAAGTACGGGTCGAGCAAAAGCCCGGTCCTCTCCGTGACCAGCGCCTCCGCCCCTTGCGCCTTGAGCGACTCGGTGAATTCCGCCGTGCGCCGGTCCTGCCAGACGATGGCCCGGGAAAGCGGCCGGCCGCTCTCCCTTTCCCAGATGAGCGTCGTCTCCCGCTGATTCGTGATGCCGAGGGCTGCGATCGAGGCCGGGGGAACCACTTCGACCGCCAGCAGTTCCTTCAGGCAGGCGAACTGGCTTTCCCAGATCTCTAACGGCTCATGCTCCACCCAGCCCGGCTGCGGATAGTACTGCGGGAAGGGGCGGGAGACGCTGTGCAGCGCGTTCCCCGCGAGGTCGAAGAGCGTGGCCCGGCTGCTGGTGGTACCTTGGTCGATGGCGATGAGGTGACTCACGGCGGCTCCTTGTTCACTTGAAATGCAGGATGAGGCGGGTGCCGATCCGCTCCTCCTGCTGCGGCTGCAGGCCGGGTATGGTCCCGGGGGTGAGGCTTTGGTCGTAGTAGAGGGTGAGGTCGCTGAAGCGCGAGAGGCGCACGCCCACCTCGCCGGTCCAGGTGAGGGGATTGCGCAGTGGGCGGGCGATGTCGTAGGCCTGTCGGGAATTGACGTCCCGGCCGTAGAAGTCGCCGGTCTTGGCGTAGGTATAGACGGGGAGCTTGGCGGCAGCCGAAAGGTAGACGCCCCCAAGCGAGAGGCGTCCTCCCGCCTGGGCGTGCAGTTGGTGGGTCGCCTCCTCGCTGCCGCCGGCGAGGTCACGTTCCACGAGGCGGTAGCCGACCCCGAGTTCGGGCTCCAGGGTCAGGGGTCCCATCGGGGAGAACTTGAGGCCGCCGGTGGTGAGAAAGCGCTCCGGATTGAACGTGGGCGGAGGGACCAGGGCCGCCAGGGGTGGGGACAGTCCGGGAGCGCCCAAGTCCGCCGCAGCGAGCGGTGCCGCTACGGCGAGCAAGGTGCAGAAAAGTGCGATGGCAGCAAGTCTGGTCATGGGTGCCACCTTAAGACGCGTTTTACCGCTTGACCGTGGCGTTCTCGATCAGCACCTGGTATTTGTAGCCGCTGCCGAAGTCGCGGTCCTTGGCCAGGGTGCCGCTCACCGTCACCACCTCGCCCACCGGCGCCGTCTCCTTGGAGGTGCAGACCAGGTTGTAGTTCGCCTTCTTCTTGGAGCCGGTGCCGTCCTGCAGGTGGATCCAGTTGCGTTTCATGATGTGGCCGGAGACCTTCACCACCTTGCCTCGCACAGTCACCTTCTTGCCGTCGAGCTTGGCGCGGTTGGCGTAAGCCTCCGCCACGGTGACCGCGTTAGGACCGGTGGCCTTGGTGACAGAGATTTTTTCCTCGCCTACCGCGGCTCCCTTGCTCCCCGGGGAGGCGGCCGGAAGCTTCTGTTGGGCGGCGGCAGGGAGAGCTACCGGCCCCCCCGAGAAGATTACGGCATCGAATTTCCTTTTGAGCCCCTTGCTCTCGAAGTTCTTCATGACGAGCCCCGGCGCAAAGGCGACCCGGCTCCCCACGGTGATCTCTACCTGGGTGACGGCCACCCACCCCATGGCGCCGTTGTCCCTTTGTACCAGCACGTAACTGTACCCGCCGTTGTTGAGCACCTCTAGCGCCGTGCCGACGATAGGTTCTTTGGAGCGGAGAATCTCCTGTCCGGCGGCGTGCTTGGGGACGTCCCCCTCGCCGGGGACACCGTCTCCGTGGTTGGACGCGGGGACGGAGGCCGTCGGGGCCGGGGCGGATTCTTCGGCCCGGGCGGTAGCGGTGGTCAGCATCAGGCACGTTGCGCCCAGAAGCAAGCGTTGTTTCATTGTATCCTCACGTTGGAAGTTAAATGCCGGCAGAGCCGATAATACCCGCTAATGCCGGTTGGAGACAATAAAAAAACCCGCCTCTTGCGAGGCGGGTCAGGTACTGCATTACAAACTAACCGTTACGGACGCTCAGGGAGGGTCCAGGCGCCGGTGGTGCGGTTCCAGCCGATCAGGTACAGCATGCTCTCGGAGGTATTGGCCGCCGGAGCGGTGATGGCGCCGTTGGCCGTGTTGTAGGCTGCGGTTCCCTTGGTGTACAGGCCAGCCATCGGGTTGGTGGTCACCTTGGACATGTTGATGGCGGTAGCACTGACCGACATGTTCAGGACACCGTCGTCAAGGAAGTCGAGGCTGTCGTAGATCAGCCTGCGGCTGTAGGTACGGGCATGGGCGAAGCCGCCGTTGTCCTTGGCGAAGAAGGCGATGTTGCTGAGCGCGCCTATGAACTTAGTGTAACCGGCGTCGCCGGCCGTCTTGGAGTAACCGAGCGCGATGGCCGTGTTGGTCCAGTCGGGGGAATAGTACGGCGCGGTAGTGGCGGCAGCAGCCAGGGATACGGTGACCAGCGAACCGTCGCTGGCGTTGGTCTGCTGGCTGCCGTCGGGGTTGGTGGCGATGGACTTGGCGAACACCAGCTTGCCCGGCTGGGTGGAACTCATCGGGTCGATGCCGACCACGAACTGCAGCGGGTTGGTGGTGCTGAGGCCGAGCGCGTTCGGGGTAGCGGTAAGGGTGGCGTTGTAGGCCGCGACCTTGCCGTTGACGATGGCGGCGCCAAGGGCGATGGCGTTGCGATAGACTTCCTGCTGCGGATCGAGGAAGTACTGATGGAAATCGGACTCGGTGCTGATGTTGTTGCCGTTTTCAGAGGTGTGGCAGTTGCTGCAAACCGCGTTGATGGCGGCCTGGTCAATCTTGTAACTATGGCTGCCGCTCACGTGGCAGACGGCGCAGGGACCGTTGGTCTGCATGTTGGCCGGGGCCGGGTGGCTGGCCGAGAAGTGGCTGTCGGTGGCGATGGCCGAGGTACCGAACTTGCGATGCGTGGAGGTAACCAAGCCGCCGTCGAGGTCGGAGGTCAGGTTGGAGATGTACGAAGCGGTGGTGCCGTTGGTGCCGGTGGAGAGGTTCAGGAAGCCGAACTTCACGTACATGACGGCAGCTGCCGGCATGTTGTGCTGGGTAATGGTGGAACTCTTCTTCAGGCTCTGGGCGATCGGGGTGTTGACGAAGTACGGATCGGAGAGACCTGCGCTGGTGGTGTTGTTGACCCCTTCGGTGGTACCGGCGTGGCAGATGATGCAGACGTTGGAGCCGGCGACGTCGGGGTAGTACGGCTTCTTCGCGCCGTAGGTGCCGGCCGCGATGGCAACGCCGTTGACGGTGCCGGCGACGAAACCGGTGGTGCCGGAAGCGGCGACGGTGACGCCGTTCACGTAGTTGTTGGGTGCGAACTGATAGCCCTTGCCAGAGGTGGTATAGGTGGCGAAGACGCCGCCCTTGGTGCCGGCGACGGTGCGCAGCACACCCAGCGGGGCGTTGGAGTGGCAGGCTTCGCAGGTAACCATCTGCGGGGATTGGGCGGAGATGTTGCCCTGCACCAACGTGCCCGGGGCGTTGACCGCGGCGATGAAGCCCTTGGCGTTGTGGCAGCGGTTGGCGCAGTTATTGAACGTGCCGCCGCCTGCGATGTTGGCGAAGTCGTCAGCGCCGTGACGGGACTGTGCCCAGCTCTTACGCTCCATGTTGCCGGCCACGGTGTTGTGCACCTGGTGGCAGAGGTTGCAGTCGTTGCCGTTGGCCAGGTAGTAGGTGTTGTGGTTGGCGACCATGGTGGCGGCTGCGTTGGCGATGTTGTGGCAGTCGAGGCAGCGGCTGTTGGTGGTGCCGGCAAAGGCGGTGACCGCACCGTTGTGGGCCGGATCCTGGACGTTGTGGTTCGGGCCGTGGCAGCCTACGCAACCCGCACCCTGACCGTTGGAATCCTGGAACGCGGAGTTGGTGTAGTGACCGGAGTTCTTGTAGCCGGCGACGACGCTCTGCCCGGTGAGGTCGAGCGTGGTCTCGTGGCACTTGAGGCAGGCGGCTTCTTCGGCCTTCACGATGGGCACGGCCAGGCTGACGGTGCCGAGGTTGGAGGTAGCACCCGCCGTCACGTTGACGTTGAGGGCATAACCTTCGTACAGGACGTTGCCGGTCGCGTCGACGGCCTTAACTGCGACGGACACGGTGCCCGGGTAGACGCCGCTCACCGTACCACCGGTGACGTCGCTGCTGGCAGCTTTGACGACCGGGATCGGATTGGAATCGTTACCGGTACCGGTAACGGTGAACTGCAGGCTTGCGACCGACGAGGTCGCCGAGGCAACCGACTTGGCCACGGGGATGGCGACCTTCATGGCAACGGCGCCCGGTGCCGCGCTATCGGCCTTGATAGCACTGTTGCTTGCTCCACAACCCGTCATGGCCATCATCAGGATGGCCAGCAACAGATAGGGAAGGTTACTGAGACAAGCTTTCTTCATCTGTACTCTCCTTTGCTGAATTTTATTACCCGGACTTTGTATCCGGTTCTGCCCTATGCAGCGATCTCTTATCCCTTGTGGCTGTTGTCCGTATCACCTCCAAAGAAATTGCATACGGGTGGGGTTTGATCACCCTTGTGGTCACTATTCAACACGTCCTCTTTCTATGTCTCGGTAGCGGGCACATCCGCGGTAGACAGCTTTCGCGTAATGACGACGGACGTCCGGCCCGCACCGCGATATAGCCGTAATTTGCGGCCACAGCCATAGGATTCTTGCTCAAAAAAGAGCTAACTATCCGTTATTTCTCTACCATGAAGGGAACTTCGCCGAATGGAGGCCCGGCGAACGCCTTACATATGCACCTGATGTGCCAATTCTCCAGTAAAGTGGACAGCCTCAGTTGCGTTCTTTGCCACTGTTTCGTCAGGCTAAGCCACTGCCCTGAAAATGCGGCATAACCGCGGCAACATGGTGAAACGCCAATTAATAATCCTTCAAGCGACACCATCCCCTCACGGCCTTCCTCTGTCAAATGGCGTCGCGGCACCGGCACTCGCCGTCAAATCACGGCACTCAAACGAAAAGCCCTTCAAATTCGCCAAATAGAAAGTTACGATTTTAATGAGCATGATTCATGCCAGTTTCCGGAAGGCGAAATTCGGTGCCTGACGCCATCCGCCCGCCGAGGACCGGCAAGAAACGCTCGGCTGCGGAAATGGGGTGCAAATCCCGTCCGTTTCACATATATTCGTCCAGCCGGCGACGAGAACGCCCGGCAACCGTCCGCACCTGCCGGGCGGCGAGACCTACCCGGGAGGCAGACTACGACATGCTGATGCAAGCGGTAATGTGGATGAATCTGGCACTAGTTTTCTACACCTGGGCCGTCTTCAGCGGCCGGAAGCAGGGTCTGCACAAAAAGCACCTGATCATCTTCGGCATCGGCCTTTTCTGCGACTACCTGGGCACCCACCAGATGAACCTGTTCGCCCACGCCTACGGCAAGGCGCCGCAGTGGCACAACATCACCGGCATCGCCTCGCTGGCGGGGATGGCGTTCCATTTCCTCCTGGCCCTGACCGCCTCGCTGGCAGCCAAGGCGGAGGCGGTCAACAAGGTGTTCCACCGCGTGAGCCTGAGCATCTACAGCTGCTGGCTGGTCGCCTTTTTCAGCGGCGCCATTTCCGGGATGATGCGTATGAAGGGGATGGGGTAGGATCTAAGGAAAGCGCTACTGACGAAAACGCAAAAGGGCCCGGCGAGTAGGTACGCCGGGCCTTTTTTGTTCGGTGCAACTGTCCGCTTAGTAGCTCTTGAAGGTGTCGGTGGAGAAATGCATCGGCATCTGGGAGCCGGCGAAGTCGAAGTGCTTGCCGTGGTCCTTCATCATCAGTTTGAAGGCGCTCAGCATGTAACGGCGCTTGAAGCCGTCTTCCAGAGCCACGATCTCCTGCACCTTCTCGCCGTAGAACTTCATGTAGCAGGTCCCCAGCGCCTGGGTGATCTCCTCCATGGTCATGTCGAACGGCTCGACGATCGGGGTGACCAGGTTGTACTGGGAGTAGTCCCAGACCCGGATGCGGTCCTTCATATCCTTGAAGATCGGGGTGAAGGGCATCGGCGTTACCACCGGGAAGACGGCGATGTCCGGGTTCAGGTATTTCGCCGACTCGATGGTGTTCTCGATGGATTCCCAGGTCTCGTTGGGGAAGCCGATCATGAAGGAGGCCTCGGTGATGATCCCCGCCTCGCGGCAGAGGTCGAGCGCCTGCTTGTTCTGCTCGAAGCTCGTCCCCTTGTTGAGGCTGTTCAGGGTGTCCTTGTCGGCGGACTCGGCGCCGATGTAGATGTGGATGATGCCGGCGTCGCGGTACTTGTGCAGGATGTCCGCGTCGCGGATGATGTCCTCCACGCGGGTCTCGATCAGAAGCTTGACGCCCAAGTTCTTCTCGATCAGAAGGTCGAGGAACAGCTCCCAGCGGTCGCGGATCTTGGTCGGATAGGCGTCGATCAGGGTGAAGAAGGCGATGTCGTAGGTCTTGATCAGGTGTTCCATCTCGACGATGACGTTTTCCGGCTTGCGGCAGCGCCAGTCGGCGCGCCAGAACATGCGCTGGCTGCAGAAGGCGCACTCCATGTCGCAGCCGCGCGAGGTCAGGATGGAGGCCATCCTTCCTTCCGGGTAGACGCGGTACTGGTAGTCGTCCCAGTCAAGCAGGTGCCAGGCCGGCTGAAGCGCGTCCAGCTCCACGATGTGGTGCTGGTTCTCCTTGGAGACCACCTGTCCCTCTTCCAGGTAGGCGATCCCCTTCACCTCTTTCCCCTTCCCTTCCGGGATGGCGGCCAAAAGCTGCTTCAGGGTCTGCTCCGGCTCGCCCTTCAGGATGTAGTCGACGTTCTTGGCGTCCTCGGGGGTATTGAGGATCTCCTCGAACATGAAGGTCGGGTGCGGACCGCCCAGGAAGGTGACGATGTCGGGGCTTACCTCTTTGGCCACCTTGAGCACCTTCAGCGCGTCGGGGACCGTGGCGGTGGAGATGGCGCCGGTTACCGGCAGGTAGTCGAGGGTCATTACGTAGTCGGGCTTAAAGCGCTCGATCTCGGCGCGGATCTCCTCGAAGCCTAACTGCTTGTTCATGGCGTCGAAGATCTGCGCATCGTGCCCCGCTTCCAGAGCCGCGCCAGCCAGGTAGGCGAGGTGGAGGGGAGGCCAGGTGCCGACGACCTGCACGCCCCAGCAGTGATACGGTGCGGTGACAAAAAGGATCTTGCTCATCATGGACTCCCTGTGGCTTAAAGAAATTGAAACGCAGAATATTGGCGTACTTACCTTACCAAGGAGGCACCGGGGAGTCGAGTAAAGTTTTGGTAAAGAAGGTCGGGCGCGGCCGGGGGAAGTCCGGCGATTTCACGGCAGGGTGCGGCGAAAAGGCCGTTATTTGGCGAGAGGCAGGGTGAACCAGACGCGGGTTCCGTCACCGTCGGAGGCGGCGCCGACCGTGCCGCCGTGCGCCTCGATCAGTTCCTTGACGATGGCGAGGCCGATGCCTGCGCCCCCCGCCTCGCGGGCACGGGCGCGGGAGCGGTCGGCGCGGAAGAAGCGCTCGAACAGGTAGGGGACGTCCTGAGCGGCGATGACCGGGCCGGTGTTGGCCACCACCGTCTTCACCCCTTCGGGGGTGCGCTGAGTGGCGATGGTGACGGTCCCCTTCGTCGGGGTGTACTTCCAGGCGTTGTCCACCAGGTTGCGGATCGCCTGCAGGAGCTTGTCGGGGTCCCCGGTCACCAGGTCGGCGGCGGGGTCGAGCCGCCAGTCGACGACCAGTTCCTTTTCCTGGTAGTTGGGGCGGTAGAGGTCCATGATCTGGCCGAGCAGGTCGTGCAGCGAGAGTTCGCGGCGGTTCAGGAACACTAAGGCGGCGTCCGCCTTGGCCAACTGCTGCAAGTCCTCGACCAGATTCACCAGGCGTAAGACCTCCTGCTCCAGCATGCGGAAGGTCTCGGGAGAAGGGGGGATCACCTCGTCGGAGAGCCCCTCCAGATAGCCGCGCAGGTTGGTGAGCGGGGTCCTGAGCTCGTGCGAGATGTCCGCCACCATGTTCTTTCTGAGCTTCTCGATCTTCTCCAGGTTGTCCGCCATGTGGTTGAAGGCGTAGGCTAACTGCCCTCCCTCGTAACGGGAGTAGCGGGAGGCCAGGTCGATCCGCTCGGAGTAGTCGCCGCCGGCCACCTTCCTGGTGACGGCGGTCACCTTTAAAAGCGGGTTCAAGACCCAGGTGGTCAGAAGATAGGTAAAGAAGAGGGTGAAGATCAGCGCGACCAGAACGCCCCAGAACATGGAGTGGTGGATGGACTGCAGGAAGGCCAGGTGCTCTTTCCGGGGCGCCACGTGAAAGTGGAGCACGAGTTCCCGGTAATACTGGTCCGCGCGCCGGTCCACCTCCTGCCAGACGGCGAAGGAGAAGATGGCGAAGATCGGGACGAAGTGGCCGACCAGGAGTTTCCAGAGGTAGCGCTGCCTCATGACCGCCTCCTAGTTCCCTTCCCGGAAGGCGTAGCCGTGGCCGCGCACGGTGAGGATGTAGGTGGGATGTGCCGGGTCCGGTTCGATCTTCTGGCGCAGCTTGCCGATGTGCACGTCGATCACCCGGTCGATGACCGCCTCCGAGTTCTGGTAGCAGGCAGAGAGAAGTTCCTCGCGCGAGAAGGCGCGGCCGGGCGCGGTCATCAGGACTTGCAGGAGCTTGAATTCCCAGCTGGTAAGCGAGACCACCGAGCCGTCCCTGATCAGCCGGTGCTTGTCCGGGTCGAGCTCCAGTCCGCCGAGCGTCAGCACCGGCGAGGGGAGAGGCGCAAAGCGCCGGCTGCGGCGCAGGACCGCCTTCACCCGTTCCACCAGTTCCCGCGGGCTGAACGGTTTCACCACGTAGTCGTCCGCCCCGAGCGAGAGCCCCGCCACCCGGTCCACCTCCTCCTCCCGGGCGGTCAGCATGAGTACCGGCACCTCCGAGGTTTCCCTGAGTTTCTGGCAGATGGAGAAGCCGTCCAGGCCGGGGAGCATCAGGTCGAGGATCACGAACACCGGCCGGCACCGTTCGAAAGCCGCCAGCGCCTCGCCGCCGTCGTGGATCTGCACGCAGGCGAACCCTTCCCTCTCCAGGTAGCGCGCCACCAGCGCCGCCGTGTTGCGGTCGTCCTCCACGACGAGGATGGTTCCCTGGTCGGGTATGTCGGTGTTCGTCTCGTCAGCCATGATCTAGTTAGTGGCACCCGTGCTCGAAAATTCCGGAAAACTCCGTAGGGTGGGCAGCCCTCTGCCCACCGATCCGATCGCTGCCATGCACCGCCAGCCCAAAGCCGATCGGCGCCCGCGTGGGCACGGGGTGCCCACCCTACGGTTTTTCCCCGTCTATCCTTTTTCTTTGCGGCTTAGCGCCCTGGCGTCTTTGCGTTGAGGCTTTAATTCCCCGCGTCCTTCTCCGCCTTACCCCTGCGTCGTTCTTCCAGTTTGGCGGGGATCATCCCCATCATCCCGACCCTGAGCTTCTTCATCACGTAGGAGCTCCCCATGAAGAGCTTGGTGATGCGCATCAGGTAGTCGCGCCGGAAGGTGGCCTTCATCATCATGAAGTCGATCACCTTGCTCATGTAGAAGCGGCGGTAGCAGTCGGCCTGCGCCACCTCCACCTGCAAAAGGCTCATGCCATGCGGCTCCAGCACCGGGTCGACCATGTTGTAATCGGCGTAATTTTCGCTGCGCAGCAAAGGCTTGAGCTGCTGATACCCCTCGGAGTACGGCCACGGGGTGTAGGTGAGGAAGTTGGCTATGTCCGGGGCCAACTTTTGCACGAGCTGCATGGTCTCCTTGACGCTGGCCGGGGTCTCCTCCGGGAAACCGAGCATGAAGGACGCCTCCGAGACGATCTCCGCCTCCTTCAAGAGCTCGAACACCTGCTTCAGCCCGGCGGCCGACTGCCCCTTTTTGAGGGCATCCACCCGCGCCTGGTCGGCCGATTCCACCCCCACCGAGAGGTAGATCACCCCCGCGCGACGGTACTTGTCCAGGATGTCCCGGTCCCGGACCACGTCCTCGCCCCTGGTTTCCATCAGCAGATGCACCGGACGCCCCTTTTCGATCAGCGCATCCAAAAGCGCCTCCCAGCGTGCACGGTCGCGGGTCGGGTACTCGTCGGTGATCAAAAGGACGTTGACCCCGTGGTTATCATAGAGGCAGGCGACCTCGTCGGCTACCGCGCGCGGATCGCGGGCGCGCCACGACTTTTCCCAGAAACAGCGCTGCGAGCAGAAGGCGCAGTCGTGGTCGCAGCCGCGCGAGGTGCTGATGGCGCCTAGCCTGGAGCCGTCGATCACCAGCGAGACGTAATCCGGCCACGCCACGAGATCCCAGGCGGCGGAGAGTTCGTCCAGGTTTTCGATCAGCGGGCGTTTGGCGGTGACCACGATCTCGCCGTCGCGCTTGAACGCGATCCCGGGCACCTGAGCCGGGTCGCCCCCCTGCACCAGCACGGCCAAAAGCTCGGCGAGCGTCGCCTCACCCTCGCCGATGACGATATAATCGACAGCGCTCGAAGCCTCCAGCACCTCCCGGTACATGAAACTCGGGTGCACGCCTCCCAGGACGGTGACCGTCTCCGGTTTCAGCCGTTTGCCCGTTTCCAGGATCTTTATGGTGTCGTTGATGGTGGCGGTTATAGCGCCGGTGGCGAAGTAATCGAAGACGGAGGTCGCCAGCCGCTCTTCGACTTGCGGCCAGCCGTCCCCCTTGGCCATGGCGTCGTAGATCGCCGGTTCGAGCCCGGCCTTACGGGCGGCGCCCGCCAGGTAGACCATGCCGAGCGGGATCCACCGGCCGGCGATCTCGTCGACACCTGAGTGATACGGAGGGGTAACGAAGAGGATCTTGCTGGCTGAAGTTTCTATCGGGTGCTCCCTCAGAAGGAAGAGCGCCCCGAGGCCCTCTTCCGCCGTAACGATATGCGCGCCAGCTTAGCATATCGCCATTCCCCCTTCCATAAGAAAAGTCCAAGTCCAGGCGGCCACCGTTTATCATACGCTCACCGGGAGGATAGCCCGGCTATTATCCGACATGCCTTCCTTATTAAGGAAGGTCACCCCGCTATTATCCCGCCTACCATCCTTAATAGCGAAGGACACCTCCCTATTATCCTGCCTACCATCCTTAATAGCGGAGGGCACCTCGTTATTATCCTGCCTACCATCCTTAATAGCGAAGGGCACCTCGCTATTATCCTGCCTACCATCCTTATTAGTGGAGGACACCTCGCTATTATCCTACCTACCATCCTTAATAGCGGAGGGCACCTCCCTATTATCCTACCTACCATCCTTATTTTCGGAGGGCACCTCCCTATTTTCCTCCCTACCATCCTTATTAGCGAAGGGCACCTCCCTATTTTCCTCCCTACCATCCTTATTAGCGGAGGGCACCTCGCTATTATCCTACCTACCATCCTTAATAGCGGAGGACACCTCGCTATTATCCTGCCTGTCATCCTTATTTTCGGAGGGCACCTCCCTATTTTCCTCCCTGCCTCCATTATTAGCGGAGGCCACCCGGCTATTATCCGACCGGGGGTTTGATAAATCGGCAACTCGGCCGCCGATATACTCCCGGGAAAGAGAGAAGGCTCACCCCACTGGAGTGGTATGCAATTTGCTGGGCAAGACATGTCGTTTAATGGTATACATTCGACAGTTCCCCCCGGCGGAATCGGCGTGGGTGGCAAAGAACGATAGACGAAGGGGAATTCCGGCAGGTGATCAACGGACAGAAAATCATCGTAGTGCTACCGGCATACAACGCGGAAAAGACCCTGGCCAAAACCTGGCAGGAGATCCCGCCCGAAGTCGACCAGGTGGTGCTGGTCGATGACTGCAGCGGGGACAACACGGCCGATCTCGCCCGCAGCCTCGGCATCACCACCGTCCGGCACGAAAAGAACACCGGCTACGGCGGCAACCAGAAGACCTGCTACCAGACCGCCCTTTCCCTGGGAGCCGACATCGTGGTGATGGTGCACCCCGACTACCAGTACACCCCGCGGCTGGTGACCGCCATGGCGGCGATGATCGCCTACGGCGAGTTCGACGCGGTGCTCGCCTCCCGCATCCTCGGCACCGGCGCCCTCAAAGGGGGTATGCCGCGCTACAAATACGTCGCCAACCGCTTCCTGACCTTCGCCGAAAACATCCTCTTGGGACAGAAATTCTCCGAGTACCACACCGGCTACCGCGCCTTCTCCCGGAAGTTGCTGGAGACCCTCCCCCTGGACGCGAACTCGGACGACTTCGTCTTCGACAACCAGATGATCGCGCAGATGGTCTGGTTCGGCTTCCGGGTCGGAGAGCTTTCCTGCCCCACCAAGTACTTCGCCGAGGCCTCGTCCATCAACTTTCGCCGCTCCGTCGTCTACGGGCTTGGGGTGTTGCGAACGGCGCTCCTCTTCCGGTTGAACAGATGGGGAATCCTCTCCTCCCTCCAATACCGCGACGGCAGGTGACATGCACTTTACAAAGCGTATCCCCAGAGCAAAAGGACCCCTGTTGATATGACCGTTTCCTTTAACCGTCCGGCCTTCAAGATCCTGATCATCGTCGCCGCCGTGCTTGCCGTCTACGGCAATTGCCTGAACCACGGCTTCGTGTGGGACGACGTCAACGTCATCGTCGACCACCCGCTGCTCGGCAGCCTCCGCAACCTCCCCCGACTGCTCCTGAGCGAGGACATCGCCGACGTCCCCACCGGCTATTACCGTCCGCTCACCTATCTTTCCTTCGCCCTGGAGCGGGCGGTCTGGGGGCTGAACCCGGTCGGGTTCAATCTCACCAACCTCCTTTTGCACGCGGCGGTAGCCGTCCTCTTCTTCCGGGTGCTGGCGGCGTTGTTCGCCGACGAAAGGCTCGCCTTCAGCGCGGCCCTCCTCTTTGCCTTGCATCCGATCGCCGGGGAAACAGTTAACTTCCACGCCGGCGGACGGAACACGCTCCTTTGCGCGGCCTTCGCCCTCTCCGCCATCCTGCTGCACGCCAGGAAACGCCGGCTGGCCGCCCTGGCCTGCTTCACCCTCGCCATCCTCTCCAAAGAGTTCGCCCTGCTGACGCCGGTGCTTTTGGTCCTGGCCGACCTGTTCCTCCTCAAGGACAAGCCCTCCTGGCAGCGCTACCTCCCTTACGCCGCGATCATCGTCGGCTACCTGGCGCTGCGCAGCTATGTGGTCGCCACCAAAGGGAACCTCCTTAAGGCGTTCAACTTCACCGAGATGTTCTGGATCGTCCCCCAGACGTACGGTGGCTATCTGGCCAACATGACCATGCCCTGGCGGGTGAAGACCATGTACGATGTGAACACGGCGATCACCTGGACCTCCTTCCTCTCCTGGAGCGTGCTTTTGCTTGCGCTTGCCGCAGTCGCCTGGGTATTCCGGAGGCGGCGCGCGGTGCCGGCCGCGGTACTTTGCTTTTTTCTCTTCCTGCTCCCGGTGTCGAACCTGATCCCGCTCGGGATCACCATGATGGCGGACCGTTACGCCTACTTCGCCCTGTTCGGCTTCTCCCTCGGGCTCGCCTACCTGCTTTCGCTTGCCGGCACGCGGGGCGCCCTCGTCCTGACCGTCGTGCTCTGCCTGCTGTTTGGCGCCATCGACCTGCCGCACAACGGCTACTGGAAAAACGAGATCACCTTTTTCTCCCAAATGGTCAAGGACGCGCCGCAGATGAGCGTCGGCTTCCAGAACTTGGGCTACGCCTACGACGGCGTTAAGGACTACGCCAACGCCGACAAGTACCTCTCGCTCGCACTCACCAAGAAGGATCTGAACGCCAGGATGCTGACCGGCTCGTCGGCCATGTTCTGGGAGATGGGGGAGTTGGACAAGGCGCTCGTCGCACTCAAGAAAAAGATGGAGCTGGAGCCCGACAGTCCCGAGGCTTACATCATGGCGAGCAAGATCTACGAACAGAAGGGGGACAGGGAAAGGGCACGGCAGTACCACGACAAGGCCGTACAGATCTTCCCCGGCGTCTTCGAGATGATGACCCGGCGCTGCATCGCCGTCTGCCAGATGGGCGAGGAGGAAATGGCCGCGCACAAGACGCTCGAGGCGGAACGCCACTTCAAGGAGGCCCTCACCATCGACCCCTCCTTCGTGCCGGCGCTGCTCGACCTGGGAGGGATACTGGCGGAGCGAGGAGAGACCGCCAAGGCACTGGAATACTTCAGCAAGGCGGCGCGGCTTGAGCCGGGGAACCCCGCCGCGCATTACAACCTCTGGCAGCTGTACGAGATGACGGGGAAGGGTGCCGAGGCCGTGGCGGAAAAGCGCTCCTACGAATCCCTTGACGGCAAGGCGGCGACCGGCACGCCCCGCATCCCCCCGGCCGCGAGACGATGAACGCTGCAGAGAAACTGCCGAAATACCTCCTTTACGCCCTGCTGGCCCTGGCGCTTGCCGCCGTCCTGGTAGTCAGGATCAGGCTGCTGCCGGTGCCGCTCGAGCGCGACGAGGGGGAGTTCGCCTACCTGGGACAATTGATGCTCAGGGGGCTTGCCCCCTTCGGGCACGCCTACAGCATGAAGATCCCGGGCGCGGGAGTGATGTACGCGCTGTTCATGCTTTTATTCGGCCAGAGCGCCACCGCCATCCACCTCGGACTGCTTTTGGTGAACCTTGCCTGCGTGCTGCTGGTCTGGCTGCTGGCACGGCGGCTTCTGCAACCGGAGGGGGCGCTGGCCGCGGCCGCCTGCTTCGCACTCATGTCGCTCAGCCAGTCCGTCTTCGGCGTTTTCGCCCACGCCACCCACTTCGTCGTCCTCTTCGCCTTGGCGGGAACCGTACAGCTGGGGCCGCCCGGCGCCCGGCGCGGCAGGCTGCGGGTTTTGGCGGCGGGGCTCTTTTTCGGCACCGCCTTCGTGATGAAGCAGCACGCCCTCTTCTTCTTCCTGTTCGCGGCGGCCTGGCTGAGCCGTGAGGCGTACCGCGGGGAGGGGACAAGGCTTAAAAGGGGGGTGACGGAACTCTCCCTCCTGGCAGCGGGGATGCTCGCGCCCTACCTCGCCATGGCGGCCTGGATGGCCGCCAGCGGCTCCTTCGGCCATTTCTGGTTCTGGACCGTCACCTACGCCAGGGACTATGCCACCGGCACGCCGCTTTTGCAGGGGCTGGCGACCCTCTTTTGGCAGACCTTTACCGTCATGCTGCGCCAATTCCCCCTCTGGCTGATAGCGGCGGCGGGCGCGCTCTTTGCCGTCCCCCGCATGGATGCCGGCGAGCGCTTCTTCCTGCTCGGCTTCCTTTTCGCCTCCTTCCTCGCCATCTGCCCCGGCCTCTACTTCAGGGAACATTACTACGTCATGCTTCTCCCCGCCGCGGCGCTCTGCGCCGGAGCGGCGCTGGACCGGGCCGCGGCGCTTCCTTTTTGCCGGGGGAAGGCCGGACGGGCACTGCCGGCGGCGCTGCTCATCGTCTCGGCCCTCTACGTCCTTTATGCCGAACGGAGCTTTTTCTTCTCGCTCTCCCCGCTTGAGGCAAGCCGCGCCACCTACGGAAGCAACCCCTTCCCCGAGGCGGTCGAGATCGCCCGCTACATCAGGGAGCACAGTTCCCCCGGCGACCGCATCGCCGTTGTCGGTTCGGAGCCGGAGATCTATTTCTACGCCAACCGGCTCTCCGCCACCGGCTACCTCTACATGTACGGCCTGACCGAGAGCCACGACAACGCGCAGAAGATGCAGCGGGAACTGGTGGGGGAGATCGAAGGTGCGAGCCCCGCCTACCTGGTGCTGGTGAACGTCGGGACCTCCTGGCTCGCCCGGGGCTCGTCAGCCGATGCCCTCTTCGACTGGTGCGAACGTTACGCCGGGCGCTTCTACGACCTGGTCGGCGTCGCCGACATCGCAGACAACGGCGGGACCCGTTACCGGTGGGGGAAGGAGGCCGAGGGCTACCACCCGGGCTCCGACGCCTTCGTCACCGTCTTCAAACGGAAGAACCGACCATGAAACTGATCATCCAGATACCGTGCTTCAACGAGGCGGAGGCGCTGCCGATTACGCTTGGGGATTTGCCGCGCGAGGTGCCCGGCTTCACCGTCGTGGAATGGCTCGTCGTCGACGACGGCAGCACCGACGGCACTGCGGAAGCGGCAACGAGATGCGGTGTCGACCATGTCGTTACCTTCACGAAGAACCAGGGACTGGCCCGGGCTTTCCTGGCCGGCCTGGATGCCGCGGTCAAGCTGGGAGCCGACGTCATAGTGAATACCGATGCGGATAACCAGTACAATGCCCTGGACATACCGCGCCTCACCCGGCCCATCCTCGCACGGAAGGCCGACGTGGTGGTCGGCACCCGCCCTATCGATGACATTGCGTCGTTTTCGTTAGCCAAGAAACTGCTGCAGAAGGCCGGCAGCGGCGTGGTGCGCTTCGTAAGCAAAACCGACGTGCCGGACGCCCCCAGCGGCTTTCGAGCCATGAGCCGGGAAGCCGCTCTTCGCTTCAACGTCTTCAACGACTACACGTACACCCTTGAAACGATCATCCAGGCGGGCCAGAAAAACATCGCCATTTCCTCTGTACCCATACGGGTAAACAAGGAGCTGCGCCCCTCCCGGCTGCTGAAAAGCGTCCCCTCGTACGTACGGAAGTCGTGCGTCACCATGGTTCGGATCTTCGTCGTGTACAAGTCTTTTCGCTTTTTCATGTCGATAGGAGTGGTCTTGACCGGGCTCGGCTTTCTGATCGGCTGCCGTTACCTGTTTTACCTGCTGATGGGCGAGGGGGGGGGCCACGTCCAATCCCTCATTCTGGCCGCGGTTCTTCTCGGGGGAGGTTTCCAGACCATGTTGACCGCGTTCCTGGCCGACCTCCTGGCGGTCAACCGCCGCCTGATGGAAGACATACAGTACCGGGTGAAAAAGATAGAGCTGGACACCCTCTCCGACGACCGAATCTAGGGGCGGCCGTACCACTCGGGGGAAACGTTCGCCCAAAAGAAGGGGAAGTCGCATAAAACGTAGATGAAGACCGCCATCCACAAAACGGCCATCCGTCCCCCCGTTCTCCTGAACAAGCGCAGCAGATAATAACTCGTAAGCACGTAGAGGGGTCCGATCACCGGGAAAATGTACCGCCCCTGCAAAGAGGTGTAAAAGGCCTTGGAGTCGAGGTAGTCGAGGTAGTTGACCTCGTACATCAGAAAGAACCCGTAGGCACCGGCTATCGTCGCCAGATACGCCGGAATCGCTCCCTCTTCCCTGGGGCGCCATCTGACGACGATCGCAATCAGCGACAACAGTTCCAAAAACGCGATCGGCGCTATGGTGGGCCACTCGTTGGCAATGGCGAGGTGGCCGAAAATACCGAAAATTCCGGCGGCCATCCGCCCGACCCAGAGCGGAAAATATTCCGCGAGCCCCATCGTTTTCAACCTGCCGGCTTTCGCCTCCGCATAATTGTCGATCATGTAATCCGCACTTTCGCGGTCGCCCGGGTGTTTGATGATGGAGGTCATCCGGTGGGCCTGATCCAGGGAAATGCCCCCCTCCTTGAGCCGGTCGAAGATGTACGCCCTCGCGGCGAGCCGGTACTTAAGCGCCTGCTCCAGCGGGAGCACCTGCAGGCTCCCCGGAGCAAGCGTACCGAAGCGGTAGTAGTTGCCTCCGTAAAGCCGGACGTTCAATACCAGGCCGACGGCAATTCCCGCGGCGAGGGTCATCCCGCGCCATCCGGAGTTCCGGAACCACCCGGTGAGCGCGGGGGGAACGGTACGCAGCGACCTGGCTTCGTGAATCACGAGGAGGATGCCTAAAATGGGCACAAGAGGGAGCAGCGTCAATTTCGCAAGGCATCCTGCCAGTTGGCAGAGGACGGACAGCGCCAGCAGATTCCCCCTCCCTTTTCGGAAAAACGCCAGCAGGTAATAGACAGCCATGGCGGCCAAAAGGTTCGTCAGGTTGTCGTAGGAAACCGATGCCGAAAGGAACGAGAACATCATGGTGTTGGTCATGGCGGCCAAAAGCAGAATCCGGGCTGGACGGTCTTCGCTGAACAGCCTGAGCATGCGCAGCGCGTAATAAATCGTACCGAAGGCGAGCGGGATATTGAGGAGACGCAGGAACAGCAGGTCGGAAATCCCGAAGAAGTTGAGATGGAGCAGTTTCCCCATGATCCAGTAATAAAGCCAGGGGACGTTGGTGACCAGCCCGTACTGGTAAGACGCGGGGGAGTTGTCCGGCAGGAACAGAACCCGGGAAAAGATCCGGCAGATGCCGAAATGGGTCACCTCGTCGGGAGGGACGTAGGGCGAAATGCTCGCGGCGAGAAACAAGAGGCGCAGGCCGAAGTAGACCAGCAAAACGGCCTCGATCCAGGCGAGGCTCCGGCTCGTGGGGAATCTCCTCTCCGTGGCGGCGTCCGGCAGCTGCGGATCTCGTGCGGTGGATTCCATGTTTTCCTCGCTCCACTACTATCAAGGTATTGGCGTCGTCGGCGCCTCGAAACGGGCCGTGCGCGCGAGGGGGGGCGAAACGCGCGGAGGCGAGCCACTTTAGCAAAAATATCGCGGCTTTGAAAGGAGATTGTGCTCGGTTGCCGCGGGGCGCGGCGTTCGATAAAGCTGGACAAAAGGCCCCAAATATACTATCGGTCGGGGGGTAGTCCCGGTTCCCCTTCGGAAAGGAGCGAGCTATTCGAGTCGGTGTCGTCACATACGATTTTTTCCCTTTGATAGGCGGCATCGGCCGCCACACGCACCTCATGCATACGGCACTTGCCGAAGAGGACGTGCTGTTCTTTTCCCCCGCCGAGAACTCCCTCCCTCGTCACGTTACCATCAGATTCTGGCCGATCCGGTTCCTCAAGCAGCTGGGCGTTTCCCTGTGGCTGCAGCTGAACGCCTTGCGGGTCATCGACCGCCACCGGCTCGGCGTACTGAACGTGCATGCGGGCGCGGGAGGCGTGCTGCTCGCAAGGCGGGTCCCCGTGCCGGTCGTCGTCACCTGCCATCACACCTACCGCCAGCAATGCCGCCATATCCGTTCGCAGTTCTGGAAATGGGTCTTCGTCCCTTTCGAGAAAAGGACCTACCGGCTCGCAACCCGGGTGATCTGCGTGTCGGAGGATACCAGGCGGGATCTTGTGGACCACTACGGCATCCCGGAAGAAAAGGTTTCGGTGATCTACAACGCCGTGGAGTCGGGGAGGTTCCGCCCCCTCGGAGCAGGGAAAATCCCCGACATGGTCCTGTATATAGGACGCATCGACAAGCGCAAAGGAATCGAGTTCCTCATCCGAAGCATGCCCCTGGTCCTGCGGGAGCTCCCCGGGGCACGGCTGGTAGTCGGCGGCAAGGGGGGAGACCTGGAGAAGATGAAGGCACTGGTCGGGCGCCTGCATCTGGAATCCAGCGTCACCTTTCTGGGGTTCGTCCCCGACGACCGGCTCAACGCGCTCTACAACCAGGCTCAGTGCGTGGTCGTACCCTCCATTTTCGAGGGCTTCGGGATCACCGTGATCGAGGCGGTTGCGGCCGGAACCCGCGTAGTCGGCGCCGACGTCGACGGCATACGCGGGATACTAAGCGATGGGGCGTACGGCACCGTCACACCTTACGGGAACCGACCGGGCCTGGCTAAGGCGATAGTAGCAGAGCTCGGGAACCCGCGGCCGGCCGGGCCGCTTGGCACCGAGTACCAGGCCGGCCGGTTCCGGGAACGGTACAGGGAGGCCTTTGCGGGCGTCGGCAGAGGCTTCTCCAACGGGGATGCGGACGTCCCTCCCCGTGGAAGGCCCCTCTAAAGCCCTGAGTGCGGCTCGTCCCCGCGCCACCGCTGATGGGGGAGGGAGATTTTTTCCTTGCGCGAGAGACCGCCGAACACGTATATTCGGGCGTGAATCTGGAAAGCGGCAATCCCCTTGAGTACTTCGGACTTAGATCCGTTACACCTCGACCCTGGAGTGAATAAATGAAACCTGTACGCCACCTCAAAACCGTCGTATTGCTCATCGCCGTCTGCGCCACCGTCGGCTGCAGCCCCAAGAAGGAAGAGAAGGCCGCGAAGGGCGCGGCACCCCAAGCGAACAGCGGTGCCTCTACGGCCACGAAGGACGATGCGAACAAGAACGACGCGGTTACGGCGGCCGAACGGGTCTGCCTGCAGATGCGCAACGGCGATTTCGCCGCCATCTACAAGCAATCCTCCCCCGCCTTCAAACAGTCGGGAAGCGAGGCGCAGTTCGTTTCCTTCATGAAAGGGCTGCAGCAGAAAACCGGCGCCCTGAAAGCCGCAAAGGAAGCGGACTATAAATCGGCGGAGAACAAGGAACTCGGGACGATCTATTCGGTCACCTGCGACATGGAGTTCCAGGCGCTGAAGAAGAGCCAGATTTTCACCTTTGTCCGTTTAAGCAACGGGAATATGGCGCTTAGCGGGATACACGAGATAAAGGAGTGAACCGGCATGCGGAAGCGGGAGCCCTGGATGCATCGGGGTGGGCTCCCGCCTCTGCCGTAACCGGCATAAGCTCATGACCGTTTTGCCCATCGGGTCTGCTCGCCGGGGCTTTGCCGGTGGCCCCCGCTTCGCCGCCTGCCGTCGCAGGGCGCTTGCATGAACGCATCCTGGACCCGGTACCTGCCTGCCGTCGTCAGCCGAAAGCTGGAGGGGCGTCACCTCCTGCAGCGGGCCATCGGCAATGCCGGCTGGCTCGCCGCAGAGAAGGTGGTCCGGCTCGGCGTCGGGCTGTTCGTCAACGTCTGGATAGCACGATATCTTGGGCCCGACCAATACGGCTCGCTCAGTTATGCCCTCGCCTTTACCGCACTCTTCGCCCCCCTCGTCACGCTCGGCCTCGACGAGATAATCGTCCGCGATATCGTACACGATCCCGGGTGTGCCGACGAGACAATGGGATCGGCTTTCTGGCTGAAGCTCGTCGGCTCCACGGCGGCATTCATCGCCGCGACGGCAACCGTCGTCGTACTGCGCCCCTCGGACTCGCTGAGCCACCGGTTGGTGGGCATAATAGCCGCCGGCAGCCTGTTCCAGTCCCTGAACGTGCTGGAGATCTGGTTCAACTCGCAGGTCCGTTCGAAGTATGCGGTGCTTGCCAGAAACGGCGCGTTCCTCGTCTGCACCTGCATACGGATAGTCCTGATCCTGAACAACGCTCCCCTGATCACGTTCGCACTGGTCGTCACGGTCGAACTGGGAATCTGCGCGGCGGGCTTGTCCGCCGCCTACCTGCATCAGGGGGGGCGTTTCCGGGCATGGCGCGCAACGACGGCGAAAGCCCGGAGCCTGCTCAAGGACAGTTGGCCGCTGATCATATCGTTCGTTTCCGTGGGCGTATACCAGCGGATCGATCAGGTCATGCTGCGGGACATGGCGGGTAGTGCCGAGGTCGGCATATATTCGGTGGCGGTGCGGCTGGCGGAAGTCTGGTCTTTCATTCCGGTGGCGCTCTACTGGTCCGTGTTCCCGAGCATCATACGCGCGCAGCAGCAAAGCGACGAACTCTTCCGAGAACGTCTGCAAAAGTTCTACAACCTGGTCGTGCTGCTGTCGTACGCGGTCGCCCTGCCAACCTCCCTGCTCGCGCAACGGCTCATCGACACCTTGTTCGGTCAGGCCTACACGAGGGCGGGCGGGATGCTGGCATTGCTGGTCTGGGCACACGTCTTCACGAGCATGGAGATCGCGAGGTCCGCCTTCCTGATCGCCATGAACTGGAAGAGGATCTATTTCATCTCTGCGTTCATAGGATGTGTGGCGAACGTCGCGCTCTGCTATTTCCTGATACCCCGCTACGGCGGGATGGGGGCGGTAATCGCTTCGATCCTGGCTTACTGGATCGCGGCACACGGATCGTGTTTCCTTTTTAAAAGCACCTTCGAAACCGGATACATGCTGAGCAAAGCTCTCGTGTACCCCAAGACGTGGCAATGACTGTCGGTCCCGATATCGGGAAGGGTGCATAGCCATCCAAAGGCCGTAACTAGATGTCACTGACCGAAAGGTTCATCGAAAACTTCCTGCTGACCGACCGCCTGCCCTATCCCAAAGCCGTCAGCATGGAGCCGGTCGGCAACATGTGTCAGCTCAAATGCCCGCTATGCCCGGTCGGGGCGCGATCGCTGCCCCAGGCCGGCAGGCTCATGTCCCTGGAGACGTTTAAGGCGGTTCTCGACAAGTTGCCATTCGTGCGGACGATCGATCTCTATAAATCCGGAGAGCCGTTTTTGAACCCGAAGCTGACCGCGATGATCGGCTACGCCAGCGCCCGCGGCATCAGGGTAGTCGTCAGTACGCATTTCAGCTTTGACAGGCCCGCGGAGTTCTTCGAGGATATCGCCACCTCAGGACTGGAGCGGCTGGTCATATCGCTCGACGGCGCCTCCCGGGAATCCTACTCCCGATATCGGGTGGGGGGAGATTACGACCTGGTGATGTCCAACATGCAACGGCTGACGGCAACCAAAACCAGGCTGCGCAGCAGAAAACCCGAGATCGTCTGGCAGTTTCTGGTAAACAAATTCAACGAGCATGAAATCGCCACGGCGCAGAAAATTGCCGACTCACTGAAAATTTCGCTCGACCTTCGGCCGTTCTGCCTCTCGGACGACGTGCCGGACGTCGAGTTCGAGGGAACGATCCAGGAAAGAAAGGCCCATTGGCTGCCGGTCAACGACAAATATATTTACCATTGCTACCAAGGCGAATACGGCTACCCGCTGTTCGGAGGCATTTGTTTGCAGTTATTTACCGGCATGGTCGTCACCGCCGAGGGAAAAGTCCTGCCGTGCTGCGAGGCATGGGACGATTCCAGTGTTTTCGGGGATCTGCTGACCGAGTCCTTCGAGGAAATCTGGTACAACCGGAAGTACCTCGATGCACGAGCCCGCTTTTTCAGGAAGGATTTCACCCCTCAGGCGCAATCGGTCTGTTTCAGATGCAACAACTTCGGCGTCGCGCCGTCTTTGAAGGACAAACTCGCCCTGCTGGCGACCGTCCTCAGAAAAAACGTCTGGCATTGGCGAACCTAGTTCGGGAAAATACGCGGCGCCGCAGGGAAGGACGCTTGTCGTCCGTTTGCGATGCCGCCTTCGAGGTGGACATGCCTAAAGAGTTGCTGCGGGTTCTCTACAGGCTTCTTCGGGTAGCCTTGCAAAAAAAGATTCAGGTGCAGTTCCTCGATACGGCCCGGACCTCTCCGGTAAGCTCGTGCTTCGGCTTCGACCGGGGGACGCCGGTTGACCGCTACTACATAGAAAACTTTTTCCGTGCAAACGGCCGGACGATCCGCGGCAAGGTGCTGGAGGTCGGCGATAGCACCTACGGCAAGAGGTTTTCCCGGGGAGGGGTCGAATCCTTCCACGTCCTGCAGCACGCGGCGCTCGGCACCGACCCGACGGCCATCGTCGGCGACCTGGCGGACGTCTCGACGCTCCCCGCCGACGCCTTCGACTGCTTCATCTGCGCCCAGACTTTCCAGTACACCTTCGAACTGTCCAAAGCGGTGGCGGGCGCCTATCACCTGCTCAGACCCGGCGGCGTGCTGCTTGCCACCGTGCCGGGAATCAGCCAGATCAGCAGGTACGACGCGGACCGATACGGTGAATATTGGCGCTTCACCGCCGACTCGGTCGCCAGGCTCTTCCACCCCGTTTTCGACGGAGGGGTCGAGATCGCCGCGTTCGGAAACGTTCTCTCGTCGACGCTTTTTCTGCAGGGGATAGCCCTCGAGGAGCTTCCCGACGTATCGCTGCTCGACGTCCACGACCGCGACTATCCCATGATCGTCACCGTCGTCGCCAGGAAGGCGCGATGAACGAAAGTACGCATAAGGCCCGGCTTCTCCTGGCGAGGTCGCGCAACGTCGGCCGCTTGGCCGCGAACCTTTTAGACACCCCCGCGGTCGTCCTCTGCTATCACCGGGTCGCGACCAAAAGCGGCGACCAGAACTCCATCGCCGTCTCTGCGGGCAACTTCTGCGCACAGATGGAGCATCTCAAGAAACGGTATCGCCTTGCGAGATTCGAAGAGTCCTGGGACCACAAGGGAAAGCCGACGGCGGTCGTGACCTTCGACGACGGGTATGCCGATTTCGTGACGGGTGCGCTCCCCGTACTGGAAAGGATGGGGATTCCGGTCACCCTTTTCGTCAGTACCGGGCTCGTCGGATCGGACGCGGAGTTCTGGTGGGACGCCCTGGAAAGGATGGTGATGGGCGAAGGGGACCGCCCTGCCACCTTCGCCCTTGAGGACCCGCAGTTCGACAGAACCTGGCGGAGCGCCACCGGCGAGGACCGCCGGGCCATGTATCGCGACCTGCACCGCGCTTTCATGGGTTGCGGGCCGCAAAAAAGGGACGCCTGGCTGAGCCTGCTTGGCGCCTGGGCGGGCGATGCCCGCGCGGCCGACGGTACGGACCGTCTTTTGACCGGGGACGAACTGCTGGCCCTGGCGGACAACCCCCTGGTGACCATCGGTGCGCATACCAGGACGCATCCGCAGCTCTCCTCCCTGGACGGCGAAGCGCAGCGGCGCGAGATTGCAGGCTCCAAGCATGACCTGGAAAAACTCCTGGGAAAGGAGGTCACGGTGTTCGCCTACCCGTTCGGAAAGAAAACGGATTACGATCGGCAGTCGGCACGGCTTTGCCGCGAAGCGGGGTTTCTCAAGGCCGCGGCGGCTTTCCCGGGGGAGGCCCATCGCTGGACCGATCCGTTCCAGGTCCCGAGGCACTTCGTGTACGACTGGGACGGGGACGCGTTTGCCTTCCGGCTGAAGCGTCTCTGGCTCCGATAGATGTCGCACTCCTTCTGCATAATCACCAACGGCAAAAGACCGGATATCATGAGGACGGTGCTGCGAAGCATCGCGGCGCAAGGCATCCCCGAGTACGAAGTCATCGTCGCAGGGCGTTATCGAGTCGAACCGGGGATCGTCTACGTTCCCGCCGAGGATGCCGCCGATAAAGGCAGGCTGGGCGAGATGCGCAACGAGGCGGTGGCGCGAGCCCGCCACGAGAACGTGGTGATGCTCGACGACGACGTCATCCTCGCCCCCGACTGGTACGAGGCCTTCGGCGGGTGGCGCGGGCCGTTCGACATCATGACCTCGCAGATAAGGCTGCCGGACGGCGGCCGCTACTACGACCACGCCACCGCCGGGGGGCCGAAGGGGCAGACGTTTCTGGCCGAAGGCGAAGAGGACGAGTACGTCTACATGACCGGCGGCGGGGGGTGGGTCATGAAGGAGTACGTTGCCAAAAAGGCCGCCTGGGACCCGGAGAGGGCCTTTTACCAGGAGGAGGACATCGATTTTTCCCGCCGCTGCCAGGCGCTGGGGTTCAAGATATCGCACAACCACCAGGCGGTCGTCTACCACGCAGACCCCACCTACACCAACATAGGGAAAGCCCTGAGACGCAGGAGAGAAGGTCGTTCGCACCGGTGGGTGCTGCATGAACTGGAGGGGCTGTCGACGCTTGCCATGCTGAAGAGGATCTTCCAGTTGAGACGCCTGGGGCTGAACACCGAATCGGCGGATTTCGTACGGATGGCGATGCGCGAAAGCAGATGTCGCTGGCTTTTCAGGGCCATCTGGAGATTGTTCGTCCTCAAAGCGGGAGGCGCCCTGCCCGGCACCTCCTGGTACCCTGCCGGCTCCCCCGACTACCTTGAGGTGCTGGAAAGGTACGCAGACGCGGAACATTGCCCTGAGGGAGGCGGCGGACCCGTTGTCCGGGAAACACGGGGGGGGCCGAGGTGATCATAGCTCTCAACGCAGTGGCATTGGCGCCGGGGCGCATGGGCGGGGTGGAGACCTATTTTCGCGATCTGGTCGGTGCCCTGCAGGAAGTTGACGCCCGCAACCGCTATTACCTGATCTGCCACGAAAAATACGGCGGCTCGTTCGCACTTTCCTCCGCCGGCTTCGACTTTTATCCGAACCGCTACGCCAAGCCTTCGCCCCTTTGGTACCTGAGAAACGCCGTCAAGGAGACCGTTCGGTTCGACATCTTGAGACCACTCATGAACCGTATCCAGGTCGACCTCGTCCACCACCCGTTCTCTCTCCTGAACCCCATGGGGCTCAAGGCGCCGTCGGTGCTCACCTTCCACGACATGCAGCACGAGTTTTTTCCCGATTACTTCCCTCCGCACGAGTTGAAGGCCCGACGGGCGCGTTTCAGACCGTCCGCCGAGCAGGCTGACCGCATCATCGCCATATCGGGACACGTGAAGACGAGCCTCGTCGAACGCTACCGTATCCCCCCGGACAAGATCGACGTCGTCCACAACTGCTGCGGACCGCAGTTCCGCGTCATCCGCGACGCCGCGCCGCTGGAGTCGGCTCGCAGCCGCTACCTTCTGGACAGGCCGTTCATCTATTACCCGGCCGCCTCCTGGCCGCACAAAAACCACAGGATGCTCTTGGCCGCCCTGAGGCTATTGAAGGACAGGTTCCGCTTCGACGGCCGCCTGGTGCTCACCGGGATCGCCAAACATACGCATGGCGACCTGGTGCGCGAGATCGCCCGGCTCGGGTTGCAGGAAGACGTCGTCCACCCGGGCTACGTCCCTTGCCAGGACCTTCCTGCGTTCTACAACCTGGCCCGCTTAATGGTTTTCCCCTCCCTCTACGAGGGGTTCGGCATTCCGCTGGCCGAAGCGATGGCCTGCGGCTGCCCGATCGCCTGTTCCGACGCGGCGGCCATCCCGGAGGTGGCGGGAGAGGCGGCGCTTAGTTTCGACGCGCGCTCCCTGGAACAGATGACGGAGAGCATCTGGAGGCTTTGGACCGACGATGCGCTGAGGGCCGATCTGGCGGCCAAGGGGCTTGAACGCTCGCGGCTGTTCGACCGGGCGCACATGGCACGCGCCACGGTGGCCGTGTACGAAAAGGCGGCACGGCGATGATAGTCTCCGTCGTCACCCCCTCGTTCAATCAGGGAGCATTCCTGGCGGAGACCATAGAAAGCGTCCTCGGCCAGGGGGGCGATTTTTCGATCGACTACATCGTCGTCGACGGGGAATCGACGGACGATTCGGTCGATATCATACGACGCTACGACCGACTGTTGAAACGGGGGGAATGGGCCGTCGCCTGCCGGGGAATCAGCTTCCGGTGGCTGAGCGAAAAGGACCGGGGGCAGGCCCACGCCCTGGCCAAGGGGTTCCGCATGGCGACGGGCGACGTCCTCGCCTGGCTCAACTCCGACGACCTGTACCTCCCCGGAGCCTTGCAGGCGGCTGCCGACTTTTTCCGCGGCGCCCCGGAAACGGGACTGGTCTACGGCGAGGCGTACTACTGCGACCGGGCCGGCGCCATTATCGGCAGCTACCGGACGGAGCCATTTTCTTTCCAGCGGCTCGCCTACCGTAATTTCATCTGCCAGCCTTCCGCTTTTTTCCGCAGGGAAGTCTTCCTGGCGGTCGGGGGGGTGGACGAATCGCTGCGGTTTGCCATGGACTACGACCTGTGGATCAGGCTCGGCGCCAAGTTCCCCTGCCGGCACCTCGCAGAGGCGCTCTCCGTCTACCGGTTGCACGAGTCGTCCAAGACCATCTGCGACCGGAACCTCTTCCTGAACAGCGAGGAAGGGCTCAGGGTCGCTACCGGGTATTACGGCTGGGCGCCGATGACTCGGGTGTACAACTCCTGCAGCTTCTCCTTAAAAGCGAGGCTGCCGAAGCTTTTGGCCCGCATGCCTCTGCTCGCCGTCGCTGCCACCGTCTTCTGCACCTTGCTGCGGTCGTTTCGGCTCAATCGCGGCTTCGACGGCAGGGACCTCTCCCTGTTGAACAGGGAGAGCTTCCGGAAGCTCTTCCGCAGCCGCCTGGAGATCATGACCGGCAAAGACGGCGCAAAGCGCTAGCGTTTTAACGGCCGGACAGAAGATGACCGACCGGCGCCGCCGGAACTCGGCTTTTGACCATGAAGGAAACGGCAAATGGCTCCTCCCGCCGACAAGACATCCATCGCCCGTTTTTTCTCCGCGGACAGGTTCCCTCCCCTGGCAGGAGGGGGAGGCACCCTGCTGCATGCGCTCTGCCTGCTGCTTCTCTTCCTGGGAACCTTCTTCGTCAGCGGCGCAGGACCTGTCACCGGCCTGCTGGATCGTTGGTCGCCACTGGACGTGTCGTGGCAACTTGTGCTGGAGTATGCGGCAAAACACAGGCTGCAGTTCGGAAAAGACGTGGTCTTCACCTACGGCCCTTTGGGGTACCTCTTCACCGGGGTGGGCCAGGGATACCTGCTTGCGGCCAGAGTGGTATTCGCCTTCGCCCGGAGCCTGTTCACGGCCTGGGCGACCGTGGGGATCGCCCGGAGATTCCCGGGGCTCCCGGGGCGGCTCTTCTTTTTGTGGGCTCTGCTGTTCGGCACCTTCAGCGGCGGCTTGGATCAGTTCACCTTCCTGGTCATTTTATACTGCGGTTTCCTGCTCCTGGACGGCTCCGCCGGCAGGGCCTCCCGCGGGTCCTTTCTTGTTTTCATCGCCGTAGTGTCCCTTGCCAAATTCACCTATCTCATCGCCGCCCTCGCGGTGGTCCTGGTCACCGCCGGCTGCCGGCTGGCAGGCCGTAACTACCGCCGCGCCTTCTCGATCGTGCTAGGCTATCTGACGGTGCTCGCCTTGTTGTGGCTGGCAACCGGACAGCACCCGGAGAACTTGGCCTCCTGGGTGAAGGGGAGCCTGGAAATCTCCGGCGGGTACAGCAAGGCCATGTCCAGACCCGCAGCCCCGGCGATACTTTGCCTGTGCCTGTTGTCGGCAGCGCTCTTTTTGAGGCGTGCCGCGGTCGAAGCCAGGGGAAGGCTCGGCTCTCTTCCCGATGCCGCCTTTTTGGCCCTGATACTGCTCTTCGACTACCTCGCCTGGAAACAGGGTTTCGTGCGTGCAGACGACCACCCGCACACCTTTGCCCTCTTTCAGCCGGCCGCTTTTCTGTTGCTGTATCTCCATCCATCCACCGGCAGGGCCGGCAGCGTCAACGCCGCCATGCACAAACAGCTGGCGGCCGTACTCGTTTTCTGCGCCGCCGCCATGGTCATCCGCACCGACGGCGCCATCCTCACGGAGATCTTCTACAAGCCGGTGGACGTCTGCCGCAGGCTGAAGACGGTCTGTCTCGTCCTTTCCGGCAACCTCGATGCCGATTACCCCGCGCTGCATCCGGACAAGAGCCAGCTTAAGGAACTCGACCTGCCCATCGCCCGCGCCCTCATCGGGAACTCCACCGTGGACGTACTCGACTTCCAGCAATGGACGGCGCTCGTCAACGGCCTCAACTACCATCCAAGACCGGTGATCCAGGGATATTCCGCCTACACCCCGTATCTGCAGTCGATGAACAGGGTGTTCTACGAGGGGGTGGGGAGGCCCGAGTTCGTAATCTTCAGGCTGGAAACCATAGACAACCGCTTCCCGACCCTGGACGACGCCCCGCTTTTGATCTTTCTCTTGCAAAACTACCGGATCGTCGCCCGAGAGAAGGGGTTTCTGATCATGCGGCATAGCGGGACGGGCAAGCCGCCGCAGTTGAGGCAGGTTCACGAGGAGAGGGTTCCTTTCGGGCAGCGGGTCGACCTCTCGCGCTTCAACGACAAGATCTTCGTAATGCAGGCCGTCACCCGGCCAACCCTGTGGGGGCGGGTGGTAAACACCCTGTACCACGCGCCGATTCTCTCGATGCGCGTGCTTGCGGGAGGGAAGGAGCCGGAGGCGAGGATCGTCCCGGAGATGGCGTCGACCGGTTTCCTGTTTAACCCGCTGCTGTTCGACAACGGCGACGTCAGCGACTTCTACCTGAAAAAGGGGACGGCGGCGGAGGCGGTGACCTTCCTGAGACCCACGTCTGCCTTCGGGACGTCCTCGGACACGGTAGAGGTGAGAATTCTGCGGATAGAGGAGTAAAGCGGCGGCGACACGCGCTGCCGCGATTGCGCGGCCCCAGGGGGGAAAATGGATTCGAGCGGAACCCTTACCCGGAGATCCTGGTTCACCTTACTGCTGGTAGTCGCGGCCCCGCTTGCCTACTACGGGCTGGTGCTGGCCTACTCGGTGAACGTACCGATCTACGACGACTACGTCCTGCTGAAAGGCACCAACGATCTGCTGGCCGCGACCAGCCTGACGGAAAAGCTGACCGGCCTTTTCGCCATGCACACCGACTATCGCATAGTCACCACCAGGGCGATCATGTTTTTGTGGGCGAAGCTCACCGGCAGCGTCGACTTCAAGGCCCTGAACATAGTGGGCAACTGCGCGTTGCTCCCGGCGGCGGTGGTGCTGGGAAGATCGATCGGCCTGGGCGAGGACCGGAAACGGTGGGCCCTGTTCTTCCTGGTCTCTTTTCAGACCCAGTACTTGAAACTCATGTTCTACCCCATGGCCGCCCTCCAGGCCTTCGTCGGCCTGCTCTTTTCCCTGCTGCATCTTCGTTACGCCCTGGAAGAGCGGAAATGGTTCCTCTCTCCGGTTTGCTATCTGTTGGCGGTGGTCACCTCGGGGAGCGGACTCTTTCTCAGCGGCATTACCGTGCCGCTGCTCGTCTACCGACGGCACTACCGCCGTGCAGGAGTACTCGCCGCAGTGACGGTCGCCACGGTCGCGCTGTATGCGCCTTCCTCCGGCAAACTCGCCTACCCGCTGGCACACCCTTTCCGTGTGCTGCAATTTTTCGCCCTGTTGCTGGGCAACCCCGCGGAGCTCCCCTTTTTCCGAAGCGCCGCCGCACAGCTTTCCCTGGCCTTGTCGCTTGGCGGCTATTTTCTCTACTTCCTTCGCGCCGAACGCCTCAACCTGTCGCGGCCGGGCAACCGGCAAAAGCTCGCCACCGTTGCCTGTCTTCTCTACCTGCTGTTGATGATAGCCCTGATCGCGGTGGGCCGCGCCGAGACCTATCAGGGGACCCTGCCGCAGGCGGCACTGGACGGGAGGTACCGCATCTATTCCCTGCTTTTTCTCGCCGTTTGCCTAAGCGATCTGGTGCACAGGGTCGACGCCCGGGGAGGGTGGAGATCCCGCCTGCCCGGGGCGCTGATCACCTGCGCACTCCTGCTCAATGTTCTCTGGTGCATACCTTCTTTTTTCAGTATAAGAGTAGACAGCAGGGCGCGGGTCGAGGCGGTCCGGCGCTGGGCGGCAACCGGCCAGGCTGGCGCGCTCCCCACCGGCGCGTCTCCGCCGGAGGAAGCGGCGGAGACGCTGGCGGCCGCCATCAGGATGGGCTACCGCCCGCAGCAAAATTTCTAAAGGAGTAGCGCATGAAAGTGATCCTCGTCACCGGCTCTTCCGGGCTGATTGGGTCGGAAGTGGTCCGCTTCTTCCATAGCGAGGGGTTCCTGGTACACGGCGTCGACAACAACCAGCGAGCCGTTTTCTTCGGTCCCCAGGGGGATACCCGCTGGAGCCAAAAGCGGCTTTCGGAGACGCTCCCCAATTTCCGCCACCACGAAATCGACATCCGCGACCGCCAGGGGGTCAGCGACCTGGTCCGCGAGCTTACCCCCTCCGGGATCGTGCACGCGGCGGCCCAGCCCTCCCACGACCGGGCCGCCGCCATCCCCTTCGACGACTTTGATACCAACGCGGTCGGCACCATGAACCTTTTGGAGGCCGCGCGGCAATACTGCCCGGAGTCCCCCTTCGTCCACATGTCCACCAACAAGGTCTACGGCGATCTCCCCAACTCCATTCCGCTCAAGGAACTTGAGACTCGCTGGGAATACGACGACCCCGCCTACCTGGACGGCATCCCCGAGACCTTCTCCATCGACCAGTCCAAGCACTCGCTGTTCGGCGCCTCCAAGGTGGCAGGCGACGTCATGGTCCAGGAATACGGGCGCTACTTCGGTATGCCGACCTGCTGCCTGCGGGGGGGGTGCCTCACCGGACCCAACCATTGCGGCGTGGAGTTGCACGGCTTTCTAAGCTACCTGGCGAAATGCAACATGGAGGGGCGCGAGTACCGGGTGTTCGGCTACAAAGGGAAGCAGGTGCGCGACAACATCCACTCCGAGGACGTGGCCCGCTTCATCCATGCTTACTACGAAAATCCCCGCTGCGGCGAGGTCTACAACCTGGGGGAGGGAAGGCAAACTCCTGCTCGATCCTTGAGGCGTTCGCGCTGGCGGAACGCTTCAGCGGCAGGAGGCAGGTCTACAGCTACCAGGAGGAAAACCGCATCGGCGATCACATCTGCTACTACAGCGACCTGAGCAAGATGAAGCGCCACTACCCCGGCTGGGAGATCACCAAATCTCTCGCCCTGACGATGCAGGAGATCGTGGCATCCTGGCAGGAGCGGCTTTGACCATGAAGATACTGATCACCGGCATCTGCGGCTTTGTGGGAAGTTCGCTGGCCACGGCACTCGTCGAGGCCCACCCCGGGCTGACGCTCTACGGCCTGGACAACTTCAGCAGGCAGGGGAGCGAGGAGAACCGGCTCACCCTGGGAAGGCTCGGGGTGAAACTGTTCCACGGGGACATCCGCCTCGCCTCGGACTTCGAGTCCCTGCCGCCGGTCGACTGGGTGCTCGACGCCGCCGCCAACCCGAGCGTTCTGGCCGGCATCGACGGCGTCACCAGCAGCCGCCAGTTGGTGGAGCACAACCTGCTCGGCACCGTCAACATACTCGAGTACTGCAAAAGGCACCGGGCCGGCTTCATCCTGCTCAGCACCAGCCGCGTCTACTCCATCGCTCCCCTGGCCCGGGTGGAGGTCGAGGTAGCGGGAGCGGCCTTCCGCCTGAAAACCGGCCAAAAACTCCCCGCCGGGCTTTCCCCCGCCGGCGTCGCCGAGGAGTTCCCCACCGCCTCTCCCATCTCTCTCTACGGGAGTTCCAAGCTCGCCTCCGAGGTGCTGGCGCTTGAGTACGGCGACAGCTTCGGGTTCCCGGTCCGGATCAATCGCTGCGGCGTGCTGGCCGGCGCCGGCCAGTTCGGGCGAGCCGACCAGGGGATCTTCAGCTACTGGATCAACTGCTGGCTGCGCCGCAGGGATCTTCACTACATAGGTTTCGGCGGCAACGGCTACCAGGTACGCGACTGCCTCCACCCGCGGGACCTGGTGCCGTTACTTTGCAGTCAGATGGCGGGCGACGGCGCTCCCCGCGTGCTGAACGTGGGGGGGGGCGCCGGCCATGCCATGTCGCTTGCCGAACTCAGCGGCTGGTGCCGCGACCGCTACGGGGACCATCCGGTGTCGGCCAGCCGGACGACCCGTCCCTTCGACATCCCCTGGCTGGTCATGGACGCCACGGCGGCACGGGAGCAGTGGGGATGGGAACCGGTAACCACACTGGAAGAGATACTGGCCGAGATCGCGGCGCACGCCGAACGGCATCCGGCCTGGCTGGAATTGTCGGGGGTATCATGAACACGGGAAAAGCGCCGCTTAAACTCCTCTCCGTGGTGATCCCCGCCCGGGACGAAGAGGGTTGCATCTGTTCCACGGTCGAGCACCTCCACCTGGAACTCAGGCTAAACGACGTCCCCCACGAGATCGTGGTGATCGACGACGGCAGCAGCGACGCCACCTGGCCGCTTCTTAAGGATTTGCAGCAGCGGATACCGGAACTGAAGCCTTTGCAAAACACGGGATTGCACGGCTTCGGCAGGGCGATCATCTGCGGCCTCGACCGGATGTCCGGCGACGCGGTGGTGGTCATGATGGCCGACGAGTCCGACGACTGCCGCGACGTGGTGCGCTATTGGCAGGAACTGGGGAAGGGGTTCGACTGCGTCTTCGGCAGCCGCTTCATGAAAGGTGGCGGCACCATAGATTACCCGATCGTCAAGCTGGCCATCAACAGGGTGGCCAACACCTTTCTCAGGCTTTTGTTCGGCACCCAGTTAAACGACACCACCAACGCCTTCAAGGCTTACCGGGCCGAGGCGATCAGGGGTTGCCGGCCGCTGATCTCCCCCCATTTCAACCTGACGGTCGAACTCCCCCTTAAGGCGATGGTCAGGGGGTTCAGCTGGACGGTGATTCCCATCACCTGGCGCAACCGCCGGACCGGGGTCGCCAAGCTGAAGATAAAGGAGATGGGGAGCCGTTATCTCTTCATCTGCCTGTACATCTGGCTGGAAAAGCATCTGGCCGGAGAAGACTACAAGATCACGCGCCGTAACTGACCGCGCAAGAAGGCAGGCATCGTTTCTTCATGCGAGCCTTAAGCCCACCTGCATCACGAGGAGTCACAGATGATCCTGGATCGGTTGAAGTCGGGTTTCAACGACCGCGTTTTCGAAAGAAGATTCCTCACGGTGCTGGGTATCGCCGCCGTCATCCGGGTTTTTCTTTTCAATGCCGCCTTTCCCCCGTTCAACCCCGTGGATGAACTGCAGCATTTCGACACCATCGTCAAGTATGCCGAAGGAGAAGCATACCGACCGCGGGTAGATCCCCGGATAGACCTCTGGTCGGCGAAATTGCTGATGTTTTACGGCTCGCCGGAGTACATGAACCCTACTGCCGCCGACGAACTCCCCTTAAACCCGAACATCGTCCGGCAGGAAGAGGAAAGGATCGGCGGCGTTGTACAGGGCATTGCCAATTCCACCCTGAACCATGAAATCCATTCGCCGCCGCTCTACTACGCCATCGCCGCGAGGTGGCTCGACCTGGGGGACATGCTCCGTCTCCCCGACCGGATGCTGATTTTCCGGGTCAGGTTTCTAAACGTGATCGCCTACGGTGCACTGTTCTGGCTTGGCTGTCTTTTCTGCAGGGACCTGTTCCCCGACAACCCTCCCCTGCGCATCGGCATACCGATGCTCCTCTGCGTGTTTCCCAACGACGTCTTCTACTCGATTACCAGCGACAGCTTTTCCGCACCCTTCTGTCTCCTGGCCCTGTACATGCTGCACCAGCTCTCCCTCCGCCGGAAATCCGTGCTGTATCACCTGGCGGCAGGGCTCGCCGTATCCTGCACGATACTGGTGAAGCTCACCAACATCCCGGTATTTATCGTAGCCTGCGGCTTTATCGCTTTCCTGACCGGCCGAGCCGTCATCGGCCGCGATTCCCGGTCCGCGCTGCGCCTTGCCGTCGTAGCCCTCGCGGCCGCGGCACCGGTTGCGGCCTGGATGGGGTGGAATCACCTGGTCCTTGGCGATTTGACCGGAACGGCGGATAAGATACAGATGCTCGGTTGGACCAGAAAACCGCTGGCCGCATGGTTCGACCATCCCATCTTCCGCGCCGACGGATTCGGGGCGGTAACGGGCAATCTCGCACTTTTGATCAAGACCTTCTGGCGTGGGGAGCTGGTCGTTTGGCACGGGGTACACGTCGAGTCCGCCGCCGCCGACTTCATTTACACCTCCACCTCGCTCGTGTTCATGGCGGCCGGCGTCGCGAAGCTGTGGGCCGATTGCAGGAACGACCCGGCCGGCGTCTCCTGGGTGCGGTTGAGCATCCCGCCGCTTTTGGTGATGTACCTGCTTTTTCTGACGATCTCCTCCATCCAGTTCGATTTTGGAAACTGCGCGACCCCTTCGAGGGCGAACCCGTTCTTCAACAAGGGGAGACTGATCGTGGGCGGTCTGATACCCTTCCTGATCCTTTACCTCGACGGACTCTGCTTCCTCCTGAAGACGATACGCTCCAAAATAGACCCTCTCCTGGTGATTTTCGTGCTGTGCCTCTTGATCTCGGCCTTGTCGCTGCCTGCGGCGTCCTTCGCCTTCTCCAGCAGATGGAACTGGTTCCACCTGCTTTAAACCGCGGCCGGGTACCTCACCAGCCGAGCGCACGTTTCAGGGCGGCACCGATCGCCTCTACGCTCCCCCTTTCCCTGAAGACCCGGTACCCTCCCTCGGCGATCCGTTCCCGCAGAGAGGCGTCGGCCTTCAGTTCGAGGATGCCCGCCGCCAGCGCGCCCGGATCGGCCATGGCAACGAACAGGGCGCTCTCCCTGTCGGTCAATAGCTCCCTGTTGCCGGGACAGTCGCCGACGACAACCGGCTTTCTCATGGCGAGGAACTGGTACGTCTTGCCGGCTATCACCCTCTTAGCCTTCTCTATGTCGGAGAAATGCCCGCCCAGACAGAGATCGGCCGCGGCGATCTGCTGCGGGAGTTCCCGGTAGGGGAGCCAGTCGACGAAGGTCAGGTTACCGACGCCCATTTCCCGCGCCAGATCCAGCACCCGTTTTTTCTCCGGCCCCCGACCGACCACGACGAACTCGATCTCCGGTTCGCCCATAAGCAGGCTGGCTGCCTCCACGATGCAGCTTGCGCCGTGCAGCGGCAGGAAAGAGGAGTAGTAGAAGACCCTGAATCTCCCGTCCCCCCTTCCCGTCTCCCGGGGATGGAAAAGGGAGTCGTCGGCCCCCACCGGCAGCGCACGCAGTTTCTCCCGCTTAAGGCCGAAGGTGTGCACGAAGTAGTCGACGTAGGCTTCGGTATCGAGCAGGACGAGGTCCGCCTGCTCACAGGAAGCCTTGTCCAGCCAGTAGAAGAACCTGCCCGGGATAGAGTCCGGGGCGAACCTCTTCCTGTCGAAGCACATGGTATCGTAAGCGGAGAGGAAGGCGTCGAAGATGATCGGCTTTGAGGTGAGGCTTTTGATGATGGGAACGAGCGGCTGGCCGAAGAAGCCGACAAAGACACAGTCGAAGTCGTGGTTTCTCAGAAAAAAGAAGCGTCTCAGCACGTTGAAGAACCGGCGGGGGTAGCTTGCCGACGAGTCGGTACAATCGACGATCTCGGCTCCGATACTGCGAAGCCCTTTCAACAGCATCGAGTTCCTGACGTACGCCGGCTCACGCCCGGAGACGAACAGCACCTTCATGCGTTACCTCCACGACATGCCCCGCTCAGGTGCCATGCGGGCCGTCCGCGGAGTTCAGGGCGTCGAGCAGTTCGTGAAACAGGCCGGCAGTTTGCCTCCCTCGCCCCTCGGCACGCAGCGACGCGGTTATCCCTTCCCCTTGGCTAAGGAAGACCATTTCCCGCCGGGGGGAGACGACCCGCACGGAAAGCCAGGCGAGGGCCGCGACCACAAAAAACAGCGACGAAAGCCAGACGAGGTAGACCCCCCGGTCGCTGATGAAATCTGTGACCACCACGCGTCGCACCTCGACGATTTCTACCCAGTAGCCGTCCTTGGCGAATGCCCCCCCGGCGGGGGCGGAGCCCGCACACAGGAGATCGTTCCCCCTCATCAGCTTGAACTGCGCCGTGAAATTGCCGGTGGTATAGGGATCGGAGCCGTCTGCAGGCTGCGCGAGGCTGAACACCAGCCGGTACGGGGTCCCCTCCACCTCTCTGCCGTCCTCCTTGCCGGGGGGGTATATGCTCAGCACCAAGCGGTCCTCCGCCCCGCCGGGAAGATCCGGAGCAAAAAGCCGGTAGCGAAGCCCGATCCCGAGGTATCTCGGATAGACGAAGCTCCCGTGGTAACGGGAAGGGGGATATAGCCCGAAGCTGCGCGCCGGTTCGCCGTCATCGCCGGGCGCGACCTCGATGGAAAGCGTCTTTGCGAGCAGCGATCCTCCGGAAGGCTCCAGGGCAATGCGCCGCACGACGCCGCCCGCAGGCGAGCCTTCCAGGGCCGGCAGCGCGACCCCCTCGATGACGTTCCCTCTCGCGGAGACGCGTCCGCCGAGGCTCAGCAGTATGCCGCAGAAGAAAAGGGCTGTGGCGGCCAGAAACAGCGCCCGTGCCGGGAAGGCGGTGACTCCCTTCCAGGCCCGTAGCGTGGCGCCCGTGCCCCGGGTCCGGTAACCGGCGCCGGCAAGCCTGCGTGCGGCCGCCGGGAATCCGCCGGCCGCGCCTCGTATGGTTACCGTTTGCTCGAAAAGCCGCGGTTCGAGGATGCCCGTGCCGTCTCCCAAAAGCCGCCGCCGCGCCCGGAAATCGTTCAGCTCGCGGATCAACAGCGCCCCCCTGTTCAGGGGTATCAGGCTAAAAAGGGCGATGAGGGAGGGGGAGGAGGCAACGAGGTTTATCAGGGCCATCAGCGCGTCCTCGGCGCTGAATGCTATCCCCACGTAAAGCAGCAGGAACAGACCGATGACGACGGGGGTCAAGGCCCTCGCGGAGAGCACCTTCCAGGCCGAACCAAGCACTCTCATTTCCCCTCCCCGCCGACCCGGGCCGTGGCCTGCACGGTATCCACCCAACGGTTGACGAGGGTCACGCCGTCAATATGCACCCCGTCGGCCTTCAACGCGCAGGGAAGCGGGACGGGGTTGCACCCGCCGGGCCTTCCCACGGTATCGAGCGGGATCAGCGTCTTGCAGTAGTAACAGATCACCGTTCCCTCGGTCTGGCCGTAGCCGTCCGGCTTGCAGATGCTGCAGGCGTCGAGCACGACGGTAAGTCCGCCTGCGGGGGTCATGACGATGAAAAACCGGGCCTCCGTCCCCCCCTTTTTAAACAGGAACTTGTGCAGTTTTCCGTCCTCCAGATCGACCTCCCCCTTCTTCGGGATGAAGATCTCACCCGCGGGCGAAGCCGAAACCTGTATCGGCTTGGGGTCCCAGTACTCCACGGCAGGGAACTTGCTCTGGTAGACCGCACAGGAAAAGACGGCCAACGCCAGGAGCGGCACCGCCAGCCGCTGCCGCTTTGCCCTGATCGCCGCCGCTATCGTCTTGCGGCGGCGTGCGCCCTCGCGCAGATGTGCGACCGCCGGCAGCGGTTCGAGAGCGACCGCGCAGATCACCAGGAGCGCAGGAGCGAGCCAGACGACGAGCGCCCCCCAGAAGCCGACCGCGTTGCTGAACAGTACGCCGACGAAGCCCCACAGCCGGGCGGTGAAGAAGAGATGATCCGGGATCAGCATCGACTCGAAGAACTGGTGCACGAAGTCGTGGGAGAACTTCATGACCTTCATGGTGAGCGGGGAGAAGAGGTCCAGGCGGAGCAGGGAAGAGGAAGTGAAAAGCAGCAGACTCGTGATGCCTGACACCAGCGAGGCGGGCGAAACGACAAAGGCAGCGGGAAGCCTGCGCTCGACGAGGAGCATAAGCGGCAGAAGCAAAAGGCCCGCGGCGGCAGCCGCGCAGACGGTCGTCACCGACCCGGACAGGGAACGGAAGCCGCAGACGGCTCCCCCCGCCACCCCGGTGAAGAAGGCGCCTGCCGCGGCGACCGGTGCGGAACAGGTCAGGCGTTCGCCCCAGTTCGCGGCGGAGGAACGGCCGCTGCCGTAGAGGGCTGCTACGGCCACGGCGCAATATACCAGGAATGCAGCACCCAGCACGATTTTCGCCGTATCGAAAGAGGCGTCTGTTCCCAAAAGGCGCGCCGCCGCCGGTGCCGCCACTATCCCGCCGATAAAGCCGGCACCGGCGGCCGCAGCCACCGTGCCACGCCGCCCCGCGCATCCCCTCGCCAAAAGCAAGAGCATCGCGCCCCAGGCCAAAAGGTGCGGCATCAGCCTGACCGCCATCGACGTCATCTCTGCCCGACCCTTTCTTCGCGCACGAGGACGCCGTCGTCCAGGTAGATGGTGCGGTCGCCCCAGGCGGCGACCTCCTGGTTGTGCGTCACCATGATTACGGTAAAGCGGACCTCGGCCCGAAGCTCCTTCAGGAGTTCCATCACCATGAGGGTGCTCTTGTGGTCGAGGTTCCCGGTCGGTTCGTCGCCCAAAAGAAGCTTCGGGCTGTTGATGATGGCCCGCGCTATGCAGACCCGCTGCTGCTCGCCGCCGGAAAGCTCGCCCGGCCTGTTCTTCAGGCGATGACCGAGCCCTACCCTCTGCAGCGCGGTGATCGCCTCGGACTCGTCCGGGACGCTGTGGAAGTACTGGGCCATCATCACGTTCTCGACGGCCGTCAGGTAGGGGACCAGGTGATGCTGCTGGAAGATGATCCCGACGAACTCACGGCGGAAGCGGGCGAGGCCGTCCTCGCTCAGGGCGAGCAGGTTCTCCCCGCCGACCATGAGTTCCCCGCCGCTTGGACGGTCCAGCCCGCCGACCAGGTTCATGAACGTGCTTTTGCCGGAACCGGAATGCCCCATGACGGAGAGCCACTCCCCTTCGGGGACCTTCAGGTCGAGCGGTTTCAGGGCGCAGATCTCACCGTAGTTTCTGGTGAGTTGGCTGGTTTCTATGATAGACGGCATGAAACACCTCGGAAAAACGTCAACGTTCAACGGATTTTCAACTCAAAACTCAAAACTCAAAACCGAAAAACGTTCGGCCCTATTCCCCTCGCAGGCTCCTCACCGGATCCAGCGTGAAGACGGAGGTCATCGGCCCGAGGCTCCCTGCAAGCGCGAGAAAAAGACTCACCGAAAAGGAGACCCCGGCAAACCAGGGAACGAACTCGGCCGAGGCGGAAAAAACCGTTTCGGTGATGAACTGCGCGATGGCCGTGCCGAGTATATACCCCGCGCCTCCGCCCACGAGCCCGAGCATGGCCGCCTCGCCGCAGAAAATCGACATCACCCCGAGGCGCGTCCCCCCCATGGCTTTCATCAGCCCGATCTCCTTGCTCCGCTCGAGCACCGTGGCGCTCATGGTCCCTGCCACGCTGCACCCGGCGGACACCAGTACGACGACGGTGACAAGCAGCATGAGGAGCTTCACCTTAGCCAAAAGCCCCTCGGAGGTGCGGGCGGTCTGGCGCACCTCGCTCACCCGCGCGGCGGGCAAAAGCTTCTTGAGCGAGGATGCGTCGCGCTTGAGGGCGCCTCCGCCGGCGGTCACCATCAGGCGCACCTGCGAAAGTTCCCCCGGAAGCCCCAGGGCCTTCTGCAGTTCAGGTAACGCCAGGAAGAGGAGGTTGTCCTCCTCCCCACCGGTGGAAACGACGCCGGAGACGCGCAGCGTCATCGGGCCGGCCGGGGCGGAAAGTTCAAGGGCCGAGCCGGGCGCAATCTTGAGGCGGGTGGCAAGATCGCTCCCCACGACGGCCTCCGAGGCACCGGGCCATCCCCCCTTCAGCTGCCACCAGGGGAAGAGTCGCCGAATGTCGGCGAAGTTCACCCCTTCGACCATCAGATCGAGATTCTTCCATTGCAGGGCGCCCCGCAGATGAAACGACCGCTCCGCCTTGATCCCGCCGGCGGCGAGCGCGGACTCCACCTGGTCCTGCCTGAGGTAGCTCGGCTCGCTCACCACCCCGAAGTTGAGCCCTCCGCTCCCCACGTCGAGGTGGGCAGCCTCGGGCACCAGGACGAGGTTCGCCCCGTACTTTCGCACCTCTTCGGCCACCCTTCGCTCCATGGAGTACGATACGAGCCCGAGCGCGGTGGCGAGGCTCGACGCCATGGCGAGGACGCTGAGCAGCAGCAAGGTGCGTCCCCGCCGGTAGACCAGGGCGCGGTAGATGAGATGTACTAGCCAGCGTCGTCTGGTCATGGTCATCCCTTGAGTACCCGCACCGGCTCTATCAAAAGCGCGCGCCTGAGCGGCACGATGCTCCCGGCGACGGCGACCGCCAGGGCCGAACCGATGGCGGTCGGGAAGAGCCAAAGCGGGGAGGCGATGGTGGAGTTGAACACAGAACGGCTGATGACTCCGGCGAGTTGGTCGCCCAAAAGAAAGCCAGTTACCCCGCCGGCGACCGAGATGATCAGCGTCTCCCCGAGAAAGATCGCGCCGATCTGGAAACGGTCCGCGCCGATCGCCTTCATCAGGGCGATTTCGGGGCTCCGTTCGGCCATGGAGGCCATGAGGCTCGTTGAGACGGCGGTTGCCGAGGAACCGAGCGCCAGTATGGTGAGAAAGAGCATGACTCCGTTGAGTTTTTTAAGCAGCGCCCCCTCGGCCGAGGCGATCTGCCAGATCGGCTTGGCGCGGCTTCCCGCCATGGCCTCCTCCACGTTTTTCGCTACCGAGGTAACGTAGGCCGTGCAGTACCACTTCTCGTACTCGTTTTTCGTCATCGAGGCCGGGTCTTTCCTGCCGAAATCGTCCATCGGAACGGTCAGGGCGCTCACCTGGACGCGGGAGACCTTTCCCTGCCGTTGCAAAAGCTCCTGAACCGTGGCAAGCGGAGCGAAGAGCTCCTCCTCCTCGTACCCGCCGGTGGTGACCACTCCAGCCACCCGCAGACGCCGGGTCCTCCCGTGCACTGCGACCCCCAGCACGCTGCCCGGCACCGCACCGAGCCGCTTCGCCAGGGCCGCACCGATGACCGCCTCGTCGGCCGCGTCGGGCCAGTTCCCGTTCACCTCCCACCAGGGCGCGATCACCTTGACCCCCTGGACGGAAGGGGCTTCGCCTTCCACGCTCAGTTCCTTGTTGAACCAGGTGCCGGAGATCACCCCCCGCTCCCTTTTGGCACCGGCGGAGATCTCCCCCACCCCGAACAGGTAGGGGGTGAAACCGGTTATGTTGTATTTCCAGAAGACGGTCTTGATCTTGGGGAGGTCCTGCTCGCGCAGGAAGCCCCCCCCGTCGGCGGTGGCGGGCTCTATGAGGATGTTGGCGCCGTAGCTTCGCAGCTCCAGCGCCATCTTGTGGGAGATCTCTCCTGCGATGCCGAGGAAGGCGGTCGCCACGGCGGCACCCATGGCAATGGAGAGGAATATCAGAAAGACGGCCTTGGGACGCTTGAAAAAGGAATTTTTGAGGATTCTAAAAAGCACTCGGCATCCCCGTCGAAATGACTATCTGCTGCGGCGCATGACGCTTACCTTCCGATGCGCTCAATCGGCATCCAGGAGCGCTCTCGTTTCCTGCGTGAGCGATTCGCGAAGCACCGTCACCTTTTGTTTCAGGCGGCGCCAGGCGACTACCCCCCAGACGACCGCCGCAGCCATGAGCACGTGCTTCACCATCAAGGCAGGCACCTGCTGCTTGTCCGCGAAGTGGTTCCATTCGAAAGCGACGTAAAAGACGGTGCGCGGCACGCCGCCAATGATGATCCACCAGAAAGCGAACCTGAATAACGTCACCATCTTCTTGAAAATCCTGAGGAAGTAGAGGGTGGCGATCTGGTCGTTAAGCGGTATCTGCATGCGGTAAACCGTGTAGAGCGTGAAACCGGATGCCAGCATGAGCGCAGTCGCCACGTCGTGAAAGTAATTGTTCATCATCACCGCTACGCCAAGCCACGGCGACTGCAGCAGAAGCCCGGTGAGATACTGGTTTAATGCGGTCATTGCCAAGCCTTTTAACTGAAGGTTTTAGTTGAACAACATGTGGTAATTGACGTACTGGTCGATTATCCGCTGGTCCCACTCGAACACCGGATCGATCACCACGGAACCGCTCTTGTCGATGAAACCGAGTTTCCCGCCGATCCGAACCGGCGCCAGGCCGTCGACGAAAATCGATCCGGCCTCGAATTTAGGCTCTATGACGATCTTCCCCTGCTTGTCCATGTAGCCGGTTTTCTTGTCGACCGTCACCGGGGACAACCCCTCGAAGAAGATGACGGGAATGTAGAACTCCCTGTTTATCGCTTGTTTGCCGGTTTTGTCGATGACGTACCACTTACCGTCCTTCTGCACCGAGGCGAGCCCTTCGTGGAAGTCAGTCGCGGCAGCGTACTGCGGCATGATTGCCATCGTCCCCTTGGTGTCGATGAAACCGCAAACCCCGTACTTGCCGTTGATCTGGACCCGGGCGAGCCCGTCCTTGAAGGGTGCGGCGGTGTCGAAGACGGCGGGGATGACGACTTGGCCGCTCTTGTCAACATATCCCTTCTTCCCCCCGATTTTCACCGATGCCAGACCTTCCGAAAAGATGGTGGCGTCGTCGAACTGGGGCCTTATGGCGTACTTGCCCGCCGCGTCGATAAAGCCCGCCTTCGGCTCTTTTCCCTTCTCCTCCCCCACCACCACGGCGGCAAGGCCTCCCGAGAAGGCGAAGGTCGCGATGTAATGCGCCTCGGTCAGCAAATTCCCCTTCTTGTCCACATACGCCCATCTGTCCCCGAACAAAACGGCGCTCTTTCCCTCCCGGAAGACGGAGGCTCCCTGAAAACGTGGGGCCACCACCATTTTCCCCGTTGCGTCTATGTAGCCGTCCTTGCTCCCTACGCGCACGGCGGCGAGTCCCTCGGAAAAGAGCGAGGCGTCGGCGAACTGCGCGGGGATGACCATGTTCCCGTGCCGGTCACAGTAGCCGAATTTTCCGTTTTGTTTGACCAAAAGGCGGGTTCCGTCCTTGGGATCGGCCGCCATCTTGCCACTTTTGCATGCCGTACAGAGTACGGTAACCGCCACGAGCAACCACACGAAACGTCTCATCTCACTTTTCTCCCAGTCTTGTCCGTCATTTCTCTAAAAAGCTGATTGAATTCGTCTTCCGCGAGCCCCTTGTAATATTCGGAGCGGGCTGCCACCGCCAGATATCTCGTTCCGCCTTCGTCGTATACGACTCCGACGATTTCCCTCTGGTACAAAAGGAGACGCCAGATTATGGCCAGCGAGGCTACCAGGAATCCGCAATACACGATGCCGACCCCAAGATCCTTTATGACCGAAAACCTGACCCAGTACCTGAGATCGTCCAACTCAAGACGATAACCCGCGAATTCGAGAGCCCCGTTTCGGGAAAGGGTACCTTCGCCGATTTTCCCCGTTGCGTCGCTGGCGGAGATCAGAAAGGTCGGGTTATTGAACTCGAGCGATCGGGTCGAGGGCTTGCCGTTATAGAGCAGGTAATCCGGGTAGAATTTCACCCGGAAGTGAAGTCCCCCCATGTCGAACTTGTCGGTAAGCCCCTTGAGGACGTTCAGTTTGGTGTAGGCACCGTCGATTTCCCTCCCTGAGCGGTCCTTGAGGACGAAAAGCGGGGCCATCCCGAGGTTTTTGAGCACGAACTTGGAACCGTCGGTGAAATACGGCCTGTTGATGTCCAGGGTGTGTATCTTCCCGGCGCCATCCTGCAGTTGGACTTTCAGTCCGGTCTCGGTAAACCCTGATACCTGCGGCGCGATACCCACCACCGTGAAGGCCACGCGCGGCGGTCCCCCGACCTTCGGCAGGTCCGGGGGGGGGACCTGAACGTACCTGTCGAGCTCCCCCTTGAACGACTCGCCGTCGGCGATCTCCAGGTACCCGTAAAACTGCGTGTAAACGGAGGTCAGGCCGCCGAGCAGAATCAGGAAGAAACTCAGGTGGAACAGGGCGAAGGCCAGGGGCGAATACCGGTTCTTCACGCCGTAGAAACCGTCCCCGGAGGTAACGACTTTGTATCGTTTCCTCTCCAGGTGCTCGATCGTCGCCGCGCTCCCAGCCCCTGCGGGCAGGGCGATTTTCAGCTTGAAAGGGTAGCTTCCCGCGCGATCGGGGTGCACGACCTTCGACGCATCGAGGGCGACCTTTCTTCTGATCACGGGAATGCGCTGGATCATGACCAGCACCAGGTTCAGGAAGAAAAGTCCCCACAGGATCAACATGATGGGGGAGGGG